>Ga0206129_10000040_pt1 | contig 206939 bp, 171 predicted proteins | sample Helgoland_Spring_8_FD_148616 | JGI IMG/M metagenome (GOLD analysis project Ga0206129, IMG submission 148616) | Pelagic subsurface seawater microbial communities from Kabeltonne, Helgoland, North Sea - Helgoland_Spring_Bloom_20160502_2 | ecosystem: Environmental > Aquatic > Marine > Epipelagic...
CCAATCGACTCGATCTGGCGTGCCCACTATGGCCCAAAGTTGCTCTGCGGTGGCATTGAATTGGTGGTCAAATTTTACTGACATTGCATAGCCCCGTTGTTAGTTATTATTGTCGCCAATCGAGGGCCGATATTAACTGATTGGTTGGTCCTCTTCGATCTGTTTTTTGACTCTCCACCCCAGTTTTGTATAAAGGTCGGAAATATCTGTAAGATCAAATAACTTTGAAGGAATACCTATTTGATTTATATGCTTTTAAATCCATAGAGAACATGAATTCTTCAGGCATGATTCCTGAAAAAACTGCCGCCTAAGTATCAAATTACACCGAAGCAATATCCTCGGAGTCATCTATTTGTACTTCCCTGATAAACACGTTGAGCTCCTTCTTCAACTAACGCTTTACTCACCAGAAAAATGCGAGCGTAGCGAGTATTGTGTCGGGTGGGGCTACTTGTTATATGTTTTATCTTTTGTGCCTGAGATTCTCAATAACCTGAGCGTCCACCCAAAAAATGTTGGCTTTTTCTTTGTCTAAGTATGTGTGGAAAAATAAATATTTCCCGTCCGGCGTGACACTGCCATATGCGTCCGGCCATTTGGTATTTATGTCTTCTCCCATATTAATAGCGGGTCCCCACGAGCCGTCTTCCTCGCGAAAACTAATATACAAATCCGTTTCGCCGTACCCGTCTTCTCGTTCACTATCCCAAATTAAATAGCTCTCATCTGGTGAAATGAAGGGATGAGCTGTCCATTTTCCGGTATTAATTTCTTTACTGAGTGCTTTCGGTTCTGCACGCTGACCATCTATTATTCGGGAAGTGCGAATGGTGCCGATTTCTTCTCGCTCATCAAAAACATAGGTGTCTGCCCCTGAAGCGGTAAGGCGCATGATGGGGATGTCTTTGAAGGGTGTTCCAAGACTTTTTACCGCAGACCAACCAGAGTCGGTTCGCTCCATATATTTGTTCCCCAAATACATAGTCTTACCATCAGGAGAGATGAATGGTTCACCCACAAAGGCTGAGACAACAGACTCACTCCATCGATTATTTTTGTATTGAATGACAAGCAACGTAGGTTCGTGATATATCCCACCACCTCGAATGAAATAGAACTCTTTCATACTCGGCGTAAAGATACCGAAAGCTTCAAAGTGTTCTGTGGAGATAATGCCGGGAGCGAAAACTTCAGGAATCAAACCTGGTGGTTTTTGGCCAAGGTAGGGGCCTTTTAGGTCTAGAAATTTATCTTGACTATAACTTTTACTACTCATACTGAGAGTAGAAAGCAGCAGAATAATTGAAATATAAATATATTGCATAATTTCCTTGTTTATTAAAGCCAGCAAGATCCTTAACTTGCCCATTACAGTGGATTTCAATCAATATAACATCGCCAACAGTGGACAATTGAGCGAAGCAGAATTGGTCCACGCTACTTTGCCTTGTTATGCGGTGCTAATCCATTCATCACGGCTATTGACCCGGTGCGAAAATGCGTTTTACCTGGCCGACCGCAAACTCTGAACCAGATTCAGGTTCGCTCAGTAGTCTTTCAGTTGCCCTAGCATGTGCGATGATGTTTGGGTCCTTGGTTTCTGTTGCTTTTTGAAGGACCGCAGTGACTGCTTCCTCCCCGAGGGCAACTAGGGAACGGCTGAGACTGAGCTGTGTTTCGCGACCACCACGACCAAGCTGTGTTGCCAATGCCTCAGCCAAAGCCATTTCCTCACCCTCAGGCACGAGAATGACTGCAGCACGCCAGGCGCTTTTGGCGACTTCATCGTCCGCGTCTCTCAAGAGGGATGGAGTGATTGCTGACCATGTGCTGGCATTCTTTATCTTCGATAATGTGTGCAATGCCTGACTCTTGGCCTGAGCGAGCCCAGACTGTAACTCGGCAAGCAATTTCGGGACGGTTATGTCAGATGGGCAGCGAAGCAATGCCCAGGTGAGCATGTCTCTAACGTAGAAGTCTTGCTCGACTGCACAGCGTTCTATAAGTGCGCCAACCAAATCCGGATCTGGATTAGAGCCAAGTGAGAGCGTTGCTCGTAATCGCACAGACTCGTTACCGTCAATCAAGGCGGCAATTAATTGGGCATTTTTTGACGTCACGCGATGTTGTCCTTGAATATCAATAACTCGAACATCAACTCAAGCCTTCCGGTATTAACGGGCCATGAAGACTCATTATCATTGCTTGGGTTTACTCTTTTCCCGGTAGCTTCAAACATCATGAGCTTAGACCCGTTTTTTCGCTTTTTCGAATTAAGATGAAAGTCTGCGTGTCGATCTGCGTGTCGATCTGGGTGAGGGGAGTGATCAATGCGCAGCCGAATTGTTGTTGTTTGACGTTGTTCCCGCGGATGCACAAAAGCTGTGAGGACTAAAATGAAAGCCCACAAAAAAAGCCTCGCAAGTCATAGACTTACGAGGCATATTAGTGGCGGACCGGACGGGACTCGAACCCGCGACCTCCGGCGTGACAGGCCGGCATTCTAACCAACTGAACTACCGGTCCGCATAAACCTTTCAAACACACAAAACTTGGTGGGTGGTACAGGGATTGAACCTGTGACCCTCGCCTTGTAAGGGCGATGCTCTACCAGCTGAGCTAACCACCCACTGAAAGAGGAGCGCATTCTACCGAATTGGAGAGGGCTGTCAAACCTTTTCTATGGCTATATACATATCCATTTCATGGACCTAAGATACGCTCCATTAACGGCCATTGAAAAGCGTGAAAATGCAGATCTACAAAGAGTTTAATATCGAGGCGGCGCACTGTCTGCCAAACGTTCCAGAGGGGCATAAATGTGCTCGGCTGCACGGCCATTCGTTTATGGTTTCCATCGAGGTTGAGGGGCCGATTAGTGACGACAGTGGCTGGGTCATGGATTTCGGTGATATCAAATCTGCCTTTGCGCCGATCTATGCCCAGCTGGACCACCATTATTTAAATGATATTGAAGGTCTGGAAAACCCAACCAGCGAAAATCTGGCGATCTGGATCTGGAATAAGCTCAAGCCTCAGCTGCCATTACTCAGTTGCATCACCATTAAAGAGACCTGCACCAGCGGTTGTATCTATCGCGGCTAATCCGCCTGCCGACGTCTCTACTGGTTTTTCTAACAGCCTTCCTATTTAGTTGCCGCGACTAGCGTTCAGCTCTGGCGTTCTTGATTGCATCCCAGGTCAGGGCGAATAGCATCAGGCTGATCGGGACCAAACAAATCAGCAACATCTGCTGCCAGGAAATCAGGTTGAGTGCCCAGCCGGCCGACAGCGATGCCAATGCTTGCAGTGAAAATACTGTGGAATCATTAAAGGCCTGTGCCTTATATCTATCTGATTCTCTATGGGTGGTCGGCAGCAGTGCCGTGCCGGAGACAAATAGAAAGTTCCAGCCAACACCGAGTAACACCAGCTGTAGCCAGAAACCGCTGACGCTGATATCAAAATAGCCAATCACGATGGTTGCGCCATAACAAACCAGACCTGCCACCATCAGCCCGCGAATACCGAGCCATCTAAACAGCAGTGGCGCAATTAATGAAGGCAGAAACATCGCTGCAATATGACTCTGAATAACCCACTTGGTATCAACCAGAGAATGGCCATAGGTGTGGTGCATACTGATTGGCGTGCCGGTCATGACAAATGACATCACCACATAAGAGACGGCGCCAGCGGCGACTGCCAGCATAAATCCGCGGCCGCTGATAATGCTACGCAAAGCACTTGCCTCGACCTGTTTGGTTTCGGCTCGAATAGCGGCGGGTTTATAGGCTGTGAGTAACATTGCGCCACATATAATGGCCAGGCCGCCAAGCCAAAAAGATCCCTGATACTCAACGCTGGTTATCTGTGCGCCGAGTACCGCGAGCTCGGGTCCAATAAAAGCCGCAACTATTCCTCCGAGCATCACCAGCGACGCGGCACTGGGAGCCTGTTCAATGTCCACGGATTCCATTGCCGCAAAGCGGACCTGCTGAATCGCTGAGTTGGTCATGCCGAGCATTACGGCAGCCAGGCAAAACAGAGCAAAGTTGCGCTGCTCCAGGGCAATGCTGGCGGTGGCGCAGGCCAGCAGTCCAAGCCCCATAAATGCCCATAGCCCACCTTTGCGGCCGATCTTCTGCATGGTCCGGGTTGCGGGCACTACGCCGATTGCGGTGCCGCAGATGGTCAGGGCAAGGGGCAGTGTCGCCCATTCTGCGGCAGGTGCGAGGTCACTGCCGACGAGGCTGCCAACCAGAATCATCATGGCCATTATGGATGCCGCGAGAGCATTGCTTAGAGTGAGAATCCAGACGTTGGCAAAGCCGTTGGCGGTTAGTTTGTTCAAGTATTTCTCATTATTAAAAGTTGTTGTGGGAGCGATAAAAGCACGCGGCAACTACTGTATACTGCTGCGCTGAAATTCAGCAACCTTAATTAGGTGTACCACCATGGCAGAGATCGGCCGTTTCAATAAATTGCAGGTAGTAAAAGAAGTCGACTTTGGTGTCTATCTTGACGGCGGTGAGCACGACACCATTCTGCTGCCACAGCGCTATGTTCCGGACGAGTGTGAAATTGGTGATTGGCTCGATGTATTTCTCTATTTTGATTCTGAAGATCTGTTGATTGCCACAACCGAGACGCCCAAGGTGCAAGTGGGACGCTGTGAGCTGCTTAAGGTGATCGACATCAATAATGCCGGCGCGTTTATGGATTGGGGATTGCCGAAAGATTTGCTGGTTCCCTACAGCGAACAGCAAAAGCCTATGGAAGTGGGTTATTCCTACGTGGTGTATGTGTTTCATGATCAAGAGAGCGACCGCATTGCAGCCTCAACCCGACTGCAGGATCACCTTGCCGAAGAGTCGGTGTGGATGAAGCCTAAACAGGCGGTTGATTTGCTGATTGCCGGTCGCACAGACCTTGGTTATAAGGCGGTGATCAACGATCAATATCTGGGGCTGATCTTTCGTGGCGATGCGTTTCGGCCACTCAAAATTGGCGAGCGCCTGCCGGGTTTTGTCAAAGCCATTCGGCCTGACGGCAAGATCGACTTGTTAATCTCTCAGGGCACGCTGCAGGGAGATTATGATCTCGGCGAGCAGATTATTGAAAAGCTACGTTTGTCTGGGGGCCTCTCTACTCTGACCGATAAGAGTGATCCCGATGAAATCTATCGTCAGTTCAAGGTTTCCAAGAAAAAATACAAGCAGGCTCTAGGTACTTTATTTAAGAGCCGGCGCATTGTTATCACGCCCCAACATATCAAGCTGGTTGACTAGTCAGTTCTCGACTACGCTTTGTGGTTTTCTGCTGCGGGTGCTGTTTAATAAGTTTTTTGATCTAGTGCTAAAAAATAGAACCCAATTGTCTCGTCGAAACCCGCCAGAGGGGTATTTGCGATAGCGCTACCGCCGTTATAGCCCGCAATTAATAAGTGTTAACCGGTCTTGAATCCTGACTTAATAAGTTTAATTAATAAATCTATTTGTGTTTTTAATTTGTGTCTCTCCGTTGCGTAGTGGAGTATCGAGCGGGTTATTGGCAGTAAATGGATTAATAACAAGGCACATGATGGCCTAGATTGAAAGCCGGTAGTAAAAGAGCTCGAAAACTATCTATTCATATGGGGAGTACCTTATGTTTCGTAAGACAAAAGTAAATCGCGCGATTATCTCCGCGATGGCCGCTGGTATCGCAGCGAGCACAGCCGGTGTAGCGGCTGCTGCAAGCCTTGAAGAAGTTATCGTTACGGCGACTAAAACTTCGGCCAGCACCCAGGATATTGCTGTAAAAGTATCAGCAATCACCTCCGAGAAACTCGACCAGCTGGGTGTCTCAAACTTCGAAGACTATTTGATTCAGCTGCCAGGTGTTACCGCCGGCGGTAGTGGTCCAGGACAAAATACTATTTATATACGCGGTGTTGCATCGACAACTCCAGCTATCTCTATTGCGGGTGTAGCCGGTCTTGCTCCTAACGTTGCGTTCTATCTCGACGAGCAACCACTGGCTCAGCCAGGTCGTAACCTCGATGTCTATGCAGCTGACTTGAGCCGTGTGGAGGTTCTTGCCGGTCCCCAAGGTACATTGTTTGGAGCCAGCTCTCAGGCCGGTACCGTGCGTTTGATTACCAACAAGCCGGATCCTTCGGCAGCTTACGGTAAGATGAAGCTTGGTTTCTCGACCATGAACGAGGGCGGTACCAACAACAATGTTGAAGTCATGTACAACCTGCCAGTCAGCGATGCGGTTACTCTGCGTGGTGTGGTCTATCGCGATGACAAGGGCGGCTATATCGACAACATTCACGGAACTCGAACGCTTGAAGAGAGTGCACGTTTCCGTGTTGAAGGCTTTATGCGCTCAAACGGTGTTCCGGTTAGTGCTCGCCGTGCCGGTTTTGAAACAGGTCAGTTTACTGACACCGATGGCGACGGCTACGTTAACTTGCCTGCCACCTTCATTGCAGCAGACAACACTGACCTGGTTGAAGATGACTTCAACGAATCAACCTATGAAGGCGCTCGTTTAAGTGCCCTGATCAATCTCGGTGAAGACTGGGATCTGTTGGTTTCTCATACGACTCAGCAACTGGATTCAGACGGCGTGTTCTTTGCCGACCCTGATCTCGGCGACCTTGAAATTCAGAGCTGGATCGATGACTCTCTCGAAGATGAGTTCAATAACACCAGTTGGACACTGACTGGCCGTATTGCCGGTCTCGACGTGGTCTACACCGGTGCTTATACCGAGCGTACTGCAGATCAAAATATTGGCTACTCAGACTATATGTTTATCGGTCAGTATCTGCCTTACTACGTCTGTGACTACTCAGTGACCTACGGTGATGGTACAGGTACCTGTTATGCGCCAGATCTGGTTGTGCCAAGCCACTCTGAAACTGAAGTGACGACTCACGAAATCCGTATCACCACCGATCAGGAAGCCGATATGCGCTTGACTGCTGGTGCGTTCTTCAGTGATACCACCTTGGAAGAGCGTAACTCCTTTACCTACCCAGGTAGTGTCTTTGCCCAGGGTTGGGGTGGAGCGGGCTCAGGCCCAGGTTTCTCTTCGGTTAACTACTCCTATGGCGATGGCTTCCTGTCAAGTCAGGAGCCGTTTGCTCCGGGTGAGATCTTCCGCAACGATATCCAGCGCACCGATGAGCAGAAAGGTCTGTTTGGTGAGTTGAGCTACGATGTGTCCGACGAGCTGTCGCTGACATTGGGTGCCCGTTATTACGATATCACTGTAGACTTCGATGGTAGTGCCAACGGCTCGTTCTACAATTTCTGTGGTAGTGCTAATCCGGATTGTGGGGATGCGCAGGTTTTCGGAACCAATATCGCAGACCTGTATAACGGTGACTCAACCGTTGGTGGAGAGACTGTCTACCGCGGTACTGCGGTTGAAGACATTCCTGACAAGGCAGAATCTTCAGGCACCATCCTTAAGTTCACTGCGTCGTACACGCCATCTGATGATCTCCTGCTTTATGCAACATTGTCTGAAGGCTTCCGTCCAGGCTTCCTTAACCGTCCAGGCGGCTACACGTCTTCCGATGGCTCGTATACCGTTCCTTTCAACTTCGAAACAGATGAGTTGATGAACTACGAGTTCGGATGGAAGGCTGATCTTCTCGATGGCAGCATGCGTTTCAACGGTAGTGCCTTTATGTCGGTAATTGACGGACTGCAAACGACGATCTTTGATCCAAGCATTGCAAACCTGTTCTTCTCCGATAATTCGGCGGATGCTGAAGTTACTGGTATTGAAATGGATCTGATCTGGGCTCCAGAAAGTATCGATGGCCTGACTATCAGCGGTGGTCTGTCATTGCTTGATACCGAGATTACGAAGGTATTGGTACCGACAGATGACGTTCGCAAAGGTGATTCCTTGGCATTTGCTCCTGAAATGCAGGCAAATCTCCAGGCGCGTTATGAGTGGAGCCTCGAAGGTGGTGCCATGGCTCACGTCATGCCACACATGTCGCACTCTGCTGAGCAGTACAGCGATATCATCAGAATCAACCGTGACTTGATTCACAGCTGGACCATGCTGGGTATTACAGCTGGTATCACCACAGAGACCTGGGGTGCTGAGCTGTTTGTCGATAACTTGACTGATGAGCGTGCTGAACTGTCACGCAACTACATCAACGACAGAGAGCGTGTGTCCTATGCGCGACCCCGCACCATGGGTGTCCGTTTGACTTACAATTTCTAGTGTTACAAGTTGTAGTTAGTTAGACTTTAATGCCCCTTTCGAGGGGCATTATTTTTATACGGAGAAATAACAGTTGCTCGATAACTCAACACCCGATAACTCAACGCCAAATAACAGCTCGCCTCAAGCTTCCCTTGATGAAGTAAAGCGCCTGATTCAGTCAAGTGACTTTGCTGCCGCCGAACACACATTGCAGCTGATGCTCAGTGCCGAGCCAGACAATCAGGAAGCGATGTATATGCTCGCAGTCTGTCAGCGTTACCAGAGTAATCTGACCCTGGCACTGAAGACATTGGATGAGTTGCTGCGCTTATCACCTGAACACAGTCGCGCCCATCAGGAAACCGGGCATGTCTATCGCGCACTGAATAATCTCGACGCGGCACTCGCAGCCTACCTCCGCGCAACCCAGATCAATCCCGCTCTGGAAGCCAGTTTGCGTGCGCAGGTCGACATTCTCAGCGAAACCGGCAGAGCTGAATCAGCTAGGTTTGTGAAGACTCAGCTCGAGGCGTTACAGGCATTGCCCAAGCCATTGGTTGCGGTAACCGACCTGATTTCTCAGGGCAAATTGGTCAAAGCTGAGCAGCTGTGTAAGGCCTTTATGCAGAAGGTGCCGCGCCATGTTGAGGGGATGCGTCTGCTGGCCGATATTGGCAGTCGCCTAGGTGTGCATGATGATGCTGAGTTCCTGCTTGAGAGCGCAGTGGAATTTGCGCCTGACAACACCAGAGTGCGCATCGACTATATCCAGATTTTGCGGAAACGTCAGAAATATGCCGAGGCCTTAGCGCAAGCCAAACTACTGCTTGAAAAAGACCCGCAAAATCCTCAGTTCCAATCGGTATTTGCCGTCGAGTCCATGCAGTCGGGCGACTACGATACGGCACTCAACTACTTTGACTCAATTTTAAACAAACTTGACGAAGACCCGGTTACCTTAACCTCGCGCGGACATGCGCTGAAAACCCTCGGCAAGACCGATTCTGCCATCGAATCCTATCGACGGGCGATTACCAAATACCCCGGTCATGGAGAGGCATACTACTCTCTGGCCAATCTGAAATTATTTAGTTTTACCGATGATGAAATTACCGCGATGGAGCGTCAGGAATCGGTTGTGGGGATCTCACATACCAATCGTATCTATCTTAATTTTGCCTTGGGAAAAGCCTATGAGGATCAGCACGCGTTTGATAAAGCCTTTGCCCATTACGAGCGTGGCAATGGCTTAAAGAAGGCCACCAGCCGTTATAAGCCCAGCGATATAACTGATGAATTTCAGGACCAGCAACGGGTCTTTACTCCGGCACTGATCGAACGTCACGCCAATACCGGTTGCCCAGCGCCAGATCCGATCTTTATTGTTGGCCTGCCGCGCTCGGGATCGACGCTATTGGAGCAGATTCTCTCCTCCCACAGCCAGGTCGATGGCACCATGGAACTACCCAATATGCTGGCGCTGGCTCAGCAGCTGCGTCGCGGTGAGCGCATGGGCAGTGTGAGTCGTTACCCGGACGTGTTGACTACCTTGGAGCCTGAGCAGTTTACCAAGTTTGGTGAAACCTATATCGACGAAACCCGCATCCACCGAGCATCGGCGCCATTCTTTATCGACAAAATGCCGAATAATTTCCGTCATATTGGGCTGATAAGCCTGATGTTGCCCAATGCCAAAATCATTGATGCCCGACGTCACCCAATGGGCTGTTGCTTTAGTGGTTTCAAACAACTCTTCGCCGAAGGCCAGGAATTTACCTATGGACTCGAGGAAGTGGGAACCTACTACAAAGATTATGTGGAATTGATGGACTTCTGGGATCAGGCGCTGCCCGGCAAGGTGCTACGGGTTCAGTACGAAGAAGTAGTTGCCGACCTGGACACGCAGGTGCGTCGTATTCTCGATTACTGTGGGCTGCCTTTTGAAGAGGGCTGCATCAGTTTTTATGAGAACGAGCGAGCTGTGCGTACACCCAGCTCAGAGCAGGTCAGACAGCCTATTTACACTGGCGGTCTTGACCAGTGGCGCAACTTTGATACTCATCTGGAGCCACTTAAGCAGGCTCTGGGCCCTGTGCTTAAACGCTATCCAATTGAATAATAAAAAACGTGTTAAAGAGGGAGTGAACCTGTGTCCGATCGAATAATGACCGTATCCGAAATTGAACAGCTCGTCATTGATTGCTTGATGGCAAATGGCTGCAATGCTGAGAACTCTGGCGCACTGGCGCGCACCATTGGTGCTGCTGAGCGCGATGGTTGTGCCTCCCACGGGCTGTTTAGAATGCCCGGTTATATCGCATCACTGCGCAGTGGCAAGGTTGATGGTTGCGCAGAACCTCTCGTAGAGCGCATTTCGCCATCGGTTGTGAGAGTAGATGGCAAGCGCGGTTACGCGCCTCTGGCATTGGAAAAAGGCCGTCAGGCGCTGATTGAGGCTGCGCGAGAAAATGGCATTGCTGCCATGGCGCTGGTCAATGTGCATCACTTTGCCGCACTCTGGGTTGAAGTTGAGCCCATCGCAGAGGCCGGCCTAGCCGCGATGGCCTTCACCACGTATAAACCCGCCGTGGTACCCGCTGGCGCCAAGCAGCCGCTGTTTGGTACCAATCCCATGTGTTTCGGCTGGCCGCGGGGTGAGCAGCCGCCGATGGTATTTGATCAGGCCTCGGCCTCAATGGCGCGCGGTGAAGTCATGATTGCCGCCCGCGACGGTCACTCGGTGCCATTGGGAACCGGCGTTGATGCTGAGGGTAATCCGACCACAGATCCGGCAGCAATTATCGAAGGCGGCGCATTGCTGCCATTCGGTGGCCACAAGGGGTCGACTATCGCGATGATGATTGAGTTGCTGGTCGCCGGCTTGACCGGAATGGACTTTAGCTACGAAGCCCAGCAAAACGATAACAATGATGGCGGGCCACCCAATGGCGGCGAATTTATGCTCGCAATCGATCCCAACCGGTTTGGAGACGGCGACAACTGGTTACAGCACTCAGAAGCGTTTTTCGCGCGTCTCTCCGCTATGGATGGGGCGCATATTCCTGGCAATCGACGTTACGCCAACCGTGCAGCCCATGCCGAGAAGGGCATCGCTGTCAAACAGTCAGTGTATGACAGCTGCATGGGGTTTATTCAGGCTGCAGGCTAACCCTCTGTTTTAGTCGTGTCACTGGCCTCGACTTTATGCCGAGGCCAGCGTGGGCAGCTCCGGCTGATTCAGGCGTGCGCTGTTGTCGGATGACACCAGTGCGCTCAAGCCCAAATTCGCCAACTGTTTTGGCACTTCGTTGAGAATAGTTTCCGCCATGGTCTCTGCCGCCGGTGACAGCGTCCAGGCACGGCGTGTGATTAAACCGATTTCGCGGGTTTCAATCGGTACCAGCAGCCGGGTGACCAGTTCCTGATCCGATGAGGGTACTGCCAGTGAGGGCAGAATGCTGACGCCGAGATTGGATTTCAACATTGCCATCAATGTGGTGATATTTGGGAAATCAAACTTCGAGCTGGCGAAGTGCTGCCGGGTGCGCAGTGTCTTGGTGATACCACTGTCGAGAAACGTCTCATTTTCCATGGCACCCCATTCGATCGGGCCTGATTCTGCCGACAGTGGATGATCGCGATGGCAAACCAGTTGCAGTTGATCGGAAAACAGCGGTGTAAAGTCGAGGTTTTGACTTGGCTGCCACATACTGCCGACGCCAAAATCCACCTCGTTGCGTTCAACTCGTTGCTGCACACCCCGTGAACTGTCGTCATCCAGATGTAAATTAATACCCGGGTAAGCATTGGAAAATGTTTTGATAATCGGTGGCAACAGATTGGTCGCCACCGACGGCACGATGGCGATACTGACATGGCCGACGCGACGTTCTGCCGTGGCGCGCAGATCGTAGATAGCACTATCAAAATCCCTTACCAAACGCTCGGCAATCGGCAGAAAGTTTTCTCCCTCGTTGGTGGGTGCAACACTGCGAGTGGTGCGCTCCAGCAGCTTGATGCCGACAAATTCTTCGAGCTGTTTAATGGCCAGAGTCACCGCCGGTTGAGTGCGCGAGAGCTCCTGAGCCGCCAGATTAAAGCTGCCCTGACGGGCGACAATAATAAAAGTGCGCAGATGACGCAGGGTAATATTGAGATGTTTCACGATGCCCCCTGAGATAATTGTTATTGTTGTCTGATTTTTATAATTCGAACAAAACCATATATTAATTCTGCTTATTTATCTATATGAATATTTAAATAGAATTATCGGCCGTCAGGGTGAAAAATACGTCGCTTGAATTCACGTCGAGCATGGCCCGTTAATCTAAACAACAATGGGTTACCGATAATACAAAGCAATGGTGAGGGGAAGTCATGACAGGCGGCATTTTTAAAAACTATATCAACGGTGAGTGGGTTGGCAGCGACGCATCGATAAGAAATATTAATCCGTCAGATCTTAGTGACATCGTTGGCGAATATGCCAAGGCCACGCCCGAACACTGTGAAAATGCCATTGCCGCGGCCAATCAGGCTTTTCAGGGCTGGTCTCAGAGCGCGCTCGAGCAGCGCAAAGCAATCCTCGACTTTATCGGCGCTGAACTGATTGCACGCAAAGACGAGATCGGTGCAATCCTGGCTCGAGAAGAGGGCAAAACCCTGGCCGAAGGCATTGGTGAAGTAGCTCGTTCCGGACAGTTCTTCCAATATTACGGCGCTGAGGCGCTGCGTTTGATGGGCGAAAATACCGCCTCGGTACGTCCCGGTGTGGATGTGGAAGTACACCGCGAACCGCTCGGCGTGATCGGCATCGTAACGCCGTGGAATTTTCCGATGGCAGTGGCGGCGTGGAAAGTGGCACCGGCACTTTGTTACGGCAACTGCGTGGTGCTCAAGCCCGCCGAACTGGTCCCCGCCAGCGCCTGGATTCTGGCCGATATTATCAGCCGCAGCGGCCTGCCTGCAGGAGTCTTTAATCTGGTGATGGGCTCGGGTCGCGATGTCGGTGAAACCCTCTGCACCTCTGCGGATATTCAGGCGGTAACCTTTACCGGTTCGGTGGCTGTAGGCCGTCATATCGCACGCAATGCAATCGATAATATGGCGCGCGTGCAGCTTGAAATGGGCAGCAAAAATGCGCTGGTGGTACTGAATGACGCCGATCTCGATATCGCCGTGCAATGTGCCGTCGCCGGCGCCTATTTTGGTACGGGGCAAAAGTGCACTGCCTCATCACGGATTATTGTCGAGGCTGGTATTCACGATCAGTTTGTCGAAAAGATGACGGCTGAGATGAACAAATTGGTGGTTGGCAATGCGATGACTCCGGGCGTGCATATTGGTGCTGTGGTTGATGAGCGCCAGCTGTTACAAAACCTTGAATATATGGAAGTTGCCAAGCGGGAGGGCGCCGAACTGGTCCAGGGTGGCGAGCGTCTGCAGCTGGAAACCGAGGGTTACTTTATGTCGCCGGCGCTATTTATCAACACCAGCAACACGATGCGGATTAATCGCGAAGAAGTGTTTGGTCCGATTGCCTGTGTGATCAAAGTAGAGAATTACGATGAGGCCTTGGCGGTGTCGAATGATTCAGATTTTGGCCTGACCTCAGGCATTATAACCAATTCGCTGGCCGCAGCCGGACACTTTAAACGCCACAGCAAGTCTGGATGTGTGATGGTCAACTTGCCCACAGCCGGCACTGACTACCATGTGCCGTTTGGCGGTCGCAAGGCGTCCAGCTATGGTCCGCGTGAGCAGGGACAATATGCTCGCGACTTTTACACAATTATTAAAACCAATTACAGCAAGCCGTATTAGATTCGGATTTTAAGAGCTGGATTTGAGAGCTGAATTTAAGAGCTGAATTTAAGAGCTGGGTTTAAGAGCCCAGTGCGAAAAAATTGGTATTAAGAGGGGAACCCCATGAAGCGGGATATGTTGTTTATCGATGGCCTCCAGTACATCAACTGGAACCGTCAGCTATTTGAGGAAGCCCAACAGAGCGGTTTAAATGCTATCCATGTGACTATTGCCTACTGGGAAAATATTCGCGAGACACTGCAGAATATTGGTCATTGGAATCGTCACTTTATCAATCACAGCGACCTGATTATGCCGGTGCGTCAGGCCGAGGATATCCTTGAGGCCAAGCGCCTCGGCAAAGTCGGTATTATCTTTGGTTTTCAGAACTGCTCGCCGATCGAAGACGACGTCAAAATGGTCGAAATTCTGCAGCAGCTCGGTGTGCGGATTATGCAGCTGAGCTACAACAATCAGAGCCTGCTGGCGACCGGTTGTTACGAGCAGCGCGACAGTGGTATCACCCGTTTTGGTCGCGAAGTGATTGCCGAGATGAACCGCGTCGGCATGATTATCGATATGTCTCACAGTGCTGAAGAGTCGACTTTGCAAGCGATTGAACTGTCCCAGCGACCCATTGCAATTACACACGCCAATCCTGAATTTTTCCATCCGGCGCTGCGCAATAAATCCGATAAGGTACTGCACGCTATCGGTGAATCCGAAGGTATGATCGGCTTTAGCCTCTACCCCTTTCATCTGCACAACGGCGGTGACTGCACGATTGAAGAATTCTGCACCATGATCGCCAAGACTGCCGATATGATCGGTATCGATCGTATCGGTATTGGCTCAGACCTTTGCCAAAACTGGGATTACTCCACCCTAGAGTGGATGCGCAGCGGTCGCTGGACTACAACGGTTGATCATGGTGAAGGGTCTGCTGCCAGCCCGTCATGGCCTGAACAGCCAAGCTGGTTCAAGAGTTCCAAGGATATCGGCAATATCGCTGACGGGCTGTTGGCAATGGGCTTCTCTGAACAAGATACTGCCAAGGTAATGGGCGAAAACTGGTTGCGTTTTTTCCGCGACTCATTTGCACCGGCTTCGGTTAAATAAGTGATTGTGTAGGGCTTGCCAAGCAGTCCGGTTTTAATCTTAAATGGCGGCGAAAACGTACTATCGAGACACGCCCGACTTCTCTTTGGGGGACGGCACATAGCCTCATTCATAAGAGGCCACTTTGAGCGTCTAACGTTATGACTACAGCGACTTTATCAGTTATGCCAGCATCGACTATCGATGGCCAGCAGGGCTTGCCCATGCGGCCTGCTGACGTGGTTATGCAGCTCGACCGACTGGGCAGTTTCCACCAGTTCCGCCTCAGCTTTATGCGCACGTTAATGCGTCGAATGATCACTGAAAAATGGCAGATAGAAGCCCCTGTTTTTGATCTCGACAGCAATGGCTATGGCACCGTAGTCTATGAAGTGCAGGCCAAATATTCGCGTTACAGTTTTGTCTTGTTTTCTCACTACCTTGACGACAGTCTGCGCAATGACCGAGTCATTGCTGATCAATGGGATCTGACCATGGCCCTTTGTGAGGGTTCTGTCGATCAAGAGCAACTCGAGCATTTGCGCGCCAATGTGCCACTGCAAGAGGCAGGTCGCGTTGACTCACGGGTATTTGTGCTGTCCCGGGCCAATAGAAGCGCGCGCAATTTTAACTATGTAGTGGATCAGCTGGCCCAGGGATCTCAGCCTGATGTCAACAAGATCGCCGAGGTTGGTTATCTCTATCGCACCACCGCGGCCTATGGCAGCGGTAAGCTCGGCATGGCCGACTGGGACAAGGTTCGCGGCAAGCACCGTGACTTTTCTCGGCCCTTTGCCGCCGAGATGTTCACCTGTTTTATGCTGCGCCACTTCAGTCTGCAACAGGCCGATTTCATCGCTCGCCAGCGCTCGCCGGACACCGCCGTGGTGCTGGATGACCAGATTAAACGCTACTTTGGTATCGGCAATTCCACCGGTCTGGGCATGGCACCGTTTTTGATTAATCACCCGCAATTGATCAACCAGTGGGTCGAGGTGCGTGAAACGGCACTGGCGACTGTTTTGGTTGAGGGGCAGGTTACCGATGAGGCATTGGATAACCTGCAGTGTACTGCGAAACGTGTTATTCAACACTTAGATGAAATTGTGACCGACGACGCGTTACAGCGACAGAGTAACCAGTGTGTTCATGACCAGCTGCAGCAGGTCGTGCTGCCGTGGCTGAAGGAATATGGCGCCAGTCTCAGCAGCTGGACACAGTTGACTGAACATGCTCAGGCCAATTGGCGAGTCGAGACTCAGGAGTTGATCAATAGCCTGCTGATTGAGCTCTATCCGCAACTGGTTGATCGTCTCGAAGAGCAGATGGATATTGTTGAGCGTTATGACCTGGTGCCCGAGATGCCACTCGTTGAACTGCGTAATAGTATTGAGCGCGCGTATGACTGGGCGTTAAAAATCGATTTTTCGCAGCCTCAGGAGCAGGGAGTCTTTTGGTATCGCTCAGAGGAAAAAATGGAGCCACGTCTCGGACAAACGAATATTGATATAGGTGAAGAACGGCAGATGCCGCTGGCTATTGGTCGCTCTGTGCGCGAATGCTATGACGCTATCTGTGCCTATCTGGCAGAGTATCCAAACGACGATATCGCCCATTTTTTACTTCGCCAGCCGGAGTTTCGAGGTATTATCTGTCGCATTCAAACCATGGCTAACTGCCGCTATGGCGAGATTCGTGAAAACCTGGTGCACAAGGCCGTTCTGCCAATGCATCTATTGCGCTGCAAACTGTCTTTCTTCGGTGTTAGCAAGTTTGATCCACGTTCGCGCCTGTGGGTGCGCAATACCATGTTTCAGGGTGCGCCCCTGATCTCTGACTTCAGCTCGCCGATCGCCAATCAGCTCGCAGACGGCTGGCAGTTTCCTGTCAAGCCGACCAATTAGTCGGGCCGTCGCGAGATGAAAGTCTCCAAGAATGAGCTGACTGCTGCGCTTAAAAAATCCTTTGAGGGACTTGGCTTTAGTTATGGAGACTACCTCGACGCAGCAGCAATGGTGACCTGGTCAGAGATGACCGGCCTTGATGGTCTGCAAACGCTCGAGCGAGCACTCCCGTTTATTGATGCTGGCAACAGTCAATCACCGGCCCTTGGCTATCGCTATGCTGATAGCAATAACCCCCACCCAGTGCTTGACGCCAAGGGAGCAAGCAGTCTGCTTTGTGGCAGCGGGATAGTGGACCTGGCCTGCTCGCTGGCGCGCAAAAATCACTCGGTTATGCTGCGTGTCGACAATTGTCGCAATCGGCTGTTTGCGCTTGAGCGGCTGAGTAATGCCGGGCAGCGTGGGCTGGTAGCGGCGATGGGGTGGTTTAAAGAGGGTTGCTTCAGCTGGGCAACGATTGGGGCAGGGCAGCAATATCCCGCTCTTAAACAGTTTGTCTGTGCGCCGATTGAGACACCGTTGCATCAGTCGCTGTGGCTATTCTGTAGTACGGCTGAGAAAGATTGTTGGGAATTAATGTCCGCCGCGCTGCCGGAGCTGGCCAACGCGAATAAGAGTGAACAGCGTGAGCCACAGACTTTGCAACAGGCTTATGCCGACTCGCTGGAGCAGGGTATTGCGATGCCAGTACCGCTCTGGGAGAAATTCGATTTATTGACGGCGCGGGTGCTGGTGGAATCCACCGAGAGCTCTCGGGCGGGCGCTGGCGAGTAAACTTGGCTGAGATTCAATAACGAGCATTTTGCCCCTGATGAATAACCCAGTTGCGGAAGGTCTGCACGTGGCTTTGAATCGGTTTGTTGGACGCAATCGCAACAAAGAACGCTTCGTCTGTCGGTACACTCTCTTCGAACGGTTTGATTAAACCACCTGACTCAAGCAGGGCTGACGCCACAGAGGTGCGGCTAAGGGCGATACCATGGCCCTGGACTGCCATCTCCATCGCTGTCATCAGTGAGTCGAAATGGATGCCCTGAGAGGCATCGATGCTGTGGTAGCCGAGTCGATTGAGCCAGTATCCCCAACCCTCTTCATAACCAATTACATGCAGAAGGGTATGCTCTGACAGTTCTCTTGGGTTGGCTGGTGGTAGCCTGTTCCTCGAGAGCTGATCGTGGCTCAACAGCTGTGGGCTACACACCGGAATAAGCTGATCCCAGGTGAGGCGGTCGCTGATGAGTTGCGGCCACATTCCTTTGCCATAGCGAATTTCAATATCCGCTTCCTTGTTTTCCTGATCGGGCCATATATTGCTGGTAAAGCGCAGATCGATGTCCGGATAATTATGTCGAAAGTCAGCGAGTCTCGGCGCCAGCCAGGTATTGAAGAACACCAGATTAACGCGCACAGTCAGAGTATGACTGCGTTCTTTACCAAATACTTCGTCGGTGACCACGGCGAGTTTTTCAATTGATTCGCGCACCCCGGGAATATAGGCTCGCGCTGCATCGGTGAGTTCCAATCCACGCGGCAAGCGCTTGAACAGGGCGCAGCCGAGTTGTGATTCGAGCCCTTTAATCTGTTGGCTAATCGTAGCCTGAGTCATATTTAACTCGGAAGCCGCCAGGGTGAAGTTAAGGTGGCGCGCCGACGCTTCAAATGAGCGCAGCCAGTTGAGAGGGGGCAGTCGTTTCTTCATTATTATTTACCCTGCTGTTATCCAGCGGCGCTATCTGGGCCATCAATCAGTGAGCTTAATTCGGCCGCTGCAGCATGCAGGATATCACCATAATCGAGCAATTGATCGAGGCTTTTCCGCAACACCGGGGCATGGATAAACAGGCAGGCGCAGAGGCGCGCGTCGCTGTCCATAATCGGTACCGCGCAGCCCACCATACCGTCGACAAACTCCTCGTTGTCGGTGGCTATTTTGCCGCTTTTTATCGCGCCCAAATTAGCGTCCAGCTCATCGATATCAATAATCGTATTGCGCGCGTACTGACGCAGAGGCAGATGGTTAATAATCTTCTGCCGGCGTTGTTTTGGCAGTGAACTGAGATAGAGCTTGCCGCTGGCGGTACACCAGGTCGGTGTGTGACTGCCAACCTGCAGATTGAGCTGCAGGGGCCAGTCCGATTGCACGCGATCGTAATAGATCATCTCACTGCCATGGGGAATAGCGATGCCACAGGTCTCGCCGATCTGCTCGGTCAGTTGCTCGAGAATCACGCGCCGTGCCGCGCTGAAACGCTCACTGTGCAGAACTCCCCAAGCCACTCCATGCATACGCAAGCCGGGAATAATCAGGCCGCGCATATTAGTCTGCGTATAACCATCTGCTTCAAGCTGGTTGAGCAGTCGGTGAATACTCGGCTTGGGGATATTCAACAGGCACGCGAGATCGGCTGGCGACGGAGGCCGCTCAGCCTTGGCAACGGCCTCGACAATTTCCATCACACGGCTGATGGTTGAACCTTTTTCTCGCGTGCTAGTTTCCATCTATTTGTGTCGTCCTGGATGCTTAGCTCATGGTGGGCATGGAGAATTGCGCACCTTCACGGACACCGGCCGAGGGCCAGCGCTGAGTGATGGTTTTGCGTTTGGTATAAAAACGCACACCATCTGGGCCATAGGCGTGCAGGTCACCAAACAATGAGCGCTTCCAACCGCCAAAGCTGTGATAAGCAACGGGAACGGGCAGCGGAATATTGATACCTACCATGCCCACCTGAATATGGTCTGAGAAGTATCGCGCGGCTTCACCATCTCGGGTAAAGATACAGGTGCCGTTGCCATATTCGTGCGCATCGATCAGATCCATTGCTGCTTGCATGCTGTCGACGCGGATAACCTGCAAAACCGGGCCAAAGATCTCGGCTTTGTAGCTTTCCATTTCGGGGGTGACACGGTCGATCAATGTGCCGCCGACAAAGAAACCATTTTCATAGCCGCTGATATTTGGCTTGCGTCCGTCGACCACAATCTCAGCGCCTTGCTGTTCGGCATGGTCAATATAGCCGACCACTTTGTCCTGGTGCTGCTTGGTGATAACTGGGCCAAAGTCATTGTTGCTGTCATTAAAGGGTCCGACTTTTAAGGCTTCCATAGCGGCTTTCATTTTGCTGACCAATGCATCGCCGGCGGCATCGCCAACCGTAACGGCTACAGAAAGTGCCATGCAGCGCTCACCGGAGCTGCCAAAGGCCGCGCCTAGAAGCTGGTTGACAGCGTTATCCATATCCGCATCCGGCATCACAATCGCATGGTTCTTAGCACCACCGAGCGCCTGACAGCGCTTGCCGTTAGCATTTGCCGTGGTGTAGATATATTCAGCAATCGGCGTGGAGCCGACAAAGCTGACGGCCTTGATGCGCTCGTCATGGAGGAGTGTGTCAACGGCCTCTTTATCGCCATTGACAACATTCATCACGCCGTCGGGCAGACCGGCTTGTTTGAGCAGCGAGGCAATAAACAGCGTCGAGCTGGGATCGCGTTCTGAGGGCTTGAGCACAAAGCAGTTGCCGCAAACAATGGCCATGGGGTACATCCACAGTGGCACCATGGCGGGGAAGTTAAAGGGCGTAATCCCGGTAACCACACCCAGTGGCTGAAACTCACTCCAGGAGTCGATGCCCGGTGCTACGTTTTTGCTGTGCTCGCCTTTTAACAGTTCTGGCGCGCCACAGGCGTATTCGACATTTTCGATGCCGCGCTGCAGCTCACCGGCCGCATCGTGGGAGATTTTGCCATGCTCTTCGCCAATCATTCTGCAAATCTCGTCGGCATGCTGCTCGAGCAGATCTTTAAACTTAAACATTACGCGCGCACGTTTGATTGCCGGTGTATTGCGCCAGGCTGGAAATGCTGCCTGTGCTGCTGCGATAGCCTCTTCAACGGTGGATTTAGACGCCAGCGCCACCTGCTTGCTGACTTCGCCAGTAGAGGGGTTGTAGATATCCTGAGTGCGTTCGTCTGCAGTTGTTATCTCGCCGTTAATCAAATGTCCGACAGTATCCATAATGGGGTCCTTAAAAATAAAAAAGGTTAAACGTGGTGGAGCGTAAAAACAGCCTCACTTATTGCAGCATTTACCAGAGCTGTTTATAAATTTCGACAATCTCATCAGCACTGGGCACGCGAGGATTGTTGCTCGGTGACCCGGAGGCCAGTGCCTGTTCCGCCATGGTTTCGAGATTGCCAAAGAAGTGCTCGCGGGAAATACCAAATTGCTCGGGTGTTGGCACTTGTAACTCTTCATTGATCGCATAGAGTTCTGTCATCAATTTAGTGTTGGCGACATCCACTGTGTCAGCCACATCCGCAACGCCCATCGCGCGAGCGCAGTCAGCATAGCGTTCCGCTGCGGCAGGAATCGAGTACTGGGTGACAGCGGGCAGCAACATGGCATTGGAGAGGCCGTGAGGCACATGATAGAAGGCGCCAATGGGCCGGCTCATGCCGTGTACCAGTGCCACCGAGGCATTGGAGAAAGCAACACCTGCCAGTGTCGAGCCGAGCATCATCGCCTCGCGAGCCTCGCGGTCACTGCCGTCATGATAGGCGCGGCGCAGGTTGGGCGCGAGCAACTTCATGGCTTCAATCGCCTGGCTGTCGCTGTAAAGACTGGCCTTTTTACTGACATAAGCTTCCATAGCATGGGTCAGCGCATCGATACCCGTATCGGCAGTGGTACGAGGCGGCAGACTCAGCGTGAGCTCATAGTCGACCAGCGCTGCGGTAGGCATAAAGCCAATGCCTACACAGAGCATTTTTTCATCATTGCTCTCGTCGGTAATAATCGTCACTCGGGTGGCTTCAGAGCCGGTTCCTGCGGTGGTGGGGATGGCAACAATCGGCAGGCCGGGTTCACTGACCAGGCGCGGGAATTTATAGTCGCGCATCACTCCGCCATATTTACCAAGAATACTGATCGCTTTGGCGCTGTCGATGGGGCTGCCACCGCCGATGGCGATAATCGCGTCGTAATTGCCGTTGCGCACTTTGTCGACACCAGCCTGAATAGAGCTCACAGTCGGCTCAGGAACCGTATCATCAAACACATCGGACACAATATTCAGCGCGGTAAGGCTCTCTTGGATGCCCGCCACATATCCCAGTTGCACCATCATTTTGTCGGTGACAATGAGCGGCCGTTGACAGCCCAACGCTTGGATAATGGTGCCCGCTTCACGGCTGGCACCGGCACCTACTTGCAGGATGCGTGGCAAGATAATCTGTGTCGACATTGTTTTATTCCCCTATTTTTGTCGTTGTGCGGGTTGGTTGGTCTGATTGTGGTGAGCGCAGCGTGCCTTCTTGGTAAAGAGACTTACAGAGCCCATAGGTTGAGAGTATCAAGACCAACGAGAACGGCAGCGCAGCGGCAATCGAGGCGGTCTGCAAAGCTTCAAGCCCTCCGGCATAGAGCAGCACAGCAGCCACTGAGCCAATCGCAATACCCCAGAAAATCCGCAGCCTCGAGGTCGGCTCGTCGCTGCCCATCGAAATCAGGGTGCAGATAATCAAGGTTGCTGAGTCGGCTGAAGTCACAAAGTAGGTCAGCAACATAACTGTGCAGATCGTCGCCATCAGTCCGGTGAGCAACATGCCCAGGTCGAGCAGCTCGATAGTCTTGAACAGTGCGGTGGTGCGGTCAGTATTAACCGCAGCGGTCACGCCACCGTCGCCAAATAGTTCCATATGCAGTGCGGTATTGCCGAAAATAGTAATCCACAGGATGGTCAGTACAGTTGGCGCCAGCAGCACACCCAAGACAAATTCGCGAATGGTGCGGCCGCGGGAAATACGCGCGATAAACATTGCGGTAAAGGGAGACCAAGCGATCCACCAGCCCCAGTAAAAAATCGTCCACCAGCTCTGCCACTGAGAGTCGCGATCGGGATCGATCCAGAGCCCCAATGCAGGGGAATTGACGACGTAGTCGATGCCGTTGGTGACGATTGAGCTGAGCAGATAGAGTGTTGGACCAAAAACCAAAAACAGCGCCAGAATCACCATCGTCAACTGCATATTCAGTTCGCTGAGGATACGAATGCCACGGTTGATGCCGCTCAGAACCGACAGTGTGGCAACGACTGAGATCACAGCAATCAGTAGGATCTGAGTGGTGATGGAAATGTCAATTCCGATCAAGTAGCTGATGCCGGCATTCATCTGCTGTGCACCAAGCCCCAGTGAGGTGGCGATGCCAAAGACTGTGCCGAGTACCGCAAGAAGGTCAGCAATAAAACCGATCGGCCCGTAAATGCGCTCACCAAAAACAGGGTAGAGGGCAGAGCGAATCGATAGTGGCAGACCTTTGCGATAGGTGAAGTAGGCAAAAGTCATACCCAACACGGCATACAGGGCCCAGCCGTGAATACCCCAGTGAAAAATCGAGATACGCATGGCGATCTGCGCCGCCTCTGCACTCATGCTCTGGCTGGCGTCGATAAACGGGTTATCCTGAAAGTGAGTGATTGGCTCGGCAATACTCCAGAACAGGATGCCAATGCCGATACCGGCACCGAACAGCATCGAAAACCAGGCAAAATAGCTGAACTCGGGTTTTTCGCCATCGGCACCAAGGCGGATAGTGCCGTACTTGCTGAATACCAGCAGTATCGCGAAGATCAGGTAAAAATTGATAATGGCAATGTAGTACCAGTCGAGCTGTGTGGAAATAAAATCACGCGCCGTGTTGTAAACGGAACTGGCATAGTCGGGACTGATTACGGTGAACAGCACAAAGGCAATAACAGTAAGTGCCGAGGCCATGGCCATAATAGGATGAGTTGTGGTCGCCGCGTGGGCAGGCGCCGCACTGGCAGGCTGACTGGGTTGCTCGTGATGCATTATTGTGAAGGTCCCCGAATTTTTATAATTATTTTTTTATGGCCGCAATACTACACCGATTTTGATACTTTAAACAGCATAACGAGACGATTTGTATTGTTATCGGCTCAACCACCTATGCGTCATTAAAAAAAATTGACCTAAGCCCATAAAATCATTTTATCGAGCGGCGAAATCGAGCTCGAATATCTGATATCAGGCTCGCTTTCTGAATCGCATTACATATGCTGCAGGCCCTGCTGCAGCTGGCTTTAAAGGATCTGAGCTGACGCCAATTACAGGTATAAAAAAAACCGTGCCTGAGGCCATTTTTAAATTGATGGTGCGGTAAATTATTCACTCTTATGATGCCGCCAAAATGAGACTGGTAGAGACCAAAGCCAGCTCCAGTCGTTGTTCAGGTTGTTGTTTAGGTTGTTGTTTAGATAGTGCTGTTGATCAGGTGCTACAGATTAAGTGCTTTGAAAGAGGGTATAAACCAGTGAAAACTCAGACTCATCTTCCACTTGTCGGTGTGCGGGTTGTTGACTTTGGTCAGCAAATTGCAGGCCCAGCGGTTGCCATGGTGTTGGCTGACCTCGGAGCCACTGTTGTGCATATTGATCCACCTGAGGGTCCGCAGTGGAATCACCCCGCCAATGCCATTTTAAACCGCAACAAGAGCTGCCTGAGTCTCGACTTGAAGACCACTCAAGGTCTCAGTGATGCTCTGGAGTTGATCGATCAGGCCGATATTGTTATCGAATCTTTCCGTCCCGGTGTGATGGAAAAACTCGGGGTCAATTTTCAGCAACTGCGCAGCCAGCGACCTGAGTTGATCACCTTATCGATGCCCGGTTTTGCCAGCAATGATCAGCTGCGACGAGACTGGAAAGCCACCGAGGCAGTGGTTTCCGCCACCGCTGGTGCATTTACCGATATGGGTTTTAATCGCGTGCTGATGGGGCTTAATCCATGTTACTCACCACTGCCCCTGGGCTCTTCCTATGCCACCTGCCTCGGGGCTGCTTCTCTGGCGCTGGCACTGTTTGGGCGTGAGAAAAGTGGACGTGGCGACAGCATAGAGGTGCCGGTTATCGCGGCGATGATGGAGGGGCTCTCCTACAACTCCTACGTAATCGAGGATCTACCTCAGCGCTACAGAACCATGCGTGAGCTCGAGATTGCCCGACGTCGCGAGGCCAATATTCCCCTTGATGTCAGTTACGACGATTTGCAGGAATATCTGGATCCGTTCTATCGCACCTATGAGTGTGCCGACGGTCGTATGTTCTACTGTGTCTGTCCGTCGCACCGCACGCATGCCCGTCGTTGTCTCGATGTTTTGGGGCTCTATGACGAGCTCGTTGCCGAGGGTCTGCCGGATACCTCTGATCTGCACAAGCCGATCAGTGAGTGGGATGGTGAAACCTCTATTGGTGTTTATCCGCTTCCAAAAAAGTGGGCAGATATTATCGCCGCAAAGATGAAGCTGGTGTTTCTTACCAAAACGTCTTCAGAGTGGGGAATTATTTTCGGTGAGCGCGGCATTCCCGGTGCACCACACCGCACCACTGCAGAGTGGGTTAACAGTGAGCATTGCAATCGCGCAGGCCTGATTGTTGAAGTCAATGATCCAGAGTATGGCGTGATGAAGCAGCCCGGCCCAGTGGCTTGGTTCGAAGAGTCTGGGCACCTGATGTTGTCCCCGGTTCCTCGCAAGATGGTGAGCTTGGCGCAAGCACTACAACTTTTAAAAGATGTCGCGGCAGCAGAGGTTGTTACTCGCCCCAGCGTATCTGCAGATAGCAGCGAGCCGAGCCTGATGGACAAAACCGGCTGGCTGGATGGCGTGCGCATACTCGACCTCACCAATGTTATTGCCGGGCCCCATTCATCGGCCTTTTTATCTCGGTTTGGTGCAGAAATTGTCAAGCTTGAACCAGTTGTGCCAACCTACGATCCACTGATTGGCACTATTTATGCTTTTCAGTCTGATATGGGTAAGCGCAGTGGTTTGCTGGATATCCATCAGCCACAGGGAAGAGAAGCCTTTGAGCGCCTGATTAAGACGGTCGATATGGTGGTGATTAATGCCCCCGAGCGTCAGCTCGCCGGTTTGGGTCTCGATCATGAAACCCTGCAAAAGATCAACCCGGGTGTGCTGTTTTGCCGGCTGGACTGTTTTGGTGGGCCACTGGTTGGTCCAAAAACCAACTACATAGGCTATGACGATATTATTCAGGCCAACAGTGGGATTATGTCGCGCTTTGGTGGTGAGGATACGCCGGAAGAACACGCCCATATCGGCACGCTGGATGTGAACTGCGGTTTTGCCGGTGGTCTGGGAATGGCATTGGCGCTGTATCATCGACACAAAACCGGGGAGAGCATTCGTGCGCGCACCTCGCTGTCGGCAGTGACCAACCTCGCCCAGTTACCGTTTTGTTTCGACTACCCGGGCCTGGCGCCTTTCAATGAGCCCTCTGGCCGCGGAGTGATGGGTAATCACCCACTGTCACACTTTTATAAAACCTCGGACGACTGGATATTTATCGATGCCGACGAACATCAGCTCGATTATATTGAGCAATCGGTGTCAGGCCTGCAGGGCATTACCGCGACTGCCGATATTCAAACGTTCCTCACAGTGGCGTTCCAGCAGGCTTCGTCAGAGGAGTGGATGAAGCGTCTTGTGGCAGCCGATATCGCAGCTGCACAGCCACAGTCAATCGAGACTTTACGGGCGCTTTATAGTCGTGAGGCCGACGGCTTTGTCGGTACTGATATGGGCAGCTTTGCGTTTTCAATTCACGCCAACCACCCCAGTGGGCACTGCCTGACCCAGATTGATCACTATGCTATTCGACCGGTGAACAGTTTAATTCGATCAGCCTCTTCAGCTGAACGCCACGGTCATTCAACCCGTGAAATTCTCGCTTCGGTAAACTATTCGGCCGCTGAAATTGATGCCATGATCGACGCCGGAGTTGCGTCGCTGGGTTGGACTGATGAACACTTGCCGTCAGATACAGGTGACAAGCGCATTGCAATTTCGCGAGTGAGCATTGCACCGCAGCAGACGCCGGAGTTGCTCAACGATTGGGACATCGATCCAGATCCGGAACTGATCATCTAATAAGTGTTTTGCGCAGCCTTAACAGCAGGGCCTATATTGCCGGCATTTCGTCGATAGCATAGGCCTGCTGTTTAAGCCAGGGCGCAATCTTTTCCAGCTGCGGAACAACCTCGTTGCTATACAGCGTGCGACAGATTTCGGCGCTCTTTTGCGGCAATTTCCCCAATTCATCGGGACGGCAGAGCAGGGTCAGATAGCGGGCGTGATTGCCCTTGGCCAGCTGTATCACACTGACGTCGTCCAGCAGGTCGGGATAGCGGACCATGCACAGCCCGGTAACAATTGCCCAACCGTGACCGGACTGAACAAAACGCAACAACGTTTGCGTGCTATCCAGCTCATAGTTAGTCATTAGTTTGATATTCATACGTCGGGCGATCAGATCAGTCAGGGCACCGATCCGTGATTGGCGGTTGTACTGGATAAACGGCAAATTCTCTGCCAGCCACTCGATATTTAAATCGCTGCGCTGGCTGTATTTTTTTGGCACCAACACCACAAATGGGTCGCGCAACAGCGGATAACGCTGAAGTTGCGGATGCTCATCCAATGGATCACCCGTGATTAGCAGATCGAGGTCGCGGTTCAGTAGCGCCTGGGTCAGGGGTGAGACCAATCCGGTCCGCAGTGCCAGGCGCGAGGTAAAGGGTTTGAGCTGCTGCATAAATTGCAGTCCGGCGACATCACAGAATGAGTCAACCATACCGACATTCAGCGGAATCAAACCGCCCTTGGAGGCCATTCTGACATCCGACAGCATACGCTGGGTGTCTTCGATCACCTGCATAGCGTAATCTTTGAGAACCTGTCCGCTGGGGGTGAGTTTGATCGGTCTGGAGCGGGTGATAACCAGCTGTGTGTCGGTTTGAATTTCCAGCTGTTTGATCGTCTGTGAAACCGCAGATTGGGTAATGCCAAGCTGTTCGGCAGCTTGGGTAAGGGTTTCAGAAGTGGACACGGCGGCGAATATTTTCAGCGCGCCGATTTCAATATTTTTATTATTTTTCATGCGCGCCAGTATTATATGCGGCTGTTGAGTTTGCAATCGGCACGACCGAAGTTGCTGTTAATTAACAATCTCGCAGCGCCTGAACACCCACTGGCGCGCCATTAAATTCTGCCATCGCATCGAGGAGGCTATCCCACAAAAACTCCACCGAACTGCTGTCGCTAAAAATAGAGTAAGCCAGCGTATCGCCATAATCGTTGCGAATCAGCACTCCATTAATTTTTGCGATTGATGTCTGTGCGACCTCACCATTGGCAAACTTATGCGGTCGTAAATCAACACCGCAGACCTTGGCCAGAGTCTCCGCCGCGAGATCGCCACACAGCACCAACCAACTGTGGCTGTCGGCGCGCGGCAGGCTGTAGACTCGCTCAGCAAGCGTCGTGTCAGCTACTGCCGACATGGCCACGGCATTATGCGTCGATGCGCCACTCAGATTGCTGGCGATCAGCAATTCGGTTTGCGAGAGGCGGGCGATCAGGGTGCCGTCGTCCTGCAGCGTCGCGCGGTTGGGTTGAGCGGGTAGAGTCATGCCTTGAGCCGCCGCCCAGTCCGGTGCGCCGAGGCCTTTAAAACCAATCCGGGGCAGTGCCGACAGATCTACCAGCGCGAGTGTTTTGACCTGCGCTCGTTCTTCCTCAACTGAGCGATAATGTGATACCAGCGTACTTTCAGCAACCTGCTCAAAGTGGCCGCCGAGATCAATATGTCGGCGGTAGAGCTGACTGCGACGCAAAGCGGCGGTGACCGTTGTAGCTGACATAATCAGAGCTCCTGACGCTGTGTTTCGGGATCGTAAAAGGGTAGCTCCACCACCAGTGCATCGACCATTACGCCGCCGCTGGACTTAATGGTAAAACGACTGCCGACCTCTGCCTTGTCTGGTTCTACATAAGCTAACCCGACAGGTTTGTTGAGGGTCGGTGAAAAGTGACACGAGGTTACGCGGCCGGTCATGCGGTCGCCATTCAGCACCAGATGACTTTCCAGTGGAATCGGTGCGCTGAGATTATCGACCACAAAACCCACCAGACTGCGTTTGGCCGGCAGTTTGTCGAGTTCCTGAATGCTGCGGCTGCCAACAAAAAAGGGTTTTTGTCTGGCGATCGCCCAGCTCATCTGTACCTCAGCGGGCGTCGACATAGCGTCTGTATCCTGACCGATTATAATGTGGCCCTTTTCAAGCCGCAGCACTCGCTGCGCTTCAATGCCAAACGGCTTTATGCCCTGTTCGGCGCCAGCTTCGATTAGCGCATCCCAGAGCGCCTCACCGCAGTGCTGTGGCACATGCACTTCATAACCGAGCTCGCCGACAAAACCGACCCGAATAACTCGCGCGGCGATGCCTGCAACAGTCCCTTGGCGCACACCCATGTAGGGAAAGGCTTCGCTGCTGAGGTCGATATCGCTGCAGACTTTGCGCAGCACATCGCGGGCTTTGGGGCCGGCAATGTTGACGCCGCAGTAGGCGGATGTGACATTGGCGATATCCACATCCAGGCGCCACTGGGCATTCCACTTAAGCATATTTTGATAGACACGATCGACACCGCCGGTGGTAGCGGTAACGTAGTAATGTTGTTCGCCAAAGCGACAGGCAACACCGTCGTCGATCACCACGCCGGCTTCATTGGTCAGCAGTGCATAGCGCGCGCGCCCGACCGCCTGCTTTAAAAAACCAAAGGTGTAAAAACGATTTAAAAACTCTGCCGCATCTGGACCGCGCACTTCCAGGCCACCGAGAGTCGAGACATCGACCAGGCCGACATTGGTGCGCACATTGTTGACTTCACTGTTGATGCAGGCCTCGCGACACTCTGCACTGCCGTAATAGGCAGGCCGATACCAGGCGCCGGCCTGCAGCATCTGGGCGCCGGCCTCGAGGTGACGGTAATGCATAGAGCTGCGTCGGGCAGGGTAAAAACTGCGTCCGGCACTATGCGCCAAATGCTCGGCAGAAAATGGTGGTCGCGCGGTGGTAACGCCGGTCTGCGCCACGGTGCGATTGGTCGCAGCGGCCACCAACCTCGCGGTGGCCAGCGCCGAATGGCGGCCCTGTGATGGGCCCATGCCGCAGGTGGAGTAACGCTTGACCAACTGGATATGTTCATAGCCATCACGGGTGGCATTGATGATATCGGCAATCTGCAGATCTTCATCGAAGTCGACAAATTCCTTGCCCTTAGGGTGGGCAAAGATCGGCCAGCTGAAATTGGGGCTGTGTTGCAGGGAGATGTCCAGCTGCTGGTCTGGTGTCTCATTACTGAGCCCTAGCGCGTTGCTGGCGATTATGGCGGCGCGCTGTGCGTCAGCGATAACATCATCGATCAGCCAGTGACTGTTGACAGAACCGGCGATCTGACAGTTCTGCGGACAGTTGGTGAGAGTAAACATTGAGGTATTGTCGTTGTAACTGAGTTGGCCTCCGCCCTGACAGACCAGCTGATAGGTTGGGGTATAACCCACTGCCATACACAAAGTGTCGCAGAGGATGGTTTCACTCTGATCACCACAGACGCCTTGACGGATAATTTTGCGCACCTCCACCGAGCCCAGATGCAGGCCACTGCGATCTTTGTGTGCGGCAAAAACCGCATGTCCGGTTTTGATCGTCAGCCCTTTACTCGCAGCCTTTTTGGCCACCGCATCATATTCGGGTTGCTCGCGCAGATCGACGATTGCTTTAACCTCGACGCCGGCATCGAGCAGATCCAGTGCAGCGGCATAGCCATCATTGTTGCCAGTGACAATGACCGCGGTTTTGCCGGGGCGCACGCCATAGAGGTGCATCAAACGCTGCGCGGCGCTGCTCATGATTACGCCAGGCAGGTCGTTATTGTGGAACACTGCTTGCTGTTCGAGGGCGCCGACACAGAGGATGGTCTGTTTGGCGCGTACTTTATACAGCCGTTTACCACGAATAATCGGCAACCAGTTGTCGGCAAACCAGCCGTTGCAGGTGGCGTTACTCATGGCGGTAATGTTGTCGCTGGCTAAAACTTCTGCCACCAGACGTTGGCGCAGTTGGCGGGCTTTTTCGCCCTCGGCATCGAGGCGACTGTAGTTAAGCGATCCACCGAGACTGGGATTTTCATCCACCAACAGCACCTCGGCGCCAGCTTTAGCGGCAGCCAGTGCTGCCGTCAGACCGGCCGGCCCGGCACCGATGACGGCGACATCGTAGAACTGATATTGCTTGTCAAAATATTCTGGCTGGAACTGCTGATCGATCACGCCGAGACCGGCTTTTTTGCGAATCAGCGGCGCCCAGCGTTCCCACATGCCGCGGGGCTTAAAGAATGCTTTGTAATAAAAGCCCACCGGTAAAAACTTTGCGACCAAACCGAGCAGGGCACCGCTGTCTCGATTAAGGCTGCCGCTGTAGTTTTGTCCCATCACCTCGAGGCCATCGCTGATGGCAACTCGATCTGCCAGGGCATTGGGGTCTGAGGGCAATTGGATCATGGTGTTGGCATCTTGCCCGGCCATTGTCAGCGCGCCGCGCGGGCGGTGATATTTAAAGGATCGACTTAGCAACCATTGATTGTTGGCGGCGAGCGCGCTGGCGATATTATCCCCGGCAAAACCCTGATAGGTTTTGTTTTCGAAGCGAAAGCTGATGGTTTTGTCGCGATCAATCAGCGAGCCAAAGGGTGCGGGTAGACGAACGTCATTGGACATTAATTTGACTCCCCACTGCTGGCGGGCTGATTAAATTCGACACGTTGATTAAAAATTTCATCCGCCGGGAAAGTACGTATTACCTGATCGCTGATAGTGTTGCGTTCGGCCAGAAACCAATAGGAACTGGCGGTGTGACACCACCACTCGATGACCACGCCGGCCGCATTGTCATGGAAAAAAACGTGTTCAGCCCATTCGCGGGGCGTCACCAGTTGGTGATCGGGGGTCGGGTGGTATTCGCCACCATAGGTAAATTCGCTGATATTGCGCGGGCCATTCAAAGGGCAGGTTAACAGTTTCATCGCAAGTACCCGTTAGTGGCTGGCGGCAGTGGCGCCGGCTTCGTTAATTTGTTCAAAGCGATAAAAGCGCTCCAGCTCAAACGGCTTGATAATCTCAGGCACTTTTTTCGTTGCTACCAGCTCGGCCATGGTTTTGCCGCAGATCGGTGTCGCCTTAAAGCCCCAAGTTCCCCAGCCAGCATCGAGGTAATAATTGTCTACCGGACTGAGACCCATAATCGGGCTGTAATCGGGAGTCATATCGGTGGTGCCGGCCCACTGCCGCAACATACGTGCCTGGGCCAGAAACGGAAACAGCTCCAATGCTGCGGCACTCAGTGACTCGCGCTGGTCCAATGTCGCTCTGGTGTTGTAGAGCGGGTAGGGGTCGGAGCCGCCACCGATAACAAACTCACCACGTGAGGTCTGATGCACATAGACATGCACATGGGGAGAACTGACATGGGGTGTCAAAATCGGCTTGTAAGGTTGGGTCACCATTGCCTGCAATGGGTAGGAGTGAATCGGCAGCTTAATGCCGGCCATCTTGGCAACCACGGAGCTGGCGCCGGCCACAGCCTGAACCACACAGCCACACTCAACACGGCCACGGTTAGTTTTTACTGCGGTCACTCGGCCCTGGGTGATTTCGATATCCTGCACTTCGGTCAGCTGATGCAGTTCTACGCCGCGTTCACACGCGCCCTTAGCATAACCCCAGGCCACTGCATCGTGGCGAGCCGTGGCGCCATCTGCATGCCAGAGTCCGGCCATAATTGGGAAGCGTGAGTCTTCAGACATATTCAAGTTGGGTACCAACTCGGCAATCTGCTGGCGGTCGATCAACTCAGAGCGCACGCCCAAATGCTGATTGACTTCGGCGCGCCAGCGAAAGCTGCGGATGGCAGCATCGCTGTGGGCCAAGGTCAGCTGGCCGCGATTTTCCATCATCACGTTGTAGTTAAATTCATTGCTCAGGTCTTGCCACAGCTTGACCGACTCTCGGTAAAAGGTGACGCCCTCTTCGGTGAGATAGTTGGAGCGGATTACTGCAGTGTTGCGTGCGGTATTGCCACTCCCGAGATAGTTTTTTTCCAGCACCGCTACATTGGTGATGCCGTGGTATTTGGCGAGATGATAAGCGATGCCGGTGCCGTGACCGCCGGCACCGATAATCACCACGTCATAGTGCTTTTTGAGCTCTGTGGCTGGGGTGAAGTGATGTTCGGCCGGGTATTCACTACTCAGTCCGTACTTTAACAATCCAAATGGCATACAGCCTCCAGAACGGTGTCAGCAATATCTAGCTGCCGAGAAACACCACGGTTTTATTGCCGTCGAGAAACACTCGACGCTCAATGTGATAGGTAATCGCCTTGGCCAGGGCCATGCTCTCATTGTCACGACCCACGCGTACCAGATGTTCCGGTTTGTAGTTGTGATCTACGCGAGTCAGGATCTGCTCGATAATCGGCCCTTCGTCGAGATCTGAAGTGACATAGTGCGCTGTGGCACCGATCACTTTTACGCCGCGGTCATAAGCTTGATGGTAGGGCTTGGCACCTTTAAAGCCGGGTAAAAACGAATGATGAATATTGATACAGCGACCGGAGAGTGCGGCAGACAATTCGTTCGAAAGAATCTGCATATAGCGCGCCAGCACCACCAGCTCGGTCCCGGTTTCGTCGACAATTTCCAGCAGTCGCTGTTCCTGTTGCGCTTTGGTGTCTTTGGTGACCGGCAGGTGGATAAAGCGTATGCCTTCACGTTCAACCATCGCGCGCAGGTCGAGATGGTTGGAGACCACGGCGGTGATTTCCATGTTGAACTCACCTTTGCGGCGCCTATAGAGAATATCGTCGAGGCAGTGATCGTATTTGGATACCATGATCAGGGTTTGTACCGGCACCTTGGGGTCGTGGATATGCCACTCCATAGCAAAGGTGTCGGCGACGCTCTTAAATGCGTCTCTGATGCTGTCTATAGAGGGTGAATCCTGTTGCGGACGAAAAACCGCGCGCATAAAAAACTTGTCAGTGGATTCATCATCAAACTGTTCTAGCGCGCAGATGTAACAGTTGCGTTCAGCCAGATAGCCGGTGACGGCCGCGACAACGCCACTGCCCGCGCGGCAGGTTCCGGTGAAGATGAAGTTGTTGGACTCTTGTGGCATGGTCGTCATGGGTGCTGTCCGCTAATGAATTCGCCGCTGAGTGTACCTTAATTTAGCGCATGAATAATGCCCGGAACTCTGTAGAATGGTCAATTGAATCGGGAGGTAATTAGCAAGTCTACTGTTGACAGACAGCTGTGCTAATTATCCATGATATGGGAATTTTCAGATCACATGATGGCAAAAAAAGAAATATTAAAAATGCGTCTAACAAAGATTTTCTTGCTCTCTGTGGCTTTCGCGTTGAGTGGCTGCGCGACCTATAAACCTTCAAATACCAATGACGTATGTCAGATTTTTCGTGGTGAAACAGATTGGTATAAAGCGGCGCGCAGTGCCAATAAACGCTGGGGTACGCCCATCGGCGTGATGATGGCGATTATCAATCAGGAATCCAGTTTTAGGCACGATGTTCGCCCCGATCGCCCGAAGTTTTTATTTATTCCGCTGCCGCGCAAGTCATCGGCCTATGGATATGCTCAGGCGCAGAATCCAGCCTGGAATGATTACCGCAAAGATACAGGTAGCTGGAGTCATGATCGCGATAACTTTGCCGACGCGATTAATTTTGTTGGGTGGTACACCGACAAGAGTCAAAAGAACCTTGGTTTATCGAAGTGGGATGCCTATGCGCAGTACCTCGCCTATCACGAGGGCTGGGGTGGGTATAAGCGCGGCACCTATAAAAAGAAAAAATTTCTCAGTGGCGTTGCGGCCAAGGTCAAGGCTCAGGCCTCAACCTACAATACGCAGTTAAAAAAGTGCCAGCCCGGATTGGACAAAGCCGTGAGAGGTTGGTGGCCATTTTGATCCTGTGTCGCGATTGTCTGCAGGGAAAATCCAATAACAATTAAAAAGACTGATCCGCTATGAACCATTTCGATGTCATTATTATTGGCGCCGGCCTATCCGGAATTGGTGCAGCCTGCCATCTTCAGCTGAACAACCCGGGCAAGACCTACAAGATCATCGAGAGCCGCGCGCGCATGGGTGGTACCTGGGACCTGTTTCGATACCCCGGTGTGCGCTCCGATTCAGATATGCATACTTTGGGATATAACTTTAAGCCCTGGTTACAGGCTAAATCGATCGCGGATGGTCCGTCGATTCGAGACTATATTCAAGAGAGCGCAGCTGAGTATGGTGTTGAGGAGCATATTCAGTATCACAGCAAAGTCGTGCAGGCCGACTGGGACAGTGGCTCGGCAAAATGGACGCTAACTGTCGAGAGCACAGCTGACGACAATCAAACCGCGACAGAAACGGTGAGCTGTAACTTTATTTACAGCTGCACCGGCTATTACCGCTACGATAAAGGCTACACTCCGGAGTTCCCTGGTGCCGACCAGTTCAAAGGTGACATTATTCACCCGCAACTTTGGCCGGAAGATCTCGATTACAGCGGTAAACGCGTAGTGGTGATCGGCAGCGGTGCTACGGCAATTACCCTGGTCCCCTCAATGGCTAAGACTGCTGCCCATGTCACGATGTTGCAACGTTCACCTACCTACGTAATCTCTGCTCCGGCTGAAGATAAAGTCAGCCAGCGCTTGAGGCGTTGGTTTTCCGAGCGAGTCGCGTATGGCCTGACTCGTTGGAAAAATGTTTCAACGCAAGCGTTGTTGTTTCAGCTTAGTCGTCGCTACCCAAACTTCGTGAAAAAGATTTTGCGCAAGGCGGTTCACCAGTGGATGGGTGACGATTTTGATATCGACACGCACTTTAACCCCCGCTACAACCCCTGGGATCAGCGCCTCTGTCTGGTACCCGACGGTGATCTGTTTCGCTCGTTGCGCAAAGGAACATCAAGCATCGTCACTGACCACATTGAGGCCTTTACCGAAAAAGGGATACAGCTCAAATCCGGCGATTTTCTCGAGGCCGATATTGTTATCACTGCAACCGGTTTGGAGTTGTTGTTGCTCGGTGGTATCGAGCTCAATGTTGATGGTGTGCCAGTAGATCTCTCAAATAGTCTTACCTACAAGGGTATGATGTTTAGCGATGTGCCCAATTTAGCGCTGGCGGCGGGATACACAAATGCGTCCTGGACATTGAAATGCGATTTGACGAGTGCTTACGTATGTCGTCTCTTAAGTTATATGGACCAATACAAATTTCAATATTGTATGGCGAAAAACACTGACTCCAGTGTTGAGAAACTGCAGTTTTTAGACCTCGCCTCCGGGTATGTGGATCGTGCCGTGGACCAGTTTCCCAAACAGGGTAACAAGGCGCCTTGGCGCTTGCACCAGAATTATCTGTTGGATATTTTTACCCTCCGTGGGGGTGGCTTGCAGGACAAGGTGATGGGATTCTATCGCGCTAGCGGCAGCGCAGAATAGTTAGTTCTGCGGCTTGGTCCAAACACCTGTCGGTGTTTGTCGAACCTTTTACGGTCCGAGCTTCTCAAGGCGACTAAACCAAAAACCCGGCACAAGGCCGGGCTTTTGTTTAGATGGTGCACTCGGAAGGATTCGAACCTTCGACCGCCCGGTTCGTAGCCGGGTACTCTATCCAGCTGAGCTACGAGTGCGTTGCTGTCTCCTTTCAGAGGTCGCGTACTATAGGTGAGCAGGGCGAATGAGTCAACAATTCTCGGCTTGCTTATGAGCCCTTTTTTTAGAGGGGTCAACGGCCCTGAGGTATAGAGAGTTGCATGGTTTCCTTTAGTTCTTCCATCACCACATAACTGGTTGATTCCTGTACCGCTGGGAGCTTGAGAATGCGGCTGCCGAGCAGTTCGCGATAGGCGGCCATATCGGCGACCCGGGCTTTCAGAAGGTAGTCGTAATTGCCGGAGACAAGGTAGCAGCTCTGCACATCTTCAAGGTCGAGTACCGAGCGGCGAAATTCTTCGAAGTTTTTCTGCGAGGTATGGTTAAGACGAATCTGGACAAAAACCACGAGACCGGCATTCAGTAGATCCGGATTAAGTTTTGCAGTGTAGCCCTGTATATAGCCGCTGCGCTCGAGGCGCTTGACCCGCTCGATACAGGGGGTGACTGAAAGCCCAACTTCGCGGGCCAGGTCTGTATAGCTGATGCGTCCATCGCGTTGCAGGATGCGAAGAATATTGCGATCTATTTTGCTTAGCGCTCGAGCGGCCCGCTCTTCACTATTTGGCATATTAAATTATCCTGTTTAAATTCATTTTATAGAAAAATATTCTACAACAAATGGGAAATAATTAAGAAATATTTTTAAATAATCTTAGAATGCTATTAATTACTAATTAGGGGTGACTTATGCTGGTAGGTGTTCCGAAAGAGATTAAAAATCATGAATATCGTGTGGGTTTAACACCTTCTTCAGTGGTGGAGTTGGTAGCCCGAGGTCATCGTGTCATGGTTGAGACCAATGCCGGCATGGCGATTGATTTCAGCGATAATGAATACCGTGCGGCAGGCGCCGAAATAGTCGCCGATGCGGCGGAGATTTTTGCCGCGGCAGATATGATTATCAAGGTTAAAGAGCCGCAAGCGAATGAATGCAAAATGCTGCGCGCTGGCCAGATTCTCTACACCTATTTACATTTGGCGCCGGATCCCGAGCAGGCGAGGTTGCTGGTTAAATCCGGGGCTACCTGCATTGCCTATGAAACGGTCACGGATAATCAGGGTGGTTTGCCGCTGTTGGCGCCGATGTCTGAAGTGGCCGGACGGATGTCGGTTCAGGCCGGGGCTCATCATCTCGAGATAGCTCAGGGTGGTCGCGGTGTGCTGCTTGGCGGAGTGCCGGGTGTGGCGCCGGCAAAGGTGTTGATTATCGGTGGTGGTGTGGTGGGTGATAATGCCGCTGCCATGGCTGTTGGTCTGGGTGCGGATGTAACGATTGTCGATCGCTCGATCGCCCGTCTGCGTCAGCTGGATGCCAAATATCAAGGTCGCGCGCACTGTGTTTATTCGACTGCTGTGGCAATTGAAGAATATGCGTTGAATGCGGACCTTGTGATTGGTGCGGTGCTAATTCCCGGTGCGGCGGCGCCCAAATTACTCAGCCGCGATATCATCAGTCGGATGAAGCGCGGCGCGGTTGTGGTGGATGTTGCGATTGATCAGGGCGGCTGTTTTGAGACTTCTCGGGCGACCACTCATCAGGAGCCAACCTTTGTGGTTGATAACGTGGTTCATTATTGTGTTGCCAATATGCCGGGTGGTGTGGCGCGCACGGCAACTATGGCGCTTAATAATGCCACTTTAAGCTATGCGCTGGCTCTTGCGAATGATCCAGTGTCTGCGCTGTTAACGGATAAAAACCTTCAAAATGGCCTCAATGTTCATCGCGGCCAGGTGACCTATAAGGCGGTGGCTGATGCGCTGGGTTATGACTATATTGCCGCCGAAGCGGCACTGACCAAGATCTAGAGGTTATGCACTCGGTTTAGTTGAGTTCACTATCCTGCCAGAACTTGGTTCCTTTAACCGTTGCCTGTAAGGCGAGTCCTGACTCGGTGAGCTGATAGACCGTGATGTTGTCGAAGGTTGCCTCGCCACCGACGGCGGCGCCTTTTTCACTGGCCTTGGCCGCGGCATCGGCATTGACGCCAAAGGCCCAGCCTTTTTCGACAAACTGGGTCAGCGCATCGCGGCTGTGGAAGACAAACACCGCGCGGAAATCCTTAACGCCAAGCCCAAGGCCAATGCCCGCTTCACCCATTTTCATATAGGTATTTTTGCCGTTTTTGTTGTCATGCACCACGCCGTGGCCACCGCCGACACTGGCAAAAATCAGGTTGATATTGGCATTGCTAAAGACCGCATAACCTTCCGCTTTGATAACCTGGGCCCGGACATCCGGCTTGAGTTTGTAAAGCTCGCCGAGAACCTGGCTGCGCATGTCGATAATAACCTGACGTTTTTCGGCGGCGGATTTTGTTGGGCTGTTGCTGCAGGCGCTTGAAAACGCGAGGACGAGGCTGAAGAAAACAAGACTGAAAACCGCGAATACTCTGTTCATAGTGATTCCCTTTGATGTTGATATTCGGTTTGCCGGATGGCGGAAAAGGCACAGAGTAAATGTAGCAGCTGCACAGGCGTGCTGCTGTTTGATGATGATTATTGTGGCAGAGCTTGGAGAACTTGTGTGAGTTGGTTAATACCCCGCTTTTTAATAAAGGGCTTTTTAATAAGGGGCTTCCGCTACAAAAACCGCACGCACCGGCGCGGGATGGCCTTCAACCGTTTTGCGCGGATCATTGGGGTCGAGAAAATCGGCAAGCGATTCAAAAGTCATCCAGTCGGTCGAGCGCTGCTCTTCGATGCTGGTTGTGTTGATATCGACCATGCGCGGATTTTTCAGGCCATTTTTACGCATCCAGCGCAATAGCATGTCGGGGGAGGGGATAAACCACACATTGGGCATCTTGGCGTAGCGATCTTCCGGCACCAACAGCTGGCCCTCGTCGCCTTCAACCACCAGGGTCTCGAGCACCAGTTGCCCTCCGGGCTTCAGCAGCTGTCGCAGTTCACGTAGATGGTCCATGGGTGAACGGCGATGATAGAGAATACCCATAGAGAACACTGTGTCAAAGGCAGCCATTTTTTCCGGCAGTTGCTCAATGCCAAGTGGCAGTACATCAATCGGTAGATGTTTTCCGGCAAAGTGTTTGATGGCGTGAAATTGAAAGACAAATTTTACTGAAGGGTCAATGCCGATCACGCGTTCAGCACCGGCGCCGAGCATGCGCCAGCAGTGGTAGCCATTGCCACAGCCGACATCGAGAATGGTTCGGCCTTTGAGGGGTGCCAGATGCGGCAAGACCCGATCCCATTTCCAGTCGGAGCGCCATTCGGTATCCAGGTGCATGCCAAACAGGTGAAAGGGCCCTTTGCGCCAGGGATGCAGTCCCATCAATGTGGCTTGCAGAGCCAGGCGTCGACCTTTGTCCATAAGGCTGATATCGCCGATTTCTACAGCATTGGCAAAGTCCATGTGCAATGGGTCAAGCTCCGGTAACCGGCGCAGAGTTTCCTCCCACTCAGGCATGTCACCCCAGCGTTCACGGCGCAGTTGTTGGGCAATCAAAGCGGGCAGGTCGTGACCCCATTCGCTGAGCTCGGATTCTTCCAGCCAGCAGAATAGGGGTCCATAATCAAGCGTGTCGGGAATCATGCAGGCACCTAAAATTTAAGTGGCAAATTATAAGGTATTTCCGCTATGGTTTACCGCAAAGTGAGCGGAGTTTAAAAATAAATGAGCAGCGATAAAATCGAGCAGCGTTTTGAGCAACTGGAAGAGAAGCTTGCCTATCAGGAAATGGCCACTGCTGAGTTAAGTGAAGAGATATTTCGCCAGCAGAAAGAGATTGATGTGTTGACTCGAGCCCATCAGTCGATGGCGCAACGTCTTGAAACACTGCAGGATGCGACTGCCGAAGGTGAAACGTCCGAGTCAGAAAAACCGCCACACTATTAACCACAGGTAATAATTACAGGTAAGCACAGGTAATAATTACAGGCAGTGCCAAACAATTGACATGAATGCTGCCATATTGCATGGTAGCAATCGTTTGATAACGAATTTCACGGGGTGTCGGGTAGCATCTTCGACGCCTGCTCAGTGAGCGAGACAAGAAAACAACAACAATAATCCACAAGGGGTTTGCATGAACGGTCCAGAACTGAATTTAGATACCAAGGCGGCGATCGACGCTGCATTCACCGCTCAAAAAGCCTATGCACTCAAGCTGCGCAAGTCCACCTGCGCACAGCGCCTTGAAGTGTTGGCCCGTTTTGAAAAGGTGTTTAAGGCCTCCTACGATAAAATTTATGCCTCCGCTGCGGCAGATTTTGGTAAGCCGGAAGCGGAAGTGGATATCGCCGAGATTATGATTGTGCTCTCCGAGTTGTCGCATATTCGCAAGAAATTAAAGGGCTGGATGAAGCCAGTGTCTGTGCGTACCTCGATGACCATGCTCGGCACCTCATCAAAAATTATTACCGAACCCAAGGGCACCAGCCTGGTGATCTCGCCGTGGAACTATCCGTTTAATCTGACCTTTGGTCCGATGATGTCGGCCATTGCAGCGGGCAATCCGGTGATTCTCAAACCCTCTGAAATGACGCCTAATATGTCCAGGGTGATTGCCGAGATTGTCAGTGAAGCATTCCGTCCGGAAGAGGTAAGTTTGTTTGAAGGCGATGCGGCAGTGTCAGCCTATCTGACCAGTCTGCCATTTGACCATATTTTCTTTACCGGCAGCCCGGCGGTGGGCAAGCATGTGATGGCGGCTGCGGCGAAAAACCTCACGTCGGTAACCCTGGAGCTGGGCGGCAAGAGCCCGGTAATTGTCGACAAGAGCGCCGATATCAAGAAGACTGCGCGGAGTGTGTCGTTTGGCAAGTTTTCGAACAATGGCCAGACCTGTATTGCGCCGGACTATCTGTTTGTTCACGAGAGTATTAAAGATGCGCTGGTTGCCGAGCTGAAGAGCTGCATCGCCCGCCAATATGGTGAGGGCAGCGACGCACAGGGCAATGGCGATTACTGTCAAGTGGTCAATCAGGGACATCACAATCGCATTTCCGGGCTGCTCTCTGATGCGCTGGCCAATGGCGCGCAGGTGATCAGCGGAGGTCAGGTTGACGATGGCGATCGTTTTATTGCGCCGACCCTGATCGAAGGTATGGCTGATAGTTCAAGAATTATGGATGAAGAGATTTTTGGTCCGGTGTTGCCGATCAAAACCTTCAGAGACTTGGGCAATGTTATCGACTACGTCAACAGCAAACCCAAGCCACTGGCACTCTATGTCTTTGCCCGCGACAAGGCGGCCATTAACAAGGTGCTTGAAGAGACCAGTGCTGGTGACACCTGCATCAACCAGACGGTGATGCATTTTGTACATCCCAATCTTCCCTTTGGCGGCGTCAACAACAGCGGTATTGGCAAGTCTGGTGGCGAGTGGGGCTTTAAAGCCTTTTCCCACGAACGCAGTGTGCTGCAGGACAAGTTTGGCAGCGGCCATATGATGCATCCGCCGTACACGCCAAAAGTGAAAAAGATGATCAAAACCATCACATCATTGGTTGGCTGATTATTTAATCGCCACCAAGGAAGCAAAATTAAAGCATTGAAACCAGGGGCTTGCGGAGTTAAATCCGCAGGCCCTTATTCGTTTGATATGGGTCTCGAGAGTTTCCGGAATCAGGACATTTTCCAGTGAGTCGCGCTTTTGGCTGATTTCCAGATCACTGTATCCCTGTGCGCGCTTAAATTGATGATGCAGCTCGGAGAGCAGTTGATTGAGCGATTCGGGCTCAAACAAGAGTTTTTCAGAGATCACCAGACAGCCACCGGGATTGAGCCCGGCATAGATTTTTTCCAATAGCGCTTGGCGCTTTTCTGTGGCAATAAACTGCAGGGTAAAGTTCATCACTACCAGGGATGCGTTGCTGATTTCGATATCGCAGATATCGGCCTCTACCAACTCCACTGGTGTTGTCGCGGTGTCCTCATGTAGCACTGTGGCACAGCGTTCGAGCATGGCTGCAGAGTTGTCCACGGCGACGATCTTTACCCCGCGCTGAGTGATCTGTTTGCGAAGCGCCAATGTGGAAGCACCCAGCGAACAACCCAGGTCATAGCAGTTACTGTCGTCCTGAACAAAGCGCGCCGCGAGTTCGCCGCAGAGATTTATGATTGTTTGATAGCCAGGTACCGAACGCTGAATCATATCCGGGAACACATCTACCACGGCCTGATCGAAGGCGAACCCCGGCACTTTGCCCAGCGGGCTGGCAAACAGATTGTCATGCTGTAACGACACTGCTGTTTGCGGGGGCTTGTGGTCAGTCATTGGCTTATACCGCAATAATGTCGAGGCCGGTCCGGCTGGCCAGATCGCTATTGGTAATGACCGCGGTTTGGGCAGCTTCTGGGCGCAGATACTCGCTGGTTACGCGCTTAAGATCGCTATCAGTCACGGCTAATACGCGATTTCGAAACTCGACCATCGACGCTTTGCTGCGGCCATTGAGCTCACTATGAAACGCTTGAATCGCTTCGCCGGCAGGAGAGCCTGGCTTATCTAAGCTGCCAATAACGCCGAGAATGGCCTCTTCAACTTTGTCGTCGCCGAGTGGTTTTTCGAGTAACCAACTAATCGATTGATCAAAGTCATTCAGCGTGCCCTCAATACGGGGATCGCGGTAGGAGAAAAAGCGGAATGCACCGGCCTGATTGTCCTGCGAGGCACCGCCACCATAGGCTCCACCTTGCTCGCGAATCGTGCGATGCAGATAGCCGTTGCGCAGCACACCACCTAATACGGTGAGTGCTGCGGCATCGGCATGACTTGACGGTACTGTCGGATAAGCCTTGGCGCAGAAACTGACTTGCGTGTTTGCAGTCCAGCAGTGTTGTACTGGTGTTAGTTTTGGGTCGAAGTCAATTATGTTGTTTGTAGAAGTGTCGTCTGCACTCGATGAAAATGGACTAAAGGTGTCGTTGATAACCTGCTTAAAGGTGTCCAGACGCTCGCCTTCAGCGACCAGCAAATACTGACGCGGCTGCTGCAATATCAGTTGATGAATGGCCTTTAATTGTGCCGCAAGCGTCTCAAGGCCAGCCTCTGAATCAAGGCTTTTATCGAGGACTTTGATCATTGCCAATCCACCCATGCCGCCCCAGCGCTGGCTTAAATAGGCATTTGCAGAGAGGCCGCTGGCTGCTGCGGTCATGGCGAGCACATGGCCATTGCCCACAATTGAGGATTCACGATGGGTGCGTATTTGCGCCACCAGTTCCCGCAACCGCGACAGTTCGTCAAAGCGGGCGCGGTGTAACGATTCTTGCATGAGGTCGCTCATCCCAAGCTGATTGCGTGCCAGACCTTTGGCCGAGAAACTAATATTGCCATGCAGCTGCTTGAGACTATCTTTATCGCTGCGCACTGAGGCGGATGCGGAGTAGGCTCCAACAACACTGGAGTGCCAGAGCTGGGTGGCCTGATAATCTTTCTCACCAACGCCCATTTCGGTAACGCAGGTGCTGTAGAGTGGCAGCAGGTCCATTTGCGCCGGGCTCAGAGCTGGCATCGGCATTATGATTTGTTGATAGGCGAGGCCGTTGGTACCCGCTTGATAGCTGGTCAACGCCAGTGGGGATGCTTGTGTGCTGTGTTTCTCGGCGAAGGCTACTTCTGCGGGCACATCTTCGATGCCGACCTTGGGCAGGATTTCAAGATCTTCTTCCATCTCCTGACGTGCTTTGAGTGCCGCGGCATTGTCGACAATCGCCTGTTTCTCGGCGTCACTCAAGTTAAGCTGAATATCGGCCAGACGTTGTTTTTCGGCCTGTTCTTTGCGCTGCGCCAATTGATGGTCCGGTTTCAAAACCAAGCGGATACGGTGCTGGTTGCTGAGTAACAAATCACGTGTCAGTGATTTGATAAATTCTGGGTCCTGAATCTGTTGTTGCAGTTTCTCCAAAACTGGATCGAGATTTAACAGGGATACCGGATCACCGCGATGGGTGGCGCTGGTGAGCGCCGTGAGAATCAAATTGAGACCGTAGGGGTAACCGCCGCCAGAGACTTCGCGCTGGGACAGTTCGAGCTGATGAAGACTGGCGGCAACCTGTTCCTGTGGCAGACCATTGTCTGCTACATCACGCAGCACATCGAGAATCATCGCTTCGACCGCATCGGCTTGCTCAGGGTTTGAGCCTTCTACACCACAGGCAAAGCAAAGCTCTTTCTGTGAGTCTTCAAGGCCACACATCGGTGAGGGCGATGTGCCAAGCCCTGTGGTCTCAAGCGCTTTTTGCAGCGGTGAGCCGCTATTGTCGAGGAGCACACTTGCCAGCAGACGTGCTTGCATAGTGGCTTCCAAGTCCGTTGAGTTGCCGAGCAGCCAGGACAGCACAATGTGGGTGTGATTTTCCAACGGTTCCTGCTCGTCTGCGGCGTAGCTCTCTTCAAAGTATTGCGGCGCGCTATAGCGCTGCTCATCGCTAACCGCAATATGGCAGTCAAGTTTCTCAAAACGGCTCAAGGCATTTTGCTCAAAAATAGCCTGGTGTTCGGCTGCGGGAATATCACCAAAGGTAATAAATGTCGCGTTGCTCGGGTGATAGTGAGTGCGATAAAACGCTTGGAACTGATCATAGGTCAGGTCGGGAATATCCGCTGGCTCGCCACCACTGTTGTAGTGGTAGGTGCTGGTCGGGTAGAGGTGTTTACTCATGGTCTGCCACAGCGTCGAGTTGATCGAACTCATGGCACCTTTCATTTCGTTGAACACCACACCTTTATAGGTCAGTTCCGAGCTGCTGTCGGCGGGGTCAGAAAATTCCAGACGGTGACCTTCCTGGGAAAAATCCAGCGGGTCGAGTCGGGCGAAAAACACCGAATCCAGATAGACGCTGAGTAGATTATTAAAATCTTTTTTGTTTTGACTGGCGAAAGGATACGCGGTCCAGTCAGAACTGGTGAAGGCATTCATAAAGGTGTTGAGAGAGCGGCGAATCATCATAAAGAACGGATCGCGGACTGGGTATTTCTCGCTGCCACAGAGTGCTGTGTGCTCGAGAATATGAGCGACCCCAGTTGAGTCCATGGGCACTGTGCGGAGCGCGACTAAAAATACGTTTTCCTTATTGTCTGCGGCAAGGTGGATATGCTGCGCACCGGTAACGCGGTGGCGATATTCCTGATAACGGACATTAAGGGACGGTATCTCTTGCTCGCGCAACAGTTCGAACGCTGGGTGGTTGCTCATAGGGGTTGATGCTCTTCGAGTTATACGATGAATGAAACTGACTTGCTGTCTGGCGGGCCATTCTACTGCATGTCAGGAGCGGTGGAAATGGCGCTAGGCCCAATGCTTGAGGCTTTGGCACGTCTGCGATACTCGATCGGGGTGGTGTTCTCCCAGCGCCTGAAAGCGCGATAGAAGGTACTGGGCTCAGAGAAACCAGTGAGGTAGACAATTTCGCTTATCTCCTCTTCGGTACGCGACAGCAATCGATTTGCCAGCGAATGGCGGTAGTTGTTGAGTAGCTGCTGAAAACTGGTGTTAGCTATATTTAGTTGATGTCTTAGATTGCGTGGCGTTATGCCCAGACGCGCCGCAACTCGCTCGAGAGTAACCTCACCACTCTCGAGTAGTGCGGCGATCTGGCTGCGCACGTCGCGAATAAAATCCTGTTGTTGCAACAGGGCAAGGTGCTGATCGGCAGCCTTAACATGCAGGTTGAGTAGCTCAGGCACGGCGTTTAGAGAGCGATAGTTGAGGATCTCAGGCGCAAAATAGAGCTGAAAGGAAGTCGCATTAAATTCGACGTCACATTGGAAAATGCGCTGATACTCGGCGAGCTCAGTGTTTGGCGCGTGATTGAAAACAATCTTCTCGGCACTAAAGGCCCCATCGGTAACTGCCTGAAAGGATTTGATCAGTCCCAGCACCATCGCTTCGGCAAGATGTGAGGTGGCATATTGGTGTTCAGAAAAGTAACTTGTCAGACAGGGTCGAGGATGTTCGATTAATTGGCCGTGCAGCGCATCGCTGATCAGTCGCTGATAGTTGATCACGCGACGCAGGCCATCTCCAAAATTAGCGCTGCTAAGAAACAGATACTCGAGAATCTGGCCTTTATAGACGGGCATCTTTTCCCCCAGATGGAGACCTATACAGGGGTCACCGGAGAGCTCGACGGCCGCTTTCCAGAAAAGTGGCTGTGCTGAAAAGCGAGTACGCAGATTGTTCTGATAGAGTTTTTGGGGGTCGAGCCTGGAACGGCGCAGCACTTCATCGGCATCGACGCCTAAATTGGCTAAACCTTGATATGCCAACCGGACCAAAGTCCCCGCATCGGTTAAACCTGACATACACTTACCACAGGAATAAAAGCAGTCATCATACACAATTGGCCGAAATGACAACATAGAGATTTTTTGCTGCCAATGGATACCACGGAGGTTTCGCGCAGAATGGATGATATGAATACCAGTAATCATAAAACTAATCAGCTCAGCGAAGTTGGTGCCGCGACCGGTTTGCCGCCGATTGTGCTCGAGCAATTGCCGAATATGCCTTCACTGTTGGGGCGTGCGGCTTTTAAGTCCGGGCACTATCAGCTCGGCGACAAGTTACCGGCGCTGAGCACAGAGATTAATAATCTGCTGATCAGCCCCGACCATTTGCGCAGCTATAACGCAATCTGTGGATTTGCCAACAGTCAGATTTTGCCGGCAACCTATTTGCATATGCTGGCTTTCCCGCTGTCATTAAATTTATTGATTCAGCACGACTTTCCAATGAGAGCCATGGGTCAGGTGCATTTGCGCAATCGAATTGCGGTCCACAAAGTGTTTGATCGGACTGCCGCGATCAGTATGAAGGCAACCATCGGTGACAGTGAACTGACCAGCCGCGGCGTGGAATGGAATATTGATGTCACCGCGACAGTTGATGGGGAGCAGGTATGGTCAAGCACCTCGACATATTTAAATCGCTGTAAAACCGGTATGCCTGTCAAGCGTGAAACCCCGATTCTGCCGCAACAGGGCGCTCAGCAGTGGACGGTGCCGGCCGATACCGGGCGTCGTTATGCGCATATTTCTGCGGACTATAATCCGATTCACCTAACCGATATCACTGCCCGTTTGTTTGGTTTTAAACAGGCGATTGCCCACGGTATGTGGTCAAAGGCACGCTGTCTTGCGGCGCTGGAAGAGCAGCTTCCAGAGGCAGGCTACAGTGTTGATGTGGCATTTCAGCGCCCGCTGTTTTTGCCTGCGACGGTAACGTTTAACAGTGACACTAACGAACAGGGTCAGTGTTTCTCGCTGAGTAATAACGCCAGTGGAGCACTCCATCTTTTAGGCCAGATAGGCCAACTCTAACAGGAGACACGCAATGCCCGATTACACGGTTCCCGTCAAAGATTATCTGTTTCTTTTTAATGATGTTCTGGATATGCAGAGCAAGTATAAACATGTCGAGGGCGGCGGCGAGGCCAGCGCAGATATGGTCGAAGCGATCTTCAGTGAGGCGGCAAAGTTTTGCGAAAACGAGCTGGCGCCGCTCTATCAAGTTGGAGATCAAGGCTGCACCTGGGATGACGGCGTGGTGACTACGCCGCCAGGCTTTAAAGAAGCCTATGCAAAATTTATTGAGGCGGGTTGGACGACATTGACCGGCAGCGCAGAGATGGGCGGCCAGAATATTCCCTCGTCTGTCGGCATAGCAATCAACGAAATGTTGACCACTGCCAACTGGGCTTGGGCGATGTATCCGGGACTCAGTGAGGGCGCCGTTGCAACACTGGAAACCAGCGGCACCGAAGAACAGAAAAAAGACTATCTGGGCAAATTGATCAGTGGCGTTTGGAGCGGCACCATGTGTTTGACCGAGCCCCACTGCGGTACAGACCTGGGTCAGATGAAAACCAAAGCGGTGCCCAATGATGATGGTAGTTTCAGTGTCAATGGAACAAAAATATTTATCAGTGCCGGTGAGCACGATCTGACTGAAAATATTGTCCATATTGTTTTGGCCAAACTGCCCGATGCACCCCGTGGCACCAAAGGGCTGTCGCTATTTATTATTCCCAAGTTTCTCCCCGCTGCCGATGGCTCTGTCGGCGAGCGCAATGGCGTGCGCTGTGGCTCTATTGAACACAAAATGGGGATCCATGGTAATGGCACGGCGTTGCTCAATTTTGATAATGCTACCGGCTTTTTGATCGGCAAGCCCCATGAGGGTCTTGCTGCGATGTTTACCTACATGAATGTGGCGCGTATCGGCACTGCCAGTCAAGGTGCAGCGGCAGCTGAGCGCTCCTATCAGGGCGCGGCGAAATATGCTCGTGAACGCTTGGCCATGCGCTCGTTGTCAGGTGCGAAAAATCCAGACGGGCCTGCCGACGCGATTATTGAACACCCAGATGTGCGTCGTATGTTGCTGACTCAGCGCGTCATTGCTGAGGGTGGCCGGGCGATGGTGACCTATGCCAGCCAGTATGCCGATCTCTATCGCGGTGGTAAAACCCAGCAGGAACGCGATGCCGCAGAGATACGTCTGGGTTTCTGTACCCCAATACTAAAAGGTTTTATCACTGAATTAGGCGTTGAGGCAGCCAATCACGGTGTTCAAGTTTTTGGTGGCCATGGTTATATCCAAGAGTGGGGCATGGAGCAGATTCTCCGCGACAGTCGTATTGCCACCCTCTATGAGGGAACCACAGGTATTCAGGCGTTGGATCTGGTTGGACGCAAGGTACTCATGGATAAGTTCAAGCAGCTCAATCTGTTTACTGGCGATATGCTGCGCTTTGCCGCCCAGTTCTTGCCATGGAAAAAATCAACGCTGGCCAAGCCGATGCGCAAGCGTGCCTGGACAATCACCAAACTGGCATTGAAATGGCGTTATTTGGGCTATCGCATGGCTATGCGAGCGAAAAAGAACCCCGATGCTGTGGGTGCGTCATCGGTCGATTTTATGATGTATTCGGGTTATGCCTATATGGCCTTTATGTGGGCGCAGATGAGTGCTGCCGCCCACCGGCAGTTGGCGGCTGGTGAAGGAGATCGCGCATTTCTTGAGGCCAAGCTGCACAGTGCCGAATTCTTCTTTGAGCGTATTTTGCCGCGCGCGGATATGCATGCCAAAACACTGGGTGCGAATCTTGAGAGCCTAATGTCTATGCCGAACAGTTATTTTGAGTAATGAAATAAATCCGTTTTTGTACCCTCTAACTTTGTCGTTTTTTTCGATAACCCCGCGGTTAAGGCTGCGGGGTTTTTTTATTCGGCTGGGTACTTTTATTGTCTAGATTGCTGGTATTTTCCAGATTGCTGGTTTGCATGACTGTCCACTTGACCGACTATTGAAGGATATTTTTGCACCATTGAGATCTCTGGTCCACTTAACGTAGACAGAAATTTTATGTGTTGTTACAGTCCCGCGTGACTCAAAAACAGATCGGAGAAAATAATGGAATTTACAGATGTTGTGAAGGCACGGCATTCATATCGCGGGTTTTTGCCAAAAGCGGTTGATGAGCAGACCTTGCAGGATGTGTTTGAGCTGGCCAACTGGGCACCTTCCAACTGTAATATTCAGCCCTGGCATGTCCATGTTGTCTCCGGTGATGCCTGTAATCGATTGCGTGAAAAGATGAAAGCTGCAGCACAGCACCAGCCTGGCGGTAATCCGGATTTTCCCTGGCAGGGCAAGTTTACCGGTGACTATCGTGAGCGCCAGATCTGCTCTGCCGTGGGCCTGTGGGAGTACCAAGGTGTGACCCGCGATGATCGCGAAAAGCGCGCCTGGTCGTGGATGCGAAATTTTGAATTCTTCGACGCCCCGCATATTGCGTTTATTTTTATTACCGATGAATTTCCCGAGACTGTGCGCTTGGCAGGGGACACCGGGATGTATGCACAGACCTTGATGTTAGCGCTGCGTGACCGCGGAATTGGCTCCTGTCCGCAGACATCGGTGAGTTGCTATCCTGATCTGGTGCGCGACGAGCTAGGTGTAGAGACTCATTTTAAATTATTGATGGGGCTACCTTTCGGGTATATCGATCCATCCGATAAGGCCAATGATTTTCGTACTGACCGAGCGGCTCTCGATAAAAATACGATTTTCCATAATTAATTGTAGTGATTTCTCAGGCTGCCTGAACACAGTTGCGGCCTTGAGATTTGGCTTTGTAGAGCGCGCGGTCGGCACTTTTGAGAACCTGATCGAAACCCATTTCAGTGTCATTACTCGCTACGCCGATGCTGACTGTTAGCCGCACATTACTATGCCGCCGGCTGGCACCGCGCCGTTTTTCACCCTGCTCGGGCTTTTTGGGGCGCTGTTGTTTATTCCTAATGACCATATCGTAATTGGCAATCGCCTGGCGGCTTGCCTCCAGTATTTCGATGACCTCTTGTTTTGCCTTTGAATAACAGACAGAATTCTTCTCCACCATAGCGATAAGCCCGGCTGCCATCTGCTGTTTGCTTCAGCAGGCTGGCGATTGCGCGCAGCGCCTGATCACCGAGATCGTGGCCAAACCGATCATTTATTTTTTTAAAATAATCGGCGTCAACCATGGCAATACTGTATGGCCCACGCAGGGTCTTGGCAGCTTGTTGCAGAGCGCGACGATTGCCAATCTGGGTCAGATCATCACGGTAGCCGATCTGTAAAAGACTGATAGTGATATTAATGGTTAGCAGCAGGCCCATGCCGGCAAACAGACATGCGGAGATGCTGGTGAGTTGAATCCAGTGATAGGTGATTACTGTCATCAGGGTGCAGCCTAACAGTGAGCTATCGAAGCTGCGCTGTCGGCTCAGGCAAAAGACCAGGCAAAGAGCGGCGGCAAGGCCATATAGCATCCAGCTTATGCCGGACAGATGACCGCCCAGTAGTCCGCTTGTCAGCGTCTCGGTGGCAGTTTTTAACAGCAGATTATTATCCACAGCATTGAGCAGCAAGATAACAGCCATCAACAGCGGAGCGAGAGCAATTGCGAGGACGCCTTGCAGCTGCTGACAGTTATTCTGTGGCCACAGGCTGTAAGTAATAATCAGTGTGGGAGTGAGCAGCGTCAATAGATAAAAAATTTGGCTGGCAGGTGCCAGACTCAAAGGCGATTGCAGATAGGTCTGTATCAGCCAGTAACCAATCAGCAAGCTAATACTGGCGCCCGCCTCTTGAGCATGGTTGCTGAGCAACGCAATCAGGGTAGCCAAGGTGAGCAAAATATAGGGCAGTTGCCTGAGCAGAAAATAGAGCTGGCTGCTGGAGTCAACGGTCGATTGCCCAGCTAGCTGGTAGCGAAGTATTAATGCTGCTGCCGCGCAGGCAGCGGGCAGGAGTAGTCGCACTATTGCGGAAGACATCGGATTTGGTTGCAGCTCCCTGAGTTATCGTCCCTTAATAGTAGTCAAATTTTGTTCTCTGGGAGCTCTGCAATGGGGCGGACTAGACGGCTAACTGAACCAAGCCGATCAGGCTGGTTGATAAAAGTACCCAGCCGAGAACCCGATAAAAGCGTGCACTGTTTTGCAGCAGCAGTTGCTGATGAAATTTCTGCCCGACGATATGGCCGATAGCAGCAAACGGCAGCAGCCACAATGCTGCCTGCCATTGGAGGTCTAAGCCGGCGAGGGCGAAGGCGCAGAGTTTGATGCTAACCAGCACAAACCAGAGCACAAACAGCGTGTTGCGAAACTCGTGAGCCTGAATATGGCGCATCGCCACGGCGATCACCAGGGGACCGCCGATCAGCGAAGTGCCGCTGATATAAGCGCCCAGCATTAGGAACAGGGTATCCACAGTGCGACTATTGCTCTGCAATGGGCGGCCCAATATATAGGTCATTGAGTAGGCAGCAATGAGGAGAAAAATAATGCTGTTCATCAGGTCGGTGGGCAGAACGATAAGACCAACCACGCCGGCCAGTTTGGGTATCAGCATAATCAGCAGTGCATAGCGCACAAATCCCCAGTTAATGGCTGGCTGGGGTGCCTGTGAATCAGGCTGTTTTTGCGCTGACTCGCGAGAGGTGTAGAGCGTTAGCGCGGCAAAAAATAACAGATGAATCGATATAATCGGCAGAAAAAACAGTGGATCATCGTGAATTAAAAGCAGAAATGGAATAGTGAACAGTGCGCCACCAAAACCGAATCCGGCGCGCACAAAGCCGCTCCAGATAAAGACCAGCACGATAAGCGCATATTGATACCACTGAAAATCAAGTTGCATTGATTACTCCACTCTAATGGCCACAGCCGCCACTGCTATGAACGTGGCCGTGGGCAATCTCGTCTTCGGTAGCGGGGCGCACGTCGATAATCTCTATTTCAAAATGCAGATTTTTGCCGGCCAGCGGGTGGTTCATATCGATATCGGCATTGAACTTGCCGAGTTTCATAATTGTTCCGGGTTTGATACCGCTATCGGTATTAACATTGATTGCCTGACCGACCGATAACTTGCCTTCATGTTTGAGATATTTGAGTGGAACACGCTGAGTATTATTGATATTGAGCAGGCCATATCCTTCAGAGGGCATAACGGTAAACGCGCGTTTCTCACCCACTTCAGCGCCGGAGATGGCGGCTTCAAAACCTCTAATCATCTGTCGATGACCATGCAGATAAACCATTGGCTCTTCGCTGCCGTAACTTTTATCCAGAATCTCATCATTATCGTCTTTAAGCTGATAGTGAAGGGTGATAACGTTATTGGTGGTTACGCGCATAGGGTTTCTCGGTGCTGGTTTGCGGAGGGTGTCATGACGTCGGCGAGCAGTTTACATCAGTTGTGGCATTGGCGATATTGGCAATGCGCCACATGAGTTAAGGAGACGGGCAGCAATGTCATCGCTAAAAAAAAGCAGCCAGCAGGAGGCTGAGCATCTGTCGGACGAACAGGGCTTTGACGCACTGTTTGGTGACAAGGTGGAGCCACTCAAGGGCAAGGGTGCGGCATTTGTCGCCAAATCGACGCAGCTGACGCCCGGTGTGCTGGAGCGACGCAAAGCGGCACAGCTCGTGGTTGAAACCGGTGACAATTTTCTCGATCCGGATAGTATTATTCAGCCGGTCGCGGCGCTTGATCCTCTGGCTTTTTCACGGCCTGGTGTACAGCACGGTGTGTATAAAAATCTGCGTCTGGGAAAGTATGAAATTCAATCTCGCCTCGATCTTCACCGTCATACGGTCGAGCAGGCTCGCAGTGCCCTCTGGCGGTTCGTCAACGACTGTCAGCAACACGCGGTGCGATGCGCGCTGATTACCCATGGCAAGGGCGAGGGCCGTGAGCGGCCGGCGATTCTCAAGAGCTGCGTCAATCACTGGTTAAGACAGTTTGAGCAGGTGCTGGCCTTCCATACTGCACAAAAATATCATGGCGGCCTTGGAGCCACCTATGTGCTGATCAAAAAAGGCAGTGTCGCGCGGCAAAATACCAGTGAAAAGCTGGATAGGGCAGGCCGCTCCAACAGTTAACGGTTTGATCTCTTTATCCCCTCATAGCGTACAAATACAGAATTAATGCTATGTCGGGGGGGTCCCTTGAATACGATTTTAAATTTCGCGATTTTTCATATTGGATGGCTCGCCTGTGTCATGGGCGCGAGTGCTGACCGAGCGCTGGAAGGGTCGGTTATTGCGGTGGTACTTATTGCTGTTCACATACTTCGATCGGAAAACGTTCGCAATGAGATGCTGATTTTGGTCGCTGCGGTGCTAATTGGCTTTACCTGGGAAACCGTTCTTTTGTTGCACGGCTCTCTGTCTTACAGAGGGGTGATTGCTGGGGCCGAATTTGCACCCTACTGGCTGGTGCTGATGTGGGCTCTTTTGGCTACAACCATCAATGAGTCTATGGCCTGGATGAAGCAACGTCGGCTGCTGGCCGCGGTGATGGGGGCTATTTTTGGCCCGATGGCATTTCTCGCCGGTGAGAGATTGGGAGCAGTCGAGTTTATTAACCTGCCGGCTGCCATAGCGGTGTTGGCAGTTGGTTGGGCACTGCTATTGCCACTGATGTTGTGGCTGGCTGATCAGATAAATGCCAGCGCTGACGTTACGCCAGAGTCGGTTTACGAGTGAGTTCCGAGAGCGTGTTCTTAGGCCTTGATCTTCAATTGATGGCAGAGGCTCTGCCGCTGCTATTAGTGGTGGCAATTGTGGCCTGGGTGATCAGCTTGCTGATAGAAGATGTCAGTATTGTCGACTATATCTGGTCGCTCATGTCACTGCTGACAGCCTCCACCTATGCGTACAGTTCGTTTTATTTTCGCGACTCGCAAAATAGTGTCGGTCTGGTGCTGTTGTTTATGGTGGTTGTCTGGGCACTACGGCTTGGGGCGTTTATGTTGTTGCGTGGACGCAATCGTTCCGAAGATCGGCGTTACCGTGTTATCCGTGAAAAATTCTCTCCTTATTTTGGTCTCAAGAGTTTAGCCATTATTTTCCTTTTTCAGGCCTTTCTGGCCTGGATAATTAGTTCACTTTTCGCCGTGGAATTCAGTGTTAAGACCGAGATAGTGTGGAATTATTTCCATACCATCGGCGTGGTCCTGTGGTTGTTGGGTATGGTTTTTGAGACTGTTGCAGACCAGCAACTTTATCATTTCAACAGGTTGGTGGTGCGTGAATCCGAAACTCTCAGAACCGGCCTTTGGCGGTATTCCAGGCACCCTAATTATTTTGGTGAGTGCTGTATCTGGTGGGGCTGGGCGCTGTTTGTGCTGCCCTGTGCCATTGATAGCGAGCTATCGCTGCTATGGGTGTTTATGGCGCCAGTGGTGATGACGCTGTTGCTGTTGAAGGTGTCAGGGGTCGCCAATATGGAACGCGGCATCACCGAACGACGCCCAGACTATCAGGACTATATTGACGCAACCAGTATGTTTATTCCCTGGAAGCCGGCAATTAAAGTGGCAGGTGATCGCTGATGCGCAGCTTTGTGCTGTGCCTGTGTCTGTTAATTTCTGCGCAGGCGGGTAGTGCACAAGAGCCTGAAAAGCGGATTAAAACCTTCGATTTCAAACTGTTTATTGATGATCGCGAAGTGGGTGCACACCAGTTTGTTGTGCGACAGGAGAGCCATTCTGTTCAGGTTTCGTCTAAGATGTCTCTTGATTTCAAGGTCTGGAAAGTTAAGCGTGTGACCTATCGGCATTATGCAAACGAAGTTTGGCAGTCAGGCTGCCTGATTTCGTTGGACAGTGAAACTGAAAAACTCGGCAAAAACCTTTCGGTGATCGCGCGGGCAGAGCAAGCTGGTTTGGTGGTTGATCGGGTATTGGATGGCAAGCGGGAACAGGACATTTTCCCCGGTTGTGTGCGGGGTTTTGCCTACTGGAATTCTGACTGGCTCAACGCTGACAGTCTGCTCAATGCCGAGTCGGGTATTTATATTCCAGTTAAGGTGAATTCACTGCCTGCCGAGATTGATGGTATGACCGCTGTTCAGATTGTATTACCAAAAACCGGTATTGATTTGGACTATGATGCGGCGGGGGAATGGATGGCACTGGAAACCAAACTGGGTATCGGTGGCACGCTGCGCTATCAGCGGGTTTTTAATTCGCAGTAGTGGATTGTTTTGAGAGGTCTGTTAAGAACATGGGTAAAAAAATCATCAACCTGATTCCGAGAGCGGCGGTGCTACTCTGCGCGCTTACTGTCACGTTGCTCCCAGCTTGTTCGAGCCACAAGCCAATGGCGACGGTGGAGTATGTCGATCTGCCGCGCTTTATGGGTGACTGGTATGTAATCGCCAATATCCCCACTTTTCTTGAGAAAGACGCCTTCAATCCGGTTGAGTCTTACCAGCTCAATGCCGATGGCTCGATTGCGACAACCTTTAGCTTTAATCAGAGCGCTTTTGATGGCGAGCAAAAAGTCTATCATCCTCGCGGCTTTATCAGGAACACTGAGACCAACGCGGAGTGGGGCATGCAATTTATCTGGCCAATCAAAGCGGACTACCGGATTGTGTATCTCGATGAGGATTATCAGTACACGGTAATCGGTCGCAACAGCCGTGATTATGTGTGGATTATGGCGCGAACGGCGCAGATTCCGGATAAGGTCTACGTTGAGCTTCGAGACTTTGTTGTCAGTCTCGGCTACAGCGCGGAGGCGCTGCAAAAAGCCCCGCAGGCAGTGCGCGACTAGAGATTGGCTCTCACTTTACAGGGCCCTTTGGCCTACTGGGTCAGAACGGTATAAATTCCTGTAGTCAGCGTTGTTAGCTCTTGATCGCTAATAATGTATGGCGGCATCACATACACCAGTTTGCCAAAGGGGCGCACCCAGATGCCAGCGTCGACAAAGCGTTTTTGGATGTCAGCAAGATCAACTGGTTGCTTCATTTCGATTACACCGATCGCGCCGAGTACACGGATTTCCGCCACGGCATCCAGTTCGGTGAAGGGCGAGAGCTGGGTTTTGAGCCCGGTTTCGATTCGTTGCACATTGCCCTGCCAGTCGTCGCTTAAAAGCAGATCGATGCTGGCACAGGCAACGGCACAGGCCAGCGGATTGCCCATAAAAGTGGGCCCATGCATAAAGCAGCCAGCCTCGCCCTCGCAGATTCCACGGCTTACCTTGTCGCTGCAGAGGGTTGCCGCCAATGTCATATAACCGCCGGTGATCGCTTTGCCCAAACACATGATGTCTGGCGAGATATCGGCCCATTCGCAGGCAAATAATTTTCCACTGCGGCCAAAACCGGTGGCGATCTCATCAGCAATCAGCAGGACATTGTGTTGGTCGCAGAGCTCGCGTACACGGCGCAGATAATCTGGAGAATAGAAACGCATACCTCCCGCGCCCTGAACTATCGGCTCGAGTATCACCGCAGCTAGCTGATCTTTTTTCGTGGCAATCATATTGCTGAATTCTGCGATATCCTCTTCATCCCAGCTTTCATTAACGCTGATCTGTGGCGCTGGCGCGAAATAGTGCTTCGTTACCACCTGCTCAAACATATGGTGCATGCCGGTTTCCGGGTCACACACGGACATCGCAGCAAAGGTGTCGCCGTGATAGCCGCGGCGCAGAGTTAGCAGTTTGGATTTTTGCGGCTGTCCTTGCGAGATCCAGTATTGAAAGGCCATCTTGATCGCCACTTCTACGGCCACGGAGCCGGAGTCGGATAGAAAGACTTTGTCGAGCCCGTCGGGGGTTATTGCAACCAGCTTCTCACACAGTTCCACCGCTGGCGCATGGGTAATCCCGCCAAACATGACATGGCTGACTTTGTCGATCTGGCTTTTTGCCGCGGCATTCAGAACCGGATGGTTGTAGCCGTGAATGGTGCACCACCAGGATGACATTCCGTCGATCAGTCTGCGACCGTCGGCCAGTTGCAGGTAGACCCCATCGGCCGAAACCACTTCATAGGCCGGAATCGGAGCGCTGAGTGAGGAGTAGGGGTGCCAGACAAACTGCTGGTCTTTGTCGAGCAGTTTTGCCTGTTGCGGGACGATTTTGGTGATGCTGTTCAAAGTTCTTTGGACTCCAAATTGATTGCCGCTCACGACGGTGTTACCAAGACCTGCGGCTGGCTCAAGCAGCCGCGTTTTTGCGATATGCCTCAACGGAGATAACTGCAAACGGAGTTGATAATGTACAGATTGCGAATGGTTCTGCTGGTGCTGACAAGCATTGCATATAGTTTACCTGTTGTTGCCGATCGGGGCAGCTCGCCTTGGGGAATATGGAACAGCAGTGATGAAACTAACCCCGCCATTATAGACCACTCGTTATTCGATGGCTTTCTAAAAACCTATGTGATCAGCAACCATGCGTCCGGGATCAACCGATTTCGCTATGGGGATGTCAGCGGTGCCGATAGCAAACGGCTGAAGCACTATATGTCGTATTTGACGTCGATTGATCCGCGGCACTTTCGCAAAGCGGAGCAGAAGGCCTATTGGCTCAATCTCTATAATGCACTAATGCTACAGGGGTTGTTAAAGCGCTATCCAGTCAGTACTGTTGATCGGGTAAAGTTGGGCCGTCAATTACATGCTCGCGTGGCAGGGCAGGTTATCAGGGCGGCGGATATTGAAGCGCATATTTTGCGGCCACTATGGGGCGACTACAAGGTGGTGTTTGGTCTCAGCTGCGCTACGCTGGGATGTCCGGCAATTCATGCCCAGGCGTTTACCGCGGCGACCACGGATACGCTGCTAAGACAATATGCCCGTGAGTTTATCAATCATCCGCGCGGGCTGGTGGTTAATAAACATGAGCTGCGCGTGTCGAAGATTTTTGTCTGGTACCGTGAGGATTTTGCGCAGGATGAACGTCAGTTGCTGCGACTGTTTGCCCACTATGCTGATGATAATAAGGCACTCTACATTCTTGGTTTCAATGGCGATATCACCTATGCCTTCGATAAGCGTATCAATGCGCCGGAGACGCGCTGGCCGCTATAGAAATCAAAACCAGGCTTGGTGAATGGTTGCACTGCAATTACAATGGCGCCTCCTTAAGCAATCTCACTCAGAGCCGTCGATGTCGATCCGCAAAAATCAGTTGGAAGCCAATAAACTGCAGAAGCGTCTGCGACGCAACGTCGGCAAGGCGATTGCCGATTACAATATGATCGAAGAGGGTGACCGGATTATGGTCTGCCTGTCCGGTGGCAAAGATTCTTATGCCATGCTCGATATTCTGATGAATCTTCAGGCCAGTGCGCCGATTAAATTTGAGCTGGTGGCTGTCAATCTCGATCAGAAGCAGCCTGGTTTTCCTGAGCACGTACTGCCCGCTTATCTAGATGGACTGGGCATTGAGTATCACATTCTCGAAAAAGATACTTACAGCATTGTCACCAGTAAAGTGCCCGAGGGTAAAACCTACTGCAGCCTCTGTTCGCGCCTGCGCCGCGGCACACTCTATGGTTTTGCCGAGCAGATCGGTTGCACCAAGGTTGCCCTTGGCCATCATCGTGATGATATCGTCGAAACGCTATTCTTGAATATGTTTTACCAGGCCAAGCTCAAGGCGATGCCGCCAAAATTACTCTCCGATGACAAGAAAAATATCGTAATTCGACCATTGGCCTACTGTCGCGAAGATGATCTGGTGGCGCTGGCAGAGCTCAAGCAGTTTCCCATTATTCCCTGTAACCTCTGCGGCTCTCAGGATGGTCTGCAGCGCAATGTGGTTAAAGAGATGCTGGTGCAGTGGGATCGTCAGTTTCCCGGTCGTGTTGAGAGCATTTTTAGCGCTGTGCAAAATGTGGTACCGTCGCAGCTTGCCGACACCAACCTGTTTGACTTTGAAACACTGCAGTTGGAACGAGAAGAAGGGCTCTCTGCCCAGATAAGAGCGATCAATCTTTAACTGCCGATTGTTCTACCCTCAGGGGGCTAATAACAATAATTTATAGAGGGATAAAATGTCTCAACTGCCACTGTCTACCACTATTGCTTTTCTGTTCTACGTCATTGTTGTCTTGGCTATCGGCGTCTATGCCTACACCCAGACAAAAGGCGCCAGCGATTATTTCCTCGGTGGCAGAAAGCTCTCCCCTCTGGTGTCGGCTGTAAGCGCAAGTGCGTCAGATATGAGCGGCTGGATTTTGCTCGGGCTTCCCGGGTACGCCTATTTGGCGGGCATGGAGGCGGCCTGGATCTCACTGGGTCTGACCATTGGTGTGGCGGCCAACTGGCTGTTAACGGCCAAAAGGCTGCGTATCTACACCCATATGCTGGACGATGCGGTAACGGTTCCGGCCTATTTGCAGCGCCGCTTTAAAGATACAAAAATCTGGTTAAAGTCGATTTCTTCTTTCAGCATTTTGCTGTTTTTTCTGTTTTATGTGGCGTCCGGGCTGATCGCTGGTGGCAAGTTGTTTGAGGAAGTATTTGGCCTTGATTACCACATTGCCGTTGTTGTCGGCGTGGCACTGATTCTGTTTTATACCCTGTTTGGTGGTTTTCTTGCGGTGTCCTGGACAGATGTATTCCAGGGTTCGCTGATGTTGATTGCACTGTCTCTGGTGCCTCTTCTGGTTACCGGCAGTATTGGCGGTGTTGCTGAGGCCGTGGGGAAGATTGAGGCAATCAACCCGGAGCTGTTAAATGCCTTTACCACCGTCACTGGCGAGCCGCTAAGTGCGCTGGTGATTATTGGGTTGATGGGCTGGGGTTTGGGATATTTTGGCCAGCCCCATGTTCTTGCGCGATTTAAGGCAATTCGCTCCGCTGACGAGACCGGGGTCGCTGCGGCAATCGGCGTTAGCTGGACATTTCTCGGTTACCTGATGGCTATTCTGGTCGGCTTTTGCGGTCTTGCTTATCTCAGCGAGCCTCTCGCGGATCCGGAAAAAGTCTTTATCACGCTGACCAGCCTGATTTTCCATCCGTTAATTGCTGGTATTTTATTGGCGGCGATTCTGGCAGCGATTATGAGTACGGTGGATTCACAATTGTTGGTCTGTTCTGCGGCGCTGTCCGAAGATGTTTATCCGATGCTGGCGAAAAAACCGCTTACATCTGAGGCCCGTTTGAAGATGGGGCGGATTGCGGTGGTGGTATTGGCCAGTTTATCGGCGATATTGGCTATGGACCCTCAGAGCAAGGTGCAGGATGTGGTGAGTTACGCCTGGGCTGGTCTGGGTGCCTCGCTCGGCCCTGCGATTGTAATCAGCTTGTACTGGCGTTCAATGACCTCGCAGGGCGCTTTGGCTGGTGTGCTGGTGGGCGCCATAACCGTTATTGTCTGGTCGCAGCTCAGCGGTGGCATTTTTGATGTCTACGAGCTGGTGCCAGCTTTTATTTTGTCCTCGATTGCGGTTGTTGTTGTCAGCCTTATCAGTCCGCCAGTTAGTGATGATGTTGGCACTTGTTTTGATGATATGTGCGCCAAGTTAAGAGACAGGGCATAGCATAGTGGTGCGAAGCAGTTAACAATTTGTTGACGACAGTGAGATAGCCGTCAACATTGAAGGGAGCTGTTTTGCATATACTGCCGTGATCTATTTTAAGGCGGGGAAGGTTGGAACAGCGTGCATCGTATCAAAATACACCAAGGGGAAATTGCCGCTCTTGATGTCGAGGCTATTGTCAGTTCGAGACGCCCGGAGATGGATAACTCTGTTATTCCCAATAATAAGCATTGCTCTTCCGCGCTGTCGGTGGGCAATGTAGTGGTTGTCGCCGATTCCGGGAAGATAGTGTTAGAGGCTATAGGGCCTTTCTGGCGTGGTGGCGAGTACGAGGAAGAGCAGCTGCTGGCCAGCTGTTACAGCAACGCGATGAGCATAGCCAAACAGCATAATGTGCGCAGTATCGCCTTCACTCCCATCAGTTGCGGCCCTTTTGGCTTCCGCGCTAACCGCGCAAGCCGCATTGCGGTCGAGGAAGTTATTCTGGCGCTGCGTCGCAATCCACTGATCGAGTCAGTTGTTTTCTGCTGCTTTGATCCCGTCACCACCGCGCTCTATCGCACTCAAGTCGGTAAGTAAAACCGTTCTGCCGCGGTCACAGAAATATTCCAGTTAACAATATAACCTAGTCAGCAAGCAGCGCCTTGGCCGCCATGCAGCGATGGTTGTTTTGTTGCGACTCACGTAGGCCGTTGGCCAGCAGCGAGTTGAGCTCAGCGGATTGCGTCAGGAAGCCATCGATAAGCTGATCCCACTGCTCGGAACAGGAGTAGCCTGAGCCGACGGTGTAAGATGCCAGCGAGTCACGGATGCCGGGGGCAAGGCGATCGTTCTCATCAATCAGGCGCTGAATCACTTTTTTAGCCAGCTCAGCACTGACATCGGGTTGCCTGAAACTAAATAAACCTCCGGCCATTGCTCTGCGGCGAGCCAGACTTTCGCTGCTTTCCGGATCGAGCACCTTTTCGATAATCGCTAGTTTTTCACTGCGATCAGCAATAATGGTTTTGACTGCTAGGTAACGCAGTTGGCCCCTCGCTGAAGGGTCAGCGGCTTGCTCAGCCGCGATCAGTTTATCAATCCCGGGATACTGATAGGTGGCCAGGATCGATATCAGCGCCCAGCGACTGCGCTGATCTAGAACCCAACCATAGACATTGTTTTCGCGCAACCATGCTGCGGCCGTCTGCTGCTGCTCGGGCAGGTAGATTGCGCTGCGATAGAGATTGAACCAGAGTTGAAATTCGTCACCGCCAGGTTCGGCCTTGAGCAGCCGCTGATCGGCCAGCGCGGTAATGCCAACGGACAGGTCAGTGAGGTGCTGATTCAGTTGTCCATGGTCGTTCATACGCTCCAGCCAGCTCTGAGCGGTGGCCAGTGAGTTGGCAACGCCGCTGATCATTCGATTATTACTTTCGTCTGCGGCATGCCTCAGGGCGACCTCGGTGTAATCACTCAACGGGTATTCAGCATCCATTGCGCCATCCCAGAGCGCCAGCCAAAACAGAGCCCGGGCATGGGGATCGTCGATTTGAGAGATGTGTTTGGCGAGCGTCTCACGCGTCTGTGCATCGAGTATCACTTTAATAAAAGTGTAGTCGCCAATATTTGGCAGGATCAAAGCCGGGCAGGGCATTCCCACTGCGGATACAAGTTCCGTTGTCTCTCCTTGCATCAGCGTTGTGAGAATGGTCGGCTGCGCCAGGGTTTGAGCTGCTGGATCATCGACAAGCTGATAGAGACCGACCTGGAGTTTATGGCTGCGCAGTTGTGGATTGATTGGGCTGCCGGTCTGAATTAACTGCAGTGAACTGATGTTGCCACTGTCGCACTGGAGTTTTGCTGCTACGCGGTTAACCCCGATGGTTTTGATCCATTCATCAGCCCACTGATTGATATTGACACTGCTGTCGTCCGCCGCAGCCAGAGCTAACTCATCAAGCAGGTCCTGAAATTGGGTGTTTTTGTATGCGTACTTGCGCATGTAGTTTTGCAAACCGATGCGAAAGTTGTCGTCGCCAATATAGTACTTGAGCTGTCGCAGCGCGGACCCACCCTTGGCATAGGTAATGCCATCAATTGCCGACATGACCAGGTCGGTGTTGTCGATTGCGCCTTTAATCGGATGCGAGGTGACATATTCATCGTCGCGATAGCCCCAGGTTTTTCGCTGCCAGAGGAATTCCAACCACGGACGGTCAAAATCACTGACTGTTTCCAGGGCGAAGTATCCGGCTATTTCGGCAAAGCTTTCGTTTAACCAGATATCGTCCCACCAGTCCATGGTCACCAGATTGCCAAACCACATATGGGCCTGCTCGTGGAGAATGGCATTTTTCAGAAAGGATTTTTCCGAGATACTGCGCACTCCGGCGACACAGCAGTAGCGGTCGGCAAAGGTAACCGCGGCGACATTTTCCATGGCACCTGCGTTGAAATCGGGTACCGCCAGTTGATCATATTTACCAAACGGGTAGTCGACACCAAAGAAGTCATTGAAAAAGGCAAAACCCTGACGAGTGATCTGATTCCATTCATCGACCGGCACATATTCAGCATTGGACTGGCGCGAAAACAGGCGTAAGTCGATTCCCTGATAGTTGCCGAGATCAAAGCTGGCATATTCACCCGCGTGCACGGAAATTACGTAGCTACTAATGGGCAGGGTCTGAGGAAATTGCCACAGTGCTCGCTCGGCCTGCTGCGTAATCGATGTTTCACGGTTGGCACTGACCACCTGCCAATTTGCCGGCACATCGACGTTAAGGGTAAATCTGGCCTTTAAATTGGGTTGGTCGAACAACGGAAATATGCGATTGGCATCGTAGGGCTCGAGATCACTGTAGGTGTAAACGGTCTGATCGAGCGGGTCTTTGAAATAGTAAAGCCCACCGCCATCTTTACTGTAGGGGTGGGTATATTTGATCAGCAACTGATTGCTGCCAGTTTTAAACTGGTGCTCGGAAAAGTTTAGAAAAAAGCCGTTGTATTGGTAGTCAGCGGGCTTGCCGTTAATCTTTACCTCAATCACATTGCCGGCGCTAAAGTCGATGCTGAGGTCACTGCCTTGGGGTTGAAAATCAAAGCTGATCAGATTGCTGCCGCTAAAGGGGGTGCCCTCGACATTTAATTGCAGATCAATACTGTAGCTCGGATTGCTGACCTGTTGTTTGCGGATCATGGCGGTGGCTTGATCAAGGCCGCGCTTGGCCTCCCGGCTGTGCGCGGTGTCAGGGCTGTTGCTGCAACCACAGATCAGGACCAACAAACTGATTAAGAGAGTAAGGCGCATGGTGTGACATCCTGTTGTTATTGTTGCAGAAAGGTCTGTTTGAAAAGTGATCAATAAAGAGAAATCAATAAGGGCTCAAGTCTCTGCTTGAACAGGGCTCTCTAATTTCGACAGTTTGCATCGTTTCAATTTATATCCTTGCCGTTTACATCCTCGCCGTTTACATCCTCGCCGTTTACATCCTCTCCATGACTTCGATGCCGAGCAGGTCGAGTCCTTTGGAGATGGTTTCGGAGGTCAGTTTGCACAGTTGTAGACGACTTTTTTGTACGGCGTCTTCGATGCCTTCTTTCAGCACCGGGCAGTGCTCATAAAATGTCATATAGGCGCTGGCCAGTTCGTAGACATAGTTGCAGAGAATATGCGGATAGCCCTCGGCGGCAACCTGATCGACGATTTCATCAAATTGCAGTAGTTTCATTATCAGGGTTTTTTCCTGGATTTCAGTGATGCTTATGGGGGCGCTGAAGCTGTCAGCGTCGAGGCCTGCTTTGCGAAAGATGCTGCGAATGCGGGTATAGGCATATTGCAGGTAGGGCGCTGTATTGCCCTCAAATGAGAGCATCGCATCCCAGTCAAAAATATAGTCGTTGGTGCGGGTTTTACTTAAGTCAGCATATTTGATCGCGCCAATACCTACTTTGCGAGCGATATCTTTTATTTCGCTGTCACTGAGATCCGTATTTTTACTGCGCAATAATTGCTCGGCGCGCTCGACCGCTTCAACCAGCAAGTCGGCCAATTTCACTGTACCACCGCTTCGGGTCTTAAAGGGCTTGCCGTCTTTACCCATCATTGTGCCGAAGGGATGATGCTCAAGGCTGACACTGTCCGGCGCATAACCTGCTTTGCGAGCGGCGGCAAACACCTGTTTCATATGTAGCGCCTGTCGCGCATCGATAAAATAGAGAATCCTGTCGGCATGCAGTTGACCGACGCGGTGGCGCATCGCAGCCAGGTCAGTAGTGGCATAGAGAAAGCCGCCGCCGGATTTTTGCACGATCATCACCGATGGGTTGCCATTTTTGTCTGCCAACTCGTCGAGGAAAACCACTTTTGCGTTTTCGCTGTCGATGGCAATGCCTTGTGTGACAAGGTCATCGAGCACATTTTGCAGATCATCGTTATAAGCGCTCTCGGGCATAATATGATCGGCGCTGAGGCCGACATTAAGCTGGCGGTATATTTCCAGATTGTGTGCCACGGAAACGTGAATAAACTTTTGCCACAGTGCACGACAGTGAGCGTCGCCGGACTGTAGCTTGACTACATAGGCGCGTGCAGTGTCGGCAAAATCCGGATCTTCGTCGAAATGCTTTTTTGACTGCTGGTAAAACACTTCCAGATCATTGAGCGCCAGTTCGGCCTGTTCGCCTTCGCTGAGGTGCTGCTCAAGCTCGGCAATCAACATACCAAACTGAGTGCCCCAATCGCCCATATGGTTCTGTCGAATAACCTTATGCCCCTGATGTTCCAGAGCGCGCGCCACGGCATCACCAATAATCGTCGAGCGCAAATGGCCAACATGCATCTCTTTGGCGAGATTGGGGGAAGAGTAGTCGACTACCACTGTCTGAGGTCTGGCCTTGCTAATGGATTCACTCTCGTTGCGCAGCATGTCGGCACTGACACAGTTGGCGAGAAAGGTAACGTTCAAATAAATATTGATAAATCCCGGGCCGGCTATTTCGAGTTTGTCGGCAATGCCATCCAGATCAAGCTGTTGGAGTATTTTCTCCGCCAGCTCGCGGGGATTGGTTTTGAGGCGTTTAGCCGCTGCCATGGCACCGTTGGCCTGATAGTCCCCAAATTGAGGTTTACCGCTCAGCGCCAGTATCGGAGAACAATCGTCGGGAATTCCCGCGGCCTGCATGGCGGCAGAAAATCGCTGGTTGAGAAGCTCTTTGATACGCATTGAGGGAAATCCTTGGGGCAGGTGTTGGAATGAAGCTTTGAATTGTAGGTATCCAATTGATGAAAGCAAAGCCAAACTTGCAAATAATCCGCTTATTGCTATAGTTTCCGCTCCCGATCAAGCTGAACAGGTTTTCGGCTTGCAATAACTGAATATCTTGGATCTTTGATGGAATCAACACTTGTCTCTCAAGGTTACGATCTGCTTCTCTATGGAATGGGTACGGTTTTTGCTTTTCTAACTTTGCTGGTTGGCATTACTACTTTGATGTCAGTGGTGGTCAACAAGCTTATTGTCGATGTACCGGAAGCGACACCTAGCGCTGTCTTGAACGCGTCCAATGGCACGGCAGGTGCCGGGTCGACAGTTGAGCCACGCATCCTCAAAGTGATACAGGCTGCGATCACGCAACACCGCAGCAAAAAGTAGCAGTATTTCTCAACACGACCTTACTTAAACGGACATAAATATGCCCTCGAAAACGGCCGCCCTTGGTATTACTGAAGTTGTTCTGCGCGATGCGCACCAGTCTCTATTTGCAACCCGGATGCGTATCGACGACATGCTGCCGATTGCCGAGAAACTCGATCAGATTGGCTATTGGTCAATGGAATCATGGGGGGGGGCAACATTTGACTCTTGCATCCGATTTTTAGGCGAAGATCCTTGGGACCGTATCCGTGAGATCAAAAAGGCCATGCCCAATACGCCTCAGCAGATGCTGTTTCGCGGACAAAATATTCTCGGCTATCGCCACTATGCAGACGATGTGGTGGAAAAATTTGTCGAACGCGCCGCGATCAATGGCATAGACGTGTTCCGTGTATTTGATGCGATGAATGATATGCGTAACCTGGAGACAGCATTGCGTGCTGTGGTTCAGGTGGGTAAGCATGCTCAGGGAACCATCTCCTACACGGTTAGTCCGGTCCATACGATTGACCGCTGGGTCGATTTGGGCCGTCAACTGGAAGACGCTGGAGCACACTCGGTGTGCATTAAAGATATGGCCGGCTTGCTGACGCCTTATGTCGGGTTTGAGTTGGTTACCAAGCTTAAGCAGGCACTCTCTATTCCGGTTCAACTGCATGCCCATGCGACGACGGGACTGTCGACCAGCACGATTATGAAGTGTGTCGAGGCGGGCATTGACCGCGTCGATACCGCTATTTCTTCTATGTCGATGACCTATGGCCACTCCGCGACGGAATCCGTTGTGTCAATCTTTAAAGGGACCGAGCGCGACTCCGGGCTGGATATTGAAAAGCTTGAGGAGATTGCTGCTTACTTTAGAGAGGTACGCAAAAAGTACGTCGACTTCGAGGGCTCACTGCGTGGCGTTGATTCACGCATTCTGGTTGCTCAGGTGCCTGGCGGTATGCTCACTAATATGGAGTCGCAGCTGCGCCAGCAGGGTGCTGAGGATCGTCTCGATGAGGTTCTGGCTGAGATTCCCAAGGTCCGTGAAGATCTGGGCTTTATTCCTCTGGTCACACCCACGTCGCAGATTGTTGGTACTCAGGCGGTGCTTAATGTGTTGACCGGCGAGCGATACAAATCTATTTCAAAAGAGACTTCTGGAGTATTGCGCGGTGAATACGGTGCGACACCGGCACCTGTGAATGTTGAGTTACAGGCCCGCGTGCTGGAGGAGGGCGAAGAGCCGATTACTTGCCGGCCCGCCGACAATATCGAACCTGAACTCGAAAGTCTGACATTGGAACTGGAAGGCTTGTCGGCAGAGCACGGCTTTGCCCTGAGTGCCGGGGAAGGGCAGATTGATGATGTGTTGACCTATTCGCTGTTTCCGCAAGTCGGTTTGAAATTTTTGCAGAACCGAAATAACCCTGACGCCTTTGAGCCTGTGCCAACCGGCAAGGCAGCTGTGCAGACCAATGATGCGGGAGAAGAAATTTATACTGTTGAAGTGGAAGGAGTTTCGTACACGGTGGCGGTGAGCAATGGCGGAGATGTCAGTGCGATTGCTGGCGCGCAGATGTCTGCCGATAGCGCCGCATCATCGGCTGCCCCAGTCGCAACTGGCGGTGATCCAGTGTCTGCCCCACTGGCTGGCACTGTGGTGAAGCTGCTGGTTCAACCCGGGCAGCAAGTCAGCGAAGGTGAAGCGATAGTGGTCCTTGAGGCAATGAAAATGGAAACCTCGGTGAGCGCACCAAAAGCCGGTCAAATCGTCGAGTTGCGAGCAAAGAGTGGTGACAGCGTCGCGGTTGGCGATGTGTTGCTAACCCTGGTTTAAGGAGTCGCCGAGAATGGAAAATCTAATCAGTTTATGGGCCAGTTCCGGCCTGGCGCAGATGCAATCCGGGCAGTTAATTATGATGCTTGTCGGCCTGGGTCTGCTGTTTCTGGCAATCAGCAAGGGCTTTGAGCCGCTGCTGCTGGTGCCGATAGGCTTCGGTACGATTTTGGCCAATATTCCCGGTGCCGGATTTGACGCGGCACCAGTCTACGACGCGCTGGGACATCTCGAGAGCCCCGGCGGACTACTCTACTATATCTACCACGCTGGTATTGAGACTGGATTGTTTCCACTGGTTATCTTTATGGGTGTCGGTGCGATGACTGATTTTGGTCCGCTGCTGGCTAACCCGAAGACCCTACTTTTGGGGGCTGCGGCTCAGGTGGGTATTTTTACCACCATACTGGGTGCAGTGGCATTGAGCCACTTCGGGATTCTCGATTTCAGTATTCGTGAAGCGGCTTCAATCGGTATTATCGGTGGCGCCGATGGCCCCACTGCGATCTTTGTCACCAGTAAATTGGCGCCGGATCTGCTCGGCGCTATTGCTGTGGCTGCCTATTCCTATATGGCCCTGGTGCCGATTATTCAGCCGCCTATCATGCGCGCATTGACTACCCCGGCCGAACGACAGATCAGAATGGAGCAGCTGCGCCCGGTGACAAAAGCCGAGCGAATTGTGTTTCCGCTCTCGCTGTTAGTCCTAGTGGCGTTGTTGCTACCGGATGCGGCGCCGCTATTGGGTATGTTCTGTTTTGGTAATCTGATGCGCGAAAGTGGTGTGGTTAATCGCCTGAGCGACACTGCGCAAAATGCATTGATCAACATAGTGACAATTTTTCTTGGTTTGGGTGTGGGTTCTAAAATGAGTGCTGAGAAGTTCCTAAACCCGGAAACCATGGGTATTTTAGCTCTGGGCGCGGTGGCATTTTGTATCGGTACAGCTTCCGGTGTACTGATGGCCAAGTTGATGAATAGCGTATCCAAACACAAGGTCAATCCACTGATTGGCGCTGCGGGTGTTTCCGCTGTGCCTATGGCTGCGCGAGTGGCCAACAAAGTGGGTCTTGAGGCCAACTCGCAAAATTTCCTGTTGATGCACGCGATGGGACCCAATGTTGCTGGCGTGATTGGTTCTGCAGTGGCGGCGGGTGTCATGATTAATCTTGTGAGTGGCATGTAGTGGGACCGGTTGAAACTATTATTGTCGATAAGCTCAGCGGTCAATTTTCTCCTCAGTTGTTAGAGGTCACCAACGAGAGCTTTATGCACTCGGTACCGCCCGGATCAGAGAGCCATTTTAAGGTGGTGCTGGTGAGCGATCAGTTTACTGGTAAGCGTCAGGTTCAGCGTCACCAGGCTATTTATGCCGTGCTTGCCGATCAGTTGGCCGGCCCTGTTCATGCGTTGGCGTTGCACACCTTCGATGCGGCTGAGTGGGAGGCCAATCAAGGTGGTGCTCCAGCCTCGCCTTCCTGCCTCGGCGGCAGCAAAACCGACTGACTTCTGATCGGTTGTTGCTCAAGATCGCGGCTTTATCTTCAAAATAGCCAGTTCATCGCATAAAAATCCCTATTCGCCGTATAGCGCTGGAGCTTGCCCTTCAGGGCGCAGAGAATTAACTTTCGAAATTCTCTAGTAGCCGTTTTTAAATGGTGTCTAGAGATACAAAAAAAGACATTCAGGGGGAGTTATGCAATATCGATCGCTTTTAAGCAGTCTGGGATGGGTTAACAGATTGCGACAATCAAATCACTTCGGTGCAATTTTTGCGCTGTCTCTTTCTTTGACGCTCGCAGCTTGCGGTGGCGGTGGAAGCACAGTGACTGAAAACAATCTCGCTGAGCCGGGCCCGGACGGTGTTGCGCCCACTTTGCTGAATGTGTCGATTTACAACGGCGGCAACTTGGGTCCATATGCAGCTCTTGGCGAAAAAGTAACCCTTGAATTCGAATCAGATGAAGCTCTATTGACCCCAGTTGTTACTATCGGGGGCGTTAGTGTTGATGTTAACGGCAGTGTCCGCTCTTGGAGTGCAACGCGCCTGATGAATGAAGACGATGTAGACGGTGACGTCACCTTTAGCATCTCTTTTACCGACGTAAGTGGTGAAGTTGGCGAGACCGTCACTGAAACCACTGACGATTCGACTATGACTTATTGCGCTGACGGGTGCTCCACTGGGGCAGTTGATGATCCTATTGTTGGAACCTGGAAGCTCGCTCCAATCGCTGGTGCACTGGGTGTGGGCCCGTCACTTGGAAGCACAGAGTGGTGGTCAAATTCTGAAGCCGAAGCGACCGGTGCTCGCGCCTGTTTGTTTGATGACACTTACACGTTTGCTGCCGATGGTTCTTTCTCTCAGGATATGGGTGACTCAACCTGGCTGGAACCTTGGCAGGGCGCTGATCCAGAAGCATGCGGCACCCCCGTCGCGCCTCATGATGGCTCTCAAGCAGATTCGACTTACACATTGATCAACGACACGTTGACTATTAATGGCCGCGGATCTCATGTCGGCCTGGCCAAAGCCGTTAACGCAGGTGAATTGTCGGCTGCGACTCCTCCAGCTATCCCAGACTATGTCAGTTATTCGGTTACCCTGTTGTCTGCTGATGGCCTCAATATGACGCTGTCAATCGAAACAGGAACGGGTGTTTTCTGGCAGTTTAAACTAGTCAAAGTTTTGGCTTCTCCAATTGTTGGTACCTGGAAGCTCGCTCCAGTAGCTGGTGCGCTGGCTGTGGGTCCTTTCTCGGGCAGTGCAGACTGGTGGTCTAACTCTGAAGCCGAAGCGACTGGTGCTAGAGCCTGTTTGTTTGATGACACTTATACGTTTGCTGCCGATGGCTCTTTCTCTCAGGATATGGGTGATTCAACCTGGCTGGAACCTTGGCAGGGCGCTGACCCAGAAGCCTGTGGTACGCCAGTAGCCCCCCATGATGGTTCGGCTACAGACGCGACGTACACCTATGAAAATGACGTTCTGACAATTAATGGTACCGGCTCGCATGTTGGTTTAGCGAAAGCGGTTAATGCTGGCGAACTGTCTGCGGCAACACCACCTGCGGTTCCAACATCGGTTAATTACAACATTACCTTGATGTCTGCTGATGGCCTCAATATGACGGCCACGATTGAAACAGGTACTGGTGTATTCTGGACATTCAAGTTCGTCAAAGTTGTTGAGGAAGTCTCTCCTATTGTGGGAACCTGGAAGCTTGCTCCGATAGCTGGTGCGCTGGGTGTGGGTCCGTCACTTGGCAGTACTGAGTGGTGGTCTAACTCTGCAGCTGAAGCGACCGGTGCTCGAGCCTGTTTGTTTGATGATACCTACACGTTTGCTGCCGACGGGTCGTTCTCACAGGATATGGGTGATTCGACTTGGTTAGAGCCATGGCAGGGTACTGATCCAGAAGCCTGTGGCACGCCAGTCGCGCCGCATGACGGCTCGCACACTGATGCGACGTACACCTACGCTGACAGTGTTTTGACGATCACTGGGTCAGGTGCACACATTGGTCTTGCAAAAGCAGTGAATGCCGGTGAACTGTCGGCGGCCACGCCACCTGCAGTTCCTGAGTCAATCAGCTACAACGTTACGTTGATGGCCTTTGATGGAAGCAGCATGACAGTGTCTATTGAGACGGGCTCTGGAGTGTTCTGGCAGTTTAAGTTTGTGAAAGCAGACTGATAGTTATTGAGTCATTAAAAAACCGCGCTTTAGGGCGCGGTTTTTTTTCGTCTACAAATTAAGTAGCGGTGCCGCGGTTAAGTCGTGTCTGGATAACGCCATTGACCGGCTCAACAGTGGATGTAGGCTTACACTGGTTCCGCGGGACAATATTGGGAAATAAAATCCTGATGACTGGGCAGCTGATTGACTAGGTGATCGACATTGCCGGCTAAGCCATTCAGGAAGTTGCGCAGCTCGTCCGCACTCATACTGTCGACAATAGGGTGGTACTGTTCAGGCACTAACCCTTGACCTAGCATTACTTGCGTCCAGTTGTTTTCTGCAAACACGTCGCCCGCAGCCTGGAATACATGTCCTGTCTGTTTGAACAGGTCGAGGCGATGACGCAGGGTGTCTGGTATTGGCATGTTTTTACAGTGCTCCCAGAACGGTGTGTCCTCGCGCTCCGTCAGGTGGTAATGCATCACAATAAAATCTCTTACAAAGCTGAATTCATCGCGCATTTGGCGATTAAATTCCGCGACATCCGGTTGCCTGATGCCGTTGTAGGGGAACATCTGCAATAGCCGGATAATACCGCGCTGAATTAGATGAATACTCGTTGACTCAAGTGGCTCTACAAAACCACTTGCAAGCCCCAATGAAACACAGTTTTTATTCCAGTGATGCATGCGCTGACCGGTACGGAACTTGATGATACGCGGTGTGGTGAGTGGCGTACCTTCGACGTGCCGCAGCAAGCTCTCAGTTGCTTCATCATCTGAGATGAAGTTGCTGCAGAATACCATGCCATTGCCCACACGAGATTGCAGTGGGATACGCCACTGCCAGCCGGCATCCCGCGCAATTGCCTTGGTATAGGGAATGGGGGCACCTACGGATTCTGTTTGCACTGCTACTGCGCTGTCGCAGGGCAGCCAGTTACTCCAGTCTTCATATTCTGTATGCAGCGCCTGATCGATTAATAGACCACGAAAACCACTGCAATCAACAAACAGGTCCCCGCTGACTTGTTGCCCGGATTCCAGAGTGACACTATCGATATAGCCATTGCTGCTGTTGGTATCGACCTGCACTATTTTGCCTTCGATGCGCTTGCCGCCATTCTTTTCGGCCATATTGCGCAAAAACTTTGCATAGAGAGTGGCATTCATATGAAAGGCGTAACTCAGCCCGTTGTTGGACAGCCCATTATTGGGTAGTACCGCAAATTTTCCGGCCTTGGCAGCCATCAATTCCGCACTATAGCGGCCGTATTCTTCGGTTATACCAAGCTGTTTACCTTTCATCCAAAAGTGCTGGAAACCGCCCGCCCAACAGTCTTGCCCGGTTCGTCCGAACGAGTGGATATAGCTATGCCCCTGTTGCTTCCAGTTTTCAAAGCAGATACCTAGCTTGAAGGTACCCTGCACGGTTGACATAAATTCCCGTTCGTCAATTTTTAAAAGCTGATGGAGTGTCATCATGGTTGGAATGGTTGCTTCGCCCACGCCCACGGTACCAATTTCGTCAGACTCAATAACGCTGACATCGATATTGGGGCCGATTAGCTTGGTCAGCGATGCGGCAGCCATCCAGCCTGCTGTGCCACCGCCAACGATAACAACTTTTCTCGCATTATCCGCTGCCATTGCCATCTCTCCTGATTTACTTTTAGTGACTGAGTTTCTGCGCGAGCATACTGCGGAGTTGCTTTGCGGTATCTGCGTCTATTGGGTTGAGGACGCCTCTGGCGTGCTCCGGGATATGCTCGATACTCTCTGCATTAGGGCTGAAAATATAATAATCAAATAGCTGTCTCCAGACTTCACGCTGTTCAGGCGGAAGATCACGTAGTCCGAGAATCGCGTGTTGAAGAACATTCAGCGGTCCGCCCAGATATTTAGGCGTGCTGCGCCACCAGTAGTTCACCAGTACATTAAAGTCGTCGAGCGCTTCAACATGATGCCACCACATACTGGGGATCAGGATGGCATCGCCAGGTGCCAGTTCAACGATCTGGGCCGACTCAAGAGCCTGACGAAATTTTGGGAAGCGTTGATAGTCGGGCGCATTAAAGTCGACCAGGCTAATCGGTTGTCCGGCCGGCGTGATGTCCAGGGGGCCGACATAGAGATTGTCGAGCTGATCCGGTGGGAACAGAATAAAGCGTCTGCGCCCGGCGACAGAACAGGCAATGTTAGTCGGAAAATCATAGTGTGCGGCGATGCGGCTTTGATTGCCGATCCAGACACTGACTATCGGATCCTGTTTCGCGAGATTTAGATCATTTTGCTGACGAAATCCAGGTAGCCAGTGATCGACATTGGTTGAGCCAACATAGACGGTCTGCGGGGCATTTTTACCGGCTTTGTTTAACAGCTTTTCAAGCACCTCGGCAAGGCGCAGGCGCTGGTAATCGAAGTTAAAGCCGCTGAAGTCTGCATTGTAAAAAACGCGACCAGCCATGTCGGCGTCGCCGACCATCGCGGTAAGGGGCTTGCCACTGTCAAAATTGCCCAGGTATTCGGTCGCCCGATTCGCGGAGTGTTTTGCTGCGGCAACCATCGGCCAACTGGACGTGAGCCCACGAAGAACCAAAGGTTGGTTAGAGTTCAAGATTTCGTCCGGAATCGCATCCGGCTGGCAGTCGAGAATAGTCTTAACCTGGGTTTTAATTTCAAGCACAGTCGATCACCTGAGTTGCCGCATCAATCGAGTGCAGCATTTTTCTTATCGATCATTGGGCGAATTCTAGAGAACGAGGCCATTGCCATATAGATCGACTGCAGATATCCCTGAGCGTTGAATTTTTCCAGTGTTTCACCGTCAAGTGATTGTAGCTTTTCTTCTGCGATGGTGTAGAAACCCATCAGCTTATTATTGGAACCGTCGTTGAGGGTGATTTCGAGGGTGAAGGATTCTAATAGTTCTTTTTCGAGCAGTGCTGCGACAAAGCCTTTATTGTGCTCCAGGCCATGATGAATAGCCTCCAGTGTACCGATAGTCTTCTGCAGAAAGTCAGTCGGTTTGCCGTCTTCGTTAAATAGCGCCTCACCATCATTCCGGGTGACACGAGGACTGTCCATATCGATAGAAACTACGGGTTTTGTCGCGCCGTCTCCCTTTTCAGGATCCGGTTGAAAACCAATCAGAAATGGCTGTCGGCGAATGGTCATCGGGATATAGGTCGCTTCCCACTGATCGCCATTGAGAAAGAGATTGCTTTGTTCTTCAAAGCCAAGCAGAGCAACCGGATAAAACTGTCCTGTTTCAGGGTCTTTGCTGAAGAAAATCGGGTAGCACGACTGTATGTCCCGGAATTCCATCGGGTAGGTCATGGTAAACATTAGGTTGTCGCCAAATGCGGCACCACGGTTTGTGTTAACTGTTAGGTCCCGGTGAACGCTGCTGTCGACAATGGCGAAACTGCTCATGCTTACTCCCCTTTACTCTACGTATATTTACTGCGTAGATATTATATTTTTTGGAACCCGTAGGTATGGATTTTATTAATTAAGTCGCGGTTGGTTGGCATTGAGCTCTGTAACTGTGCGCGACGTTGAGCGTTTTCTCGGAATAGGGTTTGTGCCTGGCTCTGTGCTGTCAGCTCCGAACGCCTCAAGGTTTGACTCGGCTGTGTTTCGAAGTCCATCCCGTAAAGTACGTACTGAAAACTCGCTGATGGGAACATTTCGTCAGCATTAACGGTATCCCGATGCCAGGGGCTTTGGTGGCGCCACAACTCAACGAGATCTCGTAGATTGTCGGGTATGCTTGATGGGGCATGGTTGTCGCGCCAGTAAGCACTGTCCTGACGGTGACTGAGAATATAGTGCAGCTTGAGAAACTCAATAATGCGATCCCAGCGGTAGAGGAATTTATCATTGAAACGTTTGGCAACTAGGTCCATTACATCACGGTTGGCAGGAAGTTGTTCGGCGATCATACCGGCAGAGAGTTCCACCAGAACCAGTGCCGATGCCTCAAGCGGCTCGATAAATCCTGCGGACATACCTATGGCGACACAGTTTTTATGCCAGAATTTAGCTCTGTGGCCGGGGCTGAATTGAACTTTTCGCATGGTGGCCGCGGCAGCTGCTTTTTTGCTTACGGTCTTGGCGATATAGCTCAACAGCTCCTCGCTGGCACGATCTTCAGTGTTGTGGTCACTGGAGTAGACATGGCCTATACCGCGTCGCGTGGGAAGTCCTATATCCCAGATCCAACCAGCTGACTGAGCTGTCGACAGAGTGCAGGACTCGATGGGATCGCTGTCCGAGTCGTAGGGAATCTGTGCTGCCAGTGCGGTGTTATTAAATAAAACAGTGTTTTTTGACAGCACAGGAATGCCAAAGTGGTCGCCGAGGAGCATAGATCTCTGGCCACTACAGTCAACAAACAGATTGCCTTCGATCGTTCCATGAGAGTCTGTGTCAATGGATGCTATGTCGCCATTTTCGGCTGAATTAATACCGAGTACATTGGCTTTAATGTGGGTGACGCCGAGCTTTTCGACACAGTGCTTGCGTAAGAACTCGGCAAACTTTCCTGCGTCGAGATGATAGCCGTAGTTGACGTTAAAGGCGTATTCTGGTGTAGAAATTTGTTTTGGTGCTTGCCTGTCTGCGAACAGGACGCTTTGCGGCGAGACCGCATCGGCAAAGCCTATTTGATCTCGAGAGGCCTGCCAGTGAGGGGCCAGGTTGATCTCGGTATAGCCGTGGGGAGCGCTAAAAGGGTGGCAGTAGCTGTCATCATTGCCTCTGCGCCAGCCTTTGAAAAGTGTGCCTTGCTTAAAGCTGGCACTGCACTCTCGGAAGAAATCAGTTTCTGAAATGCCCATCTTCTGCAGCGTTGAACGCATTGATGGCCAGGTGCCCTCGCCGACACCAATAGTGGGAATGTCGGGTGACTCGACAAGCGTTAATTGAAAGCTGTGATCAGCGCTTTCAGCCGCAACGCGATGCTCTGCTGCGATTATACCCGCGCTAAGCCAACCTGCGGTGCCACCGCCAACAATTACGATTCTGTTGATATTGTGATTCATTGATTCAGTTATTATGCCTTTAAGTCCGTGGGACTTTTAATGCTTTACAGGCTCCAGATTATCAGTTAAATGCCCTTGCATCGTGGTTAATTTTTCAATTTAAACTCATATGTGTATACGCATGAAAGAAAGAAGCCGCTCAAATAAATTTAAGCGGCTTCCGGTTTCATCTTACTGGTGATTCCTCACCGCACTGCATTATCTCGCAGAGCATTACTTAAAGGTATAACGAATACCAACGTCGTAACGCGCGCCGGTTTGGCCAGCCTGCAATACTTGTAACTCATCTCGACCAAAGACGTTATAAGTCTCTTCAAGGACATTAAGTCCAGCGAAAAAGATCGTCAGATTGTCGCTGTAGTCGTAGCTAGCACTGATATCAAGCTGTCCATAGGCCTCTACGTTGGTTGGGTTGCTGTAGGTACCAGCACCTTGACCAACACCTGCTAGGAACGCATCACGCCAGTTGTAAGCCAGTCGCGCCTGAAGACCATCTTTGTCGTAGAAGGCTACCAGGTTGGCTGAATCACTTAGGCCGTTCAGAACGAACTGAGAGTTGATCTTCATATTGTCGTAAGCAACATCAGCGTTTACAAAGGTAGCATTGGCAATCATACCGAAGCCAGTATCACCAAAGTTGTGCTGCAGGTTCAGCTCAAGACCATCAACCTTGGCATTCTCTTGGTTGGCAGGGCTGTCGATTTCGAAAGTTACCAGTGGATCACCGTCAACACCATAGATACGATCTCCATCGATGGCTGGGTGATCTGGGTAGTTGGCAAAGATATAGGCGCCTACTTCAGTGTACTTAAGCGGGTCGATACCGCTGTCAGCTACGGCCTGATTGTATAAGTCACCGCCAAGTGGCCAGTTGAGGTTAAACAGGGTCACACCTTCGCGAGTCGATGAGCCGATAAAGTTGGCTACGTCTTTCTCGAAATATCCGACAGAGACGTAACTTGCGTCACCGTAGTACCATTCAACCGACAGATCGATATTGTCTGACTCAATGGGCACCAGTCCAGGGTTACCACCGCCAGCAAAACCGCCTGTGTTCTTGAACGACGTTCCGTCAACGGTTATACCGCCCTGAATATCAGTGAAGCTGGGACGAGTCACAGTTGTGCTGTAGGAGGCTCTCAACACCAAGTTTTCAATAATCTCGACATCGAAATCGATACTTGGCAGAACAATTGAGTATTCGCCTGAGTAGTCATCAAATGCTTGAATAGCATTACCCTCGGCGTCAGTTGCTTCCAGCATCGTAAACTCATTGCCGCCTAGCCAGTAAACTGCGTCATAAGTTGGCGCCAGAGCCGCTGAAGTAATATCTGTCTCTTCATAGCGAACACCGAACTGAAGATTCATCGGTAAATCATTGATGTATGATGAATGGTTAAACTGAATGTACGCTGCTTTGGTTTCTTCAGTGGTGCGCTTGTCAACCGTCCAGTCCGTAGAGGCACAGTAACCCGTGCCGCAATCACCAACCTGAGCATATTCTGCACCGCGAGCGGTGTAGCTTGCTTCAGCAACGGCGATAATCTCTTCAAGAGAAGTGGTGAAATATTCAGTCTGCTGGCGAGGGTCGTTACTGCCACCGAGCTGATCAAACTGGCCTTGCATAGAGGAGCGCTCAATGACAGCGCTCAGCTCGCCTGGCTGAGTAAAGCCACCCCAGTTATCAAGCTGAACATTCGAGCTTACATACCGGTTATCCATCTTGGTCAGTTGCAAGCCAAAATCAATGCTGGAGCTGTCAGAGATCTCATAAACACCACTGAATTTAGTTTGCTCGATATTCATTTCTGCGGCCTGATTACCGAATACACTACCGGTTACGACCATATCGTCTTTATAAAGAGGGCGTTCTGCACCATCGGCACCTGAATTCAAATTTAATTCGAGAACCGGCATTTCTTTACCGTAATAAACGGCAGAGCCTACTTTGTTAAAGGACGCCATAGTTACCAGCGAACTGGTTCCGTAAGGGCTGTCAGCACCTGATTCGGCTGATGAATCATGGTAGTCAAGCTCAAGGATTAGACTATCAGTAGCTTGCCACTCAAGGTTCAGACCAACAGAATTGTTCTCGTTGACGCTGCCGTCTTTGTGGACGCCCATCGCGTAATCAGCGTAGTTGTGGGTCTCGGCATACATCAGAGGCGAACGCTGAGGGCCATCATTCCAGAGGCTTGACTGACTTACAGCTGCGGAGTTACTAAACCATGCAGACAAATCGCTCATGGTGTGGCCAAGCTGAAGCTCTGAGTGGATAAAGTCAACGCTGGCGGTAACGGTTTCTGTCGGCGCCCATTGCAGTACTAACTGGCCATTGGTTCGCTTTGACTCATACTCGTTAATTGCATAGGCAATTTGTTGGGGGATCGAGTAGAACTCATCGGCACTGTTTGAACGGTTAACTTGATTCTCATCGTTTGGAATGCCGCCAGCACCACTATGATCACCAGCACGCGTAAACCAGCCAGTTGTTTCAACCGCGTTTACGCCATTGTTACGCTCTTGCGAAACAGCAGTAATGGCGATACCGATAGTGTCGTCGGCAAAGGTGTTTGAGTAGATGGCCGAGAACTCTGGCGTAATTTCATCGCCCTCTCTGGTCGAGGTATCGTTAACCATTTTTGCGGTAAAGCTGGCAATTTGACCTGGGGCATCAAGGGGGCGTGTTGTTGAGATATTAATTGAAGAACCGATACCACCTGTTGGGACGTCGGCGCGACCAGTCTTGTATACCTGAACGCCAGCAATGCCTTCAGAGGCAAGGTCGCCAAAGTCAAAAGATCGGCTGGTGTTACTGTGGGTAGGCATCTGACGACCATTTAAGGTAACCAGGTTGTATTCTGGGCCAAAGCCGCGAACTGTAACCTGACTTCCTTCGCCGCGCTGGCGACTGATGGATACACCAGTGATACGCTGAAGCGACTCTGCGAGGTTGGCGTCAGGAAATTTACCCATGTCCTCGGCCGAAATAGCATCAACAACACCGGCTGAATCCCGCTTTACGTCCATAGAGCGCTTAAGGCTTCCACGGATACCGCCTTCAACAATCACTTCTTCGATTAGCGCGCCGTCTTGAGCATAAGCTGGAACAACTGAGCCAACTAGCGCCAGTGCCACGCTACTAGAAAGAATTTTCTTTTTAAATAACATACTGATTAACCCCCTGGGTGAACAAAAATCTATGAACATAGGTTAGCTGGTACTTTTTTTATACTACGTCCCCATTCGTACTCTACCTATTCGCGGCCAGCAAACAACGTGTTATGCGATAAAAGGTTATTTTTTTGGGTTTAAGGAAGACACAGCCTGGTATAACTGCGTCAAAACGTCATCGCGGTGAGTTTGCGGGGCTGTCAGGTGGTCTTTTATGAGGGTTCTATGCGCACAAAAGGCATTGAGCGCCGACCATTTAATAAGACGCTTACTCGCCCCCGAGCCGAAGTATATATTTCTCGGTTTTCCAGGGATGTTCAATACTGCGACTGATAACATCGGCACCCAGTTTGGCCACACACTGATCGGCTAACGACCAAAATGGTGGCCGCCCCGGATCGGCAATATAAATATTTTGACAGCCGGCACTGATGGCGCGACGAATCAAGTTAAAAAGCGGTACAGTCAATTCATCCCAAAAACAGATATCGGTGCCTATCAGGCTATGATATTTAGCTAATTCGGATTTTGTTAAAGACTCAAAGCTGCGTCGTTGGAAGCTAATCTGACAATCATTGATCTCTGCCTGGAGAGTGAGAAAGGGCTCTACCGATGCGTCTATATCGATCCCCGTAACATTGGCATTGAACTGCTTTGCCAAATAGATAGCGGTGAGGCCCCAGCCGCAGCCTATGTCAAGCACTCTGCTGTGTTGAGGGATCGCTTGGTCGCTCAAATAATCCATGAGCACAAAGCTTGATCGCCATACTTTGTTACCGTGAGCGTAGTGGCCCTGTTGCTGGCGCTTCAGTTTGCGTACCTGGGGGTGTGAGGACTTCAGAGCCTGAACACCCATGTAGGATATTTGATGAGAAGAGGGTACTGACGTGATTGGCATAGTGCGGGTTCTATGTTTTTGGGTTGTAATTCTAACAGTAAATATGAGGTTTCAACGCACTGGTATTAAGCTCCAATTATTGGTGTTTTGCTGTTGAGGCTCTATGATAGGCCGAAAATTATGTCGCAGTTGATAGAAAATACCTATAAAGGCAAACCTTATGCGCCCTGTGCTTAAAAATATTTATCACGATCGAGATACGCAATTTTTGCTGTTGCAGATAATTGGTTGGTTTAGTCTTTCCCTGATTAGCTTTTTTAGTTTGACGCTGTGGTATAACCAACAGAGCTTTGCCTATGTGGGCCACACATTACTGCAGTCATTATTAGGGGTTGGTGTGTCATGGCCGCTGCGTACTGTGTTTACTGACCTCTGGGATAAGCCGGCATGGAGGCGTTTGACGCTAACTGTTCTCGCCGTAATGGCCTGTTCGTTGGTATGGTCGGTGCTCAGGCTTGGTACCTTTATGTGGATGACTGATGAGACTAACCTGTGGGCCGATTTCGGCGGATGGTTGTTTAGTTCGATTATTATTTTTCTCTGCTGGACGGCGTTTTATCATGGCATCAAGTACTATTTGCTGCTGCAGAGCGAGCATGAAACATTGTTGAAGGTTGCGGCGGCCAATCAGCAGGAGCAGCTCAAGCGCAGCCAGGCCGAGACGATGGCTCAGCAGGCACAATTAAAAATGCTTCGCTATCAGCTTAATCCGCACTTCCTGTTTAACACACTCAATGCAATTTCAGCCTTAGTCGTGGGGCGTGATGCCAAAAACGCCAATACTATGATTGTACAGTTGAGCAGTTTTTTACGCTATTCACTGGAGAATGACCCGGTTGAAATGGTTGCTTTGGACGAGGAGATCAATGCGTTGAAGCATTATCTGAGTATTGAGCAAACCCGGTTCGCCGATCGGCTTGAGCTGGAGTTTGATATCGATAAAGCCTCCAGAAATGTTAAGGTGCCGAGCCTGCTGCTTCAGCCGTTGGTTGAAAATGCCATCAAATATGCCATTGCACCGTCTGTGAGCGGCGGTAAGATAAACGTTATTGCCAAGGTTGATGCAGATCAGTTGGTTGTGGAAATTTCTGATACGGGTCCGGGCTTCCGTGAAACTGAGAATCGCGCCGAGCATGGAGCGGGCATAGGGTTAAAAAATACTGTTGACCGGCTCAGGGCTTTTTATGCAGATGCCTATCAGTTCGATTTTTTCGAGCCTGACGAGGGTGGATTGACGGTACGTATTTGTGTGCCACTTGAAGCCCCAATAAAAAAGACTGATGAATTACTGTTACAGAGCGCTTAAGCTCTGAGACTTACTGATTGAATAACTCAAAACCGATAACTATGTCGAAATTAAAAACCATAATTGTTGACGACGAGCCTCTCGCCCTGCAGTTGCTGCGCTCGATTTTAAGTGAAAATGATCATGTCGAGGTGATCGCAGAGTTCAGAAATGGGCGCGATGCTATCGCTGCGGCTGCTGAACTGCTTCCGGATCTGATGTTTCTGGATATTCAAATGCCGGGGGTCAATGGTTTCGAAGTGGTTAAGGCGATGCAAGCGGATGTTATGCCAATGGTGATTTTCGCCACCGCCTTTAATCAGTTTGCCATTGATGCCTTTGATCTGCATGCAGTTGATTATGTCCTCAAGCCGTTGGATTCAGAGCGTGTTCAGCGAGCGGTGGCGCGGGCTGTTGAGCGGCATGCAGCTGTTGGTGATGAAGGGCATAAGACACCGTTAATTGGCGCAATTGATGAAATATCCAAACGCCTTGATAGCGAGAACGAAGCACGCTCGCAATCGAATGACGAGGTCCCGGACGGAATGAAGCGCAAGCTTCTTATCCGTGACAGTGGTGTAGTGAAGGTAATTCCGTTTGATAGTATCGATTGGGTAGATGCTGCAGGAGACTATATGTGTGTTCACGCCAATAATGAGACCCACATAGTAAGGAGTACTCTGCGCGAGCTGCTGGAAAAGCTAGATGATAAGATTTTTGTCCGCATTCATCGTTCAACAGTGGTCAATATCGAGCGTGTGGTTACTATTACGCCGCTGCAGAAAGGCGGAAGCCTATTGCATTTATCAGAGGGCCATACGCTCAAGGTGAGCCGCAACTACAGAGAAGCGATTCGCCAGTTATTCCAATAACATTTCAATCAGTCAGTCAACGAGGGTTCCCCGCTTATCGCAGTTGACTTGCTAGTTGTCGCATCTGCACTTCCGCCATGCCGGGCGACGTGAAACCATCGTTTCAACGCATAGGATCTATGGTTTTCAAGGAGTCCCCCCAATATGTTCAACGGAAAAACCGCACCCTCAGTCAAAGGCTTGATGTTGATTGTGGCTTTCGCAGTTGTCTTGATGTTTCCAGTCAAACTGGTGGCATCCGATGTGGTGGCCGCAGACGATATTGATCAACGCGTGGCAGAACTGGTAGCCAAAATGTCGGTTGCCCAGAAAGTGGGTCAGATGATCCAGCCGGAAATCAAGTTTACTACGCCGGCCGAGGTTAAAAAATATCACCTGGGTTCTGTGTTAAATGGTGGTGGATCTTTCCCAAGCATGCACAAAAACGCATCAATCCAGGAGTGGGTTGATCTGGCGGATGACTACTACTATGCGTCTATGGATATTTCGGACGGCGGTTTGGCGATTCCGGTAATTTGGGGCACAGATGCTGTGCACGGTCATAACAATGTGATTGGGGCGACACTGTTTCCACACAACATTGGTTTAGGCGCAGCCAACGATCCCCAGCTAATGCGTAAAATCGGTGAAATTACAGCCACAGAAGTTGCGGTGACCGGAATTGACTGGATATTTGCGCCCACTGTTGCGGTGGTCAAAGATAATCGTTGGGGACGTACTTACGAAGGGTATAGCAGCGATGCTGCGATTGTTAAATCCTATGCGGCTGAAATTGTTTTGGGAATGCAAGGCAGCGAAAACGAGTTGCGCAGCAATCCCAGAAAAGTCATCGCGACGGCGAAACATTTTATCGGTGATGGTGGCACTTATCGCGGCATAGATCAGGGTGATGCCGTGCTTGAGCTGGATCAGCTGATGGAGCTGCATGGTCAGGGCTACCTTGAAGCAATTGACGCTGGTGTCGCAACGGTTATGGCTTCGTTTAATAGCTGGAACGGCGACAAGATTCACGGTAATAAAACGCTGTTAACCGATGTGCTTAAAGGTCAGCTCGGTTTTGACGGGTTTGTGATCAGTGATTGGGATGGAGTCGGCCAGGTAGATGGCTGTAACACCGAAAGCTGTCCGCAGGCGATCAACGCCGGTATCGATATGATTATGGTGCCTGAGGACTGGAAGGAACTGTTGGCTAATACTCAGCAGCAGGTCGAGAGCGGTGAAATCCCAATGGCGCGTATTGACGACGCTGTGACCCGTATCCTCAAAGTCAAGATGCGTGCTGGCATGTTCGAAAAGGGGGCGCCTTCATCGCGAGGCATAGTCGGTCAGACCGAATTAATCGGTGCGGCTGAGCATCGTGCGGTGGCTCGAGAGGCAGTGCGAAAGTCACTCGTGTTGTTGAAGAATCGTGACAATGTGTTGCCGTTAAAAGGCCCGCTGCATGTTCTGGTGAGTGGCGATGGCGCCGACAATATTGGCAAGCAGAATGGTGGCTGGACAATTACTTGGCAGGGCACCGAAAACAAGAATAGCGATTTCCCCGGTGCTACGTCGATCTATGCAGGACTTAAAGAGGCGATTGAAAATAATGGCGGCTCTACCGAGTTAAGTGTGGACGGCAGCTGGTCTAAAAAGCCTGACGTAGCCGTTGTGGTGTTTGGTGAAGAACCCTATGCGGAAGGGGTGGGCGACATTGAATCACTGCTGCTGAATAATGGATCTCGCGCGGACCTGAATCTTTTAAAATCGCTGCAGGCGCAGGATATCCCGGTGGTTTCGGTGTTCTTGACGGGCCGTCCGTTGTGGGTGAATGCTGAAATTAATCACTCTGATGCCTTTGTGGTCGCCTGGTTGCCAGGCAGCGAGGGTGGTGGGATTGCCGACGTGCTCGTGGCCGACAAGCAAGGCAACATACGTCATGATTTCGCTGGTCGTCTGTCTTTCGACTGGCCCAATGTCGAGCTTAATACTGCGGATAAAAATTTGCCTGTGGCTGATGATCTGCTCTCAATAGGGCAGGGGCTGGGCTATGGCGATGAGGCAATCGTTGCTGACAACCTCTCTGATCGGTCTATCATAGATAGCTCCAAGGCGGCACGCATTGTGTTTAACGGTAGCACCAGACCGCCGTTTAAAACCTTTGTTGGAGATTCCAGTAACTGGGCTAAGCCTGTTAGCGGTAATAAAACGGTGACCGCATTTGGCGACCTCTCCGTGACCACCGTGGACGGTGCCGTTCAGGAGGATTCTCGCCTGCTGGAATGGAGCGGTGGTCGTGAGAGTCTGTTCTATTGGCAATCTGAAGTTTCCGTTGATCTTTCCGCACTTCGCGAAGAGGGTGCCTCACTGGCGATGGAGTTTGTGGTCAATAAACATCCTGATGGTGCTGTGACGCTGCGAATGGACTGTGGCTGGCCCTGTTCCGGGAGTCTCGATCTGACCCGTTTTGTCAGCGCTGTGCCGATTGGCCAGCAGGTGCGTATGGGGATTGCACTCGATTGCTTCGACGCAATTGGGGTGGACCTCAGTCGAGTTGATACACCTTTAGCGCTGTCGAGCTCGGCGGAGTTTTCTATGACCATTTCCGATCTTCGAATTACCTCGGAGATTGCTGAAGTGATGGTGATGAGCTGTAGTTAATTGACTCTCTCGTGAGAGCTCTTTTTGATTAGAAAAAAGGGTTCTGTGGTGCTAGTATCCGGGCTCACAAATAAAAAGCTCGCTGGTGTCTTTATTGGCAGTGCAAAAAAATATTGCACAGGACGAGCGCTCAATGGGGGCCACCCGATATGCAAGCAACACAAGCCACTTTTTCCAAAATGTCAGACAGCACCGCAGAGGATTGGCAGATCATCCTCCCCGAGCAGATAGCGTTTGCCAAAAAACTTCCCGATCGTATTTTGACCCATCTCGAGTTGCTCGACGGTGACTATGGTGGCTTCGCTATTGATCGCTTGCAGCATTCACTGCAGACAGCCCACCGCGCAGCCGAGGCGGGTGAGGACGAAGAGTATATAGTCTGTGCGCTGCTGCATGATATTGGCGATACATTGGGCAGCACCAATCATGCCGATTTGGCAGCGGTTATTTTGCAGCCCTTCGTGTCGGAGGAAAATCATTGGATGATCAAACATCACGCGATTTTTCAGGGTTATAACTTCTTCCACTTTCTCGGGGCCGATCGCAATATGCGCGAACAGTTTCTGGAAAATCCAAACTATAAGCGCACCGCTCGCTTTATTGCCAAGTACGATGATCCATCATTTGATCCCAAGATGGCGAAGTTGGATTTATCTCTTTTTGAACCAATGGTTCGCAGTGTTTTCAGTTCGCCTAAGCAGAGCCTTTACAAAAGCTTTATGGAGTAGGCTGTGAGCCAGGGAAAAATTACTGGGATCTATCTGGCGCCATCAAAAGGCGCTGGTGTCATGGGTTATGACAAGGTTTCGGTGCGCGCAGGTCAGGGCATCGAGGGGGACCGCTATTTTTCCAGAACCGGCAAGAGTCGTTCGAACTATAAAGGTCAGCCCGATTGGGAAATCACCTTTATCGAATCAGAAGTGATCGAGACATTTAATCGCAGTCACGGTTACACCTTTCATGAAAGTGACTTTCGTCGCAACCTGATAACCACGGGAATTGGCCTGAATGATTTAGTGGGTAAAACCTTTACCATCAATAACATCAGTTTCTATGGTGTCCAGTTGTGTGAACCCTGCGCGAGCCTGCAGAGGCGCCTTGGGGTAAAAATTCTTCCCGAGCTGTTGGGCAAGGGGGGGCTGCGAGCACAGATCCGCAGTAATGGTTTGATTGCCGTGGGCGACAGGCTTGTCTGCGCAGAGTAAATGACTCGCCTACATGACCCGCTTTTGCAGTGAGCTAAACGACTGAGTCGAGTCTAAAAAACCTTGTTGCATTCGCTGTGGTCTGCCGAGCAACCTGTTCGGCGGTTTCCTCTCTGTGGTGTGCAATTGTCCTGACAATAAAAGGAAGGGTGCAGGGTTCATTGCGGCTTCCAGAGATTGGATAGGGTAACTGATTTTTCGGTAGATTCTTGGGTGAAAGATACGGCGCATCGGTCTCTACCATTAATCGATGTCGAGGAATGTCAACAACCAGCTTTTGCAGTGCCTCACCGCGCCTGTCGTCGCAGATCCAGCCGGTGATGCCGATGTGTAGATCGAGATCTAAATAACCGTAGAGAGCCTCTCTAGTACCTGTAAAGCAATGTAGAACTGCATCTGACAAATGATCTCGGTATACCCGTAGAATCTGTAGCTGTCTATCGGCAGCGTCGCGCTCATGAAGAAACACGGGAAGTTGGAGTGTCACAGCGAGTTCAAGCTGGGCCTCAAAGGCTTTCTCTTGGGCAGCTGGGTTAGAAAAATTGCGGTTAAAGTCCAACCCCATCTCGCCCAGTGCGACCACGCAGGGCTGTGTTGCTAGCGCTTTCAATGTGGCGATCGACTCACTGTTTAATGACTTGGCATCATGCGGGTGTATTCCAGCGGTGGCATAGAGCATCTCCGGGAAGCGCTCTGCATACTCGCTGCAGAGTGCGACGACATGCTCGCTTTCACTGATGGATGTCCCTGTCAGAATCAGTTTCTCAACTCCGGCATCTCGAGCCCGCTCCAGTAGTTCACCGCGGTCATTATCGAAGCGCGCGTTGGAGAGGTTGACGCCAATATCAATCAATTGCATCACAGCAGCCTGTAGGTTTCATCGCGCAGCACCATCGGTGGTTCAGCACCTAGTTTGCGTGAGTAGATAATTGAATACATCAAAACATTCCGCACATAAGATCGGGTTTCGCGGTAGGGAATTACCTCAATCCAGATGTCGAAAGGCAGTTGACCATCACTGTTCTTTAGCCACTGGTCAACCCGGTAAGGGCCCGCATTGTAGGCTGCGGTCGCAGCAATGCGGTTGCCGCTGTAACGCGCCAACAATTCCTGATAATAGCGGCTGGCAATAGCGATGTTGGTCTTCGCATCCAGGAGCTGTGAGCGCTTGCGATAGGGTATTTTATACTTTCGCGCAGTGCTCTTGGCCGTCGCCGGCATCACCTGCATCAGCCCTCGCGCGCCAGCCGAGGAGGTTGCTGAGGATTCAAAGGCGCTCTCTTGTCGTGCCAAAGCAAACAATAAGTAGTTTTCTATGCCAGTTGCCTGAGCGGCTTTATCGATGTCTGCTGCATAGGCTAGTGGAAAGCGCAGCTCGATATCATCCCAGTAGCGCGCGCGACCAAGGCTGGCAATAGCTTTGCTGTGCCATTGCCACTTGCCGCTCACCATCGCGCTGGCAAGCCATTCCTCATAGTTGAAGTTGGCAGAAGCCTGATTCCATTCGCGATTGGCATCGAGCGTGTCGCCGTGAAAGTACAATTCTCGTGCACGAGCCATTGCGGGGATGGCCTCAATAGCAGCGAGCTGTTGCTGATTTATGGTAATTGGGTTGTGATTGAGACTGTATTCCCGGTCGAGCATGTCACTGGCCAGAAAACCATAAAAATCACGTTCCTTGGCGAGACTTGCGGTCAGCTCGGTAATCGCCGGATCGCGTGTAGTGGTCGGGTCGCTCTGCATACTGCGAATAGTCCAGTAGCGCCAGACTGAACTGGTTTGCCGTTGTTTGGGGAGTCGTTTTAGCCACAGCTGCACCGCGGGCCAATCTCTCTTCTCGAGGGCTCGGCGAATACGCCATTCCACCAAGCTTCCGTCCAGAGTGTCGTTCAGTAGTTGCAGGTGATCGACAAAGTAGGTGTCGGCGATAGCGGCAAAGCCCTGTTCAAACAGTCCTTTAATAATGGCCGTGACGATGTCACTGCGATCGCTATGACTAAATTCATGAGTCTGTTGATAGCGGCTCCATTGTTTTAAGGCAGCGTGACTGTCCTTGCGGGCGAGATGAATCAGCCCATGGCGAATAATTTGCAGTTCTTCACGACTGTTCTGAGCTGACTGGCCAAATTCGGAGATGCTGGCTGGATTGCGGTCGACCTCATAGTAAAGTTGGCTCAGCGCTTGGTAACGTTGGCTGGTTAGAGAGCGCTGCAGGTATCGGGCGAGTTGGTACTCATGATTGAGGAGGGCCTTATTGAATCGCTCCCACACCAGCGATTGACTTATCTTGTTTTCAGCCTGTAAGCGGCTAAATAGTTTGTCGCACTCACTCGGCTGTGATTGCTCGATATTCCATAATTCCAGCGCGGCATCCAGAGCCTGCGCGCGGCGCGCGGGCTGGGCAGGGTCTTTGGGATCACCATAGTAGCGGGCCAGCTGATATTGGCACTGGTGCTTGACCGACGCCTCGTCTGGATCATAAAACGCCATAAATGTTGTCCAGTAGGTACGCCGCGCGAGATAATCGAGCCAGCGTTTACGCAGGTGCTGGGCCTTGACGCTGCCAGCATAGTTGTCCAGATACTGGCTAATGTCGGACTTTCTCGAATAATGCATATTGGCGGCAAGATCGGCGTAGACAAGATAGGGATAGAGCGGGTAGTCGACGAGTTGATTGCGTATCTGTGTCACACGCTGCCGCTTGCCTTTTCGAATCAGCTCGATCGCGTCGGCGTAGAGCGCCCGCTGTTGCACAAGCAGATCATTCGCCCGCTGTGCCTCGGTGGTCTCCGCGCCGGCTCCTGTGACTGAGCAGCAGAGCACAGTGATCACTGCGGCAAGTGTGTGCCGAAGACGAATCTTCAGGTCACTGGAAAAAGTGATAGTGAGAATAGCGACAACCTTACAAACAGTGCATTGAGGGGCAGGTTTTTTGCCAGCAGACTTTAATGGCAATTGACCATCTGAGCAATCCCGCCGTTGATCAAGTCTACCTGAAAGTTTACCTGCCCTGTGAGAGTGTAAGGCGATAGAGCGCCAGATTGGATGCTACTTTGATAAAGTCGCCGCAGGAGGCTGTTGTGAGCGGATATATTTACGTTGGCTCATTAATGCGTACGGCGAGAACATCGCACTGGGCACCGTGCAGAACGCTGTTGCTGGTAGAGCCAAAAATTAATGCCAGACCATGACGGCCATGACTGCCAACAATAATCAGATCGACGTCGGACTCGCGTGCCATGCGGTGCATCTCATTAGCGGGCTGGCCGAGCACGATATGCTGGTCTTCTGTGGGCACATTAATTTCTTGAGCCAGCTTTGCCAGTCGTTCCCTGGCCTGCTGTTCCAGCTGTGATTGAACATCTGATAAATCTACCGGTATATCGCCGCCGTATGTGAAGGCTAAGGGTTCAAGAATGTGACAGACAGAGATCTTTACTTCGCGGTCGGCAAAAAGTTGCTTGACGCGGTCTACCACTTGCTGTGATTCTGGAGACAGATCAAGCCCGATCAGCAGGTGTTTGTATGTAGACATATGATGGCTCCTTTTCGAATATTAATTGGGGTGCGTGGTGGGTCAATGGCTAAATAGGGTGTTGTCTCGCCATCGGCACAAATCACTAGTATAAGAGTAGTACGAAATGACATGGTTGTTAATAGTCTTGGGTGTCGCGATTGTGGTCTCGCCGCTGATGTGGTTCCGGCAATCGCCGCGACAAAAACTGATTACCGAGCTGCGGCGTGAGGCGAGCAGTCAAGGCATTCAGGTAACGCTGCACCGTCGTCCGGATGCGCGCGAGGATGAAACACGCCTGGAGACGGTCTGTTATCGTATTCCCTGGCCGGACGATAGCTGTCGGCAGAGCTGGGTCTTACACCGCTACAGTGGTCGCGGTTGGGAGTCGGCTTGTTCGGGTTGGCTGTGGACAATTAGTCAAGCGCCCCCAGAGTGGGACCACAAACTACCGGAACTAGTAACAAGTCTGCCTTCTGGTGTCAGTGCGATTGTCGCCAATAACACAGGCATAGGGGTGATTTGGAACGAGCGCGAGGACGCTGATGATTTAGTCAAAATTGTCGAAAATTTAAAAAAACTGCAGAGCTGGGCAAAAAAAATATAGCCTTGAAACTTGACCCGAGGTTGCCCAAACACGTATATATGCGCACCTTCATGGCGAGATTCGCCACTTAGTTAGCCAAATTGTTATCCGCATTGTGCCATGGTGGTGCGTGCCAAATCAGGGAAAGCCTTCATGGGAAAGTCGCTAGTTATCGTAGAGTCACCGGCAAAAGCCAAAACGATCAACCGTTATCTGGGTGACGATTTTATCGTTAAATCCAGTGTCGGCCATGTTCGGGACCTGCCGACGGGTGGCAATCGAACGCCATCGGATCCTAAAGAACGTGCGCGTCAGGCGGCGCTGACACGCAAGCTGTCACCGGAAGATAAAATCACCCACCGCGCCGCCAAGGCAAAATCGCAACTGATCAAAAGTATGGGTATCGATCCGGAAAATGATTGGAAAGCAGAATATGCAACGCTGCCCGGCAAAGAAAAGGTTGTTGCAGAGCTGAAGAAGCTTGCCAAAAATGCTGACACTGTCTATCTGGCGACGGATTTGGATCGCGAGGGAGAGGCCATTGCCTGGCATCTAACTCAGGTTATCGGCGGCGATGACAGTCGCTACAAGCGCGTGGTGTTTAACGAAATCACTAAAAAAGCCATTCGCGCCGCCTTTGATAAGCCGGGGGTAGTCAATACCAATCGGGTAGAGGCTCAGCAGGCGCGCCGCTTCCTCGATCGGGTGGTCGGATTCATGGTGTCCCCGCTGCTTTGGGAAAAAGTGGGTCGTGGTCTTTCCGCGGGCCGCGTGCAATCTGTGGCGTTGAAAATGATTGTTGAGCGCGAGCGGGAAATTCGTGCATTCCAGCCCGAAGAGTACTGGACAGTACACACTGACCTTGAAGCGGCCAATCTGGAAACTGATGGCAGCGACGACGACAAAATTCGGTTTGAGGTTAAGCGGCACCTTGGTGCTGCTTTCCGTCCGACCAGCAAAGCTGACACGGACACCGCCCTGACTGCACTGCGTGACGCTGAGTACGCAGTGGTCAAGCGCGAAGATAAACCGACCTCATCCAAGCCGTCGGCGCCATTTATCACATCTACTCTGCAGCAGGCAGCCAGCACCAGACTTGGTTATGGCGTCAAAAAGACCATGATGATGGCCCAGCGTCTCTATGAGGCTGGCTATATCACGTATATGCGAACGGACTCGACCAATCTCAGCGAGGATGCCGTTAACGCCTGTCGCGAATATATCAAGCTGCGCCATGGTGACCGTTATTTGCCGGATCAGCCCAAGATCTACAGCAGCAAGTCTGGCGCTCAGGAAGCCCACGAAGCGATAAGACCCTCCAATATCGATATCATGCCAGGCAGTCTGGATGATATGGAAGTGGATGCACGCAGACTCTATCAGTTGATCTGGCAGCAGTTTGTCGCCTGCCAAATGACCAATGCTGAATTTACTGCAACGTTGATTACGGTTGCTGCAGCTGATTATGAAATGACTGCCAAAGGGCGGGTGACACGCTTTGATGGTTATCTGGCGGTGATGCCCGCCAACCGTAAGGGAGATGATGATCGCGAACTTCCCGATCTACAGCAGGGTGACAAGATGAATATGCTGGTGCTGGTCCCGCAGCAGCACTTCACCAAGCCGATTGCCCGCTTCTCTGAGGCATCGTTGGTCAAAGAGCTTGAGAAGCGCGGTATTGGCCGCCCATCAACCTATGCCGCGATTATCTCAACGATTCAGGACCGCGGATATGTCCGCATCGAAAACAAGCGTATCTTCGCCGAAAAAATTGGCGACATTGTCACTGACCGATTGGCCGAAAATTTCACTGATCTGATGGATTACGGATTTACCGCAACCATGGAAGAACATTTGGATGAAATCGCCAGCGGCAAGCTTAACTGGAAGGAGTTGCTCAATCGTTTCTATCGCGACTTTAGCGAGAGGGTTGAATCGGCCAAAGCCAGTGAGTCGGGGATGCGCCCCAACAAACCTACTGAGACCGATATTCCCTGCGCCCAATGTGGTCGACCGATGATGATTCGTACCGCAGGAACCGGCGTCTTTCTTGGCTGTTCGGGTTACGCACTGCCGCCAAAAGAGCGCTGCAAACAGACTATCAATCTCACTGCAGGTGATGAGGCGGTCAATATTGATGAAGATGACGAGGCTGAATCCAAGCAGTTGATGCACAAGCATCGCTGCAAGCTTTGCAATACCGTAATGGACAGCTATTTGATCGACGAAAAGCGCAAGCTGCATGTCTGCGGCAATAACCCAGACTGCAGTGGCTTCGAAATTGAAGCGGGACAATATGTGATCAAGGGCTATGAAGGGCCTGTGATTGAGTGTGATAAGTGCTCCAGTGAGATGCAACTCAAGACCGGCCGTTTTGGTAAATACTTCGGCTGTACCGGCGAGAGCGCCCCCGGTGAACCGTGCAAGAACACGCGTAAACTGTTGCGCAATGGTCAGGCCGCGCCACCTAAGGTTGATCCAATTTCGATGCCTGAGCTGCGCTGTGACAAGGTTGATGATCACTATGTCTTGCGCGATGGCGCATCGGGCCTGTTTTTGGCCGCCAGCCAGTTTCCCAAACATCGCGAGACTCGTGCGCCGAGTGTTGAGGAGCTGTTGCCATACAAAGATCAGATCGATGAAAAATACCAGTTCCTGTTGACTGCGCCGATCACTGACCCAGACGGGTTGCCGACCATTATCCGTTACAGCCGCAAAACCAAAGAGCAGTATGTACGCAGTGAAAATGAGGGCAAGCCCAGCGGTTGGAGTGCGTTTTACAACAGCGGCAAATGGGTCGCCGCAGAAAAGGGCGGTAAGTAAAGGCGGTGGTGTCGAGTTATATTTCTGCAGTTAATCAAAAACTGCTTTATGCCCGACAATTACTGGCACTGGCCAGGGCCCCTGGAACGGTGGCTAATGTACATCAGCAAGCTGCCACAACACAGTCAGTTGCTGTGCAGTTGCACCAGGCCTGGTTGTGGCATTGTTGCCACGTGGCTGAAACCTACAAACTGCAGAACCCGGAAGCGGTAACCGATGGTGACCTGCTGGTGACTTTGTTGGCAGAGCAGGGCAAATCTCCCGGTGAAGCGAGTGAGTTACAAACTCTGCAACATACTCCTGGCTCTTGGCTCAGTGAGCTTCTCAATGCTTATCGACATATTTATCAGTTGCCTATCGTGCGCAGAGCGGAAATGGATGTCGACCGCTTGCCAATGATTGCGCTGGATGCTCCAGAGAGCATTGATTGGAGTCTCGAGCGAGCGGAAATCTGGTTGCATAACCTGGAAGAGTTGATCGATAGACAGCGAGAAATGATGCTTGAGTTTTAGCAATCTCTAGGTTGATGGTTAACAGTGGCTGCCTCAGCTGATAAACTGCAGTCTGACGTCGAGCGACTTTCGATGTCTTCGCCGGGGGCGCACAAGATTGGAATCGAGCCCTAAAGCGAGTAGCAAATTTTACACAACTGATTAAAACGGATAGCGATTTATGCCCCTTGCAGAATTTGAATTAGTGATGTTGGAAAGCGGTGAGGTTGCACTGCAGCGCTCCGGGGCTGATGACGCTTTGGTGACGATTAATTTCTCACCGGAAGTGATGGCCTATCTTGATGGACGTCATTTAGAAGTTGCAAAAAGCATGATGGATGCCGGTATTCAGATGGCGTTTGAGCTTGGTGAAGAGCGAGTTGTGCTGAGCGAGTCAATCCAGGGAAAGGCTCACACAGTACACTAAATTGATCATTTAGCTGGCTTGCCATGGTGCTTAAGTGGCTTCAGCGGGTCCTGGAAAGCTATTCTAACGGCCGAAGATGGCACTTATATGAACTCCGATAAGATTCTTAACCAGCTTGCCGAGGCTCGCAAGTTGCGCAGCTACCGCCAGCATCTGCTGCTCTGTACGGCCGGGAAGTGCGCGTCTGAAGAAGAGGCTGCCGAGTCGTGGGATTATTTAAAGCGGCGTATTCGAGAGTTGGATATGCTTGATGTCGAAAGCGGTGTCTACCGCTCCAAGGCCGACTGTCTTCGTATCTGCCGGCAGGGACCAATTATGCTGAGCTATCCGGATGGCACCTGGTATCACAGCTGCTCTCCAGAAATTATTGAACGTATCTTGCAGGAACATGTAATCGGTGGTTGTATCGTAGAAGAGTACGCGTTCGCCGAGAGTCCCCTATTTAATACGTAAATCCCCGCATTCCTGCGTTCTCAGATCCAGATGCCTACTCGCTTAGGCTCGCTCAATCGTCCTTGTAGGCAGTTTTTTACCTAAATGCTGACTCGCACCACGCCAACGGCCAGACCCTCAATAGCAAAGTCCTGGGCACGCAGATCAACCAGAATCGGAGAGTAGTCGCGATTTTCCGGTAGCAGCTGAATTTCATGTTTGCTGCGTGTGCGCTTGAGTCGCTTGACGGTGACTTCACCATCAACACGGGCCACAACAATCTGTTGGTTTTCTGCGGTTGGCTGCTGGTGCACAGCAAGCAGGTCACCGTCCATAATCCCGACATCGACCATGCTCTGACCCTGAACCCGCAGGAAGTAATCGGCATGTGGGTGGAAGGTACTCGAAGGGACTTCCTGATAATCTTCAATATTCTGCTCGGCCAGAATCGGCTCACCGGCAGCCACTCGCCCAACAATCGGAATGCCGGAGAACTGCTCAACGATACGAATGCCTCGTGAGGCGCCGGGAATCATCTCAATGACCCCTTTACGGGCCAAGGCACGCAAGTGATCCTCAGCCGCATTAGCGGATTTAAAGCCGAGCTGCTGAGCAATCTCTGCACGGGTTGGCGGGTAGCCGGTGGCATCGAGGTTGTCGCGAATCAGGTCGAAGATTTGTTGTTGTCTGGCAGTCAGGCGTTCCATGATGATTTCCTCTTAACAGGTAACTGTAATTATATACAGTAATCGGTTTCGCGCAAGTTAATCTATATTTAAATAAAATAATAAGGAGAATTTTATGCTGGAAGCAAAAGTACAAGAAGCATGGCGCGTGCTACGTATACAGTCTGAGTTGGTCGACGGCACGGATAAATTGCTCAAGTTGGGTGTGGCTGTGACGGTCTTTGGTGGAGCGCGACTGGACTCCACCAATCGCTGCTATCACGAGGCGCAGTTGTTGGGCCAGTTGCTCGGCGAAGAAAATATTCCGGTGATTACAGGTAGCGGTCCCGGCATTATGGAGGGAGCCAACCGCGGCTGTTTTGCCACACCTACACCCTCGGTAGGATTAAATATTGATCTGCCATTCGAGCAGACTCCCAATCCCTATCAGGATATTGCGCTCGATTTCCGTTACTTTTTTGTTCGAAAATATCTGTTTGTTAAACACGCGGTGGGTTTTGTGATTTTCCCGGGTGGCTTTGGCACCATGGATGAACTGTTCGAAGCGCTGACGTTGGTGCAGACGCGGAAGGTGCCCCCATTCCCTATTATCCTGGTGGGTAAGTCGTTCTGGCAGGGTCTTTTGGAGTGGATGCAGCAGAGGATGCTTGCCGAGGGTTGTCTAAGTGCTGCGGACCTAAATCTGTTCGAATTAGTCGACAGTGCTAACGATGCTGCTCAGATTATTCTCAAGCATATCCGCATGGGAGAATTTGCCGCAGAAGAGTAGCGAGGCCGGGCCGGATAGAAGCGGCTTCAGAATTCATCCCAGCCAAACATATAGCGTGAATCCCGTATGCCGCTGACGCTCCAGAGGTTAGATTTCTGGGCATCCTTTGGTGCGTCTGATCCCAGTTCAGAAAGACTGTTGACGGGGATCGCAGCCATTCTTGACCAGTCGTCAAAGTTGATCTGGTCGAAATCGCCATCGTCAAAATGGAGTTCAATCGTGGCGCTGTATTCATCAATTAAAAGTACTTCAAAGGTTCTGCCGCTCGCAATATCGTGATAACGCTGATTGATGATGGGAATCGTTTTAGCCATAACTCTTCTCTCCTTTGTCATCCTGTCCGGGCTTTTTTTATCTTGCCTGAGGAAAATAGCAATTTGGCTTTAGCAATGCATCCGTTTCGATAACAGGCGTTTTAGTGCAGTTGCGTTGTCAATCGATCACCCCGTCGAGGTTGTTTTTCCAAGCAATTGAAAAATGGAGATAAAATTTTTACCTGTAATAAACCTCTCTGTCAGTATAATTTCCCTATCGAATAGCCGATCTTTGTGAAAGAATAAAATTGTCTAAAAATAAATATTCGGGCACAAATTTGTGGTGCCAACACAATCCCTCAAACTGTTAGTGTGAACTCTATGACTGTAAATCAACATGGACGCCTGATGCTTGATCTGACCGGGACCTCTCTAATGGATGATGAGGTCGGTCTGCTGCAAAATCCTCAGGTTGGCGGCGTTATTTTATTTGCCCGCAATGTTGAGAGCCGGCATCAGGTTGAAGAGCTGGTCGCAGAAATTCGTGCAGCGGCACCGGATTTACTGATCGCCGTGGATCAGGAGGGCGGCCGTGTACAGCGCTTGAAGCAGGGTTTTACCCGTCTGCCTGCCATGCAGCAGTTGGGTGACTTGACACTACGAGACAGAGCCTTGGGGCTGAGCCTGGCCCGTGACTGTGGCTGGTTGATGGCCTCGGAAGTGATTGCCTGTGGTCTCGACATTAGTTTTGCCCCAGTACTGGATGTCGATCGGGACACCAGCAGCATTATCGGTGATCGCGCCTTTTCTGATCAGCCGCAGCTAGTCTGTGATGTGGCTGGCGCCTTTATCGCCGGAATGAATGAGGCGGGGATGGCTGCCACCGGTAAACATTTTCCAGGACACGGCGGTATTGTTGCCGACAGCCATCTTGAGGCGCCAATAGATCAGCGCAGCTGGGCTGAACTCAGTGAGCACGACCTGGTGCCTTTTGTGGCGCTCGCCGACCAACTAGGTGGTGTCATGCCGGCGCATATAACCTACCCGGAGATTGATCCCGATTCAGTGGGATTTTCTCCATTTTGGCTACAGCAGATTTTGCGCAGCCAGCTCGGTTTTAACGGAGTGATCTTCAGTGATGATCTGGCTATGAAAGGCGCAGATATTGCCGGAGGTTATGTGCAAAAAGCTGAGCGTGCCCTGAGCGCGGGTTGTGACATGATTTTGGTGTGCAATGATCGGGCCGGTGCGCAGGAAGTTTTAAAGTATATGACCGAGCAGCGGGTCAGTGGCAGCGATAAAATTGCGGCTATGTTGAAAACACAATCAGTCAGTTGGTCTCAACTGGAGAATGATCCGCGAAGAGTTGATACCATGGCGCAGCTTGGGTTGTTATAGAACTGGCTGCAGGGCTTATCGGCGTAGCCGAAGAAGTTAAACACGGTGACCGATCAGTGGTGCTGGGGCACAGGTAGAAGCAAGAGAAACAGGTAGTCGGAACCAAAAAAGGTAGGTTTGTAGTATGGCAAAAATAGAAAGCTGGCTGGTAAATTTAACCGGTGAACATTATCTATGGATTTTGGAACTCTTTTTTATTGTGGTCCTGGCGCTGGGTCTGGGTTATGCCGTCAACCGCGTGGTCGACAGGCTCGAAGTTCATGCCGCCAAAACCCAGACAGTTTGGGATGATGCGCTAATTGAGGCCTGTCGTCGTCCGTTGATCTGGCTGGTGTGGATTCTAGGCATCAATTTTTCTGCAGGCATTGCTGCTCAAAAAATGGACTCCGGGCTCTATGCTCTGGTTGACCCGATCAATCGCCTGGCGCTGATCTTTCTGGGTGTTCTGTTTTTAAACAATTTTATCAAGCGCGCTGAGCGCAATTTGGTGCACCCGGACTATATTGCCAAGCCGCTGGACGAAACGACTGTCAGGGCAGTTGGCAAGCTACTCCGCGCCGCGGTGATTATTACCGGGTTGCTGATCGCTATGCAGCTGTTTGGCTACAGCATCTCTGGCCTGCTGGCATTTGGTGGTATTGGCGGAATCGCTGTTGGTTTCGCTGCCAAGGACCTGCTGGCGAATTTCTTTGGTGGCATGATGATCTATCTCGACAGGCCATTTTCTGTCGGCGACTGGGTGCGTTCACCAGACAAGGAAATAGAGGGGACAGTGGAAGATATCGGCTGGCGACTGACGCGGATACGGACATTTGACAAGCGACCGCTGTATATTCCCAATGCTGCGTTCGCCAGTATCTCGGTAGAGAACCCGTCGCGTATGACCAATCGCAGAATCTATGAAACCATCGGTGTCCGCTATGAAGATTTAGAACAGGTTCAGAACATTGTCGATCAGGTTAAAGCGATGTTAAGTGCGCACCCGGATATCGATACAACTCAGACCATGATGGTCAATTTCAATAAATTTGCCGCCAGCTCACTGGACTTTTTTATCTATACCTTTACCAAGACAACTGACTGGGCGACCTATCATCAGGTCAAGCAGGATGTACTGCTTAAAATCGCAGAGATTATTGCGGCCAATCAGGCGGAAGTTGCCTACCCAACTTCTACACTGCATATGCCTCATGGGCTGGCGTTAAGTGGTGAACAGGTGATGGAGAGGGCGGGCTCCTGAGATTGAGTCCGGTAACGATCGCAGTGAGTGTCGCGGGAAGATAATGAGTGAATAATTTCTTGGTATCAGGCCGAGGTTTTAACTACATTTTATCTAGATGTTCGAGCAATGTTGAAAAAGTCGAATGTCGGTGACAAGAACAGGGATATGTTGAACGCTTGAGGAGTGCACGGAGTAGGGAGTCCTGCGGCGCGAGCCGCCCAGGAATCGTGCCAGTTGAGCGGATACAGGATAAGGAGATCATGTCATGGAGTTGACAACTGTTTTCAGGCGCGCCATTTTAGCGTTGATTGTGATCAGTGGCTGGGCCCTGATGACTGTTTTATTCGCAGCTTATTTCGGAGCTGATCTCAGCACGATATCCCCTCTGGCAGAGAAGACACAGATCTGGTTGCTGTTACTGGTAATTATGCTCTCTCGCAGTGTCAGGCTTCGACGAAGTCATGTCGAGTTGTTGCGATGGTTGTCGACCACGACTCTGGGTTCTAGACTATGCGCAAAAGCTGCAGTTGGGTCACGTCTGGTGCGCTCCGCACTGCGATCGGCCTATATCAATATCTATCTGCTGGGCGATGTGCTGTTTTGTGTCGGCACGCCGCTGTTGATTGTTTCAGCATCGGCGGGCTGGTGGTTGATCGATGAAGTCAGTTATGTCGGGTTCCTGATTTACTGCTGCATAATATCAACGATATTTTTCGCCGGACTGTACAGCAACGTCGTGAGGCTGTTGGCGCTTGGTTACTTTTTTGGTTACTGGTTGCTTTCGGCGGATATGATGATGTACCCCTTTATCGCGCCTGCAGTAGTTCAGGACACTATTTCCAACATGACGACCGAGGCCTTGAGTGCGTTGTTGCCGGCGCTCGGTTTGGTGCTGATTGTTTATCTTCTGGTTCGCCGCCATGGTCTGCGGGTAATCTCTGAACCGGTGCATTTTAGCCGTGCGATCTTCAGTAACTATCTGTTGCTCGGGTGCTTGCTGATGGCTATTCCTCTGCTGGCTATTGTCGCCGATATGATGGTTGGCCATATCAATGTGCATATGCTTTTTATCGGCGTAGGGATAGCGTTGCTTGACGGCTACTGGCAGGACACCGCTGACAGAGAGCCGGCGCTGTCATCTGACTGGCGGTATTTTTTAAAACTGTCCTGGCAACACTGATAGCCAATTGTCTTATAATCGCCATTTGAAACTGAAAAAATGGTCGTCCCTATAATGAAACGTCTCGCTATATTTTGCAGCTGTGTGCTGTTGGTTGCCTGTCTCGGGCGTCCCGACGGCGTCATCCCTGTGGCAGAGTTGGACACGCCGCGCTATCTGGGAACCTGGTATGAGGTGGCGCGGCTGGATCACTCTTTTGAGCGGGGTTTGAGTAATGTGACCGCGGTCTATTCACTGCGTGAAGATGGTGGTTTGCGGGTTATCAACCGTGGCTACTCGGCAGAGGGAGGGGCGTGGCAGCAGGCTGAGGGCAAGGCTTACCGATTGGAAGATAACCAAAAAGGTCATTTCAAGGTCTCCTTTTTTGGCCCCTTCTACGGCTCCTATATTGTCTTTGAGCTGGGCGACAGCTATGAGTATGCTTTTGTTGCCGGCAACAATACCGACTATCTATGGCTGTTGGCGCGTACGCCGACTATCAGTAATGAGCTTAAGGAACAGTTTTTACAGCGCGCCGCAGCGCTGGGATTTAATCCTGACAACCTAATTTTTGTCGACCAGGGTTTAAATATTTAAGGGGCTGGGTCCGACTGTTGCTCTGGTTTGGGTGAGTTGAGGGGCTGCGGTTGGTAGGGGATAACAGTCAGCAGGATACCCATTTTAGGGTGATCAATATAATAGCTCTGCTGCTCCTCGATGCGCTTTGACTGGTCGAAGGTCCACAGTGATGCGATTGGATAGGTTTTCACCTGATCGGTCTGTTGCGGTGAGGTTGAGGAATTTATCTCGCCGCCGTTTGAAGCAGCCAGGTCGCTGTTCTCGTCAATCGCGTTATGGGGCTGATCGATAAAAAAGTCTTCGATGCGGTCAGGGTCGAACTGTAGTTCACCAATTATCGGATACTCGGCCAGATCGGGTTTGTCATAAACGGGAAATTCGGGCAGCTCGATCATTTTGTCCGCCGCATTCTGCGGATCAAATTCCACTAGCCAGAGATCGGATTGAAAGTGCAGAAAGCGCGATTTATAAAAGCGCAGGCTGCCCTCAATTTCAAAGCGATCCAGATATTGTTTTCCCGCCTTGATTAAAATCCAGGGATCATCGCCATTTTCTGTGGCGGAGAAGCGCCAGGCTTCATGGAACAGTAGATTGTATTGAAGCTGTCGATCCAGTGCTGCCGCGCTCTCATTGAGATTGCGGGCTTCCCGCGGCAGTTTGATAAAGGTTGGTTCGTATTGAGCAACATAGGGTTGTTCAACGGCGGCTATATTGGCAGGCAGGTTGTTGGCAAGATAAACGGCATCTTCGCTGTTCGCCAGCGCCAGATCATACTCATCCGGTGCTGATGGGCTCTGTGTGTCAGCAATAGCCAGGGCGGGGTCCTGCGCTTCAACATACGGTATCAGTGGTTGGTTCAGGGTTGAAATAACGCCTGCGGCCAACGGAAAACTGTGTGATGCGCTCTCCTCGGGGTCGAGCAGTTCAACAGTGTTGTCGTGAAACTCGAGAACGACTTCCCGCGGAGGTTGCTCGTTGCCGGCATAGCCTTGCTGCGTGAAGATCACCACCTCAACCTGATACCAGGATGGTGCTTCTTTGCCAGCCGGGTCATCGCTTTCCTGAGCCTGACTTAAGCCAGATGGCAACAGAGCTATCGTCAGCAGTGCCAGAATTGCTTGTCGCACTTTTCTCTCTGGTTTGGCTGTTGTCATTATCACGCTGCTTTTTATTGGCGACATAAAATGTCCCTGTGTTTAACTGGCGCTTGAGGCGGGTTTCAATTGATCCAGTATAGCGGTCAACTTTTCGACGCGCTCCTCAGCACTTTCCATAGCCATAGTGAAACTCAGTTGATCGTTGCTTTGCAAGCGGAATGTCCCCGGTTTCGCTTGCACCATTTTAATAATAGTAATCGGTTCTACACTGGTGCTGGCACTAAACTTCAGACGCCCGCCATTGGGTCCGGCTTCTATTTTTAGAAGTCCCAGACGCTCACCGGTCTGACGTAATCTGGCCAGCTCAAACAATGTTTTTACCGGCTCGGGCAGCAGGCCGAAGCGATCGATCATTTCTACCTGAAGTTCATGCAGATGATTTTCGGTCTGGCAATTGGCCAGTCGCTTGTAGAGCGTGAGGCGCATATTGACGTCGGGCAGATAGTCGTCTGGAATCAGCGCGGGCAGATGCAGGTTGACCTCGATACCCTCGTCCAGGGCTGCTCCCAGCTCGGGTTGTTTGCCCGACTTAATGGCATTCACAGCGCGCTCGAGCATTTCCAAATAAAGGGTAAACCCAATAGCTTGGATGTGACCGCTCTGTTCTTCGCCGAGCAATTCTCCGGCACCGCGAATTTCCAGATCATTGGTCGCCAGAGTAAAGCCAGAGCCAAGATGATCGGCCGCAGAAATTGCCTCCAGTCGTTTTAAGGCGTCGGCACTCATGACTTTCGGTGGGGGCGTTAACAGATAAGCATAGGCCTGATGGTGAGAGCGACCGACGCGACCGCGCAGTTGATGAAGTTGCGCCAGGCCAAATTTATCGGCGCGCTCAATCAGTATGGTATTGGCACTGGGGATATCAATGCCGGTTTCAATAATGGTGGTGCAGACCAGCAGATTAAAACGCTGGTGGTAAAAGTCCGACATCACCTGTTCCAGCTCGCGCTCACGCATCTGACCGTGGGCAATATTGATTCGCGCTTCGGGAACCAATTGCTGAAGCTCATCGGCAGTGCGCTGGATCGATTTGACATCGTTGTGCAGAAAGTAGACCTGACCGCCGCGCAGAATTTCACGCAGAACTGCCTCGCGCGTAACGCGATCTTCCTGTTGTCGGATAAAGGTCTTAACCGACAGCCGTCGCGCCGGCGGTGTGGCGATAATCGAGAGATCGCGAACTGCGTGCATCGACAGGTTGAGCGTGCGCGGGATGGGTGTTGCGGTCATGGTGAGAATATCCACCGAGCTGCGCAGAGATTTAATCTTGTCCTTTTGACGGACGCCAAAGCGGTGTTCTTCATCGATAATCAACAGCCCGAGACGTTTGAAATCAATCTGCGCGTGGAGCAGCTTATGGGTGCTGATCAAAATGTCGACTTTGCCATTTTCAGTGTCGGCAATTACCTGCTCCTGTTCCTGATTAGTGCGGAAGCGCGAAAGCTCTTCGATGGTCACTGGCCAATTGGCAAATCGATCGCGAAAGTTTTGCAGGTGTTGATGGGCGAGCAGGGTAGTTGGTACCAGGACCACCACTTGCTTGCTACTGGATACGGCAGTAAAGGCGGCCCGCATCGCTACTTCAGTTTTACCAAAACCGACATCACCACAGACTAGTCGATCCATCGGTTGTGGACTGAGCAGGTCGCTGCGCACCGCATCGATGGCCTCGAGCTGGTCAGCGGTCTCTTCGAACGGGAAATCTGCACTGAACTTACGGTAATCTTCCTCATTGTTATCACAGGCAAAGCCAATACGCGCCGCGCGTCGAGCGTAAATATCGAGTAGCTCTACGGCGGTATCGCGGACCTGTTTGGCGGCCTTCTCCTTGGCCTTGCTCCACTTGTCGGTGCCGAGTTTATGCAGGGGCGCCATCGACTGATCACTGCCGCCAAAGCGACTGATTAAATGCAGCGACGACACCGGCACATAGAGCTTGGCGTCATTGGCATAGACCAACATCAAAAATTCCTGGACAGACTTGTCGACCTCGAGAGTGACCAGCCCCTGAAAGCGCCCGACACCGTGATCCATATGGACAACTGGAGCGCCGTGTTGCAGCTCGGCCAGGCTTTTAAATATTTGGTCGGGGGATTCCGAGGCTCGAGAACGACGACGACGCTGCATCACCTGTTGACCAAACAGTTCGCCTTCGGTGATTAGGCAAATTCGCTGGTCCGGACAGTAGACGCCCTGATCGATCGGATAGGTGGTGACCGAAAAGCGCCGCTCGCTTTGCAGAAATTCCTGCCAGCTATCGACCTCTGTGGCGACCACGTCAATTTTTTTCAGCAGACCGGCGAGTACTTCACGGCGTCCTGCCGACTCGGCGCAGAACAGCACGCGGCCCTCAAAGCCATCGAGAAATTCTGCTAGCTTTGACAGAGGGTTGCTGAGCTTCGAATTGACCGCAACATCGGGCACCGCGCGCAGGTTAAGGTTGACGCGGCCGGCGCCGGCATCGGTTGGTTGACGGTCAATCTCGGTTCGGGGTAATTTTTTAATATGTTGAAAGACCTCTTCAACCCCGAGAAAGAGCTCTTTCGGCGGCAATATCGGCCGCGTCGGATCAACCCCGTATTCGCTGTAGCGAGCATGGGTATCCTGCCAGAAGGCGAGGGCGGCATCCTCAATCCCGACGTGACTAAATAACTGCACATGCTGCGGCAGATAATCGAAGAGTGTTGCGGTGTGCTGAAAAAACAGGCTCAGGTAATACTCAATACCCTGGGGTGCCACACCATCTTTAATATCGCGATAGACCGGACATTTGCTCGGGTCATGGTCAAAATGGCTATGCCAGTTGTTCAAAAATTGGTTACAGGCTTGTTTGTCGAGAGGAAACTCCCGCGCGGGTAATAGTTCAATCTGGTTGACACTCTCGGTGGTGCGCTGGGACTCGGCATCGAACAGGCGCAGGCTCTCGATGTCGTTGTCCAACAGGTCGATGCGGAAAGGCTGCTTGGTGCCCATCGGGAAAATATCGATCAGTGAACCGCGGAAGGCATATTCGCCGTGTTCGTAGACAGTCTCTACTCGGTTGTAGCCTGCTCGGGAGAGTTGTTCCTGTAATTGGTCACGATCAATCAGTTCACCCACCCTATATGAAAATGTGCGTGAGGCGATAAAGTCGGTTGGTGCCAGCCTGTGCATCAGGGTTGGCAGGGGTACAATCAGCAGTGCGTGCTGGGCATGAGGCAGGTTGGACAGAGTTTGCAGTCGTGCCGAGACAATATCCTGGTGCGGTGAAAAAATATCGTAGGGCAGGGTTTCCCAGTCGGGGAAGTTGAGAATCGGCAGTTGCTGCTGAGCGCTGAAAAATGACAGCGTTCGGCTCTGCGCCGATGCCTCGCGCGCAGTTTCGGTAACCAACACAGTCAGGCCATCAAACTGCCGTGCCGCCTCGGCTATGGCCAGCGCTCGGCCAGCAGCCTGGAGCTCTCCCCAGCGGTTTTTGTCACCCGCCTTAGCGGTTGGGATTAAATTGAGGATAGTTGTCGAATCTCGAGGTGTCATAGGTCGGCTATGTTATTGGATTGTCGCGCTAACGTGATTGGGTGTGCACTAATTCTTTACTAGCTTTATTTCAACGTGCCTGGCTCGGCATTTTACTTGGGGTTGGCCATTGATAGTAGGAATATTCTTTATCCGGTTTTGTAGTCCATTCGGAGTTGCTCCCCAGCTAGATGTTCCGGATAATACCGAGCTCCAAAACTCCCTTAAAAGGACCGGCCAGTGATTGACCAGAAGAGACCTCTCCCCGACGATTTTTTTAAAGACTGGAAGCAGCGCGAAGCCCTTGCTGAGGGCATGATTCCGATTATTGGCAAGCTCTATCGCGAGCGTAATGTCTCCACTTATATGTATGGCAACAGCATGGTTAACAAGTCGGCCACCGATTTGATGAAGTCTCATCGTCGCGTGCGCCAGGTTGAGCATAACGAATTATCCGAGTTTGACTCGTTCCCTATGATCGAAGCGATTGCCAGACAGCACCTTGGGCCGGCACACATCGATCTGGGCAAGATGGTCGTCAAATATCAATCGATTGGTGATGGTCGCAGTGTTGATGAGTTTGTCAGTGAGGAGCTGAAAGATATTATTGGTTCTGATATCAAGCCGCTGCCTCAGCCACAAGATGTGGTGCTCTACGGTTTTGGTCGAATTGGCCGATTAGTGGCGAGAATTTTGATCGACAAGGCGGGCGGTGGCGATGTGCTTCGACTGCGCGCCATTGTGATTCGCAAGAGCAAGGTCGACAACGATCTGGAAAAACGCGCCGCACTGCTGCGTCGCGACTCGGTGCATGGTTCTTTCAAGGGTACTATTCGGGTATTGGAAGAGGAGAGTACTTTGGTCGTTAATGGCAATCCGATCAAGGTGATTTATGCCAACTCGCCAGACGAGGTCGACTACACCGACTATGGCATCAATAACGCCCTGATCGTCGATAATACCGGAGTCTGGAAAGACAATGCCGGGCTCGGTGGCCACCTTCGACCGGGTGCTGCCAAGGTTTTGCTGACGGCGCCTGCGGGCGATGATATTCCCAATATTGTGTTTGGCATCAATGACAGCGAGATCACGCCTGAGCGCAAGATTATCTCTGCGGCATCCTGTACTACCAATGCAATTGTTCCGGTTCTCAAATGTCTGCTGGATGAATATGGCGTCAATAGCGGCCATGTGGAAACGGTTCACGCCTACACCAACGACCAAAACCTGATTGATAACTTCCACAAAGGTGATCGCCGAGGTCGAAGTGCGCCGTTGAATATGGTTCTTACCTCCACCGGTGCTGCCAAGGCTGTGGCCAAGGCGATTCCGGAACTAAAGGGCAAATTGACGGGTAATGCAATCCGAGTGCCGACACCCAATGTATCGATGGCGATCCTCAATTTGCAGTTGGGGCGTGACACCAATGTTGCAGAACTCAATGAATTTATGCGTCAAAAAGCGCTGCATTCAGAGCTGCAGCAGCAAATTGGTTACACCATTTCTAGCGAGGCGGTTTCTACTGACTTTGTGGGCTCACGACAGGCCTGTGTTTTTGATTCTCAGGCAACCATCGTCGAGGGCAATAGCTGCGTTTTATATTGCTGGTATGACAATGAGTTCGGCTACAGCTGCCAGGTGGTTCGCTGTTTGGAGAAATTTGCCGGCGTCAGCTGGCCAACCTATCCTCGAGCTAAAATAGCTTAGTGATAACAGTCAGTTACAGGGACGCGGGGCGGCCATTGCGTCGTGTCTCTGTGACTGGATTAAGTGGCCTCTGTGCAACCCTTCAATGAAAACCGTACAGCGGTAATTTAAATAACGCATTTATTGCCCATTTTGGCTTTTCCAAACCCTAATGAGACTGGAATCACAGCGCTCAGACCTTTATAATCCCGCCGTTCTTAACAACGGCAAACACTGCGCTCAAGCTGTCTGCCGACACTAAGCCGAAATTGCTCGCGTTTTGCGTTAAAAAGGGTCGATACGACTACTTTTAAACCGAGCAAAATGTAGCTGAACAGTCCAAACATCAAATTTTGAATATTAGGTATCTCCTATGATAAAAATCCGTCGCGGATTAGACCTGCCGATAGCTGGAAAGCCCGAGCAGGTTGTTCACGATGGCCCAATGGTCAGTCAAGTTGCGGTGGTCGGTTCTGACTACCCGGGCATGAAGCCCACCATGGCTGTGCGTGAAGGTGATCGCGTTAAATTGGGTCAGTTGCTGTTTACCGACAAGAAAACCGCCGGTGTTAGATTCACCGCACCTGCGTCCGGTGTCGTGGTAGCGATTAATCGTGGCGAGCGTCGCGTATTTCAATCGCTGGTGATCGATATCGACGGTGATGAGGCTGAAAGCTTCACTCGGTATTCGGCTGATCAACTGACCTCTTTGGAGCGCAGTCTGGTTGTGGATAATCTGGTTAACTCTGGTCAATGGGTGGCATTGCGAACGCGACCCTATGCCAAAGTGCCAGCGCCAGAAACCAGCCCTTCCTCGATTTTTGTCACAGCGATGGACACCAATCCTCTGGCTGCAGATCCCGCACTGATTATTGCTCAGCGCGGCGACGATTTTGCCAATGGTTTGAAAGTGTTAACCCGTCTGACCGATGGTCCGGTGCATCTGTGTACGGCCGCTGGAGCAGCAGTAACCGGTGATACGGTTGAGGGTGTTGAGAGTCACCAATTTGCTGGCCCGCATCCGGCAGGTCTGGCCGGAACCCATGTTCATTTTATCGATCCAGTCAGCGCCGAGAAAACAGTTTGGACGATCGGCTATCAGGAGGTGATTGCAATAGGAGCGCTGTTTACCTCAGGTACGGTTGATACCAGCCGCGTGGTTGCGTTGGGTGGTCCTCAGGTCAACCAGCCAAGACTGTTGAAGACGCGGTTAGGCGCCAATTTGAATCAGCTGGTGATTGGTGAGTTGAAAAATGACGAAAATCGAGTGATCTCAGGTTCGGTTCTCTCTGGTCGCAAAGCGGCGGGCGAATTTGCTTTCCTCGGCCGCTACCACAATCAGGTTTCAGTGATTCGCGAAGGTCGCGAGCGACCATTTCTGCACTATCTCAGGGCGGGGGTGAACAATCACTCGGCGCTGCCAATTTATATTTCTTCACTCAGCAAGAAGCTCTTCAATATGACGACAAGTACCAATGGTAGCGAGCGTGCCATGGTGCCCGTGGGCGGTTATGAAGATGTCACCGCTCTGGATATTCTGCCGGTTCAGCTGCTGCGCGCACTGATCGTGGGCGACACCGAGATGGCCCAAAAGCTCGGTTGTCTGGAGTTGGATGAGGATGATGTTGGCCTCTACACCTATGTTTGCGTTGGCAAGTACGAATACGGTCCGATCCTGCGTGATAATTTGACCACAATAGAGAAGGAGGGTTAAGACCATGTTGCGCAATCTTCTCGATAAGTTAGAGCCTCATTTCCACAAGGGCGGCAAGTGGGAAAAGTGGTATGCACTATTCGAAGCAGTTGATACCGGTCTGTTTAAACCGGCTGATGTAACCAAAAACAGCTCTCATGTGCGTGATTCAATCGATCTCAAACGAGTGATGATCACCGTTTGGTTGGCAACTTTTCCAACCATGTTCTTCGGTATGTGGAATGTCGGTTTTCAGGCCAACACCATCATGGCTGACATGGGCATGATGGCTCAAGACGGCGGACGCGGTGTGTTTATCGCGATGCTGGCTGGCTATGATCCAACCAGCCTCTGGGATAACCTGGTGCATGGTGCCGCTTACTTTCTGCCTATCTATATGGTCACCTTTATTGTTGGTGGTTTCTGGGAAGTGTTGTTTGCCAGTATTCGCGGCCACGAAGTCAACGAAGGCTTCTTTGTCACCTCTGTGTTGTTCGCGCTCTGTTGTCCGCCTGATCTGCCATTGTGGATGGTCGCCGTGGGTATCAGCTTTGGTATTGTGATTGGTAAAGAGGTGTTTGGCGGAACCGGCAAAAACTTCCTTAACCCGGCACTGACCGGACGTGCATTCCTCTACTTTGCTTATCCGGCCTATATGTCTGGCGATGCGGTGTGGACTGCGGTAGATGGTTACACCGGAGCGACTATGTTGTCGGTTGCTGCGACTGCAGGTGTCACTGCACTTGAGCAGAGTGCCAGCTGGACGCAGGCATTTGTGGGAACTATTCAGGGCTCTATCGGTGAAACCTCGACGCTGGCAATTTTGATTGGCGGAGTGGTGCTGGTAACCATGCGTATTGCCTCATGGCGGATTATCAGCGGTGTCTTGATTGGCTCTGCGCTGCTGTCACTGGTGTTCAATAGCATTGACTCAACCAATCCGATGTTTGCACTGCCATTTTACTGGCACTGGGTGATTGGCGGGTTCGCCTTTGGCGCGATATTCATGGCGACCGATCCGGTTTCTGCGGCAATGACCAACACCGGTAAGTTCTGGTTTGGTATGTTGATCGGGGTGATGGTTATCCTTATTCGAGTGGTCAATCCTGCATTCCCCGAGGGCATGATGCTGGCAATTCTGTTTGCCAACCTGTTTGCTCCGCTGTTCGATCATGCGGTGGTTCAAGGAAATATCAAAAGGAGACTGGCCCGTGGCTAATGACTCTATTAAAAAGACCTTTGGTGTTGCACTGCTGCTCTGTGTGGTCTGTGCGGTGGTGGTCTCCAGTGCTGCGGTTCTGTTGCGACCGACGCAACAGGCCAACAAACTACTGGATCTGAAAACCAATATCCTCGCCTCGGCTGGTTTGCTTGAGCAGGGCGTCGACGTTGAAACCCAGTTTGAGCAGATCACGACGCGAGTCGTCGATCTGGAGACTGGTCGTTTTACCGATGCTGTGGACCCTGCTAACTACGATCAGCGCAAAGCGTCAAAAGATCCAGCGCTGTCGATTGCTATTGATGCCGATAGTGATATCGCCAAGTTAAAGCGCCGTGCTAAATACGCCACGGTATATATAGTGGAAGGTGAACAGGGCATCGACAAGATTATCCTGCCGATTAAAGGCTATGGCCTGTGGTCGACTTTATACGGCTTTTTGGCCCTAGAGTCGGATCTCGAGACCGTTGCGGGTATTGGCTTCTACGAGCATGCCGAGACACCGGGTCTGGGCGGGGAAGTGGACAATCCGAACTGGAAAGCCAGTTGGATTGGCAAGCAAGCCTACAGTAATAGCGACGTTGTGCTGAAAGTGATCAAAGGTAAGGTCGATCCTGACCGTGCTGGCGCCGAGTCGCAGATCGATGGACTTGCCGGCGCTACATTGACTACCCGTGGTGTCGATAATCTGGTGCAGTACTGGCTTGGTGATCAGGGCTTCCAGTCACTGATCAGCCACTTAAAATCTGGGGAGGCCTGATCATGGCTAAGATGAAAGACACGCTGTTAGAGCCGGTATTTAACAACAACCCAATTGCGCTGCAGATACTGGGTATCTGTTCCGCACTGGCGGTGACCTCAAGCATGAAGGTTGCCTTTGTAATGTGCTTGGCACTGACCGCGGTAACGGCCTTTTCCAACCTGTTTGTTTCGGTTATTCGAAACCATATACCTAACAGCATCCGTATTATTGTTCAGATGACAATTATCGCTTCGCTGGTCATTGTGGTGGATCAGATATTAAAAGCAGTGGCTTACGATATCAGCAAGCAGCTGTCGGTTTTTGTAGGCTTGATTATCACCAACTGTATCGTGATGGGCCGCGCAGAGGCCTTCGCCATGAAGAACCCACCGCTGCCGAGCTTTATGGACGGTATCGGTAACGGACTTGGCTACAGTGCGATTTTGATGTTGCTGGCATTTATCCGCGAATTGTTTGGTGCTGGCAAGATCTGGGGTTATGAAGTGCTCTCATTGACCACAGACGGTGGCTGGTATGTCGCCAACGGCATGATGCTGATGCCGCCGAGCGCATTCTTCCTTATCGGCTTGTTGATCTGGGTGCTGCGCACCTGGAAAAAGAATCAGGTCGAAGCTGCAGACTTCAAGATAACGGCTAACAGTCGACCCAGTGAGGTGGCGTAATGGAACATTATTTAAGCCTGCTGGTCAGGTCGATCTTTATTGATAATATCGCCCTAAGCATGTTTCTGGGAATGTGTACCTTTATCGCGCTGTCGAAAAAAATCGATGCGGCGATTGGTCTGGGTATTGCTGTGATAGTGGTACAGACCATTACTGTGCCAGTCAACAATCTGCTGCTCGGCTACCTGTTGTCGGATGGTGCACTGGACTGGGCCGGTCTGCCCGATGTTGATCTGAGTTTTCTGGTCTATCTGTGCTTTATCGGTGTAATTGCTTCGATCGTGCAGATTCTCGAGATGTTTCTCGATAAGTATGTCCCGGCACTGTACAACGCGCTGGGCGTGTTTTTGCCACTGATCACGGTGAATTGCGCAATTCTCGGTGGCTCGCTGCTGATGATGGAGCGCGGTTATGATTTTTCCGAGAGCGTGGTGTACGGATTTGGTTCGGGTATGTCCTGGGCGCTGGCGATTGCCGTTCTCGCCGGAATCCGTGAAAAACTCAAATACAGCGATATCCCAGAAGGCCTGCAAGGTCTGGGGATCGTATTTATTACTGTAGGCCTGATATCCCTGGGCTTTATGTCGTTTGGCGGCATTGACCTCTGATTACGGAGAAGTAAAGACTCATGAGTATTGAAATTATTCTAGGCGTGGCCATGTTTACCGTGGTAATTCTCGCTCTCGTGGCCTTTATTCTGGCCGCTCGTAGCAAGCTGGTGGCGTCCGGCGCTGTCAGTATCGAGATCAACGGCGAAAAGACAATTACCGTGCCGGCTGGCGACAAATTGCTGCAGACGCTGTCCGGTGCCGGGCTGTTTCTTCCTTCCGCCTGTGGTGGCGGCGGTAGCTGTGCGCAGTGTAAATGTGTGATATCTGAGGGTGGTGGCTCAATGTTGCCGACCGAAGAGGGCCATTTTAATCGCCGTGAAGCGGCGGAAGGTTGGAGACTCTCTTGTCAGGTTGCCGTCAAGCACGACATGAAAATTGAAGTGCCGGAGGAGGTCTTCGGCGTTAAGCGTTGGGAGTGTACGGTTGAGTCAAATCCCAATGTTGCAACCTTTATCAAAGAGCTGACTCTGAATCTGCCTGAAGGTGAAGACGTCAAGTTCCGCGCCGGTGGTTACGTGCAGTTGGAGTGCCCGCCACACCATATAAAGTTCTCTGATTTTGATATTGAACCAGAGTACCGTGGCGACTGGGAGCACTTTGGGTTCTTTAATCTTGAGTCAAAAGTCACTGAGCCTGTGATCCGTGCGTACTCAATGGCAAACTACCCGGATGAGAAGGGTGTGGTTAAGTTCAATATTCGTATTGCGACGCCACCGCCGCGCTCTGAGGGTATTCCTCCAGGCCAAATGTCTGCTTATGTGTTTAGCCTTAAGCCGGGCGATAAAGTCACTGTATACGGTCCGTTTGGCGAGTTTTTTGCCAGGGAATCAGATAATGAGATGATCTTTATCGGCGGTGGTGCAGGAATGGCGCCGATGCGCTCGCATATTTTCGACCAGCTCAAGCGTCTTAAAACCGATCGTAAGATCAGCTTCTGGTACGGCGCGCGCTCACTGCGTGAGTGCTTCTATGACGACGAGTACGATGCGTTGGCCGCGGAAAATGATAATTTTGAATGGCATCTGGCACTGTCTGACCCTCAGCCTGAAGATAACTGGGATGGGCTCACGGGCTTTATTCACAATGTGCTTTACGAACAGTACCTGAAGAATCACGAAGCGCCAGAAGACTGTGAATTTTACATGTGTGGACCGCCGATGATGAACGCAGCAGTCGTGAAAATGCTGCAGGATCTGGGCGTTGAAGATGAAAATATTCTTCTCGATGACTTCGGCGGGTAAGCCTTCGCAATGATATTTCCGGTCGCTACAGTAACGGGGCTCACAAGAGCCTCGTTTTTGCTTTTTGTCTCGCTCACAGTTGTTTCCCTTGCGGGCTGTGACCATGGGCCCGAGGTTATTCATATCTCCGGTGCCAAAATGGGCACCAGTTACCATATCACCGTGGTTGCCGATCAGCCGGCGCCAGAGGATCTTGCTGAGCAGATCGACGACGTGCTGAATAAGGTTGATCTTTCCATGTCGACCTACAAGAGCGAATCTGAGTTAAGTCAGTTTAACAGTCTGCCAGTGCAGCAGGGTGTGTCGGTGTCAGATGGCCTCTGGGATGTGTTGCAGATCAGTCGCCGCGTCTGGCAGCAGAGTGATGGGGCGTTTGATCCCAGTGTTGGGCCGATTGTAGATCTCTGGGGTTTTGGTCCAGTGGTTACCGACGGTCGAATTCCCAGTCAGGATGAAATTGACCAGGCGCTCACCAACAGTGGCTTTGAATATTTATTGATCAGTGTTGAAAACAAACTTGTCGGTAAAAAGTTACCAATTCGCCTCGACCTGTCTGCAGTCGCCAAGGGTTATGCTGTAGATAAGGTCGCCGACTTGCTGGAGATGCTGGCGCTACCGGATTATCTCGTGGAAGTGGGTGGTGAGATGCGTGTAAACGGTGTCAATCCAAATGGCCAGCCATGGCAAATTGCCATTGAAACACCCAATGCTCTGGGTCAGGTGGAGCAGATTATCGGGCTACAGCATGGTGCCATCGCCACCTCTGGCGACTATCGCAACTATTTTGAAAAAGAGGGTGTGCGCTATTCCCATACTATTGACCCGCGAACGGGCAGGCCGATAACTCACAGTCTGGCATCAGTTACGGTTGTCACCGAGCGCTGCAGTGATGCTGATGCCTGGGCAACCGCCTTTTTGGTAATGGGTGATAAGGCCGCGTTGGAGTTGGCCAATGAGCGGTCATTGGCTGTGTATATGATAGTCAGACGCAACAATCAGTTTGAGGCCGTGTACAGTGATGCCTTCGCACCCTACTTGACGGACTCGCACACAACTCAATCCCAGCCGGCGCAATAATCATGACTGAAATGTTCCTTACCATTATTGTTTTTGCGTTGCTGATCACGGCCATGGCCGTGGGCGTGTTGATGGGCCGCAAGCCAATTTCAGGTTCCTGCGGAGGTGTCGGAGCGGCCCTTGGCGAAGCCAACTACAGCTGTGATATCTGCGGTGGTGATCCAAATAAATGTGACGAACAAACTATTGTGCAAAATCCCGATTACCAGAATGGTGACGCAGGGTTAACCTATAACGCCGCAGAGGCAAGTCAGTCTACGGTTCAGAGCGAGAAGTAATTATGCCCAATTATCAATATGACCTGGTGGTGATCGGTAGTGGTCCCGCTGGCGAAGGCGCGGCAATGAATGCAGTAAAACAGGGCTGGCGGGTTGCTGTAGTTGACGAGCGAGCCATGGTTGGAGGCAACTGTACCCACCTCGGCACGATCCCCTCAAAGGCCTTGCGCCAGTCTATCAGGCGCATGATGCAGTACAACACCATGCCAATGTTTCGTGCTATTGGCGAACCGCGGTGGTTCTCGTTTCCGGAGGTGATGAAGGCTGCTGATGATGTGATTATGAAGCAGGTGCAGGGGCGCACCAAAGGGTATGCGCGCAACAGGGTACAGACCTATAACGGTCGCGCCAAGTTTACCGGTCCGCACAAAATTGCGATTACTACAGCGGGTGGAAAAGTAATCTCTATCTCTGCCAGAAATTTCCTTCTGGCGACTGGCTCGAGCCCTTATCGGCCAGATGATATCGACTTTACTCATCCGAGCATTTTTGACAGCGATACGATTCTCGATCTAGACAGCACGCCGCGCAATATCATTATTTACGGTGCGGGTGTGATCGGTTGTGAATATGCCTCGATCTTCTCGGGACTCGATACCCGGGTGGATCTGGTCAACACTCGAGAGTGGCTGATGAGCTTTCTCGATGACGAGATTTCCGATGCGTTGAGCTATCATCTGCGCGATCTCAATGTGATGGTCCGTCACAATGAAGAGTACGATCGCGTGGTAACCAGTGAAAATGGTGTCACCCTTGAATTGAAATCGGGCAAACGCATCCATGCTGAGGCGCTACTGTGGTGCAATGGCCGCAGCGGTAACACACGAGACTTGGGGCTTGAGACGGTGGGTCTCGAGGTCGATCAACGGGGTCAGATTGAGGTCAATAAAGACTATCAGACCGCTGTGCCACATATCTATGCCGCGGGCGATGTGATCGGTTGGCCTGCTCTCGCCGGTGCTGCCTATGATCAGGGGCGCTTTGCTGCGTCGCATATGTGTGGCATGGCTGATCAGTATCGGGTGAAGGATGTGGCCACCGGAATCTGGACGATTCCGGAGATCAGCTACGTTGGCAAAAATGAGCGCGAACTGACTGAGCAGAAGATTCCCTATGAAATTGGTCGCGCTTACTTTAAGGATACTGCGCGGGCGCATATTTCAGGTGAAGAGGTGGGGATGTTAAAGATTCTCTTCCATCAAGATACGCTGGAGATACTCGGCATTCACTGCTTTGGCGCAGAGGCTGCAGAAATTATCCATATTGGTCAGGCGATTATGAATCAGGAAGGTGAAGCTAACAGCATCAAGTACTTTGTGCGCACAACCTTTAACTATCCGACGATGGCCGAAGCCTACCGGATTGCCTCGATGAACGGGCTCAACCGCGTGAGTCGTGAACATCGCCACTTTGAAGACAAACAGCGTTAATCGGTCTCTCGCGCCGGATGTTTGACCACGGCGCGGATCACCTGGTTGCCCTCGAAATAGACCACGTATTGCGCATAGCGCCACTGACTGATCGGCGGCTCGCCCACCGCGTCGGTGACCTCTTCTGGGTCACCGAAGTCGCGGCGCACTGACTCTTTATGCATGCCCCTTTGGGGCAGTGGCAGCGCTGATTTCTCGGTTTGCTCGCCCACAGGAAGAACAAGTTGCTCCGCTGCCAGCATCGAACTAAATAGAGTGCCTTGAAGACTAAAGAAAGCAGTGATAGCTGCAGTTAATACCAGTTTTTTCATAACGACATTTCCTTTACAACGTTTCGTTACAACATTCCTTTGCGATCAACTTAACAGCTTAATTGTAGGACACACTGCAAACAGTTACAGGGCAGGATTATCATTGTTGAAATCCGCGGATTGTTGTTTGTCTCAGCGCTTTCGGGTTTAATCCCTGCATGTTAACCAACCTCCCGCTATTTATCGGTTTGCGCTATATGCGCAGCAAACGACGCGATGGCTTTGTCTCGTTTATCTCGGTATTTTCCCTGGCCGCCATGGCATTGGGGGTGATGGCGTTGATCGTTGTGTTATCGGTGATGAATGGCTTTGATCGCGAGATCAAAATGCGGCTGCTCAAGGTGGTGCCGCATGTCACAGTGACCAGTCGCCAGGGGCTGACTGCAAGTGAGATTCAACAGCTCGAACGAGAGTTGCAGGCTGATACTGGTCAGCAGCAGACAGTGGTCTCGGTTGTTCCGATGTTGCAGAGTTTTGTTATGGCCTCAAAAGCAGATCATCAAACCGGTCTGGTGCTGCAGGGCCTGGACCCGGTATCGAAAACGGCGCAAAGGCTGACAGAGAATATGATCAGCGGCCATGTTGGGCAATTGCAGGAAGGGCAGTTTGGCGTCGTAATCGGCAGCCAAATTGCGCGCAAGCTGGATCTTTTTGTCGGTGATAGCCTGCAGTTAACACTTCCCAAGGTAACCATTACACCGGCAGGGGTTTTCCCTCGCATTAAACGCGTGACGGTCACAGGCATCTTTCAGGTCGGCGCCCAGGTCGACTCCTCGCTGGCATTTATTCACTACCGCGATGGGCAAAAGCTGCTGCAACTGGGTGAGCGCTTTCATGGTGCGCATGTCGAACTGTCTGACGCGTTTATGGCTGATCGTTGGCTGAGCGCTAAACGAGGGGTTCTCGATACAGGGCTGCAATGGCGCAGCTGGAGTGAGGAGATGGGTACACTGTTTCGCGCCATGCGTATGGAAAAGGTCATAGTCAGTTTGCTGCTGTCGGTCATTATTGCGGTGGCAGCATTTAATATCGTCGCCAGTCTAGTGTTGATGGTGGCGGATAAACGGAAAGATATTGCAGTGGTACGCACCCTCGGTGCAACCTCCTCGATGGTGGTGAAAATATTTGTGATACAAGGTTTGGCAGTGGGTAGTTTGGGGATTTTGCTCGGCACCGTATTGGGTTGTCTGCTGGCCTATTTTATTGGTGATATTGTCGCCGGAATTGAACAGCTAAGCGGCAGCTATATGTTTGACCCATCGATCTATATGATCAGTGCGTTGCCTTCAAAAATACTATTCACCGATGTGCTAGCTGTGGTGCTTGGCGCCTGGATGATTAGCTTGGTTGCAACGCTCTATCCCGCTTGGCGAGCGGGCAAAGTCTTACCTGCGGAGGCCTTACGCTATGACCACTAATGCTGTGTTAGAGGCCCGTGCCTTGGGGCGTGACTACTACCAGGGTGAAAGCTTGCTACCGGTTCTTAAAAATACCCATATTGCCGTCAATGCCGGAGAAAAACTGGCAGTGGTTGGCGTCTCCGGGTCGGGTAAAACAACACTGCTCAACCTGCTTGGCGGACTCGATGACCCCAGCGCCGGGACCGTTAAGGTCTGCGGTATGGACTGGCAGCAATTGAGCGTTTCCGAGCGGGCAGAATGGCGTAATAAACATGTTGGCTTTGTCTACCAGTTTCATCATCTACTCGGCGAATTTAGCGCTCTGGAAAATGTTGCTTTACCTTGCCTAATCGGGGGAGCATCTGTAGCACAAGCGCGTCAGCGGGCAGAGCAGATGCTCGGGAAAGTAGGTCTTGCCCAGCGTGTGCAGCACAAGCCGGCGGAGCTATCCGGTGGTGAGCGCCAACGGGTTGCTATTGCGCGGGCGTTAGTTACCTCGCCCGAGGTGGTGCTGATGGACGAACCTACCGGTAATCTCGACCCTGCTACGGCAGAGGTTATTCTGGCCTTACTGCTGGAGCTTAACCAGTCACTGAATATCTCCTTTGTCGTGGTTACCCATGACCCTGCGATTGCCGCACGTATGGATCGTCAGGTCAGTTTAATTGATGGCCAGTTGGTGGAGCAGGGAGCCGCGCTTGTTTAAGCCACTGCCACTGTTTCTCGGGCTGCGTTATTTTTCGGCGGGAGGCGCGGGTAACCGGCTGGTGTCATTTATTTCTCTTCTGGCCATCAGTGGGCTGGTGCTTGGTGTTGGGCTGTTAATAATTGTGCTCTCGGTGATGAATGGTTTCGATCGCGAGTTGCGTGAGCGTATTTTGTCAGTGGTACCTCATGTGCAAATTATTCACCAGCAGGGCGTGATCGACTGGCGAAGTGATGCGGCGCTGTTAGCGAGGCATCCTGCGGTGACAGAGGTGACACCGTACACTGAGGTCAACGGACTGTTACATTTTCGTCAACACAGCAGACCAGTGCAATTATTGGGCCTGGATGCAAACGCGATTCCAGCCGGACTCAATCAAGTGCTTGTCGAGGCCGCAGTTAGACTTCCCGAAGATAATCAGGTACTGCTCTCCGAGGTGTTGGCAAGCAGCCTCGACGTGCAGCCGGGCCAGCGACTGACAATTATTGTGCCAGAGGCGCAGGGTGCCACAGTCGCACAGACCTTCATTGTGGCGGGCGTGTTTGCCACACACACTGAAATCGACCAGCTCCTAGCCATCGCCTCCAGCGCAAAAGTTGCAGAGCTTGCCGCTATGCCCGGACGGATAAAAGGCTTCCGGGTGCAGATAAACGACCAGTTTAATGCGCGTCAGCTGGGCTATCAGTTGATCGAACAGTTGCCTTTTGGCTACGGTTTTCGCGACTGGTTTCAGACTCACGGCAACCTCTATCAGGCGATCCAGTTGTCGCGCAACATGGTTGGCCTGCTGATCTTTATGATTATTGCTGTCGCTGCGTTCAATGTTATTTCAATGTTGATGATGTCGGTGATAGACAAGCGCAAGGATATCGCCATCTTGCAGACGCTGGGTTTGGCACGCGGCGATATTCTGCGGTTGTTTTTGACTCAGGGGGCGTTGATTGGTTTGTTTGGGATTGTACTCGGTGTGCTGATGGGCTTGCTTGGCTGCCTTTGGGTGGCTGATTTAGTCACCTGGGTGGAGTCACTGTTAGGGGTTAGCTTGCTCAACACCGAAGTCTATCCGATCGACTATATTCCAGTCGATCTGCGTGGCTCGGATGTTTTAAAAGTGGCGTTGTCGGCGGTGGTTCTGAATCTGTTGGCGACTGTTTATCCAGCGCTGCGCGCGAGTCGAGTGGTACCAGCCGAAGAGTTGCGTTATCAGTAGTCGCGGGCTTCAGGTGGCAGTTAAGGTTTTAGACGCTGCCGTGCCAGCTTACGTTTTTCCCAGTTGCTAATTACTTTCCAGCGCCACAGGTAGTTGATAAGCAGATAGCCTGTGACCGCAAACACCATGCCGCAGAGCGCACTGCCGACCATCAAGGGTAGCAGGATCTGATGGCCGAGGCCGGAAAACCACTCCCAGGTTAATGACACCGTAAACACAATATGCTCGCTGCCCAGCAGAGCAGCTCCAACTTTATAGGTAAGATAAAATAGCGGCGCGATGGTCAACGGGTTGCTGATCCAGATCAGGCTGATTGAGATTGGCAGGTTAGCGCCCCACCATATTGCCAGTCCTGCTGCGACAAATGTCTGGCCGGGAATCGGCAGAAAAGCAATCAAAACACCGATAAAGACCGCCAGGGAAACTGACTGTCGATTGAGGTGCATAATGTTCGGGTCGCGGATTAACGGAGCAGCCCAGCGCATCGAAGGATGTTTTAACGCTGCTGTCAGATCGGGCAGCAATCGGCGGATAAATTTTCGTGGCATATTTTTAGAAGGTTATGACTTCAATTTTATCATTATGACCTGAATACTGATTTTGAACTACAAAATTAAGTCGGCGCGGTAAAAAATAAGCCTCCCCAGGCGACGAAATTCGGACATATCAGCTCTCCGGGGCTACAATAGGGCCTGATCTAACAGGTGGAAATATCTATGCAACCGGCACTGGTAATTGAGCAGCTGAGCAAAACCTATCAGGATAATTTTCAGGCATTAAAAGGGATTTCTCTGACCGTTCAGCAGGGAGATTTTTTTGCGCTGCTGGGGCCCAATGGGGCAGGAAAATCGACGACTATCGGTATTATCTGCTCGCTGGTGCTTAAAACCAGTGGCAGCGTGAGTATCTTTGGCTGCGATATCGACACGGACTTCTCTCAGGCAAAACAGCTGGTTGGCGTGGTGCCTCAGGAGTTTAACTTTAACCAGTTTGAAAAGCCGGTCGATATCCTTATCAATCAGGCCGGCTATTACGGAATTCCTCGTGATATTGCGATTGGCCGAGCGGAGAAGTACCTCCGTCAGCTGGGTCTTTGGGATAAACGTGAGGTCCCGTCGCGAACTCTTTCCGGAGGTATGAAACGGCGTCTGATGATTGCCCGCGCACTGATGCATGAGCCCAAATTACTGGTGCTCGATGAGCCCACCGCTGGGGTCGATATAGAATTGCGACGGTCCATGTGGGACTTTTTGCGGCAGATTAATGCCACTGGCACCACCATTATCCTGACTACTCACTATCTCGAAGAAGCTGAAAGTCTGTGTCGCAATGTAGCGATTATCGATCATGGCCAGATTGTGAAAAACACCAGTATTCGCGAGTTGCTTTTACAGTTGAACAAAGAGTTATTTGTGCTGGATATTCGTGAGCAGCTCAGCGATTGTCCTGAAATAGAAGGCTATCCGTTAACTCTGGTAGACGCGCACACCCTGGAAGTGGAGGTAGAGAAATCCCAGTCAATCAATGCACTGTTCGCGGCGCTGAGCGAGAAGGGCATCCATGTGCTAAGCATGCGCAACAAGACCAATCGACTTGAGGAGTTGTTTTTCGATATGGTGGCGAAAAATCTGACGGGAGAGAGCCATGACTAATAAGCAAAAATGGATTGCCTTTATCACCATTGTGCGGCGTGAGATTCACCGCTTTCTGCGTATCTGGCCACAGACGCTGTTGCCGCCGGTTATCACTATTGTTCTCTACTTTGTCATCTTCGGAAAATTGATTGGCTCACGGATCGGCGAAATGTCGGGCCTGCCCTATATCCAGTTTGTGGCGCCGGGGCTGATTATGATGTCGGTGATCACCAACTCCTATTCCAATGTGGTGTCTTCGTTTTTTGGCTCCAAGTTTCAGCGCAATATCGAAGAGCTGTTGGTGTCACCAGTGCCGAGCTGGATTATTCTCGCAGGCTATGTGGTTGGCGGAATGAGTCGCGGTCTCGGTGTCGGTTTGATCGTTACAGTTTTGTCACTCTATTTTGCCGACTTCAGTGTACACAGTGTGCCGATTACTATCGGGATTGTACTGATGACCTCATTGATGTTCTCGCTGGCCGGTCTGATCAATGCAGTGTTTGCCCGCAACTTTGATGATATATCGATTATCCCGACATTTGTTTTAACCCCGCTGACTTATCTTGGCGGCGTGTTCTATTCCATCGACTTGCTCGGCGAGTTCTGGGGCAAAGTCTCAATGGTCAATCCGGTGTTGTACATGGTCAATGCCTTCCGTTATGGCATTGCCGGCATCAGCGATATCGATATTGTCTGGGCATTTGTGATGGTTGCATTGTTTTCCACGATCCTGTTTGCCGCAGCGCTCTATCTGTTGGAAAAAGGCTCGAGACTACGCAGCTAATGACAGATTATTCCGATACTGAACTGGGTAAAGCCACTCGCTACAGCGATCGCTATGATGCATCTCTGCTCGATCCTATCCCGCGCGCCCGAGCTCGTGAACAACTGCAGTCGGAGTCGGGTCCGCTGCCGGATTTTATCGGCATCGACCTGTGGACCGGTTTTGAGGTTTCTTGGCTAAACGATGATGGTTTGCCGCAGGTTGTGATCGCTGAGTTTTTACTGCCCTGCACCAGTGTCAATATTATTGAGTCCAAATCCTTTAAGCTCTACCTCAACTCGTTTAACCAGAGTAGCTATGGTTCGCTGCACGCGGTTCGAGAGATTATGGTGGCGGACCTATCTGCCGTTGCGCAGGGCGATGTCGAAGTGATTTTTTATCAACTCGCGGAATATAATGGTTTCCGCCCGATTACCGAGCCTGACGGCCACTGCCTGGATCAACAGGAAATTGCGATTGATTGCTACACGCCAAATGCAGACTTTTTGCAATGTGATCAAGATCGGAAAGATGCATCAGCATGTAGTGAGCTATTGTATTCCCACCTGCTTAGAACCAATTGTCCGGTTACCGATCAGCCTGATTGGGCATCGGTCTATATCAGCTATGAAGGTGCGCCGATCGACCGCGCCGGATTGTTGAAATATCTGGTTTCATTTCGTCAGCATCAGGACTTTCATGAACAGTGCGTAGAGAAAATTTACAGCGATATTATGCAACGTTGTAAGCCGCTGCAGCTGGATGTCTATGCGCGTTACATGCGACGCGGTGGTCTGGATATTAATCCCTGGCGCAGCAGTCGCTATAGTTTTCCTCCCAGCTTGCGGCAGGTGCGACAATAATTGGGATCAAGCGGGTACTTCTTGATTGATCGCCTGACGGCTGGCGATGTTTTTATGCAGATCGGTGACGCTGAATACATTGATCGGATCGGTGAAACCCTTGACGCTTATGCGCCCTTTATCCTGGCAGTGGACAGCATCCTTGACCAGATCAAAGGTATCTTTTGAGATCAGAATTTCATTGTTCTGTGCTGCGGATTCGAGACGGCTGGCGAGATTGACGGCACGACCGAGCAGGGTATAGTCGAGACGATTTTCGGTGCCGAAGTTGCCTACCTTGCAGGCGCCACTGTTGATTCCCATTCGCAGCCCGGGTGGATTGATAATGCCTTCCTTGCGCCAGCGCGACTGAAGCTCCTTCATTGCTCCTTGCATCGCCAGAGCCATGGAGACACAGCTTATGGCGTCGGAGCGCACACCGCGGCTTTCGGGGTCACCGAAAAAGACCATAATCGAGTCACCAATCACCTCGTCTACGGTGCCGCCAAAGCGAAACGCGATTTCCGACATTGCCGTTAAATAGGTATTTAGAAGGGATGTCAGTTGCTCGGGATCAAGTTCTTCGGCGAGTTTGGTAAAACCCTCCATATCGGAGAAAAATACCGTCAATGTTTTTTCCTGGGTGCCGGCCTTGACATCTTTACCGGTCAAAATCGCTTTGCGCAGTGCCGGAGAGAGATATTTTGACAGATGAAATGTCCGCAACGTCAGCCAATCATTCTGCCTGAGCACCGATTCATGCTGATCAGCGAGCCGGCAATGAGTGTGTCGAGCCATATTGACGTTGATTAGACAGTAGGCAAAGCTGGTACATACAACCAGAAGCTGCACTGGTGTCGAAGCTGAAATGGATAATGGCAAAAGCCAATAGCCCAGAGTCGCTCCGAGAAAGGCGCCAAACAGATCAAGCGGCGCAGAGGCCTTCATGGCGCCGATAATGGTAACCAGAAGAGCGGCTCCCAGTGCCACCGTGATGGTAGGATCAAAAGCCACCAGAGCAATGAGCAACCCAGTAATTAAACTGTCGCTAAACTCAATTCCCAGAGCGAGTCGTTGTCGATTGATATTAGTCAGTTGTGTGCCGATGGTGAGGAAACTGCCGAGTTGATAGAGAAATAGGGCAAGCAGCACACCTAACAGCCCCGCGTGGTAACCGATATCGCGCCAGGCGCCGAGTAAAACCGTAACACCGCATACGCCTAGCGCCAGACGATAGAGTTCCTGCAGTTTTGGTGAGGGGTAGATAAATGCTTTCCATGTCATACACAGTAGTCTAGCGCTGAGATTTAAAGGCTACTGATTATTATCGTCAGTAGCGATTGCACTGCGTATACTGGCTGTGGTGATATTTGCATAGTCGCAGAAGGTTTGAGACTATCAACGACGCAACAATAATAATTACAAACATAATAACGAGAAAAATTAAATCATGAAGATCTTTATCACTCTAAACAAATATCTTCTGGCGGGCTTTTGGCTGGTATTTGTGACGCTCCTGCTAGCCCCTGATTTGCTGCCGATAAGCGCCGAGTCTAGCCAGTGGGTTAACTGGATAGGCATCCTGCTGCTTGTTGTGCATCTGTTGGAGTTTTTCATCAAGCGCAACACATTAAAGGTTCGCGGGCACTCAGGTGTCATGAATTTCGTCTTGGTGATGCTGTTTGGCATTATTTACTGGAAGCCCCTGTTAGAGGAATAGCCTCTTTAGCCAGTAATCAAAAGTTGTTAGTGAGTTAATCATGAGTCTTTTCAAGAAGCGATCACAAACCCGCAAGGTTCAGTCGAGTGACGTTCTGGTGCCGCCAACGACTGCGTCGGCGCTGACTCCCTCATGGGATCTCTGGTACGGCAAATTTAAGGTCGTCGCGACCAGTGGCAATCCAAGATTACAGTTGCAGGGTAGCAATGAAAATATTATCGATTATATGGATCAGCAGCCGTTGCGAGAGGCATTTGAACGCGGAGTGGATGCCACAGAGTTAGGTATGCAATTTGCCAAAGAGTTTGATGTTGGCGCGTTCTTACGTACCAATGGAATTTTTAAATAAACCGCTAATACTGACCACAAAGAAATCTATTTATGAAATCACACGCTTTGTTAGTTGTGTCGCTATTGTTACTGGGCTCATGTGGTGGCGGGGGTGATAGCTCTTCAGCTTCGTCAGGCAATGGTCAGGACGCCGCAGTGGATTACGGCACGGTAACACTCTCAGGAGAAACCGAGGTCTGGTCTGATCAAATCAATTGGACGCTGACCGCGAGTGCCAGTGACCTAAATAGCACCAGCGTTTCGTTTGCTCTCAGTGATGATGGTTCCGGTTTGGAAATTGATTCAACGACTGGTGTGATTCAGGGTGTTGCAACCCCTCCTGGAGTTTACGAGTTAACCATCGACGCCAGCGATAGCGCGGGGGGTTCCACCTCGGCAACTTTCAACTTTACCAGTAATGCGTTTGTCGCCGGACACTGGACTCTCGAGCGAACAGAGAGTAGTGAAAATTTGATGCTGGTGGTGTCGCGCAATGGTCTGGTCAGCCTGATCACGCGCTCGGCGAGTGGCGTTATGAATGCCGTTTGCCACGGGCAAGCAGATATCGTCGGGGACCGTTTTACGGCTGAATTGGCCTGTTCACAGCGCAGCGCTGATGGGTCCAGCACCATTGATAATAGCGTGGTGGTCTCCGGCACAGTGGTGGAGGGAAGCCGCATCACATTGGCCGGTTTGGATACAGGGCAAGACAGCGTGTTTGTATTTCAAACCGCGGCTGAGGTGTTTAATTTTGGCACCATCACTCCCGGTATCTATGTTGAATACTCTGACTATAACAGCGGAATTTCATTGGTTGAAGTCAACGCTGAAGGCGAGTTAACGGCACTGGCACCGGAAGATGTCGGATTCCAAAGCAAGAGCAGCCGTTGTGAATTGTCCGGTAACCTGAACGCCGACCCCGTGTTTGCCGACTACGAGATCGATGATTTAAAAGAGGCGCTACAGGTTTTTGAAACCACGGTTTCATTGACTAACTGTGATCTGGATGGCGACTCAATTAGACGTCGTGACTACAATCAGAACGACACTTTGGCCCACGGGGCCAGCGTGATGGACACTCTTGCCGCGTCGCTGTCATTTAACCTCTATCTTGCGGGCAACCCCGATAGCAACGATGGCTATAATGCCGGCTACTTCCATTATGTACATTTTTGTGACGAGTCCAATCAGTTAACTGCAGTGGCCGACTTTTTAGCTGATACGGAACCGTTTTCGATTGTCGTCTGTCCATCTGAAACCTAGATGGTGTGACCTAAAAATACTGCCAACCGAATTGAGTATAAGTATCCGAATCGCCAGTAAAAATGATCTTGTTGCCATCAATCAGGTTATTGAAGAGGCGATCATGAACTGGCCTCTAGCTGAGCGCGCCAAAAGACTGATTATGCCTGTGCTCAGATACAGCGATGCTGAAGACCTCGATTATTATCAGGCCCTGGTGTGGGAGGCGAATCAGAAAATTGTCGGTCTGGCCACCTGGGATATCAGCCGACGTATTGAAACGGTAAACGGCAAAGCTAACTTGCTCCATGGCCTCTATGTCTCACCCGATTTTCAGGGCAGGGGCATCGGGAAGCGACTGATCGACGAAGTGGCGCGGCGCGCACTGCAGTCAGATCCATCACTGGACGGGCTTCTGATCAAGGCCGAACGAGTCGCCGTTGGATTCTTCGAAAGTTGTGGTCTGACACAGCTGAAAGCCATGTCAGTGGAAGACTACCCCTATCAATTCTGGAAGCCGTTGTAATCGTGGTGCTGTCTTTGCAGCATGGCATAGGTCTATTAAATGACTATGCCAGACTGGTTTTTAAAAAGTCGATAAGCAGTTGAACCGCTTCATTTTTATTGTTCGTGGAATTAATGAGGCTGATGCCGACCTCTCCGAGCTCGGGAAACCGCACCGACGGAGGCAGTATTTTCAGATTTTCCGGCACAGTGCTCTTGGCCAGAACCGTCACGCCAAGCCCCTCCTGAATAGCGTACTGAATGCCGGTTAGATCTGGAATGGTGTAGACAATCTGCCAGGGTTGATTAACCTGCTCGAGGGTTTTGATTGCGCGATTGCGATAGATGCAGCCCTGGGCCGCTGCGATCAGCGGCACCACACCCACTCGCGGCATCTGCTGATCGGCGCCCGTAACCCACACCAGCTCATCCGTTCTCAGTAAATTTGAATCAGTGCTGGAAGGATTATCTTCAAGTGCCAGAATGAGATCGTGGGTCGCTTTGCCTGTCTTTGATAACAGACTCTTACTTAGCTCACAGTTTACTTCCAGGGTGACATTGGGGTAGGCCTTGGCAAAGCGGCTGACGATTTTGGGCATCAAGACGGTGGCAAATTCACTCGGAATACCAAGACGGATTTTACCCTCGATCGTGCTCTTGGATAGCTGGCTAATCGCCAGGTCATTGAGGCTCAAAATCTGATTGGCGTAGCCGTAGAGGTTTTCACCTACCTCGCTGAGTTCAAGCGTTTTGCCATTGCGCACCAGTAATCCTTCACCGACCAGTTCTTCCAGCCGCCGCAACTGCAAGCTCACAGCCGGCTGCGAGCGGCCAAGAAGTTCACCTGCCTTGGTAAAGCTTCCTAGTTGCGCCACAGAGACAAATGCGCGCAGTAGATCCATAGGTAAATTTTTCATCGTTTCCAGCCTGAGTAGCACTCATTTAGGTATTAATATTTTTAATGCTACCATTGAATCTATTAATTTAACAAATCACATCCGACGTCATAAAATGTCGACTCAATTCAGCCTGTGGTTTTTTTAGGTTTCAATAGTAGGGTAATTTATGTCGACAGACAGACCGGTTCAGACCACCGTTTTCAACGATTACCATCTCGCCGCAGGTGGCAAAATGGTACCTTTTGCCGGTTATCTGATGCCCGTGCAATACAGTGCTGGGATTATGCAAGAGCACCTCCACTGCAGGGACAGTGCCGGCCTCTTCGATGTCTCGCATATGGGCCAGATTATTATTGCTGGTGATGGTGTTGCCGCAGCGCTGGAAAAACTGCTGCCGGTCGATCTGGAGTCGCTGGCTATCAATCAGCAAACCTATGCGGTGTTGACCAATGAGCAGGGTGGGGTGCTCGACGATCTGATTATTACCCGCTGGGCTGAAGATCAATTTTTTCTGGTGGTTAATGCGGGCTGCAAGGCTGAGGACCTCGAGCATTTTCGCCGTCATCTATCCGGGTTCAAAATTGACTATCTCGCTGAGCAGGGTCTGGTGGCCCTGCAAGGTCTGCTTGCGAAACAGGTGATGGCGGACTTGTCAGATGCTGCCAGTCAGCTGTCGTTTATGCACGGCTGTCACAGCACTATTGCTGGAGTTGACTGCTATATCACTCGCTCTGGCTATACCGGTGAAGACGGTTTTGAGATTTCGGTTGCGCCTGAAGACGCCCACAGGCTGGTGGAAAAACTGCTCAGTTTCGACTGCGTTCAGTGGATTGGTCTCGGTGCTCGTGATTCCCTGCGTCTTGAAGCCGGCCTGTGCCTTTACGGCCACGAGCTTGACCAGCAGACGACGCCGATAGAAGCGGGTCTTAGCTGGAGTATCAGCAGATCACGTCGCGCCAACGGCGCCAAAGCCGGTGGTTTCCCTGGTGCTGACATTATTCTTCAACAGATGGCTGATGGCGTCGTCAAAAAACGTGTTGGCTTTATTGTAGATGGCCGCGCTCCGGTGCGAGAAGGCGCCGAGATCGTTGATGACCAGGGCACCATTGTCGGCCACATCACCAGTGGTGGTTTTGGTCCAACCCTTCAGAAACCGGTGGCCATGGGTTATGTGCTGAGTGAGGAATCCGCAGTGGGTACCAAGCTTAATGCATTGGTCCGCGGTGTGCCGCGACCGATCACCGTAACGGCTATGCCTCTGGTAGAACAACGCTATTTTCGTGGTCCCTGAGAGTAAACATTTCAGTGGCCTGTCGCTGCTGACCAACATGAGAGCCCAATCAATGCTACAGAAAACCCGCAGTCTCACCGATCTGGAAAACCAGGCAGAATTTATCGCCCGCCATATTGGGCCAGGTGTTGATGACCAACAGCAGATGCTGGAGGCATTGGGCTGCACCAGTCTGCAACAGCTAACCCGACAGGTTGTGCCGGAAGCGATTGCCATGACCCAGCCACTGGCGATCGACGATGGTTGCAGTGAAGCTCAGGCTCTTGCCGAACTGCGCCATATCGCCCAGCAGAACAAGGTCTTCCGCAGCTTTATCGGGCAGGGTTACTACAACTGCATTACGCCTAATGTAGTGCAGCGCAATATTCTCGAAAATCCGGCTTGGTACACAGCGTACACACCTTATCAGCCAGAGATATCCCAGGGCCGTCTGGAGGCGTTGATCAATTTCCAGACTATGATCACTGACCTCACCGGCATGCAGATGGCGAATGCCTCGATGCTCGATGAGGGCACTGCAGCAGCAGAGGCCATGGCGCTGTGCCAACGTATGTCGAAATCAAAATCACTGCGTTTCTTTGTCGATAGTGATTGCCTGCCGCAGACCATAGAGATTATTAAAACCCGTGCTGAACCGGTCGGAATTGAAGTGGTCATTGGCGACTCTCATCAAGTGCCGGATGATCTGTTTGGTGCGCTGCTGCAATACCCGGGTGCCAGCGGTGAAATTCGTAACTTTAGAGCCCTGATCCAGCAGCTGCAGGGGCAGGGTGCGCTGGTGGTGATGGCCGCCGATATCCTCAGCTTGGTATTGCTTGAATCTCCCGGTTCTCTTGGCGCCGATGTAGCGATTGGTTCAACCCAGCGCTTCGGTGTGCCACTCGGATTTGGCGGCCCCCACGCCGCCTATATGGCGACCCGCGAAGCCTTTAAACGCAACTTGCCCGGACGTCTGGTTGGCCTGTCTCAGGACGCCAATGGTCAGCCTGCATATCGTCTGGCACTGCAAACTCGCGAGCAGCATATTCGTCGTGAGAAAGCGACATCGAACATCTGCACTGCGCAGGTGCTGTTGGCAGTCATCGCCAGTATGTATGCGGTCTATCATGGTCCGGCAGGTCTCGAGCGGATTGCCCGCCGAGTCAACTTGATGACCTCGATACTGGCAAAGGGACTCGCCCTGCACGGTATCAAGCCCATCAACAGCAACTGGTTTGACACTTTGACCTTTGATACGGGTAGCCGTACAAGCGCTATTTTACAGGCTGCCGAAACTGGCAAAATTAATCTTCGCAGAATCGATGAAAACACTCTCGGTATCTCGTTGGATGAAACCGTAACCCGCAAAGAGATTAGCGACCTGTGGACTATCTTTATTGGAGAGCATCAGCTTCAGGTAGACCAGCTGGCTGTGGATATTATCGATTCAATACCTGGAGACATTCAGCGTACGGACGATTTTTTAAGCCATCCAACGTTTAACCGCTATCACTCGGAAACAGAAATGCTGCGCTATCTGCGCAAACTTTCTGACAAGGATATCGCCCTTGACCGAGCCATGATTCCGCTCGGCTCGTGCACCATGAAACTCAATGCAACGGCCGAAATGTTGCCCATTAGCTGGCCCGAATTTGCCTGTATGCACCCGTTTGCGCCCAACGATCAGACCCTTGGTTATCGCGCACTGATCGACGATCTTGAATCCACGCTCTGTGCCGCCACTGGCTATGATGCTATGTCACTGCAACCCAATGCAGGCTCTCAGGGCGAATATGCCGGGCTGCTGGCTATTCGCGGCTACCACGAAAGTCGCGGAGAAGGGCAGCGCACTATCTGTCTGATTCCCAGCTCCGCTCATGGCACCAATCCGGCTTCCGCACAGATGTGTGGTATGCAAGTGGTGCTGGTTAAATGTGACGAACAGGGCAATGTCGACGTCGATGACCTTAAAGCCAAGGCCGAAATCCACGCCGACAAACTGTCAGCGATAATGGTCACCTATCCCTCCACCCACGGCGTGTTTGAAGAGCGTATTGGCGAGATCTGCGAAATTGTTCATCACCACGGCGGCCAGGTCTATATCGACGGCGCCAACCTCAACGCCATGGTTGGTCTTTGCCAGCCTGGTAAGTTTGGCGGCGATGTCTCACACCTCAACCTGCATAAAACCTTCTGCATACCTCACGGCGGCGGCGGCCCAGGTGTTGGCCCAATCGGCGTCGGAGCCCATCTGGCACCGTTTATGCCGCGCGAGAATGACGCTGGCGAACGCAGGGGCGGGCAGATATCAGCGGCACCCTACGGCAGTGCCAGCATTCTGCCGATCACCTGGATGTATATTCGCATGATGGGCCGCGCCGGACTTAAGCAAGCCACCGAAGTGGCCATCCTCAACGCCAATTATGTTGCCACCAGGCTGCAGAATGATTATGAGATTCTTTACACCGGAGCTCAGGGTCGCATCGCCCACGAATGTATTCTTGACGTACGGACAATCAAAGACGAGATCGGCATCAGTGTTGATGATATCGCCAAGCGCCTGATCGATTATGGTTTTCACGCACCCACCATGTCATTTCCGGTCGCAGGTACCCTGATGATCGAACCCACCGAAAGTGAATCAAAAGCCGAGCTAGATCGGTTCTGCGACGCCATGATTGCCATTAAACAAGAAATCAATCAGGTCGCAGCAGGGCAGTTCGAACTCGCCGACAACCCACTGGTACACGCACCGCACACCGCGGCCACAGTCAGTAGTGACCAATGGAAACGCAGTTACAGCCGAAGTCAGGCCGCCTATCCACTGGAATCGCTCCGAGAGAATAAATACTGGCCGCCTGTTGGCCGTCTCGATCATGTGTATGGCGACCGCAACCTGGTCTGTTCCTGCCCATCAATCGCCGACTATGAAAGCGATATAGCCTAACCCGGAAGGCCTGATTGCTTTTGCAGGAATGGTTGTGTACAGTTCCGCCGCTCAAGAGATCGCCGTTCTCCTTTCCAGTTAGTAGTGGACAGAAAACGGTAGCAGTAATAGTTTATGGTGAGGTGTCCGAGTGGCTGAAGGAGCACGCCTGGAAAGTGTGTAAGCGTTAATAGCGTTTCGAGGGTTCGAATCCCTCTCTCACCGCCAATATATCAAGCCCCAGTAACTGCGATGTTACTGGGGCTTTTTTGTGCTTGTAATCCCCATTAACCGAAACAATAAATAACTCCTTCGATTAACGTCATAAAAGTCTCTACTCAAAATCCGCGATTATTTTTCCGGGGGATTACATAAGCAATCCAATTGGCGAGCTGCGGAGTACAAAGGGCATGGCTATTACCGATAGATTGCTCAGATATTTCAATCGAAAAAAATCAGAATCCACCGACAAAAACCACACCAGGTTCAGGAATGACATCTGCAATCACTGGGATCTTGACTATATGTCGCTGGAAGAAATTGACAAGCGTCTTCAGGATGACACGCTTGAGGCGACTATCGTTCGTAAGAAAAAAGACTGCTAAAAGACTGCTAAAGGGCTAAGCATGAAATTCCCGATTCGGTTGTCACCATTGCTCCTATACCTCCTGTTCCTAACAGGCTGTGGTGGTGGCTCCTCCTCTCCACCAGCATTGCAGACGCAGACTGTCATCCTCGCTTCTGAGACGTTAACGGCTGTAGTGTCTGGCCAGAATACAATTAGCCAGAGTATCGATGGACAGCTTGTTGAGCGGACATTTTTGATCCGAACACCTGCAGACCAGGCTGGGGATGCTTATCCTGTGGTTTTTTTCTTCCATGGCGAGGGTGATCATGGTGAGGGCTTCTTAAATGCTAACCCCGATATTGGTGCTTTAATTGATGCCGGAGAATTTATCGGTATTTTCCCCGACGGCTATGAGCAGCAATGGAATGTCAGTGGTGAGACAGGTGCCGATGATCTGGAATTTCTATCCCTCATGGTTAACAGTTTAGAGGCTGATAGTCGTTTTGATCTGAATAAGATCTACGGCGTTGGTTTTTCTAACGGTGCCGGCCTTGTCAATAAAATCGCCAAGCAGAACTCAGTATTCGCGGGCATCGCACCCTTGATGAATCAGCAGATTCTCTCTATCAGAGATTCAGTACCCCTGCAGCCTGTCTCGGTATTTCAGTTAAATGGGGACAATGATCAGCTAGTACCAATAAATGGCGGCGCTGGCGCTGCTGCGGGTGATAACAACTTTTTGTCAGCCAAAAACAGCGCCGAAAACTGGGCGTTGAACTTTAACTGCACTATGACGCCCTCAACCAGAACAATAATTTGGGGTCGACAAACAGTAGAAGAATTCACCTACAGTGGCTGTTTGAATAATAAAAAAGTTCGTTATGTTGTTGTTGAAAGGGGCGGGCATAACATAGAGTTTGGTGACGAGTTTAATCTCTATGAAGTGATCTGGCGATTTTTTCAATCGACTGACCGCGACAGTGCGTTCAATCTTAAATTACTGTCTCTGGGTGACAGCTATACTATCGGGCAATCAGTCTGCGAGACCTGTAGCTTTCCTCAACAGTTAAAGGATAATCTGATCTTCGAATACTCAGATCGGGATAGCATTGGTTTGCAAGTTATTGCTAAAACCGGTTGGACTACCACTAATTTGCTCAGCGCTATAGAGATCGAAAATCCAGCGACTGATTTTGATCTTGTAACGCTGCTTATTGGTGTTAACAATCAGTTTCAAGGTAAAGCTTTTGATGTCTATGAGACTGAGTTTATCGCGCTGGTAGATAGGGCGATTTCTTCAGTAGGGGGAGACGCCTCCAGATTAATTGTGCTATCAATCCCCGACTACGCCTTTACGCCTTTTGGCAACGCTAGAAATCCCATTCGGACCAGTGCGGATATAGACCTGTATAACAACTATGCTCGAGATTACTGTGAAGATAATGGTCTCACATACGTCGATATCACTGACATCACCAGAGAGGGTTTGAACGATCCGGAATTAGTAGCGACGGATGGATTGCACCCTTCAGAACTCGCGTATAGTAGATTTGTTGAACGCTTGATGCCAATCGCGCTAGAGAAACTTGAACAGCCTTAAGGGATTTAGGTTGAAGGGTAGGGCCTCGTCAATAGTGGTTAGTCGAACCAAAGGGTGAAGGAAAATTCCTCTCCCGAGGACAAATAAAAAAGCCCCGGCTCTCAATTAAAAGGCCGGGGCTTTTTGTTACTTTTAATGTAATTAATTAATCTGCCTTCCGCCTTCCTGCCAGTAGGGTGCTCGCAACTCTCGCTTGAGTAACTTTCCGGTCGGATTGCGCGGTAGGGCGTCGGTAAAATCGACACTTTTTGGCACCTTGTATCCGGCGATGTGTTTTCTGGCGTGGCTTATAATATCGTCTTGGTTGGCGGTGGCGCCGGGTTTTAAGACCACAACGGCTTTCACCGCTTCGCCCCATTTTTCGTCAGGCACACCGATCACGGCGACATCGGCAATGGCGGGATGGCTGAAAAGGGCATTTTCCACTTCGGCTGGGTAGACGTTTTCGCCGCCGGAGACAATCATGTCCTTGATGCGGTCGTGGATAAACAGGTAGCCCTCGTCATCGAGATAGCCGGCATCGCCGGTGTAAAACCAGCCATCGATAATTGTCTTTGCGGTGGCCTCGTCATTTTTCCAGTAGCCCTTCATGACACTGCCAGAGCGATAGAGTATCTCACCAACTTGATTGGCGGGCATATCCTGTCCTTTATCATCAATAATACGGATTTGCGCGGTAGCGGCAGGCTTGCCGCAAGAGCGCAGTTTGCCTCGAGCCGGATCGTGATCTTCGTGAATGAGGATGGTGCCAGCGCCTGCGGTTTCGGTGAGTCCATAAACCTGGCAGAACTCGCACTTAAAGATATCCGTTGCGGTCAGCAGCACCTCTTGCGAGATCGGGCTGGCGCCATAGAGAATCATCTCCAGATTGGAGAAATCCCGTTGACGTACATCTGGAACTGAATTTAAAAATAGAATCACCGCCGGAACAAAAAAGGCATAACGAATACGGTGCTGTTCCAACAGATTTAAGATAACCACCGGATCGATATCCCGTAGGACGATATTTTTCAGGCCCTGAGCGAGCCCGAGCATGCCAATATTTACCCCGGCAACATGGAAGATTGGCATAGCAACAATGCTTGCCTCACCTTCAACCCAGTCACCCCAGCCTCCATTAGCGGCTTGGTCCAGCAGGTCGAGATAATTGCTGTTGGTGAGCTGAACGCCTTTGGGGTGGCCGGTGGTACCGCTGGTGTAGAGCTGGATAACATCGTCATCCATAGCGATGGGCAACATTGGGTCACGATCAGATTGCTGGTCGCGCCAGTCGGTATAAGAGAGCCATTGTTTTGGGCTATGGCCCTCTGCGCCGTCGACTGCAATGATCATTCGGACATTAGTGAGGGATGGGGCTAGCTGTTCAATCAGTGAATAAAATTCTTGGCCGACAAAGAGAATTTCGACTTCGGCATTGGTCAGCACGTAGTCGATTTCCGGCGCCGCCAGCCGCCAGTTGACCGCGGCGATGACAACATTGGCTTTGGCGGCGCCACTCATTACTTCAAAGTAGTAGTCGCTGTTTTTACCCAGATAGCCGATACGGGTGCCGGGCGTGCATTGTGCTGCAATCAGGCCGTTGGCAATTCGGCTGGCACGCCGGTCAAGTTCGCTGTAGCTGGTTTCGCGACCTTCAAAAAACTGGGCGATACGCTCGCCATTGATGCTGGCTTGATAGCGGGTGATATCCGCTACACAGGTAAGTTTATCCAATGGAATCACGTTTTTGTTCCCCTTGTTATTTTTATGCTTTTTTTAGATACACTTTTTTAACAGGCTAGTTTTATTACGCTGGTTTTAACCTACTAGTTTTTACTTACTTTGATTAACCGACAACAGTGCGATGTAAAACTCGCTCATAACCCTGATAGCCGCCATTGGCTTTATGCAGCACCGAGCGGTTATCCCACATAATCAGCATGCCGGCCTTCCAGTGGTGTTGATACTGAAACTCTTCTCGAGTCTGCCACAGGTAGAGTTCTTCCAGCAGCGCCATAGCGTCGCTTTCATCCATGCCCTCAATACCAATAATGTAACCAAAACAGCCGTAGATACACTTTTCGCCGGTCTCGGGATGTTGCCGAATAATTGGGTGTGGTTGCACGGCATAGGCCGAGTCAGAGAAGTTGATTTTAAAGCCGCGGTTGGCGTCTTTTTCCTGCTCACCGTAGAGGCCGTCCGGCGCATAGCCTTTTTGCGCAGAGTGCAGAGCAACTTTATCTTTAAGACGATCGAACAGCTCTTCCGGCATTGCCTCTAGCACTTTATGCTGGTTGATAAAGCTGGTGTGACCGCCGTGGGGTGGAATGGTTATGCCATAGAGAATAGTGGCCGCTGGAGGCTTTTCGCCAAAGCTCCAGTCGGTGTGCCAGGCTTCTGCAAAGATCGGTGTCTGCTCATCAGCCGTGCGTCGTAGTTCAATAATATTTTTGCGGTCTTTTAGCGACTCAATATATGGGTCACCGGCAAACTCGCCAAAATATTGGCTAAAGCGCTCAAGGTCGTCATCATCGATGGTTTGATCAGGGAAACACACAACATGGTGTTCAAGCCAGGCTTGACGAATCGCTTTAATAGTCTGGTTGTCGAGTGGCCGGGATAAGTCGATGCCGGTGATTTCGGCGCCACAGGCGCCATCAGATGCAGTCACGCTAAAAGACATGCTCACCTCTTTTTTATTATTTTAAATACTTTTTTCTATCTAGGCTTGCTGCCCGGTCGCGCGCTCTAGTCGTGCTGTCTGGTCGCGTTATCCCTCTCAGATACTATAGCTTTTTACCAGCGCCATGGGCAATTGAAAACGCCAACGGCTACTGATAAAAAATTACTCATAAGACAGCTCACTCGCTTTGCCGTGAAAGATTTTATAGATAAAAATGGTGTAGCCAATAATCGCCGGCAGGGTAATTGCGACACCGTAGAAAATCAGTTGTAGCGATTCTGTCGCCGCAGCTGCTTCCCAGATGGTGAGTTGGTCGATAACAATATAGGGGAACAGGCTGTAGGCTAGGCCCAGTGATGCCATCAGGCAGATAAGTACCAGGCCGGCAAACACTGTCCAGGCGTAACCACGGGCCAGCAAATCCGGGCGACGCAAGATCCATAGTAGCCCCGCATAAACTACCATACAGCTCAACGGAATCGGCATCAGACCAATCGCATTGGGCAGCACAAACCACTTGTCGGCAATGCTCTGGCTGACGATTGGTGTGGCGATCGACACCAACAGTAAGCCTACACCCATGGGGATAATCGCCGCCTGGGCCCACTTGATGGCTTTATCAAACAGTGCACCCTCGGTTTTCATCATTAGCCATGAGGCGCCTAGGATTACATACAGCGCGGGCAGTGTCAGGGCGATAAGGAATGAGAACAGGGTGTTGGTGAGTCCGGACTGCAGGCCAGTGATATAAGATCCAAGCATCCAGCCCTGAGAACCCGACGCAATCACTGAACCGAGGAAAAAGAGGCGGTTCCAGCGCGCCTTGTGAATATCGCCAGCCTTGACTCGAAAATCGAATGCCACGCCCCTGAGGATCAAACCAAATAGCATAATGGTGATCGGGATATACAATGCGGTGAGAATGACGCCATGGGCTGCTGGAAAGGCAATTAACAATACACCGACGCCGAGCACAATCCAGGTTTCGTTGGCATCCCAAAACGGACCGATTGAGGCGATCATCAGATCTTTTTCATCATCTGTCGCCAGTGGCAACAGTGCGCCAACCCCAAGATCATAACCATCGAGCAAAACATAGATTAGCAGTGCCAGTCCCATAACCAGCATAAAAGCAATGGGTAAAAACTGTTCCATATTATTTCTGCTCCTGTGTTGCTGGTCTGGAATCAGTGTCGGATGAGTTGAGTCCATATTCATGCACTAATACCGCGGAGCGGGGTGCCTTTGAGGACAGATAGTTCAACGCGCCGATATAGGCCACCAAAAGAAATCCGTACAGGGCCAAGTAACCGGTCAAAGATCCGACCAACACTGCCGGCGGGTGGTTGGCGACAACATCTTTGGCCCGGAGCACGCCGTAAACTACCCACGGCTGACGCCCAATTTCGGTGACCCACCAGCCAGCGAGTACTGCAATCCAGCCGGAGAAACCCATCGGCGCCAACGCCATCAGATAGGTTTTCCCCAAGGTTTTGCGACGCCAAAGCTGATAGCAGCCGATCCAGCTGATCAATAGCATCAGGCAGCCCATACCCACCATTACACGGAAGGACCAGAACACCAAGGCGACTGGTGGATGCTCGCCTTCAAACTGATCCAGACCAGGCAGTTCACCATCGATTTCGTGGGTCAGTACCAAACTGGCGGCTTTAGGAATTTTGATTGCGTAATCAGTCGTGCGCGTTTCTTCATTGGGCAGGCCAATCAAGGTAAACGGAGCTCCTTTTTCCGTCTCCCAGATCGCTTCCATGGCGGCGATTTTGGCCGGCTGATGTTCCAGGGTATTGAGCCCATGAAGGTCGCCGACAACAATTTGCAGCGGCGTAAGCAGGGCTGCGGAGATCAGGCTAACACGCAACAGCAGCCAGGTGCTGGGGCCGTCGCTGCTCTTGAGCACACGCCAGGCGCTGATGCCGGCGATCATAAAGGCGCTGGTCAGCAGGCTGGCGATTAGCATATGGGTCATGCGGTAGGGGAACGAGGGGTTAAAGACGATCGCCCACCAATCGGTGGCAAAGAAAACGCCATCGCGAATTTCGTAGCCTACCGGTGTCTGCATCCAGGAGTTGAGACTGAGAATCCAGAATGCCGAAAAGGTTGTGCCGATCGCGACGAGAAAGGTCGCAATCATATGCACACGATCACTGACCTTATCTTTACCAAATAGCATGATGCCGAGAAATGAGGCTTCCATAAAAAACGCGGTCAGTACTTCATAGCCCAGTAGCGGGCCGGCGATATTGCCGACACGCTCCATAAAGCCCGGCCAGTTGGTACCAAACTGAAAGCTCATGGTAATACCCGAGACAACACCCAAAGCGAAAGTCAGAGCGAAAATTTTCACCCAGGAAAAATAGGCGTACTCCCAGGACTTGTCGCCGCTGCGCAGATACTGGATGCGAAAGAACAGCAAAAACCAGCAAAGTCCGATAGTGATGCTGGGAAAAAGGATATGAAAACTAATGTTGGCGGCAAACTGGATGCGGGATAGCACAAATGGATCGAGTTCCATATTTTCCTCTGTAGACTGCTGTTGAGTTATAAATGTTTGTTGGGCTGTACCTTAATGCTGACCTGAATCTTAGTTCTTAGCAGTACGTTAGTATTGGGCGGAACGGGTCAAATCTTCAAATGCCTCAAATTGGGTCAGATAAATATTGCCGCACAGATGGTCACCAAAGCCGGAATAGCGCAGGGCATCCATCACTGGACCCTTGACTTCCGAGAGATGTAATTTGATGCCCTGCTCGTTGAGACGCTGATTAATCATTTCCAAGACTTCCAATGCGCTGAAATCAATTTCGTTGACCGCGCTGCACATCAACACCACGTGGGCGATCTGATCGTTCTCGTAAACCTTGCTGTAGACCAAATTTTCCAGAAACGAGGCGTTGGCAAAAAACAGGCTTTCATCGACCCGCAGGTTGAGAATCTTGTCGTTGGTGGTGACATGGTAGCGGCGCACATTGCGAAAGTGCTGAGTGTTTTCCACCAGACCAACCTCGGCAACATGGGGTACCGAGGTGCGGTAGAGATAGAGGCCGATCGATAGCATCACGCCGCAGATAACACCGACTTCAACACCAAACAGCAGTGTGCCAAGAATGGTAATCATCACCGCGCGGAAATCGCTGCTGGAGTAGTGCCAGGTTTTTTTCAGAATCGAAAAATCGACAATTGATAATACGGCAACAATAATAGTGGCCGCCAGTGTTGCCTTGGGCAGAAAGTAGAGCATCGGGGTCAGGTAGAGGGATGCCAGAGCAATGCCGATTGCAGCATAGATGCTTGCGGCCTGAGTGACTGCGCCGGCATCGAAATTGACAACAGAGCGAGAAAGTCCGCCGGTAACCGGGAAAGCGCCGGAAAAGGCCGAGGCGATATTCGCGGCGCCAAGCCCAAACAATTCATGATTAGCATTAATGCTGCCGCGCTTTTTTGCCGCCAGAGTTTTGCCTACTGAAACTGATTCGACATAGCCAATAATGGCAATGCTCAGGGCTGGAAGCCAGAGTTTTTCGACCAGTTCTAGAGTCATGGTGGGCCATATAAGTGTTGGCAGTCCGGCGGGAATAGTGCCGACGATGGCCACACCCTGGCTGTCCAGACGCCAGCCCCAGACACAGAGGATAGTGACAACAACGCCGATTACCGGTGCCGCTTTGGCGATCAGTGCAGCATTGTTTCGCTCGACACCGAAACGGCTGAGCAGGGGGGCAACACCTGAGCGGGCCCAGAATAAAAAGACCAGCACCAACAGACCCAGCGCCGCGGTGACGCTGTTAATGCCGTTGAGATTGGCAACCAGTGTGGAGAGAATTTCAGGAATCGTATCGCCATGTGCTGATATACCCAAAATATGTCGCAGCTGACTGAGGGCAATCAGAATGCCTGAGGCGGTTATAAATCCCGAGACCACGGTGTGAGATAAAAAGTTGGCGACAAAGCCGAGCCGAAAAACTCCCATGATCAGCAAGATGCCACCAGTGAGCAAGGCCAGCACAATGGCCGCACCGAGATAATTGGCAGAGCCGGGCTCAACCACTTTGCTTAGAGCGACCATGGTCATCAGTGAAACCACTGCTACCGGGCCAACGGATAAGGTTCGACTACTGCCAAAGATGGCATAGGCGATCAGCGGGAAGATGCTGGCATAGAGGCCAGTTTCCGCAGGCAGCCCGGCGAGCAGTGCATAGGCCAGCGACTGCGGGATCAGCATCATCGTCACCACTGCACCGGCGACCAGATCTGCCTTGAATGTGGCGCTGTTATAGCCGCCTAGCCAGGCAGCGGCGGGCACAGCATTGAGCAGGCGTCTCCACATAATTTACTTTTCCGCCGGACAGTCAGTAAACCACTCGCGACCTTTCAGCATCATGTTCCAGTAGACGAAAGGCAGTCCCACGGATTTCAATAACCAGGCCAGTCGAGTGGGTTTGACGCCGTTGTTAAGCCAGGACGGGAAGGTGGGTGCCACCCGTCCGCCGTAACAGAACTCGGCGAGAACAATTTTGCCGCGCTCTACCGTTAACGGGCAGGAGCCATAGCCATCATAGGCTGCTTGTGGGTCTTTGCCGGCCTGCACAGCACAGATATTGGCGGCGACCACTGGGACCTGCTTGCGCACAGCGGCCATGGTTTTGGCGTTGGTGGTATTCATGACATCGCCGAGGCCCCAGATATTGCTGTAGTGGTTGTGACGCAGGGTCTGCGGGTTGACATCCAGCCAGCCAGCCTGATCGGAGAGGCCGCTGGTGCGGATAAAGTCTGGTGCACTCTGAGGAGGGCAGACATGCAGCATATCGAACGCTTTACACACTTGGGTCTTGTTGCTGTCGGCATCAGTCACATCAAACCAGGCTTTACGAGTTGCGCCGTCAACCTTGACCAGATTGTGGTTAAAACTGAGATCGGCACGGTACTTTTTAATGTAGGACATCAACGCATCGACATAGGCGGGCACCCCAAACAGTACGCCACCGGCATTGCAGAAGTCGATATTGATATTGTTTAAACGTTTGTTTTTCAGCCAGTAATCGGCGGATAGATAAAGCGCTTTCTGCGGGGCGCCGGCGCATTTAATCGGCATCGGTGGCTGGGTGAAGATGGCGGTGCCTTTTTCGGTTTGCTGAACCAGCTCCCATGTGTAGGGTGCCAGATCATAGCGATAATTAGAGGTCACACCATTTTTGCCCAGAGTCTCCTCAAGGCCTTCAATGGCGGCCCAGTTAATGACCAGGCCAGGCGCCACAATCAGCTGCTTGTAATGGACTTCACTGCCATCATCGAGCACCACTTTGTTGACATCGGCCACCACCTGAGTAACACGATTGTTTAACAAGCTGGCACGGCGATCGACCAGCTGGGCGGTCTCTCTCTCTGTGCTTTTGGCATCAAAGATCCCGCCGCCAACCATCGTCCAGCCGGGCTGATAGTAGTGTTTGCTGGAGGGATCAATAAGTGCGATACGCAGTGTTTGATCGCGCTTTAACAGGCTTGAACAGGCAGCGATGCCTCCGGATCCGGCACCGATAATAACCACGTCATAGGTGGCGGCGGCTTTTTTAGGTGTTTGTTGAGGTGCTGCTGCCACGGGAGCTGCGTCGCCTGCAGCGGCGTTAAAGATCTGTGTCGAGCGGTTGCCCGTGCGGCAATAGGCGTGGATTCGCTCTCCGCTTGCCAGTAGCCCGGCAAACTCAAGAGCCTGATCTTCATTCATCTGACCGGCAGTAAAGGGTAAGTTAACCGCTTTAATACCCTGTGTCGCAGCTGCGGCACTAATCTCAGCAAAACTTGGCTGATCGGCGGCTTCACCGTCGGGTCGGTTGCAGACAATTATCTGAACACCCTGGGAGGCCAGTGTCTGGATGTCGTCGGTGTGAATTTGTTCAGAGACCGAAACTTGATTCGTTAGAGTAGTGATATTCATTTTTATGGTTGCTCCTGGCTAACTCTGTTTATCTTATGATTGTCTTTAACGGATTCACTATAGCGTTGGTTTGACCCGTTAAAAAACATTAATAGGTACTTTGAGGTAGACCACGCCATTTGTTTCAGCTTCGGGGAAGTGCCCGCCACGCATATTGGTCTGTATTGAAGGCATGATAAGACTGGGCATGCCAAGTGTCTTATCGCGGGTTTCGCGCATTTCAACATACTGCTGCTCATCAATATTTTTATTGACGTGGATATTGTGTTGGCGCTGTTCAGCGACGGTTGTCTGATAATCCACCTCACGACCGTTGGGGCCGTAATCGTGGCACAGGTAGAGTCGCGTTTCTGGCGGCAGAGCGAGAATCTTCTGCACCGACCGATAGAGCTCATGTGCACTGCCGCCGGGAAAATCGGCGCGAGCAGTGCCGGCATCCGGCATAAAGATGGTGTCACCGACAAAGGCGGCATTGCCGACAATATGAACCATGCAGGCGGGAGTGTGGCCGGGGGTGTGAATGGCGGTAGCGGTCATATTGCCGATGGTGTATGTGTCACCGTCCTTGAGAAGGCGATCAAACTGCGAGCCGTCGCGTTGAAATTCGGTGCCTTCATTAAATAGCTTGCCGAAGGTCTCCTGCACAGTAATGATCTGCTCACCTATAGCCAGCTTGCCGCCGAGGTGCTCTTGTAGATACGGCGCTGCTGACAGATGGTCGGCGTGAACATGGGTCTCGATGTGCCACTCCACTCGCAGGTTGCGCTCTTGAATATACTCTTTGATTGCATCGGCACCGGCAGTACTAAAGTGGCCGGAAGGGTAGTCAAAATCGAGAACTGAATCGACAATGGCACAGGCGTCCGATGTCGGGTCCTGAATAACATAGGAAAAAGTGTTGCTCTGTTGATCGAAAAAAACCGCGACTTCAGGATTTAGTTGCATCTCGGATGGATGAGCCAGATTGTTCATAAGATTACTCCTTTGCGGTCAGCTGATACCTGCGCTTTTATGTCTATTTTTTTAACCACGCCTTGTATAGACGTTCTATTGCATTAACTATGCCAACTTTAAACGGTTCTGGAGCCCTTGATTTACCTGCGATTATGGAAAACCGAATTGACAGTGGTGAAACTAATTGCCAAAATTGGCAAAACAATTACCAAAAATGGCAGTTCTATGGATCTAATACAGTCTGACCGTGCTCCCCATCATGAGGCCAGCACAGGTGCCAATTTGGGCGCCAACTTAGGGGCGATGCTCGAAGGTTACGACTGCCCGGCGATATTAGTCTCTGCCAACTATGAAATTCTGGCCTACAACAACCAGTACCGCGATGCTTTCGGCGAACTCGCGCTGGAACAGAAACCCAATTGTTTTAATGTATCCCACGGCTATCAGGTTCCCTGTGATCAGGCCGGCGAATCCTGTCCGCTTCAGGCGGCGCAGGAAACTCAGCGCAAGGCGCGCGCACTGCATATTCATCAGACACCGCAGGGCAAAGAACACGTCGATGTCGAGATGCTGCCTATCTTTGGGAATAACCGTGAGTTGTTGTTCTTTGTTGAACTGCTGCGCCCGGTGCCACTGGCCAGTGGCAGCATTGCGGACCAACAGATGGTGGGTAAAAGTTCAGCATTCTCTAAATTGCTGAGTACCATTAGCCGAGTAGGCAAAAGTGATGTCTCGGTTATGCTCAAGGGTGAGTCTGGAACAGGCAAGGAACTCGCTGCGCGGGCGATCCATATGTCCAGTGCGCGCAGTGAGCACCCATTGGTGACACTTGAATGTGCTGGTCTGACTGACTCGCTGTTTGAAAGTGAATTGTTTGGTCATGTTAAAGGGGCTTTTACTGGGGCGCATAACAATAAGCAGGGCTTAATTGAGCTAGCCGATGGGGGCACGCTGTTTCTCGATGAGGTAGCGGATATTCCTCTGCCAATGCAGGTAAAGCTGTTGCGCCTTCTTGAGACAGGCACCTATCGACAGGTGGGCAGCTCGACGGTTAAAACGAGTAATTTTCGTCTTATCTGTGCCTCACACAAGAATTTGTTACAGATGGTTGAGGAGGGCAGTTTCAGACAGGATCTCTTCTATCGTATCAATGTGTTCCCGATCCAGTTGCCGTCACTCGCTGAGCGTCGCGACGACATTCCGGATATTGCCAAAGCACTGATCCAGCGTATTACCGGTGAGCAACAGTTACGTCTGACCCAGGCAGCTGTCAGGCTGCTGGAGTCACACCATTACCGTGGCAATATCCGTGAGCTGCGCAATATTCTCGCGCGCGCAGTGGTGCTGGCAGAGACCAATTTGATTGATGACCGGGTGATTGCCGAGGCGCTGGCAGTAGACGATGGCACAGCCCAATCTGAACCTCAGGGCAAAAAGCTACAGACTGTTGATCTAAAAACCGCTGAGCTAAATTATCTCAATGAACTGTTAGAGACCTATCAGGATCGCGAAAAGGTTGCAGAGGTTGCCGGCATCAGTATGCGTTCGCTTTATCGTAAAATGGCGCAGCTAAAGGCAGATTAATAAGACGCAGATTGACAAGAGAAGCCGACTGACAAGAGAAGCCAGGTTGGCAGGAGAGTTCTACAGTGACTCAGGCGTGGTTTTAAGATGCAGGCGCCGGCGCAAATAATGACTCAATTGATCGACAGCGCTATTCAGCAGTGCACTGGCAAGAATCAATAACAGAGCTCGATCAAAACGAAATGTTTCAAAGGCTGAATCAATATAAAACCCCAGAGTGCCAATTCCGAGAATTCCGAGAATCGCCGTTTCACGCAAAATGACCTCCCAGCGATAAAATAGAAATGCCAGAAACTGTCGATAGACTCGCGGCAACACCTCATAAAAATAGCCTGTTACACCGCCGCTGGCATCGGCGCGCAGGATGATTTGATCACTGTAACGACCGAGCAGATGGCCAATTATGGCACCATTGTGAATGCCCAGAGCCAGAATGGCCGGCAACATTGAGGGCCCGAGAATCAGCAGGCCAACAAATGCCAGCAAATACTCCGGCAGGGTGCGCAGCAGGATTAAAAATCCGTCACCAAGACCGCGCGCCCAGCTGCGCTTTGCAGTAAACAGCGATGAATTAAGCGGCAGCAGCGCGAGAGCTAATAGGCCACTGAAGACCATGCCTATCTGCCCCAACACCAGGGTGTTAGTCAGCCCGGGCCACAACTGTTGTTGCCAGAGCAGCTGCAGCCACTGGCTAAAAGCGGTGAGTGTCTCGCTATTGAAACTCTGGTTACGCAGCGGCGCTGGAACAATATCCTCGGTCACAAAGCGCACCAGAAGCTGCCAGGAAAGTTGGGCTTGAGGTGGCAAATAGACAAATACCGCCACCAGATAAAGTGGTAGCAGACGTTTGTGAAGCCATAGCCGCAAACTGCCAATCAGAAATAGCAATGCATAAAACAGTGCCGCCGCTTCACTGTAATGACCCTCCCCCAGGGCAGTCTCAAGGTGGAAGCCAATCGTGGGCAGGCCGACAAATCCGAGAATCGCGCTGGAGCGAATCGCGCACTCAAAACGGTAGCTGGTATAAGTGGCCATGGGTTGCCAAGCCAGTGGCACGACTGTGTAAAACAGATAGCTTAATCCACGCCTTCGACGCGGCAGGTTATAGAGTGGTAAAGGGTCTACCTCTTCGAATAGTTCACCATAAATTTTCGCCAGCGTGCCGGCATAGGGAATCGCAATCGCCAACAGCCCCGTCAATGACGAAAGTCCGGCGACCTGAATAAATAACAGTGCCCAGAACAGCTCATGAATCGAGCGAATGAAAGAGCAGAATGCCCGTACCAGTGTGAAACGGTAACCCAGTGCCAGGGCAAAACCGGCGATTGCCCCGAGCGTTACGCCTTGTAGTGCAAAGGCAAAGGTGTTGGCCAGACTGCTAGCCAGAATCGACCAAGACCAGACCGAAGGGCTCAGAGCACCGGCAACCATCAGTCGCAGCTCAGTCCAGGGGTCAAGTGTGGTGATCGAAATGTCGGCGATTACCAGGCCGAGCAGTGCGATGGCTGCAAACCAGAGGCTGACTCTACGCAACGCGCCGGTAGAGGTGTCTGGCTTATCCGGTGTCTTGTTATTGGCGAGCATAAGAGTTAGCCAGCGTTCTGTGGTGCTTGGGTATCGCTGTTAGCTTTATACAGCTCGGCCAGATCAGCGGCCTGCAGCTGGTCACTGGCAGCATCGAGAACAATTGCCCCCTGTTTTAGGCCAATAATTCGGGTGCAGGTGGCCAAGGCCTGATCAATATCATGCAATGCCAAGACGACCGTGGGGTGGCGCTGACAGATCAGCTGTAGCAGCGTCTCGCCCTGATATTCATCAATATGGGCGACTGGTTCGTCACCGAGAAAGATCGGTTGCTGCTGAATCAGCGCCCGACCAATGCTGGTGCGCTGCTGTTGTCCTCCGGAGAGTTTGTCCACAGAGCGGTAGAGCTGTTGTTGCAACCCCAGAGCCTGAGCAATTGGCTCGACTGCCTGACGCGCGGCGGGGAGGGGTTTGATCAGATTGGCGAGATTGTAGAGCAGCGTTTGCGAGCCCAGTGTGCCCATATAAATATTATGAAACGTACTCAGCATGGGCACTAGACCGGGCTGTTGCGGACACCAGGCAACTTGATTGGGGAGTTGCTCACGCAGTGCTGCCAAGAGCGTAGATTTGCCAACGCCGCTGCCGCCGATCAGAGCGACCCGCTCTCCGCTATGGATGCTCAGAGAGATATTGCTAAGCACCGCATGACCTTGGTAGTGCAGCGTTTGGTTGGTCAGCCGGAATAGGGGCTCTGCAGTTTGCGACTCGCTCAAAAGGGCCGCCTACTGCTCGGCATCAATCAAACCAATCGCAATCGCGGTATCGACAATCGGTTGATAGAGTGGATTGTCGGCAGCGACAAATGCGCTGCGTGGAAAGCTGGCCAGCAGTTCCGGATCTTGCATCTCGAGCAGGGCAGTAGTGAGGCGAGCGCTGAAATCGGCACCCCAGATCGCATCGATATCACCGCGCAGGGTCCACTGATAATCGGGATAGGGAGGCGTTTGCCAAATCACTCTGACCTTATCAGTGTCGATTTTGCCGGCGGCTAACTCGCTCTCCCAGACTTTGTAGTTGACTGCGCCCAGCTGATAAGCGCCCGACTGCACCAGGGCGATCGTGCGGCTGTGGTCACCGCTGTAGCCCACTTTGCTAAAGAGTTGATCTGGTGCTTGCTGCAATTGCTGACGAAGATAATAGTCCGGCATTAATCGACCAGAAGTCGAGCCTTTGGAGCCAAAGGTAAAGGTCTTGCCGGCCATGGTCTCGGGCAGGCTGTCGCTCTCTTCCAACCCACTGCTGCGATGGGCGATAAAATAACTGCGGAAAAATTGATCCTCATAGCCCTGCGCAATAGCTCGGCTGCCTGGCACTAGACGCCGCGCTTGAACACCAGAGAGTCCGCCGAACCAGGCCAGTTGCACCTGGTTGTTACGAAAAGCGGTGACTGCTGCAGCATAACTTTTAACGGGAACATAGCGAACCGCGACATTGAGTTCGCGTTGCAGGTAGGCGGCCACTTTGTTAAAGCGCTGTTGCAGATGTGACTCATCCTGATCGGGAATCGCCGTAAACACAAACTCTGGTTTGTTTGTGGTGTCGGCCGCCACTACTCCTGTCCACAGTAGTATCAAGAGCAGGCTGCGTATCAGTTGGCATTGCATAATAAAAACCCTTTTCACTTAGGTGGTGGTCAATGAATGATTAGTTTTGGTTATGAGCCCAGTGAGCAAAACTGCTGCCATTCTCGGCCAGGTTCTTGATCAGTTCGGCAGGCTGCCAGAAATCGTCACCGCTCTGTTGCTGTAAAGCGCAGAGTTTCTTGTAAACGGTTTCGAGACCGATATGGTCGGCATAATGCATTGGCCCGCCTTGATAGACAGGAAAGCCATAGCCAAATACATAGACCACATCAATATCACTAGGGCGCTGAGCAATACCTTCCTGAAGAATTTTTGCCCCTTCATTGACCAGTGGTAACAACAGACGATCGATAATTTCCTCGTCGCTGAATGCTCGTCGGGTGATATTGTATTTGGTCGCCTGAGCTTCGATCAGGGCGGTTACCTCGGGGTCATTCAGGCGTGCACGAGTCTGCGGGTCATATTTATAGAACCCGGCGCCAGTTTTCTGTCCGAGCCGGCCCTGTTCAACCAGTGCATCGGCAATACAATAACTGCGTGGATCGCCTTTTTCCTCGTCGCTCATCGCCTCGCGAACCTTGTAGCCAATATCAATGCCAGCCAGATCGCTGACAGCAATCGGGCCCATGGCCATGCCAAAGTTTTCCATCACCCGGTCAATTTGCTCGGCGCTGGCACCTTCGATCAGGCACAGCTGGGCTTCGCGACCATACTGACTGAACATACGGTTACCAATAAAACCGAAGCAGACGCCTGACAGCACCGGCACTTTACCAATCGCTTTGGCCACCACCATCGAGGTAGCAATAACCTCGTCGGAGGTTTTATCGGCACGCACAATTTCTAACAGTTTCATAATGTTGGCCGGGCTGAAAAAGTGCAGACCAATTACATCTTCCGGGCGCTGAGTTGCTGCGGCAATCGCATTAACATCCTGATATGAGGTATTGGTGGCAAGAATCGCGCCGGGTTTACAGACCTCGTCAAGCTTAGCGAAAACCTGTTTTTTGATATCGAGATTTTCAAATACCGCTTCGATCACTAGGTCGACATTAGCCAGATCCTGGTAGTTTGTTGTGCCTGTAATCAGATCCATACAGCGCTGTTTTTTCGCCTCGCTAAGCTTGCCTTTCTTAACTGTCGCGGTGTAATTTTTATCAACAATGGCGAGCCCGCGCTGCAGTGCTTGATCATTAATTTCAAGCATGGTCACCGGAACGCCGGCATTGGCAAAATTCATTGCAATGCCACCTCCCATGGTGCCACCACCAATAATGGCCACCGACTGTATATGGCGTTTACTGGTCTCTTTTGGCAGGTCTTTAATTTTGTTTGCTTCGCGCTGGGCAAAAAAGATATGCCGCATTGCCGCTGACTGGCTGGACGCCATACAATCCAGAAAGTGGCCCTGCTCAATAGCCAGGCCCTGATCAAAAGGCATTGTTGCTGCAGCTTCAATGCAATCGACAATACGTTGTGGAGCGACCTGACCGCGAGCTTGCCGGCTTAGCTGTTTACGCGACAGATCAAAAATCGCCGCATCAAAAGAGGCAGAATCAATCGTGATATCACGCACCCGCAAAAGGGGTGCTGCGTTGGCGATCAGCTGTTCGGCATAGGCCAAGGCGCCGGCGAGCAGGTCATCGCCGTCAACCATATGATCGATCAGTTTGGCCTCCAGCGCTGCGGCAGCCTTGATCGGGGCACCGCTGGTAATCATTTTAATCGCCGCTTCAACGCCGATCAGGCGCGGCACACGTTGAGTGCCCCCAGCGCCAGGCAGCAGCCCCAGATGGACTTCAGGAAGGCCCACCATGGCAGAGGGCAGCGCACAGCGGTAGTGACAGGCCAGCGCGGTCTCTAACCCACCGCCCAAGGCGGTGCCATGAATAGCGGCGATAATGGGTTTAGCGGAGTGTTCAATGCATTCAAGCACTTGATTGAAGTCGCGCCCAGTCAGTGGTTTCCCAAATTCGGAGATATCGGCGCCGGCTATAAAGGTGCGACCTCGGCAGATCAACAGCAACGCTTTGCTATGATCGTCCTGCGCTGCCGTAACGGCGTCGTAGATGCCGTCGCGCAGAGCCTGTGAGAGAGCGTTGACCGGTGGATTGTCGATCCAGATAATTCCAATATCACCCTGCATTTCATAACTGACCACTGACATAATTTTCCCCAATAATGTTTTTTAAATGTGCGTTGTTTCGGCACTTATTTATCACCGTGCCCAATAGCGGGGATAGTTACATAGTCGCTTCCCCGATGGAATAGGCTGATATACTCCAGTCCACTAAATCTGCTGTGAAGCAGATTCTTTCCTAGCAGACATGAGAATAATAACTATGCAGAGTAGCAGAGAATTAGATGTCGTGGTCTATGGCGCCACGGGTTTTACTGGCCGACTGGTCGCTGAATATTTAAATAATCAGTACGGCGTTGATGGCGAACTCAAATGGGCCATGGCGGGACGTAGTCAAGCCAAGCTTGAAGCGGTGCGCGATGAGATGGGCATCGCCAAGCAGGTGCCGCTGGTCGTAGCTGACGCCAGTAATCAGGATTCGTTGAATGCGATGGTCGCGCGTTGCAAGGTAGTGCTGACCACTGTCGGGCCGTACCAGCTGTATGGTAATGAGGTGGTCGCAGCCTGCGCTGAGCAGGGTACTGATTATGTCGATCTGTGCGGAGAACCGGGTTGGATGCATCAAATGATTGCCGCTCACGCGGAGACCGCCAAAGCCAGCGGTGCCCGGATCGTTTTCTCCTGTGGCTTCGATTCGATTCCCTTTGACCTAGGTGTGCTGTTTTTGCAGCAGACAGCAGTGCAGCAATTGGGTGCCATGGTCCCTCGCGTCAAGGGCCGCGTGCGTTCAATGAAGGGAACTTTTTCCGGTGGCACGCTGGCCAGTTTCCGCGCGACCATGGCGGCGGCAGGAAAAGATCGCCAGCTAATCAATGTACTGCGCAACCCGTTTGCCCTGTGCGACGGTTTTGTTGGCGCCGAGCAGCCGCTGGGTAACAAACCTGAATTTGATGAAAGCCTGCAGAGTTGGGTTGCGCCGTTTGTTATGGCGAGCATCAATACCAAAAACATTCACCGCTCAAATGCATTGCTCGGCCATGCCTACGGTACAGACTTTGTCTATGACGAAATGTTGGTAACAGGGCCGGGCGAACGCGGAGAAGCGGTTGCCAAAGCGGTCACCGACGATAACTCTATGGCGACCGATCCAACCCAGCCGGGTGAGGGGCCGAGTCTCGAAGAGCGTGTCAACGGTAATTACGATGTGTTGTTGATTGGCGAGGCCGCCGATGGCCGTTCGGTGCGGGTGAGCGTGCAGGGTGATATGGATCCAGGTTATGGCTCTACCTCGAAGATGATTGCTGAAAGTGCCGTGTGTCTGGTGAAAAATCCAGAGTTGGCGGGAGGGGGTATTTGGACCACCGCGCCGGCGATGGGCTCGGCACTAATCGAACGTTTGGAGGCCAATGCTGGGTTAACGTTTGTTGTCGAAAGCTAGGTTTGCCCTGTGTCATGCACCTGTTAATAGGCTGTGACGCAGCCTGATACGTCGCTAAAGCTGCACTGGCTTGCAGAGTTAGTGCAGCTTTTTTAGCTTTGCTGCCGATTCCAGTTGACACAGGCGTCCAGCGTGACGCCGCGACCGCCAAAGATATCCAGCGCGCTGCCAATAGTCAGGTCTACTTTGTTATTCGATAGCGATTGCACCAGTTTGAGGTCGTCGAGCGAGCGTGCACCGCCTGCATAGGTGGTGGGTACCGTGGAGCAACTGCCGAGCAGGCTGACCAGTTCGCGATCAATGCCTGCTTGTAAACCCTCAACATCCGCCGCGTGAATTAGAAATTCGGCGCAGTGATGTTCCAGTTCTGCAAGCGTCTCTTGATTCACCGCTGTGTGAGTAATGGTTTGCCAGCGATCGGTGGCAATCATCCAACCGTCATTGGTTTTACGGCAGCTCAGATCGAGCACCAGGCGCTCGCGGCCGACCTCGGATTTAATCTGCTCGAGCCGTGGCCAGGAGAAGTTGCCATGCTCAAACAAAAACGATGTCACAATAATATGTGAGGCGCCGGATTCAAGATAACTGGCGGCATTTTCTCGATTGACGCCACCGCCAAATTGCAAACCATTGGGGTAGGCGCGCAATGCATTGAGCACCTGTTGCTGGTTGTTGGGGCCAAGGGCAATAACATGCCCGCCGGTGAGGCCGCGCTCGCGATAGAGGTTGGCATAATAGGCTGCATCCTGACTGCTAACAAAATTAGTGTCGGCACCTGAGTCGTTGAGGCTGCCGCCGACAATCTGTTTAACCTGACCCTGATGAAGATCAATGCATGGACGAAATGCAGTCAAAAGGGCTCCTCCAGAGCAGTTTTTGAGAGCGCTAGTATAACCTAATTAAAGTGCCGCGCTGATGTCCGCTGCCACGAAAATCAGCAATTCAGCCCCGCCATCTACAAGGTCTCCGGCTTGGTAGAAAAACTCGCCGACCTGACCGTCAGTGGGTGCGGCAATGGTGTGTTCCATCTTCATCGCTTCCATGACCAGCAGCGGCTGCCCTTTGCTGACTGACGCCCCAGCCTCGACAAGCAAGGTAACCACTGTGCCATTCATCGGTGCGGCGAGATTACCACTGCTGTGGTTATCTTCGTCGAGGCCGAGGTTGGCTTGCGCTTCTGTGCAGTGAAATACGCCCTGTGGTGTAAACAGATTAAAGTCACTGCTGTTGGAAAAGTGGTGCTCGCCGTTGTTGACCACTTTAATACCGGCGGGCATAACGCTGGTATCGGCTTTGAGCTGAACGGGCTGGTCATTGATAAGCATGGCTAACGAATGCTGTTCAATGCCAGTAGTACGCCAGTTGTCAGTCAGGTGCCAGGGTGAGCTAGGCTCTAAAGAGTGCTCGGCAAGCTGTTTGGACCGCTCTGCGCGCTTGGCGAGAATCGCCTGCGCAGCCAATGGTGCGGCATAATCCAGATCTTCTTGTCGGCGATGAAAGATTTCGTCCTGGTGTTCTTCGATAAAACCGGTATCGACATCGCCGCTGCGGAAAGCTGCAGTGCTGGCGAGGTTGTAGAGAAACGGAATATTGCTGGTAACGCCGTTGATGCAGAAGTCGCTCAGTGCATCTGTCAATCTTTTCAAAGCTCGAGCTCGATCGCTATCCCAAACAATCAGTTTGGCAATCATGGGATCATAAAAAATTGATACCTCATCGCCCTCGACTACACCGCTATCGATACGCACATGATTGCTTTCGATCGGTGCCCGCAGTTGGTGCAGGGTGCCGGTGGAGGGCAAAAAGTCATTATCCGGGTCTTCGGCATAGATACGTGCTTCAAACGCGTGCCCGTGAATAGTCAGCTGATCCTGACGCATGGGAAGAGTTTCGCCATTGGCTACGCGCAGTTGCCACTCCACCAAATCCTGGCCAGTAATCATTTCGGTGACTGGATGTTCTACCTGCAGGCGAGTATTCATTTCCATAAAGAAAAATGCACCGCTGCTGTTGAGCAAAAATTCAACGGTGCCTGCACCCTGATAATTGATCGCTTTAGCGGCCTGGATCGCCGCGCTGCCCATTCGCTGGCGCAACTCTTCCGAGAGTCCTGGAGCGGGGGCCTCTTCTATGACTTTTTGATGTCGGCGTTGCAGGGAGCAGTCGCGCTCGAAAAGATACACTGCATTATCGTGCTGATCACAAAATACTTGAATCTCTACATGGCGTGGTTTTTGAAGATACTTCTCCACCAGCATCAAATCATCATTAAAGCTGGTTTGTGCTTCGCGTTTGGCTGCTGCGAGAGCCTGATCAAATTCATCTTCAGTGTAGACTGCCCGCATACCCTTGCCACCGCCGCCTGCGGCAGCCTTGAGCAGGACTGGATAACCCATGGAGCCAGCAGCCTGTTTTAATACTGCTGGATTTTGGTCTTCACCGTGATAGCCGGGAACCAGTGGCACATCGGCATTCGCCATAATTTTTTTGGCCGCGGATTTTGATCCCATGGCTAAAATCGCGTCTACCGGTGGGCCGATAAAGACCAAATTATTAGCGTTACAGTGACGACAGAGATCGGCGTTCTCGGAGAGAAATCCATAGCCTGGATGGATCGCCTGTGCTCCGGTATCGAGCGCGGCGTTTATAATTTTTTTCACTACCAGGTAGGATTCCGAAGAGGCTGAAGGGCCTATATAAACCGCTTCATCTGCCAGCTTCACATGACGTGCATTGCGATCTGCATCACTGTAGACGGCCACGCTCGCAATGCCCATTTTCCGTGCTGTTTGAATGACTCGGCAGGCTATCTCACCGCGATTGGCAATGAGTATTTTATTAAACATATGGTTGATCCACTTTATTTTTTTATCACATTCTGAAGAGGCCGAATTTGGTTTCTTCTATTACCCGGTTGTGGCTCGCCGCAATCGACAGGCCCAACACACGTCGGGTCTCTGACGGATCAATTACGCCATCGTCCCACAGGCGGGCTGACGCATAATAGGGGTGTCCCTGATGCTCGTAGCTATCAATAATCGGTTGTTTAAACTCTGCTTCTTGCTCGGCACTCCACTCGATGCCGTCGCGTTCATACTTATCTCTTGTTACCTGCGCTAAAACACCGGCTGCTTGGGGCCCGCCCATTACTGAGATTCGTGCATTGGGCCACATAAACATAAAGCGAGGGTCGTAGGCGCGGCCACACATGCCATAGTTTCCTGCGCCAAAAGAGCCGCCGATTAAAACGGTAAATTTAGGGACATTGGCAGTGGCAACAGCAGTAACCATTTTCGCCCCATGCTTGGCGATACCGTCATTTTCATACTGTTTGCCAACCATAAAGCCGGTAATATTTTGCAAAAAGACCAGCGGAATTTTGCGCTGTGCACAGAGCTCAATAAAGTGCGCGCCCTTTTGTGCTGACTCGCCAAAGAGGATGCCATTGTTGGCGACAATACCGACCGGGTAGCCGTAAATGCGGGCAAAACCACAGACCAGCGTGGTGCCATACAGGGCTTTGAATTCATCGAAGTCAGAGCCGTCGACAACCCGGGCAATAATCTCGCGTACATCGTAGGATTTGCGCGAGTCGCTGGGCACAATCCCGTAGATTTCATTGCTTGGGTAGAGTGGTTCGACGGCTTCGGTAATATCGCCATTGCAAGGCTTAACCCGATTCAGTCGCGCCACTGAGCGGCGCGCCAGTTCGAGTGCATGGTGGTCATTGTTGGCATAGTGATCTGCGACGCCAGAGGTGCGGCAGTGAACATCAGCTCCACCCAGTTCCTCCGAGCTGACTTCCTCGCCAGTTGCGGCCTTAACCAGTGGTGGGCCGGCAAGAAAAATGGTGCCCTGATTTTTGACAATAATTGATTCGTCAGCCATCGCCGGAACATAGGCGCCGCCGGCGGTACAGGAGCCCATTACCGCGGCGATCTGCGGAATGTTTTGTGCCGACATATTGGCTTGGTTGAAGAATATTCGACCGAAGTGCTCGCGATCGGGGAACACATCATCTTGGTGTGGCAGATTGGCACCGCCGGAGTCGACCAGATAGATGCAGGGCAGGTTGTTCTCTGCGGCAATCGCTTGAGCGCGCAGGTGTTTTTTAACCGTTAGCGGATAATAGCTGCCGCCTTTTACCGTGGCGTCATTGGCGACAATCACGCATTCCTGACCGCTGACGCGACCGATGCCGGTGATGATGCCTGCGGCGGGAACCTCTTCGTCGTAGACTTTGTAAGCCGCCAGTGGAGAAAATTCTAGAAACGCCGAACCCGGATCGAGTAGCGCTTCAATACGCTGACGCGGTAGCAGTTTACCTCGTGCGGTATGACGTTCGCAGGCTTTGGCGCCGCCGCCCTGAGCAATCGTCTGCAACGTGCTTTTCAGGTCATCCACCTGAGTCAGCATCGCCTGGTAATTGTCGCTGTAATCGGGGCTTTTATTGTTTATGCGGGTTTTGATAATGGCCATAAATTTGCCTTTGCTAATACTTTTCTATTATGCGCTTTGGCTAAAAAGCTCGCGGCCGATCAGCATGCGACGCACCTCTGACGTGCCGGCACCTATTTCGTAGAGCTTGGCATCGCGCAGTAAACGACCGGTGGGGTATTCATTGGTGTAGCCATTGCCGCCGAGCGCCTGAATAGCCTGCAGGGCCATCTGGGTTGCTTTTTCAGCGGTAAACAAGATTACGGCGGCCGCATCTTTACGTGAATCCTGATTGAGATCACAGGCTCTGGCCACCGCGTAGAAATAGGCGCGAGAAGCATTCAGGTCGGCATACATATCGGCTATCTTGCCCTGCATCAACTGGAATTCACCAATCGCTTGGCCGAACTGATTGCGTTCATGAATATAGGGCAACACTACGTCGAGACAGGCCTGCATAATGCCGACGGGTCCGCCGGACAGCACGGTGCGTTCGTAGTCAAGACCGGACATCAGTACCGCGACACCGCGACCTTCGCCGCCGAGTATATTTTCCGCTGGCACCGCACAGTCCTGAAAAACCAATTCACAGGTATTGGAACCACGCATACCCAATTTGTCGAGTTTTTGATGGCGAGAAAAGCCGGGGAAGTCCCGCTCGACAATAAAGGCAGTGATACCTTTAGAGCCAGCACTGACATCGGTCTTGGCATAGATAATATAAGTGTGCGCATCGGGCCCATTGGTAATCCACATTTTGTTGCCGTTGAGGAGATATTTGTCGCCCTGTTTCGTGGCGTTCAGCTTCATGCTGACGACATCGGAGCCGGCATTGGGTTCGGACATGGCCAGAGCGCCGATATGTTCGCCGGAACAGAGTTTGGGCAAATATTTCTGCTTTTGCTCTGCAGTGCCATTTTTAAATAGTTGGTTAACACAGAGGTTAGAGTGCGCCCCATAGGAGAGACCAACCGATGCTGAGGCTCTGGAGATTTCCTCCATGGCTACACTGTGAGCCAAATAACCCATCCCGGAACCGCCGTACTCTTCACTGACAGTAATGCCGAGCAGGCCGAGGTCACCAAATTTGCGCCAAAGATCCATTGGGAATTCATTGCTCTGATCAATCTCGGCTGCACGCGGTGCGATCTCCGCCTGGCAAAACTGGTAGACGCTGTCACGCAACATGTCGATTTCATCGCCGAGGTTAAAGTTCAGGCTGGGGTAGTGAGTATGCATAGTTTATTTTTTTCCGCTGGATTTTAGGGCCTCGATGCAATCTGTCTCAGCCTGGTTGAGGTCTTTGAGCAGTTTGCTGATATCGTCGAGCTGTCGGTTGAGTTTGATGCGCTGCTGCTGAATCGCATCGATCAGTTTTTTCAACTGATCAACATTGGTTTTACCGGGTTCGTACATGTCGATAATTTCTCGCGAGTCCTCGAGTGTGAGCCCGAGACGTTTGCCGCGCAAAATCAGTCGCAACCTGGTGCGATCGGCCGGGGTATAGACGCGCGTCTGACCGCGACGGGCAGGGGACAGTAGGCCCATATCTTCATAGTGACGGATGCTGCGGGGGGTAATCTCAAACTCTTTGGCGAGCTGAGAGATACTGTATTCGCTGGCGATGTCGGATGTTGGCTTGACCACAGTTTGATTGACTTCGGTTATGTAATGCAGGGAGTATAATAATCATTTAACGTTTACGTCAACGTAAGCTTTGAACCTAAACCTAAACCTAAACCTAAACCTAAACCTAAGACATATGACATAAGCGCAAGCTCGAACTCAAACGACAGCCGAATGGAGGGAGCTTGTCTTGCAGAAATAGAGTATCTCAGTCTAATTTAAGATCCATTTGGTACTGGAACAGCTCGGTGTTGTAGAGCGCGATGAGGTAGTCGACCAGCTCTTCCCGGTCGCCGTGTTGAGAAAATGAACGTCGCACTAACTGCAGCAATGGAGCGCCCGGACTGATATTGAGGTGGTTGGCAACAGCCGTAGAGGCACTTACAGCCCCAATAGTCTGTTTAACGTGGCTAACGCGCATACCAGTTTCACGAAAATATTGGTGACGAGATGCATTGATAAAGATGTCGCTAGTCTCAGGCATATCGACTCCAGCACTCCAGCTGTCGAAGTAGCCAAAAATCGCGCCCGCGCGCTCGCGAGTTCTTAGTAGATGGAACAATCGGTCGCTGCGGACGAGGTTAAACTCGGCAGCGATGCCCTGAGGGGGTTTGATCAGTGCGCATTCAAGCACCGTTGCTGTCGAACTCTCGGCAATGCTATCGATCTCTTCCAGCACACCGACCAGCGGTGCCTGCACCGGCTTGGGGGAATATTTGTAGATGACGTGGGTGCCTTTGGCGCGAGCCCGCTGCACCAGCTGTTCAGCAGCTAGCTCATTGACGGCACGTTTTGCGGTGATGCGCGACACATCAAATATCTCAGCCAGCTCCTGCTCGCTGGGCAGCTTGTCGCCATTGTGCAGTGAGCCGTCGAGAATAAAGCCTTTGATCACGCTATAGAGCTGATGATAGAGCGGCACGGGTAAGCTGGTCGATATATTGCGCCGCAGGTTCTTGTTGAACAGGGTTGCGCTCGCTTTGATGGTCATAGATAGGGCCTGATTGCTCTTTAAAATTCTTACGGACAGATTAAACAGTTGTATCACTAAAGAATGTTTGGTATAACTTTATACCATTATGGCCGGTTAAGTACAGCTCGCGATCGAAATCGTTACGCGGGCACTATAACCAATCAATCACTGGCTTAAAAAAATGCCGCCACAACTCTCTGTTTGGCGGGCGAGGGGAAAAATGAGACGCTGCTCTTTTTACCAATGGTTGCGAACGCTTGATGACTGTTCACGCTGTCGCTGTATGGGCATGGCTGTGGAGAGTAATCGATGAACCAGTCCTTGAAGGGGGTTCGGGTTCTCGACCTGACGCATATGCTGTCTGGCCCTTACGGCAGTATGATTCTCGCTGACCTGGGTGCTGAAACTATCAAGGTTGAACCTTTGGGGGGTGAGGGCACGCGCAAGCTTTTGGCGTCCGATCCGAATAACTCTCTGGATGGCATGGGAGCCTATTATCTCACTCTAAATCGCAACAAAAAGAGCGTCGTTATCGATCTCAAAAGTGAACAGGGTCTGCAGGTGTTTTATCAGCTGGTTGAAAAAGCCGATATTGTTATCAGCAATTTTGGAGCCGGTGTTGCAGAGCGATTGGAAATCGATTTTGATTCGCTCTGCACGATCAATCCACGCATTATCACCTGCACTGTTTCTGGATTTGGCTCCGATGGTCCCGGCAGTAAACGGCCGGCCTTCGACCAGGTGGCTCAGGCCATGGGCGGCGGTATGTCGATTACCGGGCCGGATCAACAGCAATTGGTCAGAGCAGGTATCCCGATCGGTGATCTCGGTGGCGGTATGTTTGGCGTGATGGGTGTGCTGGCGGCGTTGTATGAGCGTGAGCGCAGTGGGCGAGGCCAGCATGTTGATATTTCAATGCTCGATTGTCAGATATCCATGCTCAACTATATGGCGACCATGCATTTTCTCTCTGGTGAAAACCCTTATCCAATTGGCAACAGTCACTTTGTACATGTGCCATACAACACCTTTACTTGCTCAGACGGTTTTATCGTGATTGCGGTGATTACTGATAATTTCTGGCAAAACCTTAAGCGGGTGGTTAATTGCCCTGAGTTCGATGACCCCAAATATGACGTGCAGCCAGGTCGCTGGGAAGACCGCGATATGATCAATGCCCGACTTAACGAGCTGCTTAGCGTTGAGAGCTGTGCGCATTGGTTGGCGCTGTTCGAAGCGCAGCGAATCCCCTGTGCCCCAGTCAATAATTTCAGTCAGGCACTGTCAGACAGTCAGGTTCTGCACCGCAACATGGTGATCGACCTGAAACATCCCAATGGCAGCTCGACAAAGGGGCCAGGTAATCCGATCAAACTGTCACGTAGTGGTGATGAGCAATTTACTGCAGCGCCTCTTCTTGGTCAGGATACTGATGCGGTTTTGCATGAATTGCTTGATTTTAGCTTGCAAGAAATTGCGCAGATGCGCGCGGAGGGAACTGTTGCATGAAGAAAGAAACAGTCATTATTACCGATGTAGGGCCGCGCGATGGTCTGCAGAATCAGCCTAAGATTCTCACCACCGAAGAGCGTCTGATGTTAATCAGGGCGATTGCCGAAGCTGGTGTGCCGCAGATAGAAGTGGGCAGTTTTGTCTCGCCTAGAGCAGTGCCGGCTATGGCGGGCACTGATCAGGTATTTGCCGGGCTGAGTGATCAAGCCAATGCTGATGTGCTGTCGCTGGCCTTGATTCCGAACATGAAAGGCTATCAATTAGCTCGCGATGCCGGTGCCAAAATGGTCACAATGGTCCTTTATGCCAGCGATGGCATGGCGCAAAAAAATGCGGCCATGAGTATGGCTGATGCGGAAGCGGTGACACTTGATATTATCGACTGTGCGCGACGTGATGGTATTGCCGTGACGGCCACCGTCGCGGTTGTCTTCGAATGTCCGTTTGATGGGCCAACAGATCCCGCAGTGGTGGAAGATATTGTGGCAAGGGTTGTCGGGCACGCTGATCAGGTTGTGCTGGCAGACACCATAGGCGCGGCGCATCCTCAACAGGTGCGCGAATTGACTGCCTCGCTGGTGAAGCAGCATGGCTCAGGCAAACTCGGCTGCCACTTTCATGATACTCGGGCTATGGGCTTGGCCAATGTTTATGCTGCGCTGGAATCAGGAATCCGCCGCTTTGATAGTTCAATTGCAGGGCTGGGGGGATGTCCGTTTGCGCCGGGCGCGTCGGGAAATGTCTCGACTGATGATGTCGCAATGATGTTGGCGCAAATGGGCTTTGAGACAAGCATTGATCTGAACAAGTTGATGTTGGCGTCCGATCTGGCGGCCCAGTTGACGGGCACCGCGCCAGGAGGCCGGGCCAAGCCATGGCTGCAGCGCTATCTTTTGAAGGCTGCGTGATAAGAGCCGATTTTGAACTATCGGCGTATAAGAAAAAAACAATAAGAAGATCCGGAGATAAGTATGAGCTTTAGGCTAGGAGTAGACGTTGGGGGGACATTTACTGACCTTCTGCTGATCAATGAAACATCAGGACAGACTTTCACTGCCAAGGTGCCGTCGACTCCTGAGGATTCCTCTATCGGCGTTCTCAACGGTATTGCACGAATCTGTGATGAGTCGGGAATTGACCCCCGCGAGGTCAGTCGCGTGATGCACGGTACCACTGTGGCGACCAATGCAGTGCTAACAGGGCGTGGCGCCAAAGTGGGTCTGGTGACGACGGCCGGGTATGAAGATACCTTGCAGGTCGCGAGATCTTTCTGTCCAGGCGGACTTGGTGGCTGGGTCAGCTTTGTTAAAAAACCTTTGCTTGCGCCGCTGGAGCTCACGATTGGTGCCCATGAGCGGATGAGTGCGAGTGGTGAGCAGGTTCAAGCGCTGGACGAAGACCAGCTGCGTGTTGACCTCAAAACGCTGTATGCGACTGGTGAGGTCGAAGCGCTGACAATCTGTTTTATAAACTCTTATATCCACGGTGATCATGAAGTTCGCGCTCGCGAGATTGCTGCAGAAATTTTTGTCGATACGCCAATCTCTATTTCCAGTGAAGTCGTTCCCGAGATGCAGGAGTATGAGCGTACCGAAACCACGGTAGTCAACTCCTATGTGCGCCCTGAAGTGGCCAGGTATGTTAACAATCTGCAGTCGGCGCTCAACGATAAAATGGGAGCTGATACCCAGCTGTCCATTCTGCGCTCCGATGGCGGGCTCGCTTCGGCTCGGGCGTCAGCGGTGTCTCCGGTTAATCTGCTGATGTCGGGTCCGGCTGGCGGTGTGTCGGGTGCGATCTATTTCTGTAGTCGCGCCGGCTACGACAATATTCCGACCTGCGATATGGGCGGTACCTCCACCGATGTGGCGTTAATTCAAAATTCTCGAGCTCGGGTGCGGCGTGAGACCATTGTTGGTGACGTTCGTGTGCGCGCGCCATCCGTCGATGTGCGTACCGTAGGCGCTGGTGGTGGTTCAATTGCTTTTGTGCCCGAGTTAACTAAAGCTTTGAGAGTTGGTCCGGAATCTGCTGGTGCGGTTCCCGGCCCAGCTTGTTACATGAAGGGCGGAGAACAGCCAACGGTCTGCGATGCCAATGTGGTGCTCGGCTATCTACCCTCCGATGTGCAGCTCGGTGGTAAAATGGAGATTAATCGCGAGGCTTCGGTTGCCGCGGTGCAAACCGTGGCCGATGCCATGGGTATTGACTTGATGGAAGCCGCTGAAGGCATCGTCAAGATCGTCAATGAATCGATGTTTGGTGCGCTACGGCTGGTTTCGGTTGAGCAGGGCTATGACCCACGTGATTTTGCGTTGGTTGGATTTGGTGGTGCCGGACCATTGCATGCCAATGCGTTGGGAGTTTTAACTGATGCCTGGCCAGTGATTATTCCTCCAGGCCCGGGTGTGCTCTGTGCGTATGGTGATGCCACAACTCAGGTGCAGGATGAGGCGGCACGAACCTATCTAACAATGGCTAGCGAGCTCAGTGATCAGCAGCTGGCCGTGGATTTGCGCGAGCTGCAAGAACGTGCCGGTGAAGCATTGCTGGCCGATAATATTCCTGTATCCGAGCATGAAATCACCTATCAGGCCGATCTGCGTTATTCTGGGCAGGCATTCCAAATCACTATCGACTTTACCGAGGCGGAGCTCAAAGAGCGCGGTGTTGCACTGTTGACTGATCAGTTTGATGCAGAGCATGAGCAGCTGTTTACTTTCAAACTCGGTGACGGGCATGAAATTTTGATGATTCGCGCGGTGGCCAAAGCGCAAGCCAAAGCTATTGCTGAACTAAAAATGGGGCAAGCGGGCACGACGCTGGATGAATGTAAGATCCACGAGAGTCAGTTTTATTACGAAGGCGCTTGGCACGCGGCCAATATCTACGACCGTGCTAAATTGCATGCGGGCCTGCAAGTCGAGGGTCCGGCGATTGTCGGTGAGATGGATTCAACCACCGTGGTTCTGCCGGGCTATATCGCCGCAGTGGATACGGTGGGCAATCTGTTGATCAATCCGGCTTCTAGCTCTGCGAAAGGGGGACAATAATCATGACTGCAAGACTATTAGAAACCAATACCAATCCCCTTCAGCATGTTGAAGTCGATGGGGTGACTGTCGACATTATCGAAAATGCTCTGCGCAATGCGCGAGAAGAAATGGATGCGGTGCTGTTTAGAACGGCTATGTCGCCCGGGATTCGCGAGCAGGGTGACTGCTTTCCGATGATTGCCAACAAAGAAGGTAAGATGGTTGTGGGGCAGTTTGGCTCTTTTATCGGACCATTCCTCGAAGCCTACGATGACGAGATCGAAGAGGGCGATATTATCCTCACCAACGATCCTTATATGTGTAATGCGGCTGTCTCGCACCTTCCTGACTGGGTGGTGTTGGTGCCGGTGTTCAAAGAGGGCAGGCACATTGCCTGGTCTGCGATGTTCGGACATATGTCCGACAATGGCGGCATGGTGCCGGGATCGATACCGATTCAGGCGACAACCATTTTCCAGGAAGGTATTCGCATTCCACCAACCAAGCTGTATAAAAAAGGTGTTTTGCAAAGTGACCTGCTGGAGCTGATTTTGCATAACGTGCGAACTCCACAGTGGAATCGCTTTGACCTTAATGCGCTGGTTGCGGCCTGTAATACTGCAGCCAAACGCTGTGTCGAACTGGCCGATCGTTTCGGTGATGACGTGCTGTTTTCGACCATGAATATTATGTTGCAGCGTAACTACGACGCCATGAAGCATATTATCGGCATGTTTATTCCCGAGGAGCCGAGAGAGTTTGAAGATTATCTCTGTGACGATGGTATGGGCATGGGACCCTACAAGATAAAGTGCACCATGTGGCGTGAAGGTGAGAAGGCAATCTTTGATTTTGCCGGCACCGACCCACAGGCACAGAGCTCGGTTAATTTCTTCCTTAACGAAGATATGTTCAAGATGTTCTTTGGTTCCTTCACAATTAACGTGGTCGACCCGCAGATAGTCTTTAATGATGGTTTCTATGACCTTGTGGATGTCCGCATTCCTCAGGGTACTCTGCTAAAGCCAAACTATCCTGCTGCGCTGTCCGGTCGAACCCATGCTTTAGGGCGCATTTTTGATGTGCTCGGCGCTCTGTTGGGAATGGGGGCACCTGAGATGATGCTTAATGCAGCGGGTTTCTCTGATTCGCCGCACCTGTTCTTCTCTGGCTACGATACCCGTGAAGGTAAGGGTAATGAATGGTTCCAGCTGTTCCAGATTGGTTTTGGTGGTGTTCCGGGTCGTCCGGTGGGTGATGGGCCTGATGGTCACTCACTGTGGCCAGGCTTTACCAATGTGCCCAACGAGTTTATTGAGTCCTATTTCCCACTGCGTATTGAGCGTTATGAAACCATCCCCGATTCTGGTGGTGCCGGTTTGCATCGCGGCGGAAATGGACTCAGTGTAGCCTATCGGTTTCTTGTCGATGGCGACATAGGTATTCATGATGAGCGCTGGCTGACGTTCCCATGGGGCGTTCTCGGTGGTGATACCGGGTTGCGTTCAACCAAGAAATTGGTTCGTGCTGACGGCAGTGAAGAATGGTTGCCGGCCAAAGTTGAGGGCGTTAAGGTGAAGGCGGGCGACTTGCTCTACTTCAATACTTGGGGTGGCGGCGGCTGGGGCGATCCATTTGCTCGCGATCCCGAGCTGGTGCGCCAGGATGTGGCACGCAGATTGGTTTCAGTTGAAGGCGCGCGCCGCTATGGTGTTGTGATTGCAGCTAATGGCTCAGTCGATATGGCCGCAACGGAGACGTTGCGAGCAGAGCTGATAGCGGCTCGAGGGAGTAATGATGTACTGTTTAATTTTGGTGGTGAGCTTGAGGATATCCGCAGTCGCTGTGAGGCGGAAACCCATCTTCCTGCGCCTGTAGCGCCAACCTTTATTGGTGCTCGACACTAGGTTAAAAAGTTTTTTATAAGATATAAGTTAGATTAACAAAAACATATAACATACTGTTTTAAAATAACAATTAGACCTGATTCAGGGGGATATTATGAAAGTAACACATGTGAAGAAATCATTGGTTCTGGCGATTTTGGCTGGTTTTACGAGTGCTTCCGTTGCAGAAATGGCGATTGAAGAGGTCGTTGTTTCGGCGCGAAAGCGTGCGGAAAATCTTCAGGAGGTGCCGATTGCTGTAACGGCATTCACCGAGTCGCAAATTGAAAGTGCGGGCATTCAGCGTCCTGGCGATTTCATCAGTCTGATGCCAAACGTAACCATGGTTGATTCGGCCAACGTTGGTGACACCCAAGTGAGTATCCGCGGTATTGTTTCAACCCGCGATGCGGAATCGACCTTCGCCTATGTGGTAGATGGCGTGCTGGTTACTAATCCGAACGGCTTCAATGAAGAGTTGCTCGATGTTAGTCAGATTGAAGTTCTGAAAGGCCCTCAGGGCGCTCTGTATGGTCGTAACGCGGTGGCGGGTGCGATTATTGTCTCCACCAATCGCCCGGACAGCGAGTTTGAGGCCAATCTTAAGTTGGGTGCGGGGAATAATGGGTCACGCAACGGCAGCCTGGCGATCAGCGGTGCACTGGGCAGTGATAATCTGCTCGGTCGTCTAAGCGTCAGTCAGCGCGAGACTGACGGTCATTACCAAAACACTTATACCGGTGCCAGCTCAGTCGATTTCCTTGACGATACTACTATTCGAGGTCGCCTGATCTGGGATGTCAGCGAAGAGCTCTCACTGGACTTCCGCGCAGGTATGAGTGAAGTCAGCGGCGGTGCGATTAACTTTAATGCAGTGTTTGCTCTGCCGGCATTTGCCAATGATTTTGGCCTTGGGCCCTCTTTCTTTGCGGATGTTAATCAGCATGAATTTACCTTTGCCAACAATGTACCAGGTGAAAACGAGCAGGAGACATCTGAGTTTTCGGTGAAAGCAGACTGGGATCGCGAGGGCGTCGATGTCAGTGTTGTGCTTAGCTACAGTGATCTCGAGGAGTATCTGCTGTCGGATGGCACCAGCGCAACATTCTATGGCTACGAGTTAACCGATGCCTGTCAGGCTGATCGTGCGACATTGAACAATACTCCGGCAGGTTTGGGTGGGGCCGGTCGTGAGGATCTGTTTGGTCCGTTCTTTGCGCCATTTGGGGTATTTCCTCCGGGTGTTGACTTTGAGGGTATCTATGGCCCCTACACACCAACGGCCTGTGATGGTTACCAGTACCAGGAGCGCAATCAGTCGGATACCAGTCTTGAAATTCGTCTGACCTCGGATGAGGATTCTGCTGTCAGCTGGATTGCCGGTGTCTATGCTGCCGAGATTGAGCGTCAGGTTGTGGTTGCCTATGGCGCCGATACGGGCAGTGGCTTCTTGCGTCAGCCCTATGTGGACCCAACTGGTCCAAATCCGACTGATCTGCTGTTTAATGACCAGTTCGATACGTCTGTTATGGCGGTCTTTGGGCAGATGGAATTTGAGCTGAGTGACGATATGGAGCTGGCATTTGCAGCGCGTTATGACCGCGAAGAGCGCGATGTTAACAACCAGGTGCCTAATGTTGCCGGTTCAGGCATGAACGTTAACTCGACTGGATCGATAAATCCGGCATTTGCAGCCAATCCGAACGGTATACCCAATCGAAATGCGACCTTTAGCCAGTTCCAGCCGAAGGTAACCTGGAGCTGGAATGCCGCGGAAGATTTTAATCTTTATGCCAGCTGGGGTGTCGGTTTCCGCAGTGGTGGATTTAACTCCATTGGCAGTGAGGCACTGATTGACTTCTGGTATAACAATAATGGTGACGGAACCAACCCCGGCGCCCTGGTTGACGGTCAACTTCAGGTTAGAGATGAGTACGACAAAGAGGTCTCAACGAGCTATGAGCTGGGTAGCAAGATGGAGTTTTTGGACAACCGTCTGCGTATCAATGCGTCAATTTTCAATACCGATGTTGAAGACAGCCAGTTCTTTGAATTCTTTGCTGGCCCATTTGGTTTGATGCGTGTGGTGACCACCATTGAAGATGTGCAGATCCAAGGTTTTGAAATGGACTTTAATGCACTGGTTACTGAAAATCTGTCTCTGTTTGGTGGCGCCGGTTTCCTTTCGAGTGAAATCCAACGCAACGATCATCGCCCTGTTACCGTGGGCAACGATGCGCCGCAGACGCCTGATCGCACCTTTAACCTGGGCGCGCAGTTTGAAACCGAAGTGTCTAGTGGCATCAATCTGACTGCTCGTCTCGATTGGCAGCATGTTGGTGAAATGGCTTTCCATACCCTTCAGGGTGAAGCAACTCCAAGCATCTGGCAGGTGTTCTATCCCGGTGCGAGTATCACTCAGGACTTCAGTAAAGCGTCGCGCGACTCATACGAAACGCTCAATGCCCGTCTCTCTATTGATGGCGAGAACTGGGGTGTAACGGTGTGGGGACGTAACATTACTGATGAAAGGTATCTGGAAGAGATCATTCCGGCTCCTGAATTTGGTGGTTCATTTGTTCACCCGGGTGCAAAGGATTCCTACGGCGTTGACTTTAGCTACCGTTTTTAATTTCGGGTAGTATCCGCAGCGGGCTGTGCTTTTGATTATAAAAAGCGCGGCCCGCTTTTTTTTGGGTGAAAAATTTATGTGTAAAACGAAAACCTGGAACAGTCATGTCAAATAATCTTCAACAAAATAAACTGGGACTCACTGCCAGCCCGGCATTACTGCTGGTGGATATGATCAACGGTTTTACCGATCCAGAATGCCCTCTGGGAGTGTCATGTCCAGAGGTGGTTGAGGCCAATAGACAGCTGCTCGAGCTATTTCGTCAACTGCAGCTTCCGGTATTTTTTACAACAGTGGTGTATCGAGATGAAAAGCAGGCTGATGTTTTTAGACGCAAAGTGCCTGCGCTCAATGTGCTCCGCCCGGACAGTCACTGGGTGGCAGTGGACGCTGCGCTGCAGCCTCGAAAAAGTGAACCTCTGATTGAAAAGTGCTGGGCGAGCGCTTTTTTTGGCACCGATCTGAATGATCAGTTGCGCGACCTCGGGGTTGATTCGCTGGTGGTCACGGGTTTAACCACCAGTGGCTGTGTTCGCGCTTCAGCCGTAGATGCTCTGCAATATAACTATCAAGTGGTGATCGCTGAGGAAGCGGTGGGCGATAGAAATTCTGAGGCTCACCGAGCCAATCTGTTTGATCTAAACGCCAAATATGCCGATGTGCAGCCACTGCAGAACGTTCTCAGTAAGCTATCGGCTCTGAAGCATCAATAGATTTAAAGGCAAGGGTTTAAGCGTTACAAGTGGTTGTATCTACCACGATAAAACAGCAAGGGTTCCAACGCCCGGTCGCTAAAGTCGAGGACTCTGCCAACCAGAATTACATGGTCTCCACCGTCATATTGATGCTCAATAGCGCAGTCAAAGCAGGCGCTGTAGTGGGGCAGTATAGGTGCCCCGGAGGCGCCTTTGGTGCAGTTAAGGTCGGCAAATTTGTCGGCCCCACTTTTGGCAAAGCGGTTGGAAAGCTCCTCTTGGTCGGCGGCTAACACATGAATAGCAAATGACTTGGTCGAGATAAAATCTTCGAAGCAGTTTGCGTCGCGACCAATGCTCCAGAGCACCAATGCGGGGTCCAGAGAGACAGAGTTAAAGCTATTGGCGGTCATGCCAACCATGCGGCCGTCTCCGGCTTCTGTGGTGATAATGGTGACGCCGGTGGCAAAGCTGCCAAGGGCATTACGAAATTCGATGGTTTGATTTTGGTTGTCAGGCATATTAACTCTTTAAGATAATCGGTAAGGCTGCACGGTTAATGATCCGCTCGCCGTGAGCATCACAGCGCGCATGATCGGTTGCCTGCCCTTGCGGTGCAAGGGTTATTGACCAAATCGCCAGGCTTTTGCTGGATCTGGCTCAGAGCTTGGCGGCCAATCTGGTGCCCTGGTCGATTGCACGTTTGGCATCCAGTTCCGAGGCAATATCCGCGCCACCAATCAGATGATGGGTAACCGTCAGTCCTTCCACCAGGTCACGCAGCGGATCTTGGCCGGCGCAGATAATAACAGTGTCTACATCCAGAACCTGCGGCTTATCACCCACCGTTAGATGCAAGCCCTGATCATCAATTTTATGATAATCGCAGCTGGGCATTAAGCGCACACCCTTCATCACCAGTCCCGCACGGTGAATCCAGCCGGTGGTTTTCCCCAGCCCTGAACCCACTTTGGAGGTCTTGCGTTGGAGCAAGTAAACCTCGCGCGGGGAAGGTTCAGGCTGAGCCTTGACGCCCTCAATGCCGGAGCGCGAACCAAAGCTCATATCGATTCCCCACTCTTTCATAAAGGCTGGAATATTCTGGCTGGTGGATTCGCCGCTGTGGGTAATATACTCCGCAGTATCAAAGCCGATGCCGCCGGCGCCAATTATGGCGACCTTTTGACCGACTGGCTTTTTCGCGCCAATAACATCGAGATAGCTGAGGACCTTGGGGTGATCAATGCCTTCAATTTCTGGTGTGCGAGGGCTGATGCCGGTAGCGACAATCACGTCGTCAAAGCCACCGTCGTTGAGCTGTTCAGCGGTCACACGCGTATTTAGCCGCAAGTTGACACCGGTCAGCTCAATCTGCCTATTGAAATAGCGCAATGTTTCGTAGAACTCTTCTTTGCCGGGAATTTGCTTGGCAATATTAAACTGCCCACCAATCTCATCGGCGGCATCAAACAGGGTCACTTTATGTCCCCGCGAAGCGGCGGTGGTCGCGGCTGAGAGTCCAGCTGGGCCAGCACCGACTACGGCGATATTTTTCACCGCCGTGGCGGGCGCAATAGTCAACTCGGTTTCATGGCAGGCCCGAGGGTTGACGAGACAGCTGGTCATCTGACCGTTAAATACATGGTCAAGACAGGCCTGGTTGCAGCCGATGCAGGTATTAATCTCATCGGCGCGGTTTTCCATTGCTTTGATCACAAAATTGGGGTCAGCGAGGAAAGGTCTTGCCATGGAGATCATGTCAGCATCGCCACGTTCGAGGACCTCTTCTGCGACTTCTGGCGTGTTTATGCGGTTGGAGGTGATCACAGGTACCGAGAGTTCTTTTTTGAAGCGTGCGGTGACCCAGGTAAACGCTGCACGTGGCACTTTGGTGGCAATGGTGGGGATCTGTGCTTCGTGCCAGCCAATGCCGGTGTTGATAATTGTGGCGCCGGCCTTCTCAATGGCCTTGCCCAGCTGAATCACTTCCTCAGCGGTGCTGCCGCCCTCGACCAGATCAAGCATAGAGAGGCGAAAGATGATAATAAACTTTTCGCCGACAGCTTCACGCACACGACGCACTACCTCAATTGGTAGGCGAATGCGTTTTTCATAGCTGCCACCCCAGTCATCGTCACGCTGGTTGGTGCGCGCGGCAATAAACTGATTTAGAAAGTAGCCCTCTGAGCCCATAATTTCGACGCCGTCATAGCCGGCTTTCTGCGCTTGCACTGAGGTAAAGACAAAGTCGTCGATCTGTTTGTGGATGCCCGCTTCGTCTAAGGCGCGTGGTGTGAACGGGTTGATGGGTGACTTGATTGCGGAGGGTGCGACCTGGTCGGGAGAGTAGGCATAGCGACCGGTGTGAAGGATCTGCATACAGATTTTGCCATCATGGGCATGAACCGCATCGGTAATTTGTCTGTGACCGGCAATATCCTCATCTGAGACTAATTTCTTTGTGTTTGGATGGGTGCCACCTTCACTGTTGGGGCCAATACCACCAGTGACAATTAAGCCCACACCCCCTTGAGCCCGCTCGCCAAAATAAGCTGCCATACGTTCATAGCCATCAGACGCTTCCTCTAGACCAGTGTGCATGGAACCCATCAGAACACGGTTTTTTAATTGGGTAAAACCCAGATCCAAGGGTGCAAGAAGGTTGGGATAAGTGCTGTGGGACATAGTTGACTCCGCTATGATTGATTATTGTTATTTTGTGCCGCTGAAGGTGTTGTACGTGCCGCAGACTTTGTACGCACTGAGCCTCAGTTTGGTTGATTTAATGTAGAGCTAGGCAAACAGGTTAAAGAGGCATTTTGACACTGTCAAGATGTATTGTTACATTGCCTTCCATGAGTTCACCTCCGTCAAATTCAAGCGTTCGTCCAGGCTACCATCACGGTGATCTGCGTCAGGCCCTGCTGGTGTCTGCAAAACAGCTAATCGCCGAAGCGGGCATTGAAAACCTCTCACTGCGACGGCTTGCTGAAAGGGCGGGAGTGTCACGCACGGCTCCGTACCATCATTTCTCCGATAAAAATGACCTTTTGTGCGCGATTGCTTCCGAGGGTTTCCGGCGCCGGTATCGAGCTGCCATCGACAGTTTTGATGACGCCTCCAAAACCATGCAGGAGAAATTTGAAGGCTTTGTGCAAGACTATATTCAATTTGCGGTTGATAGCCCCGAAGAGTATGAATTGATGTTTGGTCGCAGTATCTGGAAACAACAGAACAGCACCGAAGAGCTGCGCAATGTGGCATACCCCTGTTTCCAGCATCAGGTAGAGATGGTGCGCTGCTGGCAGGAGTGTGGATTGATCAGTGGTGATAATGCGTTGCGCACCTCTCAGGTAATATGGGGGGCGCTGCACGGGATGGCGAAACTGTTGATTGATGGTATCTATACTGACACAGCGCAGATTGAAGATATGTCTCGCTGCGCAATTAAAATATTTATTAATAAATCCAATTAAGATATTGAAATATAATATAAAAGATAAATTTATCTGTCTGTTGAAGTGTCTCTAGGCAATCGCCTGATCAGAATCTGCCTGAGCTGAAAAATAAGGCCCTTCAAACGCACTAATTTTTTGACTTTGTTAAAAATGAGAACTACTTTTACAAAGCCTGTTAAGCAGTTTCAAAGTTTAATCTCGATTTGTGAACATGGTCACATTTACCTCTGCATGCAAGACGCATGTAATGCGAAGTTTTCTGGAGTTGGGGTAGTCATGTGAAGTAAACGTAATTTATGGAGTTGTAAACGATATTTAGGAGTAAGTTATGAAGATTAGTTCTGTTAAATTACTGCAGTTTTTGGCAGGTGTCTTGCTGCTGTCCTCGGCCAGTTTGTCCATGGCAGCAACCTACGACTACGATTTTGATGGTGACGAAAATGAGCGGGGAGGGCAGCCGCTGAACGTTGGTGATCTCAATGTCTACGGTTATAAAAATGGCCGAGAGGCCGCTGCCTATTTGGATTCTGGCAGTCTCGCCGGTATGGGTGTTTGTGGTGAATTGTCGAGTCAGCTCCAAACTGGGACGAGTAATAAGTGCAACCCTTCCAGTGATGATAATCTCCAGGCTGGTGAAGTGTTGGAGTTTGTCTTTGACGCGGCAAAAGGTGTGGCCAATGTGGGAATCAATGGTCCTCACGTAAGCGCAGATGGTGAAACAGTGCGAATATGGACGGATACCGGAGGATGGGATGACCTGGTGGTTGCTTCAGGCAAGATTACCCTGGGTTTCTATCTGACAACACTCAAAGTTTTCGGAACGTTAACAGGTTGGGCCGCTGATAAGTGGTGTCCCGGAACGACTTCTGAGTTGTATGTGGCTGATATTAACGAAGTGCCTCTTCCTGCAGCTGCTTGGCTGTTTGGTTCTGCATTGTTCGGGTTAGCTGGGTTACGCCGTCGCAAGGTTTCCGCTTGAGAGTCCGTTACCCTGAGTGCTAATTGCACAGAAGCTAATCCAGAGCCAAGTGCACAGTCTGGACTAAGTTCTGATCGCTAGGCTTGGGATAGTTAGCAGTAAATAAAAAACCCCGGTTAAGTTCCGGGGTTTTTTATGCGCACATTACAATTGCATAGGGGTGACTGGAGGGCTAAATAAAGTGTCGGTCAAGATTCCGCATTGATAGTTGAGCCCTCCACAGGTTACTCCTGATCATCCATCTCATCCATCTCATCCATTATCTCATCGATACTATTAACAGCCTCATCAACCGTTTCCTCGGCTTCATTAGCAGCGTCTTCTGCGGCATCCATCGCATCCTCTGCGACAGCTTCAACCTGCTCAGAGAGGCTGGTCTCATCTGCCGACGCTGCGGCTTCATCGGTTGGTTTCCCGGTGTCGCATCCACTCAATCCCACGGTTGCCAAAAAGGTGGCTAGAATCGCAGCGGGCAAAACTGTTTGCTTTTTCATCCTTCTACTCCTTATTTATATCATCCATTTGTTTGTTTAGTGATCTTTGGCGCTTCGGGGTTTATATCTCACACTTAAGCTTCTTTACCGTTCAAAGCACTTGCTTTACAGCATAGTCCAAGGTGACTCACAAATCGTATCCCTTCGGATATTTTTATGCTCAATCAATTTATCTGCATCTGGCTGTAGGTGATTGCCGGAACGGTGTTGCTTGAAAAACCGAGCCGTCGTGGGCGAAAAGAACTTTCAACCCACGGGTTGGCGATATTGATCAGGTCGTGTAGGATTGTTTATCTGAGGCGCATCTGCGCATGGGAGCTCGCTTCCGACTCAGTCGAATGGAATGGTTTAAGGTCCCGCGAGAACATCAATAAAGCGAGAGTTGAAGCCGAAAAGAAAAAATATAAGGCTGCTTGCAGCAATAAATAACAATTAAATTTCATGTCCCGGGGGAGTCTCTATGTATAAGAAAATCTTTAAAGCGATGAGTCTGTTGCTGTGCTTGACGGGGTACGCTTTTAGCGGTGCCGCTATCGCAGAGCCAGATTTGCCGGTAATTGGCATCACAAAGATCAAGGCTCCGGTCAATGATAGTTATCGTGGTTCACGGGTGAACGCCAAGCAGGATAATTTTCAGACCATGCTTGAGACACAGATGGCTCAGGTCGGACGCTTCAAAATTATCGAGCGTAACCGGGTCGATGAAATTTTGGGCGAGCAGGGGCTGAACAATGAATTTGGTGACGGGCAGACAGCCGGTGGCGGTTTTAATGTCAGTGGCGTTGATTATCTGGTTTACGGTGCTATTACCAAGCTTGGTCAGCGTAAAAAGGCTATGGCCACAGGCAATTTTTCGACAGCGTCATTGATTACTGAGTTTAGCGCCGATATCAAGGTGGTGGATGCCTCCACGGGTGAAGTGCGCAAAGCTGAGACTGTTTCCGTTGAGCACAAGTCGGCAGGCGGTATGGCGACAGGCTCCTATGCTTCGGTAAATGGCGCGGCTGACCCGCTCTCCGATATTCAACGTATTGCGGCGAAGAAGGTTGCTGCATTAATTGCAACCAGTATTTTTCCAATAGAAGTAGTCAAGGGCGGAGACATTATCTATCTCAACTACGGCAGCGCGATCTTGGATCAGGGCGATATAGTCAATGCCTACAGACCAGGCGAAGAGTTGATTGATGAAGCCACTGGCATCAATTTAGGAGCAGAGGAAGAGTTTGAGGGTGAATTGGAAGTGACTCAGGTGACCGCCAAGTTTAGTAAGGCGAAGTTGCGGTCTGGCAACCCACCGTCAAAGGGCAGCCTGATCAGAATCAAAACCAAAGCATCTGAGAATAGCTCATCAAATGGTACACCTGGTCAGAAACGTGGCCGTAAAATTTAATAAAGGATAAAAAATGAACAATATAATTACAGGTATGAAAGTCGTTTTGGGGATGTGTCTCGCCTTAAGTTCAACATGGGCTCTGGCTCAGAGTAGTAAGCCAATCGTTGCTGTGGGAACCTTTGAAAGTTCGTTCAACAACTATGATACGCGCAATATTCAGACTGCGATTGAGACTGCATTATCGAAAACCCAGAAGTTTTCCTTGATGGAGCGTGGACGTCTTGACCAGCTGCTGGCGGAGCAGGGTATGGGCGCAGACGGGTTGGTCAATGGGTCTGGTCAAATGGGTGGATTCGATGGGGTTGATTATCTGATCTATGGACGGGTGACTCAACTCGGTCTCGAGGCAAAAAATCTCTTCATTATGAGTGCCTGTGAAGCCGTGTTAGGCATTGATATTCGTGTAGTGGATGTGACCACAGGCGAAATTCGTCTGAGTGAGACCTTGCAGCAGGATGATCAAGTGAATACTGCCGATGCAGAGTCTGATCCTTGTCGAGGAATTGGTATATCTGCATTCGATAATCTGACTGCTAGCACTGCACGTGACCTTGCCGAGAAACTGACTCAGAATCTGTTTCCGGTAAAGTTAGCGAAAGTGTCCTCTGAGGAGGTCTACCTGAACTACGGTGAAGGTTTTTTGAACAACGGCGAAGTGCTGAAAGTAGTTTCTTTGGGTGAGGGTTTTGAGGATCCGGATACAGGTGAAATTATTGGTGCAGAAGAAGAGTTGCGCGCAGTGATCAAGGTCACCAAGCTGCGTCCCAAGTTTTCGATCGCTAAAATTGTCTTGCAAAGTGGCAGTCTCAGTCCTGGAGATGTTGCTAACCGATTGTCAAAGAAAGCACAGAAATCAGCTGATAAGATGATCAAATCATGTAAGAGCGCGATCCAAAAGATGGAAAAATCGTGTAAAAAAGAAGGTTCCAAGTGTGACAAGGCGTCTGAGAAGAAAACCGCTGCCTGCACATTGAAATAAGAATGCCGTAGGTGGGCCGGCAAGTTCTAGCCGGCCCACTACTGCATATGATATTGTATGTCATCGTTATCTGTACCTGCTCGTTGCTCATTCAGCCCATCGTTATTGCCCAACATATTGCCTAATACCGGTTTTCTCTTTTTTTGATGCGGGGAGACGTCACCGCCAGCCTATCTTGTGCTGTTCGTGGCGACCTCGATTGATCTGTCAGTTATGGCTGTTGCCAAAGCAGATAAAAAGGCTAATTAGTTGCTGAAAGCCAAGGGCTGTGGCAAACTTCACGCCGCTTTTAGAGGGGTCTCTAGAAATTGATCAATAATCAATTGGCCCTGTTGTCTACCCGGCTCTAAAAGTACGTTTTTATGCGAAAGTGGCGGAATTGGTAGACGCGCTGGATTTAGGTTCCAGTGGGGCAACCCGTGAGAGTTCGAGTCTCTCCTTTCGTACCAAATTTACCCAGTATCATCGTGAGGAAAATCCATGCAGGTTTCCATCGAGTCCAGCACTGGCCTTGAGCGACAGCTCAAGATTGGTGTCCCTGCCGACCGTATTGAGAATGAAGTCACCGAGCGTCTTCAGAAAGCCACCAAAACCGTTAGCATTAAGGGTTTTCGCAAAGGCAAAGTGCCACTGAAAGTTGTCAAGCAGCAGTTTGGCAAAGGCGTGCGTCAGGAAGTGATTGGTGAGATTGTCAATTCGACGTTTTATGAAGCCATCTCTCAGGAGAAATTGCGTCCGGTAGGGCAGCCTCGTATTGATGAGATCAAAGACTCTGAAGGCCAGGATTTGGAATATCTGGCGGTGTTTGAGGTCTATCCTGAAGTGACTCTGGCGGATCTGAGTAAAGTCTCCATCTCGCGTCCTGTAACCGAATTAAATGACGACGATGTCGCCAAAATGATCGATGTGCTGCGCAATCAGCAGGCGAGCTTTGAAGCCTCCGATAAGCCTGCCGAAGAGGGTGATCAGGTTAATATCGACTTTGTTGGTACCAAAGGTGGCGAAGAATTTGCTGGCGGCAAGGCTGAGGGCCAGGACTTGGTGCTGGGATCTAATAGCATGATTCCTGGCTTTGAAGATGGCCTATTGGGTGTCAGCGCTGGTGATGAAAAGGTTCTCAAGCTCAAGTTCCCAAAGGACTACCACGCAGAAGAGCTTAAGGGCGCAAAAGTTGAGTTCGCGGTTAAGGTCAATTCAGTCTCCTCAAAGACTTTGCCAGAGATGGATGACGAATTCTTCAAGCTTTACGGCGTCAGTGAGGGCGGCGAAGACAAGTTCCGTGAAGATGTGCGCAATAATATGGAGCGTGAGTTACGCAATGCTATTCGCAACAAGGTTAAGAACCGTGTAATGAGTCAGCTGTTTGATCTGAATAAGGTTGAGTTGCCTGCGGCACTGGTCGACAACGAAATTCTCCAGCTCAAGCAGCAGATGGTTCAGCAGTTTGGTGGTGGCCAGCAGTTTGATCTCAATATGCTTCCAGACGATATGTTCCGCGATAAAGCGCAACGTCGTGCGGCGCTGGGCGTAATTGTTTCAGAGATTGTTAAAGTCGAAGAGCTTACTCCCGATGAAGAGAGTGTGCGCGAGAGAATTAATGAGATTGCCTCGACCTATGAGCAGCCAAAAGAAGTTGTCGACTACTATTACAGCCAGACAGAATTGCTTAGTTCTGTTGAGGGTGTAGTGCTCGAAGATCAAGTGACTGAGTTGGTTTTGTCTAAGGCGAAAGTGTCCGATGAAGCGTGCTCTTATGAAGAAGCGGTAAAGCCTGATCCAGAACCAAGTGCTGCCGACGCTTAGACGGCAGGCTAGATTCAGCTACAAGTCGGGTGCCGGAATCTGGTTGCCCGACTTATTGCGTATAGTGGTAAGGTAGCGTGAGTGTCGTGACTGTGTCGTCAAAGCACCATCATATGCAAAAGCATCAACGGAAATAGCGAGGAAGCAATGAATTTTCAGCAAGTAAAGGCCGGTGAAATGCAAGATCCTCAGGCCAGTGGTCTGGTGCCAATGGTTGTAGAGCAGAGCTCTCGCGGCGAGAGAGCTTATGATATTTATTCTCGGCTGTTAAAAGAGCGTGTGATCTTTCTCGTCGGTCAGGTCGAAGACCATATGGCTAACCTGATCGTTGCCCAGATGCTGTTTCTTGAGTCTGAAAACCCGGATAAAGATATCCACCTTTATATCAATTCGCCCGGTGGCTCGGTGACCGCAGGTCTGTCTATCTACGACACCATGCAGTTTATCAAGCCCGACGTGAGTACCATGTGCATAGGTCAGGCAGCAAGCATGGGCGCCTTTCTACTTGCCGCAGGTGCAGAGGGAAAACGCTATTGCTTGCCGAATTCACGAACCATGATTCATCAGCCAAGTGGCGGTGCTCAGGGTCAGGCGACTGATATTCATATCCAGTCTCAGGAAATCCTCAAAATCAAAGCGCGCCTCAATGATCTGATGGCCAAGCACACCGGGCAGCCGGTAGAGAAAGTCACGGCAGATACCGAGCGTGATAATTTTATGAGTGCGGAGGAATCCAAGGCATACGGTCTGATTGACGATGTGCTGGACAAACGTGGGTAGAGCGGCTAGTCTTCTCTCTTAACGCAATAATTATTGACTGCAACTGACTGTTTTATATCGGTTTTGTCTTTTTCACCGGAGGTTTGAAATGAGCGATGATGACACTTTAGGGGAAAGCGGAAAGCTTCTCTACTGCTCATTCTGCGGCAAGAATCAAAACGAAGTGCGACGCCTAATCGCAGGCCCTTCGGTCTATATCTGCGACGAGTGCGTTGATCTGTGCAACGATATTATCTCTGAGGAGGCGGTTGTCGCAGAGTCAAGTGACAGCAGTGATGAGCTGCCTGTTCCTGCAGATATCAAAGGCAACCTCGACGCCTACGTAATCGGTCAGGAGCGTGCCAAACGTATTCTCTCTGTTGCTGTGTACAATCACTACAAGCGTCTCCAGGTGAAAGATTCTGGCGTAGCAGGGTCAGATGTAGAGTTGGGCAAGAGCAACATTTTGTTGATTGGACCGACAGGTAGCGGTAAGACACTGCTGGCTGAAACGCTGGCGCGTATGCTCGATGTTCCCTTTACCATTGCCGATGCAACCACGCTGACAGAAGCCGGTTACGTTGGTGAAGATGTTGAAAACATTATCCAAAAGCTGTTGCAGAAATGCGATTACGATGTCGACAAGGCGCAACGCGGTATTGTTTATATCGATGAAATTGACAAGATCTCACGTAAATCAGATAACCCTTCAATTACCCGTGATGTGTCCGGTGAAGGGGTTCAGCAGGCTTTGCTAAAGCTGATTGAAGGAACGGTGGCCTCGGTGCCTCCTCAGGGGGGGCGCAAGCATCCGCAGCAGGAATTCCTCCAGGTTGATACATCTAATATTCTGTTTGTCTGTGGCGGTGCGTTTGCTGGTTTAGAGAAAGTAATCAGAGATCGCTCAGAGAAAGGCGGCATTGGCTTCAAGGCCGAGGTCAACAGCAAAGACAGTCAAAAATCAATTGGCGACACGCTACTCGACGTTCAGCCGAGTGACCTGATTGGCTATGGTTTGATACCTGAGTTTATTGGCCGCTTGCCTGTCGTGGCGACACTTCAGGAGCTGGATCGAGAGGCGTTAGTCAATATATTGGTCGAGCCTAAAAATGCGCTGTTCAAGCAGTACCAGTCGCTGTTTGCAATGGAAGGTGTTGAGCTCGATCTACGTCGCGATGCATTGGATGCTATTGCTGATAAAGCCATCGAGCGAAAAACCGGGGCGCGCGGTCTGCGGTCAATTCTTGAAACTGTATTGCTCGATACCATGTATCGTATTCCATCGGAAACCAGTGTTGTTAAAGTGGTGGTCGATGCGGCCGTGATAAATGGTGAAAATGAGCCGTTGCTGGTTTATGAGCAAAGCGAGCAGAAAGCCGCTGGTGAAGACGCTTAGAATTGACCATATGTCTGTTTAAAGGCATAAAAGGGCGGCGAGAGTCGCCTTTTTTTATGCCTGCGATTATTGTCAGCTCTGAGTACAAAGGCAGCCAAGACGCATGACCACGATTAAAATTAAAAATTTGCCGCAAAACCCGTTTTGACGGTTGTTTTTCCGTGGCGAAGCCCAATATATCTAGTCTAAGAATAAAATAAACCGGTTGAGCATTTGACTCGGTCCCCCAAAAATTTAGAGGTAATCATGGCTACTGCTGAAACTGAATCTCAAAACACTATCTATCCGCTGTTGCCATTGCGTGATGTGGTCGTTTATCCACACATGGTTGTGCCGCTGTTTGTTGGTCGCGAGAAGTCGATTACGGCCTTGGAAGATGCCATGGAAACCGACAAGCAGGTAGTGTTGGTGGCTCAGAAAAACCCCGCAGATGATAATCCTAGTCTCGAAGATGTCTACGCGGTTGGCACGCTGGCGACAATTCTGCAAATGCTGAAGCTGCCGGATGGAACCTTGAAGGTTCTGGTCGAGGGCGTCTCTCGGGTTGGCTTGGTCAAGCCTGAAGAGGGCGGAAGTTTTATGCAGACTCAGGTTGAAGATATCGCGGATGGCGATCTCGATGAGCGCGAGGCGGAAGTGTTAATGCGCTCGGCTATGTCGCTGTTTGAGCAGTATGTCAATTTAAGTAAAAAGATTCCTGCCGAAGTGATCGCCACTGTCAGCGGCATAGAAGATGCCAATCGTCTTGCCGATACCATTGCCTCGCATATGACGTTGAGCATCGAACAGAAGCAGGATGTTCTTGAAGTGGGTGATCTGACTGAGCGTTTTGAGCACCTGATGGGACTGATGGAGTCGGAAATTGACCTGTTCCAGATTGAGCAGCGTATCCGCGGTCGAGTCAAAAAGCAGATGGAAAAAAGCCAGCGCGAGTACTATCTCAACGAGCAGATGAAGGCGATCCAAAAAGAGCTCGGTGATATGGATGATGGCGGTTCTGAAATTGACCAGCTGGAAGCAAAAATCGACGAAGTCGGTATGCCAAAGGCTGCACTTGAAAAGACCAAGTCAGAGCTGAACAAGTTGAAAATGATGTCGCCGATGTCAGCGGAAGCCTCCGTATTACGGAACTATATTGACTGGATGATCGGCGTGCCTTGGAAAAAGCGCAGCCGAGTTAAGCACAATTTGGTTGAGGCGCAGAAAACCTTGGATCAAGACCATCATGGTTTGGAAGAGGTCAAAGAGCGGATTTTAGAGTTTCTCGCCGTGCAGCATCGGGTTAAGCAGATTAAAGGACCAGTGCTCTGTCTGGTTGGGCCTCCGGGTGTGGGCAAGACCTCTCTCGGAGAATCGATAGCGCGCGCGACGGGACGACAGTTTGTTCGTATGAGTCTCGGCGGTGTGCGAGATGAAGCGGAAATTCGAGGGCATCGTAGAACCTATATAGGCTCTCTGCCGGGCAAGGTGATTCAGAAGCTGTCGAAAGTGAAGGTGAAAAATCCGCTGTTTTTACTCGATGAAATCGACAAGATGGGCATGGATCAACGTGGTGACCCAGCGTCGGCACTGTTGGAGGTGCTGGATCCGGAGCAGAATCACACCTTTAACGACCACTATCTTGAAGTGGATTACGACCTCTCTGATGTGATGTTTATCTGCACCGCGAACTCGATGAATATCCCTGGCCCGTTGCTTGATCGTATGGAAGTGATCCGTATTCCCGGTTACACCGAAGGTGAAAAAGTCGCTATTGCGGAGAAGTACTTGGTTCCCAAGCAACGCAAAGCTAATGGTTTGAAAGACAGTGAGTTGGAAATTGGCCAAGATGCCCTGCAAGACACGATTAGATACTACACCCGCGAGGCGGGTGTGCGTGGCCTAGATCGTGATATTGCCAAGATCTGCCGTAAAATCGTCACTGAGCACGTTCGCGACGGTGCATCTTCAACTGATAAGGTCGGATCGGAACAGCTTGAGAAGCTACTTGGCGTGCGACGCTTTGACTATGGTCGCGCCGAAGCGGAGAACCAGATAGGGCAGGTGACCGGCTTGGCCTGGACTCAGGTCGGCGGTGAGTTGCTGACGATCGAATCTGCCGCCATCCCGGGCAAAGGGCGAGTGATTAAAACGGGCTCTCTCGGCGATGTCATGCAGGAATCGATTCAGGCGGCCCTGACGGTGGTCAGAAGTCGAGCCAAAGCGCTGGGAATCCGTAAGGATTTCCACCAGGAGAACGACTTGCATATTCATGTACCAGAGGGTGCTACACCAAAAGACGGTCCCTCTGCGGGTGTCGGTATGTGTACGGCGCTGGTTTCTGTTTTGACGGGTATTCCGGTGAAAGCCAATGTTGCCATGACCGGCGAGATTACCCTGCGCGGACAGGTTTTGAAGATCGGAGGGCTCAAGGAGAAACTGCTCGCAGCTCACCGTGGCGGCATTACCACTGTGATTATTCCTGATGATAATGGTAGTGATTTGAAAGAGATACCGGATAATATTAAAGCAGACCTTACAATTTGCCAGGTGAAGTGGATTGACGAGGTGCTGGCCATCGCACTGGAGCATGCGCCAGAGTCTCTGACTGATGAAGAGTACCATCGCACTAGCGCCTCGCAAAGTCAGGACCAACAGTCCTCTAGGCCCAGTACCCACTAGATAAAAAAGAAAATGGCCATTTCTGCAAACGATGCTTGACCCGTGAAATGGCTATTGGTATAACGTAACCATGATTGAGCTTGAGACCTTATGTGTGCTGAGTTTGGTCCGCAAAAGCCTTTCTATCTGACTAGGAAATACTAACTCCAAAAAAAGGGGAACACCGTGAATAAATCTGAACTTATCGACGCAATTGCTGCTGGCGCAGACATTTCTAAAGCTTCTGCAGGACGTGCTTTGGACTCTGCTCTTGAAGCAGTAACTGGATCACTGAAAAATGGCGATGCCGTGTCATTGGTTGGCTTTGGTACTTTCGCTGTTAAGCACCGTGCAGCTCGTGCTGGTCGCAATCCGCAGACAGGTCAAGAAATCCAGATTAAAGCAGCTAACGTGCCTAGCTTTAAAGCTGGTAAAGCGTTGAAGGACGCCGTTAATTAAGTTATAGCCAAAAGATTTTTATTTGGTAAAGGCGCATCGGTGATGCGCCTTTTTTAATAACATAGACAAAAAATACCGCACCAAGGAACAGAAAAATGTTGGAAAGTTTCAGAAATAATATGAAGGGCATCGCATTCGGAATTGTTATTTTGATCGCTATTGTCTTCGCTTTCTCCGGCATCGGTTCTTTGTCAATCTCTGGTACTGCGGCTGAAACTGCAGTGACGGTCAATGGCGAACGTGTAACAGAGCTGAGCGTATTGCAAGCCATTGGCAACGAAAAGCGACGCATTCTCAGTGAGAATGAAGGGCTTGATGCCGCGCTTCTCGAAGATGAATTAATCCGCCCGCAGGTAGTGGAACAACTTATCGGCCGCCGATTGCTCTCGCAGGCGGCAAAATCCGGTGGCATGGGAGTCTCCTCGCGCACGACGGGCAAGCTTCTGCTTAATACACCGGCGTTTCAATCAGACGACGGCCGTTTTGACCAGGATCTCTATCTCTATGCTGTTCGCAATCAGGGTTACACCAGTGCAACCTTTCTCGAGATGGTAAAAGACGACCTCTTGATCGAGCAGTTTATTCGAGGTTTTGTTACGTCCAGTTTTGTCACACCTGCAGAATTGGATTTGCTCGCCAGCATTACAGAACAAAAACGTGACTACTACTACTTAACATTGCCTCTTCAGCCCGCGATGGACGCGGTGACACTGAGTGATAAGCAAATTGAAGAGTATTATCAGGCCAACTTGCAACGCTATCAGGCCGATGAGCAGGTTGTGGTTGACTATGTGGAGCTCAGCCCTGCGCGCTTTGAGGGGCAGAAGGTTACTGAAGAGCAGATCAGGGCGCGTTATGAAGAACAACAGGCAAGCCTTGATTCAACAGTCTCGCGTCATGCGGCGCATATTCTGCTGTCAGATCCTGACGAGGCTCTATTGAGTGAAATTAATAGTAAATTGACAGCGGGGGAGGCGTTTGAAGAGCTAGCTAAAGCCTACTCGCAGGATATAGGCTCTGCTGACTTTGGTGGTGATCTGGGTTACACCTCCGGTGACACCTTCCCTGAAGCCTTTGAGGCGGCCTTGGCCGCGCTCGAAGTGGGTGAAGTATCCTCACCGGTAGAAACCGATAGCGGCGTCCATCTGATCAAACTTCTGGATATCCAGCAGCAGAGTGTGGACTTTGATAGCGAGCGAGCGCGAATTGAACAGGACTTGATTGCTGAGCAGGTCGATGTGTGGCTGGTTGAGAAGTTGGCAAAGCTGAAAGAGCTTAGTTACAACGCCGAGAGTCTTGCTGAAATCGCGGCTGACCTCGAGTTGAGTGCCGACGTTTCAGAGCCCTTTGGTCGCAATGGAGCGTCTGGTATCGCCGCTTATCCGGCGGTGGTTAAAGCGGCCTTTAGTGCCGAGGTACGGGAGGATAACTACGCTAGCGAAGTATTGGATTTGGGCGACGATCGTTATGTCGTAGTCAAGCTCAATGAGTACATTCCCGCGCGTCAGAAAACCCTGGCCGAAGTGAAAGCTGACGTCATGGGCTCGCTGCGTGACGAAGTGGCTCGTAGTGGACTTGCCCAACGTGGTGCCGCGCTGTTGGCAAGAATAAATGACGGTGAACAAATTGAAGCTGTAGCGAAAAGTGAAGATCTTGATTGGCAGGTAGTAATGGATGCCAAGCGCAGCACTCCTGGAGTCAATAATGAAGTTAAACGTTTTGTTTTCCAGCTTCCTGCGACAGCCAGGGATGATTTGATCGAAAGCTTCTACACACGCAGTGGAGATTTTGTGGTAGTGGCATTAACTGATGTTGAATCCGGTGACAGCAAAAAACTTGGCAAACAAGAACGTGCCAGTTTGGTCTATGCCGGTATTACGTCCACTAGTAGCCGAGAATTACAGGCCGTTCAGGCTGCGCTGCTGAGTAATGCAGATATAGAGCGCTAGGGTTTTGAGTATTCAGACCATCGGAACGTTCCAAGAATAAAAAAGCCAACAGGTTGTGTCTGTTGGCTTTTTGGGTTCTGGTCTGTGGATCTGTCGCTTTTAGAGTACTTAAATTTTCAGCGCATTGATAAAAAGCGTCAGCTTCTGCCCCGGCTGGAGTAATGCGGAGCGGCTAATTTTGTTCCAGCGGGTAATATCGGCAATAGCAATATCGAACCGACTGGCAATAAGCGAGAGTGAGTCGCCGCGCCTGACCTTGTAAGAAAGTTTGCGGACATGTTCAGAAGAAGAGGGGTCGACGGCTTTGCTGCCCACCACCAGGCGATCATTAACCTGCAAGATGTTGCTGGAAAGTTTATTGGTCTCGCGCAGGCGCTTGATACTGGTGTTAAATTTTCTGGCGATGGTCCACAGTGAATCGCCGGGCTGCACGTTATAGTAAGTTGGTTCTTCGATCGTACTGGCTGCCTGATCTAGGTAGTTAGAATTACCTGCTGCATGGGGTATCAATAACACTTGACCAATCTGTAAACGATCGCTTTTCAGGTTATTGCGATCACGCAGCCAGCTGGTCGGGATATCAAAGCGCGCCGCAATCTCAGATAAAGTGTCGCCGCTGGCCACAGCGTACTCAGTGTGTGGAACCCAGCTCTTTGGGTCTGTGTTGGCCAACAGTTCTCTCAGTGGCCCTGCGGTGCCGACAGGCAACAACAGACTATGGGTGCCCTGAGGTGGTGTGAGTGAGCGGCGATAGGCGGGGTTAAGGCGAGTGAACTCGGTTAACTCAATATCAGTCAACTCAATCACATTGCCCAAATCAATTTGTGAGCTAATTTCCACCACTTCAAAGTAGGGCTGATTGGGCATCTCTGGCAGGGTCAGCTTATACCGCTCGGGGTCACGAACCAGTTCTGCGAGAGCGAGCAGTTGCGGCACATAGTTGCGTGTCTCGCGAGGCAGGGAAATTGACCAAAAATCGGTCTTTTTACCGGCTCTGCGGTTGCGCTTGATCGATTTGCCGACATAACCTTGCCCAGAGTTGTAGGCAGCCAGAGCGAGGAGCCAGTCACCCTTAAAGCGCTTGTTCAGTTGTTCCAGATAGGTTATCGCCGCTTGGGTTGAATAAATGACATCACGGCGACCGTCGTACCAACGATCTCGGCGCAGCCCCAGTGACTTGGCCGTCGAAGGAATAAATTGCCAGAGTCCGACCGCATGGCTATGGGAATAGGCGAGAGGGTCATAGGTGCTCTCAACTATAGGTAGCAGGGCCAGTTCGAGCGGTAGGCCGGCCTGGTCGAGTTGCTCGGTGACGTAAAAGATAAATGGTTTGGCACGGGCAAATACTGTTTCCAGATAGCTCGGATTGCGCAGGTACCAATCACGTTGCAGGGCCACACTGGCTGGCAGTTGTTGAGCGGATACCGCTTCGTCTGCCAGCGCAAAGCCTTCGCGCAGCCGCTGCCACAGATCGACTGGGGTAACCGGCTGTTCAGGTGATGTCGCAATTTCATCTGGTTGCGATAGGTCATCGCCCGAAAGGTCGGCAGGGGTTGCAGTGATCGCAGCCACATCGGTACTTGCTACTTGCGGGGCACTAGTTTGCTCACGGAATGACGTACAGCCTTGCATGAGAAGCGTCACGCCAAGTGCTAGAAGGGCGTGCTTAAAATACGACTGTTGTTGCTCAGAATACAAGTTGGTGCCTCTTTGAGTGTGCTTTGGAATGTGTGTTCACTCCTCGGGCGGAATTGTAACGATCAGTCCGCGGCGAAACAATCGCACTCTGGCCTTTACCGTGCTTAGCGAACATAATAAGCCGATGATTAAAATCGTCATCAAAATAAGATTGACTAACAAAAGCTTCCTTAAAAAAAGCGCCTCGAAAATATGTCGTTAGATCCTCTAAACATGGCTGGTCGATCCAAAGTAACCAATGGGGGGCTTTTAGACCGCTTCAAAGTGAGTGGTGTGGGTACCCAGCCTGAAGAGATTCAGCGCTGGTTAAAAAGTGACTTTGCTGGCTATCTACTGCGACATGAACGTCGTCTGTTACGTGATAAGTTTCCCGCCTTTCCCGGTTATCGGATGTTGCGCCTGGGGCTTAGTGAAGACATTGAAACGCTCGACTGTTTTGATCAGATTCACCGTTTCAGTCTGCATCCCGCAGAAATTGACGGCAGTCATGCCGCACTTGCAAATTATGCCGATTTGCCACTCGGGTCCGAGACCATCGATGCAATGCTGCTGCATCATGCCATCGAGTTTTCCGTTTCACCAAAGGCTGTTTTGGCAGAGGCCAGTCGGGTGATTGTGCCAGGTGGGAATATCTTGCTCTGTCTGTTTAATCCCTACGGCCCCATGGGATTGTTGAAATACCCCATGCAACTTTTTTCCCAACGCGCGCAATACAAGTTTCATAACCTGCGGTTGGGGCGGGTAAGCGATTGGCTTTCACTATTGAACTTCCAAGTCGTACAAATTGAACACGGTGCCTATAACTTGCCGCTGAATTCGCCTGAGTGGGTAGAGCACGACAGTCGCTGGGAGCGAGCCTGCCAAAAGATCCGCTTCCCGCTGGGTAACTTCTATATGATCCATGCGGTAAAACGAGTGCCACGCGGTATTCATGGTGCGGCACCGGTATGGAAACGAGCGACCAATAGCTATGGCGCGCCGAATGGCCTTAAGCGTAAAGCCTATAACCAAAGCCAAACAGCGGCTGACGCGGCTAAGGATAAACAATGAAATCAGTTGAAATATTCACCGATGGCGCCTGCCGCGGTAACCCCGGCCCGGGAGGCTGGGGCGTTCTGATGCGCTACGGTGAACAGGAAAAAACCCTGTTTGGTGGTGAGCCAGATACCACCAATAACCGGATGGAACTCATGGCTGTGATTCAGGGTTTGTCGGCACTGACGCGACCGTGCAAAATAGCGATCACCTCCGACTCAACTTACGTCCTCAAAGGTATCCAAGAATGGATGCCAGGCTGGAAAAAGCGCAACTGGAAGACCGCCAGCAAACAACCGGTGAAGAATGTCGACCTGTGGCAGCGATTGGACGCACTTATTGGAGAGCATGATATTGATTGGCATTGGGTCAAAGGTCATAGCGGCCACAGAGAAAACGAAATAGCCGATCAGTTAGCCAATCGCGGTATTGACGAGCTATAAGTCACCCTTAAGTCACCCTTTTTAGTTAAACAGCATTGTATAAGCGACAAAGACCATGAGACAGATTGTTCTTGATACAGAAACTACCGGCCTGGAAACCTCTCAGGACCATCGCATAATTGAAATTGGTTGTGTTGAGCTGGTGGGGCGAAAGCTCACCGGCCGGCACTATCATCAGTATATTAATCCTCAGCGCAAGGTCGATGAAGGTGCGATGGAGGTGCATGGTATCACCGACGAATTCCTTATCGATAAACCGCTGTTTGCAACGGTCGCCCGTGAGTTTCTTGAATTTGTCGACGGTGCCGACCTGGTCATCCACAATGCACCCTTCGATGTTGGCTTTATCAATCATGAAATAGCCAAGCTTGGTGGCATCTATCGAGAGATTGAGAGCAGCTGTCGGATCATTGATACCCTGGCGCTCGCGCGGCAAAAGCATCCCGGGCAGAAAAATAATCTCGACGCCTTATGCAAACGGTATGGGGTCGACAATTCCCAGCGAGACCTTCACGGCGCACTTCTTGATGCGGAGATTCTCGCTGACGTCTATCTGTTGATGACCGGTGGTCAGGTTAATCTCAATATCAGCGATCAGCAATCGTCCGACAGTGGTGAGGTGAATGCCCAAAGCGGTATTCGTCGTCTGTCAGACAAGCGCCCGCCGCTGCGAGTGGTCAAAGCGAATGAAGAAGAGTTGGTGCTGCATCAGCAAAAGCTCGATGCCATCGTCAAGAATAGTGGGCATTGTGTTTGGATGAGCGGCGACTGATATCTATCGATGACAGATCTGCCAGCGACCGACCTGCCAAGCACTGAGCAGGACTTTCAACAACTCCAACATCTGCTTGAAGAGGCTGCGAGCACTCGCGACAAATATCGCCTGCATCGCCAACTCCAACAGATGCAAGAGCAGCGGAAGCGTGGTGTCGATATAACCGCGGCGTGGCAGACGTGGCACGAGGCGCTGCTTGCAACTCAGGCGTTAACAGAGCGTCGTCGGCAAATGGTTCCCGATTTTAGCTATCCGGATCTCCCGGTCAGTGCTCGCGCCGATGAGATTGCCGAGCTTCTTGTGAAACATCAGGTCATTGTAGTGGCGGGTGAAACCGGTTCCGGTAAGACCACCCAGCTGCCCAAGATCTGCCTGCAGGCCGGACGCGGTGTCAAAGGTCTGATTGGCCATACTCAGCCGAGACGTATTGCGGCGCGCACCGTGGCCAACCGTATTGCCGAGGAATTGGGCGTTGAGTTAGGCGGCGCCGTAGGTTACCAGGTGCGTTTCTCCGATCAGAGCTCGCCCAACAGCCTGCTGAAACTGATGACTGACGGCATCTTGCTGGCTGAAATTCAGCGTGATCGGTTTCTCAGTGCTTACGACACAATTATTATCGACGAGGCCCACGAGCGTAGTCTGAATATCGATTTTTTGCTTGGTTACCTTAAGAATCTTCTGCCCCAGCGGCCCGACCTGAAAATAATTATTACCTCGGCGACAATCGACGTTGGCAAATTTTCCAAACACTTTAACGATGCTCCAGTGGTAGAAGTTTCCGGGCGAAGTTTTCCGGTAGAGGTTATCTACAACCATCCGGATGACCTGGAGAGTGATCGCGATCAGATGATTGTCGAATGCCTGCAGGATATTCACAGCAATCAAAAACAGGGTGATGTGCTGGTTTTTCTCAGCGGCGAGCGCGAGATCCGCGAAGTCAGTTTGGCGATTAAACGCGCCCAGTTGCCGCACACAGAGGTTGTTCCACTCTATGCGCGTCTGAGCCTTGCGGAACAGAGCAAAATTTTTTCGCCACATCGTGGAAGACGTGTGGTGTTGAGTACCAATGTGGCAGAAACGTCACTAACAGTGCCGGGTATTCGCTACGTTATCGACACCGGTCGCGCGCGGGTCTCTCGTTATAGCTTTCGTACCAAAGTGCAGCGACTGCCGATTGAAGCGATCTCTCAGGCCAGCGCTAATCAGCGCGCGGGCCGCTGTGGGCGAGTGGCCGAAGGGATCTGTTACAGGCTCTATTCTGAAGAGGATTTTCAAGGCCGCCCTGAATTTACCGACCCAGAAATTGTGCGAACCAATTTGGCGGCGGTGATTTTACAAATGTTGCAATTGCGGATTGGTGATATCCGCAGCTTTCCGTTTGTCGACCCGCCAGACCCGCGTCTGATCAGCGACGGTTTCAAACTACTGGAAGAGCTTCAGGCAGTCACCAGCGACGGTAAACTGACTCATCTTGGTAAGCGTTTGGTGACTATTCCACTTGATCCGCGTTTTGCACGGATGCTGCTGGAAGCGGCTGATAATGGTTGCCTTGCGGAGGTGATGATTATTACCTCCGGTCTAAGTATTCAGGATCCGCGGGAACGACCGGCCGACAAACAGCAGGCAGCTGATCAGTGCCACAGGCAGTGGCAGGAGCCGAACTCTGATTTTCTCTCTCTGCTAAATGTATGGCGCCACTTTGAACAGCAGCGGCAGCAATTATCGAGCAACCAGTTCAGCCGATATTGCAAAGCGAACTACATTTCTTACCTGCGGATACGCGAATGGCGTGACCTGCACCACCAGGTCCATACTGCTTGCCGTGGCCTCAAGTTGAGCTATAACTCCCAGCCGGCAGAGGCTGATGCGGTGCATCGTTCGTTGCTATCCGGATTGCTCGGGCAAGTCGGCATTTTGCAACACAAATGGGAATTCCTTGGCACCCGAAATCGCAAGTTCTTTATTTTTCCTGGCTCTGGTTTGAGTAAGAAGCCGCCCAAATGGGTGATGGCAGGCTCGCTGATGGAGACCAGTAAACAGTTTGCTCTGACCGTGGCCAAAATTGATTCAGACTGGCTCGAGCCACTCGCCGCGCACTTGGTAAAAAAGAGTTACAGCGAACCTTTTTACAGCAAGAAATCGGGCCAGGTCATGGCCAAAGAACGCCAGACATTATTTGGTCTGAGCATTGTTGAAAATAAAAATCGAGTCTATGGCCAGGTCGCGCCCCGGGAGGCGCGCAACGTTTTTATTCAGCAGGCGCTGGTGGAAGAGGGTTATCGCGGTAAAGGCGCCTTTTATCGTCACAACCATAAACTGGTTGAAGAGCTGCAGGCGTTGGAGGACCGTTTTCGCCGTCGCGATTTGCTGGCCGAGCAGCAGGTGATCTTTGATTTTTACGATCAGCGTATTCCTGAAGGTATCTACAACTTACCGGCGTTTGAGAAATGGCGCAAACAGGCCGAGGCTGAAACCCCGCGTCTGCTAATGTTGGAAAAAGAGTATTTGTTGTTACGCGTTCTCTCTGACCACGAGCAGGCACAGTTTCCCGAGACCATTAGCTGGCAGGGTATATGTTATCAATTGCGCTACCATTTTCAGCCCGGCCACAGTGACGATGGAGTCAGTGCGATTGTGCCGTTGGCACTGTTGCATCAACTGCCGCGCTACCTGTTTGAGTGGCTGGTGCCCGGGATGTTACGTGACAAGTGCGTCGCACTGGTAAAAAGTTTACCCAAGCAGACTCGACGTCATTTTGTTCCGGTTCCGAACTATGTCGATGGCTTTTTAAGCAAGGTCAAGCCCCAGGATCGCCCGCTGACTGAAGTGCTTGCGGAACACTTGCGTGGTATCAGCGGTGTTGTTATTGAGCCAGAGCAGTGGCGCCCAGAGAGTCTCGACAGCTGGTACCAGATGAATTTTGTCCTTGAGGATGAACACGGCAGCAGAGTGGCGATGGCGCGCAGCCTCGAACAGTTACAGCGCGATTTTAAGCAGCAGATTAGCGCAGGACTGGAACAGGCGGCAGATCAAAGTGCGTCACGTCAGGGAATTACCGAGTGGGATTTTGATGAGTTGCCGCAGGAAATCGCGTTGGATCATGCGGGTGTCAGTATAAAGGCCTGGCCGGCACTGCGGGACTGTGGCGATTCAGTGGCGTTAGAAGTGATGGATAATCCACTGCAAGCGGAGAAGGTAAGTCGTGAAGGGCAATTGCGCCTGGCCCTGCTGCGCGGTCGAGAGCAGGTAAAGTATCTCAATAAACATCTTTTGCGAGGCAAGGATCTCGCACTCACCGCCGCCAGAATCGGAGAGCGCCAGCAGTTAGTCGATGCACTGGTGAGTGCCAGTTTTGAAAAGGCTATCTTTCTGCCATCGCGCTCTGCCGAAGAGATCATTGTTCGAGATCAACAGCAATTTGATCAAGCTTTTGAGCGTGGCATCGCCCAGGTAGTGGGCTTGGCGCAGGACTATGCCGAAGTGATAGTGTCGTTGCTGCCAAAGTTGCACGAATTGCAGAAGAGCCTGCGCAGCCTCGGGTTGCCAGCGATCTATGCGGCAGAGGATATTCGCCATCAACTGGATTGGTTGTTCTCGAAGGAGACCCTGAAATCACTCAGCGTTGAGATTGTTGGTCAATATCCGCGCTATATACGTGCGATTCAGGTGCGGCTGGAAAAATTGACCACCCAACAGAGCAAAGATCGTGATGCAATTAAGGAAATTAATGCCCTCCTTATGCCGTGTAAAGACGCACTAGTGAACGATCAGCCGCTTTCCAGTGAGCTGGAAGCCATGTTGCTCGACTACTGTTGGCTGGTTGAAGAGTATCGCGTGTCATTATTTGCCCAACAGCTAAAAACTCGCGTTCCGGTTTCACAAAAGCGTCTGGTGAAACGCTGGTCAGAAATAGATGAGCAGTTAAAACGCTTTCGCGTTCAGGCTGGTTAGATCGATCCAGGTAAAAATTGCATGAGGTTGAAACTTCTGTTTCTATATTAGGTCAGAATAGCGTCTCAATGCCGTTCTGGAATGAGATAAATGGAAATTTAACTTGGCAGACATGCCAAATAAGGAGAAAGTCGATGAATAAACACAACACTAAGCCACTTGTCACTGCTATTGGATCAGCCTTTGTTGCTGCCACAGCGCTTTCGGCTATTGCTTTGGCATCTGCGGCGTCTGCCACCGAAAATCCGTTCCAGGCCGATCAGCTTCGGTCAGGCTACATGTTGGCTGATGGTCACGCCGAAGGGAAATGCGGGGAAGGCAAGTGCGGCGAAGGCAAAGCTAAAAAAGAAGGCAAATGCGGTGAAGGCAAATGTGGTGAAGGTAAGGCCAAAGCTGAAGGTAAATGTGGTGAAGGTAAAGCTGATGCCGAGGGAGCGTGTGGTGAAGACAAAGCCGAAGCCGAAGGTAAGTGCGGTGGTGAAAAAGCGGATAGTGAAGGCAAATGTGGTGGGGCCGGCTAGTGGTCCTGTTGTCTGAGTTGTTTCTCCCGCTGGGTGTAGTATTTAGTGCGGGATAGCAAGGCAATGAAACAGCATTACCCTGTTCAGGGGGCAGGGTTGGGCTTGCGGCGCGCGCTGTGCGAACCGCTCTCCTCGGTGTCTCCTGAGCAGGTTCAGTTTATGGAGGTTGCGCCGGAGAACTGGATCGGTGTCGGTGGCCGATATGGGGCGGCCCTCAGGCAGTACACCGAAAAATTCCCCACAGTTATTCACGGCCTGTCCCTCTCGATAGGGTCTCCCTCAGCCCTTGACTGGGACCTGCTGCGTGCCATCAAACAGTTTATCGCCGAGCACTCAATACGTTGTTACAGCGAGCATCTCAGCTATTGCAGTGACAGCGGTCACCTCTACGATCTGATGCCAATCCCTTTCACTGAGCAAGCGGTAGATTATGTCGCGCAGCGAATCGTTCAGGTGCAGGACTTTCTTGGCGAGCGCATCGCCATGGAAAACGTTTCCTACTATGCTGCACCGCAACAGGAGATGACGGAGATTGATTTTCTCAATGCCGTGCTGGAGCGAGCCGATTGTCATTTGCTGCTTGATGTAAACAATATTTATGTCAACAGCATTAATCACAACTACGACCCTTTCGCGTTTCTTGCTGCGCTGTCCGGAGAGCGCATCGCCTATGGTCATATTGCCGGACATTACCGGGAGGCTGAAGATTTACGCGTCGACACGCATGGTGCCGATGTCAGCGATCCGGTATGGCAGTTGCTCGATGTCGCCTACAAAACGTTTGGCGTTTTCCCGACGCTGCTGGAGAGAGACTTTAATATCCCACCGGTTGCGGACCTGCTTGCTGAAGTAGAACAGATAAGAATTTGCCAGCAGCGGCATAGCCAGCCGGATGGAACCGTCAAAGACATTCGGTTAGATGTCGCATGAAAAGTGAATTTGAACGCGATCGGCAGTACGACTTTCAAAAAAGCCAATTCCAGTTTGCGGCCCATATTCGCAACCCACAGGTAAACCCGCCCCCATCAGGGATAGAGGACCGCCGTCTCAAAATTTATCGTGAGCTGTTTTTTAATAATATCGAGGCATTTATCGCCAGCGGGTTTCCCGTGCTCAAATCGATCATGACTACGGACCACTGGACGACCATGGTAAGAGACTTTGTTCACCGTCATCAGAGTCTGAGCCCCTATTTTTTGGAGATTAGTCAGGAATTTCTGCGCTATCTTGAGGCCGAGCGGATTCCCCTCGCACAGGATCCAGCATTTTTGCTTGAGCTAGCCCATTATGAGTGGGTTGAATTAGCATTGGATGTCTCCACTGATGAGTTTTCCGAGGTAGAGGTAGAGGGGGATGTGCTAAACGATAGACCGATGGTATCGCCACTGGCCTGGCCTCTCAGTTATCAATTTCCTGTACACAAAATTGGTCCTCAATTTCAGCCAACGGAGCCACCGGCCTCAGGCACCCATATTGTGGTCTATCGGGACAGGCAAATGCGGGTTGGGTTTGTCGAGATCAATCTGATTACCCAGCGCTTGCTACAAATTCTTACGGCAGAACGCCTTAGTGGCAAACAGGCGCTGCGACAATTGGCCGCTGAACTGGAATACCCCGATCCTGATGTATTACTTGAATTTGGTGCCGATCTGCTAAAAAGCCTTCGCGACAGGGATATTATCTGCGGATTCAGCTAATTTTTTCTGTTGAAAGTGCTGCGACTGTGTACGCAGGGCTGTTTGAGCAGTAATATATCGCCTTTCTGTCCGCCTGTGAACGGTACTATAAGTCATGAAACTTCCCCCCACGACTGCGTTGAGGCCACTGTTTGTAAAATTGCTGGCTATCTTGAGCTTATCTCTGTCATCTGCATCTCTGGCGCAGGCTGATAAAGACAAGGACAGACTAGAGGCACTCAATCGCGATATTTTTTATGTTAACGAGCGTCTCGACCACTATGCACTGCGTCCGGTTGCGGTGGCCTATACCAACCTGATGCCAGATCCTCTGGAGAAGGGCATTGGTAACTTTTTCAGCAACCTGAATGAGATTACCAATGTGGTCAACGACCTGTTGCAGGGAAAATTCAAGCAGGCGGGCCATGATGGTAGCCGTTTTTTGATCAACTCAACCATTGGTGTTGCAGGTCTGTTTGATGTGGCTCAACGTGCTGGTATCAGCAAAAGTGAGGGCGAAGATTTCGGTCAGACCCTGGCGGTCTGGGGAGTGGGCGAAGGGCCATACTTGATGTTGCCACTCTATGGACCTTCAACGCTGCGAGATGCACCAAGTAAAATTATTGATAGCTTTACCAATCCACTTGCTTATAGTGATGACGTTCGATTTAGAAATTCTGCCAGGGCTTTAGATTTGTTGACGACTCGGGTTGATCTGTTGGAGATTGACGAGATTATCTCCGGTGACAAATATCTGTTTATACGAGATGTCTACCTACAGCGCAGTCGATATCTGGTCAATGATGGTGCGATTGAAGACGACTTCGGTGATTTTGAAGATTACTAGCATAAAGTTGACGCAGCTCTTTACCTGAGCCAATAATTATAAAAAACATAACGCTGCTAAAGGCGTTTAAACGTAACCCGCGAAAGCCGGATTAGCAATGAAAACACCGTTAGGCCTGATCTTCTTCATTGGGGAAGAACCTGGTCCTCAGGGCTTGAAGCAAACCTTCCAAACCCTTGGATGTGAGTTCACTGCGGTAGAAAATATTCAAGCTGTCCGCTCGCAAAGTGAAGATTCCTTATTACAGCCAGTCATTCTTAGCGCCGACAGCGCGCCCATCGACAGCAGCACCCAGCGCCTGCAGCTCAAGGCACTTGCGAGTGAATTTCTCATCATTGTCGCGCTCAGCGCGAAAAACAGTTTTCAAGTTGCCGAGTACTTTCGTCTTGGTGTCGCTGACGTGATTTTTCCGGATAGCAGTGATGACGAAGTGGCATCAATTTTTCAACGGGTCGATACTCTGGCTGAGTCCCGAATGTACAAGCGGCTGTACCGTACTGAATTAGAGCAGACCAACCAGGACCTTCAGGAAAGCCTGCGGTTGCTCAAGCAAGATCAGCTGGCGGGTCTCGAAGTCCAGAAAAGTCTGATGCCGGAGAGTCCACTCAAGTTTGGTGAATACGAAATTTCCCACTCGATCACACCATCGCTTTATCTGAGCGGTGATTTCGTCGGTTATAACTTTGTGCTCGGTCGCTACCTGCTGTTTTATTTTGCCGACGTTTCGGGCCATGGTGCTTCGTCGGCGTTTGTAACAGTGTTACTGCGTTTTATGATTGGTCGAGTGATTCGCAGGCATCAGGCAGAGAAGGACTATGCAGCCTTGGCACAGGCTCCAGAGGGGCTTGTTGAGTCGATTAATGCGCAGCTTCTCGCCACCGGACTGGGTAAGCACCTGACCATAGTGGCCGGATCGCTTGACACCAAAACCAGTAAGTTACGTTATGTGGTGGGTGCTCAGCAGCCATCTCCGATTATTATTGCCGATGGTCACGCGCGTTTTTTACCGGGCAAGGGCAAACCTGCGGGTATTTTTGAGGATGCCATCTGGGTAGTTGAAGAGGTTACCTTGCCCGATTCGTTTGCCTTGGTGGTGTTATCCGACGGTGTATTTGATCTGATCCCTGACCGAGAAATTGTCGACAAGGAGCAGACGTTACTTAAATATTTGGCCACCAGCTCCGGTAGTATTGAGAAGCTGAAAGAGGCGTTATTTGTCGATTATATTGAAGATCCGCAGGATGACATTTCAGTCCTACTATTGAGCAGAGGCCTCTAGGGTGAGCGTTGGCAGAATTCTGGTTTCCGATGAGGCGGGCAACTACCTTATCAAATTTATTGGCGATGTACGCGTTACATTGTGCGGCTCTTTAAACCGTTATATGGAAACCATTTTCGGCAACAGCGACGTCAAAAAAGTGGTTGTTGATATGCTCGAAGCCGAAGGGCTCGACAGCACGACTCTGGGATTGATGGCCAAGCTAGGGCTGCACTGTCGCAAGGCTTACAGCATCGATGTACAGGTTTTTTGCCAAAACCCGAGCATTCTGCACACGCTCGATTGCATGGGTTTTAATGAATTATTTGATATCTTTCAGCAGGTACCCGAGAGCAACGCCAAGCTGCACAGTATCGTCTCAGTTGATGCGGAAGTGGATGACATTCGCAAGCAGGTCCTCGAGGCACACAAGCTGCTGGTCCAGCTCAATCCGGAAAACAGTACCGAATTTACTGATTTGATCAGAGCGCTGGAGTCGGACCAATAGCCTTTAAGTCAGCTGTCGCGGGCGTTGAGTTTGCACTGGATATATTCACTGTGACGCAAATGTAACAAGTCAGCAATTCGTCGAATAATCCCTTCTTCATGTTTATCAAGATGACCGTCGGCAAAGGCTACTCGCCACATCGCTGTCATCAAGTCGAGTTTCTTCTGTTGGTCGAAATGGGCATTGATCTCTTTAGTGAACTGATAGAGTGAAGTTGCCTCAGACACTTCATCCCGAGATAGCAGAATCAGCTCATCCGCTTGTTCCGAGCTGAGTTGCAATATCGTGCTTAGCGTTCGAGTGATAGATTGCAGTTCGTCTTCACTCATATTGCCATCAATTATCATTACCTCAATCAGCAGTGCAGCGGTTGCTATCTGTTCGGAGCGGAGAGCACTATTCTCGGGATCAATAACATTTTTGGCAAAGAACGCCTTTATTTTTTCAATCATTAGCTCAGATCTTTTAACCAGGTTTCAAGTTTAATTTGGTCGGCAACAAATCCACGTATCCCTTCGGCGAGTTTTTCAGTTGCCATGGCATCCTGATTAAGCTCGAAACGGAAGTCGCTTTCAGTACCCAGCTGGTAGTGAATTTTTGCGCCAGTATCAGAGGGGTCGAGCTTACGTTCAAGCGTGCCAAAGTCATTGTCTAGGGCCTGCAGCAGTTGCGGGCTGATGGTTAGCCGATCACAACCAGCCAGCTCGGTAATCTCGTCGGTATTCCTAAAGCTGGCACCCATTACCACGGTGTTGTAACCGCTCTGTTTATAATAATTATAAATACGCGTCACCGATTGAACGCCAGGATCATCAGCTGGCTCATATTCGTCGAGGCCAGTAGAGAGCTTGTACCAGTCGAGAATTCGACCGACAAAGGGTGAGATCAAATAGGCACCGGCGTCGGCCGCGGCAACTGCCTGTGTAAAGTTAAACAGCAGTGTCAGGTTGCAATTAATGCCTTCTTTTTCCAATTCCTCGGCGGCTCTGATACCTTCCCAGGTTGAGGCCATTTTGATCAGCACACGATCTCTGCCGATCCCAGCCTGCTCGTAGAGTGCAATCAAATGGCGGGCTTTAACGATCGATGCCATGGTGTCGAAAGAGAGTCGTGCATCGACCTCGGTTGAGACACGGCCGGGAATCTGTTCAAGAATTTTTTCACCAAAGCCCACAGCCAACCTGTCCATGCAGTCTGCCAGCTGTTCGCTGCTGGAGAGCCGACCATTCAGGGTTTTTGTCACAATTGAGTCAACCAGACTGCGATAGGCCGGCATTTGTGCGGCTTTCAGCAAAAGCGATGGATTGGTTGTCGCATCCTCTGGTGAGTATTGGGCAATGGCATCAAAGTCACCAGTGTCGGCAACCACTGTGGTCATTTCTTTGAGTTGGGTTAACTTGGATTTATCGTTGCTCATTTCTGATTTGCTCCAGATGTCTTCGCTAGGGCGGTGGTCAAAACCTCAATAGTCGCCGAGGGTTTGAATGCGTTTTCGCTAATATGTCTTCTAAACTGGCGGGCGCCCGGCATGCCATGAAACAAACCGAGGATATGCCTGGTCATGGCACTCAATTTTGTGCCGTTAGACATTTCTGTATCTACGTATTGTAGAAATTCTTCGCCGATTTGTCGCCGGCTTTTTATCGCGTTCGTCGCCCCATAAAGCTCCTGGTCAACTGTTGCCAGCAGATAGGGGTTGGTGTAGGCCTCGCGGCCAATCATCACACCGTCGAGATGTTGCAGATGGACCCTCGACTCCTCTAGGGTTGTGACACCACCATTGATAATAATCTCTAGTTGTGGGAAATCCTGTTTCAATTGGTAGACCCGGTCATAGTTTAGCTCGGGAATTTCACGGTTCTGTTTTGGGCTTAAGCCTTTCAGCCAAGCTTTGCGCGCATGAACAAGAAACACCTCACAGCCGCTGGCAGCTACTGTGCCAACAAAGTCGCGAAGAAACTCGTAGGAATCATAGTCATCGACACCAATGCGATGTTTCACGGTGATCGGTAGATCCACAGCGTCGCGCATGGCTGCCACACAATTCGCCGTGATCTGCGCATTCTTCATCATCACAGCACCAAACATACCATTCTGCACTCGGTCGCTGGGACAGCCGCAGTTGAGGTTGATCTCCGCGTAGTCATATTTCGCTGCGAGTTTACACGCCAGTGCCAGATCAGCGGGATCGCTGCCACCCAGCTGCAGTGCTACGGGATGTTCAAAGGCGTCCATCCGCAAATGATGCTCGGTATCGCCATGGATAATCGCGCCGGTGGTGATCATCTCGGTGTAGAGCACGGCATGCTGACTGATCAGGCGCAAAAAATAGCGACAGTGGCGATCAGTCCAATCGAGCATGGGCGCAACGCAGAATGTTCTATCGATCATCACTCTTAACCTGTTTTCGAAGCCCGAGATTCTACACGCTTTTACACACGGACGCAGGCTGATTGAGCGGATCCAGCAAGACTCAACAGTCATTATGTCGATTGCTAAAAATACGTTGTTAGGTTAGGTTGGAACCCCTTTATAGACGCTTTTTAAAAGAGTATTAAAACAGCTGATAAAAACAAGAGCTCGAAGGCAACGTCCAGGATTTATCAAATGAGCCAAGTTCCACGGAGTCCAAAAATTGTCATTATCGGTGCCGGCATGACCGGTATTTTGATGGCGATAAAATGTCTTGATCGCGGTATTCAGGATATTGTGGTGCTGGAAAAGGCGGCCACAATTGGTGGCACCTGGCGTGAGAATACCTATCCGGGTGTGGCCTGCGATGTGCCAGCCCATCTTTACACCTATTCCTTTGCTATGAATCCGAACTGGAGTCATTACTACGCCGGCGGCAATGAGATTCAAGGTTACTTCGAAGAGATGGTGCGGCGTTATCAGTTAGAGCAGTATATCCAGTGCAATCAGGAAGTGACTGCAAGTGAATTCAAGGCCGGTGAGTGGTCCGTAACGACTGTCAACGGAGATCAGTATCAGGCCGATTTTGTATTTTGTGCGACAGGGATTTTGCATCAACCAGCCTATCCAGACATCAAGGGTTTGGATTCCTTTGCTGGCAAGGTATTCCATACCGCGCGTTGGGATCACAGCGTTAAGTTTGATTCTTCGGTGCGAGTGGGAGTGATTGGCAATGGCTCCACAGCGGCACAGTTTATTCCTGAGTTGGTGAAAAGCGGTGCCGATGTTTCGGTATTTATGCGTACACCACAGTGGATAATGCCGGTCGCGGATCGTAAGTTTATGGACTGGGAGCGCTATTTGCTCAATCGCTCAATGTGGATGCAGCGTTTCTATCGCTGGACAAGCACGCTTTTGCTCAAGGACTTCTTTAATCGGGCTCTGTCGGGCGCACCCCTGAGGAGTTGGTTGCTGGATAAGCTGGTGCGCTGGAATCTCCGCTCCAGTGTTAAAGACAAAATACTACGTCAGCAGCTGCAACCGGACTTTCAGGTCGGCTGTAAGCGAGTCATTGTCAACACCACGTTTTATCCGGCAATTCAGCAAGACAATGCGCATCTTGTGCGCGACGGTATTGCTGAAATTACCCCCGAGGGAGTGTTAACCAGCGATGGGAAGTTGCATAAATGCGACGTGCTGATCCTGTCGACAGGGTTTAATGCACTGAGTTATATGCGCCCAATGGCGCTAAAAGGCAGTGATAACGTCGATATTGAAGACGCTTGGAAAGACAAGGTCGAAGCTTACCGCTCAGTATTGCTAAAAGGCTATCCCAACTTCTTTTTGATGCTCGGCCCACACACGCCAATTGCCAATTTTTCTATTATTGCCATGTCGGAAGTGCAGGGCGACTATATTATGCAACTACTCGACAAATGGATGCAGGGCGAGTTTGACACAGTCAGCCCCAAACAGGAGGCGATTACTGCCTATCAGGCGTTTATCCGTGCCGGGCTCAGCGGCAGTACCTGGGCCAGTGGCTGTCAAAGCTGGTATTTAGACGCCGACGGCGATGCTATTGTCTGGCCGTTCAGCTGGGCGCGCTATGTGGAAAGCATGGCCGAACCAGTATGGGCCGATTTTGATCTGCGCAAGCAGAATACCTCAATATGACGTTAATTCTCGGTCAGCGAATACTCTGTTCTCTGATGTCATTAGGTCCATCTTTGCATCAATTGCCGGTGACTGGATTTCGCAAAGCCTTTGATCTGCTCAACAATATCGGCGGCGTGCCCCGCGACAAAAGTGTTGTGGTAACAGATATTGCTGTGCCGGTTGCCGATCGTCAGGTTGGACTCAGGCTCTACCGACCAGCGGGCAGTGTGCCGACCCGATCAATGGTCTTTTTCCATGGCGGTGGCTGTGTTATTGGTGGCCTCGAAAGCCACGACGGCTTTTGCCGTCAAATGGCGCAGCAGGCAAATATGGCGATCATTGCGGTGGATTATCGCCTGGCGCCGGAATGCAAGTTTCCCGGTCAGCTCGACGATAGCCTGGCAGCCTGGAACTGGGTTGTCGATAATGCTGCCAGTTTGCAACTAGATGCCGCGACAATGGGCATTGGCGGTGACAGTGCCGGGGCCAATATCGCTGTCGTGTTAGCGATGCAATTATTTGCCGATGCGCTGCCGGACAAGCATTTAAGTGCCACTCCAGCCTTCCAGTTTTTGCTCTATCCGCTGGTTGATTTTCGCTGTCAGTCGGCGTCTTATACCGAACACGGCAGGGGTCTGTTGTTGACGGCGCCGATCACGCGTTTTTTTCGTGATAGTTACCTCAACAATTCTCAAGAGGCCCTAAAACCCAGTGTCAGTCCACTGTTAGCAACAGATGTCAGCCAAGCACCCAAGACCCTTGTTATAACCGCAGAATATGATGTGTTGCGAGATGAAGGACTGGCCTTTGTCGAGAAGTTACAGCAAGCAGATATTGCCATCTCTCATCTCCATTTGCAGGACTGCACACACGGTTTTATTTCGTTGGCAAAATTCAGTCGCAAGACTCGCCAGCGAGTGAGAGAAGTCTGTGCTAGCCTCGAATCTATCAAGCTGAGTTAATGTCAGCGATTGCTGTCGAGCCATCGCCATAGCGGGCTAAAACCCGTTACAATTCTGCCATGGCTTTTGACTCAAAATCTTTCCTCAAATCGTTGACCCAGCGCCCCGGCATCTACCAGATGTTCGATAGCGCTGGCGATATTCTCTATGTGGGTAAAGCCAAGAATTTGAAAAACCGCGTCAGCAGCTATTTTCGCAATACTGGCTTGTCGCCAAAAACAGCGGCGCTTGTTAAACGCATCGCGCAGATCGATGTCACCGTTACCGAGACCGAAACCGAAGCGTTGATTCTCGAGCACAATTTGATTAAACAGAATCGTCCGCCGTTCAATATCCTGATGCGCGATGACAAAAGCTACCCCTACATTTTGTTGACTGATCAGGATAAGTGGCCGCGTCTGGCCTTTCACCGCGGTGCCAAAAAGTCCAAAGGAACCTACTTTGGCCCATTCCCAAGCGTCTACGCCGTGCGTGAAAGTATGGGGTTTCTGCAAAAGACCTTTAAAGTGCGACAGTGCGAGGATGTATTTTTTAGAAATCGCTCACGACCCTGTTTGCAGTATCAGATTAAACGTTGCACCGCACCCTGTGTCGGATTGGTGTCTGACGAAGACTACGCCGCAGATGTTAATTTGACGCGACTCTACCTTGATGGCAAGGGCGATAAAATTCTCAAGCAGTTAGAGCGTGATATGGAGAAGGCCTCGCTTGAACTGGCGTTTGAAAAAGCGGCCGAGAGCCGCGATCAGATTGCCGCACTGCGACAGATTCAGGCTCAGCAGGTGATTGAAAAGGGCAGGGGCACTATTGATGTAGTAGCGGCTGCGCTCAGCCATGGTCAGGCCTGTGTGCACATGCTCTATATTCGTCAGGGACGTATTCTCGGCAGTCGTAGCTACTATCCCAAGGCACCGCTGGCACAGGATATTGGTGAGCTGCTCGATGACTTTTTGCCGCTACTCTATCTCGCCGGCGGTGGGCGCCCGGATTTACCTAAAGAGATACTGCTCAATACAGAGATAGAAAGTGCGACAGCACTCAGCGAAGCGCTGGTCGAACGGGTGCAGCGCAAGATTGAAATCAAACACTCCGTGCGCGGCTTTAGAGCTAAATGGGTAGAGTTGGCACAGCGTACTGCAGAACAAAATTTGGCCGGCAAGCTAGCGTCGAAGCAGAGTCAGGAAAAGCGCTTTGAGGCGCTGCGCGATACACTTGAACTGGAGACAGTGCCGGAGCGGCTGGAATGTTTTGATATCAGCCACAGTAGCGGTGAAGCCGTAGTCGCCTCCTGTGTTGTGTTTGATGGCAACGGCGCGCTGAAAAGTGATTACCGGCGGTTCAATATTGACGGCATTACCGCAGGAGATGATTACGCGGCCATGGAGCAGGCCATTCGGCGTCGCTACACTCGATTGATGAAGGGGGAGGGCAAGTTGCCCGATATCCTCTTGATCGATGGCGGCAAGGGTCAGATTGGTATCGCCAAGGAAGTGCTCAGCGATCTCGGCGTAGTCGGTGTGATGATCATAGGTGTCGCCAAGGGAACCACGCGTAAACCCGGCCTCGAGACACTGATTCTGGCCGACCAAAACAATCGGGTGATCGCCCGGCCGCAGCAGGCGGCGTTGCATTTGATTCAGCAGATCCGTGATGAAGCGCATCGCTTTGCAATCACCGGTCATAAGCAGCGTCGGGATAAAAAGCGTCGCACATCACCGCTCGAGGGAATTCCGGGAGTAGGACCATCGAGAAGACGGGATATTCTCAAACACTTTGGTGGGATTCGTGAAGTTCAGAAAGCCAGCGTCGCCGATTTGATGCAAGTACCAAATATAAATAAAAAGGTTGCTGATGCTATTTACAGTGCACTGTACAATGAGTAACGTCTAGCGACCTAGGTACATCAACGCTTCAGCCATTGAAATAGAAGACGATTAAATGTGGAATCTGCCGAACACTCTTACCATCTTGCGTATTGCGCTGATCCCGGTGTTTATTGTTATCTATTACACCTCCTGGGAGTGGCACAATCTGATTGCGGCGGCAATTTTTGGTGCGGCGGCGGCCACCGACTGGGTCGACGGTTATCTGGCGCGCAAATATAACAAAGTGACCCCGTTTGGGGCATTCCTTGATCCTGTTGCCGACAAATTGATTGTTGTTGCAGCCATCATTGTACTGCTCGAAGTTCACGCAACCCCCTGGTTTGCGATTCCCTCGATTATTATTATTGGTCGTGAAATCGTCATCTCTGCTCTGCGCGAATGGATGGCCGCAACAGGTCATCACGGTACCGTGGCCGTGGCGATGATCGGCAAGGTAAAAACCTGGGTGCAGATGGTCGCTATCGCAGTGCTACTGGCGGCCAAGCCAGAAAATGAACTGCTCACTACGCTCGGTTTTGTTGCAATCTATATCGCTGCTGCACTCACGCTCTGGTCGATGCTGCATTATCTGCGCGCCGCCTGGCCGCATCTAAGCGCCCCGGGCGACCGGTGAGCTATAACAGCACGATTATCGGTTGATTTATTACCATTAATCCCTAGAATAGCGGCCTCCGTCGGATCAGATGCCGACAATGAGAGTTAAGTGGTAAAAGTTTAAAGGCGCCGTAGCAAAGTGGTAATGCAGTGGACTGCAACTCCGCGATCGTCGGTTCGATTCCGACCGGCGCCTCCATTTCCCCAAGGCCCCACCAGCCTGACCGTAATGACCCAGCCCGGGTGGCGAAATTGGTAGACGCAAGGGACTTAAAATCCCTCGGTGGCAACACCGTGCCGGTTCAAGTCCGGCCCCGGGCACCATACACAGTAAGAACTTCAGCTATTATCGCAATAACGCACGATACTCTTGCGTCCACTTTTTGACCACCTATAGTTC
>Ga0206129_10000043_pt1 | contig 200997 bp, 177 predicted proteins | sample Helgoland_Spring_8_FD_148616 | JGI IMG/M metagenome (GOLD analysis project Ga0206129, IMG submission 148616) | Pelagic subsurface seawater microbial communities from Kabeltonne, Helgoland, North Sea - Helgoland_Spring_Bloom_20160502_2 | ecosystem: Environmental > Aquatic > Marine > Epipelagic...
TACACTTGTGGAAGAGTAGGTCACCGCCTTTTTTGAAACCCTTACTATGTATTTAGTAAGGGTTTTTTGTGTTATATTGGTAAATAATTAATCCAAACATAAAAGGGTGGCGATAACTAAAAAGTTTACTTAGATTTCTTCTTTGGATCAAACATACTATCCATAATTGTTTGAAGCCCTTTAAAAGCAATAATACCAGCAGCGAGGCAGATACAAATACTAATAATTAATATGGGGATGTATAAAAATTTATCCTTATTGGTTGTGGCAATATAAAATAGGGTAGGGCCGGCAAACATCATGACCACGGATAGCCCCATTTTTTTTAATCCCTTGATGAGAATGTCTTTGTTGGTTCTTTTAGTCTCCATGATGATATGCATTTATGGAAGCTCTGACGCTTCCGTGTTTTTTCAATAGGTATTCAGCTTTTGATCTAGCTATTTGAAGCTGATTCATAATCATTTTAACACCGCGTTCCACTAACTTATGATTGCTTAATTGCATGTCAATCATTTTATTTCCTTTTACTTTTCCTAATTTGACCATTGTTGCTGTTGTGATCATATTAAGCACCAATTTTTGTGCTGTTCCAGCTTTCATACGAGAGCTACCAGTTACAAATTCTGGTCCAACAACCACTTCAATAGGGTACTTGGCTGCGCGTGACAATGGACTATTGTGATTGCAAGTAATACAACCTGTTATGATGTGATGATCATTGCAAGACTTTAAAGCAGAGATGACATATGGCGTTGTTCCTGACGCTGCAATACCTACTACCACATCATTTGTTGAAATATTATATTTTTTTAAATCATGCCATCCTTGTGTTAAGGAGTCCTCAGCAAATTCTACAGCTTTTCTTATTGCAATATCACCACCTGCAATCAAACCGACTACCATATCATGTGAAACTCCAAACGTAGGAGGACATTCACTAGCGTCTAAAATGCCAAGTCTTCCACTGGTTCCGGCACCAATATAAAATAAACGTCCCCCTGAGTTTATCTTAAGAAGTATTTGATTGATGAGAGATTCTATTTGCTCTAAAGCCTTGTTAACAGCTAAAGGAACCGTGCTGTCTTCTTTATTAATATTGAGAAGTAATTCTGACACACTCATCGTTTCAAGATGATTATAGTGAGAATCTTGTTCAGTAGTTTTCGTGAAAGTCATGATTCAAAAGTAATCAATTTATACAATGTTATTCTACTGTATAGATTAATTCGTCAACTTCTGAAAGCCGAAAGAAGCCAAAAGGAAAATTATTGGAATTTGTTTCATTGACACAATTACCTCTGACAGTTGCTGGTGTTGTTTCAAATGGTCCGCCACCTTCTTCACTATTTTGCTGTAAGAGAATAAACATGTAATTATAATACGCTTTTGAAATTCCAATATTTCTTATGATGACCTCATCGCCAGTCGTTAAATCTTCTTCTGTGTAAAAACCGAAAATTTGATTGCCATCTGTAAACTCATCTTTATAGACCTCGAGACTAGGTAACGCAGTAAAATTATTTTGAAATTCGAATAAATAATAGTTTTCAACATTTTCTGGATCAGTGTAATAGGCTTTTAATTCAGTTTCTGTTCCTGAAAAACCACCATCATTTTTTTGTTCTACATACTCAATGGGAGATACAGATTTTAAAATTTCTGTTGCAGAATAAACCTCGCCATTATAGATTATTTCAAGGGTATAATGGGCATTAATGATAGGAATGAAATTATTATTTCGATAAACACCGCTTGTTCCGTCTTCAATAAAATTATATACTTCATTATTTGTATTGTAGATAATGACAGAGGCATTATTAGCCGGTGGTGTATTTAAGTCGTAATAGGGTGCGGTTAATGATAATTTTATTTCTTGAATGTTTCCACTAGATCCTTTAACCCAATTAATAGATGCATCAATGACTAATTGAGGTTCAGATGTGTTTAATCTTAAATCAATAGGCTCCTCACAAGAATAAGTTACAATGCTTAAAACTATGATTATTAACTTCTTCATTTTTTAAAATTTAAAATTGTAAGATATTGAGGGAATAATTCCAAACAAAGATTGTTTAAAAGATTCATTAACTCCAGTTGTACGATTTTCTCTAAAACTTATGGATGAGGCGTTGTTGCGATTGTAAATATTGTATATACTAAAAACCCATTCTGTTTTCCATTTTCTTCCAGAATTTAATTTTGGAATGTATTTTGCTGACACATCCATGCGATGATAGTTTGGAATTCTATTAGAGTTTCTATCTTCATAAATAGGTATCGATATACCGTTATAATTGTATTGACCCTTTGGATACGTCACGGGTAGCCCCGTTTGAAATAAAAAATTGGCATTGAAACTCCATGTTTCATTTAGTTGATATGATGTTGTTATTGACACATCATGTGTTTTATCATAAGGTGTGTTATACCAACGACCACCGTTAATACCTATTTCAGAAGATGTCCTGCCTTTCGTTTGTTGTTCCGATTTTGATAAAGTATAAGCAATCCATCCTTGAAAATCACCTTTATTTTTTCTCAACAATAATTCGAGACCATAGGCTCTGGCTTGTCCCTTTAAAATAACCTGTTCTATGGCATTATTTGCAATTAAATCAGCGCTATCTGTGTAATCAATTCTGTTATCTATATTTTTATAAAAAGCTTCTAACTCTAGATTATAGGTGTTGTCACTGATGGTTTTGAAAAATCCAAGTGCATACTGATGTAATATTTGAGGTTTAATGAAATCTCCACTAGGAGCCCAAACATCTAATGGTGTAGGAGAACTTGTATTAGATAGTAAGTGTAGATATTGACTTATTTTATTATAACTTGCCTTTAAGGAAGTCTCGTCATTAAATTGATAGGCCAATGCCAAACGTGGTTCAAAATTGAAGAAGGATTTAATAACCTCGTTACGTTTTAAATTTTCTGTTCCAATAGGTGTGGCTTTTTCATAAATATTAAGTTCAGAATTAAAAATCACAGGATTATTATTTTCATAGACGTTAATTTCGTCTTGACCCAATCTTAAAAAAGAACTCAGTCGTAGGCCATAGTTCATAGCTAGTCGATTTGAAATTTCGTGTTCAGCCTCTAAGTATATTGCGTTTTCAAATGCATATTTGTCAATTAATTTTACAGGATTAATTCCAGAAGTTTCTGTAGTGGGCTTGATGTCTCCAGGATTGAATTTGTAATAAATACTATTAATCCCATAATATAATTTAAAATCATTACTGATATAATGTTTTAAATCGTATTTGATATTTAAATTTCGAATGCCAGAGGTCCAATCAAATTCTACAAAATTTAATTTTAAATCATAATCGTAATCTGAATAAATTAAGGAAAGGTTAGAAAATAACTGATCTGAAAATAAATGATTCCATCTGAAATTAATCACAGCATTGCCATAGGCATTTTCGAAACTATCGGAAATATTAAATACATCTCTACCGAAATATCCTGATAAAAATACACTGTTGGTCTCATTTATTTTATAATTTAATTTGGTGTTCAAATCATAAAAATAGGCAATATTGTCAATGTCAAATAAAGGCAAGAACAGATGTGCGTAACTGCTGCGGCCTCCAAATAGAAAAGCTCCTCTTTCTTTTTTTAAGGGCCCTTCAACTAGGAGTCTACTCGATACTAACCCTAATCCACCATTAATTTTGAACTCATTACTATTTCCTTCTTTTTGATAAATATCTAACACAGAAGAGACACGGCCTCCATATTTTGCAGGAATTCCGCCCTTGTATAGTTTAATGTCTTTAATGGCGTCAGGATTAAAAACTGAAAATAAACCGAATAAATGGGATGAATTAAAAATGGTAGCTTCATCCAAAAGAATGAGGTTTTGATCAGCAGCACCACCTCGAACATTGAATCCAGAAGCTCCTTCACCAGCAGTTGTAACACCAGGAAGCAACGTAATGGATTTAATTAGATCAACTTCACCTAAGACTACAGGGATTTGTTTTATCGTATTAATTGAGAGTGCATTCAAACTCATTTGAGGTTTTCTAATACTTAGTTTCTCAACATCTTCCAAAATAACAACTTCATCTAAACTTTCACTGGAAGTTGAGAGCTCAAAATTTAAAGTTTGATTTTTATCTAATTGAATAGTTTGTACGATACTTGTATACCCTAAATAGCTAATCTGAAATTCGTAAATACCCTTGCCAAGGGTAAGGGAATAAAATCCGTACTCATTACTAATGGCGCCAGTTTGTAAAGTATGGACAATGATGTTTGCTCCAATAAGTGTTTCATTGCTGCTTTTATCAGTAACACTGCCACTCAATGTGAATTTTTCTTGTGCAAAACCAAATAAAGTAAAGAAACAGAATAGTAGATATAAACTTCTCAAAGGAAATATCATTTGCAATTTTTTACAAAAATAAAAAGCTCCATTGTAATAATGGAGCTTTTAACAGTAACTTAATACTTTTTATATCGTATTAATAATGGCATTAAATAACTTACTAGGCCTCATGGCTGACGAAACTTGAGCGTCATTTGGACGATAATAACCACCAATTTCTATTTTTGAGCCTTGCATGTCCTTTAATTCTTGAACAATATTAGCTTCATTCGAAATTAAATTATTAGCAATACCAGTAAATTCATTTTTTAAATCATCATCTATATTTTGAGCTGATATTTCTTGAGCCCAGTACATCGCAAGATAAAAATGACTTCCTCTATTGTCTAATTCTTTAACCTTTCGTGAAGGTCCTTTCATATTTTTAAGTAATTTCTCTGTTGCTTTATCGAGAGTCTCTGCTAATATTTTGGCTTTGATATTATCTGTTTTTTCAGATAAATGCTCTAAAGAAACTCCTAATGCAAGAAATTCACCAAGCGAATCCCAACGTAGATGATTTTCTTTTAAAAATTGCATGACGTGTTTTGGGGCTGAGCCACCAGCACCTGTTTCAAAAAGTCCTCCACCATTCATTAGCGGTACGATTGATAACATTTTTGCGCTTGTACCTAGTTCCAAAATCGGGAATAAGTCGGTAAGATAATCTCGAAGAACATTCCCTGAAACAGACACAGTATCTCGACCTTGTTTTGTTCTCAATAATGTAAAATGGGTAGCTTCAACAGGTGACAAAATTTGAATATCTAGGCCTGTTGTATCATAATTTGGCAAATACTCCTTCACTTTTTTAATAAGCTGTGCATCATGTGCTCTATTCTTATCTAACCAAAAAATTGCAGGGGTGTTTGTTGCTTTTGCCCTCGAGACAGCCAATTTGATCCAATCTTGTATTGGAGCATCTTTAACTTGACACATTCTCCATATATCTCCAGCAGAAACGAAATGCTCTAATAATATTTGATTGCGTTCATCTTTAACACTCACTTTACCAGAGGTATTGATTTCAAAGGTTTTGTCGTGAGACCCATATTCCTCAGCTTTTTGTGCCATGAGTCCAACGTTTGAAACGGTACCCATAGTAGTGGGGTCAAAGGCACCATGTTCTTTACAAAAATCAATCGTCGCACTGTAAATACCAGCATAACTACTATCTGGAATGACTGCTTTTGTGTCCTGTAATTGCCCGTCAGCGTTCCACATTTGCCCAGAAGTTCTTATCATTGCTGGCATAGAAGCATCAATAATAACATCACTTGGTACGTGTAAATTACTAATACCTTTATCAGAATTTACCATTGCTAAATCTGGATTATTACTGTAGCAAGCTTCTATATCATTTAGTATTTCTTGTTGTTTGTCGTTGGATAATTTAGAAAGTTGTGATATTAAATCACCAAACCCATTATTGAAATTGACCCCAATAGCATCCAGTGTTTCAGAATGTTTATCGATAATATCTCGGAAGAATACGCGAACAGCATGACCAAAAATAATCGGGTCTGACACTTTCATCATGGTTGCTTTCATGTGTAAAGAAAATAATATTTTATTTTCTTTTGCATCTTGAATCTCATTCTTTAAAAAATTAATCAAGGCTAATTTTTCCATTTTTGAAATATCAATAATCTCTCCTTTCTTCAGGGCGATATTGCTTTTTAGTAGCGTAATGTTCCCTTCACTATCTGTATGTTCAATTCGTACATTTTTAGATGTTTTTAGCGTAAGGGATTTTTCATTATGATAAAAATCACCTTCAGACATTGACGCTACATGAGATCGCGATGTTGATGTCCATACACCCATTGAGTGGGGGTTATTCTTGGCATAGTTTTTTACTGCTTTTGGAGCTCGTCTGTCAGAATTTCCTTCACGGAGCACAGGATTTACTGCACTACCTTTTATTTTGTCGTATCGTAATTTTATACTTTTTTCAACGTCGCTAATTGGTTCATCTGGATAATCTGGTAAAGAAAAACCTTGTTCTTGTAGTTCAATAATGGCTCCTTTTAGTTGTGGAATAGAAGCACTGATGTTTGGTAGTTTTATAATGTTTGCCTCTGGTTGTTTTACGAGATGACCTAATTCTTCTAATGCGTCATTTTGCTTTTGGTCATGAGTGAGAAAATCTGAAAAATTAGCTAAAATCCGCCCAGCCAATGAGATGTCTTTTGTTTCAATATTAATACCAGATGATTTTGTAAATGCTTTTACGATTGGTAAAAATGAATGTGTTGCTAGTGCTGGTGCCTCGTCCGTTTTTGTGTAAATGATTTTCGACATATTATTCGAATGATTTTGAATTTAGAAAGCTGTCGCTTTTCGATGTATTAACCGTAAATTTTTAGTACGCGAATATACAAAATTTGTCTCTTAATGCGATTTGTAGAGGGAGCAACTTTAAGCTTAATTGAAATTTTATTAGTGATCTTCTGTCACTCTTAATATGAAAGATTTTGTAAAGTGTAAGTGCTGAAAACTGTGAGTGCATTTCGAAAAATAATGAGCAGTCACATTTTTTAAAATTTGACTCTATTTACATGACGCGATGAGGATATATAGGCATATAAAAATTTGGTCTTTCAATAAAAAACAAAAGCCATATCAGTATAGATTACTCTACGTTGACATGGCTTTTTTGAATCAGCAACTTACATGGCCTATTTTACATCACTGTAAACTTTGAATTTCACAAATTAGATTTATGAAAATCTTTTCAGCTCAAGGCGTTTACCGCTTCAAAAGAAACATCGTCATAGCTTTTCAAAATGTATTGATGTGCTAATCTTGATATTTCAGGTTTTAATTGTCTTTCTTGATCTTTTATCATTCATTATGCCATTTGCATGAAATACTGATTTCAAAAACATTGTCTACATTGCTCAGTCCCACTTTCGATCCTCCTCGCTCTGATTGACTTTCCATTCCATTCGGTTTTTGTCTGATTTAACATACAAATCGTTTTGGAACTTCATGCTTTCTTTGCTAACACACGCATACACGTGGCGCCTCGAAAACTCAAAAAACAATTATATAAAGAACGTTACTTTATCAAGTTTAGGTAATTGTCCGAAAACAACTGAAAGTTACAATGCAACTTTTTCCTTAACTCTTATGCTAATGTAGGCAATGATTTGATTTTTCCAAATTTTTTTGAAGTTTACATATCAACGTGTTATAAACCGTTGTTATTAACAATTGTTAATAACCAAAAAACCTCGGAAGAACCGAGGTTTTAGTAATTGACTAATATATTTTTTAGAAACGACGTTCTTTGATTCTTGCTTTTTTACCAGTTAGACCTCTGAAGTAAAAGATTCTTGCTCTACGAACACTACCTTTTTTATTAACCTCTACCTTTTGTAAGGCAGGCAGATTTACTGGGAAAATTCTCTCAACACCAATCGATCCAGACATTTTTCTAATAGTGAAGGTTTCTGAACTTCCTGTGCCACGACGTTGTAAAACAACTCCTCTAAAAAACTGAGTACGTGTTTTGTTACCTTCCTTGATTTCGTAGTATACAGTGATTGTATCACCCGCCGAAAAATCGGGAAAGTCTTTTCTTGTTACAAATTCATCTTGAACAAATTTTACTAAAGATTCCATGTTTTAATTTTATAATTATTTCGAAACAACGTTCACGATTATCGCCAGAGGTTAACCCGAAATTGGGTGCAAAAATAAAGAATTATTGCAAATAGACAATAGTTTGATAAGTTTATTTTGACTTCCTTTAATACTTGTTTTAAATAATTACTATTTCAATGGTCAATTTTAGAAACATCATGTTTATTAAACATTACTGTTTTTATCATACTTGAGTACCTTACACATCATCACCCAATAAATCAGGTCTATTGGTTTTGGTGTGTTTGAAAGCTTGTTCGTCACGCCATTTTTCTATTTCAGGAAAGTTTCCACTAAATAATACAGGGGGCACTTTCCAGCCTTTATAATCCCGCGGCTTTGTGTATATAGGTGGTGCTAATAAATTGTCTTGGAAACTGTCTGTTAGGGCAGATGTTTCATTTCCAAGAACTCCCGGAATCAAACGAACAATAGCATCACATAGAACAACAGCTCCTAATTCGCCTCCTGATAAAACATAATCACCGATTGAAATTTCACGCGTTATTAGGTGATCTCGAACTCGCTGGTCAACTCCTTTATAATGACCACACAAAATAATGATATTTTGTTTTAACGAGATATGATTGGCAATGCCTTGATTTAATGTTTGCCCATCTGGTGTCATATAAATAACTTCATCGTAGGACCTTTGCTCTTGCAGTTTTCTGATACATTTATCGATGGGTTCTACCATCATAACCATTCCAGCACCACCGCCATATTGGGTGTCATCGATAGACTTATAATTATCAGATGTGTAATCTCTAAGGTTATGGAAGTAAACTTGAACGATACCTGCAGCTATTGAGCGTTTCATGATTGACGCTTCAAAAGGACTTTTCATCAGTTCCGGTAATACCGTGATTATATCAATGCGCATAATGCAAAGATGCAAATATTACAGAAAAAAGAAAAGAAACTTCATGTGTTTAAAATGTTAGACCAGTAAAACATCAATAATACAATTAAATGACGTTAACACAACCTAAAACGGATTGTTTTTCTTTAATAATTAAGTTGTTAATGGTGTTCCATAAAGCAATTCTTTTTTCAAGAGATTCTTTGGCAATATTCAAGGCTTCACACCATTTATGATCATCATTCCCACAGAGCTCTGTGACCATTTCAAGTGACAGAGGACCGTGCTCATCTCCATCAAGTTCAATATGCCTTTCAAGATAATAAAGTAACTTACTTTCTTCTGAACCCTTTTTAGGTGACTGATTTAAAATTTCTATAAACATATCTGGAATCACATCTTCACGCCCAAATGTAAAGGCTGATGCAATGAGATGTGACTTTGAAGAGTTTATGATTGAAAAAGAAAATTTTACAAAATTTGTAACCTCATAATCTATATTAACTATGTTCAATGCTTCGTCTACACCAACCCCTTTTTTTATCAACTCCGTAAACCGACAAATTTCTTGTGTATTAGCGCCAGTTTGTGACATGGCATCAAGATACATTTCAAAATGACTTTTTGGCTCACCTAACTCATTGATATCACTTTCCTCCCCATGAACAATCTCATTTATAAACCTTGAGAGTTTCGGATTAGACGGTGGAGTCCATGGAATTTCGACATTTGTAAGTTTTATTTGAAGACTCTTTAATAATGACATGAAGTCCCAAACGGCAAAAACGTGATTTTCCATAAAAATTTTTATGTCATCAATCGTTTTTAAGTTATCGTATAAAGGATGTGTTTTTAGTTGATTTCTTAATTCAGAAATTTCATTTTCAATATGATTAATTCTCTTCATTATTGTACTGGGACTTAAGGTGAAATAACAATTAACAAAGATAATAGATTCCTCTAAATTTTAAAAAATATAATCATGGTTTTAAATCAATAAAAAAGGATTAATTGCCCCCTTTTTGCTTATTTAATTCATCTTGAAGTTGTCGTCTAACTTTTTGCTCTCTTTCTAACGCTGTTCTTCTGTGTTCTTCAAACGCATCTTCTATTTCAAGTAACGACTTTTTAGCAGCCTTGGTGACGGCATTACTATTTTTAAATCTAACAATGAAGATTATAAGTAAGGTTAGTAGGGCCGTGATTAATGACCACATTAACATACTATAACTAGTCTTACTCATAGATACACCCAGTAGAGACATGTTGTTTTTTTCTAATGTCGTTTGATCTAAATCTAATTGTGTGTTTATTAAATTTGTTTTTAAAGAGCTTATTTCAGAAAGTTGTTGATTTATAGTGCTTTTGGATGTGTCAAGTTTCACTTGAAGAGTTTTTAACGAATCAGAGGTATGTAATTGCAAATCTAATAGCATACGTCGGCTAACGGCTTCATACATTTGTCCATTGGTACCTCGAAAGTTTCCAGATTTTCTTAAAACATAATTAAATTGATCATCAATACTTCCTTCATTAATCGATTGTGTTGTCGAAGTTTGGGCATTAATTATTGAAATACTTGATATTGAAAGTGTTAGAAACGCTAATAATTTAATAGTTTTCATTGTTGAAGTTCAAATTGTATGGTTAGCAAAAAAACGTGTACCAATATAATTATTAAATTTAAAGCCTCGTAAAATACGAGGCTTTAAATTTTAAAGTGATTTAAATATTTCTAATAATAGGTAAATCTTCTAACTTTTGAGATGTATTTGGCTAATCTGATTACTTGATGACTGTATCCATATTCGTTGTCATACCACACGTATAAAATGACATTTTTGCCATCTTTTCTCACAATTGTAGCCTTACTATCATAAATTGCGGGAGCAGAACTACCAATTATATCACTTGAAACAAGCTCATCATTAATTTCATATTTTATTTGTTCAACTAAATCGCCTTCCAAAGCATATTTTTTCATCACGGTGTTTATCCCTACAACGGATGTTTTACAACTTAAATTAAGATTAAGAATAGCCAGAGAGCCGTTTGGTACGGGCACTCGAATAGCATTCGAAGTTAGTTTTCCTTCAAATGATGGTAGAGCTTTTGTCACTGCTTTACCTGCGCCAGTCTCTGTGATAACCATATTTAAGGCAGCCGATCTCCCTCGTCGATATTTTTTATGAAAATTATCAACCAGATTTTGATCATTCGTATAAGCATGAATGGTTTCTAAATGACCACTTTCGACACCGAAAGAGTCCTCCATTACCTTTAAAATTGGTGTAATGGCATTTGTCGTGCACGATGCGGCTGAAAAAATATTTAGGGTGTCTGGGTTGTTTTCGAGTTGATTAACACCATGAACAATATTTGGAACTCCTTTTCCTGGTGCCGTTAATAATACTTTTTGAGCACCTTTAGCTGATAAATGCCTTTTCAATGCTTCTTTGTCTCTAAAGGCACCTGTATTATCAATGATAAGAGCGTTTTTGATACCATATATCGAGTAATCAATATCCTCTGGGGCATTCGCTGAAATCATATTAACAGTCGTACCGTTGATAATTAAGGCATTATTTTTAATATCTGTTGTGACTGTACCGGAGAAATCTCCATGAACTGAATCGTTACACAATAGTGAGGCTCTTTTTTCTAAAACAGTTTTATTGATGTTTCCCCTGGTGACAATTGCTCTCAAACGCAGTTGACTACCTTTTCCCGTCCTGGTCATTAACTCTCTAGCGACTAAACGACCAATTCTTCCAAAACCATACAAAACCACATCTTTCGGTTCGATGCTTCCGTTAGTTTTGGCATCTTTCAATTTGTCAGCTACAAAAGAGGCTGCATTGTTATATTTATCATCTTCTAAATGAAATTCGTACGTCAATTTTCCAATATCAAGCTTGGCTGGAGGCAAGTCTGTGTCCTTAATTGCTTGAGCAATTTCAACGGAGTCAAAAATAGAGATAGGTTTTTGTACAAATTCTCCAGCATATTCGTGAAGATTTAGAATTTCACTAACGTTTCTGTCAATAAGTTGATTTCTAAATAGGACTAGCTCGATGGATTTATCATACCACAAATCACTTATAATTTTTATAAATTCTACGGTTGCACGACGTCTATCTGCTTGAAAAGCTAACTCCTTTTCATAAGTTTCACTAATACTCATTATAATAGTTGTTAGGTTGTTAAATTTTTTGCAAAAATAGGATATTTCAAACGTTTTCGTAGCTTAAATTTCAAAAAAAGAAAAACCCTCAATTATCATGAACTAAAAGAGGGTTTTTAAGTCAATTATTTTTATTATTTAAATCGATAAGTTACTTTTTCACCATTTTGTTTTACTATTTCTATGCGCATTGGCTCATATGCCGACCGTTTCTCTAATAGTTGTTCAACTTGTTCAACTGTATTTAGCTTTTCACCATTTATAGCGGTCACAATACTTCCTTCATTTACGCCATCATCGATCCACTCACTTTGATATCGATTATTAAGATTTGAAATAACTAAGCCATAATCTAAATTGTGTTTTTCAAGTTCTTCTTTGCTTGGCTTTTTCAGTGTACCAATTACAGCGATATTTACAGTCGTATTTTTATACAGTGTTACTGGGATTACTGTTATTTCTTGATCTCTCAAAATAGTTACGTTTACAATATCATTAGGTCTTTTTGTGCTTAAAAACCCTTTTAAATCTGCAAATTTTGTAATGTTTGTTCCATCAATTTTTTTAATAATATCTCCTCTTTTAAGTCCTGCTTTGTCTGCTCCTGATCTCTTTTGTACCTCACTAATAAAAAATCCTTCAGTTTCATTGACACCTAAATCTTCAGCATTTTTTCCATTGAGTTCACCTCCCATCACTCCAAGTATACCATTTTGGACGTTTCCAAATTCCATGATATCAGCGATAACTTTTCTGGCTATATTACTAGGAACAGCAAATGAATATCCAATGTAAGATCCCGTTTGTGATGTTATTGCCGTGTTAATACCAATCAGTTCTCCTCTTATATTTACAAGTGCACCGCCAGAATTTCCTGGATTGACAGCAGCATCTGTTTGAATGAATGATTGTGTATTGGTTCCTGTTTGATCTAAATTTCTTGATTTTGCACTTATGATACCGGCCGTAACCGTTGAATTCAAATTAAATGGGTTACCGACTGCTAGTACCCATTCTCCAATCTTGGATGTGTCACTGTCTCCAAATGTTGAATACGGTAAATCATTATCTGCATTGATTTTTAATAATGCAATGTCTGTTTTCGGATCTGTCCCTATCAGTTCAGCATCGTAAGTTTTGTTGTTGTTAGTAGTTATCATGATGGATTCAGCACCTTCTATTACATGATTATTTGTTATGATATATCCATCTGAGGAAATGATGACACCAGAGCCAGTTCCAATCTGGGGGCGTTGAGATTGTCTGCCAAAAAATAAATCTTCCATTGTCATTTGTCGGCGGCCTATGGCTGTGTTTTGAACATGAACAACGGTGTTAATCGTGTTTTCAGCAGCCGTGACAAAGTTTGGATTTAATGATTCTAAATTGACTGTGTTTGTTTCGTAATTTGCAACAACCTTCGGTGGTAGTTCAATCAATTCGTGAGTTTTTACAACAGTAGGTTTTTCCTCTAAAAAGTATTTGTAACTGCCCAAGGTAATGGCGCCACCTAATGCTGAAACTAAAACAAGTGTTATTATTTTTTTCATGTTCATTTATATTAGTTTGAGTTTAAATGTTTAACGAATAAAATTATTAAATTATTGAATTTGATGTTGAATTTTAACGATTTTTAACGATGTTTTTAACATGTTAAATACAGTTTAATATTTATATCTTTGTTTGTATGAAGAATCAATTTTTCAAATATCAGGGAACTGGAAACGATTTTGTGATGATTGATAATCGTCAAAATGACTTTGACATAAAGAATTCAAAACATATAGCGCACTTATGTGATCGAAAATTTGGTATTGGTGCAGATGGTCTAATTATTTTGGAAGATGACTTAACATCTGATTTTAAGATGATTTATTTTAACTCGGATGGTTGTGAAAGCACTATGTGTGGCAATGGGGGGCGTTGTGTTGTTCATTTTGCAAAATATTTAGGAATCATAGATAACGATGCTTCTTTTTCGGCAATTGATGGGTTTCATCGGGCCAAAATAAAAGATGATAAAATACATCTTAGTATGCACAATGTATCTGATATTCAATACAGTAAAGATGCTGTGTTTTTAGACACAGGATCTCCTCATCATGTTGAAATTTGTACTAATTTAGACCTCTTAAATGTAAAAGATTTGGGGTCTCAGATAAGATTTGGGGAACTTTATGGAGCATTAGGAGCTAACGTAAATTTTGTAGAAAAGATTAATGCATCAACATTTAAAGTGAGGACTTATGAACGAGGAGTTGAGGATGAAACTTTGTCTTGTGGAACTGGTGTTACTGCTGTTGCCATTGCGATGCATCATAATAAAACGACATCCAGCACAAATTTGGATATTCTAACTTTGGGTGGTGCGTTACAGGTGTCGTTCGATGTGGACAATGGTATCTACAATGACATTTGGTTAATTGGACCTGCAGTTCAAGTTTATAAAGGTTCTATAAAATGGTAACACTGAAAGGAAAACAGGTTTTTTTACGTGCAATTGAACCTGAGGATTTAGAATTTATCCATGATATTGAAAATGATGAGCAGATATGGTATTTGAGTCAGACAAAAGTTCCTTATTCTAAATATGTTATTAAACAATATTTAGAATCTGCACAAAGTGATCTATTTGAAACCAAACAGTTGCGTCTCGTAATTTCAAATTTTAAGTCAGAGTCTATTGGCCTAATTGACTTATTTGATTTTGATTTTTTCAATAAACGGGCTGGTTTGGGTATTTTGATAAAGGAACCAAAGGATAGAAAAAAAGGTTTTGGAACTGAAGCTTTAGAATTGCTGATTAATTATTGTTTTTTACATTTACAATTACATCAAATATATTGTAACGTTTCTGAGGACAATGATGCAAGTTTGAAATTGTTTTTAAATGCAGGTTTCAAAAAAGTTGGCTTAAAACAAGACTGGACGTTCAAGAACAATACGTTTAATAATGAATATTTATTGCAATTAATTAATTCAAATGTACTTTAAAAAAATCCTTTTATCGATTGCAGTTATCGGTTTAATTGTGTGTGCTTGGTTTGCTAATTTTGTTTACCAAGTCATGCTGACTCCAAATACTAATTTTCAAAATCAAGAAGCATTTATATGGGTATCAAAAGATGATAACTATCAGGATGTTAAGAAACAGTTAGAGCCTTTGTTAGAGGATATTGAAACTTTTGATGTTTTGGCAAAGCAGAAGCAATACGACCAATTTGTGAAGCCGGGTAGATATCGTATCGAGAAAGGTATGACAAATAATGATATTATTAATTCCATTAGAAGTAACAACATTCCAGTTGTTTTATCATTTAATAATCAGAATTCCATAGAGGAGTTGGCGGGGCGTATTGCATTTCAAATTGATGCAGATAGTACCTCATTAGTATCTGCGATGCGTGATGACGTGTTTAATTCTAAACATGGATTTTCAAGTGCTACTCAACTCGGCATGTACATACCAAATAGTTATGAGGTCTTTTGGAATACCAACGCAGAAAAGTTTAGAGAGCGCATGTTGTCCGAGTATGAATCATTTTGGACAGATAGCAGAGCGAGCAAAGCTGAGGCCCTAGGGATGACCAAAAATGAAGTGATGACTTTAGCCTCGATCGTTTATGAGGAATCTAAGCAAAAAAACGAACAACCAACAATAGCGGGAGTCTATATCAATAGATTAAAAAATAATTGGCTATTACAAGCAGATCCCACCCTTAAGTTTGCAGCATATAAAATACCAAGGTATAAAAACACTATCATTAAGCGAGTTCTTAATGAACACAAAGAAATAGAATCACCTTACAATACCTATAAAAACACAGGATTACCACCGGGTTTAATATCCATGCCAGATATCTCTGCAATTGATTCTGTTCTCAACTATGAGAAACATTCATTTTTTTATTTTGCAGCAGATGCAAGCAATCCAGGATTTCATAAATTTGCAAAGACACTTAAGCAGCACAACAATAACGCCAGGGAGTATCAAAATTATCTTTCAAAACAAGGAATCAATCGATAAAATTTTTATTTTGGTTACAATTTTTACGCTTATTTTAAGACTGTAGTTCGTCTTTTCTGCTTTTAAAGTATACATTTTGTCGATAAATTTTGAATTAGCGCTAAATACTCCTAATTTTGCACGCTGATTTTCACATATTTAAATGCATAAAGATTCTAATCAGTTTGAGAAATGAATTTTAAAGTCATGGATAAAAGATTAATAGCATTTTCAATGATTCCTTTGATGTTGATGACCTTTGTTTTTGGTAATCTAAATAAGGAAAAAAATATAGATTCTGAGCTGTATTCGGTCGCTGGTCTTGATTTGAATTTTAACTTGACTTACGATACTTTAGAATATGAAAACGATGTGGTATCCTCAGGTTTTGATAATTATTTTCTGACACCAAAATTGGATAAGAGTTTCACTGGATTTAAAGAAGCATTGGCTTTTAAAGAGTCTCGTGGAAATTACTTTTCAATCAATACTTTCGGGTATCTGGGAAAATATCAATTTGGTAAAAGTACCTTGCAACTAATAGGTGTTCACAATACAAATACATTTTTGTCAAATCCAAAACTACAAGAAAAAGCGTTTTTGGCCAACGTAGCTAGGAACAAATGGATTTTAAGAAGAGATATCAAGCGTTTCTGTGGAACATATATTGAAGGCGTGCTAATTACAGAGTCTGGGATTTTAGCGGCTGCACATTTAGCAGGTCCAGGAAGCGTAAAGAAGTACCTTCGTAGTTACGGAGCCATTGGTTTTGCCGATGCTTATGGGACAACTATTAAAAAATACATGAATAATTTCTCAGGTTATGATACGTCTTTTGTTGTTGGTAATAGAAAGGCAAAAGCAAACTTGATGTAATTAGCCTTTTTGAATAATAAATATTGTTGGTCTTTTGTGCAGATCAACTGACACGTGTCTCCACTGTGCAATTGTTTTTGTTTTTATGTATTCTGTTGGTAAGGTTATGTCACTTGCAATGCATAGACTCGTATGCTTACCCAATATATCACAAATATCACTCAACATACTATTATTTCTGTACGGTGTTTCTATGAAAATTTGTGATTGATTGCGTTCGTATGAAATTTTTTCAAGAAGTTTTAATTCTTTTTTTCTTTCACTCTTTTCAATAGGTAAGTATCCATTAAAGGTAAATTGTTGGCCATTCATTCCTGAACTCATTAGTGCCAATAAAATTGATGATGGTCCTACTAATGGAATAACTCTTATGTCGTTCTCATGTGCAATTTTTACAACATCAGCACCAGGATCAGCAATTCCAGGACATCCGGCCTCAGATAATAATCCAATAGCTTCTCCTTGCTCACAACCTTTTAAAAATAGGGGTAACTGACTTGCGTCAGTATATTTATTTAACACATGCAGTCTTAAGGATGCTTGTGATTTACCGGGGCAGATTCTCTTTATAAACCGTCTTGCTGTTTTTTCATTTTCAACGATATACTCATCTAAAGATTCAATAATTTTTTTAATTGAAATAGGAAGCACTTCTAAAGGAGCGTTGTCCCCTAGGCGTGTTGGGATTAAATATAATTTGCCGTCTTTTTCTATCATTAACGAATGACTAATTTTTTGTACACTATTCCGCCTTTTATCATAGGAATTTTAATTACATAGATACCTTTTGCATAATTTTTAGTTGAAAACGTAATTATATTTTGAGTTGTGTATTCATGTGAATTAATGAGTTTCCCATGGCTGTCAAAAATAGATATATCAGAGTTAGGTAATGCACTAGTTACATTTATTTGTACCACATCACTAACTGGATTTGGAAATATCTTAACGGACGAAAATTCCTTGTTAGTTGTACTGAGAGTTTGGGGGATTATTTTATAAATATTGCCAGATGTGCCTCCTGCAATGTATAATTCTCCATTCATATCTTGCCCAAATGTTGTCCAATTATTACCGCTAAATTGTTCTGAATAATGAATTGTATAATCATTCCCGTCAAAGTCTATTGTTCCTATTTCGTTACTACAGTAATCTGCAAAAAAATAAAACCCATTAAAAGTTGTATGTAATGATCCTCTATGAACATAACCACCAGTTATGGAACATTTAAAATTACCACTGGCAAAATGGGTGTATTCAACAATGGGAAAAGTTAATGTTTCTGAGTCTGGACAATTTCTTAAATCATTTGTTGAAGAACCCTCGTAACAGCGCCAACCAAAATTAGGACCAGAAACACTACTGTTTATCATATTGATTTCCTCAATACTCTGTGCACCAACATCAGCAATCCATAAATTGTCATTAAGTGGATCAAATGAAAACCTCCATGGATTTCGTAAACCATAAGCCCATATTTCATCCCTCGCGCTCTCATTAGAGACAAAAGGATTGTCCGGTGGAATACCGTAATTATTGCCATTTGATACTGCGTCAATATCGATTCTTAATATGGTACCTAATAAAGTTTCTAAATTTTGGGAATTCTCTTCAGGGTCTCCAAAACTGCCTCCGTCACCAACACTTATGTAGAGATATCCGTCACTACCAAAATGTAAATCTCCACCATTGTGATTAGCATATGGTTGAGTAAATGATAAAATAATTTGTTCTGACTGCGGATCTGCAATATCAGGATTTTCAGAAACTGAAAATCTTGAAATTACGGTATTTCCAGATAAATTAATATAGTTGACAAAGAAGTATCCATTAGTATTAAAATTGGGATGAAAGGCCAATCCCAATAGGCCTCTTTCGTCATTTGCTGTGATATCGATTACGAGATTGTCAATGTCTAAAAAAGGCGATGAATTTGTATTACCTGAAGCATTGAGTATTTGAATATAGCCGGGTTTTTCAACAATAAACATACGAGTATCACCAGCATTTTTAATGCCAACCGGGTTATCAAAACCTGACCCAAAATTATCAATGGTCACGTCTAGTTGTGCACAAATTATACACGTAAATAGTTGAAACACAAAAAATAGAATGTTTTTCATAGCGTTAATTTTTTGGTCTTAATTAATTAGCAATTTACAATTTAATTGTGAAATCGAGGTGAAGGTAATTTAAGTATTATTTGATATCAATTTTGCAGCAATATTGTCACAGACCACGTCTAGCAGTTCAAAGACTTCTAAAAAACCATCAACGCCACTATAATAAGGGTCAGGGACATCTCTTGTTGGCATGTTATCCATCTCTGTGAGTATTAATTTAATTTTATTTTGATCAACATTCGTTCTTGCTTTACCTTTTAGATATTGATAGTTTGATGTGTCCATGGCATAAATGACATCGTAAGTGTCAAAATCACTTATTTTAAATTGACGGCCTCGTTGATTGCTAATATCGATTGTGTGACGTTTTGCGATTTGAATAGACCTCGAGTCAGGAAACTGACCGATGTGATAATTACTAGTTCCTGCAGAATCTACAACGAACATATCAGGGGATAATTTAGATTTTAAAATACCTTCAGCCAACGGAGATCTGCAAATATTTCCTAAGCAAACCATTAATATTTTCATTGGAACTACTGGTTATAAAGACAGTTTTTTCGTGAGATCTTCGACATATTTTCTAAATTGTTTATCAGTTGAGGACAAATTGTCAACTGTTTTGCAAGCATGAAGCACTGTAGCGTGATCTCTCTTACCTATTTGTGAACCAATACTTGCTAGTGAAGCTTTGGTAAATTTCTTTGCAAAAAACATTGCAAGCTGTCGGGCTTGAACAATATGTCGCTTACGAGTCTTTGATTGCAGGGTATCCACATCCATTTGAAAATAATCAGAGACAACCTTTTGGATGTAATCAATGGAAACTTCACGTTTTGTGTTTTTTACAAATTTTTCAACAATATCTTTCGCTAGATTGACAGTGATTTCTTTTTTATTAAAAGATGACTGGGCAATTAAGGAAATTATGGCGCCCTCAAGTTCGCGAACATTCGATTTAATGTTTTTTGCAACATAATCAATGACATCATCATCCATTTCTACACCATCACGATATAGCTTGTTTTTTAGTATTGATACTCTTGTTTCGAAATCAGGATTTTGTAATTCAGCGGATAAACCCCACTTAAATCGAGATAGTAAACGTTGTTCAATATCCTGCATGTCTACTGGTGCCTTGTCACTGGTTAAAATTACCTGTTTGCCATTTTGATGTAAGTGATTGAAAATGTGGAAAAAGACATCTTGTGTTCCTGACTTACCTGAGAGGAACTGAACATCATCAATAATGAGTACATCAATAATTTGATAAAAATGAATGAAATCATTTCTATTGTTTTTTTTGACAGAATCGATGTATTGTTGTGTGAATTTTTCTGCAGAAATATATAAGACAGTTTTTTCAGGATATTTGTCTTTTATGTCAACGCCTATTGCATGAGCGAGGTGTGTTTTTCCTAATCCAACACCTCCAAATATCAATAGCGGGTTGAAAGATGTTCCACCTGGTTTATTGGCCACTGCAATTCCTGCATTTCTTGCTAATCTGTTTGAATCTCCCTCGAGAAAATTTTCAAAATTGTAGCTAGGGTTAAGCTGTGATTCAATTTTGACATTTCTTATTCCGGGTATAATAAAAGGATTTCGTAATTCTGGATTTTTATTATTAAAAGGAACGTCAACATCTTGCGATTTCAGAGATGTTCTATTCGAACTAGGTATTTTTTCTGTAAATGGTTGTTTGTTGCCATAAGTGTTCTCCATTTTGATAATGTAAACCAATTTGGCAGTTTCACCGAGTTCTTTATTCAAGGAAACTTTTAATATTTTGACGTAGTGTTCTTCCAACCATTCATAGAAAAATTTACTTGGAACTTGGATGCTGAGTGCATTTTCAGTGAGCTTAACTGCTACAATGGGTTCAAACCATGTCTTAAAGGCTTGCGGTTGAATATTATCTTTAATAAAATCTAGACAGTTATCCCATACCGATTGAGCAGTTCTATTCATTCCTAGTTGTAAATTTTAGTTAGTTAGTCAGTCAAAAACAAAGAGAGGTTGGGTAATTCTCCGGGAGTTTTTATCTTAGACAAATATGTGAACAAAATTCTAAAAAAAAAAATTCAAAACCATTGAATTTTAAGTTTTTTTTTCGCATGTTTAATTCGAAAGAAATGTACAACATTATTTTCAAAAGCAGATAACATATTTGATGAAATACAATGAAATACAGATAAGAGTAAGATATGGTGAGACCGATCAAATGGGTGTCGTATATCATGGCAATTATTCAAACTATTTTGAAGTTGGTCGATTGGAATGGTTAAGATCCTTAAATATCTCTTACAAAAAGATGGAATCAGAAGGCATTATGCTTCCTGTAGTATCATTATCAATTAAATACAAAAGACCTGTGCACTATGATGATCTTATTACAATTCAAACAGAATTGGTTAGGTTACCAACAGCATCGATTGAGTTTTCATATAAATTAATGAATCAACAACGAGAAATTTTGGCTACTGCATCGACAATCTTAGCATTTGTAAACAAAGACTTAAATAGACCCATCCGCTGTCCTCAATACATTCTAGATGCCCTGTCTTAATCAATTTTTTTGATCACTATTTCATGAAGATTAGAAAAAGTCTCATAGACTGAAAAAGCATCTTTTTTTCTTACACGAATATTAATGTTGCATTTCATTTCTAAAACCTGTTTTATAATATGAAGTTTTTTCTCTTTAATGACTCGCATAACACGATTCATGTTTTGATAGTCAAAAATGATGGCATAGTCAATAGATAATGTTTTTTTGACGATTTTAGATTCTGTTAATACCAAATTAGCTGTTTTCTTATAGGCATTTATTAAGCCACTAATGCCTAATTTTGTTCCTCCAAAATACCTTACTACCACGATGAGTACGTTGGTTAGTTCAAATGACTGAATTTGTCCAAAAATGGGAATTCCTGCACTATTTTTTGGCTCACCGTCATCATTGGTCCGGTATTTTACATCATCTACTCCAATGTGATACGCATAGCACCAATGTCCTGCAGTACGATGCTGTTTTTTGAGTGTTTCAAGATGATATTTCACATCCTCTTCTTTAGAGACATGATAAGCATATCCAAAAAATTTACTATTTTTTTCTTTAAAGAGAACTTCTTTAAAGGGTTGTGAAATTGTCCTGTATGTATCACGAATTTCCAAATTAAGCTAAAGTTACTAATAAGATTGAGACAATGGCTAAACTAATTCCTAACCAATTCATTTTCGATATTGATTCTTTGAATAATAGTAATCCTAATAGTGTTGAAACCATCACAATGGCGACATTATTAACAGTAAATAAGGTAGAGCTCTCTAATCCGTTGTATTGAAGAGCCTTAAGTAAATAGATGATAGAATAGTAATTAATTGCACCAAGTATTACACCACCAAAGAAATTTTTACCTTCAAATTTAAATGTTTTGTTGGCCCTGTTATAAATGAGAATAAGAAGCCCTATAAATCCTGCAAATCCAAATATGGTAGCTGAAAAAATTGGAATTCCATTTTTAGGAACATAAGCAGTTTCAAAATATTTAATGGATGCATCAATAATTCCTGAACCTAGAAAAAGTAAAAACGGCAAAAGTAAGCCTTGTTTAGAAGATTGCTCAGGTTTTGATTTCACAGCAGTTAAGTAAACAGCAATAAGTGCTAAAACAATACCGAAGATCTTTTGAAATTTTAAACTTTCATCGTAGGCATATAAACCAAAAATAACCGGAATAATTACGCTCATCTTTCCTGCAACTGATGCTACAGACAGTCCATTTCTTTGGGCTGTTAACGCCATTAAGTTAAATACACAGATAAAGAGAAAGCCAAGAAATATGGCTCCAAAAAACCAAGTGGAATTAATTATTGTTGTAACATCTACAGTTGAATTATAACTAAAGATGCCGAAGGTCGCTGCTGTTATGTAATTGACAACAATAGCTTGTAAAGTATGAATTTTAAATCGGTTAAATAGCTTAAATACCACGAATATGGCAGTCGATGCAAGAATGCTAAGTATTAAATAAATCAAAATATGTCTGTCTTTAAATCAAATAATTGTGTTACGTCCTGAGCTGTTGGAATTATATTCCACACATGAATTCCCATCTTTAAAGCAGCCTCCGTATTTTCTTTTAAATCATCAATAAATAGACATTCATCAGCTTGTAAATTATTGGATTGTAATACAAACTCATAAATAGAATTCGCTGGCTTAGTTAGATGAATATGTTGAGATAGGTAAAATTTATCAAAGCAATTTTTAAAACGGGAGAAGCGAACACGCCCCATATTCTTAATGACCTGTTGCATATGTAAATCATTGGTGTTACTTAGTAATAAAAGTTTGTATTTGTTTTTTAATGCTAAATTTTCAATAAATTCTAGACGGTGCTCAGGGAAATCAAGGATCATACTGTTCCAGGCATCAATAATTTTTTGAGAAGGTATTTTTGGAAATTTTTCATTAAAATTTACTAAAAATTTTTTGGTGGTAATGAGTCCTCTCTCATAATCTAATAATGTATTGTGCATCTCAGATTTAAAATTTTCCGAAACACCTAATTTTAAAAAGTTTTTTGATGTGGCTACTTTATCAAGATTGATGAAGACATCTCCAAAATCAAATATGATGGTTTTAATTTTGGACATAAATCTTTAAAGTATCATCATTTATCTGAGTCAGCGCGTTAGATTTGCAGATTAATTTTGGAGCTTTTATGCCTTCATTAAAAAGAGATTTACCAATAAACACCCTCGCTTCATCCCAAATACCTGAATCAATAAAGAGTTGTAATGTCTGTGCGCCACCCTCAATTATGACTGAATTTATATTATGTTTAAATAATTTATCACAAATACTCTGTATGTTCGATTCTGTAACTTTAATCGTTTTAGCTTCTTGGTTAAACACACAAAGTGTGTCAGAGAGCCTATCATCTTTATCTAAGACTACACGAACAGGATTGTTCCCTTTCCAATCTCGTGTTGTTAGCTTCGGATTATCGTCTTTAGCGGTGTTTGAACCAATTAAAATTGCCTGTTCTTTAGCACGCCACTTGTGAACCAATTGTCTTGAATAAGGGTTTGTAATCCAAGTGGGTTTTTTTTCTTTTTTGTTAAAAGGAGCAATGAATCCGTCTAAAGTTTCGGCCCATTTTAGTATGATGAAAGGACGCTTTTTATTGTGAAAGGTGAAAAACCTTTTATGATGTTGCTTGCAGAGATTTTCTAAAACACCAATTGTTACATTACAACCATTTTTTTTTAAGACATCAATTCCTCTGCCTGCAACTAATTTATTGTCATCGATGCAGCCAACGACCACATTAGGAATGTGGTGTTTGATAATAAGATTACTACAGGGAGGTGTTTTTCCAAAATGGCTACAGGGTTCTAAAGTGACATAGAGTGTTGCATCTTTCAATAGGGATTTGTTTTTCACGGCGTTAATGGCGTTTACCTCAGCATGGTTGCCCCCATAAGGACTCGTGTAGCCTTCACCAATTATTTTGTTATCACAAACAATAACACATCCTACTGCAGGATTTGGGGCAGTGAGACCAAAACCATTTTTAGCAATTTGTAAACAGCGATGTATATATTTTTCGTGTATCTTCACTTCACAAAAGTAATACTTAATTATTGGTAATTAATTATGATTATTAGAGAAATCTTACCTCAGGATAACTTGTCTATTAAGGCAATTATAACAAGTTGTTTTAAGGAATATGATTTGCCAATTACTGGTTCGTCACTCGAGGATATTGACACAAAACATATGTATCAAGGGTTTCAACAATCAAGAGCTGTTTATTATGTTGTTGAAGGAGAGGGTAAGATTTTAGGTGGGGGCGGTATAAAACAGTTATTGGGTGCTGGTAATCACATATGTGAGTTGCAAAAAATGTATTTCCATCCTGATGCTCGTGGGCGAGGATTTGGACAAAAATTATTGAATTTATGCATAGACTCTGCTAGAAATTTTAATTTTAAGATTTGTTATTTAGAATCAGCATCTCAACTTAAATCAGCCCTTAAGTTGTATGAAAAAAATGGATTTGAGCACATAGACTCGCCACAAGGTAAAACAGGACATTCTATTTGTGGAATATATATGAAAAAGGAATTAATATGATTTTAAAAACTCTGCGAAATAATTTTATTAAAACCTTAATTGACTACTATGCGGAGACGGAAATAGTCTCATTTTTTAATTTATTATCAGCGGATATACTCAAAATGCAACGTATTGATATTGCTCAAAACTTGTATGCTGTAATATCAGGAAAAAAGCAGGAGAAGTTTCAGAATGCAGTAAATAAATTAAAAAATTATATACCGATACAATACATTATAGGAAACACTGAATTTTATAATTTAACATTAAAGGTGAATGCTGCTACCTTGATTCCAAGACCGGAAACAGAAGAACTCGTAGCTTGGATTATAAATGATCAAAATAACAAACAAAATATTTCTATTTTAGACGTGGGGACTGGAAGCGGTTGTATTGCTATTGCTTTAGCCAAAAACCTGCCTGAAGCGAAAGTTTTTGCTTTAGACGTTTCCGAAAAAGCTCTAAGAATCGCAAGACAAAATGCCGTGGATAACGGGGTTACCATAGAATTTATTGAGGCTGATATTTTTGATGTTGATTTAGGAAATTTACAATTCGACGTTATTGTATCTAATCCGCCATATGTCCGTGAATTGGAAAAAGAAACAATGAGTCCTAATGTTTTAAATCATGAGCCCCATCTAGCGCTTTTTGTCAAAGATGATGATCCCCTGTTGTTTTACAGAAGTATAGTAGAGGTTGCTAACAACACACTAAAAAGCAAAGGATTTTTATATTTTGAAATAAATGAATTTTTAGGCAATTTGACACGACAGCTCGTACAGAAATTAAACTATTGTAATATTGAACTCAAGAAAGATTTGTTTATGAAAGACAGAATGATAAAAGCGAATAAAAAATGATTGATTTAAAAGCAATTGCAGTTTTTTGTGGAAGTAGTGAAGGCAATGATACTGAAATTATTTCACAAGCTGAGATATTGGGGCATACTTTAGCAAAAGAAGAGATAACCTTGGTTTATGGTGCAGCCAAAATAGGTATTATGGGTAAAGTGGCACAAGGTGTCCTAGATAATCACGGAAAAGTAATTGGAGTTATTCCGGAGTTTTTGAAATTAAAAGAAGTTGTTCACTTGGGGTTGAGTCAATTAATAACGACCTCGAATATGCATGAGCGAAAATTAAAAATGCATGAACTTTCAAATGGCTTTATAACGCTTCCTGGTGGGTACGGTACATTTGAAGAATTATTTGAAATAATGACTTGGGCGCAATTAGGTTTGCATCAAAAGCCAATAGGATTGCTGAATATAAATGGCTTTTACGACGACCTCATTAAAATGTTGGACAGAATGGTTGTTAACGGTTTTTTAAAGCTTATAAATTTGGATTTATTGATTGTTGAAGATGATATTGATATATTGCTTGACAAAATGAGACACTACAAACCACAGGATGTGCCAAAATGGTTGAAAGCAAATAGAACTTAATAAAGAAATTGATTCAAGGTCTTTATCGAAAGATCTTCCAATGTTTCTGATGTCGTTTTAAAATGAATTTTAATGGTTTCATTCGGTAATAAATCTAAGAAATTATCGCTGAAATGGCCTTTGTTTTGAGTGTAAAGAAATACATCTTTTTGTAGAGTTGAACTTGACAACAGTATTGTGAATCCAGAGGATGTTTTTATAATTTGTTTGTTAATCTCTTCTTTGTGTAATTTTAAATTTTTAGGATTTGTAAAATAATGTAGCCACCTATTAGTGGTATTTGAAACAACAAAAATGGCATTAGTGTGATCGAAATTTAATTGGTTTAAATTAAGGCTATTAATTTGCGTATTGGAAATGCCGCCGCAGTCAATGTTTTTAAAGTTATCCCATAATTTATTTCCTTCAAAATCAATCAATTCTAACTTTAATTCTAGAGGTACGCTATTTAATCGGTCATTAATAACAAATGTTTTTAACAGATTACCTTCAACCCTTGAGGATACCAAAATATTCTTAAAGACTTTTTTTACTTTGTAATGTAGGGCTTTCCAATTTCCAAAAAAGTCAATACTTGACCATGAAATGGAAGGCCAACAGTCATTAAGTTGCCAAAATAAAGTCCCCATGTTATAAGGCTTTGCTCGTCTCTGTGCTTCAATGCCTTTTGTAATGCCATAAGCTTGAACTAATTGACTCATATAAATATAGTCTTCTTCTAATGACGGTACCGGAAAATCACGTAACATATAGGTGTTAATTAATTCAAAACCACGATGGTGTTTTTGATGATTTCGCAACCCTTTCGAAGTAAGGTTTAATGAATCATTTTGATTGATGTGTCTAATGACTTCATAACTGGGAAAAGATTGCATTCCAAACTCACTCATAAATCTTGGCACTTGTTTTTCTAAATGTTCAAATGGATATGCATCATGCCAAATCCACCAATCATGAGCGTCACCTTCAAATTGGTACTTGGGATTTCCACGACCATATTTTGGAGAGCTTTCCCAATAATTTGTATCAGTTAAATTTGAAATTGTATTGGGTAAAATTGAATCAAATATTTTTAAATAATTATCCCAAATTATTTCTTTTTCAGTTTCTGATCGGTCAGCTTGCCAACCCCATCGATACCAACCTTCACTGCTTTCATTATTACCACACCAAAGTGCTATTGAAGCATGATTTCGCAAACGTTTGACATTGTCAATTGCCTCTTGTTGTACATTTTTTAAATATGCTATGTCTCCAGGATACATGGCACATGCAAACATAAAATCTTGCCATACCAAAAGTCCTTTTTCGTCACATAAATCATAGAATATGTCGTTTTCATAAATACCTCCTCCCCAAACACGAAGCGTATTCATATTTGCAGCTACGACATCATCAAGTAGCTTTTCATAATGAGTAGTAGTTACCATATTTTGTAAACTATTTTGAGGAATGTAATTGGCTCCTTTTACGTATATAGGGACGTCATTGATTTTAAAATAAAAAGACTCACCACTTTCATCTTTTTCGGTGATAAGTTCTATGGTTCGAAGGCCCTTTTTGACAAATGCCTCATCGACGATAGTGTCATCTTTTTTGATAATAATTTTTACGCCGTACAAATAGGGGTCACCTACATTGTGTGGCCACCACCGTTTAGGGTTTTTTATCTCAATGGGAATTGAAACTGATTTATTATTAAAGCTATCTGTGGTCTTTGAGACTAAGGTGTCATTGACAAATATTTCAAAAGTATATTGCTCTGTGTTTGAATTAGAACAGTCAATATGCACTGTGAGTTTAGCGATTGATTCATTAAGTTCATTTTGTTCAATGTATACATCATTGATTTTAGTATCATTCCATGCAATTAATTTGACTGGGCGCCAAATACCCGAGGTGTTTATTTTTGGGCCCCAATCCCAACCATATTGAAATTGAGCTTTTCTCGTGAAAATTCGATTTCCTTCAGGCAGTGAATAATTTAATTGTTTTTTGCTTTCCTCTTCATGTTTTGTCGTATTATCAAATACTATTTTCAGGGTGTTATTTTCTGTCAAAATAGACTTGACATCAACTTGAAATTTTCGAAAAGCATTGTTGGTATTTAGTAATAGATTATCGTTTAAATATATTGATGCATAGGTGTCTAATCCTTCAAAACAAAGAATGATATTGTTTTTTTGAAGTACTTTTTTATCGATGTTAAACATTGTTTTGTATTCCCAGTCAGTTTTTGAAATCCATTGCGTGTTGTGTTCGTTATTTAAAATAAATGGGTGTTCAATAAGATTGTGTTTTAGTAAATCAGAATGAATATTTCCAGGGATAATTGCACTGTACCAAAGGCTATCGGAAATGTTTTTAAAATCCCAATCATTGTGAAGCTCTATCACTTGTGGGGTCTCAATTTTTGTTTCACACCCGAGCCATGTAAATATGAGTAACAAAAGACTATATCTCATTCAGAATTGCTTTTATTTTATCGGGATCAGAATAAGTTATTTCTGCTGAGAATAATGAGCTTTTCGAGAGCTTTTTAGAGGATGCTGAGGTGTGTATTTCTGCAAAGCCTGCCTTCTTAAATTGCTCAACATTACTAGAATTAATACCACCACCGGGAAGCAATATAATTTTTCCAAAGGATTTTTTTTGAAGTCGTTTAAGTTGTTTTAAGCCAGCTTCAGCTGTTGGAGCTTGTCCCGAAGTTAAAATCCGGTCAACCCCTAACTCACATAACTGATTTAAAGCAATATCAGGAGAGTTGACGCAATCAAAAGCACGGTGAAAAGTGAATTTTAAAGGCCTCGCCAATTCAACCAAAACTCTTGTGCGTTTTGAGTCAATAGAATTATTACTATTTAGTACGCCGGATACAATACCTTGATACCCTAATTTTTTACAGAGATTGATGTTTTGTTTCATGATTTCAAACTCCTGATTTGAATAAACAAAATTGCCACTTCTTGGTCTGATAAGAACAAAAGCAGGAATTGAGATGTTGTCAATTACTCGTGTTAACATCCCGTAACTCGGTGTAATACCTCCGTTCGAAATTTCTGAGCACAACTCAATGCGATCTGCTCCGAATTTCTCAGCGGTAATAGCCGAATCATATGAATTCGCACATATTTCTAATTTCATTTAATTAATTAATTATAATTTCATCTATAAATGTCCATGCTTTGTTACCTGCTCCTTGTTTTCCGTCAGAAATGACACCATAGTTTGGGATTGTAAATGACAAATGTTTGACATCATCATGCCCTTGAAAATTGACTGGGACAACTAAATCTTCTGAATCAAGTATCGTAACTTTAACGGGCTCTTCATTGTTGAAAGTTATGAAAATATGTTTTGGGGCATAAATCCATTGTCCACGTCCATTATAAAACCTAGTTTTTATCGAATTTATCTGTATTTTTTCATTAAAATCGATTGTTATTTCAATATCTTTTCCTGAAAACCCTAGCCATTCTTTATCACCATAGCGTGAATTGCTTCCGGAGATACCGTTAATCAACCCTTGGGCACCACTACCCGCGTAAGACTCGTTTAATTCTGTGTCTATGGCTATCTTTTGACCAACAGCTTTATGTAAATTAATATACTGAGAAAAAGTTTCTCCTAGTTTATTGCTTGAGTTAAATAAAGCTGCTTTGACATGAACACTTTCTTTGAGTAGAATCGAATTGGTGTAAATTTTAGAAGAGAGTAGGGGTTCAGAATTATCCAATGTAAATCGAATTGTTTTACCCTCTGTAAGAGTTTTAAGATGGTAACTTAAACCTTCATTATTGGAATTGAGCTCTCCTTGGATTTCATAAAGATGGTTGGCATAATTGATATCTAAGAAGTCTAATCGCTCATGAAAATTTTCTAGACGTTTTATAAAATTAGCATAATTTTTACGTTCTTTTTTTGACCACACTGTCTCGCTCATGGCAAGTATACGAGGAAATACCATATATTCAACTTGTTCTGAGGTTTGCATGTATTCTGTCCAAACATTGCCTTGGGCGCCTAATACAAATTTAGTTTCATCATCATTTAGTTCATCTGGAATAGGGTTAAAATTGTAAACTTTTTCAAGGGGAAGATACCCACCTATCGCCAGGGGTTCCTGTTCGTTTTCCGACTGGTAATAATCAAAGTAGCAATGTGATGTTGGCGTCATGATAACATGGTGTTGTTGTTTTGCAGCCTCCACCGCACCGGTGACACCTCTCCATGACATGACGGTTGCATTCGGTGCAAGTCCTCCTTCTAATATTTCATCCCAACCTATAATTTGTCTTCCTTTTGAATTTAAATAGTTTTCAATTCTAGAAATAAAATAGCTTTGCAGCTCGTTCTCATCTTTTAGACCCTCTCTTAAAATCAGTTCATTACAATGATCACAGTTTTTCCATCTTGTTTTTGGTGCCTCATCTCCACCAATATGAATATATCTACTTGGAAATAATGTTAGTACTTCGTCAAGTACATCCTCTAAAAAGGCGAAGGTTTCTTCTTTAGGGCAATAAATATCTTCAAAAACACCCCATTTGGTGGCAACCTTAACAGGTTCGTTTGTGCATCCAAGACTTGGATATGCTGCGATAGCTGCTTGACTATGACCAGGGAGTTCTATCTCCGGGATGATTGTAATAAAACGACTGTTCGCATATTGAACAATATCTTTAATTTCTTCTTGAGTATAAAATCCTCCGTATTTTTGGTTGTCAAATTGATGTGGTTGGTCATTGTAATGACCAATTAGTGTTTCTTGGCGATATGCAGCGATTTCTTGTAGTTTGGGATATTTTTTTATTTCAATGCGCCAACCTTGATCTTCAGTTAGATGCCAGTGAAATGTATTCATTTTTAACATAGCGAGCGCATCAATATACTTCTTAATAAAATCAACAGAAAACAGGTGGCGACCCACATCTAAATGCATTCCTCGGTATGAAAATTCTGGTTGATCTTTTATTAAGACGCAGGGTATTTGCGTTGTTGTATTCGAAAATGTTTTATTTTCGAAAGCCGCTGGGAGTAATTGTCTTAAAGATTGAATAGCATAAAAGGCTCCCTGATCAGATTGTGCTGTAATATCAATTGATTTTTTTTTGATATTTAAAACATAGGCCTCTGGGCTGAGATTGAGATCTTGAATAAATTGAATCTTATGAGGCCCATTGAGTTCTTTATTCAATCCTGTTCGAAGGTAGGATTTTAAAAAATCACCAGACACTTTGAAATCATCATCGTAAATGATGCCGGTAAATTCATTTAATTCAAAATATCCATCACTAGAATTAATTTCTAAAGGCTGTGGGATAATATTGATAAGGGGAATTGAATTTTCATCATTTTTACAATTTAATAACATGCTCATAAAAACTAGAGCGCCGAGTATATTCTTGTAGTGCATTTTAGTATATTAGATGCTTTAAAGATAGATAAAAAGTTAACTTTTTTTCAAGTAAATTAATGAAAATCGAGGAGCAAATTAAAATTCTTAGTAAAGAGCTACGTCAGCATAATTATAATTATTACACCCTTGATAACCCGACTATCAGTGATTATGAATTTGATTTAAAATTAAAGCAATTGCAGCGTTGGGAAAATCAGTACCCAGAATTTGCAGACAAAAATTCACCAACTCAGCGTGTTGGAGGAGAAATAACAAAAAATTTCGAAACTGTAGTTCATGAGAACAGAATGTATTCTTTAGATAACTCTTATTCAAAAGAGGAACTTTATGAGTGGGAAAAGCGAATTAAAAAATTAATCGATGGTGATATTGCTTATGTCTGTGAACTAAAATATGACGGAGCTTCAATAAGTTTAACCTATGAAAATGGTGTTTTAGAACAGGCTGTTACACGTGGTGACGGCACTCAAGGTGATAATGTTACGGCGAATATCAAAACAATAAAATCTGTTCCTTTAAAACTCGCAGGTAAGTTTCCGTTGAAGTTTGATATTCGAGGAGAAATTGTTTTACCATTTGAAGGGTTTAACAAAATGAACGAAGAGCGTTTAGTAAAAGGAGAGGAGCCCTTTCGAAATCCAAGAAACACAGCATCAGGAAGTTTGAAATTACAAGACAGTAGGGAAGTTGCCAAACGGCCCTTAGAATGCTTACTTTACAATATGGCAGGTGTAAACTTAGGAGTTCAAACACAATTCGAAAGTTTACAATTGGCAAGACTCATGGGATTTAAAGTTCCCAAGGCTGCTCAGCTAGTAACATCAATAAATGAAGTTTTTGAATTTATTGATTATTGGGACACACATCGACATGCTTTGACTTATGAAACAGACGGTGTCGTTATCAAGGTGAATAATCTACAACAGCAAGAAGAATTAGGCTTTACAGCTAAAGCACCACGTTGGGCAATTGCCTATAAGTATAAAGCAGAACAAGTTTCTACACGATTGAATGAGATTTCATATCAAGTAGGACGCACTGGGGCAATAACGCCGGTTGCAAATTTACAACCAGTTGAGCTGGCGGGTACAACTGTAAAAAGAGCTTCTTTACACAACGCAGACCAAATTCAAAAATTAGATGTTCGAGTGGGTGATGAGGTGTTTGTTGAAAAAGGTGGTGAGATCATACCAAAAATAATTTCGGTTGATCTTACTAAACGACCTAAAAACACTAAAAAAACAAATTACATTACACATTGTCCAGAATGTCAAACACCGTTGGTTAGACAAGATGGAGATGCTAAACATTATTGTCCAAATTATCAAGGTTGTAAGACTCAAATGACGGGAAGAATACAACACTTTATTTCCAGAAAGGCCATGGATGTTGAAGGCTTAGGAGGTGAGACAGTGTCTCTGTTAGTTGATGAAGGTTTGATAAAAGATTATTCAGATTTATATGGTTTAACTTTAGAGCAGTTACTTCCTTTAGAGAGAATGGCGCAAAAAAGTGCCAATAATCTAATAGCCGGTCTTGCGGCATCTAAGCAGATTACTTTTGAACGTGTTTTATTTGCATTAGGTATTCGATATGTTGGTGAAACAGTGGCTAAAAAATTAGCGAAACACTATAAAAATATCCAAGCTTTGGCAAATGCCACTTCTGAAGATTTAATTAATGTAGACGAAATAGGAATAAGAATAGCTGAAAGCGTTGTTGATTTTTTTAATTCACAAGAGAATAACTTGATTGTAGAAAAGCTGACCAATTTTGGCATTCAATTGTCACTTTCAGAACAATTATTAGCCAATCAAACGGATAAACTAAAAGGAAGTAGTTTTGTTATCTCAGGTGTTTTTGAGCGTGTTTCTAGGAAAAGATTGAAGCAGTTAATAGAAGATAATGGTGGTAAAATATCCTCTTCAATTTCCTCTAAAACAAGTTATTTAATTGCTGGCAGTAACATGGGGCCAAGTAAGTTGTCCAAAGCAAATAAACTTAATATTCAAATGATTTCGGAAGATGATTTCTTGGATAATATAATTTAGATTAATTCTAAATTAGTTTATTTCATCGATAAAATACACTTTTTATCGATAATGTGTATATTTTATTATATATTTGGCTCTAACAACTGCGCGAAATATGAAATCTAAATTAATTGCAGGTATATTAATATCCCTATCAATAGCAACGGTCTTCTTCGAGATAATTGAAGATCCAAGCGGTAATATAACACGAAGTTTTATTGTACCATTGCTAACATTTTTATACTTTTTTAAAAACAAGGGAAAAACTTCTTATTTTTTCTTTTTCTTATTATTCTTTTCAATCGCCGAGTCTTTAGTTTGGATGGAAAACTATGATAATTTTAAAATAGGAACATTAAATGTGTCTTTTTATCACTTTTACATTGGTAACTTATCATCTATTACGGCATATATATTTTTAATTTTAGAAATCTTAAAATCTTATAGTTTTAAAAGTGTGATTGATAAATTTCCTGTTCATATCATGATACTGTTTGTTCTTGATATTTACACAATATATCTCGTGAGTGAGACTGCCTTCCGAAGTCCAAATTTTGTTTATAATGTGGATAAAATTATCGAAGTTATATACAATGGGGTTGTGATGTTTTTGTTGACGGTAGCGCTAATGGGCTATATCAATCGAGATTCTAAAAAAGCAATGAACTTGTTATTAGGTTCTTTGTGCCTTGTGTTTTCTGAAATACTACAAGTTGCAACTTTCTATGTCTCTGAAAACAATACCCTTCTGGGAGTTAGTTACATTATTCTTTTGATTTTTGCCTTCACATTTTTGTATGTACAGTCAGATATGTCTTACTCTAGAAGAACTCATTACGAGAGTGTTCCCTTTTTAAAAAACATTGAATAGTTATACTAAAATGGTGGTTCCTCTTACTTTTTTTGATTTATTAGAATCGAAAAAGAAATCTATTTTCCCCATGTATAATCCGTAACATCCTACTTGATTTATTAAAACATTTTCACCCAATATATTTTTTTCAATGATTGGTTTTTTTAAAAAAGTGTGTGTATGGCCCCCAATGATTAAATCGATATGTTTGGTCGCCCTAGCAAGCACTACGTCAGATATTTTGTTAGGATCTTTTTTATAATAATGACCAAGATGAGACAAGCATATGATTAAATCGCATTGCTCGTCTTCCTTTAAAATTCTACTCATGTCTTGAGATATCTCAATTGGGTCTCTATAAACAGTTTCTTTATATTGTTTTTTTAACACCAACCCATTTAGTTCTATACCCAATCCAAAAACACCAATTTTAATTCCATTTTTTTTAAAGATTTTGTAAGGTTTTACATGTTCATTCATGACCGTTTTTGAAAAATCATAGTTCGCAGAAACAAATTCAAAATTGGCATGTGGTAGCTGTTTGTATAAACCTTCAATACCATTATCAAAATCATGATTTCCTATTGTTGCAAGGTCATATTTAAGCATGCTCATGAGTTTAAACTCTAGCTCTCCACCATAATAATTAAAATAGGGAGTACCTTGAAAAATATCTCCTGCATCCAATAGTAAAGTGTTTGGATTTTGCTCTCTTAAGGACTGAATGAGTGAAGCTCTTCTAGCGACACCTCCTTTATTGGAATTTCGTCCACTTTCCGGACCAAATGCATCGATATGACTGTGTACATCATTGGTGTGTAAGATTGTTATTTGACGCGAGTCAGTTTCAGGTACAAAAGACGTTAACGAAAGACTGCTCAAACTCAAAAGAGTAGCAGAGGCACTAGATTGACGCAAAAAATCTCTTCTTCTCATAAATATCTTAATTTAATTTATTCTAATGAATCGTTGGTCAATCATAGGGCGGATGGTATCATTTTTTGAAAAATAATCGATCAGAACATTTCTTATTTTATAGTTGAGAATGTGAAGAGTATCGCTTTTTTGAAAAAAGGACATGTTATCCCCACCATTATACAAGTAATCATTAGTGGCAACATTATAGTAGTGGTCATCGTTTATAATTTCTCCATGAATCTTTGCTTCCAATAATTGAGAATCTTTATCCAATTTAATTGTTAATCCTGAAATAGGATGTGCTCGTTTTGCGTATTGTAAATAATTCACCAATTCCTTGACAACGATACCTTTAAGTTTTGCAACCACAACACTATTTTCAAAGGGCATAAGTTGATACGCTGAGCGTGTTGTAACTGGACCTTTTGGTAAAATAGATCTGATACCACCATGGTTTAACAATACAAAATCAATTGACTCTTGTGTTTTTGATTTGAAAATTGGATTAGCTTCTTTAAAAACAGCATCAGCCATTAAATTTCCAATCGCTGTGTTTAATTCACCGTCATTTTTAGAATAAGTATCAATGGAAAAAGCGAGCACACTGTCTAAATTTTTATTGACGTTTAACCGGTATGGCTCCATGAAATTATTGATCAACGAATCCTCTTTGATTTGAGAATTTATTTCCAATCTTGAACCTTCAATTTTATTGAGGTGAAAATTGTCTTTACAGGAAAAAAAACAAAGAACTAGCCCAACTAAAATGAGTTTGTTCTTGATTAATATATGATTTTTCAATACCATTTTTAGGACATGTTTCTTACTTTTGCTAAAAGTATAAATTTAAATGATTTTTAAACGATTAAAGAAAAAATCTAATCAAAAATATTTAAATAATAGTTTAAATAATAGAACGCCATTGGTTGATGAAAGCGTCATTCAGTCTGTGGGTGTTATTTTAAATAGTAACGAATTTAAAGATTCGGATCAATTATTATCCCTTTTAAGATCTCTGGACATAAAAGAGAATAAAATTAAGTTTATAACTTTTATCGATGACCATAAATCAAGGCCAAACAGCTGGGATGCTTATTTTTATCCTGAAAATTTTAAATGGAGGGGAAATATTGAAGGTGTTGATTTAACAGATTTTGTCAATGAATCATTTGATATGCTCATAAGTTATTATCAGATAAATCAATTGGAATTACATTTAGTTACCACGTTATCAAAAGCAAAATTTAAAATCGGAATTTCTAATGTAGATGAAAGACTGCATGATTTAATTATAAGTATTGACCCTAACCAAGTAGAAATATTTAAAAAAGAGTTGTTAAAGTATTTAAAAGTTTTTAATAAGATATAGATGAATGCATTAAAAGGAACCGGTGTTGCATTAGTGACGCCTTTTAAAAAAGATTTAAGTGTTGATCATGATGCGCTCGAAAGGGTTGTTAATTATAATATTGATAATGACATTGATTACTTGGTTGTTATGGGTACCACAGGTGAAAGTGTCACTGTGTCAAAATCTGAAAAAATCAATATACTCAAAACCGTATCTCGCGTAAATAACGGTAGATTGCCTTTAGTGTTAGGTATTGGAGGTAACGATACGAGAGCAGTTATAGAAGAAATTCAAATGACTGATTTAAGCGAAATCACAGCAATACTCTCAGTTTCTCCCTATTACAGTAAGCCAACACAAGAAGGGATTTATCAACATTTTAAGGCAATATCTCAAGCGTCACCAAAACCTATCATTGTTTACAATGTGCCGGGAAGGACCTCAAAAAACATGTTGCCTAACACCGTGCTACGACTTGCTAGTGATTTTAAAAACATTGTAGCGGTGAAGGAGGCAGGAAATAACACTCAGCAGTATTTGGAATTACTTAAAAATAAACCAAAAGATTTTCTTGTTATTTCTGGAGATGATGACCTAGCCTTAGGCACAGTTTTAGCGGGTGGAGCAGGAGTCATTTCTGTTTTAGGCCAAGCGTTTCCCAAAGAATTTTCAAAAATGATTCGTTTAGGAGTGTCCGGAAACACAAAAGAGGCTCACGAGTTACATTTTAAATTGATGCCAATAACCTCATTAATATTTCGCGAAAATAATCCAGCAGGAATCAAAGCTGTACTTAATAGCTTAGAGCTTTGTTTGGATGTGGTTCGCTTGCCATTGGTAGCTGCATCTAATAGTTTAAAGACAGAGATCAAGTCATTTATTATCAATTATGGGCAATGATAAAAAGAAAACTTCGTTAGCCTAATAATAAGTTAATAAACGAAGGGTTAAATATTTATTTTAATATTCGTTTGAAATACTTATTTTTGCATCCTCAATTGAAATATGAAGAATTTACTTTACATCACATTTATCCTGATTATCACAAGCTCTTGCAGTGAATACCAGAAAGCTTTAAAGTCAACCAACATTGCTGAGAAATTTGCAATGGGTACGGAGCTTTATGATGACGGCAAGTTTGGGAAAGCGAATCGCTTGTTCGTTCAGATTGTGCCAAAATACAGAGGTAAGCCACAAGCTGAAAAACTCATGTACATGTACTCCAGGACTTTCTATGAAATGAGAGATTTTTATACTGCAAATTATCAGATGGAACGTTTTGTAAATGCTTATCCAGAAAGTATAAAGGCTGAAGAAATTGCTTTTTTGGCAGCAAAAAGCTACTATTTTCTGTCTCCGGTGTATTCAAAAGAACAAAAAGAAACCGTCGACGCTATTGGTAAATTACAGGGATTTATAAACAGTTATCCTGATTCTGAGTATTTGGCTAGTGCAAATACCCTAGTAAAAGAACTGGATTACAAATTAGAAAAAAAGGCATTTGAAATAGCCAAAGAATACAACACAACAGGACCTTACAGTAGAGATTATCAGGCAGCCATTTCAGCATTTGATAATTTCATCATCGATTTTCCTGGTACAACATTAAAGGAAGATGCCATGTTTTACAGACTAGATTCTGCATTTAAAATGGCAATAAATAGTGTTGAGTGGAAAAAAGAGCAACGTTTGAAAGAGGCTAAAAGTTTATATGATACCTTTGTGAAGTTGTATTCTGAATCAAAATTTAATGAAGAAATCAAAAGTATGGGTGAAGAATTAGTCACTCAAATGCAACCTTACAGTTCAAAAAGTTAATACAATAGAAAAAATGGATTTAAAAAAAGTAAATGCTCCTGTAAATACTGAAACATATGACAGAAATGAAATAGATGCGCCTACAGAGAATATATATGAGGCCATATCAGTCATTTCAAGACGAGCAGAGCAAATCAATACCGAGATTCGAAAAGAACTTATTGATAAATTAGAGGAGTTTGCAACCTACAACGACAGTTTAGAAGAAATCTTCGAAAACAAGGAACAAATTGAAGTTTCTAAGTTTTATGAAAAATTACCTAAACCTCATGCTTTAGCTGTCCAAGAATGGCTTAAAGAAAAAATTTATTACAGAAACACAGATCAAGATTCTCAAGTAGAATAATTGTCATGTCAATCTTAAGCGGTAAACATATACTACTAGGCATAACTGCTGGTATAGCCGCGTACAAAACAGCCTCACTAGTGAGGCTTTTTGTCAAAAATGGAGCTCATGTTAAAGTCGTTATGACACCTGCGTCGAAGGAATTTATAACGCCTCTTACCTTATCTACACTATCAAAAAATCCAGTTCTTGATTCGTTTACCAATGAAGATGATGATAACGAAGTTTGGAACAATCATGTTGAGTTAGGTCTTTGGGCAGATATTTTTTTAATTGCCCCTGCCACAGCCAATACCATGTCTAAAATGGCTTCTGGGAACAGTGATAATTTGCTTTTAGCAATCTATTTATCTGCGAAATGTCCGGTTTATGTGGCACCTGCAATGGATTTGGATATGTACCGTCACGCTTCATCCAAAACATCAATGTCGACACTTCAAAGTTATGGGAACATCATTATTCCTGCAGAAGTTGGGGAGTTGGCAAGTGGTTTAGTTGGTGCGGGAAGAATGGCCGAGCCAGCAACGATTGTAAAATTTATCGAGAGTCATATTTTAGAGGGGTTACCACTTTATCAAAAGAAAATTTTAATAACTGCAGGTCCAACCTACGAAGCGATAGATCCTGTTCGATTTATAGGGAATCACTCAAGTGGTAAAATGGGTTTTGAAATTGCTAAAGCAGCCTCTAATTTAGGCGCTGAGGTACGATTAATTACTGGTCCAACCCACCAAAAAATTTCATCAAATCTCATCACTGTCATACCAGTTGTTAGTGCACAAGAAATGTATGAGCAAGTGCATCAATTTTATGAAAATTGTGATATTGCCATATTATCTGCTGCTGTCGCAGACTACAAAATTAAATTTATATCTAATCAAAAGATAAAAAAGGAAGAACACTCTTTAACATTAGAGTTAGAAAAAACTCAAGATATTCTAGCATCTCTTGGAAAGTTAAAAAACAACCAATTACTTGTTGGTTTCGCTTTAGAAACTGATAATGAAATTACAAATGCAATTAAAAAACTAAAAAATAAGAATTTAGATTTAATTGTTTTAAATTCGTTAAGTGATAAAGGTGCTGGTTTTGGCACAAATACAAATAAGGTCACACTGATAAAGCGTGATCTGAGTACAACTAATTTTCCCCTTAAGTCTAAGGCAGAGGTGTCTAAAGATATTTTAAATGAAATACTAAAACTGATCGATGCGTAATTGCTTATTATTATTATCTATTTTGGCTATCATGAATGTCAATTCTCAAGAACTGAATTGTAGCTTGATTGTTAATGCACAACAGACTGGAAATGAAAATGTCCAGGTATTTAAAACACTTGAAAAGCAACTACAAGAATTTGTAAGTAACACTAAATGGACCAATAGAATTGTAGCATCACAGGAACGCATTAATGCAAGTATGGTGATTAATATTCAAGATTACAACAACGACACATTTAAAGCCTCTATACAGGTTCAGTCAGCACGTCCAATTTTTAATTCATCATATGAGTCACCGATATATAATTTTAATGACAAAGATTTTAATTTTAGATATCTAGAATTTCAAAATTTGAATTATAGTCCAACACAATTTGAGTCTAATTTAGTATCAGTTATTGCATTTCATGTGTACATGATTTTAGGAATGGATGCTGACACGTTTGAGTTAAAAGGAGGTCAAAAATATTTTGAGCAAGCTCGAACTATCGTTGGATATTCGCAACAAAACAATGCGGTTGGTTGGGCACCACCAAAAGGAGGGGATCAAACTAGAAGCCAGCTATTAGATAATGTTATGTCTACTACCTACAAAGAGTATAGAGAAGTGCTCTACAAATATCATCGAATGGGCTTAGATGGAATGCACGAAAATCCAAAGAATGGTAAGGTAGTTGTTGCGGAGGCATTGACAAGCTTACAGGTCATGAATTCTAGGCGTCCAAATTCTTTTATTTTAAGGGTGTTTTTTGACGCAAAGTCTGATGAAATCGAACAAGTTTTTTCAGATGGTCCGAGTGTGGATATTAAAAAACTAACAAATACTTTATCAAAAATAGCTCCAATGCATTCGAGTAAATGGAGAAATATAGGTTTTTGATATATTTGCTTAGCCTTTTTGACGCTCAAGTTTCATCATTTAATTTTTATCACATTTGATAAATAAACTCACCATAAAAAATTATGCACTAATTGAAGAACTGCAAATGGACTTCAATAATGGGCTATCTATTATTACAGGTGAAACTGGGGCAGGGAAGTCAATTTTGCTAGGGGGATTATCATTGATTTTGGGTAAGCGTGCTGATTTAACAGCGATGAATGACTCGAGTAAAAAATGTGTTATAGAAGCTACCTTTGACATCGCTAATTATAATTTAAAATCACTGTTTAAGGATAATGATTTAGATTACGATGCCGAAACCATCATTCGAAGAGAAATCTTACCGTCAGGTAAATCTCGCGCATTTGTAAATGATTCACCTGTTAATTTAAATATACTTTCTTTACTAGGAGTACAACTAATTGACATTCATTCACAACATCAAACTTTACAGATTACAAATGTAGACATGCAATTAGATATTTTAGATGCACTTGCAAACAACAAAGTGACGCTTCTAGAATATCAAGAAAAGTTTGTTGTTTATAAAAAAACAAAGGCATTCTTAGAGGAATTAAAGGCGCAAAAAAATCAAGCTCTGAAAGACCACGATTATAACGTGTTTTTATGGAATGAATTAGAAGAAGCACAACTGTTGTCTGTCGATTTAAGTGCCTTAGAGGATGAACAAGCAACCTTAAGTAATATTGAATTTGTTTTGGAAGAATTGAAACTTGCGAATGCATTACTTAATGAAGAGCAACTAGGCATCTTAGAAAATTTATCTCGGTTAAAAGCAAGTTTTTATAAACTAGCTGATATTTCCAAAATCTATACTGCGCTTTACGAACGTGCGTCAAGCAGTTTGATTGAAATGGATGATATGTCATCGGAGATTATAGAGGTTCAAGAGAGTCTCGAGCTTAATCCTAAAAGATTAGAGCAAGTGAATGCCACCTTACAATTAATTAATAATTTATTACTGAAGCATGGTGTTTCTGATGTTGATGCATTAATAATGATTCAAAACACGTTGCACGAAAAAGTAGAATCTTTTGAAACAATTGACGATGATATTGTTCAAAAGGAAAGAGATCTTGAAATGCAAATGGAAAAGCTCAATGCCTTGGCGACACTCCTTCATCGTAGTAGAGTTGAGGTTGTTCCAGTATTTATTGCTCAAATGGCAGCTATTTTAAAGGATTTAGGGATGCCAAATGCCGATTTCAAAATAGCGCTAGATTTTCAAGAAAATTATAACTCTAAAGGTAAAGACAGCATCGATTTACTATTTCGGGCAAATAAAGGAAGTAGTTTTTTACCCTTACAGAAAGCAGCTTCAGGAGGGGAACTGTCAAGAATCATGTTATCCATTAAATCTATTCTCGCTCATTATATAAAATTACCTACCATAATGTTTGACGAAATAGACACGGGAGTCTCGGGAGAAATTTCAACAAAAATGGCAACGATCATGCACCAATTGAGCCGCTCAATGCAGGTGTTTTCAATTACTCATTTGCCACAAATAGCTGCGAAAGGAGACCATCATTTTAAGGTATATAAAAAAGACACCAATGATAAAACAGCCACACATTTGATAAAATTAAATGATGAAGATCGTATTGTTGAAATAGCTCAAATGTTAGGAGGTGAAAAAATATCAACTTCTGCAATTGCTCATGCAAAGCAGTTGCTCAATTAGTCTTATATTTGGCCAATAAAAAATTTAGAATACCATGTCATACAATTTATTAAAAGGAAAGAAAGGAATTATTTTTGGAGCACTTGATGCAAATTCTATTGCATGGAAAACAGCAGAGCGTGTTCATGAAGAAGGTGGAGAGTTTGTATTAACCAACGCACCGATAGCTATGCGAATGGGACAAATAAAAGAACTTGCTGAAAAAACAGGCTCACAAATTATTCCAGCTGACGCCACATTAGAGGAGGATTTACAAAATCTCGTTGAGCAATCAATGGAAATTCTAGGAGGTAAAATAGATTTTGTTTTGCATTCTATAGGTATGTCTGTTAATGTGCGAAAAGGTCGTGCTTACACAGATCAAAAATATGATTGGACTAAAAAAGGAACAGATGTTTCAGCGATGTCGTTTCATAAAGTCATGCAAGCTTTGTATCAGGGGGATGCTATGAATGAGTGGGGGAGCATTGTTGCCTTAACCTATATGGCGGCACAACGTGTGTTTCCCGATTACAATGATATGGCAGATAATAAAGCTTATCTTGAAAGTATAGCGCGTAGTTTTGGGTATTTTTTTGGTCGAGATAAAAAAGTTCGTGTGAATACGATTTCGCAGTCTCCAACACCAACAACGGCAGGTCAAGGTGTAAAAGGGTTCGATGGGTTTATAGCTTATGCAGAAAAAATGTCACCGTTAGGAAATGCCACTGCTCTTGATTGTGCCAATTATACGGTAACCTTATTTAGCGACCTCACCAAGCGCGTCACGCTACAAAATCTTTACAATGATGGCGGATTCAGTAATATGGGTGTGAGTGATGCTGTGATGGAACATTTTATTGAGGAGTAAAAGGAAGACAACCCTAATTCATATAATCAATTTTACAAATAATTTTTAAAAATGAATGTTTTTCACAAAAAAGCATTCTTTTTTTTGGGTATTATTGCATTTTTATGATTTACAACCTCTTTATTGGTATTTCATCGATTAGCCTTTTTAACTTTTATATTTATTGACCTTTTTAACATATTTTTATGAGAACTAACTTATAACTCAGCAAAATATGAAAAAAATTACTTTATTATTTACGATTTTAACTGCATCCTTTGGGTTTTCTCAAAATGGTGGTGACACATGTGGAGCAGCAGTGGCGGTAACGCCGGGCTCTTTTACGCAAACAGAAATTACTGGCACAGGTGCAGAACTAGGTACGGGAGTTGGTTCAGCCTGGTTTGTTTATACACCAACTGAAGATGCAAGTATTGTTGTTTCTTCATGTAATGGAGGATCTGATACATATCTAGCAATTGGAACCGGTACATGTGGTTCATTGAATCTTGCAGGATCTAATGATGATTTTTGCTCAACTAGCGAAGGAGGATCCGCATTTGCATCACAAGTGTCAATTCCTGTTACTGCTGGAACAGATTACTACATTGAGTGGAGTAACAGATGGAGTAGTGGGCCTTTTAATTGGAGTATTGAAGAAATTGCCTGTCCAGAAGTAGGGACAGTCTTTATTGAATTTCTCACTGATGTGTCAGGTGATTTTATATGGTCGGATGTCGGCGGATTATCATATGAATGGGAAGTGCAGCCAGATGGCACTGCTCAAGGTACTGTCGGTGCCCCAGCTAGTGGTTCAACAACAACATCTCAATTTTCTACAGGTAATGTTTTACAAGCTAACACACCTTATGATATTTTTATCCAAACAAACTGTGGTTCTGACGGAACGTCGGATTATATTGGTCCTCTGAGTTTCACAACAAATGCGTTACCTCCTCCTAGTAACGATTTACTTGAGAATGCGATTGCTGTTGTTTGTGATGGTAATTATACTGGTGATACAACCAATGCTAATTTTACTGAAACAGATGCTCCGGATGGTTTTGGTGCTTCCAATGATACTGCAAATATTTGGTATTCATACACAGGATCTGGCACGGAAGAAGATGTTACCGTTGATTTATGTGCCTCTGGCTATGATACAGCCTTTATTGTGTATACAGGTACTTCAGGAAATTTAGTTGCTGTTGGTGGTAATGATGATAATTCAGCTGTATGTGGTGCTGGATTTAGATCTTATGGTTCATTTATCTCTGACGGTTCAACGACTTACTATATCAATGTAAATGGTTACTCAGGTACCACAGGATTAGTGGATATGACTATTTCATGTGCAAGTACAACACCACCACCATCCAACGATGAGGTTGGCGATGCTGTCGCTTTGACTCTTGATGCGTCTGTACAAGGAACAACAGAGGGGGCAACACAAGATGGCTCTCAAGATCAACCAGCGTGTGATCCATTTGGTTCCATTGCTGATGTTTGGTACACAGTTACACTAGCAGAGGAAGGAGACCTACAAATAGTCACCACCATATCAGGTAATTCAGATCAAGCAAATGTTACGGTGTATACATCAGATAGTGGTTTAGAAGAAGATGAAGTTATAGCATTTTGCTCAGATGCAGGTGCTGGAGAAACTATATCAGGAAATTTAGTTGCAGGAACTTATTATATAAGAGTTTGGAGTGATGGTGTTGCATCAACAAGAACAGAGGGAACCTTTGATATAGTTGCAAATTTCACTGGTTTATCAATCAATGATTTTGACAATCCAAAATTATTTCAATATTACCCAAACCCTGTAAAGAATGTCTTGACATTGAATGGGCAACGAAATATTGAATCGATTTACATATATAACATGCTTGGGCAAGAAGTGATGTATTCACAACCTCAAGCATTAGATAGTCAATTAGACATGTCTAAATTACAGTCAGGAACCTATTTTATGCAAGTAACTGTTGGAACTACAATACAAACAGTTCGTGTAATTAAGCAATAATTTTAATATTTTATTTAAAAAGCCACCAATTATTTGGTGGCTTTTTTTTTGAGGGTGTTAACTCCTGTTTAATTATCTTTGTTCGTATGACAGCCAAGGATATATCATTTATCATTCCGGTTTTTAACAGACCTGATGAAATTAAAGAGCTTCTTGAAAGTTTTTTGCTACTTGAAGGAGATCATAAGTTTGAGATTGTCATTATTGAAGATGGTTCTACAATAACATCTCACAGTATTATTTTACAATATTCACAGCATTTAGATATTTCTTATCATACCAAAGTAAATTCTGGTCCCGGTGATTCAAGAAATGTCGGTATGCGTATGGCTAAGGGCAGTTTTTTTATCATTTTAGATTCAGATTGTTTATTACCAACACACTATTTAAACACAGTACTTCAGCACCTCACTGTTTCACAAATAGACTGCTTTGGTGGTCCAGATGCTGCACACTCGTCATTTAGTCCTATTCAAAAAGCGATTAATTTTTCTTTAACATCTTTTATTTCAACGGGTGGTATTCGGGGCAAACATCGCAGTGTGAATACTTTTCAACCAAGAAGTTTTAATATGGGTTTGTCTAAAAAAGCGTTTGAGGCAACTAGTGGTTTTGGAAATATTCATCCAGGTGAAGACCCTGACTTATCTATTAGATTAAATAAATTGGGATTTAAAACGGTCTTAATTTCAAAGGCTTATGTCTATCATAAACGTCGTATTTCTCTCACTAAATTTTATAGTCAAGTGTACAAGTTTGGATTGGTGAGACCTATATTGAATACATGGCACCCTCATACCAGGAGTATCACTTATTGGTTTCCAACGTTGTTTAGTTTGGGATCTGTACTAGCAATTATCTTGGCTGTAAATGCTGTATATTGGCCGGTATTTTTACTAGGGGTCTATTTTTTGACAGCTTTTTTTATAGCCTTTAATGCGACAAAAAACATCATAGTTTCTTTATTATCTTTAGTCGCTATTGGTATTCAATTTTTTGGTTATGGAAAAGGGTTTTTGAAGTCTACAGTGCGATTAATGTCGTCCAATTATAATATAGAAGCGCGCTTTCCTGAATTATTTTTTAAAGCAACATAATGTCACGACTAAAAATTCATATATCAAGATTATTTAAAAGTAAAAAAATTAATGTACTTCTAGTTTTTGTCTTATTGGCTTTGCTTTTCTCTATATTGACAAAATTATCCAAAGATTACACAAAAACAATTTCTTTTGATATTGAAATGACCAATGTACCAAGTCAATACGTTATTCTCAAAGATTCGGTTCAAATGCTTGATGTAACTTTAACCAGTTCTGGTTTTAATTTACTTAAATATTATCTCATTGATCCTCAATTAAATTTTGATTTTAGTACCATTAAGCGTGATAAAAAGCACTATGTATGGACCAAGAATAGCCAATTTCAAAGTATTGTGAATCAATTTAATGTAGCAACTTCTATAAACGCATTAAAACCAGACACTATTAAATTTAATTATGATGCACGATTTATCAAGCGACTTCCTGTAGTTTTAGAACAAAATATAAAATTTGCGTCAGGATTTGATATTGCCGATTCGTATGTTCTTGAACCAGATTCCATAGACGTCATTGGTTCCAAAATGGTCATAGATACCTTAAAACAAATTAAAACAGAAACACTATCTCTAAGTGATGTTAACAGCGATATTAATTTTATTGTAACTCTAAATTTGCCAAACAACAGCGATGACTTTTTGGTGTCATCAAGTCAGGTTGAGGTATTTGGTGCAGTCACAAAGTTTACTGAGGGATCTATTTTTGTACCAGTGAGAATTACTAATCTACCAGAAAATTTATCAATTAATTATTTTCCGAAAGAAATTGAGGTTATTTTTTACACAAGCCTTGAAAATTACGGTAACATTTCTATTAATAGTTTTAAAGTTGAATGTGATTTTGGTGCCTTAAATGATTTTGAAAATCAATTAATTCCAAAAGTTATTGAAAAACCGACACAGGTAAAGAACGTCAGGTTAGGTACAAAGTCAATTGAATTTATTCTTAAAAAATGAAAGTATTACCGTATATAGTTGGTCTAACAGGAGGTATTGGAAGTGGCAAAACTACGGTGGCTAATTTTTTTAAAGAACTAAGTGTTCCCATTTATATTGCTGATGATGAGGCGCAAAAATTAATGTTAGAATCACCTCTTTTAAAAAGTGAGTTAATATCCTTATTTGGCCCAAAGGTATATGAAAATGGACAATTAAATAAACTGCTTATATCTGAGTCTATTTTTAAAGATAAAACAACACTCAAGGCCATAAACAATATTGTTCATCCAGTAGTTGCTATTCATTTTAATAAATGGTTAGGTCTCCAAGAAAGCCCTTATGTGATTAAGGAAGCTGCTATTTTTTTTGAGAACGGTAGTTATAAATCACTTGATGCAATTATCACCGTTGTGGCTCCTGAAGAATGTAAAATAAGACGAATCATGCAACGTGATATAAAGTCAAAAAAACAAATTAAGGCGATAATGAACAACCAATGGAGCGATAAGAAAAAAATTAAAATGTCGGATTTTGTTATTGAAAACACTAATTTGAAGCAAACAAAATTGTTGGTAAAGGAAATTCACGAAAAACTACTTAAAAAACTGTAGTTTCAATTAAAATTTAACATTTTTGTTAAGGTAAGGTTAAATGCTCAATATACTAAATGTTAAAATGTTAATTTTGAACAATGAGTAAAAGGTTATTTGTCTTGTTAGTGGTACTAATGAGTCTGTCTTTGATAGGAATTATTTTTGTACAGGCGTATCACATTAACAATACGGTGAAGAATGAAGAGGAACAGTTTACTGACAAAGTGAAGCGTGTTTTAAGCTCTACTGCCACCACTATAGAGGAATTAGAGTATAAGGAATATGCGTTTCGTTTCAGAGAGCTGATGGCAGAAAAGGGAGTTCAGGTTGATACCACTGATATTAGAAATTTGTGGATTATTCAGGATGATCTTAATTCAAACGAAACTCTCATTTACAGAAACGGAATTTTAGAGGAAAATTTTAAAATTCCATCGTTCATTGACATCGGTTTAGATAGTATTAATATTACACGAATATCGAATGAACGAGAAACACGTATTTCTAGAAAAAACAGTTACGACAACTTTGATGGGAATAGTAATGCAGCATCTTTAGAAGTGTCACCAGAAGCGTTGTTATTACAATCAGCACAAATTTCTCGAAGTAAAGAGGTGATGTTTGAAACAGCGTATAAAGATATGGCCAAACGGTCACCAATACATTTGCGTGTCTCAAGAAATGATTTATCGGATTTGTTATCCCAAAAGCTTACAGATAACAACATTGATATCACTTTTGAATATTCTATTTATCACAAGGATTTGGCAACAAAAGTTCAAACAGAAAATTTTGAATTGTTACAAGATATTTCTTATGGGGTTCCAATTTTTTTGGATAACAACGATGAGAGTGAATATAAGTTGTATGTAAATTTTCCTAAACGAAATCGCTTTATTTTATCATCTATTTTAGGATTGGCTTTGTTGTCAATAATTTTTACAACCATCATTATCATAGCTTATACGAGTGCCATTTATCAATTAATCAAACAGCGAAAGATAGCACAGATTAAAACGGATTTTATAAATAACATGACACATGAATTTAAGACGCCAATTGCCACCATAAGTTTGGCTTTAGATGCAATTAAAAATCCAAAAATTATTGGTGATGAGGATAAAGTGAAACGTTACCTTAAAATGATTAAAGATGAAAATAATAGAATGCACGCACAGGTTGAAAATGTTCTGCGAATATCAAAACTTGAAAAAAATGAATTAAATATAAGTAAAGATCAAGTTGATTTACATGAATTAATTTTAGATGCCATCACGCACATTGAATTAATTGTTGAAAATAGAAATGGTTATATTAATACAAATTTAGATGCAAAATTATCATCGGTGTTAGCCAATGAAACTCATTTTACTAATGTTATTGTAAATATTTTAGATAACGCTGTAAAATATACAAATGGTAAACCAGAAATAAATATGACAACCGAAAATATTGGAAATAATATCATATTAAAAATAAGTGACCGTGGTAGTGGGATGACAAAGTCAGTGTCAAAAAGAGTGTTTGAGAAATTTTACAGAGAGCATACAGGCGATGTTCATAATGTGAAAGGTCACGGTTTAGGTCTCGCTTATGTCAAGCGTATCGTCGATGATCACTCAGGTCATGTTAGTGTTGAAAGTGAAAAAGGACATGGTAGTACCTTTATTATTAAACTACCGTTAATATCATAAGAAAGTTATGGAAGAAGTAAACAAAAAAATTTTACTAGTAGAAGACGATCCTAATTTTGGGACTGTTTTGAGAGACTATTTAATGATGAATGACTATGACGTCGTACATGCTAAAAATGGTATGGAAGGGTTTGAGAAGTTTAAAAGAGATGATTATGACTTGTGCATACTCGATGTGATGATGCCTTACAAAGATGGATTTACGCTTGCCAAGGAAATACGAGAAAAAAATACGGATGTCCCTATCATCTTTTTGACAGCCAAAGCCATGAAGGAAGATGTCTTGAAAGGCTATAAAGTGGGAGCTGATGATTATTTAAATAAGCCTTTTGATAGCGAGGTGTTATTGATGAAAATAAAAGCAATCATTCAACGCAAAGCCACTGACAGTGTCGCAGACAGTAAGCAATTTGAATTTGAAATTGGGAATTTTCATTTAAATTCTAAGTTGAGATTTTTAAAGTATAAAGGAGGAGATCCCACGAAGCTTTCACCTAAAGAAAATGAGCTATTACGATTATTGGCACTTCATGAAAATGACCTAATGCCAAGAGAACTGGCATTAACAAAAATTTGGAGAGACGATAATTACTTTACCTCGAGAAGTATGGATGTGTATATCGCGAAGTTGAGAAAATATCTTAAAGTTGATGGAAATGTTGAAATTTTAAACATTCATGGGGAAGGTTTTAGATTAGTGGTAAACCAAAATCTAAAATAATTAACAAGATTATCGATACTACAAGAATCCAATTTAAATTAATCTTTAAATTGGATTTTTTCTTTGATGTAATCAATAATGTTGTTAGTGTCATGATCAATACCAAACCACTGGATTTCTGAATTTTTATTAAACCATGTAAGTTGTCTCTTTGCATAGCGTCTGGTGTTTTTCTTAATTTCTGCTACGGCTTCATCTAAGTTAATAGTGTTATCAATAAATTGAAATAACTCTTTATAACCTACTGTATTTAAAGCATTTAATTGCTTATATTTTATTAGATTTTTTACTTCTAACAAAAGGCCATCTTTCATCATGACATCAACACGTTCGTTAATACGTTGGTAGATGATATCTCGTTCAGCTGTAAGTCCAATGGTTATGGTTGTAAATGGACGTTGACTCTTATGTTGTGTTAAATATGACGAATATGGTTTTCCGGTACCGATACAGATTTCTAAAGCTCTTATGACGCGATGTGGGTTGTCAATTGCAATTTTTTCATAAGAAATCCTATCTAATACTTTTAATTTATTTTGTAAGGACAAAAGTCCTGAGGTTTTTAAATCCTTATTTAGTTGTTCTCTAATTGATTTTTCAATTTTTGGAAAAGTATCTAACCCTTTTAAAATTGCATCGATGTATAGTCCAGAACCACCCACCAAAACGACGACGTTATTTGATTTAAATAACGACTCTAAAACACTGAGTGCTTCTCGTTCAAAATTTCCAACACTATACTCATCTAAAACAGATTTATGATGAATAAAATGGTGCTTGGCTTGCTTGAGTTCTTTACTATTAGGAGCGGCCGTTCCAATACGGAGTTCTTTGTAGAATTGTCTAGAATCAGCAGAAATGATGTCTGTGTTAAAAAATTGAGCAAGTGCAATGCTTAGTGAGGTTTTACCGATTGCAGTAGGCCCAACGATGGTAATTAGATACTTACTCATTTAATTTGTTTCCACAGTTGTAACAAAATTCTGCATTATCATTATGTGTGTCTACCAGGCAATTTGAGCAGGATTGAGTATTGGTCGCGATACTTTTTCGGTTAAATCTAGTCATCTGAGAAGACACAATTCCGGTAGGAATTGCAATTATTCCGTACCCCATTATCATTATGATTGACGCAATAAATTGACCTAGTGCAGTAATTGGTGCAATATCTCCATACCCAACGGTTGTAAGAGTAACAATGGCCCAATAAACACTCCTTGGAATACTCGTGAAACCACTATCTTGATCACTTTCCACGAGGTACATCACAGTGCCTAAAACGATGCATAAAATTATAACAAATAGGAGAAATACAGCAATCTTTGCCTTACTAGCTTTTAGTGCTCTGGCGAAGTTTGTTGACTCTCCAATAAATCTTGCGAGTTTCAAAATTCGGAAAATACGCATTAATCTTAGTGCTCTCAAAGCAATTAAAGAGTGTGTTCCAATTAAGAAAATGGATAAATACTTTGGAATTGTTGACAGTAAATCAATAATTCCGTAAAAGCTAAAAATATATTTTAAAGGATGTTTAACAGCAATAATTCTAGCAATATATTCTATTGAAAAAAGAATGGTTATGATCCATTCAGAAACATTTAAAAAGTCGTGATATTTAGAATCAAAACTTTCAACACTCTCAAGCATTACCAACACAATACTTGCAATAATTGTTATAAGCAACAGGATGTCAAAGATTTTACCTTTTGGCGTATCCGCCTCATATATTACCTCATGGAGTAAATGCTTCCAATTATTTTTTTTGTTTGATTTATGAGCGTTCATGGAAACCAAATGTAATAAAAGATTAAGGATTACCCAATTTAAGTACTTTGAGTCGCTTGTTACGTCTCATGTAACTTTGAATAATATGTTGTGAATCTTTATTATGTTGCATAGGTGTGATGATATTTTTTAAAATATCAATGTTGTGAATTTGATAGTTCAAATTATAAAAACCAAATCCTTGATAGACACCATTTTCAATTAAAATTGCACTGCGTTCATCATGGTCTCTTCCTTGATCAATGATAACCATATTTTGATTTTCAAAACTATGAAATTCGATTATTTTTGAAACTCGTTCATTATAATTGTTTACCGATTCATCCTTAATACAAGCTCCATAACATTGTTTTATGGTATAATTAAAACAGTTACTTGAGGTTTGATACATACCTGTGAGTTTTTGACACAGGGTGTGTTTATCAACTATTTTCGTCATAAAACTTTTACCACTCTGCAGGTTGGCAAAAGTAGTTATTGGCCTCTCTTTACCATCTATTTTTGATAATTTTAGATTTAGGTAACCAGCATCGTCCTTAAAACTAAATAAGCCATAAGTGAAAATGGTTCGCCGTTGCGCTCTGTTAAAAATGGGCTTATTTTTTTTAATTTCTTCACTTTCTTTTAAAAGAGCCACAAGTTCACTGCCTGTACTTTCGTAAGTTACTGCCGCTACTTGAAGTTGCATTTTTTTTGATTTCCTGTTTGTTCCAGTAAAATGTTGGTTTATTCGGCTTTTGATATTTTTACTTTTTCCAATGTAGATAATTTCGCCATTGGATCTATGCATATAATAAACTCCAGTAATTGAAGGTAAACTATCGATAATATCTTTGAGTCTTGGCTCCATTTGAAATTTGGGTTCAAATCTAATAGACTCTTGTATGATATTTTTTTTAGAGTCCTTTGCTAGCAACATTTTAAACAGTGTAACCGTCGCCAGTGCGTCACCAGAAGCACGGTGTCTGTCGCTAACAGGAATCCCTAAAGATCTTGCTAATTTACCTAGGCTGTATGATTGTTGCCCTGGAATAAGTTCTTTTGATAACTCGACTGTGCAGAGTGTACGTCTTTTAAATTCAAATCCGAGACGTTCAAATTCTGCTTTGAGAATTCTGTGATCAAATTTAGCATTATGAGCAACAATGATACAATTTTCAGTGATTTCAACGATACGTTTTGCAACCTCAAAAAATTTAGGAGCATTTTTCAGCATATTTTTGTTGATTCCTGTTAGATTAACAACAAATGGCTGAATCTCTCTTTCAGGATTAACTAAACTTATAAACTGATCAATAACGGCATGTCCATCAAATTTATAAATGGCAATTTCGGTAATACCTTCCTCATTGTATTTGCCTCCTGTGGTTTCTATGTCTAAAATTGCGTAAATAATTTTGTTTTTATCGTGTAACTTATCTAGTGCCAAAAATGGTACTCCCTATTCTTACCATATTACTTCCACATGTGATAGCTAATTTAAAATCACCACTCATACCCATGGATAAAGTTTCTAAATTCATAGTGGGGTAATGTACTTCCTTCAACGATTCAAATAGTCTTTTTAGTTCTAAGAATTCTTTTTTAATTTGGCTGTCGTCATCAGTAAAAGTTGCCATTCCCATCAAGCCTTTAATGCGAATGTGTTCTAAACTCAAAAATTCTTCAGATTGAATAATGGTGGTGAGTTCCTGCTCGGTCATACCAAATTTTGAATCTTCGCTAGCAATTTTAATTTGAAATAAGCAATTTATAATTCTGTGTTGTTTTTCTGCTTGTTTATTAATTTCTTTTAATAATTTAAAATTATCAACGCCATGAATAAGTGTTACAAAACTCGCAATGTGTTTTACTTTGTTACGTTGCAGGTGTCCAATCATATGCCAATGAATATCCTTGGGCATTTCATGGTATTTCTCCACCATTTCTTGAACTTTATTTTCCCCAAAGATACGTTGTCCTTCTTGATAAGCCTCCAAAATAGCGCTCACTGGCTTTGTTTTGGAAACAGCAACCAAGATGGTATCATTCATAAGTTGTTTCCTAACTGCAGCTAGATTTGATTTGATACTCATGGTCTATGAGAATTGTTTAGCTACATGTTCGGCTTTACGAGTTTTGGAGTAATCATAAAAACCGCTACCCGTTTTTAGTCCTAGCTTTCCTGCATTAACCATATTAACTAATAAAGGACATGGGGCATATTTAGGATTTTTATAACCGTCATACATAACATTCAGAATTGAAAGGCAAACATCTAACCCAATAAAGTCTGCGAGTTGCAATGGTCCCATAGGATGTGCCATGCCGAGTTTCATGACCGTGTCAATTTCTAACACACCAGCAACACCGTTAAAAAGTGTTTCAATAGCTTCATTTAACATTGGTATCAATATTCTGTTAGCAACAAATCCCGGATAATCATTAACCTCAACGGGCGTTTTTCCTAATGATTTAGACAATGTCATGATCAAATTTGTAACCTCGTCACTTGTATTATAACCTCGAATTATCTCAACCAAATTCATTAGTGGGACAGGGTTCATAAAATGCATACCAATAACCATATCGGGTCTTGAGGTCATTGAGGCAATTTCTGTGATGGAAATAGATGAGGTATTGGTTGCTAAAATAGTATCATCAGGACACGCTTCATCTAATTGTTTAAATATTTGAAATTTCAATGTTTTATTTTCAGTGGCGGCTTCGACAACAAGACTCGCGTATTCAACACCCTCTTTAATGCTTGTGTATACTGAAATATTATTAAGAGTTTCTTCTTTTTTATCTAAGGTGATTATATTTTTTGCCACCATTCTTTCCAAATTCTTTGTAATGGTGTTAATCCCTTTCTTGAGAGAAGCTTCACTGATATCTATCAATTGAACCTTAAATCCATTTTGGGCAAAGGTGTGAGCAATTCCATTACCCATTGTTCCTGCTCCAATGACGGCCACATTTTTCATATATGTATTTTTTAAAAACTATTAATGATTTGAGTTGCTACACGCAAAGCTTCGGTACCATCGTGAAGTGTTACAATGGGTGTAGTTTGATTATTTATTGCTTCTGCAAAGGTATCTAATTCGTCAAGAATGGCATTGTTATTATCGACAGTAGGATTATCAAAGTAAATTTGTTTTTTGACACCTTCAGCATTTTGAAGGATCATATCAAAATCACCAGGATTTTCTGGAGCATCTTTCATTTTAACCACTTCACATTTTTTTTCTAGAAAGTCCACTGATATGTAAGCATCTTTTTGAAAAAATCGCGTTTTACGCATATTTTTTAATGAAATTCTACTTGCTGTTAAATTAGCAACACACCCATTCTCAAATTCAAGCCGTGCGTTTGCTATGTCTGGGGTTTCACTTAAAACAGATACACCACTTGCAGACACGTGTTTAACCGTTGATTTAACAACACTCAATATGATATCGATGTCATGAATCATTAAATCTAAAACAACAGGAACATCTGTACCCCTCGGGTTAAATTCGGCTAATCGATGCGTCTCAATGAACATCGGACTTTTCAATTGGTGTTTTATGGCTTTAAAAGCAGGATTAAAACGCTCAACATGCCCAACTTGCCCTTTTAAATTGTAATCAGATAGTAATGATCTAATGTTTTCAGCTTCTTCAACCGTGTTGGTGATTGGTTTCTCGATAAAAATGTGTTTGCCTTTCTTAATGCTTTTTACAGCGCAGTCATAATGAGAAAGAGTAGGAGTTACAATGTCCACCATATCAACAGCGTCGATAAGGTTATCCATTGACTCAAAGAACTTAAAGCCAAATTCTGATTCAACTTTTTTGCCATTGTTTTTGTCAGGATCATAAAAACCAACAAGTTCATATTGGTCTGACTGATCGAGGAGTCTTAAATGAATTTTACCAAGATGACCAGCACCCAGAACGCCCGCTTTTAACATAAATATAATTTTAGACAAAAATAGCTTTTTTGAGACAAAAAAAAGAAAAAGAAAATGGGAAAAACCGTTTGAACTTTATGATGATTCGTTTATTTTTAGTTTTTATAAATACACAGTTTTTGAAGGACACATTTAAGCACCAAGGATTGAGAAAGCAGCTTGTTAGTATTTTAAAAAACAAGGGGATAAATGATAAATTTGTACTTGATGCAATTCAAAATATTCCACGACACCTTTTTATGGATTCAAGCTTTTTGGATCACGCGTATCAGGATAAAGCTTTCCCAATTGGTGCAGATCAAACCATTTCACAACCGTATACGGTCGCTTTTCAGACAGAACTTTTAAAAGTAAATAAAGGAAATAAAATACTCGAGATAGGCACAGGTAGCGGATACCAATCTGCAGTTCTTTGTGAGTTGGGAGCCAGGGTGTACAGTATTGAAAGACAATTGGAGTTATTTAAAAAAACCAAACTTTTTTTACCCAAACTAGGCTATCGCCCAAAACAACTTATTTTTGGTGATGGTTATAAAGGCTTAACTGAACAGGCACCCTTTGACGGTATTATCGTGACTGCAGGTGCTCCATTTGTACCCAAACCACTATTGAGCCAACTAAGACTGGGTGGCCGTTTGGTGATTCCTGTAGGAGATAAGGTTCAGGTTATGACTTTAATAATTCGAAAAGGTGTTAAGCAATTTGAAAAACATGAATTTGGAGATTTTAGATTTGTTCCTTTATTAGAAGATAAAAATTAAGTTATTTGTTTATGTTTGATTTTCACAGATGCTAGTTTGCAGTGTAGCTAAAAAAGATTTTATTGTCCTGTTAATACTGTATCTATTTGAAAATAGTGTACTAAAAAAGAATACTTATCAATAAAAAACCCTTCAAATAATTTGAAGGGTTTTTTATTGATATTTTTAAATGTATTAATTAACCCAAAGTAATGTTTTCCTTATGATTGTATAACCAAAGCCATCAGGTAAAATTTCATTCATTTTAGATTTTGAAGCCATTTTTTGATAGGTATTGTCATCCTTGTATGAAAGATACGCCATCGCATCCAATAAAGTTGAAAATCCATCACGCGTGAATATTGATGCTTTACTGGCAGTGCCCTTTGGATGTATTCTTGTATGAACCCCCCAACTATCTAATTTCGTGTTCTTTTGCATTGAAATATGAATGTCACGATAAATGTTTTTATTCTCATTTACAAAATCAGCAACACTATTTGGTCTACCATAATTAAATATGGTAAAATTTGTATCATTACCATCAATAGAACTTTCGTTTTGATACCATCTGATGGCTTTCACCTCGCGAATATTTTCAGTACTAATATCTTCTGCAGAGACACCTAAAATACTGGTGTCCCAATTTGCTTGACTGGAGAATGCTTGTTCTAAGTCTTTAAAGGTATTCACAATAAGGTAATTAGCGTCAGAATTATTTTCGTTTAGTCCTATATTTTTCATCAAACCCCAACCGGTCATGTTTCCTTTTTTAATTTCCTCTTTAGCTACTTTTGACCAATAATCTATTTCAAGACGTTCAAATGTCTCTTGGTTTTCTGGCGCTACATTAATATACATGTGCATTGATACTGTTTTTTGAGCCATTGTTATCATTGCACTTAATAAGAAAATGGTTGTTAATAATTTTTTCATTGGTTGTTGTTTTTAAGGTTATAATTCAAATATATGTCATTTATTGTTAAATGCAATTAATAATATAAATAATATAGACATGATAACATATCATACATTCGGAAATAAAATGGGAGGACTGTATCTAATTTATTGTAGGTTGGATTAAGTTACGGTATTTTATAATTTCACCCTTGCTACTATTTTGAACCTTTTTGCGGAGTAGGTGTCATTACTCATTTTTACCGTATAAATGGATGCCAAATGATATTTAAGAGGGATACACTTGTTAATCAATGACCGTATTTTTAGATACTTTTATATTTAAACAATAAGTGTTATTTGAATTCTAATGGTTTTTTTAAGAGCTTATTTATTGTTGGAACCTCTGTTTCCAAGAGATTTTTTAATTGACCAAGATTTTTATCCAGTTCAATGGATAGCTCTTCAAATACCTCATAGGCACCATCGGTTGGTTTTGCATCGCCGTTTTCTACGCTTCGTCTTAAGGACGCAAGTCTATTATTTAATTTTATAGGAAAATTTAATGGATCTTGTCCTGACTGATTTTTAACTTGGTAAAGGGTTTCTTCTATAGTTGAAATTTTTTCAACAAAAGGTATAATCGTTTTTTTGTAAGCTGAGGTAGAAACGTAATCAGCTTTTTTAATTTGAGACTTTATGAGTCTGATTGTTATGACAGCTTGGTTGGCATCGCTTGTTTTATTCATTATTTTTGATGCTAAAGTAAATTGTTCTTGCAAATCAGCTTCGGTGATGTCTTCTAAATTTGGGTTAATATGAATATCAAAATCATAAGTTTGTGTATAATCACCGGCAGTCATTTTTACTTTATAATTACCCGGCGGAGCTTTTGGCCCTCGTTTAGGTTGAGCACTCCAAATAATCATGCCATCGAAGGTGGTTGCACCTGGATAACGTAAATCCCATGTGAAATTATTTAAGCCTTTAGCAGTAGTCGGTTTTGATGAGCCGCCTCGTCGCCACCAAGGAACATTAGGGTCGGGTTGGTACTCAGGTTTATCTCCGATGTGAGTTGATATTATACGGTTGTTTCTATCTAATATTTCAAATGTGACCTTATCAAATTCTTTTTCTAAATAATATTGAATTTTTGCATCATAAACACCTCGTATAGCATCTGCTGGCTCAAAAAGAAAAACAGATTTATTGGATATAGATTGCTGATATTGACGTATCGGTTGAATATCATCAAGAATCCAAAATCCACGTCCATGTGTTCCGATTACAATATCATTATCTTTAATCACCAAGTCTCTTACAGGAGTATCAGGTAGATTCAACTGAATTTTTTGCCATTTTTGACCATCATTAATTGAGAAATAAACCCCGTGTTCTGTAGCTAAAAACAATAAACCTGGTCGAACAGGATCTTCTCTTATGGCTCGTGCAAAATGCCCTTCAGCAATACCATTAATGATTTTTGTCCATGTTTTTCCGTAGTCATGAGTTTTAAAAACATACGGAGCTCTGTCATCAACTTGATAGCGGTTTGCTGCGAGGTATAAAGTACCTGGTTTGTGTCGAGATTCGTCAATAATACTAATTCTAGAAAATTTTGGTAGTTCTTTTGGAGTAATATCTTCCCAGGTTTCTCCACCGTTTCGAGTAATGTGCATTTTTCCATCATCTGATCCTGCCCATATTGTTTTGATATCATGATTTGACGGTGCAAGAGCAAAAACAGTAGCGTAAATTTCAGGGCCATTCATGTCCATGGTGATTACCCCTCCAGTTTTTCCTAATGTTGATGGGTCAGCATAGGTTAAATCAGGACTAATTCGCTCCCAAGTTTGACCGTCATTGCGTGTTTTCCACACATGTTGAGAACAGGTGTACATGACATTATCGTCTTGTGGGGCAAACATAATTGGAAATGTCCATTGCCAGCGCTCAGGAAGGGCACTCGCTGGTTCTCCTGAAAAAAAGCGAGGATAAACTTGAATATCTCTAATTTGTCCAGTATTTCGATTGTAACGTGTTAGGAGAGCACCTTGGCTACCAGCATAGAAAACATCAGGCTTACTGGGGTGTTGTGTAATCCAACCACTCTCACCACCACCAACAGAATAATACCAACCATGGTTAGGTCCTCTTCCTTGTTTATGACCCCATCCATCACTTGGAACAGCAACAGTACTATTATCTTGTTGTGCACCAGCAACATGATACGGTATATCTGAAGTTGTCATGACATGGTACAATTGAGTGGTCACATAATCTTGTTCTGTCCAACTTTCACCTCCATTAATAGTGATATTTCCTCCTCCATCATTCGCATTTATCATACGTTTTGGATTGTTAGGGTCAATCCATAAATCATGGTTATCTCCATGGGGTACTTTTATCGTGATATCAAAAGTTCTACCACCGTCCAAGGACTTGTATAGCCCTGTATTTAAACCATAAACAATGTTTTTATCTAGTGGGTCTGCATAAATTCGAGAATAATAAAATGCTCGTTGTCTCAATTTACGTTCATCATTGGTACGTATCCATGTTTTACCAGCATCATCAGAACGGAATACACCGCCCTCGTTGGCTTCAATGATAGCCCAAACTCTATTAGAGTCAGCAGGTGAAACGGTAACTCCAATTTTACCTATCGGTCCTTTTGGCATACCTGCATTGCCTGTTAAATTGGCCCATGTACCACCACCATCCACACTTTTCCAAAGTTTACAATCTGGTCCTCCTCCCCACATTTTCCATGCTTTCCGTTGTACTTGCCAAGTACTTGCATACAAAACTTTTGGATTATTACGGTCAATAATTAAATCTACAGCACCGGCTTTTTCACTTACAAAAAGAGTTTTTTCCCAAGTATTTCCACCATCTGTACTTTTGAAGACACCACGCTCAGAATTATCCCCGTAAGGATGACCCAATGCGGCAACATAGACGATGTCAGGGTTGGTAGGATGTACTCGAATTCGAGCAATTGCTTGTGTTTCCTCTAATCCTAAATGGCGCCAAGTTTTTCCGCCATCAACTGTTTTGTATACACCATCGCCTTGAGTGATACTACCTCTCAATTGAACTTCTCCCATTCCGATGTAAACAATGTCAGGGTTCGTTTCAGCAACTGCAACAGCTCCAACAGATGAACTTGTAATTTGGCCATCAGTCACGGGAAACCATTCAGTACCACCGTCAACAGTTTTCCAAAGACCGCCACCTGTTGCTCCAAAATAATACTCATTTGTTCTTCCAGGACTTCCTGCTGCTCCAAGAGAACGACCACCACGATAAGGACCTATATTTCGCCACTCTAGTTGTTGGTAAAAATCTGTAGGTATAGAAGATTCTTCGAGAGTGACTTGACTAATTATGACATTAAAACTAGCGATTAATAACGTTAAACAAATAGATTTCAAATTGTAGTGCATGATAGATAATGTTACTTAGAGATATTACTTTGAACTAAAAATACCAAAATATTTGTTTAAATGGGAGGTAGGCTGTGTTAATTTAATAAACATCTAACCATTTTAAAATCATCCATGATATATCCATTTCCGATGTCAATTACGAGCGATTCAGATTTTTTAAATCCTGATAACTCATAAAACCTAATAGAATGAATATTATTTTTATTAACCGTTAAGTAAATAGTTTCGCAATTTGCTTGAAATGCAAATGAAACAATAAAGTCAATCGTAATTTTTCCATATCCTTTTCCTCTAAAGTCTTTTAGGATGTAAACTTTACTTAAAAATAATTGAGAATGTTCTTGTCGTATAGAAAAATATCCAATTAATAAGGTGGCAAAATATATTCCATAATAGTGGAAATGTTTTTTAGATATTTGTTCATCAATTGCTTCTTCTGACTGAAATTTATCAAGCATGTAGGTAACTTGATTGGCTCCAATAATTGGAATGTAATGTTCACTCCAAATGGATGTTGCTAGTTTGGAAACTTCGAGAATATTAGTTTGATGTAATATTTTTTTTATTTCTATCATCAATTATTAGTTTTCTATACGATTATCATCAAACGCCGAGGGTAAAAGTTTTGGAATGATTTTTATAAACAAAGGAAGTAATAAGGCGCCTCCGGGTAACAAAAAGATTGCTAAGCTCGGTATTGTTTTAATAATATCAAGAAGTTGTTCTTGTAAACGCTTAGTTTCATCACGGGTTAAATCTCTCACTGTAGATTGACTGATAAGTATCATCAGTTCTTTACTCTGTCGAAACTCTTTTTGAAGTCTTGTTTTATTTCGTGACACTAATTTATTCACCAATTTACTTGAATTGGTATAAAAATTTTCTACAATATTTCTAGAACTTAGTAGATCAATATTATTTTTGTTGATACTGTAAAAGGTGTTAACTGAGTTTATTGAACGTTTAATGGTGGTTTTAGGGAGACACAGTTTACTTCCTAAATCAACTAAAAAATGACGTTCTTTTTTATCAATGACTCTATCACTCCATGTGGCCATACAAGCAATATCAAACAAATACCATTTTTCATTTAAAGTCACTATGTTTTTAACAGCCTCTTTTTGACTTATGTGAGCGTTGTTTTGAAATCGCATGGATAACTTTAAAAGCGTTATGAGGCTTTGGTCATAAGTTGTTTTATTTATTTTTGAATTGAGTACCTCTAGCACATTTTTCTCAATAGATGCTTCTAAATTTTGGATGTAGCTCAAGGAAATGGAATTGTGCAAAAGAAATTCTTTATAGGCCAGTATGTCTACATAAAGAAGAGCATTTATGACAAAATAATTAAAATTTTTTATTAAAATATTATCATCTATTTGAATTCGTTTATGTAATATTTTTTCTAATAAGCTATAGTCTTCTTTGCTATTGAAGATGAAATTAAAAAAGGAGAATTTGTAAACATTAATATTTTTATAAAAAGTAATAATACTCTCTAAAAAAGGAATGTTACTGTTCGAATTATTATGGGTAAAGTAAAGTGATAAAAATAAGTTTATTTTACATATTTCATCATCAGATAATTGTTTAGAATCAATGAAATTAGCCACCGTATTTTTGTTATTACCATAGATAAAACCAGTGGTTCTTAAATTTTCATAGAATGATTGCTCTGATTGATTCAGAAGTTCTTGATCGTCTGATAATATGTTCAACAGTTTTGCAATCCAACCGCGAGCTGAAGGATTCATATATTATTTTTATTAAAAAATATAAAATACATTATTGCAAATGAGTGACATCTTACTATCCATATCAACCATGAGACAGTAATTCATAAAACTTAACGGGTGTTGATCTCAATTTATTGAATGATTCCTCCGCAACTTATACGACTTCCCGCTGCTCCTGATGGTTGGGATTTAAAGTCGTCAGTTCCTTGATGTACAATAATTGATTTGCCAATAATGTCTTTCGAGTCATCTCCGCAACCAATACACCATTCTTTGGTCAAAAATGTCACTGTACCAATACCATTTGAATCTGCTGAAAAGTTACCAATGTCACCTTTGTGATATCCATTTTCATCTCCCCACTTACCGTGTGGTAATGCCATTGGATTCCAGTGTCCACCTGCCGATGAACCATCATCTGATGAACAATCACTTTTTTCATGCAGATGAACGGCATGCATACCTTCCTCTAATCCAGTAAAAACAGCAGTCATGGAAACGGTGTTAGAACGTTGTCTAAAAACAACATTTCCTTTGGCAGTACTTTTGCTTTTGGAGTCTAATAAAACACTGAGACTATCAATTACCGTCATGTCATTATTTTTCATAGAATCTGAAGATACAGGCGTCTTCTCAGTTTCATTAGCTTCTTGTTCTTTAGTTTCATTTTTACAATTTATTAGGGTAATTGAAAATGCTAAAAGGAGTAGTGAAAATTGCAATCTTTTCATGGTTTTTTAAGTTTAGTATTGAATGGGAAAGTTAAATGAATAATAGTCAAATTACAAATTTCTTTTGCTCCAGTATACATAAAAGGTTGCGTCCATATATATGCTCAGTTATATTTATCACAAAAATCACCGATAATCGAAAATTATAATTTGATAGTGATTATCTTTTAATTAAATTGTTCATTTGTAACCTATGGTGAAGTGTGAACAATGTATCATCCGACAGTTTAATTCTTTAAAATCTTTAACGAAAGATGAACTTTTAAGAATTTCTGGTTGTAAAACAACTAAAATAATAAAGAGAGGTGAAATAATATTCAATGAAGGGGATATGCTTAATGGAGTTTTTTGTGTTAAGGATGGTATTTGTAAATTATCCAAGCTAAGTGCAAATGGCAAGGACCAAATCGTGAAGTTGGTGATAAAAGGAGATTTACTCGGTCAGCATTCATTGGTGTCAGATGAGCGTTCAAATCTTCAGGCAGTTGCTTTAAATGATATGGAGGTTTGTTTTATTCCAAAAGCAGAAATTATAAACGATTTGAAAAAGAATCCAGCATTCACTTATGACGTTCTTCAAAATATGGCACTTGATTTGCGTGAGGCTGATGATATTATCGTAAACATGGCTCAAAAAACAGTTCGAAAAAGAATGGCTGAAGTATTGACAAATATTCACAGTAATTACGGAGTTAATCAAGATGGGACACTTAGTGTCATTCTATCAAGAGAAGACTTAGCAAGTGTAGTTGGGACAGCTACAGAGTCTGCCATTCGAGTTTTATCTCAATTTAAAAAGGAAGGTCTGATTTCTACCATAGGGAAGCAAATAAAAATAGAAGACCCATCAGGACTCAAGCATGTTGAATAAAATTAGTCATGTTCTCTAAGACTTTTTCCTTTTAACTGTTATAGTTAATTCATTTTAATAACCTCGGTGTTTTTAAAGAAAGTCATGTTAAGACCTTCAATGTCTTTTTTATATGGTGTCCATTCTTTTTGAAAAAACGCATTTGTTTTCTCTAAGGCACTTTTTAAATCGTTTTCTGCATGATTTATCAGCGTTATTTCTGTTGATGTAATGCCATTTTGTCTTGAGCCTACATAACGTCTTGCTTTACCAAGTCTACGCATCACAGTCATTTCTGGATTTCTCGTAATACCTTGACGCTCATCTACTGTTCCAAGATATAATGCAATGAGCTGCTCTATTTTGTCACTTATATTTTTGGAAGTTTCAATATGTATTTTGTTTTTTGGTTCATCTAATTGAGCTAGTACTTTTGAATACTTTTTTGCAGTAGTTTGACTTTCAACTAATTGCTTTACGGCATCTGCAGCAAGCTGTTGTAAGTTTTCTAACGATTTTAAGGTCTCAAAAACTTCTGTGACATTATCTAATTCCCGTTTTATTCTCGGATCATCATTTACGGTAATTGATGTTTCAGAATGTTGATTTCCATAACGCATCACAACTTTATAGACTCCAGGTTTTACGGTGATTCCTATGGGTTCGATACGACTTGATCTTAATTTTCTTGATGGTCTATCGACTCCTTTTTCGTTCATTCCCCAAATCCACTTATAAACACCTGTCTTTTTTGGACTCTTTTTCTTCAAACTCCTAATCAATGTTTTATCAAGAAAAATATCCATATAAATAGAGTCCCATTCAATTTTGTTTACTCCCTTTTCATTTACTGAAGCTTTTGCACTCTTACTTTTGGTGTTTATAAAATAGGAAAGTTGTGCCCCTCTTTTTCTGTTGGTTCCGTTAAACATAGCATCTGCTCCAAAGCGACTTCCAGTGGCTTGTTGATAAGCCGCTAAATAAGCGGTTGGGGGATCAAATAGATGTAATTTTTTATTGAGAATAGTACTGGAATTAGCAATGGCTCTGAGCGGGCGAATATCATCTAAAATCCAGGCAGCACGACCAAACGTCCCTATGATTAAATCATGTTCTCTTGGATGAATCACCATGTCTTTTACCGATACGGTAGGAAAGCCTTGAGTCCATTTTTTCCAATTTTCACCGGCATCGATAGAAAGGTACAATCCGTCATCAGTACCTAAAAACATTAGATTTGGCTCTTCGATGTCTTCAATAATTGACAAAGTATAGCTTTGTACGTCTTTTTCATCAACTATTCTAGTCCATGATTTACCATAATTTTTAGTTCGGTATGCATAAGGTGTGTAATTAAAACGTCTGTAATCATTTGCAATGAGAAGTGCTTCTCCTTTATTTTTGTTTGAAGCTTTTATTTGTGGTATCCAACTTCCCTCAGGTAATCCTTTTAAGTTTTTCGAGACATCCAACCAGGTTTGACCACCATCTTGCGTTGTGTGTACGCGACCATCATCTGTTCCAACCCAAATCATATTTTTTTCAATTGGAGATGGTTCAATTACAAGTATGGTTGTATGATTTTCTGCGCCTGTTGCATCCATCGTTAAACCACCACTTTCACTTTGCTTTTGTTTCTCAGGATTATTTGTTGTTAAATCTGGCGATATGATACTCCAAGTTTCTCCTTTGTCTAATGATTTATGAACGAACTGGCTACCAAAATAAACAGTGCTTGATTCAAAAGGATCAGTATTGATTGCTGCATTCCAATTAAATCTCAATGTGATGTCGGGATTTGGATGAGTGGGTTGTACACTGTAATTATTCCCAGTTTCCCAATCATATCTACTTACTGACCCTTGTTGACTCATCGTCCAACCAAATCTTGAATTGTTTTTGTCAGGAATGACATCAAAACCATCCCCAAAACTAATTTCCTGCCAATAACTATTGCGAATACCTTGTGCTCTCCAAACATAAGCGGGACCTCGCCACGATCCGTTATCTTGCATACCTCCATACACGTTATATGGAAAATCATTATCTACGTTTATGTGATAAAACTGTGCAACTGGAATATTTCCAATAAATCTCCAGGTTTTACCGCCATCTTTGGTAATGTTCATTCCTCCATCGTTTCCGTCCATCATAAAAAGACTGTTTTCAGGATGAATCCACCAGGCATGGTGGTCGGGATGTACACCATTGGAGACACCATAAGCTGGCATTAATTGGGAGAAAGTGTTACCGCCATCTTCGCTAACATTGATGTATGTGAAAACAGAAAATAATCGGTTTTCATTCTCTGAGTCGACATGAATTTCACCGTAATAAAAAGGACGATTTCCAATTTGATTCATATCATCATTTATTTTTTCCCAACTATCACCACTATTCACGCTGCGATACAGGGCATTTTTTTCTGACTCAATTAAGGCATATATGACAGTCGGTTTACTTGGAGCGATAGCGACACCTATACGACCTAACTCACCTTTTGGAAGACCATCTTGACTTGTTTTTTTTGTCCAGTTTTCACCTCCATCATAAGTGATGTATAGACCTGAGCCTTCCCCACCAGATTTAAAAAACCAGGGATCACGTTTATGTTCCCACATGGTAGCAATAAGTTTGTTCGGATTTGTTGGATCCATAATGAGATCGGCAGCACCAGTTTTGTCATTTTTGAATAATATGTTATTCCAAGTCTTACCCCCATCTGTCGTTTTGTATACACCACGATCAGAATGTTCTCCCCATGGAGACCCTATAGCAGCTACATAAACAACGTTAGGATTTGTTGGATGAATAATTACACGGTGAATATGTCGCGTGTTTTCTAATCCCATTGACTTCCATGTCTTACCTGCATCCATGGATTTATAGATTCCAAATCCACTGTTTAAACTATTCCGAGGATTTCCCTCACCTGTTCCAACCCAAAGAACACTTGGGTTTGATTGTTGAATAGCGATGGAGCCTATGGAAGCTGTCAATTCTTTATCAAAAATAGGATCCCATTTGATGCCCCCAGAGGTAGATTTCCACAACCCTCCTGAGGCTGTTCCAACATACATGATATCAGGATTTGCATGAACGGCGTCAATACTTGTAACACGTCCCGACATACCACCTGGACCAATGTTACGCGGCGCCATATTTTCTAATAAATTCATTGAAATTTCTTGTGCAGAGAGCATGAAAATAGAACAAAGAGCACAAATGAGAGAATATTTTTTCATTGTATTAAATATTGTTTATACCAAAGCTTTAAAGTTAGCGAAAAGGTCTAAGAAATTTCTTAATTCGATGTTAATGCACGAAATTCACTTTAAAAAAAGTAGTATTTTTATAATGCTATGAAAAAAAAGGTCCTTCAAAAGGGATTTGTATTTAAAAATTACGAAACACCCCATCAGTCTCCCTTCGATAAATTATTCGATATTTTTAAAGAACTTATCACTCATACCTCAGGTGATTTTGATGAGGCTATTGATTGGTTACGTCAATTAGACGTCGAATACCAATTGACAACCCCCGACTATACAATTGATGACTTTATTGAAGATCTTAAAGAAAAAGGATTTATTCAGGAAACACTTCTTCCAAATGGTAAAAAAGGAAATACCATAACAGCCAAAACTGAGCGTGCCATAAGACAACAAGCATTAAATCAAATTTTTGGAAATATTAAGCGAAAGGGTTTTGGTAATCATAAAAGTAATGGGTTAGGCAAAGGCGATGAGCACAGCGGAGACTACAGACCCTATCAATTCGGAGATGCTTTTGATAAGGTAGCGATGACCGAAAGCATTAGAAATTCACAAATTAATAACGGCCTAATTGATTTTCAGTTAACTGAAGATGATTTGGTTGTTGAGGAAACACAACACAAATCTCAAATGAGTACTGTGCTTATGATCGATATAAGTCACAGTATGATTTTGTATGGTGAAGACCGTATTACACCAGCAAAAAAAGTTGCTATGGCATTAGCAGAATTAATAACAACCCGCTATCCAAAAGACTCTCTAGATATATTGGTTTTTGGTAATGATGCTTGGACAATTAAAATAAAAGATTTACCATATCTCAATGTAGGTCCATATCATACAAATACAGTAGCAGGGCTCCAATTAGCGTTAGATTTACTTAGACGTAAGCGAAACACTAATAAGCAAATATTTATGATTACTGACGGAAAACCAAGTTGTTTACGGTTACCGGATGGACGTTACTACAAAGACAGTAATGGTCTCAACCCACATATCACAAATAAGTGCTATGCTATGGCTCAACAGGCTCGAAAATTACATATGCCTATCACAACTTTCATGATAGCTAAAGATCAATATTTAATGCGTTTTGTAGAAGAATTTACCAAAGCCAATAGGGGTAAGGCATTTTACACTGGAATCAAAGGACTGGGAGAAATGATTTTTGAAGATTATGAGACAAATAGAAAAAAAAGAATTAAAGGTTAACTATGAAAACAACGACAATTACAACTTTAGGAGCTCTAAAAGAGATAGGATATCAATCAAAATCAATAAAAGATGAATTACGAGATAATCTTTTAAAAAAAATGATGAACAAAGAAAATGTGTTTCATGGAGTCCATGGATACGGCGATACTGTTATACCTGAATTGGAAAGAGCAATTTTATCGAGACATAACATCAACCTTCTTGGTCTTAGAGGTCAAGCCAAAACCCGTTTGGCTAGGTTAATGCTAAATTTATTAGATGAATATGTACCAGTGGTTAAAGGCTCAGAAATTAATGACGATCCATTACATCCAATTTCAAGATATGCAATTGAATTAATTAAAAAAGATAAAGACGGCACTGCTATAGAGTGGCTGCATAGAAATGATCGTTTTTCTGAAAAACTCGCAACCCCAGATGTGACAGTGGCCGATATTATTGGAGATGTTGACCCGATTAAAGCAGCCAATTTAAAATTGAGTTATGCTGATGACCGTGTCATTCATTATGGAATGATTCCTCGAGCTAACAGATGTATTTTTGTGATAAATGAATTACCAGATTTACAAGCTAGGATTCAAGTGGCTTTGTTTAATATTTTACAAGAAGGGGATATTCAGATCAGAGGATTTAAATTACGATTACCCTTGGATATTCAATTTGTGTTTACGGCAAATCCAGAAGATTATACCAACAGAGGAAGTATTGTGACGCCATTAAAAGACAGAATTGGTTCTCAAATACTAACACACTATCCCTTAGATATTGAAACAGCTCGTACCATAACCCATCAAGAAGCAAATATTTTAAAAAAGCAAAAAGATAACATTGCAGTCCCAGATTTGGCAAAAGATTTATTAGAGCAAATTGTCTTTGAGGCTAGAGAGAGTGAATATGTGGATGCTAAGAGTGGTATTAGTGCACGTTTGAGTATTTCTGCTTACGAGAATTTAGTAAGTACTGCCGAACGTCGGTCCCTATTAAATAATGAGGATAAGACAGTGGTTAGGCTCAGTGATTTCATGGGAGTAATTCCTGCTATTACGGGTAAAATAGAATTGGTTTATGAAGGAGAGCAGGAAGGCGCTTCACAGGTGGCGCAAAATTTAATAGGAGAGGCAATCAAACACTTATTTGTAGAATTCTTTCCTAAAATTGAAAAGCTTCAAAAACAAAGTGAGGAAAGTCCATATGATGATTTGATTTCTTGGGTTTTTAATCAAAAAGAAGGATTTGAGTTGTTGGATGAATTAAGAGATAATGAGTATAAGGCGAAATTAGATGCAATTGTGCCGTTAGATGATTTGATAGGCCAGTATCAGCCCAATTTAGTTGCAACTGAAAGTTATTTTGTGAAAGAATTTATATTATGGGCGTTAGTTGAGTTTAAGCAATTAAGTAAATACCGGTTCACTGAAGGCATTCAATTTAAGGATCCGTATGGTAGTTTTATAAATGACCTGTAAACATCATCAGGTGAAATATAGCTCCAATCAAGATCATTAATTTTTAGTTTCGTGTATTTAATTAACTCTGACAGACTTTATTAAGAAGTTTTCATCAATGGTAAAAGAGGTTTCTTTTAGATCCAAGTCCTGCCATTCAGCTTTGGGATATATCCATTGGTACCCTTCTTTTAATTTTAACTTGACAGGCATGTCAAAATTATTGACAATGTTAGTGTATCGATAGGTGACGTTATCATTATGTAGTTTGTATTCAATTGTCGGTATTCGAACATCCCGAAGATATTGATTAAAGAATGCAGTTAGGTTTATTTGAGACGTCTTACTTAAGTATTCTTCAATCTCTTTGGTTGTTACCGTTTGATGGTAAAATGTTGTGTTTAGACCACGTAAGATGTTGCGCCATTTTTCATCATTACCAATAAGTTGCCTCAAGGTATGCAGCATAAAAGCTCCTTTGTTATACATGTCGCTTGAACCCTCGTTATTTACGTTATAATGACCAATAATAGGCTTATCATTTCGAATAACTTGACCTTTTCCTACAGCGTATTCATTACCTGCTTTTTTGCCAAAATGATATTCTAAATACAAACTTTCAATATAGGCAGTAAACCCTTCATGAATCCACATATCAGCGATATCTCGATAGGTGATATTATTTGCAAACCACTCGTGCCCTGCTTCGTGTATTATTATAAAATCAAATTTTAAACCCCATCCAGTTTTTGATAAATCATTTCCAAGATATCCCTTTAAATATTGATTGCCATAAGTAATAGAACTTTGATGTTCCATACCTAAATATGGTACTTCTACTAATTTAAAACCATCTTCATAAAAAGGATAAGGTCCTAACCAAAACTCAAACGCACTCATCATTTTTGGAGCGTCCTTAAAATGTAATTTGGCCTTTTTTAAGTTGTCTTTTAATACATAATAGTCTAAGTCTAATGCTCCTTTTTCTCCATTAAAAACTTCAGAAAAGTGAGCATAGTCTCCAATATTTATATTGACACCGTAGTTATTTATAGGGTTGCTCACAAACCAATGAGAGGTTACTGTGTCGTCATTATGCTGTTCTAAGTCGAGTAGTCTTCCATTTGAAATATTTGTTAGATTTTTTGGAATATTTACACTAATATGCATACTATCAACTTCATCGTACATATGATCCTTATTTGGCCACCAAATACTCGCCCCTATGCCTTGACAAGAGGTGGCAATAAAATGATTACCATTGGGGTCTTTTTTCCATGAAACTCCACCATCCCAAGGGGCATTTTTTGCTTCCTGTGGATGACCCTCATAGTGTACTTTTAGATAATTAATATCTCCCACGTTTTGAGTTTCAGCAAGGGATATAAAATGAGCACTCCCGACACTCTCCACTGGTAATATGATACTATCTTGAGTTACTTTTGTAATAACTAATGGCGCTTGCAAGTCAATTTGCATTTTGGAATGACTTTTCAAAACGGTATACTGAATAGTGTTATGTCCTGAGATATATTTTTTTTCGGGATCAACCTTAATATCGAGATGGTAATGATTGAGATCCCACCAAGCACGTTCCTCAGTGATGGAGCCTCTTAGGGTATCTTGTTTTGTAAAAAGCGTTTTATTTTGAAGTAGCCCTTGTGCTAATATCGCTGAAGAATCAGGCTTTAAAAAAAAAATTAAAATCAAAAAGATGTTTTTTTTCATGCTTTGTGCTTTCATTAAAATGTTTTATTTGGAAATATAATCAAACTCTCATGGCCGTCTTTTCCGACTGAAGCAACTCCAAAGAAAAAATTATCTATAACAATACCTTTGAGTAAAAATTCTGAAATGTCACCAACATACCGACTGTAATCCCAAGTCGGTGATGTTGTGTCTCTCCAGTAGATTTTATAGCCAACAGCATCTTTAGCTTTATCCCACTTTAACTTTACGGATGGTTCAACAATACCTCCAATTTTTATATTTTTTGGTGCCGGTGGAGCACTCGCTAAGCTGGCTAAATTGATTGCGTTAACAGCTGTTAGTTTTTTTGCGTAAGCAAAATTCACATGCTCAAACGTATCGCCATAGCCAATGCCATTTTCAACACGTAGATCTTGGTGTTGCTGCGTGTAATTTTCGTGTGCTTCCATAATTCTAACTCCTGCATAACCAGCATCATTGAATGGTCTGTGGTGTCCACCACGTCCAAACCGATCGAGACGATAAACCATTAGAGGATTCATTTCTGGCATATATAATTTTACATTTTTATGGATGTAACGTGCTAATTGTCTTGAAACACCATCAACTTCACCACCATAAAAGCGTCTCATTTGTCTTTCTTTTTGTGTTTCTGTGGGTGGTACAGGTTCTGAGAAAATTCTAAAAGTTCTATTATCAATGACTCCGTCAATACCTTTTATGTTTCCAATCATATCATTATTCATAATCCCAATTATCTGCCATTTATTTTGTTTAGCAAATTCAGCTAATCCTTTGCCTCCATAAAGTCCTTGTTCCTCTCCTGATAATCCAACATAAATAATACTATTATCAAAGGTATAGTTACTCAATACTCGCGCAGCTTCAATGGTTCCGGCCATTCCTGAGGCATTATCGTTTGCCCCTGGTGAGTCTGATGTGAAATCATTGGGATCTGAGACTCGTGAATCAATATCTCCACTCATAACGATGTAGCGATTTGGAAATTTTGTTCCTTTTTGAATTGCCAAAACATTGACAATATTAACATCATGAACTATTCGAGGGTTATCACCTTTTTCAACAAAATCTTTTTGATAAAAAACATCCAAGCACTTATTGCACTGGTCACTTATTTTTTCAAATTCAGTTTTTATCCATCGTCGAGCTGCTCCAATACCTCGTGTGGCGGAAATCGTATCACTGAGTGTATGCCGTGTACCAAAATCAGTTAAAGTTTGAACGTCTTGTTGAATACGTTTCTCAGAGACGGCATCAATGATGTTGTACATCATCTGGTCTGTTTGGGCAGTTACAAGTAATGATAAAACTAAAAATAAATTCACTAGTATTATTTTCTTTGTTGTCATAGTGCTGTTAATAAGGTAGCGCTTCATAAACTTCATTTTGGATTAAACTTTTTGGATTTGCACGTGTATTACTAAATGTAATGGGTAAGGATTGATAGGGATAAGACCCATAAGGCCTGTTATAATCCCAATTGGTTGCAATAAAATGTAAATGTGGATATCTTGCATTACCTGACGCCCCGCTATACCCAATTGGATCTCCTGCATAGACGATCTGTCCCTGTTCAACAAGTGCGCCATTTTGGGTAAGATGCTGGTATTGTAAGAAATAACCATCCTCATCTCTTAAAACAACCACATTATTTAAAGGCTCAAAATCACCTCCAGAATCTTCCACAAAGACAATAATTCCTTTTCGAGATGCTGTTACTAAAGTGCCTATATCCATAACAATATCAATGGCAAATTGATCGGGAAGACCAGCGGCATGTTGTGCACCTCCACAATGGCTCAAACCTATGGCATAAGATTGACCAACGGGGTAAGGAAGCAGGTGTGGTGAAACAGACCAATTTGGATATCCCACATTGTCGCATCCATTTGGAATTAGAAGACTACCACCTCCACCAGAATTGTTGTCAACGCCGTCGTCTTTAGCACAGGAGAAACTCACTATGAGCATAAAGGCTGTTGCAACAGAGAAATACTTGGGTAATTGTCTTTGCATAATGTAATGTTAAATCGTCTTATTTTTTTTGTGATTATAGATAATGTTGTTTGTAATTTAGTCTCATTATTATGTCATAGATTCCATTGAACATGGTTTATTGTTGTTCTGCAACGATTAATAACTTAGTGTTTTTTGTGTTGGATCTCATTCTTGTGATGTTTAATAGTCCACGTGATTTTAAGTCTGTAACTTGTTCCCACTCTGAGCTCTTTCCTAAAGTGTATTTATATAAAACACTATTTTTACTAGTTATGATTGTATTCGTTGTTAACCAGTAAATATCTTCTTGATTATTCAAAGTACTTGTAATAATTTGGGCATGTCCATTTATGGGATTGAAAGTTTTTATTTTCCAGTCTTTCTCGTCTTCTTTTGAAATAAAACTTATCAAGTTTGTTTTTGGAATCTTTTGAAATGAGCGCCCAACACGGTTTTCTAATTTTTGTGATTTACCATTTTTAGTGTTTATAGTGAATAGATTTAAAGCATCACCCTCTATGACTGCCGACACAATTGTTTCATTGTCAAGCCATGTGTAATAGGCAATGATTAAATTAGTTTTTATACGATAAGCTTGACCGTCGTTTAGATCAAACGTATAAAAATTTTGTGCTCCATCTGTGTCAAGGCGAATGGCAGATAATTTGTTGCTTTTTGGAATTTTTTGTGGAGAATATTCGCTTCCATCTGAATTATTAATGAATTGTTTTGAATCATTAAAACGATTATATTTCAAAATATCAGTTTGACCATTACGATTACTAGAGTAGTAAATAATGGTATCATTTTCAAAAAATGGTTGATTGTCATAGCCGTCATTGTTTGAAATGTTAATCATGTTTGACACTTCTATGTTATCTTGAGCTAATTTTAAATCAAACATGAATATTTCTGTATTTGACTGAGAGAACAAGACAAACGAGCAAAGAAATATGAGGTAAGTTAAAAGGTGTTTCAAGGTCCTAATTTTACGTAAAGATAATAAATTTAAAAAGCCAATTTTGAATTCAAAATTGGCTTTTTAATAACTTGAAGTAATAAAGATTAAAAACAATATTTATTTTCAGTGGTCACTTTGCTAGCAATAGCATTTCTTAAATGAACCACATTTGGATAGTTGACGTATTTTGTAAAACGTTTTAATCCCATTAGCATCATTCGTTGTTCATCACCCTCGGCAAAAGAAACAATTCCTTCAATACCGTTTTTCTTTATAATTTCTACAGCATTAAATAAATATAATTGCGCCATATGGATGTGTGTCTCTTGCTCTTTTTCACCAAATCGCTTAACATTTTTTTCAGTTCTTAATAAGGTTGATTCGGCCATGTAAATCTCAATTAAAATATTTGAGGCCGCCATTAAAAGCTGCTGATGTTGTTCTAGTTGAGGTCCAAATTTTTGAACGGCAGAGCCTGCGACCATCAAAAAAACTTTCTTTAATCTAGAAATCATTTCTTTCTCTTCAGAAAATAATTTTGAATAATCAGGAGTGTCAAAAGATGGGATACCCATTAGTTCGTCTGATACAGACATAGCTGGACCAAGCAAATCTACATGTCCCTTCATCGCTTTTTTAACTAACATTCCTACTGATAACATTCGGTTAATTTCATTTGTGCCTTCATAAATCCTAGCAATTCTTGCATCCCTCCATGCCGCTTCCATTGGTGTGTCTTCTGAAAAGCCCATACCACCAAAAATTTGTATGCCTTCATCTGCACAATTTTGTACATCTTCGGATACAGCAACCTTTAAAATTGAACATTCAATTGCGTATTCTTCAACACCTTTCAATTCAGCTTCTTGATGTGTGTTACCAGCTTCAATTCTCAAAGCAATACGATCTTCAATATTTTTTGCTGCTCTGTAAGAAGCAGATTCTCCTGCATAAGTATTCGTGGCCATCTCGGCGATTTTTGATTTTATGGCACCAAAGTCAGCTATTGGTGTTTTAAATTGTTTACGTTCAGTGGCGTACTGTACCGCTGTTGTTAAAATTCGTCGCTGTGAGTCTAAGCAGGCTGCAGCAAGTTTTATCCTGCCAACATTCAAGGCGTTCATTGCAATTTTGAACCCTTCTCCTCGTCCAGCTAGCATATTGTCAACTGGTACCATAGTGTCATTGAAAAACACTTGTCGTGTAGAACTCGCTCTAATTCCCAATTTATGTTCTTCCTCTCCAAGTGTAATGCCATTTTTTGTGTCGTTTTCAACAATAAATCCTGTGATATTTTTATCATTTTCAATTCTGGCAAAAACAATAAACAACTTACAAAAACCGGCATTAGAGATCCACATTTTTTGACCATTAATTTTAAAATGTTTTCCGTCCTCTGTAAGTGATGCGGTTGTTTTACCAGAGTTGGCATCTGAGCCTGCACCTGGTTCTGTTAAACAATATGCACCGAACCACTCACCACTTGCTAATTGAGGGACGTATTTTTGTTTTTGTTCATCGGTTCCATACAGGGTGATGGGCATTGTTCCAATACCGGTGTGAGCACCAAAGGCGGTACTAAAAGAGCCAGTTCCTGACGATATATAATCACAAACTAACATCGTTGAGACAAATCCCATTTCTAGACCACCGTAAGCTTCAGGTACTGCAACACCTAAAAAGCCAAGATCACCTGCTTTTCGCATACAAGCTTCTGTGAAGGCATAATCTTTTTTCTCAAAGCGGTCTCGATGAGCAATAATTTCACGCTCATTAAATTCCATGACAGCTTCTTTCATCATTTGTTGTTCCTCTGAAAAATCTTCTGGTGTAAAGATGTCTTCACACTTTGATTCCTTTACTAAAAATTGACCACCTCGTAAAAGTTCTTTATCAATTGTGTTCATTATATTGTTTGTTAAGTTTAATTTAAAAATTCAAAAATTCCGGCAGCGCCTTGACCCGTTCCAACACACATGGTAACCATACCATACTTGTTTTGATGCTCTCTTTTACGCATTTCGTCAAATAATTGAACTGAAAGTTTGGCACCTGTACATCCTAGAGGATGACCTAAGGCAACAGCACCACCATTTACATTTATTATTTCGTTATTTAGATCTAATTCGCGGATGACAGCTAAGGATTGTGAAGCAAAGGCTTCGTTAAGTTCAATTAAATCTATGTCATTTAATGATAAACCGCTTTGCTTCAATGCTTTTGGAACAGCTGCTACTGGACCAATTCCCATGATTCTTGGTTCAACACCTGCTGCCGCATAACTCGCAAGCCGAGCTATAGGATTCAGATTCAGCTCATTGACCATCGCCTCACTCATTACCAATACGAAAGCAGCACCATCACTGGTTTGAGACGAATTACCCGCGGTAACAGAACCTCCCTGCGCAAAAACAGGCCTTAACCTTGATAACGCTTCTTTACTTGTTCCTTGTCTAGGCCCTTCATCTTTTGTAAAAGTGTAGTTGCGGGCTGATTTTTTACCTTGGTTATTTACAAAAATCTCCTCGACTTGTATCGGTACAATTTGGTCTTGAAAACGATCATTTTCGAGCGCTTTCAATGCTTTTATGTGAGAATGATATGCGAATTCATCTTGGTCCTTTCTTGAAATATTGTATTTGTTTGCTACTGCCTCTGCAGTATTTCCCATTCCCCAATAGTAATCTTCATGCCCGGCTTGAACGATGTTGTAGTTTAATTCTGGTTTAAAACCTGTCATAGGAACCGAACTCATACTCTCTGTGCCTCCTGCGATAATACAGTCTGCCATACCTGATTGAATTTTCGCGACTGCCATTGCAATTGTCTCTAATCCCGAAGAGCAAAATCGATTTACAGTGACACCTGGGACATGTACGGTATCAAGTCCAATTAAGGAAATGATGCGTGCCATATTTAAACCTTGAGCTCCTTCTGGCATCGCGTTTCCTACGATGACATCATCGATGCGGTTAACGTCAAAATCAGGTAATTTATTCATCATATATTTGATGGTTTCGGCAGCAAGTTCATCAGCTCTTTTGAACCTTAGTCCTCCTTTTTTAGATTTGCCAACGGCTGTTCTATACCCTTTTACTATGTATGCTGTTTTCATGATTTAATTTCTTAAAGGTTTACCAGTTTTTAACATGTGTTGAATGCGTTCTAATGTTTTTCGTTCAGTACAAAGACTCAAAAATGCCTCTCTTTCTAAATCCAACAAATACTGCTCGCTTACTAATGTGGGCTGTGATAAATCACCTCCTGCCATTACATAAGCAAGTTTGTTGGCAATTTTTTGATCATGTTCACTGATGTATCGACTCGCTTCCATTGCATCAGTACCGACTAAAAACATTCCCAGTGCTTGTTTACCCAATACCTTGACATCTTTACGCCTAACAGGTTGTGTGTACCCGCTGTCTGCCATCAATCTTGCATGGGCTTTGGCTGTAGCAATTTGTCTGTCTCTATTCACAACAACGATGTCCTTTCCTTTTTGTAAGATTCCCAAATCGAATGCTTCGTAAGCTGAAGTCGCAACTTTGGCCATTCCAACAGTTAGAAAATAATCTTGTAATACGTTAAGTTCAACATCTCCCGTGTGAAAAGTGTCAGAGGCTCGAAGAGCCATTTCTTTTGAACCGGCACCGCCAGGAATAACTCCAACGCCAAATTCGACTAAACCTATATATGTTTCCGCAGCAGCAACTACTTTGTCTGCATGCATTGATAATTCACAAGCTCCACCCAATGATAATCCATGAGGAGCAACAACAGTTGGAATGGAGGAATATCGCATGCGCATGACAGTATCTTGAAAATATTTAATGGCCATATTCAACTCATCATATTCTTGTTCTACAGCCATCATAAAAATCATTCCAATATTTGCTCCTACTGAAAAGTTTGATCCTTGATTACCTATAACAAGTCCGTCAAAATCTTTTTCAGCAAAATCTACAGCCTTATTCAGACCCGCAAGGACATCTCCGCCAATACTATTCATTTTAGATTGAAACTCACAATTTAAAATTCCATCACCTAAATCTTCAATTACAACCTCAGAGTTTTTGAAAACTTTATTGGATTCTCTGATATTATCAAGAATGATGAAAGACTCTTGACCAGGCTGTTTCATTTGCGATTTTGAAGAAATATCATAAAAATAGGTTGCACCATGTTTTATAGTATAAAAGGTCGTAATTCCCTCTTTCAACATATTTAAGACCCATGGTGCTGGTTCATGACCTTCTTCCTTCATTAAGGATATCCCTGTTTCGACACCTATTGCGTCCCAAATTTCAAACGGTCCATTTTCCCATCCAAAGCCAGCTTTCATGGCGTCATCTATACGATATAATTCGTCTGAAATTTCTGGTATTCTATTTTGAACATAAGCGAACATGGCTCCAAAATTTTTCCTATAAAAAGTACCTGCTTTATCTTTCCCATTAATTAATACACTAAACCTATCAATAGGTTTATCGATTGTTTTGGTTAATTCCAAAGTGGCAAATTTGGCTTTTTTGGAGGGCCTATATTCCAAAGTGTTTAGATCTAAAGAAAGAATTTCTTTTTTACCTTGTTCATTTACTGATTTTTTGTAGAAGCCTTGACCAGTTTTACTGCCTAACCATTGGTTGTCCATCATTGTTTTTATAAAATCAGGCAATTTGAATAAATCATGCGCTTCGTCATTGGGACAATTTTGATGTATTCCATTGGCTACATGTACCAGGGTGTCTAACCCCACAACATCAACGGTTCTAAAAGTCGCAGACTTCGGCCGTCCAATTACTGGACCTGTCAATTTATCAATTTCTTCCACTGTTAAATCGAGTTCATTGACTTGATGGAAAAGACTTTGAATTCCAAATATACCAATCCTGTTACCAATAAATGCAGGGGTGTCTTTTGCTAAAACAGAGGTTTTTCCCAAAAACTTCTCACCGTACTCCATTAGAAAAGAAGTGATTTCTGGAAGGCAATCAGGACCTGGTACGACCTCAAAAAGTTTTAAATATCGTGGAGGGTTAAAAAAGTGTGTGACAGCAAAATGTTTTCTGAAATCTTCAGAACGTCCTTCATTCATAAAAGAGATTGGAATTCCTGATGTATTGGACGACACTATTGTTCCAGGTTTCCGATATTTCTCTATCTGTTCGAAAACTTGCTGCTTAATATCCAATCGCTCAACAACAACCTCCATAATCCAATCAACATCCTTGACTTTCTCAAGGTCATCCTCTAAATTACCTGTTGTAATTCTTGATGTAAATTTTTTACTGTAGATTGGAGATGGTTTTGATTTTAATGCAGTTGTTAACGCATCATTTACAAGACGGTTTCTAACCATTTTGTCGTTTAGAGTCAGGTTTTTAGCTTTCTCTTTATCCGTTAATTCCCTAGGGACGATGTCCAATAGAAGTACATCAACGCCTATATTGGCAAAATGACATGCAATACCGCTTCCCATAATTCCAGATCCAACAATGGCTACTTTTTTTATTCTACGCTTACTCATTATCTATGAAATAGGTTTTAGTTATAAATTCTTTTGTTAATAATCATGTCGTTGATGGTCTCTGTAACCTCATAAAAATGTTGAAGTTGTTCTTCTGACACTTTTGATTTTATGGCTTCATTGAAAATAAGGACGCGCTCTCTAGAGTAATCCCTTTTTTCTTTTCCAAAATCAGTTAGGTGAATTAAAACACCCCTTCCATCTTCAGGATTAGGTTTACGTTCAATCAACCCTTTTTCTTCCATTGTTTTTAAAGTTCGTGACAAACTAGTTGCTTCCATTCCCATTTTTGGCCCCAAGCTCGTAGAGGGTGTTCCACCGTCAGGATCAATACTTAATAGAGTAAATCCAGTTGCCATAGTCGTGTCAAATTTGGAAGCTTCTTCATTATACATCTTAATTACTGCTAACCAAGTGGTTCTCAGTAAATAATCAATGGTTTTATCTTTCATGTTCGTAATTATATGACACAAAGATACTAAAAAATACTATGCATGCATAGTATTTTTTAAATTATAATAATGAGTGTGGTGTAGAAAGTTGTTGTTTAAGGACGGTAAATAGCTTCGATTAGTGTAGCGTATTTTTCTTTGATAACTTTACGTTTCATTTTCATTGTAGGAGTGAGGTGACCCTCATCGATTGACCAAATTTCAGGTGTGAGTTTGAATTTTTTAATTTGCTCCCATTTGCCAAAGTTTTGATTACAAACATCAATTTCTCTTTGAATTCGGTCAACGATAATTTGAGAATTGGTGATGTCTGTAAAATGTGTACCAATAGATTGTTGTTTTTTAGCAATCCATCCCTCTATGAATTCAAAATTTGGTTGAATTAAAGCAGCAGGCATTTTTTCACCTTCACCAATAACTAAAATTTGTTCGATAAAACGGGATTGTTTCAATTGATTTTCCAACAATGACGGAACGACGTACTTACCTCCTGATGTTTTAAACATATCTTTTTTCCTGTCTGTAATTTTAAGAAAACCATCTTCACAAATTTCTCCAATGTCACCCGTGTGAAAATAGCCATCAGATATCACTTCTGCGGTCTTATCCTTGTCTTTAAAATAACCTTGCATAACATTTGGTCCTTTCACTAATATTTCTCCATCATCAGCAATTTTAACAGTAACATTATCGATAACGCGACCAACACTTCCAACTTTAAACCCGCCATTTCTTTGATCATTGACCGAGACCACAGGTGAGGTTTCTGTTAAGCCATACCCTTCCATAATTGGCATTTCTGCAGCAGCAAAAACACGTGTTAATCGTGTTTGTAGGGCGGCACTTCCTGAAACCATTAAATCCAGATTACCTCCTAAGCCTTCTTTCCATTTACTAAAAATAAGTTTTCGAGCTAATGCTAATTGTCGCTCATAGAACCATCCGTTTTGACCATAAGGTTCATACTTTAAACCCAAGCTAACAGCCCAAAAAAATAATAGTTTTTTAATGCCTTTTAATTCACTTCCTTTAGCGACAATTTTGTCATATACTTTTTCGTAAAGCCTTGGAACAGCGGTCATTACGTTTGGCTTTATTTCTTTTAAATTATCACTCATCTTATCAATGGATTCTGCAAAATAAATTTCAACACCGCAGTATTGATATAAGTATAAAATCATGCGTTCAAATACATGACAAACTGGTAAAAAACTTAAAGCCTTAGAATTTCCGTGATCAAAAGGAACACGTTTTTCACTTTCTAATACGTTCGAAACAATGTTATCATGTGATAACATAACACCTTTTGGTTTTCCCGTTGTACCTGATGTGTAGATGAGAGTTGCAAGATCATTGGGTTTAACTTTCTTTTTTTGAGTATCAACCTCAGATTGATTACCCGTATCTAATCCAAGTTTCAAAACGTCACTCCAACTTTTTTCATTAGCAATATCATTGAAAGTAAAGACTTCTTTTAAGGTCGTTTTTCCCTTAATTGCATTGAGTTTTGTCAGGATATCTTGATCAGATACAAAGCAATATGAGGCTTCAGAGTGATTCAAGATATACTCGTAGTCCTCTTTTGATATCGTGGGATAAATGGGAACATTTTGTGCACCAATTTGTAAAATTCCGATATCCACAATATTCCATTCAGTTCTGTTAGTAGATGAAATGACAGCAATTTTATCATTTGCTTTGACTCCAAGCCTCAGTAAGCCTCTACTTATCGTATTTGCTAAATCAATGTATTCTTGAGTAGAAGTAGATTTCCATTTCCCTCCGTGTTTTGTTATAAATGCATTTTTAAGGTTGTAGGTGTTAAGTTGGTAATATGGAAAATCAAATATGCGCGTAATCTTCATCACTATGAATTATGAAAGTTATAGAATGTGCAAAGTATGAAAATTATGATGTATATCAAACAACATTAAAAGACGACACTTTAAATTATTGTTTTATAATTTTAAAGCTTTGAACCTCCTTGTCAGTCTTAAGTTTTAAGAGGTAAACTCCAGAGGCTAGTGTTGAACAATTTATTGCTGTGTTATGTGATTGCCCTTTCGAGTTTAATACTAATTGTCCACTAAGATTATATATGTCAATGTCAAAATCCTTTACCGAACTATCAATAAATAACAATTCTTTTAAGGGATTCGGATACAACCTAAATTTCGTACCCAGTGATGCGTCCAAACTTAGTGTGTTTTGGAGAAGATTAATTTTTAAATCATCAAAATAAAAGCCATCTCCTGTGACACCGAAATCTGAAATTAGTGAGAACCGAAGAAGTATTGACTCTCCAATGTAACCTTTTAAATCAATAAATTCTGAAACCCATGTACTTTGTGAGCCGTCGTAAAGTGGTTCACCGCTCGCATTACTCTGGTTAGTGACGCCTTCATTGGTAAAGTTTCCACATTGAGGAATCCAAGAATTACCGTTATCTATGGACACCTCAATTTGAACATAATCGTAATTAGATTCAATATCCCATTTTGCTTGAAAAGTTAAATTGGCGTCGGTTACTCCAAATAAGTCAATTGAATTAGACAGCGTTAAGTAACTATTTTCCCCGTTGGCATAATTTGATCCAGGAGAATCTGTTATAGAACTAAACGTTGAAACGTAGTCCTCCGTTGTTGTTGACCACGATGTCGTTGTCCAATTTGTGTTGGTATCATCACCTGGATCGTTCAAAAATATTGATGGTTCACCATATGTTTTGGTCAGTGTTTGTTTTTCAGAAAACAAACCGTTGTCAATTATGAGGTCATAGGTGTATGTGTCTCCAGTAAGTATTGCTGGATTTAAATTGATCGCTATGCTGCCATCAATTGTTTCCAAATAACTCAAATTATTAAAAGTCGCAGCGCTACCTACTGATAAAATATTATCACTCACAGGGGTAACGTTTACTGTGAAAACTCCTGGCTCGCTCAACCCAATTCTTTTTAAACGGAATTGTGCATCGGTCACAATATCATTGGTGTAGTTGGACGATAAATCTGTTAATGCTGCATAATTCCCGACAAATTTTGCCGCACTCAAATTATGAAACACCATCTCTTTACAGATGCTTTCAATGGAAGAAGCTGCTGGCCAAAAACTAGCTCCTATTTCAGGAGTCATGGCATAAATTTTTTCTCTTGTTCCTCCATTTTCCGTTTCCAAAAGACCATACATGAAATCATCGCTATCCCCTGCTGCAGGGTACAAGTCGGAGGCTATAATATTAGCATATCCGTTCTGTGATACCATCGTCTTTGATAATGCAACGAAGGTATCGTTGTCTTCGGTAGGTTGGTTGAAATCGTATCCAAAAGGATATAGAAGTAATTGACTGTAGGAATGATTATTTAACGCAATTTTAAATTCATGCAATTCAATAAAATAACGAACTGCCTTACTTTCTGGCTCTGAAAATGGCATGGTTCCCGCATAGGTGTTATCAGAAGTGTTATTAGATGTTCCAGCAGTGTTCCATACTTCTTCTCCCTCTGGTGTAACGTATGAATAATTTCTATTTAAATCGACACCATAACTTCCATTTTGGTTGTCTTTTCTGTTTTTCCTCCACAACCCGCCTCCAAAAGGGTTGGTTGTTTCATTGTAAATGTAGCCGTCAGGATTGACTATCGGGATAAAAAATAATTCTGTGTTATCAATTATCGCTTTTACATCGGTATCGGTATCGTAATTTTCTAAAAGGTACCACATGTAAAAAATTAATTGTTGAAGTGATGCGGGTTCTCGTGCGTGGTGAATCGCTGTATAAAGAATTTGCGATTCTTCCTCACTTGTTTCAGGATTGTCAGAAATTTTGACCCATTGTAAATAACGTCCCTCTTGGGTTTGATGTTTGTGAGGTAATGAGGTATCTAAAGGGTCTTTAATGTCAGCTCTGGTGGTGATTAAATTAGGGTACTGAGTTTTCATGTCATCTAACTCTTGAAGCATCTCTGAATAGGTGTAAAAGCCACCAAAATCATTTGGGTCTTTGATATCGTAATTGAAAGGTGTAACATAATCTGCAGATGTTGTATTACAAGAAGAATTTTTAGTTCTGTCTAGCGTCACAAAATTATTGTAATCAGATTTATTTCTTGCAACATAGTAGGATTTGACATCTTCAATAACAATTTCTACGGTATATCCCATAGATTGTGCTTTTTCGATTTCTTTTTCAGAAAAGTCTGATTCAAATGAGTTGTTTTTTTTGTGGAAACCATGATCTAACGAAATCCCTTGAGACTCTAAAAATTCGACATCAGAGGGTTGGTCATAGTAAATTTTTGCTCTGTGGTATATTTCTGAAATACTCTGGGCATTTAGGTTAAAGGCCGAGATCATTATTATAATGAAAATAGAAAGTATTTTTTTCATAACAGGTCACTTTTTTGCGAAGGTATGTTTTTTTATGTTAATCTTGAATGTATTTCACGAGTTGAAAACCACAAAATTTCATGCATTATCGCAGTAATTTGTGCTCATTATTATTTTGTGGAGTCATGATATTCAATCCATTCTCGGGCATTTACAAAAGCTTCAATCCAAGGTGAGACGTCATCGTTTCTTTGTCCAGGATAATTTGCCCAATTCCACTGAAATGTAGAACGTTCTATGTGGGGCATTGTCACGAGGTGTCTTCCCGAGTTATCACACATCATTGCAACATTGAAATCTGATCCGTTTGGATTTGAAGGATACTCATCATACCCATAAGTTGCTACGATATTATAGGATTCTCTTGCAAGTGGTAAATCAAACTTTCCCTCACCATGTGATATCCATACACCTAAAGTAGCTCCTGATAATGAAGATAACATGACTGATTTGTTGTCTTCTATTTTCACAGAGGTAAAAGCACTTTCATGTTTTCCTGAGTCATTGAATGTTAGTTTTCCGTGCTGAGCATGACTTGGGTTTATCAATTCCAATTCCATCCATAGCTGTGCACCATTGCAAATTCCAACGGATAATGTGTCTTGTCGTTCAAAGAACTTTTGAAGTGCGTTTTTCGCATTGTCATTATATCTAAAAACCCCAGCCCATCCCTTAGCAGACCCTAAGACATCTGAATTTGAAAATCCACCAACAGCACCAATAAATTGAATGTCTTCAAGTGTTTCTCGTCCTGATATCAAATCTGTCATGTGTACATCTTTAACATCAAAACCAGCGAGATACATAGCATTTGCCATTTCACGTTCTGAATTACTTCCTTTTTCACGTAAGATGGCTGCTTTTGGTTTTTTTGATGAAATAAGAGGTAGCTTTCCTGTAAAATGTTTAGGAAACTTAAAAACCAAAGGTTGTCTATGATAGTTCTCAAACCTCGTCTTTGCTAGGTTATTTTTAGTTTGTTGTTGATCGAGTAAAAATGATGTTTTATACCACGTGTCTCTTAATTCTGATATGATTAACTTGTGGTCAGTGGCATAATTTTTTAGGTGTAATTGATTGTTTGTGGTTACATTACCAATGTTAATTGCTTCAATTCCTTTTTTAGAAAAAACAGATTCAATTTGATCATTTGTTGATTGAATTACAACCCCAACATTTTCTGCAAACAATACTTTGATAGCATCTGTTTCTTGTAATGCTGTCAAATCGATATTAGCACCAATATTATTGTTCGAAAAGCACATTTCAAGAAGGGTAGTTACCAATCCTCCCGACGCGATGTCATGCCCTGCAACAATTTGTTTTTCTATAATTAAATGTTGGAGGGTATTAAAAACATTTTTCAGATAACTAGCGCTTTTAACATTGGGGACATCATTACCAATTTTGTTCATTACTTGACCGAACGCACTTCCTCCTAATTTAAATTTTTCTTGAGAAATATTGATGTAGTAAATACTACCACCACACTCCTGAAATACCGGTTCGATTGTTTTGGAAATGTCATGACAATTAGCTGCAGCAGATATGATAACTGTTCCAGGAGCGATAACTTCCTCATCTGGATATTTTTGTTTCATTGACAGTGAATCTTTTCCTGTCGGAATATTGATTCCTAAGTCAATTGCAAATTCTGAAATTGCTTCAACTGCTTCATACAGTCGTGCGTCTTCACCTTCATTTTTACAAGGCCACATCCAATTCGCTGACAATGAGACACTTTTCAAGCCTTCCTTCAGGGGAGCCCAAACAATGTTGGTTAAGGCCTCAGCAATAGAGTTTCGACTTCCGGCCGTTGGGTTTATGAGAGCTGAAATTGGTGAATGTCCAATGGAAGTGGCAACTCCCTCTTTCCCTTTAAAGTCTAAAGCCATCACGCCAAGGTTATTTAATGGTAATTGCAAAGTTCCAGCACACTGTTGTTTTGCAACTTTACCACCAACACATCGATCTACCTTATTAGTTAGCCAATCTTTGCAAGCCACAGACTCTAATTGTAAAACTTGCTTTAAGTAATGGTCAAAGTTTTCGCTATTATAATAAATGGGGTCATAATTTCTAGAAATAACAACATCATTCATGATTGTTTTTGGAGAACTACCAAACATGTCACTGAGCTCTAAATCCATTGGTTTTTCACCTCTTGATTTAGATTTAAAGGTAAATCGGTGATCTCCGGTGACATCTCCGACGACGTATATGGGTGCTCGTTCACGATTTGCAATTCTGTTGAGTGTGTCAATATTTTTGTCTGAAATAACCAATCCCATGCGCTCCTGAGACTCATTTCCTATAATTTCTTTGGCAGAAAGTGTTGGATCCCCAACGGGTAATTGGTCCAAATCAATTAAACCACCTGTTTCCTCAACGAGTTCTGACAAGCAATTCAGATGTCCACCTGCACCGTGATCGTGAATTGATACAATATTATTCTCTTTACTTTCTACCATACCTCTAATGGCGTTAGCAGCACGTTTCTGCATTTCAGGGTTAGAACGTTGTACCGCATTTAATTCAATACCTGAAGCAAATTCGCCAGTATCAGCTGAGGATACTGCCGCTCCCCCCATACCAATTCGATAGTTGTCTCCTCCTAATATGACGATTTTGTCATAATTTTGAGGTTTGTCTTTTAGCGCTTGATTTGCCTTACCATAACCGATCCCACCTGCCTGCATAATTACTTTGTCATAACCCAGTTTTCTATTCTCTTCCTCATGTTCAAAGGTTAGCACAGACCCACAGATTAGAGGTTGGCCAAATTTATTACCAAAATCAGAAGCACCGTTAGACGCTTTTATCAAGATATCCATAGGTGTTTGATATAACCAAGTCCGTTCGCTTAATTTTTTCTCCCATGCTCTATGTTCTTCTAAACGAGGGTATGAGGTCATGTAAACGGCTGTGCCTGCCAAAGGCAATGAACCTTTTCCTCCAGCCAATCGATCTCTTATTTCTCCTCCAGAGCCTGTAGCAGCGCCATTGAAAGGTTCGACTGTTGTTGGAAAATTGTGAGTTTCTGCTTTTACAGAAATGACAGAGTCAAATGTTTCTGTTTTGTAATAATCAGGGATGTCTGCGCGCTTTGGAGCAAATTGTTCGATTTTTGGACCTTTTAAAAATGCGACATTATCCTTGTAGGCAGACACGATACTGTTCGGGTGTGCTTTGGAAGTTTCTTTTATGAGTCCAAATAATGATTTTGGCTTTTCTTTACCATCAATGATGAAAGTGCCATTAAAAATTTTATGGCGGCAATGTTCTGAATTTACTTGAGAGAAGCCAAATACTTCAGAATCTGTTAAAGGTCTTCCTATCTTGTTCGAAATCGTACTTAAATAGGCAACTTCTTCCTTATTAAGTGCGAGTCCTTCCTTTTTGTTGTAAGCAGCAATATCAGTAATATTAATGATATTATCTGGAGTACTATTGGTGTGAAATATTTTTTGATTTAAAGTGTTGTATTTTTGAAACAACATCGTGTCAAAATCAGAAAAATCTGATACAGCTCTCTTAAACTCTTCAATTCTTACAATGCCTTTGATTCCCATGTTTTGGGTAATTTCAACTGCGTTAGTACTCCAAGGAGTGACCATGGATGCCCTTGGTCCAACAAAAAAAGCATCTATCGATGCTTGTTCAATTTTTGGGTTATTTCCAAATAACCAAGATAGTTTTTCAATTGTTTCGTTTGACAATTTAGCTGTCATGTAAACAGCATAAACAGAATGCTTTGCGTTTCCGAAGAAATGAATCATTTGACCTGATTTGAAATTCAAATTAAAGAGGCAAATTTATGATAAATAATAGAACTTTAATGATGATTTTAATAAGTTCAAGTCGAATTTATTAACAATATTATGTATTAAAAAACAAAAAAAATGTCTTATTCTTGCATAAAAATTAAAATCCCCCGGATATGAAAAAGTTTTTAGTTCTTATTTGTCTTACAATAGGATGGATCACGAATGCTCAAAAATCAGAACCAACGTATTTATCAAATGCAACTTATTTAGGTGTTTCCCAACCTTTGAGAGATTTGCCGAAGGTTGTGCCAACACACAACAATGATCCAGCTAATTTTAAATTTGGAAATAACGAAATGCGTTATCCAAAAAAGTTTAATCAAAATGCCTTGCCACTAAATGGCGAGACAAAAGCACAGCGTGATTTTGGAGGTATCCATTCATACGCTCTTGAAGAAAATTTTGAAGGAACGAATATAGGCGAAACACAAGGTTTTGTGCCACCAGATCCAACAGGTGCGGTGGGACCAAATCATTACGTGCACGCTGTCAATTCTGCTTTTAAAATTTTTGACAAATCAGGAAACGTTTTAGCAGGTCCTTCAAATTTAGGATCATTATTTTCAGGAGTTAATGACGGTGATCCAATTATTTTATACGATCAGTTAGCTGACCGTTGGTTTATCAGTGAATTTAGACAAGCAACAAATGGGTTATTGATTGCAATTTCTACAACACCTGATCCTACAGGAACATATAACACATGGGAATTCCCATTAGATTCATTTCCTGACTATCCGCATTACACTATCTGGCATGATGCTTATTTTCTCACTGCCAATAAAAGCGGGAACAGTACGTATGCCATAGATCGTCAAGCATTAATTGACGGAGCTTCAAGTCCGGCGATTGTAGGATTCACGTTACCAGGAATTGTCAATAATACGAATACTGTTTTCAGTCCTGAACCAGCTAATTTGCTTGGGTCCTTGTATGACGCTGAAACTCCTGGTTACATCATTTATTTACAAGATGATGGTTGGTCAGGTGCTATATCGGAAGATCATTTAAAAATTTGGGAAATTGAAATGGATTGGGTTACTACAAGTAATTCAACTATTTCAACAGTGCCATTAGAATTACCCACAGTGCCCTTCGAGTCTACATTTGCTCCATTTGGAACAGGTGATGTTGAACAACCGGGTACTGGTCAGAAAATAGATATGATAGGAGGTGTGGTTTCTTACATGGTTAATTACAGAAAATTTGCAAGTCATAACTCCATGATAATTACCTTTAATGTGGATGTTGATGGAAATGACACATCCGGAGTGAGATGGTTTGAATTACGAAATAACGCAACAGACCCTTGGAGTATCTATCAAGAGGGTACTTATGCTCCCGATGATGGACACAGTCGATTTATGGGTAGTGCAGCCATAGATGTTCAGGGTAATATTGGACTCGGTTTTAGCATTGCAAGTGCTACTTTGGAGCCAGGAATTAGATATACAGGTAGGTATTTTGATGACCCTCTTGGGACTATGACTGTAGAAGAAACAACGATCATTGAAGGACAAGGTGTTCAAAATTTTTCAAATCGATTTGGAGATTACTCCCACTTGACAATGGATCCAGATGATTTTACTTTTTGGCATACTGCAGAATATTTTAATGCACTAAATTCTTGGTCAACGCGAGTTGCATCATTTAGTCTTTCGGGTGGTTTTGAAAATGACCTTGGAGTTGCAGAAATTATATCACCAAGTGATGCGACTCTCGGAGCATCTGAAATTGTTCAAGTGCGTGTTAAAAATTATGGTGTTTTAGACCAGAGTAACTTTGACTTAGAATTATATGTTGATGAGGTTTTAATGGCTACAGAAACATACACAGGAACACTGACCGCTGGTACGTCAGATAATTTTACATTTTCAGAAGTAATTGATTTATCAACAGGTGGCCAAACGTATACATTGAAAGCGAAAACCTTGTTAGGTTCTGATGAATTTGTTACAAATGACGAAATTGAAAAAAGTGTTCGTAATGTTTTTCCTGATGATTTAGGTGTCCTTGACATTGTTACTCCAAATACTGGGGAAGGCCTATCATCTGAAATAGTTACAGTGGTAATTAGTAACTTCGGAACTGCTGACCAATCCAATTTTGACGTTAATTATAGCATAAACGGAGCGTCTCCTGTGGTTGAAACCGTTACTGAAACCTTATCCGCTGGCGATAAAATCACTTATTCTTTTAATACTTTAGCGAATATCTCTGGATCTGGTAATTATAATTTCACATCGTCTACCGACTTACGAGATGATGGTGACACGTCAAATGATGCATCCTCAAAACTTGTAGAAAATTTTGATTGTACTTCTGATGAAAATACAGCTAATGTCCTCATTAGAGCAGGTTCTCCTGCTGAATCAATTATAAACGTTGCAGAGAACAAAATAATTTCAGATATTAATGTAACGCTCAATATACAACACATAGATGTTGGTGATTTGGAAGTTAAATTGGTCAGTCCAAACAACACTGAAGTTATTTTGTCAAATGCTAATGGAGGTAATGGCGATAATTATATAGATACTATTTTTGATGATGATGCAGATTCTAATATTGGTTCAGACATTGCGCCTTTTACAGGTTCATATATACCAGATGGTGATTTGAATGATTTTAATGGTGAATCATCATTAGGTGATTGGTCCCTTGTGGTTACAAATGTAGGAGGTAGTGGAGCAATCGGTTTTATATTGGATTGGAATATTCAAATTTGCGCCGGGCTCGCCTTGAGTGTTACTGATTTAATTGTAGATACAGATTTGATTGTTGTCTATCAAAACAATGGTAATTATTTAGTCAAACTGCCAACAACTTCCATAACTGAAGATTTAAAATTAACGGTAATGAATTCTTTAGGTCAAATGATTTATTTGAAAACACTATCAAATAAAAATGGACAAGGCTATGAGTACAACCTTAACATGGCTGCAGCATCCTCAGGGGTGTATTTTGTTCGAATAGGAAATAATAGAGCAGGGAATATGAAACGTATCATTGTAGATTAATTCAGTTCTATTATAGTTTTAATACTATAAAATAAAAAAGCGCAATAATTATTGCGCTTTTTTATTTATGTAAATATATCTTTATATGTTTCTCAGGTTGTTATCTACTGATTGTATAATCATTGCTAAGGTCATGACGATGGCACAGCCAACAAAATTTAACCATAAATAAGGGAGGTTGATGTATTCGTATTTATCTAAAAGAAATAATCCAATAATAATAAATTGAGTCATTAATGCTGCCTTAAAAACGGAGTTTCCATTTATATTTTTCACAAAGAATGCTAAAAGAAAAATCCCCAAAACGTTTCCATAAAAAATAGATCCTATAATGTTAACTAACTGAATTAAATTTTCCGCAAGGTTGGCAACACAGGCAATGCCAATGGCTAGTAATCCCCATCCCAAAGTGAACCATTTAGACATGGTAACCATCTCTAATTCAGATTTATTGGGATTACTCTTTTTGTATAAATCTATAGTTGTCGTTGACGCCAGCGCATTCAGTTCACTAGAGGTACTCGACATAGCGGCACTTAAAATAACAGCAAGTAGTAATCCGATTAACCCTCGTGGCAAATTATTTAAAATGAAGTTGATAAACACATAATCCATGTCATTTGTTTCAACCTTTAACTTTTCTAATGTCACTGCCTTTTCTATAAGCTTCTTTGCCTTAGATCTTAATGTGTCATTTGTTTGATTAGCTAAAGCAATTGCACGAGATGTTTCTTCAGAGTTTGAACTGACAAAATCTGAAATTAGTAATTGTTTGTCTTGGAAAAGTTTCTTGTGCTCGTATTCAAGTGTTTTATAATCATCACTAAATTGTGATTTTAAAACAATCTCTGAGGCTTTTGGATTGAAATTTAATGGAGATTCATTAAACTGGTAAAAAACAAAAACCATGATTCCTACAAATAAAATAAAAAATTGCATGGGTATTTTGAATAAGCCATTAAATAGTAAGCCTAGCTGCATTTCTTTTAGAGATTTACCCGATAAATACCGCTGTACTTGACTTTGATCTGTTCCAAAATAAGAAAGTGCCAAAAAAGTACCACCAATAATTCCACTCCAAAATGTATAACGATTTTCTAGACTAAAGGAAAAATCTAAGACATTCATTTTACCACTTGCTCCTGCAATTTCAATTGCTTTTGAAAATGTGATATCGTCTGGAAGTTTATTAACAATTATTACAAACGCAATGACCATTCCAGAAAGAATGACAATCATTTGGTGTTTTTGAGTAACATTTACTGCTTGAGTTCCTCCTGAAACAGTGTAAATGATTACTAATAAACCAATAATAATATTGAGCAATAATAAATTCCAACCAAGGACTACCGATAAGATGATGGCCGGTGCAAAAATTGTAATTCCTGCAGATAGTCCGCGCTGAATCAAAAAGAGAGAGGCTGTTAAAGTTCTAGTTTTTTTATCAAATCTTTCTTCAAGAAACTGATAAGCTGTATACACTTTTAAACGGTGATACATGGGAATAAAAACCATACAAATGATAACAATGGCAATAGGGACACCGAAATAAAATTGAACAAATCCCATACCATTATTGAAGGCCTCACCTGGAGTGGATAAAAATGTGATCGCACTCGCTTGTGTTGCCATGACAGAAAGTCCAATGGTCCACCATTTAGATTGATTACCTCCTTTTAGATAGTCTTGAACATTTTTGTTTTTTCTTGTTTTGTAAGTGCCGTATAAGACAATGATTAGTAACGTGGCTACTAAGATGACCCAATCAATGGTTGCTAATTCTTTAAAATTATTCATTTTAGTTATATGACATTGTTAGAAGGTAAAATATGACAAAATATATCATGTTAGCTACAAGGACGAATGTATACCATGATTTCCATTGAAGATCTTTAATTTTTAAATGTTTCATAGATAGTAAATTAATTTTTTTTCAGACTTTCATGATTTTTACCTATAGATAGCATATTTGCAAATAGTCGAAATGCACCAGGAACACCAGCTGGGAATTCTCTAAAGAAACTTAATCCAGTGTAGATATAATATCCTTTTCCATGTTTGGCAACCAAAAGACTTCCTGTCTTCGGAGCTTCTCCTTTATCATTGAGAGCCAAAAGAGGCATGAAATTTTCGCTCCATTCTCCTGGAAAATAAAGTCCTCTTTCTTGAGTCCAACCTTTAAAATCTTCTTGTGTTATCTTATTTGGGAAGTTTAATAATTCATGGTTGGGTTGTATGATACGAACTTCCGAATTTTCATCGGTAACTCTATCTCTAGAAAGTTTTAAAGGATAAGGTGCCAATTGTGCTACTTTAATACCACGATTGGTGTTATATTGTACAATCATGTTGCCTCCTTTTTCAACATAATCAAATAACAACTGTTGTTTAAATTTTAATTCATCGAGAACGTTGTAAGCGCGAATACCTAGAACAACTGCATCAAACCTCGACAGTGATTTAGCACTAATATCTTCAGGTTTTAATTTAACAACTTGATAACCTATTTGTTGTAAACTTTCAGGAACCACATCACCAGCACCTTCAATATAGGCAATGTTTTCTCCGCGTTTTTCTAAATTTATACGGACAACTTTACTTTGACTCGGCAACAATACTGTTTGAAACGGAATATGCTCGTAGCTAATCTCCACCAACTCTTTTGTATAAATATTATCACCAACAGAAACTATGGGTGTTATGTAACCTTCACTTTGATTTTTAGGTGGGATAATGGTAAATGTTAGTAATTGTTCTTCATCCTTATTGTTGAGTTTAATTCTTTGCTTGTTAGGATATGTGGTCCATCCCTCTGGATATGCAAGCTGAATATGGCCATCGACACCATCTTTACCTGCCCTCACTTTTACTTGAATATTTTGTTGTTGGTCGTTGTCAAAAATGATCACTTTTTCTGTAATGCTTGCTGACACCTCTGGAATGATTTCAAGTGGTCTATAAAGTTCACCTTTGTCTGGTTTAGAATATCTGTAAACAACATCTTTTTTAAATGATATAGGCATGTTATTTATTCGTAAATTGAAAGTTACATGGATGTCTCGTGGTGTTTCTGGTTGTCCAATTAAAACCCTATCATCAACTTCATACATGCCTAATGTCCCTTTTTTATTTAACCAATATGGAGTGGTGTAATTGGCATTGGTTAAATTTAAGGATTCTTCAAAATTGAATTTATTATTGGATAGTAACTTTATATTCTTTTGAATGCTTTCTTCGATGGTAGACATGTTGTAAGAGACTAGATTACAAGAGATGTCACTTCTATTTAAGACCTCAAGTTTTAGTGAAATTTCACCTGAATTACTCACGGTTGGAGTATTTGAGGAGGCCTCAAGGTAAAGCCCAGTACAAGCCTCAATAATTGTTTTAATCTCTTCTGTTTTAATGATTTTCCAATGCGTGTTTTTGAGTGTTGTAATAAGTTGATATGCCCTCATTAAATCATTTACATGGCTTGATGGATTTTCAAAATTGAAATTAGTTTCTATGTCTTTTAGTATTTTTCCTATTTCTCGACCTCCTTCGATGCGATGCCATGACGTGTCAATCCCAGAAAATAAATTATTTTGGTCTTCCGGAAAATCACCCTTCAGAAATTTGATGTATTCCTCTTGTGAGCCACGTTGTGTTAACCTACCAAACCCTTGGCATAGATGTTGACTACTCGCCAAGGACGCAACTTCATTGTTGGACAGTCCTTTCAATGGGTAATAAACACCGATGTCCATTTTTAGCATATCAGATTTATCTGCTTTATTAAAATTTTCTTGACTTCCGTAAAACCACCAACTTGTATTAAAGAACAGACGTGTAGGCTGCCATGTCTCAACATATTTTAATTGATCTGAAAATTTTGTTTTATCACTTACCAAGTCAAAGGCTTCCATACTTAACAAAGCAGAACTCGTGTGATGTCCATGAGTTTTGCCTGCACTCTCATGATCAAATCTATTAATAATGACATCTGGTTTAAATGATCTAATTGCCCATACAACGTCACTTAGCACACTTTCTTTATCCCAAATTTCTAATGTTTCATCAGGATGCTTTGAATAACCAAAGTCATTGGCTCTGGTAAATATTTGACTACCTCCGTCAATGCTTCTTGCCGCGAGTAATTCTTGCGTGCGCAATACTCCTAGCAATTCTCTAAGTTCAGGACCTATTAGATTTTGTCCTCCATCACCTCTAGTTAGTGATAAGTATGCGGTTCTTGCCTTAATTTCGTTTGAAAAATATGAAATTAATCGTGTGTTTTCATCATCAGGATGCGCAGCAACATAAAGTACTGAACCTAAAAAATTTAATTTTTGTATGGACTCATAAATCTGAGTTGCATTTAATTTCTTTGGCTTTTGGGAGTGCAGTAATAAAGTAAATGACGTCGCAAAAAACAGAGCTAGTATAGTTCGTAACATTAAATGAGAATTTGTTCTTGCTCAAATATAGGAAAGAAAGGTATTTACATCATTTTATTTAGGTTTTTTTTAAGGAGGTAAGATCTAGTAAATTCTTGTAAACAAGATCAATGGGTAATCCCATAACATTAAAATATGAACCTTCAATTTTTACAATACCAATTTGACCTATCCAGTCTTGAATGCCATAAGCACCTGCCTTATCCATAGGGTTGTACTTCGTAACATAATACCAAATTTCGTCATCAGATAACTCCTTAAACTTTACTTTGGTAACACTATTAATGGTTTTTTGTGTATTGTATGTTGTGAAACATACAGAGGTAATGACTTCATGTGTTTGATGACTTAATGACTTAAGCATGTCGATAGCTTCTTGTTGAGTTGTAGGTTTACCTAATGCTTTGTTGTTGTGCCAAACAATGGTATCGCTCGTAATTAAAATTTCCTTTGACTTTAAGTCGTTAATAAAAGGCCTCGATTTTAAAACTGCTAAAAAATCACTTATTTCGTGATGACATAAATAATCGGGAAAGTTCTCTTTTACAGGTTTTAATCGAACTTCAAAATCAATATTTAATGATGTTAATAACTCTTGTCTTCTTGGCGAAGAAGATGCTAAAATAATCGTGTAGTTCGCTAATTGTTCTTTGAGCATTATGGTTTGATGATAAATGGATACAATAATAGGGATAAAACACCAAAAAACATGATTATTTTGAGTAACGAAGATAACGAAACAAGGTCTTTATTTGACACTGGTTTTAATAGCTTTAAAGAAAAATAGAGTAGGGGTCCTAGTAAAAATAGTAAAAAATAACCAACAGCTAGATTGTAGTTATATAAGTAAATGACGATGTAATAAATAACTGCCATTATGGGAAGACACGAAATAAAAAAAACAATCTTGAGCGTGCGGTCAATACCTATGGCAATTGGTAAGGTGATCATATTTGCCTTATGATCACCATTAATATCTTGAATATCTTTGATGATTTCTCGCAATAAGTTTATGAGAAATGCAAATAAAGCGTAATCAATGATTATAAAAAAAAATGTTGATTGAGTCACTTGGTTTTTCACGGTTATTGCTGGGAATAAATCAAATACTCCTACAATTAGCACACTGGATGCTACTAGAATTGAGATAATGATATTTCCAACAAGAATGGTTCTTTTAAGTTGAACAGCATATAAATACAAAAGAACAGAAACAATCACAAATATTGACGATAGTGTATTTTGATTTATAAGATTTGATACGTAAAACCCCAAAATTACTCCGATGGAAGTAAAGGTTACATATGCACTGAAAGCTAATTTTTCCGAAATTTTTCTTCCAACAATGACTTTTGTTGGTTTATTGATGGTATCAGTTTCAATATCAAAAATATCATTTATAATATATCCTGCTGCTGCTATAAGTAGCGTGGCGGTAACGAGTAGACAGAAAGTAAATGTGTTTAATGTAAAATTTACAACACCAAAAGGCTCTATCAGTGCGTATTTAACTAAAATTTGAGAAAGGGCTATTAGAAATAAATTTTTCCAACGAATTAGTTTTAAAAAACTAATCATAATTCGCATCAAAATTTTTTGCCCACTTACCTTGAACTTTCATAACCTGTTCAAGGATATCTCTTACTGCTCCCTGACCTCCATTTTTATGAGAAATGTAATTGCAAACAGCTTTAATTTCCGGAATAGCGTCTTGAGGACAACATGGTAAACCAACCTTTTGTATCACCTGTAAATCAGGAATATCGTCTCCCATATAAACAATATTTTTAGTGGCAATAGCATGAGCATTTGTAAATGTTTCTAAGCATTTTACTTTATCACGAACTCCGAGATAAATATGCTGTATTCCTAGGCCTTGTAAACGTATTTTGACACCTTCATTTTTACCACCAGAAATGATGCATATGTGATAACCTAACTTGATTGCTGTTTTTAAGGCATAACCATCCTTAACGTTCATTGTTCTCAGTAGTTCTCCAGAAGAGGTAACATGTACGGTCCCATCTGTAAGAACGCCATCGATATCGAGGATAAAGGTTGTTATGGTGCTCAATAATTGTTTATAACTTTTAGACTCCATGTGTTTTTTTTATTGCTTTGGTTAATAACTCGTAAATTGACTTATGCATATTTTCGTCTAATAATTCTAAATGTTTTTTAATCGTTGTTTCATCTCCTCTCAATGCCGGCCCTGTTTGAGCCATGTAGGGAGAAAGGTATTGTATTTTTTTTGCTGTTTCAGATATTAGAGGCTTTAAAATGTCAAAATCTACTCCTTGGGCTTCTGTAATTTCATGAGCCACTCGAAATAATTGATTTGTGAAATTATTGACAAAAACAGCAGCAAGATGTAAAGCAGCACGCTGATCAGAGTTAATTCTCAAAGTTTGGCCACCCAATTCCAAAGCTAATGTTTTGACAATGTTATAATCAGATTTTCGTTCAACTTCAATACAAACAGGAACATCTTTAAAGTCTAGTTTTGAGTTTTCTGTGAATGTTTGTAAAGGATAAAAAACTCCACGATGATTTTTTTTGTCCAAATGGTGCATATTGATACTGCCGGACGTATGAAGGGTTAATTTATCAGAAAATAATAGTTTTTTCGATATGTCAACAATTGCATCATCACTCACAGAAATGATAAAAATATCTGCATCGTTTAACTCGGATAAATTATTAGTAATTTGTACGTCATTTTTATAACATTCAATACGTTTTAAATCTCTATTAAACCATTGGTGAATAAGAACCTTTTGAGAAATTGAAAATGCCTTGAATAAATGTTGAGCCACGTTACCGGCACCAATTAGAGTCACTGAAATCATATTGCTAAAGTAAGCAAGTAAACAATAAATTAAAAACTTCGCCAAGTTCTTTATCGAGATTGTCCAATAAAATGAGTGTGATAAAGAAGTGTGATTTTAGAGTTTATGAATTTACTGTTAAAAGATGGTTTTTAAAATAAATTTTTGAACAAAAAGCATTAAATTTGCACGACTTTAAAAGTTGCTTGTTACGATGCTTAAAAAACTCCTCAATATTCTTTTTTCAACAAGACTAACAGCCACCTTATTTATAGTGTATGCGTTTGCAATGGCTGTTGGTACATTTATAGATGCAGGACAAGAGACCTCACCAACCCCTTATTCGAGAGCTCTAATTTACAATGCTTGGTGGTTTGAAGCTATTATGGTCATGTTTGTCTTAAATTTTACGGGAAATATTTTTCGATATAAATTGTTGCGAAAAGAAAAATGGGCCACATTAACCATGCATCTTGCTTTTATTTTCATTTTGTTGGGGGCTTTTGTAACACGTTACATCGGTTTTGAAGGAATGATGGCCATAAGAGAGGGTGCAACAGAGCAAACATTTTTGTCACAAAAAACTTATGTGACCACCTACATTGATGGTGATTATATGGTTAATAATCAAGTGCAGCGTTTGGTAAGAAATGATGAGGTAGATTTTTCCAAAAGATTGAATAACTCATATAGTTATGAAACAGACTACAACGGTCAAGATATAAAAGTTGAATTAATCGATTTTATATCAGGAGCAGAGGAAGACATTGTACCGGACGAATCAGGAGAGAGGTATCTCAAACTGGTGGAAGCAGGAGCAGGAGTTCCGCACAACCATTTTTTAAAAGAAGGTCAAGTTCAAAGCATTCATAATGTTTTATTTACATTAAACAAGCCAACAGATGGTGCTGTCAATATTCGGTTTACAGATTCTACTTTGACAATTCAGTCTCCTTTTAAAGGAGAGTATTTGACGATGGCCACGGGGGAACAAGGAAAGGTGTCGGTAGATAGCATTCAACCTTTGATGTTGCGTTCAAGGTACATCATTGGAAATCAAGCGTTAGTGTTTCCAAAACCTGTAATTAAAGGTAAATTTGATGTTGTAAAAAAATCAGAATTACTTAAAGGTGATGAGGATGGGATTGCACTCAAAGTAACAGCTAACGAGGAAACAAAAATTATTAAATTATTAGGAGGTAAGGGAATGAATAACGCCTTTAAGCAAGAGACAGTTGGCGGTTTAGACTTTGCATTTAAGTATGGTTCAAAAGTCCTTGAATTACCTTTTAGTATTAAGTTAAATGATTTTATTGCAGAGCGATATCCAGGTACTGAAAATAGCTATTCATCCTTTGCAAGTGAGGTAACTCTTATTGATGATAAGAATGGAAGCTTTGACTACCGAATTTTCATGAATAATATTCTTGATCATGAAGGGTACAGATTTTTTCAGGCATCTTTTGATCCCGATGAACTTGGAACTATTTTATCTGTAAATCATGATAGTTTAGGAACAAATTTGACGTATCTCGGATATTTTTTACTTTACTTTGGGATGATGGCAATTCTATTCGCAAAGCGCACGCGGTTTGATGACTTAAGAAATAAATTAAGAAAGATTAAATTTCAAAAGGCAAAGTTGTTTACATTAATCGCATTATCATTGTCAATGACAACTGTGGCACAGGTGATACATGAAGAGGGTGATGGTCACGATCACAGTAAACCTACAAAATATCAAATAGATTCTATTTTAACTTTAAATGTTGCACCAAAAGCAGAAGCCAACAAATTTGGAAAATTGGTAATTCAAGATCTTGATGGTCGAATGAAACCTATCAATACCTATGCTTCAGAATTTTTACGAAAGTTAAGTAAACGAGATACTTATGAATCACTTAATGCGAATCAAGTGTTTCTTTCAGTTCATGAAAGTCCCTTTTTGTGGTATAATGTTCCCGTGATTTATTTGAAACCAAAAAAAGCGGATTCCATACGTTCAATCATTGGAATTTCCAAAGACCAGAAATATGCAAGCTTGGCTGACTTCTTAACACCGCGAGGAGATTATAAATTAGCTCCTTACCTTGAAGAGGCTTATAAAGCTCAGGTACCAAATTCTTATCAAAAAGAATTCAAAGAAGCAGATCAACGCGTTAATTTGATATATCGTGCAGTCAACGGAGAGGCCATTAATATTTTTCCTATTCCTGATGAGATCAATAACAAATGGATAACTCCGTACGCATATAGAGAGGGAGCTTATCCAGTAAAAGATTCTTTGTATGGAAATTTTATTAATACTGGTTTTAAAGCCTATCTCTACATGCTCAATCAAGGAAAGCAATCAGGAGATTTTACCGAAAGTGATAAGTTGCTTGATGCGATAAAAAAATCACAACAGAAAGTTGGAGCTGCAGTGATGTTATCTGATGATAAAATTGAAGCTGAAATTTTGTACAATAAATACGATGTTTTCAAAAAATTATTCAGTTGGTACATGTACGCAGGGACATTAATGTTTGTGTTGTTAATCATTCAAATCTTTAAAGATAAAAGTCGATTAATTGATTCATCAATTAAATTTTTTAAGTATGTGATATTAGGTTTATTTATTTTGCATACGATGGGCTTAGTCGCTCGATGGTATATTTCCGGTCATGCTCCATGGAGTGATGCCTATGAGTCTATGATTTATGTTGCCTGGGCAACCATGTTATTTGGTTTGTTATTTGGTAAAAAAAGTGATATTACGTTTGCAGCTACTGCTTTTGTTACATCCATGATTTTAATGATTGCGCATTGGAATTGGATGGACCCTGCTATTGCAAATTTGCAACCTGTTCTCGATAGTTATTGGCTAATGATTCATGTAGCAGTCATTGTTGGAAGCTATGGTCCCTTCACTTTGGCTATGATTTTAGGCGTTGTTAGTCTGTTACTAATGGTATTGACCAACAAACGAAATAAAAAGAAGATGTGGCTGAACATAAAAGAACTCACCTTGGTGAATGAAATGGCAATGACTGTTGGTCTTGTAATGTTAACAATTGGAAATTTTCTTGGAGGTATGTGGGCTAATGAAAGTTGGGGACGTTATTGGGGCTGGGATCCTAAAGAGACATGGGCTTTGATAAGCATTATGGTATATGCGTTTGTTTTACATATACGATTGGTGCCCGGATTACGAGGTCGTTTTTTATTTAATTTACTTTCTATTTATGCTTTCGCAAGTATTCTCATGACGTACTTTGGTGTCAACTTTTATTTAGCAGGATTACATAGTTATGCAAAAGACGATCAAGAGGTAAGTGTTTATTTTATTTTGGGATCAGTACTTGTCATTGCTATATTGGGGATTTTCTCTCATCGTAATTACGTCAAATACTTTAAAAATTCTTAATTTTTTTATTGTTTATTAAAGGGTAAATTTATTATATTACAGTCTTAAATAGTCAATATGAAATTTCTGAAAAAATTAGGTGTTCCATATCTCGTCATGTTATTTGTATGTGCGTTGATTATCATAGTTTCCGAATCTTTATTTCTGTCAGGAAATAAATTGCACGGTATCTTCATAGGACTTTGGGCGCCAATGCTTCTAGGGTTAATAATCTTATTTAAACTCGTGGACAATGGAAGCAAATGATATCGTACTTTATTTTTCGATTTTTATTGCCGTTTGTGTTACGATCTGGGCAATTGTAATAATAAGAGCGTACGATGCTATTGATAAAAAATAGTATTATTTTTTGTTTTCATTTTGTTACTTTTTGTTGGATGTGATAATAACGTAGGGAAGGTTGTTAGCGTAATCAGTTTAAATTGATACATTTCAAGGTTTTTTTATGTTAAATAAACCATTAAATCCCTTAACGAATGATCTAAAAGGGATTGTCTAAAGATTAGAAAGTTAGATTATAGCACTCAATAAATTTTATTATACTTCTTTACAGATTGAAATTATTGTTTGATTAAATCCTTGTTTGGGGTTCCTTGCGGATAATAAAAAGGCTGTCAAAACATACAATTTAGACCTTGTACTATTATTATAATCCAAGATTATATAGGTAAAGAGGGCATCTTTCTATCTCTGTTCGCCAAATGGATAATAGGATTATATGAGTGTGATGATATTATCATACGTAACATCTTTAAAATCATCAATAACGAGGTCTGCTAAGTGATAATTTTGGTTTTTAGAGTTTGGACTTTTAAATCCTATACAGTAAATATTAGCAGCTTTTGCTGCTTTGATGCCATTGGTCGAATCTTCAATAACAATGCATTCATTGATATCACATGATATAGATTGTGCTGCTTTAATAAAAATTTCTGGATGTGGTTTTGATGCTGTTAGGTCTGCCCCTGATAATTTTGTACGAAAAAATGATTCCAGATGAAAACGCTTAAAGACATTATCAATTGTATCCATTGATGCAGAGGATGCTAAGACTAATAATAGACCATTATTGACATAATTATTAATACAATCCAATACGCCATCAATGAGTTGCAAATCTTTGTCTGTTTCAAAAAGTTCTTGAAAAAACTGTCGTTTTATAGCAACTAAATTTTCAGGAGTATCCGATAGATTAAATTTTGTTACTAAAGCTTTACAAATATTTATGGTTGATTGACCTGTAAATGACTCATAAAGTTTCTTTGTAACGTGTATGTCAACCACATCAAACATTAATTGATATGCTTTTCGGTGTAGGGGCTCTGTGTCTACAATCACCCCATCCATATCAAAAATCACTGCTCTTAACATTTTTTTTGTGAAGATAAATAAAACACGATGTAATATCTATAGTTTCATTATATTTTTGACAGCTTTTAGCGTTTAGTGATGTCGTAGCAATATGTTAAATACGATACTTTACCTTAGTTACTCTAATGCAAACTGGTTAACTTGTATTACTTCTCCTGCACCTAGCGTCAATATTGTAGACCCAATCCTAACCCTTATTAATCTTAAGGTTGGAAAATTAACCGCGGCGGTCATTTTTCTAATTTGTCTGAATTTCCCTTCTTTCAGAGTAATTGAAATCCAAGAAGTTGGGCCATGACGGTCAGCTCTCACAAACCGTTTTTCAAAGGGGAATGTCTCTAAATTCTTTAATAAATTAACGCGACATTTTTTAGTTGTATACATGTGACCATGTATTGAAATAGTAACACCTAACCGTAATTTTTCAATTGCTTGTTCGTTAATCAAACCGTCTACTTGCACATAATATTCTTTTTCTATTTTCTGACTTGAAACGTAGGCACTCAATTTACCATTAGTGGTCAATAACAACAGTCCTTCAGAGGTTTCATCTAATCGTCCAATAGCCATGGTTCCTTGGGCAAATTCATAAAGGTCCCCAAGTAGTTTTTTATTTTTTCGTTTACTCTGATTATTTATAAATTGACTGAGATAGCGAAAAGGCTTGTGTAAAATGTAATGGGAATGTTTTTCTTGTCTCATTTGGAGAACAATGTATTGCTTTTTTTTATATTTAAGGTATCTTTAAATGAAGTACTATGGCATCACACAAAAACTCGGGTCAAAAAACGATTTGTGTTCACACAGGAGAAACACCAGACAAGCAATTTAGAGGAGCGATTTCACCCATTTATATGGCCTCATCGTATGAGTTCATGGAAGTCGATGTAAAGCGTTATCCACGGTATTTTAATACACCAAATCAAGAATTTTTATCCAAAAAAATTGCTCAATTAGAACATTCTGAAGGTGCTATGATTTTTAGTTCAGGAATGGCGGCTATTAGTACAACACTGTTAGCATTTTTAGGGTCAGGTGACCATATTGTACTTCAAAAAGACATTTACGGCGGAACACGTAATCTTGTTGAGGAGCAGTTTAATCGTTACGGTATTAAATATACCTTTACATCAGGGCTTTGTGTAAATGATTTTGAATGTTGTATTCAGCAAAACACAAAACTTATTTACATAGAGACACCTTCAAATCCATTATTGAAAATAGTAGATATTGCGGCAATTGCAAATCTTGCAAAGTCTCATAATATCCTATCAGTAATTGACAATACTTTTGCAACCCCAATTATTCAGAGACCTATTGATTTTGGTATTGATATTGTTTTACATAGTGCCACAAAATATTTTGGTGGACATAGTGATATAAGTGCTGGAGCTTTAGCCGCGAAACAAGAACACATTGATACGGTGTGGAATTTAGGAAAAAATCTTGGAGGAAACCTCAGTGATTTTATGGTTTGGATGCTAGAACGTAGCATGAAAACCTTAAGTGTGCGTGTAAAGGCACAGCAAAAAAACGCCAAAAAGTTGGCAAAAAAACTTCAAAAGAACAAGTACGTTGATACTGTTTATTACCCGGGTCTAAAATCACATCCAAATTATGAATTGGCGAAAAAACAAATGAATGGGTTTGGAGCAATGTTGTCGTTTAAATTTATTGATGGTATTGATTCAGAGCAATTTTTAAAAGCTTTAAAACTTATCAAACCGTCAATGAGCTTAGCAGGAATTGAAAGCACCATGCTTTTGCCATCACTTACATCACATGCATTATTGTCTCCTGAGGAACGTGCTGATCAAGGTATTAGTGATGGATTAATTCGTTTTTCTGTAGGAATGGAAAATAGTGATGATTTATTAATTGATATAAACAATGCATTGCACAAGACAATTGGATAAGGTGTGTGTATTTAGAAATATAAATAGCGATTAACCGTATGAACCATAACCTTATTTAGTGTTTTTGAAGATTTAAATTTTATTGTATGAAACTAGATATATTAGCGATAGGGGCGCACCCAGATGATGTTGAATTAGGATGTGGCGCCAGCATAGCCAAAGAAATATCACGAGGAAAGAAGATAGGTATTATAGATTTAACAAGAGGAGAGTTAGGAACACGCGGCACGGCTGAGACTCGAGATTTAGAGGCTGCCGATGCTGCGAATATTTTAGGGGTTACTATCCGCGAAAATATGCAGTTTGCAGATGGGTTTTTCATAAATGACAAGGAGCATCAATTAGCACTGATAACAAAGATTAGAAAATATCAACCTGATATTGTATTATGTAATGCGATTAAAGATCGGCATATTGATCATGGAAAAGGGAGTAAATTAGTGAGTAATGCTTGTTTCCTAAGTGGTTTAATAAAAGTAAAAACACGATCAGAAAGTGAAAAAACATGGCAAAAACCATGGCGACCAAAACATGTTTTTCATTACATACAATGGCAACACATAGAACCTGATTTTGTTTTAGATGTAACTGGTTTTATGAGTCAAAAGATGAAGGCGATTGAAGCATATAAAACTCAATTTTTTGACCCTCAAAGTAATGAGCCTAAAACCCCAATATCTAATAAGAATTTTAAGGATAGTGTCGCCTATAGAGCTCGTGATTTGGGAAGACTCATTCATGTTGATTACGCAGAAGGCTTTACAACAGAACGACATATTGCGATTGCTTCTTTTGATGATTTAAAATAATTATTTACAAAAAATCTTTGTTTAAAAATCGAAATAAATTACATTTGCAATCGCATTTTGAGCAATAAAATGGTGGTTGTAGCTCAGTTGGTTAGAGCATCGGTTTGTGGTACCGAGGGTCGTGGGTTCGAATCCCATCTTCCACCCAAAAAAAAGCTTCTCTATTCTAAGAGAAGCTTTTTTGATTAGTACTGGTTAGTTTGTTGAATTAATACTTATTTACTTGTTTTATCAACCTTAATGCGCTCATCCCGATTTGCTAATTCCCAAGCAGTGTAGAATATTAAGCGTGATCTGTTCTCTAATAAATCATATTCTATTTTATCTGGTGTATCACCAATTTGATGATAGTCTTCATGAGTACCATTGAAATAAAAAATAATGGGGACATTGTTTTTTGCAAAATTGTAATGATCCGAACGGTAGTAAAAGCGATTTGGGTCATTATCATCATTAAACGTATAATCAAATTCAATATTAGAATACTTTTGATTGACGGTTTCAGATATAGTATGTAATTCTGAACTCAACTTATCGCTTCCTATTAGATATAAGTAATTTCTTTTACCTTCTCTTTTTGGATCGATTCTACCAATCATATCAATATTTAAATTGGCAACGGTGTTGGCTAGTGGGACTAATGGTTCAATATCTGTGTAGTATTGTGATCCAAGGAGACCTTTCTCCTCTCCTGTAACATGCAAGAAAATAATGGATCGGCGAGGCGCTAAACCTCGAGACTCCGCAATTTTGAAGGCTTCGGCTATTTCTAAAATAGCAACAGATCCAGAACCATCATCGTCAGCGCCATTATAAACTTCTCCATCACCATTGACACCGACATGATCTGAATGTGCACTTATGATAATGTATTCGTTAGGAAACTCTGAGCCTCTTATAATACTAGCTACATTATTTGAAACTATAGCGGTACTTTTATTTTTTTGATTTAAGGAAATGTCAGCTTTGATAGACTGTGGGATATTTGACTGCATTAAATTTGAATCAATGGACGATAGCACCGATTCCGATAGTAACATGAAGGGCATATCATCCTTTACTGTGCTGCCATCACCAAGGGATAGGCCTATAGATGCGTTATTTTCTGAACGTTGTCTGTAGGCGTATGAATAATATTTGAAGGCAGCATTATCCACAAACAAAAGTGCTTTTGCTCCCATACGTTTAGCTGCATCCTGCTTTGATCTTCGACCTTGTCGTCCGTTTGACCATTTAGATTTTTCTTTTGTTCCGGAGACTAAAAATACACCGTCATCACTTTGTGGTTCTCCAGCTTTGGCAATGAGAATTTTACCTTTGACATTAATATTATTAAAATCACTATAATTTGGGTCATCAATGCCATATCCAACATAAAACAACTCATCACTTGACATACTTGCAGACATTGCAGGAGATAAAGAAATAATGTCATCAAATGTCTTTAGTGTAGTTCCATTAATAGTAGTACTAACCTTAGGCACGAATAGCTGTTGAAATGTAACTTCTTGAAAATAATCACCACTAGACTGCAATGGCGCAATTGATTTTGAACTGTAAAAATCTTTGATGTAATTGACTGCTTTTTCATGACCAGGTTCTCCAGTTTCTCTTCCTTCAAAAGCATCTGAAGCATAAACATAGAGCATGTCCTTTAATTCGTCTTGGGTGATAGTAGAACCAAACTCTATAATATCAATTGGAGTTGTTTTGGCTTCTTTTACTGTAGAGGACTCTTTCGGAGTTCCACAACTAAGACAGAACAATGTAGAAACAAGAATAAATATATTTTTCATGGGTATTATTTTTAAATTACGATATTACAAAAAGCAAGAGTTCTTTCTTCTTATGTTCAACCTTTTAACAAACTTTTATAATTTCAATTAATTATCAATTATTAATCGATTTTTCTGATTAGCCAGCTGCCAAGCAGTTACGAAGATTAACTTGGTTCTTTTTTCTAATAAAGTGTAAATGATTTTATCAGGGGTATCTGTTGTTTTATGATAATCATCATGTTTTCCATTAAAATAAAAAATAATTGGAATACCATTTTTTGCAAAATTATAATGATCTGAGCGATAATAATAGCGATTACTGTCTGATTCATCGTTGTATTTATAGTCTAAATTTAAATTGATAAATTTTGAATTAACGGCTTCTGATATCCAATGTAATTCTCTGCTCAATCTATCAGAACCAATGAGATAAATATAATTTGGATCAAATTCGTGTCTATTATCAATACGACCAATCATATCTGCGTTCAAATTAGACACTGTCTTCTCGAGTGGAAAAATAGGATTATTTACATAGAATTCAGAACCACGAAGATTTTTTTCTTCTGCAGTAAAATGTATAAAAAGAAGTGAGCGTTTGGGGCCAAAACCATCATTTTTTGCTTTTTGAAAAGCTTGAGCTATCTCAAGTAGAGCAGCGGTTCCAGAAGCATTATCATCCGCTCCTTGAAAAACATCTCCGGAGTCATCAATACCGATATGATCCATATGAGCCGATATAATTATTATTTCTTCAGCTTTCTCACTTCCTTCAATAAAAGCTACGACGTTATTCGAGGAGTCAAATTTCTTACCATCGTATTTGAAAGAAGGAATAGCTTGATAATAAATACTATCATTAATTGGTGACGGGATGTTTTGTGAGATATAATAATCACGGAGATAATTTGAAGCTTTTTTGTGTCCGGAATTACCAACATTTCTTCCTTCAAAATCTGTTGATGCAAATTGGTAAAGATGGTTATTGAGCTCTCTAGCCGTAATAGTGTTTGCGTAAGAGACGATTTGACTCGGTTGGTTAATAATAATACTATTTTTAATATTCTCAATCTTTTCTTTATGACTCAACGTTGCGCAGGAGCCAATAAAAGATAAAATAGATGCAACGATGTAAAACTTCATCAAACTGTTTTTAGATAGTTCATAAATAACGTGAAAATTTCATTAATTTTCAATCTCAAGATTTTCTAATTCTTCTAAAGTCTCTATATCATTTTGTTTTTCTATTTCTGATGCTTCATCAGCGTTGACAATTGTATTAGGCCTAAACGTATTGTAAAGCGTTAAACAACTAGAGCACACAAAAACAGCAATAATGAGCTGAATAAAAATTAGTTTTTTACCATCACTCAAGGTTTTTTTGTAACAAACCCAACTAAGTGTTAATCCGATGGCGATTGGGATGAAAGCAATTAAACCAAAAGGAAGGACCGACAGGGCTGTGCTAATAAAAGCTAATAAGCACGATGCGAATAACAATATAAATCTCATAGATTAGAATTTTAAACCAGTTGCATGTTGAATTTTGAGTTCCCCATTTCCTACAGGCACTTTAAACTTCACATATACTGGCACTTTATTTTTGTCGGCTGTTAACCAGATAACATTATCGTTATCGTTATTTAGAATTTCAGAGTTTTGCAACGAAACACCCACTTTATAACATTTGATCATACCAAGTTTTGTGTCTATTGTTTCAATAGCGATTAAAGCTATCGTAATTTCTGTTTCTTTGTTGTCAAACAAAACGGTTATGCGATCCTTAGTTCCAATTTTAGCTTTATGAATGTCTGAATTTCGTAGTGCATAGAGGGTGGTTATGATGTCCTTTGTTTGCTCACTTACTCGAAAGGTGTTTTTTTCATCCCAGAAAGTTCCGTCTTTTCTACGTTTAGTTTTGATACTTTTAACAGATTGAGATTTACTGTCAAAGTTGTACTGCATTTTTTTGAAATAACCACCTTCATTAATCTGTCTTTTATGTATGTAAGGCTCTAAATTAGTTGGATTAACAAAAGTTTCATAAGTATCGTTGATCGCAAAAAATTGATTCCATTTCTCATAGGTTTGTGCTTTACATCGCAGACGTAAAAATTCAGATTTAGAGGTTTTAAATGTAGTTGTCTCCATAGTGATTTGCGCAAAATCGGTCAATAATCCAGACATGTTATAGGAGGCTGTAAATGTTAATTTTTCACCAGGGGCAATGGTATTATTTTGACCACTTATAACAAAACTGATAAGACCTAATACTATTATAATGAATCGATTCATACACTTTTTATTTCAACAATCTTTAGAATGCTTCTATGTTTAAGGCAAAAATACGTTTAAAGATTTTATTTTACTAGCATAATCTTTTAAGTGACTTATATCATAAATTCTTATGATGTTTTGAGGTAATTTAGAGGAATAATTCGTCATATGAAAGGAATATTACTACCGACAGATTTTTCCAATAATTCTTTAAATGCAATTGATGGGGCGATGCAAATTTTTGCCAAAAGCAAGTGTACTTTTTTTATTTTGAATGTGCAGAAAGCTACATCGTTTATTTCTGACGATTTGATGACAGCTACCCCTTCGATGAATCTTTATCAATCCCTAATTCAAACCTCTAAAAAGTCCATAGACAATTTAATAATAACACTAAAATCAAAGTATTTAAATCTAAATCATAAGTTTATATCCATTGTAGATTTTGATAATTTTATAGATGCCACAAATCAGTTATGCACGTTGAATAAAATTGATTTAGTCGTCTTGGGAACAAAAGGAGTGTCAGGCCTTAATCAAGTTATTTTTGGGAGTAATACGATAAAGTTAATTCGTCGCGGTGTATGCCCGATGATGGTAATTCCTAATAATTATCATTTTCAAGAGTTCAAAAAATCAGTCTATTTAACGGATTATTCAACAGCAATTATAGAGAATGAATTTAAGCCGCTAACCAGTATTTTGAAGACTCATGATTCGAGCCTTCAGTTACTGCACATTTCTAAAAAAGACAAACTTTCGTTTATACAAAAGAAAAACAGAGATTCACTAAAAGGACATCTCACTAATGAAACATCTACTAATTTTTTTGAATTACAAGATTCAAGATTTTTAGAGTCTATTCATGAATTCTGTACATTTAATAAAGTTGACTTTTTAGCAATTACTCAAAAAAAACGTTCGTTTTTTAACCGTTTGTTACTTGGTAATGTTTCAGAAAATTTAACGCAACAGATCTCTATTCCACTACTTATATTAAGATCAAAGTAATTTTAAAAAGAGACAGATTAAATAACCATTTATTAAGGTTTGAATTCTTCAACACTAGTCATGATGTAGTTTGTGTCTCCAAGCCAAGGCATAGTGCGATATCTTTCTTTGTAATAGAGTTTTACGCGTTTACCTTCAAAATCCTTTAGACTATTAATAAGGTCTTCATTTAGGATTGTAAATGACCAAATATTGCCTTCTAGTCCTTCAGTCATGCGCACACCGCCTAGATTAAGTTCTCCCTCATAGGTTTTGAAAACAACTCCTTTTTTTGAAACCTTAATAAGATTTCCAGAACGTGTGCCTTCAGAGTAAGTCCAAGAACATGCCCATAGGAAAAGAGCTAGTACGGCGATGCTAATAATGAGGAATTTTATAAGTATTTTTTGTACTTTTTGTTGAAGAGAGGTTGCTGTCATAGAAAGAGTGTTGTTCCAATTCTAAAGGTACTGATATCATTGGTGAAATTTGGGAAATAACCGAAGTTAATTTTTAATTTATTTGGTGTAATCATGTAATTAAAATTTAATTCACCAGTCCAAATGGTTTTTGAAAGAAAGGTTACAATTGGATTGATGAAAAGAAAGGCTCGTTTAGAAAAACTAACACTCATGTTTGTCTGAATATTTAAACCATTTTGCGAACTGCCAGCGTACTTGTTTGGATCTGTAATATGGACATAACCAATTCCTGGAAACATTGATATTTTTGGAGAAACCAAGTATCCTGCAACCAAACCTGCGGTGACTGACCAAACATCGCTACCTAGCCCTTTGGTGAAAGATCCTGAAGGAATTGTGACATCAGCAAATGGAGCAATCGCAATAAATCGAGATGTTATATTTCTTTTCACCACATGAAAATATCTAACCCGAGTATCTGATATCCCAAAGGATTTAGAGTTGTCATTATAAAGTAAAGGAACTTCCACAAGTAATAAATTATCAGGATTAAACGCGTATTGTATGTTAATACGTGTTCCAAATAAATGTGTCCCATTTTTGAGTGATTGGTATTCAAAAGCACTATTAATTTGCGTGTATAAGTTTGTGGGTTTTGAGGCATCTACTGAGGCGTCCTCCGTTTTTTGTGCCGACAGTTGAACTACGGTTAAACACATCGATAAAATAAAGTAGTATCTAAATAGTTTCATATTTTTTGGTTTATTGTTTTAGTAACTGTAAAATGATTTCTTTGTTCTATAAAAAGTTTGCGTTACTATTGATTAATGAGAGGTTTTATAGGTGTAAATGTTGTTATTTGTTTTTCATTTTTCGTATTTACATAAATTTGTGTTGTCCAGTGCTCTCCATTATCTAAAATTATAACAAATCTGTAATTCATCCCGCTAACCAATTGTTTTTCTATGTTCACGATGGTACGAATTGGATAGGGAATATTATTTTCTTTGACTACTAATTTTGCTAAATTTTCAATGGTTTCATTTTTCTCCATTGAAACCCAGTTTCCAACAAGATTTTGTTTTTTTTGTCCAAAGTTTTCCTCAAATTTCTTGTTTTTGCTTTTAGAGACTGTATTGTTTCGACATTGTGTAAAACAGAAACTAATTGTAATTAACAGGCTATAAATTTGAATTTTTTTTAACATGATAATTTTAATTACTGGATATTGTCAATATTATTTTTATCAAAAATGACTTGACCATTTTTATAAGTATTAATAATATTTAAATTTTCAATCTCTAAGGGATCTATTTTTAAGGGATTTTTATCTAAAACCACAAAATCTGCAACCTTTCCGACTTCTATAGTTCCTTTGCTATCTTCTTCAAAATGCTGATAAGCAGCCCAATCTGTTAATGTTTTTAATCCGACATATGCAGATACCCGTTCATCTGGGCCAATAACATCTCCACTCCTGGAGCGACGTGTGACAGTCGCAGATAGAACTCGAATTGAACTCGGTAATGCTACTGGTGCATCGTGATGAGAAGTGAATTTTAGGCCTAGTTTTAGGGCTGTGTTTGTGGGTGATATTTTATAAGCTCTATCTTTTCCCAAAACAGAGTTTACATGCCAGTCTCCCCAATAAAAAGTATGCATCGGGAAAAATGAAGGAAAGATATCTTGCTCTACAAAGCTTTTTACTTGATCTTCTCTAGCAGTTTGTGCATGAATAATTACGATTCTTCTATCGTCATTACCAAATTCTTTGTTAGCTTTTGATATGGCCTTAACATATTGATCTATCGCGGCATCACCATTACAATGCGACATGAGTTGCCAATTGTTTTGGTAGGCGTCAGCAACATGTTTGTAAGCATCTTCATCACTCATGCTTGAGTATCCGTGATAGTCTTTATTCTCACCATCAGGAGGAACGTGATAAGCATGTGTTAGCCAAGCTGTTTTTCCTTGAGGAGAACCATCTAAATTTAACTTTACTCCACCAATTCTATACCCATTATAATACTTGTTTCCATGGTACTTAGAGGTTGCTGCTTTTCTATTACTTAAAATATCAGGATATGACACGACGTCTAAAATCAGAGCATCACTTTCTGACGCTCTCTCTAGCGCAGCCGTGCCATCAGGTGTCGTCCTTCCTTCTTGGGCAGTTGTATAGCCAAATGAAGCATATAAGTTTTGTCCTTTCAATAACATGTTGTCTTGTAACTCTGTCGTTACTTTAGGTAAAAAATCTCTAATTAATACTGTAAAATGTGCAATTTCCTCCAAGATTCCATTTGGTTCCTGAGAGCCAGGTACTCTTCTAATTTTACCTCCTTTTGGATCTTTTGTTTCAGCGGTGTATCCTGCAATCTCTAGGCCTTTAGAATTTAAAACATTTAGATGTCCTGATTGATGAATGATTATGACAGGGTAGTCTGTTGTTACAGCATCTAAATCTTCTTTTGTAGGATATCTGTCTAATTGTGAATCATCATAACCAAAACCAATTACCCAACCTGTTTTTTCAATAAAATCCTTATTTTTTAATATCCAATCTCTCAAAAGTCGTTGTAAATCACTGACAGTATTACCTTCGCCGTCTGGTGCTGGTAACATATTTGCAGATAAAGCCTGCAACCCTACATTGAACACGTGGCCATGGCCATCAATAAACCCTGGAACCATTGTTTTACCTTCCAAGTTAACCTCAAGGGCTTTACCTCCAAATCTTGCTATTGCCTCTTCTTTGGAACCTGTAAATACTATTTTGCCTTCCCTTTGAACTACGGCATCAACGTAATTTGGAATATCGCCAGCCATGGTAATGATGTCACCACCGTGATAAATAGTTTGTTGTAATTTATAAAGGCCTGTAGTTGAATTTTCTTTGTTTGTTTTTTCTAGTTGATTACAACTGAATGTAAATATTAAAATTACGATAGTGGTGATTAATTTTAGTGTTTTCATAAAATTTTGTTTAAGGATTTATGCTATGTACTGACAACAAAACGTTTATAAGTCAAATTTGAAAGGGACAATATAAAAATAGAAAGTAGTTGCTGAAGTTTAATAGACATCTGTATTCTTTGTCGTGAATTAGATGTTTTTGGAACTTTTTTTAAAAGATTAACATCAAAATTGGAGCAGTACAAAAAAAAATACCATTAAAAAATACCATACCTCACCTGAAAAAATAATTTGAATGCTATAGCATAACATCATGAGTACCTTTAACATCAGTAAAATTTAAGAAAAACAAGCGCTAGGAACATATGAATTATTACAATATCATTAAATTTATGGTTAATATTTTAGTTTTTAATTTGATTATTTAGAGACTTAAGCAAAACACAAAGACCATAAAAATTATTAATAATGTTAGCTGTAAATTCTTTTGTAAGTGAGGTAGTTGTTCAATCACCCGGTAGGATAAATTTTATTGGAGAACATCTTGACTATAATGGTGGTCACGTACTTCCTGCCGCTATGAATCAAAAAATCACATTAAAATTTAGGAAAAATAATAGTCATATGTGCCATGTGACATCTATCCTATTGAAGAATGATTTTAAAATTGATTTAAATAATTTAGTCAAAACCGATACGCAATGGCATAACTTTATTCTCGGGGTGTTATTTCATATTAACGTACTTAAACCAAATATCTTAAAAGGTTTTGATTGCATCATAGAAAGTGATTTAGCATTAGGAGCTGGTTTAAGCTCATCAGCAGCATTGGAATGTGGTTTAGCAAAAGGGATTAATGAGTTATTTAAAATTGGATTAACTGACACAGAACTCATTGAGCTATCAAGAGATACTGAGCATACCTTTATTGGTGCCAAATGTGGAATAATGGATCAATTTGCAGTTATTAAAGGGAAAAAAAATCATCTTTTATTTTTAAATTGTGAGACCTTAGCGTACGATTTAATAGAAGTTGATTTTAAACCTTACATCATCGTGTTATTAAATTCAAATGTGTCACACAACTTAGCTAATAGTGCATACAATAGGAGAAGAGATGAATGTTCCATTGCACTGACAATTATCAAGAAAAAATACCCCAACTATAAGTTTTTATCAAAAGTTCCTCTAGAAATTTTAAATGAATTTGAACATGTGCTTTCAGACGAAATATACCATCGGGCATTGTATGTCATTGAAGAAAACAAAAGGTCAATAAATGCAGTAGCTCACCTAAAAAACTTTGACTTTATAAATTTCGGAAATTGTTTGTATCAATCGCATTACGGTCTACAACAACACTATGAGGTGAGTTGTGAGGAACTTGATTTTTTAGTGGAACTTACTAAAGGTTTAGATTATGTTTTGGGATCTCGAATGATGGGTGGGGGATTTGGTGGTTGCACGATTAATATAGTTCATTCAACTCATGTTGATCAGTTTATTGAGGACACCAAAGGAGCTTACAGGAAAACATACAACAAAGAATTGTCTGCGATAATAACAACAATTGATGATGGCGCATGCATTGTTTAAAATGATTGTCACATTAGAGCAACATCAAAACAATCTTAATTTTCTTGGTTTAAAATCGGAATAAATAAAAGTGATAGTCAAAGAACATATTGCAAGTTATTTAAGTTCGTTTAGGGTATATTTTTTATGATACGTTAATAAATACAAAAAGCTCATAAACATTGCGTCTATGAGCTTTTATTAAAAGAGTAACTCTTTTCGCGGAGAAAGAGGGATTCGAACCCCCGGAGGTGTGACCCTCAACAGTTTTCAAGACTGCCGCATTCGACCACTCTGCCATTTCTCCGATTGCGGTTGCAAATATAGAACCCTTTTTTATTTCATTCAAATTAAAATCTAATTTTTTGAAACATTTTTGTGGAAAACACCCCTATTCATGGTATGCTTTAATTCATAAGAGGTATTAAAATTTTATTAAAATGACCTTACACAGAATTAAACGGTTGTACTTTCGCTATTAAAAAGTTAATTATGGATGTTATTGATCAATTACAGTGGCGTTATGCTACAAAAAAGTTTGATGAAACACTGCTTCTGTCTAAAGAAAAAATAGCAACATTAAAAGAGGCATTTAATCTAACTGCCACTTCATATGGTCTTCAACCAGTAAAATTAGTGATACTTAGTAACAAGGAACTTCAATGCCAATTGGTGCCACATACAATGAATCAGCAGCAAGTAGCTCAGGCATCCCATGTCTTAATTTTTTGTATTGAAGAGCAGATTGATCAAGCCTATATTGCCTCTTACTTTAATCGTGTGCAAGGTATTAGACAGACTCCAGACAGAGTTTTACAGCCATTCAAACAATTTTTAATAAACGATTTTGAAAAATTAAATCAAAATCAAATAGAGTTATGGGCTATGAAACAAGCTTATTTGACTATGGGTAATCTGTTAACGGTATGTGCAGTTGAGCGTATTGACGCTTGTCCAATGGAAGGGTTTGATCCCGAACAATATGACCAACTTCTTGAGTTAAATAAACGAGGTCTGAAGTCGGTGTTAGTGATGCCAGTAGGTCACCGTGCAGCTGATGATGCTTTTGCTGATTTGAAAAAAGTAAGAAAAGAGCTAAAAAATAGTGTTATCGATTTATAATTTTAAGAATACATCATACAATAAAGCATTTTATTTGTAGACCTATCATTATTCGTCTTTATAGATAGCAATTAGTTTACTAACTAGTGATTAACTAATTTTTTTTAAAGAATAATTATTTTTTACGAAATAAGCTTCGATTAGCGCAGAGATTGTAGGATGATCCATACACTATAAAATTAATAGGAAACAAATTTTGTGGTGACACATCTGCAATCATTTCACAAATGATTGAAAGAACAAATAGGACCATATTCATTAGGCCAAATTTCCAATGAGATTCCGTGCTATAGAGTTTGATAATTACCCTAATGATGCTATAAACTCAAATACTAAAGGGTCAAAGCCCCATAAAAAGGGCAATAGAAAATAAACAAAAAGGGTCAATAAAATAATAGATAATATGTTCATCCATATCCCTGTTTTCATCATATCAGGAATGCGCAAATAACCTGAGCCAAAAACAACCGCGTTTGGAGGGGTCGCTACAGGTAACATAAAAGCACACGAAGCAGCAACGGTTGCCGCAACCATCAAAACGAATGGATGTACATTAATGACCTCTGCCATGGGATATAAAATAGGTAATAACATAGCTGTTGTTGCCAGATTAGAAGTAATTTCTGTAAGAAAATTAACAGAAGTTATCAAAACAAAAACTAATAAAAGAAGTGAAATACCGTCCAGTAAAGTCATTTGAGAACCGATCCACAGAGCTAAGCCACTCTCTTTAAAACCTGAAGCTAATGCCATTCCTCCACCAAATAATAATAAAATTCCCCAAGGTAATTTGACAGCCTCTTTCCAATTTAACAGGCGCCTATCCTTATTCTTGGTAGGTAATAAAAAAAGTATGAGAGCACTTATTAAACCAATAATTGTGTCATCAATCGCCGGCATAATAGAATTTAGAAAAAAGGAGCGACTAATCCAGGCCAGTGCCGTTAAGGTAAAAACTCCTGCCACCAATCTCTCTTCATAGCTAATTGGACCTAATGCCTTTAATTGTTTCGTAATATCTGCTCGCCCATCAGGAAAAGATTTTTGTTTAAATTTAAAGGAAATACTCGTTAAGTATTTCCAGCATAGAAATAATAATACTACGGAGATAGGAAAGCCAAATTTAAACCATTGGGCAAAAGTAATTTCATATCCAAAGGTCTCTTCAACGACGCCTGCGAGTACCAAATTAGGGGGTGTTCCAATCAAAGTACTCATGCCTCCAATGGTAGCACTATAGGCAATTGCCAACATCAAGGCTTTTCCAAAAATCTGATTTTCATCTTCTATAGTCTTTGGATTATCTCTTAATTGTGCCACGATTGCCATACCGATTGGCAACATCATAACAGTCGTAGCCGTATTGGAAATCCACATCGACATAAATGCAGTTGCCACCATAAAACCGAGTATGATATTAACGATATTGGTGCCGATGAAATTAATGATATTTAAAGCTATGCGTTTGTGTAAATTCCATTTTTCTATGGCAATGGCAATGATAAAGCCTCCTACATACAGAAAGACATATTTGTGACCAAAGGAGGCGGTGGTGTTTGACAAATCTAAGCCACCTGTTAAAGGAAACAAAATAATGGGCAATAAGGCAGTTACAGCAATAGGAATAGCCTCTGTAATCCACCAAATTGCTATCCATGATGTAGATGCTAAAATGGCATTTGCTCTGGGACTTAAACCTTCAGGATGAAAGAAAAGTAGAATTATTAGGAATGTCAAAGGACCTGAAATTAAGCCGATATTTTTTGAATTGATAGTCATATTCGATTGGTTAAAATTAGGACTGAGCAATTTGCTCAATAATCGCTTTCGTAACGTCTTGTGTGCCAGCAGTACCTCCTAAATCTCTTGTTAAAATATCTCCTTTTTCGGTTATATTTTCAATTGCATTTACTATCAATTTAGCGCCTTCCGTTTCTCCCAAATGATCTAACATCATTGCGGCTGTCCAAATACAAGCAATTGGGTTGGCTAATTTTTTTCCTGCTATATCTGGTGCACTTCCGTGAACGGGTTCGAACATGCTAGGGAATTCTTTCTCAGGGTTTATATTTGCACCTGGTGCGATTCCCATTCCTCCAACAACAGCAGGTCCTAAATCTGATAAAATATCTCCAAATAAATTACTAGCTACCACCACATCAAACCAGTCAGGATGTTGAACAAAATGTGCTGCTAATATATCAATATGAAATTGGTCAGTAAACACGTCAGGGTATTTTATACTCATAGCGTTATAACGTTCATCCCAATAAGGCATTGTGTGGATGATCCCATTCGATTTGGTAGCACTCGTTAATTTTTTACCTCTTTTATTAGCTAATTCAAAGGCATATTTCATAACTCTGTCAACACCTCGTCTAGTAAAAATACTTTCTTGTACCGCCAATTCGTGATCTGTTCCCTCATATAATCGCCCACCAATGGAAGAATATTCTCCTTCATTATTTTCCCGTACAATGTAAAAATCTACAGGGCCTGGGTTTTTTAATGGAGATGCTACTCCTTTCAATAATTTAACTGGTCGTAGATTAACATACTGTTGAAAATTTCTTCTAATTGGAATTAATAAACCCCACAAAGATATATGATCTGGTACACCCGGATAGCCAACTGCTCCTAAAAAAATACTATCACTATCTCTTAACCGCTCCAAACCGTCTTCAGGCATCATTTTGCCGTATTTCTTAAAATACTCGCAAGAATAGTCGTGATTTTTAAATTTTAGTTGGAAACCGCATTTAGCAGCTATAGCGTTTAAAATCTTTACTGATTCCGGAATGACTTCTTTACCAATTCCATCTCCAGGAATAGTAGCAATTTGATAGGTATTCATTTGATTTAAATTAAAAATTTACAAAAAAGAAAGCAAAGCAGCTAAAGTCTCTTTTGGTGCTTCCTCTGGCAAATAATGACCACAAGATAGGCTATAACCACTAACATTTGTTGCCCATTTTTTCCATTCTGCTATGACATCATATTTATTTCCCACGAAACCTTTTGTACCCCAAATTGCCAGCACAGGGCAGGCTATTTTATGCCCATTATCTAAATCAATTTGGTCGTGGTCTAAGTCTATTGAAGCAGAAGCGCGATAATCTTCGCAACTTGCATGGATGGTCTCTGGTGTCAAACAGCGCAGATATTCTGCAAAGGCAGTTTTCGTAAATGCACCATTATCTCTTCCCCATTGACCAAATTTTTTATTGAGAAAATACATGGGGTCTGCGTTAATCATCCGCTCAGGAATATCTGCGGGCTGAATTAGAAAAAACCAATGATAATAGGCTTTTGCAAAATCCATATCCGTTGTTTTGTACATGGTATAGGTCGGTGCGATATCCATTACCACTAATTTCTCAACACTTTCAGGATAGTCTAATGCTAAACGATGTCCCACTCTCCCTCCTCGGTCGTGGCCGATCAGTAAAAACCTATCAAACCCCAAATTTTTCATTAATTGAACTTGGTCCTCAGCCATTGCTCTTTTTGAATAAGGTTCGTGCCTTTCATCTGTAGGTGGTTTACTACTATCGCCGTAGCCTCTAAGATCACTTGCAACAACCGTATATTTTGTAGCTAAAGTAGGTGCAATTTTATGCCAAATAACATGAGTTTGTGGATACCCATGTAATAGTAGTAATGGTGGACCACTTCCACCGATAACATAAGTGATATTGACATTATTAACCTTAGCAAATGACTTTTTAAAGCTTTTAAACATCTGTAAATTATTTATAACTTTGTACTTATAAGACGAAAGTCTCACAAATATATAAAACTTATGAGAAAAAAGTCTCACAAAGAGGAAGATTATTTAGAATCAGGACGTATAGGTCAGAAAAGAAAAACGCGTGAGTTACTATTGGCAACTGCTAAGAAGATGTTAGTTAAGGGTGAAAATATTAGTGTAGAGCAAGTGGCTCTAGTGGCGGGTATATCTAAGGCAACAGCATATCGCTATTTTTCAAATAAGGATATCTTATTAAAAGAAGCGTCTTTACAAAGAGGCTTGATGGATAAAGATGATTTGTTTGGTGATATTGATGTATGCAATTTAAATGCACGGATTGAAAAATTAATTGATTATCATTTTGAGGTTTTGACTACAAATGAAGATGTATTTCGATTATATTTAGGTGCAATAATGCAGAATTCCGTTCGAGATAAGAAAAATTATTCGAGAGGAGGAAAAAGAATTCTATTGATAGCCGAGGCACTTCTACCTTTAAAAAAAGAGATTTCAAAAGAAACATTTGATAAAATGGTTAACGCAATAAGTCTTTTAATGGGCATAGAATCTGTTTCCATATTAAAAGATATTTGTGGTTTAGAAAATGGAAGTATTCAAGAAATGTGGAAATGGATGATTCAAAAGATAATTACAAACCCATAGTTTATGTCATTACTTGGGTAAAGGTTAGTAATACTAGATGTAAAAAAATGGCTAAGCTTCTAAATAAAGTTAAAGATGAAAATTTTAATTTCTCCCGATAAATTTAAAGGTTCTTTAAGCGCTATCGAAGTTTGTAATGCCCTTGCAAAAGGACTGAAAAAGAGTAACTCTAGTCTAGACATTACAGCTTGTCCGATGGCAGATGGGGGAGATGGTTCATTACAAACAATAAATTATTATTTAAATTTAAAGCCTGTTGAACTACTTGTAAATGACCCTTTATTTCGCCCCATAAAATCAACTTATTATCGTTCTCAAAAGATAGCTTATATTGAAATGTCATCTGCATCTGGCTTGGTTTTATTAAAGGAAGAAGAGCGTAATTGCATGTTTACGTCTTCTTTTGGTACGGGTGAATTAATTGCTGATGCCATACAAAAAGGAGCAACAACCATTAATCTATTTATCGGTGGAAGTGCAACAAATGACGGAGGAATTGGCATAGCCTCAGCTTTAGGGTATCGATTTTTTGATGCCTGCGAAAATTTACTATCACCTATAGGGCAAAATCTTTTATTAATTAACCGAATAGATGACAGTGAGGTGCTTTTTAAGACTAAAGAAGTCCAAGTGAAAGTAATTTGTGATGTCAATACCTTATTGTATGGTAAAAATGGGGCAGCTTATATTTATGGTGTTCAAAAAGGTGCAAGTTCAATTGAAATTGAACAATTAAACCAAGGTTTAGTCAATTTATCATCAAAATTACTTGAACATGATTTGCCTAATATTTCTGATATCCCTGGAGCAGGTGCAGCCGGTGGAGTTGGTGGAGGCGCTTTTGCTTTTCTCGGGGCACAATTACTTTCAGGTATTCAAAACTTCATAGAAATTACTCAATTAGAAACATTGATTAAGGAGTGTGATTTAGTGATAACAGGGGAAGGGAAATTAGATATTCAAACAGAAGAAGGTAAAGTCATCAGTGGTGTTTGTCAACTAGCTAAAAAAAATAAAAAACCAATTATTGCAGTGTGTGGTGATGTTGATTTACCTATTTCAAAGTCACTTGAACTTAAAAAAGTTTATACAGTTTTGAGTAAATCAAAATCTGTTGAGGAAGCTATAGCCAAAGCAGCAGAAAAGTTAGTATTAATTGGTCATGAAATCGGTGTAAAATTTTGCAAGCATGCAAAAAAACCATCAATTCAATAAAAAATATTGGACAGAAGAAAATTCCATTTGAGAATTATTAAATAGGTCATATGAAAAAATTACAAAATTATAGAGATTAAGTCCATGAAAAATAGTTTTAAAATTATGCCCTACTTTAAAGGTGTTAACAGTCATTTTCAAACTGTTTTTTTCTTATGAACAAAAACTTCAGATCCATTGAATAAGTTGATTGAGTGAGGTTCAACATTTGTCAAATACTTAAATTCATCCCCAAAAACGGTATTAAAATCAAAAGTTATTTTTGAGCTAATAACCTTATGCGATTCCCAGTCAGTATGATCAATCTTGTAAATGGTACAAGAATTAGGATTAATTTTAGAAGTACCCCAAAAATGCTTAGAAAAAAAATGTTCAGAGGTGTTTAAATTAATTGGATTACTTTTTTTTGTGCTCACAAGCTCAAAATCATGCCAGCGGTTTTTCTTTAGCCCATATGATGTGAATAATTCATGATTATTCTCAGACCATTCGTGTCTCATTTTTTTTGTTTCATAGTTCTCTTTATAGATGTATTTAGCTACAAGAGTAAGTGCTGTTTTTGGAAAAAATAATTTGGTGAAAGCAACTTCGGATCTCCAGTTTCCGGGAGTAATTTCTCTTTTCACATAAAAACGTAAGTTGATCTCCTCAAAAATATTATGATATGGTACACGAACATTTAGAAGGCGCGTCTCACAATATCTAAATGCCACAAGGCTCACATAGTGTTTACCATTATATGCCTCTAGGATTGTACCCTTAGGTATGTGTTTTTTAAGTATTTCAGGATCAACAATATAATTGGCAGATGCTAGCCTTAACCAATTAGCTCTCAAAAATATTCTGTTCTGATTAAGTTTTAGCATGTCTGGTATAAATACTTCTTATCGTAGGTAAAGAGTGTTGTTTATTGGAATCTATCGGAATCACATTCTGTTTAAAGTTAGCTATTAATTATTCCTTTTATTAAGCATTAAATCATTACGACCTATAATAATGGCTCCACTGTATTTATTTACAAATCTTTTGCAAGACATATACTGTCAGGAATGTCCTTGAGCTTACCGTATTTATCAGTAGAACCATAATTGTTTCTTTGATAGAGTTTACTTGCTTCAGGTTGTTTTGATCCCATAAAAAGCACGCACCTAGAATTTCCTAACTCTTTAGACCAGTTTTCTAATTCATATAAAATCTTATCACCAACTCTTTGACCTCTTGCCTCGGGAGAAACGTACATTCTTTTAATCTCCATGGAATTAAAATTATGTTTGGAGATTGCTCCGCAACCAATTACTTTGCTTTTCATCAATGCTAAAACAACATAATTTAAATTAGAAATATCATTAAATTCTGCTAAAAGATGAGTTGCTCCATCTCTGCCTGCGAGATCTAAATTTAGTGATTTCACAAGTTTTTTAAATTCTAAATGCTGAGAATTTGTTCTTATTATTTTTATTTTATTAGAACATGGGTTCAATTATCTAAAAGGTATTGGTTAATAAAAAATGATTTATTTTACAAAGTTTTGATGATTCTGTTGTTATCCATTTTTCAATTAAAAAAACTAAAGTATCATTATTGTGATAAATAAATTTAATATTTAGTGTTTTATTTAGTAGAAAAAGCAAAAACAAAAAATAGCGCAAAAAGTAACAGTTACAAAATTTGCGATACTTGGGAAGGGAATATGAGGTCAATAGAATCCAGTTGCACGTGTCTTTTTCCTCTTTAAAAACTAAAACTAATATTTAAGAATGAAGAAAGCGAATTCTCAAGGTATCACAATTTTAAATTAAAGAAAATTACTCTTCAATAAGCTTTTTACCATTAGCCTTAAAATCTTCACCCATACCAGAAACATAGCCTTTAAAACTCATATCTTCAAAAGTACCGGTCACATCAAAATCTATCTGTTGATAATAAAAAGTTCCTGACATTTTTTGTTCAATAATTTCAAAATCATCTAATTCAAAAGATCCCATATCAGAGCTTAATGTACCTGAGTAATTTCCATCTTCCATCATGGAAATAACGAGATTAGTGGCAATGTCACCCTGCGGTGTGTCTTCTATCAATAGGCTCCAATTCCCAATATAAGGATCTACTTTAATAGTTTTTTTTAAAGAGCCACAACTAAAAACAACAATAAGGGCAATTAATCCTAAAAACACTTGTGATTTTTTCATTTAAATATATGTTTGTTTCAAACGAAAGTACAAAACTCTGAGAAATTGGAACATGTTTGACCAAGCAAAATTTTTTGTAATGAATTTGATGGTTTCTTTTTCTGAATGAGCTTTAATATCGTAATTTTGATATGTAAGTGTTAAATTATTTATAGGTTATGCCAGGATTTGAATTGTTCGGAAATGAGGAAAGAAAGGAATTAAATGATGTTATAGAAACAGGGGTTTTAATGCGCTATGGTTTTGAAAACATGCGTCAAAATATTTGGAAAGCAAGGGAACTTGAACAAGCATTAGAGCAAACCCTTCAAGTCAAGCATGCTCAATTAGTATCAAGTGGTACTGCTGCAGTTTCAGTTGCTTTGGCCTCTGCTGGAATTGGAGCGGGAGATGAGGTTATCATGCCTACATTTACATTTGTAGCAAGTTTTGAGGCCATATTAATGTTAGGAGCAATCCCGATTCTTGTAGATATTGATGACACACTGACTTTAGATATAAAGAAAGTTGAAAATGCAATTACAAACAATACAAAAGCAATTATGCCTGTGCACATGTGCGGAAGTATGGCAAATTTGGGTGCTCTAAAGGATATTTGTAAAAAAAATCAATTAACATTGATAGAGGATGCGTGTCAAGCCATAGGGGGGACATATGATGGAAAGCCTTTAGGAAGTATCGGTGATATTGGTTGTTTTTCTTTCGATTTTGTAAAAACGATCACATGTGGTGAAGGTGGTGCTATTGTTACCAACAATGAATTATACAAATTAAACGCTGATTATTTTAGTGATCACGGCCATGATCATTTGGGAAATGATCGAGGCAAGGAATTACATCCTTTTTTGGGATACAATTTTAGGATTTCAGAATTACACGCTGCAGTAGGTTTAGCACAAGTTCGACGTTTAAAAGAGGTTATTGCCTTGCAAAAAAAATATTATACGATCATTAGGGATGTTTTATCAAAGATACCCCAAGTTACATTTAGATCTGTTCCAGTAGGGGGAGAAGAAAGTTATGCATTTCTTAATTTCTTTTTACCAAATATAGAAATGACTAGACAGGTGTCAAAGTCGTTTAAGGAAAGTAACATTGATGCTTGTTTTCATTACTATGACAATAATTGGCATTACATAAGGAAATGGCAGCATTTATCAGAAATTAAAAGTTTATATCCTCTGTCGCAAGAGGTCGTAAAAGGTTTGAGACAACTAAAGAATAAGACTTTTTCACAATCAGATCATTACATTGGTCGTAATTTATCTTGTTTAATTAAGTTGTCATGGACTGAACAAGAAGTTCAAGCGCGTGCTTTAAACATGGCAAATTGCATAAAAATACACTGTATTTAATAACGCACGTAGTCCATAATTTCTAGTCCGTAACCAATGATTCCAACGCGTTTGGTTTGTGCGCTGTTAGAAATTAATAGAAGCTTATGGATGTTGAGGTCATGTAATATTTGAGCACCAATACCAAAATCTCTAGAATCCATTTCTATCGCTGGCGATTTAACGACCGTGCCTTTTATCTGTGTCTTGTTTAGGATATTAAGTCTGCTTAACAAATTCATTGATTGGCTTTGTTGATTAATGAAAACTATAGCTCCCTTACCAGCATCATTAACCCGCTTAAACATGCTATCTAATTTCTTGTCTGCATTGTTTGTTAGCGTGCCTAAAATATCATTATTAATAAGGGTAGAATTAATACGGGTAAGGACCGGTTCATTAATATCCCATACTCCTTTTGTAAGTGCTATATGTATTTGATTATTAGTTGTTTGCTTGTACGCTCTTAAACGATAACTTCCAAATCTAGTTTCAATTTGAAAGTCTTCCTTTTTCTCAATTAAAGAATCGTGTTCCATGCGATAGGCAACTAAATCTTCAATTGAAATAATTTTTAGATTGAATCTTTCGGCAACGATCATGAGCTCAGGTAAACGTGCCATAGTACCATCTTCGTTCATGATTTCCACAATGACTCCTGCGGGCTCAAGTCCAGCAAGTCTTGCAAAATCAATAGCAGCTTCTGTATGGCCAGTACGACGTAACACACCTCCTTGTTTTGCAACTAATGGGAAAATATGTCCAGGTCTTGCTAAATCAAAACTCTTAGTGGTGGGGTTAATTAGTGCTTGAATTGTTTTTGAACGATCCGCAGCAGAAATTCCTGTAGTAACGCCGTTACCTCTTAAATCAACCGAGACAGTAAATGCTGTTTCCATCGGATCTGTATTATTATGAACCATCATGTTAAGATCTAATGATTTGCAACGGTCTTCGGTTAGTGGGGCACATATTAACCCACGTCCGTGTGTTGCCATAAAGTTGATCATTTCTGGAGTAATTTTACTAGCGGCCGCTAAAAAATCACCTTCGTTTTCTCTATTCTCGTCATCGACAACAATTATAATTTTACCTAAACGAATATCATTGATTGCTTCCTCAATGGTGTTGAGTTGTATGTTATTTGTATCATTAACGCTGTCTGACTCCATACTCATATTAAATTTTCAATTCAAAGATATAGTAAAAAATAAGCTATTTAATCTGTTTTAAGTCTTCTTTAATTTTTTGATTAAAATATAAAACGTACAAGAAATATAAAGGAATTCCCAAGATGATAAAAATAATACTATGCGTAATCACTTTTTTATTGAGAGTTTTGTAAAAATTAGACTGACTTATAATGGTTTTAATAAAAGCTATAATGTAAAATAGCGTTGTGAAAACACCAATTCCAATCAAAATTTTGCCAATGATAGGAAAATTATTGTTGTTTAAAATACCACCACTAAGAAGCATAACGATAGAGACTCCATAAAATAGTAGTCCGATTTTGGAGTTGTCATCATAATTGTTTTTAAAACGTAGCGCGCTCTCATAAGTCACATTGACTAAATTACCACCAAAGCGCAATTCTTGTTCACTCACTCCTCGCGAATTTAAAATGTGTAAAGCTGTATTCTTGTAAGTGCTACCCAAACCGTATTGGCGATAGTTTTTTAATACATCAATTAGTTTTTTGTTAGAATATTCATTTAGTTGAAAGAAAGCTTCAGAATTTTCATCGAAAACTTTTAAGGTTGGGGTTTTATCGATTTGTGTTCTTTGAATTAATTTTTTGAAAGGAATGAATATGGCATCAAGATCTAAAAGGCTGCGATCTTTTGTAGCTCTACTAGTCAGATATATACTAATTGGTAGCATGATAAGAGTAGATAGCCATGACGCTATCATTGGGTTGAGGCTATTGTCTTCTGCACTGTTTTTAGCGAAAATTCCTATAAAATGATAGGTCAAGAAAAATGAGATTGCAATAATGATAGGCAAACCAATCCCGCCTTTTTTTATGAGGGCACCTAGAGGTGCTCCAATGAAAAATAAAATAATACAGGCGATGGCTATTGCAAACTTCTCATGCAAGGCTATGGTATGCATATTAATTTTTTTTTGACTTTGAAAAAAGGACTTTTGCTTAATGGCAATGATTTGATTAGTGCTATTTACAGCATTTATTGCGAGCTCTAAAAGCTGTACTTTTTTTTTGTTGGGAAATAAACCAATAAAGTCTTTGTCTTCAAATACTTTATCTTCTACAGGTTTGATGTTCAAATGCAAGGTTGAGGCTGTAGATCTATTATACATACTCGTGCTAAAATTTCCGTACTCAATATTTTGTTGAACATTTAGAGAGTCGATGGTGTAATCTAGGTCCCTTACACCGAGCATAGTATATTTATTGTTGAAATTATTTTGATTGTCAAAATCAACATTATTAATGGCCTCTAGATTTATGTTTAGCGTAAGTTTTTTATAATCACTTTTTACATTTGGGTACTTTCTTTTCTCTTCAAGTTTTTTTGGCTGTAAATCATCATAATAATTGCCGTTGTAAAGTACCAATTGTAGAATATCTGAATCTTCAGTACTGGTAAGCTCACCGGTTTCTGCAATGTAAACGGTATGATTACCTGGTAAATTTCCTTTTTTTTGATGAATGATAACACTATCTAAATACTGCCCGCGATCACCTCTTTTTCCATCTACCTTTATGTTGATGTTTCCTATTTGATTGAACTGCCCTTCAGCAATAATCATTGCTGGTTTTACTTTGGCGATGTTACGTCTTAGATTATGAAAACTCAGCTCTGCTGCTGGTATGACATTGTTAGCAAAAAAAAACGTCAATATAGATAAGCCAACAATAAAAACACTTAATCCACGCATGGCCCGTTGCAAGGAAATACCCGTTGATTTCATAGCTGCAAATTCATAGTTTTCAGCAAAACCGCCAAAAACCATTATGGAGGCGAGTAGAATAGTGAGTGGTAATACCAAGACTACCAATCTCGGTGTGACAAACAGCAAAAATTTACCAATGATGTCAATTTCGAGATCTTTACCCGCTAATTCAGTAATATATAACCAAACAGATTGCAAAACAAAAATCAGCATAAGTATGATAAACACACTGAAAAAGGTTTTTAAATAAGTGGTAAGTATGTATCTATCTAGCAGTTTCAAGAGTAAAGACTAGTCAATTTTATTGATGTAATATTCGCTGTATTTCTTATCATCAAAAGTAAATAAGCTTTTTGATAATGCTTGATTTGTTTTAAAAGAATTAACAGTCAATATTGTTTTTGTTTTATTTGAACCAATCTCGATGAGGTTGTGAATATGATAAGTTTTTATGTCAATACCCAATAATATATGATCAATTTCAGAGTCACTATCAATCGGATTCATTTTAATATACTGTATTTTTCTTCCTTTAATAGTTTGTATAATATCCATTTTAAAAGTATAGCCCTCTTTGTAAAACGATAACATTTTACTTGGTGTTATGGTGCTATCATCCTCAGAATTTTCAGATGAAATAGTAACCTCTTCGTCTTCAGGGCTGATAGAGTATAATGTTTTACCATCATAAATCCTTGTAATATCCATAATGTTTAGCACATATTTGTCTCCTTGCATTGTCACCTTACCACGTGTTTCTTGATTGATGTCTTCTTCAATATTGATGAGTGCATATTTAAATGAAATCACAATATTATCGTAACTTTCTACCTTTGATGAGACATCATTTAACAGAAGTTCAGCTTCACTTTGACCAGATAATACATGACTCGTGATTAAAAAAAATAGGATATAAATTTTTTTCATTGTGTTCTCTTAAAGATTATTTTTTTCATTCTCTAGCAGGTGGTCTAACGCTTGCAAATCTGTTACTAGCACCTGTCTCGCTTTACTTCCTTCAAAATGTCCTACAATACCTGCCGCTTCCAGTTGGTCTATAAGTCTTCCAGCACGATTGTAGCCTAGTTTTAATTTTCTTTGTAATAGCGACGCTGATCCTTGTTGTGCAATAACAATCAATTCTGCAGCTTCACGAAATAACTTGTCTCTTTCAGATATATCAATATCAATTCCTGTGCCACTATCTTCAGCCACATATTCAGGCAACAGATATGCATCTGGATAGGCTTTTTGAGCACCTATGTAATCAGTGATGCGTTCAACCTCAGGCGTATCTACAAAGGCACACTGAATTCTAATTAAATCATTTCCTTGAGTGTATAGCATATCACCACGACCAATCAATTGATCTGCCCCTGAACCATCCAAAATTGTTCGAGAGTCAATTTTTGATGTAACTCGAAAGGCAATTCTTGCAGGGAAATTAGCTTTAATTAAACCGGTAATCACGTTGACTGAAGGGCGTTGTGTCGCAATAATTAAGTGAATTCCTATGGCTCTTGCTAATTGGGCTAATCGCGCTATCGGTGCTTCCACTTCTTTTCCAGCCGTCATTATTAAATCAGCAAATTCATCAACTACCAAAACAATGTAAGGTAAAAATCGATGACCGTCATTAGGATTTAATTTTCGGTTTTTAAACTTTTCGTTATACTCAGCAATGTTTCTGCAAAATGCATTCTTCAGAAGATCGTAACGATTGTCCATTTCTATACATAATGAGTTTAGCGTATTGATAACTTTGGTAGTATCGGTGATAATGGCCTCATCAGTATCTGGTAATTTTGCTAAATAGTGACGTTCAATTTTGTTGAAAAGTGTCAATTCTACTTTCTTTGGATCTACCAGAACAAACTTTACTTCAGCAGGATGCTTTTTGTAAAGGAGGGACGTTAAAACGGCGTTTAATCCGACAGATTTCCCCTGTCCTGTGGCACCAGCCATTAATAGATGAGGCATCTTAGCTAAGTCAACAACAAGAGTTTCATTACTGATAGTTTTACCGAGAGCAATTGGCAAATGCATCTCTGATTTTTGAAATTTTTGGGAAGCAATTACAGATCGCATTGAAACGACAGTTGCATTTTTGTTGGGAACTTCAATTCCGATAGTGCCCTTACCAGGAATCGGAGCTATGATACGAATACCTAAAGCAGATAATGATAAGGCAATGTCATCCTCTAAGTTTTTGATTTTAGAAATTCTTACACCAGCTTCTGGAACAATTTCATAGAGGGTTACCGTTGGGCCAATTGTTGCTTTAATACTTGCAATACCAATTTTATAGTTGCTCAAGGTGTCAACAATGCGATTTTTATTGTTTTCCAGTTCTTCTTGATTAATCGTGATACTTTCGCTGTCATATTTTTTTAGGAGATCAAGATTTGGAAATTGATAATTACCTAGTTCTAGGGTAGGGTCAAAACGACCAAAATCTTCAACCAGCTTATCTGCCAGATTATCAGTTTCGGATTTTTCCTCTTTGACACTGGAAATTGTCATTTCTAAATCATCTTGCTCATCAAAATCATTTGTAGTCACAGTAATTTCAAGTTCCTTATCATTAATAGAATCATTATTTTTATCAAGTACTGAATGCTTTTTTATGTTTGGTTCTAAATTTTCTGTAGGAATTTCAAAGGCCGATTTAAAGGCATTGGCTTCTTCAGACAAACTGTTGTCAACTGGAATAATGGGAGTGCCGCTATCTGCCGCAGTGCTTTCAAAAAACTCTTTGTTGATCTCTTTTTTAGCTTTGCTGAAATACTTCGTAATATGTGCCACCGTGAATTTAAAACGAATAGCAAAATAAAGAATGAGGCAAAAAAACAGCATCATGGAGACGCCTATAACTCCAATGTAGTCCATGAAAAAAGCAGATATTTCGTTCCCTATGATGCCTCCTAAGAGCGTACTATTTGGTGAAATAAACCCAAACAAAATAGAACTCCATATCATGATTAACGTTCCCCAAAACCAATGCCTCCCTAACCGCGCTTTTTTGATATTTAGCAGCACATATATGCCAGAGATGAAGATTAACCCAGAAAACAGAAAGGAAGAAAGGCCAAAACCTCGTCTTACTAAAACATCGCTCGTCCAGGCACCAACTTTGTTTAACCAGTTTTCCGCTTTGATGTCCCTTGATGTAAATTCAGAAATGATACTTTGATCGGCATTGCCTGTAAAAAAATAAGATATAAAGGACAGGCATAATAGGACTCCCATAATAATTAAAAAGCTTCCAAAAATCAATTTTTGTTGATTTGTTAAATTGTAGTCTTTGGACTTCTTATTGGATATTGATTTTTTTTTAGTTGTTTTAGTCTTTTTTTGAGCCATTAAAACGAATTAAGTAATACAAAAGTACAAATTACAATTGTTTATCCTACATGTTCAAAAATTTAATAATTTTAGGTAAACAAATACCAATACCAGTACTTAATCTGGTGGCTTCGTAAATTAAAATAGCGCCAGTTACTAAATTTTTAATTTTTTAATATTTACATGCTATTTTGGATGAATGCCATCAGTTAACTTTTCAATGGGTTTTTTTTGAAAGCTTCCAAAGATAGCACACCTGTCAAAATCAAAGTTTAAAGGAGCTATTGGGTAGCAGATAATTATAAGTATATTCCTCACAAAACTATTAAAATTCCAAAGAACACGCGTAATTTACGTGATTTTTGTAGAAATTAATAATTCAATGTCGATGAGCCTACAAGCCATACTTTAAATTCGTTGTGGAGAGAACAAGGGAATAGCTTTCATACTTATATAAAATCTTAAGTTCGACTCTTTGAAAGTAATCAAATCGAAGTTTTAACCAATCTTAATTGACCTACTGAAAGTTAAAGTTATTATAATGTGAAATCATATTGTTTAATGTTTGTATAACTTTGTTAAACAAAAATAAAATAATTATGAGATTCAAAAATTTTACAAAACTATCCTTAATGCTAATAGCGTTGTGGACATCTTTAAGTGTAACAGCACAAGACAAAAACATTGTTGAAACAGCAATATCTTCACCTGATCATACCACCTTAGTTGCAGCAGTTAAGGCTGGTGACCTGGTAGGAGTACTTTCGAGTGAAGGACCGTTTACAGTGTTCGCCCCAACAAACGAAGCATTTGCAAAGTTACCTGCAGGAACTGTTGAGACACTTCTAAAGCCAGAAAATCTGAAGCAATTACAAACGGTTTTAACGTACCATGTTGTTTCTGGAAAAGTTATGGCTAAAGACGTTGTTAACCTAATTAACAGTAACAATGGTAAAGTAGAAATTGCAACAGTACAAGGAGGTAAATTAACAGCCATGCTAATGGATGGAGCAGTTTATCTTTCTGACGAAAACGGTAACAAATCCAAAGTTATCGCAACAGATTTGGACAACACCAATGGTGTTATCCATGTGATTGATTCGGTAGTTTTACCTAAGTAAAAAATTGAATTAATAGCACTTAAGCCTTTTCTAATGAAAAGGCTTTTTTAGTTTAAATGTTTTTTAGTGCATCCAACGCTGCGGTGTAATCAGGTTCGTTGCCAATTTCAGAAACTTGTTCTGTGTATTGAACCATGCCTTGTGCATCCAAAATGATAACACATCTAGAATGTAAGCCATCAAAAACCCCATCCACAAAATCTAGGCCATAATCTTTGCCAAAGCTACCATCTTTGTAGTCAGACAATAATGTGACATGTTCGATGCCTTCAGCACCACAAAAACGAGCTTGGGCGAATGGTAAATCTCTTGAAACGCAAAGTACTTTTGTGTTTTTCATTCCTGCAGCTGCTTCGTTAAACTTTCTAATAGACGTTGCACAAACGCCCGTATCTACACTTGGAAATATATTTAATACAACTTTATAACCTTGAAAGTCTGATAGGATATGGGTTGATAAATCATTTGTTATTAATCTGAAATTTGGAGCTTTGGTTCCTATTTGAGTTAAACTTCCTGAAGTATTAACAGGAACACCACCTAAAGTTATTGATGCCATTTTATTTTTTTTAAATTTTTGCAGGCCAAAAATAAATATTAATTAGATGTTACACTAGATTATTCAAAGGATTTTTATAAGAAATAATGATTGCTTAGTTTTTTTTTATAGTGAAAATCTATTTAAAAATAAGAACAATCAATTTTTTGACTGCTGATTTTGCATTTTATTTAGGTAAATTTAGACAGCATAATTTAAAGAGTAATTAAAATACAAAAATATGGATAATCAAAACGGGGACATGAATAAATGTCCTTTTATGAGTGGTGAACAAGCCAAAGCTGCCGGTGGTGGAACCTCCAATAGAGATTGGTGGCCAAACGAACTAAAATTGAATATACTGCGTCAAAATGGTGTAAAATCTAATCCGTTGGGAGGTGATTTTAATTATGCGGAAGCTTTTAATTCTGTTGATTTTGCAACACTCAAAAAGGAGGTTACCGATTTAATGACTGATTCTCAAGATTGGTGGCCCGCTGATTATGGGCACTACGGTGGTTTTATGATTAGAATGGCATGGCACAGCGCAGGAACTTACAGAGTAGGTGATGGACGAGGTGGTGCCAACTCTGGAACTCAGCGTTTTGCACCACTGAATAGTTGGCCGGATAACGGAAACCTAGATAAGGCACGTTTACTACTATGGCCTGTTAAAAAGAAATATGGAAAAAAATTGTCTTGGGCAGATTTAATGATTCTTGCAGGAAATTGCGCTCTAGAGTCTATGGGTTTTAAGACATTTGGTTTTGCAGGAGGAAGAGAGGATGTATGGGAGCCAGAGCAGGATATTTACTGGGGTAGTGAGACAGGTTGGTTAAACAATGATGACCGATACGATACGAGTGATGGAGATCTTGAAGGGCATCTAGGTGCGGTACACATGGGTTTAATTTATGTAAACCCAGAGGGACCAAATGGTAACCCCGATCCTTTGAAGTCTGCACATGATATTAGAATTACTTTCGGTCGTATGGCTATGAATGATGAAGAAACGGTTGCGCTTGTAGCAGGTGGACACACATTTGGTAAAGCTCATGGAGCAGCTGACCCAGACGTGTATGTTGGAGCTGAGCCTCATGGTGCATCCATAGAGCAAATGAGTACAGGTTGGAAAAACACTTTTGGTACTGGTGTACTTGATGATACTATTACGAGTGGTTTAGAAGGGGCATGGACGCCAAATCCAATCCAATGGGATGATGCTTATTTTGATGTTCTTTTAAATTATGATTGGGAATTAACTAAAAGTCCAGCTGGTGCTCATCAGTGGACACCAACGTCCAACTCGAATGCAAAAACAGCTCCTAAGGCAGGTGATCCAAATGGCACTCAAGCTTTGATGATGTCTACGGCCGACATGGCCTTAAAAATGGATCCTGAATTTTTAAAAATATCACAGCGTTTCTATAAAGATCACCAGGCTTTTGAAGATGCTTTTGCGCGTGCTTGGTACAAATTAACACATCGTGATATGGGGCCAATAGCACGATACTTAGGGCCTGAGGTACCGAGTGAAGAGTTGTTATGGCAAGATCCAATACCAGCAGTTAATTATGTATTAACAGATGCAGATACGAAAACTTTAAGAGCAATGATTGAGGCTTCTAATTTGTCAATATCACAATTAGTCACAACAGCCTGGGCTTCAGCATCAACTTTTCGTGGTTCAGACATGCGAGGTGGTGCAAATGGAGGTAGAATATGCTTAGAACCACAAAGAAGTTGGGCTGTCAATAATCCAATTGAACTAAACAAAGTTCTTGTTGTCTTAGAAGCAATTAAAAATGATTTTAAGGGAGTAATTTCTATGGCTGATTTAATTGTCTTTGCTGGCTCTGTTGGTGTAGAAATGGCGGCGCGACAAATTGGTCGTGATATAACGGTTCCATTTGCCCAAGGAAGAGGAGACGCAACACAAGAACAAACTGATTTAGAATCTTTTGGTTATTTGGAACCATTAGCTGATGGTTTTAGAAACTATAAAAAATCAGGACTAGATGTTGCTGATGAGGATTTACTCATTGATCGAGCGAATCTTTTAAAGCTTTCGATACCTGAAATGACTGTGTTAATTGGAGGCTTACGTGTCATGGGGTGCAATTTCGATGGTTCAGATTATGGTGTGTTTACCGATAATGTGGGTAGCTTAACCAATGATTTTTTTCTAAATATTCTTGATTTCACATACACGTGGTCTGCAAAAGATGACAATGATTCTATATTCGTTGGACGAGATCGTCTTACTGGTGTTCAAAAATTTCAAGGTACTCGAGCTGATTTGATATTTGGTTCAAATACAGAATTAAGAGCAGTATGTGAAGTTTATGGCGCTGATGATGGTCAAGAAGCTTTTATGAATGATTTTATAAATGCTTGGGTTAAAGTCATGAATTTAGACCGTTATGATTTACAATAGTTAGAATTTTTTAATAATCGGAACTCAGGAGTAAGTAATCAACAATGCTAACTCCTGAGTTTATCTTTTCCTTTTATGACAACAACCGAGTTATTTTTTAATGCAATACGTGAAAAGGATTTCGATGTATTAAAATCTTTTATTGATGATGATCCAAAGATTGTGAATAGCCAAGATTCGAGAGGGTTTACACCCCTTATTTTTGCTACTTATTTTGACAATTTTGAAGCTGCCAAATTGTTGTTGTCAAGTAAAGCAGAAGTAAATGCGAAGGATTATTCAGGTAATACCGCTTTAATTGGAGTGTGCTACAAAGGTAACACAGAGATTGCCTCACTTTTAATTCAAAACGGCGCTAATGTTGAGGTGAAAAACAACACAAGAAGTACACCTTTGATGTTCGCCTCTACTTACAATAATCAGTCTATTGTAGAATTATTATTACAAAATGGAGCAATGAAGGATTGTAAAGATTTAAATGGAAAAACAGCTTATAATCATGCACATGAAAAGGGATTTGACCATTTATTGGAATTATTATCGTAACGGCATTAAGAAATCACTTAGGATACAGCATGTTGTGATTGGTTTGGTAATCCAATGTCCAGGAGCATAAAAAATCAGTTAAAATCACCTTTCAGTTGTTTAATTTTTATTGAAAAACCGGCAAATAATAACGTCATTATTGGACTTAAAATTGAAAAAAATGCGTAGGGAATATAAGCGGTTGCCCCAGCGTACCCGAATAATACTTTAGAGTGATAAGCACCGCAGGTATTCCAAGGGACCAAAACAGATGTGACCGTCCCTGAATCTTCTAGAGTTCGACTCAAGTTTTCTGGTGCTAGTCCTTTGTCTTCGTAGGCTTTTTTAAACATTTTTCCTGGCACAACTAATGCGAGATATTGATCGGATGCGGTAACATTTAATGCAAGACAACTGGCTACTGTACTTGCAAATAACCCAAAAGTAGTAGTAGCCATATTTAATAAAGCATTGGTTATTCTTGATAGAGCTCCAATAGCATCCATGACGCCACCAAAAACCATGGCGCAAATAATTAACCAGATGGTACCAAGCATTCCAGCCATTCCCCCAGAGGTAAAAAGATTATTTAATTCGATGCTTGTAGTTTCTACGGCGGTATCAACAGTCATGGCGTTAATCACTCCTTTGTATGACGATTTAAAAGTCAACGTATCTGTCCCGGCAATATCCATAATGATGTTTGGTTGTGCGATGATTGCAGCAATACCACCAAATAAGGCGCCTAACAGCAACGCTATAAGTGGGGGTGTCTTTTTTATAATCATTAAAATAACGGAAATAGGTACTAAAAAAAGCCAAGGGCTAATATTAAAAGCATCATTAATAGCATCTAATTTATCTTGAATTTGTGGAGTGCCATTTATATCTAAATTTAACCCGATAACGATAAATAAGATAAGGGTGATACTTATGGTGGGAATGGTTGTAAAGGACATGTATTTTATGTGATCAAATAATTCACCTCCTGCCATGGCAGGAGCGAGATTTGTTGTGTCACTTAATGGTGACATTTTATCGCCAAAGTAAGCGCCTGATAAAACAGCTCCAGCTGTCATACCCATAGACACCCCTAAGGTTTCACCAATACCAACAAGCGCAATACCAACGGTAGCTGAGGTGGTCCAGCTACTGCCAGTGGCGATAGAGATAATGGCGCATATGACTACGCAAGCTGCTAAAAATATCTTTGGATTTAAAATTTGAAGTCCGTAATAAATCATTGTTGGGATGACACCACTTACCATCCAGGTACCTGCTAACGCACCAACCATGAGGAGTATGAGAAGCGCTCCCGTTGTTGATTTTACATTTTCGGCAACTTCTTCTAGCATTTGCTGATAGGATATCTTATTTAAAAAACCAACAATAGCTGCTATCGAAGCACCCATTAAAAGTATAAATTGGTTACTTCCGCTGAGTGCATCATCTCCAAAAACATAAATATTGTAGGCTAGCATTCCAACCAATGCGATGACTGGAGTGAGTGCTTCCCAGATGTTAAGCTCCTTATTTTTAATAATAGTGCTGTTGTTAGACTGTGATGAGTTTTTATCTTGACCAATCATATACGGTATATTTTAACTAAATGTAATGTTACGATTTTGGAAAACCATTTGCAAATTGATTTTGTTACGTACCTTTGTTCAATTAAAATATGGACTCACTAACACAAATTATTTTAGGGGCAGCTTGTGGAGAGGTTGCATTGGGAAAAAAAATTGGAAATAAAGCTCTTTTGATAGGAGCCTTAGGTGGAACAATACCAGATTTAGATGTTTTTGTAGGACGCGTAATTTTTAATAATGAAATAGATATTATGGCGTTTCACAGAGGGTTTATGCATTCCTTTTTGTTCGCTTTAATGGGGGCTTTTGTTTTTGGATGGTTATTCTATAAAATATATGATCGAGGAAAAAGAAAGAATATCACATGTAATAAAGACTGGTATTGGTTATTTTTGTTTGCATTCATAACGCATTCTCTATTAGATTGTTTTACACCTTATGGTACTCAATTGTTTTCACCGTTTTCTAATTATCGTGTGGCGTTTAATAATATCGCTGTGGCCGACCCAGCTTACACACTCCCGTTTTTAATATCATTAATTGTCTTAATGTTTTTTAAGCGAAATACATCCCAAAGGAAATTTTGGTTAAAAACTGGAGTTGGTATAAGTACGTGTTATTTAATCTGTACATTAATCAACAAGGCTTATATCACTTCTGTTTTTAGCAAATCATTAAAAGAAAACAACATTGCATTTTTAAGGTTTCAAACACAGCCTACAATACTCAATAATATATTGTGGTATGGCATTGCCGAAACAGAGGATGAATATTTTGTGTCATTTTATTCTCTCTTTGATAGTTCCACTAGACCACAAGAATGGCACTTGATTTCTAAAAATCATAACTTGGTATCACAAGTTAATTCAGACATTCAAACCTTATCATGGTTTAGTAATGGTTATTATAATTTAACGAGTCAATCTTCAAATACTATTAGATACAACGATTTGCGATATCCATCCTTTGATAGTGAAAGACCTGAAAACTCTGTTTTTAGTTTTTCCATACAGCAAGAGGATGAGCGCTATGATATCTTACCCGCTAATAGAGTGCCTCCGTCAACTAAAGATTTAGCCTTTTTTTGGAGGCGTATTAAAGGAAAATAAGGATGCTTTCCCTGTTATTGATAACAGACTACAGCATGACAACATCCTGCTTTTTCTTTTCTAAAAGTTGGAGGGAAATTAGGCAATTTTTGATTTTATTGTAAGTACGTTCAATATCGGCGTCTAAACCGACGGAGAATCGAATCAATCCATCGCTTAAACCCATCTCACTTCTTTCTGAGTCTGGAATTTCTGATGAAGTTGAACTTCCGGGAGCAGAAAATAATGTTTTGTAAAACCCTAAGCTTACTGCTAAATAACCGAGATTATTATCTTGCATCATCTCCATTAATTTGTTGGCATTCTCTGTTGACCCTACGTCAATTGTTAGCATGCCACCATAACCATATTTTTTGTTCATCATGGATGTGAATACTGTATGTGAAGGATGTGATTTTAATCCTGGGTATACTGTTTTAATACCATCTTTTGTAAATTGTTCTGCTAAATAAGTTGCATTAAAACTGTGTTGTTGAACCCGCAAATGGAGTGTTCTAAGATTTTTGAGAACTGATGAGGCTCGCAAACTATCCATGGTGGCTCCTAATAACATGCAAGCACCGTCATTGACATTTCGTAAACTATCAATAAATTCTTGGGTACCACAAATGACTCCCGCAACGGTGTCAGATGAACCGTTTATGAATTTAGTTAAACTGTGTATAACAATATCAGCACCGAGGTTAATTGGAGATATTGATAATGGTGAGAACGTATTATCAACCACTAATTTGAGGTTGTGTTTTTTGGCAATTTTAGAGAGTGCTTTGATGTTAGCAACCTCTAACAATGGATTGCTAACAGATTCACAATAGATCATTTTAGTGTTGCTGTTGATAGCGTTTTCAACTGATGCTAAGTCAATAATATCAACGAAAGAGGTGTTGATGTTAAATTTGGGTGTAAAATTTTTCAAAAACGCATAAGTGCCACCATAAATGGTACGGCTAGAGACAATATGATCATTTACACCACATAATTGTAAAATTACTGGTGTGATAGCGCCCATGCCAGAGGCTGTAACTGTTGCTGTTTCTGAGCCCTCCATAGCGGCCAATGCTTCCCCTAGATATAAGTTAGAGGGAGATGAATGACGTGAGTAGAGGTAGCATCCGTCTGCGTTGCCTTCGAAAGTATCGAACATTGTTTTAGCAGATATAAAAGTGTAGGTTGACGAGTCAGATACTGAAGGATTTACACCTCCAAATTCTCCAAAATATTGAAGGTCTTGAATGTTATTTGCGGGTTTGAATGCCATGTTATATGTGAATTAAAATTTACGATAAAATTCGTCTTTATATGATTAAAAATCAATCTTAATTAATTTTTTTAGAAAATAAAACTATAATTACGTATTATTGCAATCAATGTATAATAATTACACTAATAAATACTTATTAATCTGAAAATTTTTCAATATGACTTTCGACGCTATAGACACAAAATTACTTGAACTACTTCAAAATGATTGTAAGCAGACTAATAAAGAACTCTCGAATAAGTTAAATTTATCTATTACTGCTGTTTATGAGCGTATAAAAAAATTAGAAAATAATGGTGTGATTGATCGCTATGTAGCCTTAATAAATAAAGAAAAAATTGAAAAGGCCTTTGTTGCTTTTTGTCATATCAAACTCGTGCAGCATTCTCAGGATTTTGTCACAAAATTTGAACGAGAAGTTGTAAAAATAAATGAAGTGGTTGAGTGTTATCACATTAGTGGAGATTATGATTATCTATTAAAAGTACACGTTGCCGACATGGTTTCATTTAGAGAATTTATGGTCAAAAAACTCACTACCATTCATCATATTGGAAGCACACATAGCATGTTTATGATTAATGAAGTCAAATATACAACAGCCATAGATTTGTAATTGTAATAGTAGACTTGTGCCTCTTAAATGAACTTTTATCAAGTAACAGAGGTGGTTTGTGAAATATCTATTTAACAGGTTAAGTACGTAAGTTTTTTATATGGTCTTCCCATAAAACATTTGTACTTTTGTTGTCTCATTAAAAATAAAAATAACATTAGTATGAAGTCATATGATGTAGCAGTAATTGGATCTGGACCTGGAGGATATGTTGCAGCGATACGTTGTGCACAATTAGGTATGAAAACTGCAATAATTGAAAAGTATACCACACTAGGGGGTACATGCTTAAACGTTGGTTGCATACCGAGTAAAGCTTTACTGGATTCTTCACATCATTACGAAGATGCAATCAAACATTTTGCAGAGCATGGTATTGAAATACCTGGTGAAGTAAAGGTAAATATTGAACAAATGATAGCAAGAAAACAATCTGTAGTTGATCAAACAACTAGTGGGATCGACTTCTTGATGAATAAAAATAAAATTGATGTCTATCAAGGTTTGGGTAGTTTTAGGGATGCAACACACATTGATATTACCGGTACGGAAACACAAACAATAGAGGCGAAAAATACCATCATTGCAACTGGAAGTAAGCCAGCTTCGTTACCTTTTATATCGATTGACAAAGAACGAATAATTACTTCAACCGAAGCTCTTAAGCTAAAAGAAATTCCCAAACACTTAATTGTCATCGGTGGTGGTGTTATTGGTTTGGAACTTGGTCAGGTCTACAAACGTCTTGGTTCAGAAGTTTCTGTAATTGAATACATGGATCGTATTATACCCACAATGGATGTAAGCTTATCCAAAGAACTAAATAAAGTATTCAAAAAAGCAAAATTCAAAATGAATTTATCCCACAAGGTACAATCTGTTGAAAGAACAAGGGATGAGGTGGTTGTGAAAGCGGTCAATAAAAAAGGAGAAGATGTTGAATTTATAGGTGATTATTGTCTGGTATCTGTCGGTAGAAGACCATATACTGATGGCTTAAACCTAGAAGCAATTGCTGTCAAGAAGGATGAAAGAGGACGAATAGAGGTGAATAGTCAATTACAAACGAATGTTTCTAATATATATGCTGTTGGAGATGTTGTTAAAGGTGCTATGTTAGCACATAAGGCCTCAGAGGAGGCTGTGATGGTCGCTGAAATTATCGCTGGACAAAAGCCACATATAAATTACAATTTAATTCCAGGAGTTGTTTATACGTGGCCGGAGGTTGCTGCAGTTGGTAAAACGGAAGAGCAACTCAAGGATGCAGGTATTTCTTACAAAACAGGTCAATTCCCTATGCGAGCCTTAGGAAGAAGTAGGGCTAGTATGGATTTGGATGGTTTTGTAAAGATTTTAGCTGATGCAACTACAGATGAAATTCTAGGAGTTCACATGATTGGCGCGCGTGCTGCCGACATGATCGCTGAGGCTGTTGTAGCTATGGAATACAGAGCTTCTGCCGAGGACATTTCAAGAATGTCACATGCACATCCAACATTTACTGAAGCTCTTAAGGAAGCTGCGCTAGCGGCAACAGATAATATTGCGCTACATATTTAGTGCATAGACTAAGATAGTGGTTCGTAAGCGTCTATTTTGATTTGTTGTTTTTTTTGTAAATAGGAATGAGATAAGATACATTATAGCCAAAATTGATTCCAAAACTACCACTGTCGTAGGTTCTTCCAAACCCAGGAATGTAGATGTTTTCAAAATTTTCAGGCTCTTTCTCTGATGCGCGACCCTTGAGTTGAACATTTGCTCCAATGTAAAAATTTGTAAAAAGTTCTGCCTTGATACCAATTAATAACTCACCCCATAATGCATTTAATCCGGAAAATTCTGTACCCGAATTAATGGTAGAGGAGGGCCAACTTTGATCTGTTTGATAAACGGTGTAACTGGTTAAAATTTGTTTAAATGAGCTTACTCCAACACGAAATCCTGCAAATATCATATTCTCCATTCCAAACCAATTTGCATACATGTTATAATCAAACCCTCCCTTTAAATAGGATCCGCTAGCAGTTGAATTTAAGTAGCTGTTGATGGTTGTATATTCTTCAAAACCAATTTCACTTGCGACATAAATATTTTTGGTTAATCGATAATCACCATTAACTTCAAATCCTGAATAATTATCATCCATGAAGGATTTTAATAACTTGCTTAAATCTCCACCTAAACGTAGACCATATTTTTCTGTAAACTTAACAGAGTCCGTAGGAGTTTCTTGTATTGGGACTTGGCCAAAAGATGCAAAGCACAAGCAAAATAGAAAATAAAGACTAATGAAATATTTTGACATGGGCCTCATTTTTGTTTTTGACGGTTGTTGACAAAATTTCAGAATTAATGACCCAATTACTCGGGTCTGGTTCTAAATCAATTCCTAAATTATTAAAAATTTGTTTGTAACCACAAGCTCTTGAAACATAGATGTTTTCAGACTCATAATTAGTAATAACAACATCTATATTACCTGTTTCAAAATCACCATCTTCCAAATCTCGATGAAGAACAAAACGCGTAAAGTTATCACTTGTTTGTAATGGAATTGCAATCGAGTCAGTATTGGTTGCCAATAATCCAATACCGTCAAACACGACTATTTCATTGAAGCTGTTTATGCCATAGACCAAAAGGTTTGGGACAGCTTTGGTTTCTTCTTGATTTGCAATATCATAGAATCTTAAAATAAGTTGTGGTGTGGTGCCTGTATCTGAGGAACATATATCATCTTTCTCACAACCGAGAAAAATAGAAATCACTAGAAATAAAACACTAACTTTTTTCATTTGTCTTATTAATTTATCGCTTTGTCAAAAGTACAACATTTTCCACATGATGTGTTTGAGGAAACATATCAACCGATTGTGTTTTAGAAATCTCATATTCCAAATCCATCAAAGCTAGATCTCTAGCTTGTGTTGCGCTATTACAACTAACATAAACAATTTTATTTGGTGCTATATTTAGAATTTGACTTACAACATTTTTGTGCATTCCGTCTCGAGGCGGGTCGGTTATGAGGACGTCTGGCCTACCGTGACTTTCAATGAATTGAGAATTAAAAATAGTTTTCATGTCACCTACATGAAATTCAACATTATCGATTTGATTAAATAAAGCATTTTCTTTTGCAGCTTCAATGGCTTCAGGAACAGCTTCAATGCCAATGACTTTTTTTGCATTTTTTGCCACAAATTGAGCAATGGTTCCTGTTCCAGTATACAAATCATACACTAATTCTTTACCCGTTAGGCCAGCAAAGTTCCGAGTTATTTTGTAGAGTTCGTAAGCTTGTTGAGAGTTTGTTTGATAAAAAGACTTTGCATTTATTTTAAATGTTAGTCCCTCCATCTTTTCTAAGATAAAATCTCTACCCTTAAAACAATGAACTTGTTGATCATATATAGTGTCATTTCCTTTTTGGTTAATCACATATTGTAAGGAGTTAATATTTGGAAAATCTGAGGCAATATGACGTAGTATGAGTTCCCGTTGTGATTTATCGTCTTTAAAAAATTGTAAAACAACCATGATTTCACCAATTGAAGATGTTCGTATCATGAGTGTTCTTAAAAATCCAGACTGATTTCTTGGATTAAAAAATTTTAAATTGTTGTCAATGGCAAATTTTTTTACTGAATTTCTAATGTCATTTGATGAATGCCCTTGTAGATAACAAGTTTTTATATCAAGTATTTTATCCCACATTCCTGGGATGTGAAATCCTAATGCGTTTTTATCCGTGATATCTTCATTTGAGTTAATTTCATCAGGTGTTAGCCATCGACTATCACTAAAAGAAAATTCCATTTTATTTCTGTAAAAATAGTGTTGTTCTGAGCCTAAAATTGGAGTAACTTTTGGAAGTTTTAGATGCCCAATGCGCGATAAATTATTAACTACTTCTTTTTCTTTATAATAGAGTTGCTGCTCATAATCCATATGTTGCCATTTACAGCCACCACATGTGCCAAAATGTTCACATTTTGGGCTAGTGCGCTTCTCAGAAAGTTTTATGAACTTTATAGCTTTTCCTTCGTAATAAGCTTTTCTTTTTTTAAAGGTTTGAACATCAACAATATCTCCAGGAACAGCATTTGACAAGAAAATGACTTTTCCATCTGGGGCTTTTCCGATTACTTTACCTTTTGCACCTGCATCGATAATGTCAATATTGGTGAAAATCTGTTTTCTATTTTTTCTAGACATGGCACAAAAATAACAATAGCGAGATATATTTAAAGCTCTTATTGAAATAATATTTAAATAGAGTTCTCAGTGATTCAAATTCTTAGGTGTAACTATTGTAATAGCCATATAGGAAAGTTTAAAAAGGAGTAATGATTTCAGAGCAATGAGCTAGGATATCAAATTTGGTGCTAGAAAATACTCTTTTAGGATTTTATCAACTAACTTTTATTTAGTATTTTGCGTGCCCTTAGGGATGATTTCTTTCCCACGCTGAATTTTCGAATTGTCGAGAGAACAAAGGTAGATAAGGAATGGTTATTTTACTCATCAATAAAAATTCATTAAAATGGCTGTTTTAGACCAAATTTCATCGCAAGAAGCGATTGCGTTAGAAAACAAATACGGAGCTCATAATTACCACCCACTGCCTGTTGTTTTAAGTAGAGGAGAAGGTGTTTTTGTTTGGGATGTAGAAGGTAAAAAATATTACGATTTTTTATCGGCTTACTCTTCATTAAATCAAGGGCATTGTCATCCAAAAATAATAAATGCTATGTCAGAACAGGCGCAGAAACTAACCTTAACGTCTCGGGCATTTTACAATAATGTTTTAGGTAAGTTTGAAAAGTTTGCCTGTGATTTTTTTGGTTTTGATAAGTTATTACCAATGAATTCTGGTGCAGAGGCTGTCGAAACTGCTCTAAAATTATGTCGTAAATGGTCTTATGAAATTAAAGGTATAGATTTTAATAAAGCTGAGATTATTGTATGTAATAATAATTTTCATGGGAGAACTACGACCATTATATCGTTTTCAAATGATCCTACTGCTCGTAAAAACTTTGGCCCTTACACCAATGGCTTTATAAAAATTGAATATGACAACTTGCAAGAGTTAGAGGCTACTCTTCAATCGAATCCTAATGTAGCAGGATTTCTAGTCGAGCCAATACAAGGTGAAGCGGGGGTTTTTGTGCCCTCTGAGGGTTATTTGTCAAAAGCAAAGGCGTTGTGTGAAAAATACAATGTTTTATTTATCGCGGATGAAGTTCAAACTGGAATTGCGCGAACAGGAAGATTGTTAGCTACCTGTGGAAATTGTTCGTGTGAAGATAAAAATTGTTCTGGGGTTCCTGAAGTAAAACCAGATATTTTAATTTTGGGAAAAGCTTTGAGTGGCGGTGTTTATCCTGTTTCTGCAGTCCTTGCAAATGATGAGATTATGAAAGTGATTCAACCTGGAAATCATGGGAGTACGTTTGGAGGAAATCCAATCGCTGCTGCAGTTTCAATAGCAGCATTAACCGTGGTAAAGGATGAAAAATTAGCTGATAATGCAAGTGTTTTAGGTGAATTGTTCAGGGAAGAGATGAATAAATATATAGCCACAAGTACTATTGTAAGTTCTATTAGAGGTAAAGGTTTATTAAATGCAATATTAATTAATGATCACGAGTCAAGTGATACTGCTTGGAATATTTGCTTAGCATTGAGTGATAATGGCTTGTTAGCAAAACCAACACATGGTAATATTATACGATTTGCTCCTCCTTTAGTAATTACAAAAGAGCAGTTATATGATTGTGTTTCAATCATTATAAATACCCTGAAAAAATTCGAATAATTTCGTAGATAACTTGTGCGTTAATGTTTTTCAAAAACAGAGGGAGAGACTATTGTGTCTGTTCGTATTGTTGTAATGTTTCATTATATAACTCCATTAAATCATCGTATCCGATTGTTGAAAACACGTACAAGACTCTTGCGACCATAATGAGATTGATAATGAAAACAATTAAGGAGACAATTCTAGCTGTTTTCATAGATTTTATATTGTCATAATTTTCGTAATCTGCAATAGCTTTCTGATACTGTTTATTAGATAGAAAAAGTGAGATCGTCGATGGTATAATTCCGAAACCTAAAAAGCAACAACACAAAAGGCCAAGGACAGAGAGAATGTATATTGGAGTTGTGTTAAGTTTTTGTTTTTCCAAAATATTATGATCCATTTAATTTAATTATATAGCTAATAAAAATTGTGCTTAGGCTTAAAACTACTAAAAATAATTTAATTTTTTCGTCATATTTAAATTTATAAAATATATTAAATATGAGAAAAAGAGTCAGTATTAAAAAAGGGTAAATCGCTGGATACATTAAAAAAGCTTCTGTGAATTTTCCCTGAAATAAAAATAATAGCGAGCGTTGAAAGCCACATCCGAAACATTCAATTCCTAATAATTTTTTATTGAGACAGGGCAGCAAATAATCCTCTAGAATTAACACGTTGATTTTAAAAGTTTATCAAAGTTAAAAAATGTATCGGATTAATTTTGTTATTTTGTTTTATTGTTTTTGGTTAATCAAAATGGTAAATTGGTATAAATGAATAGATTTTTTAATTATTTTTTAATTGGTCTTGGTGGGCTCGTGGCATTGTATGCGAATGCTTACGAGAGTCAAAACACATATATATTAATTGGAGGTGTTGTCATGTTGATGACGGGGTTATATCGGTTGTCACGTGGTATTTCAAATAAAGCCAATAGTAGCGAACACGAGAAAAATCAACACAGCAACTAATGTCATTCAAAAAGGGCGACTTTGTAGAAGTTATTGATGAAGATTTTTCAGGGGAGGTGGTTTTAGTTACCGATGATTTAGTCACAATTCAAACTAACGACGATTTTTTATTAGAGTTTTCTCCTATTCAACTTATTCACAAAGGGAATCATCAGTTCTTAAATGCTACATCCTTGATAAATTTGGATGCGCAACATAAAATAAAAACGGATAAAGTTCCCTCACAAAAAGCTCAAAGGTTTGCCAGGCGTAAAGAGCGAAATAAATCAGTGATGGAGGTAGATTTGCACATCGAACAGCTTATTCCAAACAGTCGCGGTATGAATAATTACGACATACTCACGTGTCAGCTAGAGACTATAAAACGACAGTTGGCGTTCGCAAAAAGTAAAAAGATACAACGAATTGTATTTATTCATGGTGTTGGAGAGGGAGTCTTGAAATTAGAATTGGAGTATGTGTTAAAACGATATGAAGATTTGACCTATTATGACGCTGATTATCAAAAATATGGTTTTGGTGCGACTGAGGTCTGTTTGAATCATCACTGATATCAATCCTCTATAGTAAGGCTGGAGGTGAATATGCCCAAGTCAATGAAGTCTGTGTTAATGATCTCTAGATTCGTATTAATAATTGAAAATTCTACGAGAATGGTCCTTGTGAAGACATTTGAATTAATCACCTCATAGACAAAAGATTCGGTGGCGTTATTGTCTAAATATCTTGCAATTACCGACCCGTCAGCAAAATCATCTTGTAGGTTGCCGTTTAAGTTTTCATCTTCATGACGTGTGATTAAACCGTCGTTGTCATCATCTGTGTCCAAGTAATCAGGAATGCCATCATTGTCAGTATCCTGTGAATCATCCAAATTTCCATCGCTATTTGGGTCTGGCTTTTCTAATCGAGTACTTACATTATCACCATCATCATCAAAATCTTTGTAATTTGGAATTGAGTCACCATCAGAGTCATCATCTTCCAAATTTCCATTTCCATTGAGGTCCTCGTTTTCGGATGGTATGCCATCTTGATCGTCATCAGTAAAGGTAGATTGTGTAACGACTTTCCCTCCTGATGCTAGGTAATCTTCAATAATAGACACTTCAGAACTTGGAATTTCCTGACATATCAATCCTGCAGGATCATTGTCATAAGTTCTGTAATTAAACCTTACTGTGCTACTAATTGATAATTCATAGGAATAGGGCGATTCCTCTGGATTGAAGATCCGATCTGTATTGCTATTGCTTGGAAATAAAAGGGTTAGTGATTCGTTGGGATCTGTTTTTATATCGTAGATCACATAATTGTCAGATTCAGTATTACCACATAAATCGAGGTTTTTATCAAAATCTAAAGAAACAGTAATGATGTCACCATCATTACATGATAGCAATGTAAAAAGTGAAAATAGCAGAAAAACAGAGAACCCTCTCATGACACAGATTTTAAACAAAAATAAAAGAAATGTAAATTATTCCTTAGTTTATTGAAAATAATTTTATTTAATTATTTTAGCGCTTTATTATAATGTATGAAAACACCAGTTTATTTTGATAACGCAGCAACAACACCCATTCGTAATGAGGTCATTGAAGTCATAACAAGTGTAATGAAAAATAATTATGGAAATGCCTCATCTACACATAGTTTTGGTAGATCATCTAGATCTTTAATTGAGAAAAATAGAAAAGAAATCGCAGCTTATTTTAATGTAACTCCTGCTGAAATAATATTTACTTCTGGTGGTACCGAAGCTGATAATTTAGTATTGAGGAGTGCTGCAAGAGATCTTGGAGTTAAAACATTTATAACTTCAAAAATTGAACATAATGCTATTTTACACACATTAAATCAATTATCAAATGAATATGATATTACCGTACGATATGTTGACATTGATGAACATGGAGAATTGGACTATCAACATTTAGAGCATTTACTAGAAACTAATCATAACGTGCTAACTACCTTGATGTACGTAAACAACGAAATTGGAAATTTATTAGATATAGAGTATGTTGCGAATTTATGTAAAAAACATAAGGCTCTTTTTCATAGTGATACAGTTCAGGCTGTTGGGCATTATGATATAGATCTTAGCAAAGTTCCAATTGATTTCCTTGCTGCGAGTGCTCATAAATTTCATGGACCTAAAGGTGTAGGTTTTGCATTTATCCGAAAAGATTCGGGGTTAAAATCGATTATTTTTGGTGGTGAACAAGAGCGTGGTTTTAGAGCTGGAACAGAATGTGTACATAATATAGCAGGCTTAGCTGAAGCATTTAAAATAGCAACGACTAATCTAGTTGCCGAGGGAGCTTTTATAAAAAATATAAAATCTTATTTCATAGAGTCTTTAAAAAAGGCTGTTCCAGAGTGTTCATTTAATGGTCATTCAGGGCATTTAGAAAAAAGTGCTTATACTTCCGTAAATGTATGCTTTCCGATATCTGAAGAAAAAAGTGCAATGTTTTTATTCCAATTAGATCTCAAGGGAATTGCATGTTCTAAAGGCAGTGCTTGTCAAAGCGGTAGTACTAAAAAGTCACATGTTTTATCTGCAATTTTAAATGAGGAAGAACTTAGTAAGCCTTCTATCAGATTTTCTTTTAGTATTTTTAATACAAAAGAAGATGTAGACTATGTAGTGAAATGTTTACAGGAACTGGTTTATTGTTAAAAACGCATTCCAACTCTTATATTAAACACTCTTGGAGTAAGATAATTTGGTATTGAATATTGACGCTTACTGTAAACGTCTCTTACCCAGGTGTTTGTAATCGAATTTTGCACATCGAACATGTTAAATATTTCAATGCCGATATTCAATTCTTTAAATTTACTTTTCCAACCGCGCTTAAAGGCCTTTTTAGAATCAATTACAACATACGAAATTCCAAGATCAGCTCGTTTATAGTCGGGTAATCTGTTTTGGTACTCATAAGGGTTTGCATAACTTGGTGAGCCTCCAGGTAGCCCCGTATTGTATACTAAATTCAAGTACATTTTTAGATTAGGGATATTGGGAACATAATCTTGAAAAAGGACACCAAATTTTAATCGTTGGTCTGTTGGCCTCGAAATATAACCCTTGTTGTTTATGTTTTCCTCAGTTTTTAAATAGCCAAAACTAAACCAAGACTCGGTGCCGGGTACAAATTCTCCATTCAGTCTAAAATCCAGCCCGTAAGCATAAGCTTTAGCATCATTATTGGCTTTGTATCGGATACGAACATTCTCAATAGTGTAAGAATTAATATCTGACATATTTTTATAGTAAGCTTCGGAGACAAGCTTAAAAGGTCTATCCCAAAGTTTAAAACTATACTCATTGGCAATAACAAGATGAATTGATTTTTGTGCCATTACTTGACTATTTACAACGCCATCACTATCTCTTAGTTCTCGGTAGAAAGGTGGCTGGTAATACAAACCACCGCTCATTCTAAAAAGCATATCCTTGTCCCAGTTTGGCTTCAATGCTAATTGAAAGCGAGGGCTAACAACAACTTGACTTTTGCTGGTGATATTAGTACCATTTACAATCCAATTATGGGCTCTTACACCCACATTATAAAAAAGTTCGTTCTTATTGAGACTTGTGCGCTTACTCCATTGCACATAACCTTGTAATCTATCGATTTGAGTGTTGTTGGTTGCTCGTATATCTTTGAAAGCAACTAGCGGGCCTTCATAGGCCAAATAAGGTTGTTCATTAAATGCATCAATATTGGGTGGATTTATTGAAAATCCTGCTGAATCAATAACTTCCCATTCAACAATACGATCTCGAATATCTTCATGGGTGTATTTGATAGACCATTTGAGATTACTATCGTCTTTTAAACTCAAATCTCCTTTGTGTTCAACATTGACAATGAGCGCATCTAAATCATTTCTCGCATGATTCAGTTGCCCTCCAATACCCTCTGAAAACTCAACTTCACCCAAGTCTTCATCACCGATACTACTATTCACCTCACCGAGTCTGTATTGTGCAAGAATATCAAAATATTCTTCTTCCGTTGTATGGTATGCAGATGTTATTAATTTTAAGGTCAAATCATCATTTGCGAAATAAGTTCCTTTGAAAGCACCAAAATAAGTCTGATATGCATCTTTTTCTTGTCCCTCATAAAAGACCAATAACGCTAATGGGTTTTCAAGAGTACCAAAATTAGTTTGTCTTGTTTTAGGTTCGTAATTATATTTATTGATAGACGCATTTCCAAGAAAACTCAAATGAAATTTATCTGAAAATTTATAAGTAAGATATGCTTGAGCATCACCAAATTTTGGATCGTAATTTGTTTCTGTTTCTTTAGCTTTAACAAGCAAGCTATTGTCTCTGTATCGCAGCCCTGTGATACTTGAAAATTTGGTATCCTTTGAAATTGTTTCATAAGTAACACTTCCTCCAAGTAAACTCATATCAGCACGAATACCAATATTGAGAGGATTGCGGTATGTAATATCTAAAACAGAGGATAATTTATCCCCATATTGAGCTTGAAATCCACCTGCTGAGAACGCGACATTTTGAACCATATTGGAATTCACGAAGCTTAACCCCTCCTGCTGACCTGAACGAATTAAAAAGGGCCGATAAACCTCTATTTCATTGACGTAAACAAGGTTTTCATCAAAATTACCTCCTCGCACAGAATATTGTGTGCTTAATTCATTAGAAATGTTGACACCAGGCAAGGTTTTTAATAGGTTTTCAATACCGGGTTGGGCACCTTTAATAGTTCTAATAAGTTGTGGATCAATAGTGGTAATTCCTTCCACTTGTTTTCGTTGATTTCCGTTCACAACCACAACAGATATTTGTTCAATATCTGAGCTCATAATTGGATTAAATTCAAACGTTTCACCATTTTTTAAATTAAAAGTAGCTAGTACTTTTTTATGGTTTATATGTGTAAATTCAATTTGAATATCTTGATTTGATGGAATTTTAAAAAGATAAAATCCATTTAAATTAGTAATCGTGCCAGATGATTTTGCGATGATATTAACACTTTCAATTGGATTCTCACTATCATCTAGAACCACACCCTTTAGGGTCGCTGTTTGCGCGAGTCCCCATATAGGTAAAAGTAAAACTACAATTTTAAATAAGAATGAATAAATTTTCAATAGTCCGTGTTTTTATTTTCTGTAAAAATCTGTTTCAAATGTAGAACTATTTCCTACATTATCAATTACAATTACTTTTAATTTATACTTGGTCTCATTTGTCTTCATTCCGTCATTAAAATCATAAGTCAGCATATTTTTCTTATAATCGTACTCCATCAATACCCAGTTGCCATTGATGGTAGCTCTATAGCTTTTGATTCCTGAGGTTTCATCACGTATATTTAGTTTTAAAAAGCGGTATTTACTTAGCCATTTACCTTTGAAAAAATTAAAGGGCTCAATAATTGGTTTATCATTATCAATACCAATAGTGTATGTACCAAGTGTTTTAGTGTATGCAGTGATAACATTCTTTTTTTTCATCGCAGAGACGTAATAAAGTTTTTTACCATATTTTGAAAGCCGACCAATAAATAATTGATTCTTGTCAACGTTATTGTAACCACTAATATCAAAATTTATAATGAGATTTTTTTGAAGTGCTACGACATTTTGATGAAGCGTTAGAGTATCATTTACGACATTAAAATCAATAAAAAAATCATCATAAAATGTGTTAGCCGGTATGGAAACAGATACGTTTTCTTTTTCTAAGCTTGTTGCTTGATTGGCTTGAATAAAAAAATCAGTTGTTTTTGACACTGAATTTTTCAAAGAATCAATTTTGACCCCATTGATATTTAAAGTGACCCATGTGTTATTTCCGTGATAATCTTTTATCTGTATTTTGTAAACAGACGCGGTGCTATCCTCAATGTGTAAATAACCATTATCAATATGGTTCTTGTAGAGGCTCAATGGATTATTTTGTTCAATAAATAATTTTTGTATTCGAGACTTTTTATTTTGATAATATTCATAATCAATTAATCGATTCAAATGTTTTGTTTCATTAAATGAAAATCGTTTAAAATCGAGTTCAAAATTTTTATTACCGTTGTAATGAGTTTGAATATTACTAACTCCATTTTTATTTGCTGCTAAATCTTGTCTGTCAAAGGTTTCAATTCCAAATCCTATTTTACCAAAAGCTTGAATGTTTTCAATAGAGTATCGATCATCTTTATGTTTTTTTAAACGTAGCTCTGTCTTTTCTTTTTTCAAATTAACATGGGCATTTTTACCAATTGGGTAGGCGTATATTGATGCAATTTGAGGTTTTTTTGAATCCTGGATATCAATGCCAAAAAGCATAGGATTCATTGGTCTTTCTTGTTTGTCTCTTATTTCAAAATGTAAGTGAGGCCCACCCGAACCTCCTGTATTGCCGGAATAGGCGATAATGTCACTAGTATTAATAGGTAAGGAATTAATATCGGGGAAAAGTTCAATTTCAAAACTTTCAGTTGTGTATTGTCTTTGTTTGACATAAGCCTCAATAATGGGAGCAAATTTTTTTAAATGAGCGTAAACGGTGGTGTAGCCATTAGGATGTGTTATATACAGCGCTTTACCATAACCAAAATGAGAAATTTTAATACGACTTACATAGCCCTTTGCCGCAGCATAGATATTGAGGCCTTCTCGGTGTTGTGTTTTGATATCTAGACCAGAATGAAAGTGATTGGACCTTAGCTCTGCAAATGTGCCAGATAGCACCAAATTTATATCAAGGGGGCTGTTAAAATAATCTTGAGGATAAGGGTTTTGTGCAATGGAAGTTTGAACTAGAAAAAACAACAATAAAAAGTGAAATTGCCTCATGAATTACTAATCTTAAATGTAAAAATATTAAATTGTTATTAACTGGCAAAGCCTTTAGTTTACAACCCTTAAAAAACTTGTAATCACTTGATAATGTGCGTGTTTTAAATTTTAGTTCAAAAGAATTGTTATTTAAGATTTGGTATGTTAACTTTGTGTTATAAGTATTGAATAGCACAAATGAGTAGTATTGAGTCTATTGTCGATTCACTTGAGGGCAAAATCAACAAAATTTTGAACCGAGTTGAAGTGTTACAAAAAGAAAATGTCCAACTACAAGCAGATATGAAATCTGTTCAACAAAAAGTGATGCAAAAAGACGCTATCATTAGTTCTTGGGAAGAAAAATACGAATCACTCAAATTTGCGAATTCAATTCTTGGCAGTGATGAAAGTAAAAGAGAAGCAAAGCTCAAAATAAACACGTTAATTAGGGAGATTGATCATTGTATTTCTCAGTTATCAGAGTAAATGCAGCGTATAAATGTCAGAAAAGCTAAAAATTAAACTTTCAATAGCCAACAGGGTATATCCGTTGACTATTGACTCAAAGCAAGAGGAGGGATTACGTAAAGCTGCTCAGAAAATTGATGCAATGATTAAACAATTTGAGCAAAGCTATTCTGTTCGTGACAAACAAGATGTTTTAGCCATGTGTGCATTGCAATTTGCATCTCAAAAGGAACAGAAAGCAATAGATACCGAATATCTAAATGAAGAAGTTGAAGAAAAGCTCAATGCTATGAATCATTTATTGGGAGAGTATTTAGGCTCTTAAGTTCTTTTAAACATAATAAAGGTTACTGCCTACATTAGTTATTTTTTTGATGAACTCAACGTTAATTCTTTAAAAAAGGTGAGTTAAAGTTGTAAAAGCGTGCTGTCTTTGAGCAGATACTTGATCAGCTTGTTAGCCTTAAACTTGTTTTTAAGGAGTTCATACAAAACCTCAGCTTTTGTAGGCTTTTTTTTTAACTAACTGGGATAACATGGAAATGAACACAATTGTATTGATTGTTGGAGGTATTGTATTAGGTTTTGTAATTGGATTTATAATAGCTAAAAATCAAGAAAAAAATAATGCTTCCAAATTAGTGAAAACTGCAAAAAATGAAGCAGCTTCAATCATAAAAGAGGCTAATCATGAAGGAGAAACTATTAAAAAGGACAAAATTCTTCAAGCAAAAGAAAAATTTATTGAATTAAAGTCCGAACATGAAAAGGTGATACTCAATAGAGATAAGAAAATGGCTGAAGCTGAAAAGCGAACCCGAGATAAAGAGTCTCAGACATCATCTGAATTAGCAAGATCAAAAAAATTAAATGTGGATGTTGAGAACAAAATCAATGACTACAATAAGAGAATAGTTTATCTGGACAAGCGAAAAGAGGAGTTAGAAAAATTGCATAAAAGTCAAGTACAACAACTAGAGGTGATTTCTGGGCTATCTGCTGAAGACGCCAAAGAACAACTCATAGAATCTTTGAAAGGTGAGGCTAAAAACGATGCTATGGCTTATGTTCGGGATAAGATGGAAGAAGCCAAAATGACATCTCAACAAGATGCAAAGAAAATCATTATAAATACGATACAAAGAATCGGTACTGAGGAGGCTATTGATAATTGTGTCTCTGTATTTAATATTGAATCTGATGATGTAAAAGGAAGGATAATTGGTCGTGAGGGGCGCAATATTAGAGCTATTGAATCAGCTACAGGGGTTGAAATTATTGTTGATGATACACCTGAAGCAATTATTCTCTCTTGTTTTGATTCTGTAAGAAGAGAAATTGCACGCTTATCACTACACAAATTGGTTACAGATGGCCGAATTCATCCTGCAAGAATTGAAGAGATAGTCAAAAAAACCAAAAAACAAATTGATCAAGAGATCATCGAAGTCGGAAAGCGAACGGTTATTGATTTAGGAATACATGGTTTGCATCCTGAATTGATTAAAATGGTTGGACGTATGAAATACCGATCTTCTTATGGTCAGAACTTATTACAGCACTCCCGGGAAGTCGCAAAACTTTGTGGTGTAATGGCTGCAGAACTTGGGTTAAATTCAAAATTGGCAAAACGGGCAGGATTATTACATGATATAGGTAAGGTTCCGGATGCTGAAGCTGATATGGAGACTCCTCATGCTATTTTAGGGATGCAGTGGGCAGAAAAGCACGGTGAAAAGCCAGAAGTTTGTAATGCTATCGGAGCTCACCATGATGAAATTGAGATGGTGTCACTATTATCACCAATCATTCAGGTGTGTGATGCGATATCAGGAGCTCGCCCAGGCGCACGACGTCAAGTATTAGATTCTTATATTCAACGCTTAAAAGATCTTGAAGACATTGCCTTCGGTTTTACAGGCGTCAAAAAAGCTTATGCAATTCAAGCAGGAAGAGAATTAAGGGTCATCGTTGAAAGCGAAAAAGTCAATGATGATAAAGCATCACAATTATCTTTTGAAATATCTCAAAAAATCCAAACTGATATGACGTATCCTGGTCAAGTAAAAGTCACTGTGATTAGAGAAACGCGAGCAGTAAATATTGCGAAATAACTTACAAAAATTAGTGAATTTAAAAGCATACAGTTTTCTGGATGCTTTTTTATTTTCGAGGATGATAGGTATTTATGACTTTGCTCAAATGAGATTTATCAACATGCATATAAATCTCAGTTGTTGTAATACTTTCATGTCCAAGCATCAATTGAATAGCTCTCAAATCTGCTCCATTTTCAAGGAGATGAGTGGCAAAAGAATGCCTAAATGTATGTGGTGAAATAATTTTATTTATACCTGCTTTTGCAGTCAATTGCTTTACAATAGTGAAAATCATGGCTCTTGTAAGTTGTTTTCCACGTCTGTTTAAGAATAAAGTATCCTGGTGTTCTTCTACAATTGGTACATGAGGACGAACATCGTCTTTGTATAACTCAATATATTTTTGAGTTAGAGAGCTTATGGGTACAAAGCGTTGCTTATTGCCTTTACCAGTAACTTTAATAAAGCCTTCTTCAAAAAATAAATCAGAAATTTTAATATTTGTTAATTCACTAACACGAAGTCCGCAGCTGTAAAGAGTTTCAATAATTGCTCTGTTACGCTCACCTTGTGGTGTGCCGAGATCTATTGAAGAGATCAATGTGTCAATTTCTTCAATAGATAATGTATCTGGTAATTTCCTTCCAATTTTAGGAGATTCTATTAACTCTAGCGGATTTATCGTCATATAGTTTTCAAAAATCAAGTAATCAAAAAATCCTCGTAAGGCTGATATGAGCCTTGATTGACTCCTCGGATTTATGGATTTGGCACTATGGTAAATAAATTGCTGAACAGTCTGTATTTCTATTTTATCTGGATTAATATTTAGTCTCAAATCATGTACATATGAGACAAGTTTTCTAATATCCAATGAGTAACTTGAAATAGAATTATTTGAAAGACCTCTTTCGAGTTTTAAATAATTAGAATAATCTTGTATCGCTTGTTCCCAATTCATCAATAGACAATAGATTCAAATTTTTTGATTTGTGTATATAACGGTGTAAACTACATAATAATACAGAGATTTTTAAAGTTTTCATTAATAATTTTTGATACATTTGACCTATGAAAAAAGTTATAATCATTAACGGACCAAACTTAAACTTGCTGGGAAAGAGAGAGCCTGATATTTATGGTAGCTTATCTTTTGATGATTTTTTTGATGGTATGGTAAAGAGGTATCCTCAAATAAGTTTGGATTATTATCAATCAAATATCGAGGGAGAAGTGATTGACAAATTACAAGATGTTGGGTTTAGTTATGATGGTATTATTTTAAATGCAGCAGCGTATACTCACACATCGTTGGGTATTGGTGATGCTGTAAAGGCTATACAGACTCCGGTTATTGAGGTACATATTTCCAATACACTTAATCGAGAAGAGTTTAGACATCAATCCTTTATAGCACCACACGCACAAGGTGTGATTTTAGGTTTTGGATTAAAAAGTTACGAGTTGGCGATTCAAAACTTCATATAACAATAAAGTTCATAAAGCAAAAAAGCGCTTCAAATGAGGCGCTTTTTTGCTGATATTAATTTTGAGTTATAAATGTATGACTTCACCATAGGCTGCGGCAACTGCTTCCATCACAGCTTCACTCATTGTTGGGTGAGGATGCACCGCTTTTAAGACTTCATGTCCTGTCGTTTCAAGTTTTCTTCCTAAAACAGCTTCAGCAATCATATCAGTGACTCCAGCACCTATCATATGACAACCTAACCATTCTCCATATTTGGCGTCAAATATGACTTTTACAAAGCCCTCTTTGTGTCCTCCAGCACTCGCTTTTCCCGACGCGGAAAAAGGAAAGTTTCCTACTTTAATGTCAAATCCTTGCTCTTTTGCTTGAGCTTCTGTTAACCCAACACTCGCAATTTCTGGTGAGCAATATGTACAACCAGGAATATTTCCATAATCTAATGCTTCAACATGTTGCCCAGCAATTTTCTCAACACACAAAATACCTTCAGCTGACGCAACGTGGGCTAGGGCTTGTCCTGGAGTAACATCACCGATAGCATAATAACCGGGGATATTAGTTTGATAGTAATCGTTGACTAAGATTTTATCTCTGTCAGTGACAATACCAACATCTTCAAGACCAATATTTTCGATATTAGTTTTAATCCCAACAGCTGAGAGTACAATATCAGCTTCAAGAATTTCATCACCCTTTTTTGTTTTTATAGTCGCTTTTACACCTTTACCTGAAGTATCAACACTAGTTACTTCAGCAGATGTCATAATTTTAATACCACTTTTCTTAAAAGAGCGTTCTAATTGTTTTGAAACATCAGCATCTTCAACAGGAACAATTTTCGGTAAATATTCAACAATTGTTACTTCAGTTCCCATTGAGTTGTAGAAATAGGCAAACTCAACTCCGATAGCTCCAGAACCAACCACGATCATTTTTTTGGGTTGTTTAGTGAGTGTCATGGCTTCTCTGTAACCAATAACTTTTTTACCGTCTTGTGGTAAACTAGGCAACTCACGAGAACGTGCCCCTGTGGCAATGATGATGTGATTTGCACTATACTCGGACCCATCAACATCAATCTTTTTTCCTGATTTGATTTTTCCGTAACCGTTAATGACTGTGATTTTGTTTTTTTTCATTAAAAACTGAACACCTTTACTCATGCCATCTGCAACCCCACGACTACGTTTAACAACAGCATCGAAGTCTTTATCGGCATTTTCAACAGAAAGACCATAGTCTCCAGCATGTTTCAAATACTCAAAAACTTGTGCCGATTTCAGTAAAGCTTTAGTCGGTATGCACCCCCAGTTTAGGCACACGCCTCCCAGGTTTTCTTTTTCTATAATGGCTGTATTAAATCCTAATTGAGAGGCTCTTATAGCGGTTACGTAACCTCCAGGTCCACTACCTAAAACAATGACATCAAATTTATTCATGAGATTTTTATTAGTCGATTTTCAAGCTTCAAATTTACAAAACCAAAATGGAATAAATACATTGAAATTGATAAATTAAAGCATATTCTGATACATCAAATTATTGTTGTTTATTCATTGAAACAAACTTTAAAGCTGCTCCATTTATACAGTGACGCTTACCTGTTGTTTTCTTTGGCCCGTCATCAAATACATGTCCTAAATGCCCACCACAATTAGAACAATGTTCTTCAGTTCTTGCATAACCTATATTATAATCTACTGAATAACTTACGTTATTTGGGATTGCTCTGTCAAAGCTTGGCCATCCTGAACCAGAGTCAAATTTATCATCACTTTTAAATAAGGGAGTGTCACATCCAGCACATAAATAAATGCCTTCACTGTAATTTTTATCTAACGGGCTTGAAAATGCACGCTCGGTTCCGGCCTGTCTTAGGACATAATACTCCAGTTCATTTAATTGAGCTTTCCATTGATCATTCGTTTTTATGATAGAAAATACTTCCTTGGAATCGTTTTTTTGCGCCGTACCGTTGCAACTTAACAATAGGAGGGCAATTAGGGTAATTAAAGTGTTTTTCATAGGTGAATTTTTCTCAAAAATTTTATCATTTTTATTCTGCAATAAAATTTTTAAATGTTCTTTATGACAAAATTAATAATTACTTTTAAATAAATTAATTTAATAAAACACAAAACACTTAATGAATGTTAAATTACCCTTTATACTGATTGCTATTTCGGTACTAATGATTGGTTGTGCGACTAACCCATTTACTGGAAAAAAAACCATGGCTTTTGTTTCTAATGCCAGTTTATTTCCATCTGCATTTTTACAATACGACCAATTCTTAAAAGAGCATGATGTGATTGTTAATACTGCCAATTCAAAAATGATTCGTCGCGTTGGTAAACGTATTTCAAGTGCTGCAGAGAAGTGGTTAAATGCAAATGGTTATCAAGATTATTTAAAAGATTACAGGTGGGAGTATAATTTAGTAAATGATACTTTAATAAATGCTTGGTGTATGCCTGGCGGTAAAATTGTATTTTACTCAGGAATTTTAGAAATAGCTAAAAATGAAAATGGAATAGCAACAATCATGGGGCATGAAGTTGCACATGCGTTAGCCAATCATGGTCAGCAGCGTATGAGTGCAGCTTATATTCAGTCTGGATTAGCAATGGCAGGAAACGTCGCCATCAATGACGAATCTTCTCGAAGTGTATTTAATCAATCGTTTGGTATTGTGACATCTGTGGGTGGGATGTTACCATTTAGCCGAAGCCATGAATCCCAAGCAGATGAAATAGGACTGCTTATTATGGCTGTGGCGGGTTATGATCCCTCTGAAGCTCCTGAACTATGGAAACGAATGAAATCCTCAAAAATAGGTGAAGCTCCCCCTGAATTTTTAAGTACACATCCTTCAAATGATACACGAATAGATAATCTTACGAAAGGTATTCAAAAAGCAAAGAATGAGGCAAAGAAATTTGGAATAACTAGTTTTGATTAAGAAAAACATGTCAGTAACAAATAAATGACTAATTTGGAACTCGACCAATTTTTAGGCACCGCGAAATTATGACATTAATAAAAAAAGGAAACAAAGGCTTACTTAATGCATGGGCATTTTATGATTGGGCAAATTCTGTATATTCATTGGTGATTAGTACAGCTGTGTTTCCAATTTACTACAGTACGCTCACGTCAAGTTTTTCAGATGTAAATGGAGATATTTCATTTTTAGGGGTTCTATGGAATCCGACAACACTTTATGATTACACCTTGTCTTTTTCTTTTTTAATTGTTGCCTTTATTTCACCAATACTCTCTGGAATTGCCGATTATGTTGGTAATAAATTAAAGTTTTTAAAATTCTTTTGCGTTTTGGGTTCAATCTCAGTAATGTGTTTATTTTTCTTCAAAGACGAATCCACTCTCTGGGTGGCTTTGCTATTTACAACTACAGCAAGCGTTGGTTTCTGGGGAAGTATTGTGTTTTACAATGCCTACTTACCTGAAATCGCGTATCCTGAACAACAAGACAACGTCAGCGCAAAAGGTTTTATCTACGGATATACGGGATCAATTATTCTCATGATTATAAGTTTGATTTTGATAGAAACAAGTGTTTTTGGTTTGCTAGATAAGGCATATGGTTCAAGAATCACTTTTGTGTTGGTAGGATTATGGTGGTTGGGGTTCGCTCAAATTGCATACCGACGCTTACCGAACAACGTCTACAATCACAAGCCTAAAAAAGATTACATATGGAGAGGTTTTCGTGAATTGAAAAAGGTGTTTCATGAGCTTGTTAGGTATGAGCAGCTCAAAAGATTTTTGATATCTTTTTTTCTTTTTAGTGTGGGAGTTCAAACGATTGTTTTGATGGCAGGTATTTTTGGAAGTGAGGAGTTGGGTTTACCATCGTTTAATTTAATATTAACGATCATGTTAGTTCAAATTGTTGCAATAGTTGGTGCGTTTGTTTTTTCAAGACTGTCCAATAAATTAGGCAATATCACAACTTTGAAATTAACACTCGTTATATGGGCTGTGGTTTGTTTTATTGCTTTTAGTTTAGACAAAAATCAAGAGAATATTGATATTTATTTTTACATCTTAGGTGGTGTTCTTGGTTTTGTCTTAGGAGCGACACAATCACTAGCACGTTCTACCTATTCTAAGCTATTACCAGATACGGAAGATCATGCTACCTACTTTAGCTTTTATGATGTCACAGAAAAAACGGCCATTGTTTTAGGAATGTTTGTATTTGGCTTTTTAGTAGCCATTACTAATTCGATGCAATGGTCAGTATTATTTTTAGCAATATTCTTTTTCTTAGCCTTGTTAGTATTATTTACAATCAAAGGAAATAAATTTGTTAGATAACAGAGGATAAAACAGCTTGAATTAATTGAAAATGTTTCCTGAACCCGATACTTTTGAATCTTTTTCAATTGGATTCCCTTTATATTGAATATCTCCTGATCCTGACACCCTAGCTTTTAAGGTTTCGTTGCTCACAACCTCAATATCTCCTGAGCCAGCCACTGATACCACAGCATGATTGGTTTCTAAATTAAAACTATGAATGTCTCCCGATCCTGCTAAATTAGCACTTAAATTATTCGTAGTTCCCTTCAACGTAATGTTACCCGAACCTGCCAAGCTTATATTCATATTTGCGGTGTCAATATCTAAACTAATATCACCTGAACCCGCTAAAGAGACATCAAGATTTGATGTAATTAATTTACCATCATTCCATAAATCGCCCGACCCTGCCAAAGAGATTTTATCCAAACTATTGTTACACGGAATGATAACTTTTAGGGCCATGCCAGAGCTTGAGATTAAACTCTTGTTTTTTTCAATCTTTACAATAAGATTTTCGTTTTTAATTTCAGTAATGACATATTTTAATAGATTAGATTCTCCTTCAATTTCAATATGACCAACAGCATCAGGAACCACAATAAAGTTGATAGCTCCTGCACATGATATACTGTTATAAGTTCCAATATCTCTGATTTCTGAAATTAAGTCACCATTGCCATTAATCTTGTCGTTTTGATACCACGCAGTATTTAAACAAGAACTCAATAAAAAAAATCCAACAAATACACTTAGCTTGATCATGACAATATTTTTAATTACAATTGGGATTTTTTTAGTTTACTTTAACTGATACCAATACCCCTTCATTAAGTTTAGTTGTAAGACGTGCCAAATGATATATTGTTACAAAGATTTAATCTACTTGTTTTTTTAACTGAAAATTAATCATGTTGGCACAACAATTGGACTAATGTTTATATGAATAGCTGTTTACGTGTTTAAAAAATCATTTTAAGGGTAAAAAGCTGGATTAAAAGAAAATAAAAGAAAATATAAATCTGTTTAAATGACAGAATGACTTATAACTTATATGGCAAAATCAAAATTTACAACTCTTGACAATTTGTCATTTCAAGAATTTGATGAAAATTCTGAATTGATACCACTAATGACGACTGAAGACGAGAAAGAAATTAACTCTGAATCACTTCCTGAGACATTACCCATACTTTCATTAAGAAATACTGTTTTATTTCCTGGTGTTGTCATTCCTATTACAGCAGGGCGTGACAAATCGATCAAGCTCATTGATGATGCGAATAAAGGAACTAAGGTTATTGGGGTTGTCTCGCAAAAGGATGAAACGGTTGAAGACCCCAGAGCCAAGGATATTAATGACACTGGCACTGTGGCGAGAATATTAAAAGTATTAAAAATGCCTGACGGCAACACAACGGTTATCATTCAAGGGAAAAAAAGATTTCAAATAACTGAGGTGATAAGCGAAGAACCATACATAAATGCGCTTATAAGCGAAGTAGCTGAAAGCACTCCTATTAAAAACAGAAAGGAGTTTTCAGCAATTATTGATTCGATTAAAGATTTAGCTCTTCAAATCATCAAACAAAGTCCAAATATTCCAAGTGAGGCATCTTTCGCTATTAATAATATTGAGAGTAACTCATTTTTAGTAAATTTTGTTTCCTCTAACATGAATCTGTCCGTTGATGAAAAACAAAAACTACTCGAAACAAATGATTTACAAGAGCGAGCACTTGAAACATTAAAGTACATGAATGTTGAGTTTCAAAAACTGGAACTTAAAAATGACATTCAATCAAAAGTGCAAAATGATATGAGTCAGCAGCAAAGAGAATATTTTCTTCATCAGCAAATGAAAACTATTCAAGAAGAGCTTGGAGGCGTGAGTTATGAAGAAGAAATTGATGAAATGAAACAACGCGCTAAATCCAAAAAATGGGATAAAAAGATAAAAGAGCACTTTCATAAAGAATTGTCTAAAATGCAAAGAATGAATCCTCAAGTGTCTGAATATTCGATACAGAGAAATTATTTGGACCTCTTTTTAGACTTACCATGGAATGAATTTAGTAATGATAAATTTGACTTAAAAAGAGCAAAGAGAATTTTAGATCGTGACCATTTTGGACTAGATGATGTCAAGAGAAGAATTATTGAATACTTGGCCGTTTTAAAATTGCGAAATGACATGAAATCACCAATTTTATGTTTGTATGGCCCTCCGGGCGTTGGTAAGACTTCCTTGGGGAAATCTATTGCTGAAGCGCTAGGGCGAGAATACATTCGAATGTCTTTAGGTGGTTTGCGAGACGAAGCAGAAATTAGAGGTCATCGAAAAACCTACATTGGTGCAATGCCAGGCCGTATTTTACAAAACTTAAAAAAAGCAGGAACCTCAAATCCAGTATTTGTTCTTGATGAAATTGATAAATTATCAAACTCACACCAGGGTGACCCATCTTCTGCAATGTTGGAGGTGTTAGATCCAGAGCAAAATTCTGAATTTTATGACAATTTTCTAGAAATGGGTTTTGATTTGTCTAAAGTGATGTTTATTGCGACCTCAAACAGTTTAGCATCTATTCAACCAGCATTACGAGACAGAATGGAAATTATCAATGTTACAGGTTACACAATAGAGGAGAAAGTTGAGATTGGAAAAAGACATTTATTGCCGAAACAATTAAAAGAACATGGGCTCAATAAAGACCATCTGAAAATTGGAAAGCCACAACTTGAAAAAATTGTTGAAGGTTACACGAGAGAATCGGGTGTTCGTGGTTTGGAAAAGCAATTGGCAAAAATGGTGCGTCATGCAGCAAAAAATATTGCCATGGAAGAAAATTACAATATAAAAGCCACTAACAACGATATCATTGAAGTTTTAGGTGGTCCTAAGCTTGAGCGCGATAAATATGAAAACAATGAGGTAGCAGGGGTAGTGACTGGATTGGCTTGGACAAGTGTTGGAGGTGATATTTTATTTATTGAATCTATATTATCAAAGGGAAAAGGAACCATGACTATTACAGGTAATTTAGGTAAAGTAATGAAGGAGTCTGCAACAATAGCGATGGAATATATCAAAGCAAATGCAGATAAATTTGATATAAATATAGACGTTTTTGACACATATAACGTGCATATTCATGTTCCGGAAGGAGCAACGCCAAAAGATGGACCAAGTGCAGGTGTAACCATGTTAACATCATTGGTCTCACTATTTACGCAATGTAAAGTTAAAAAGAGTCTAGCGATGACTGGGGAAATAACTCTTCGAGGTAAAGTATTGCCTGTTGGTGGGATAAAAGAGAAGATTTTAGCAGCGAAACGCGCTAAAATCAAAGAAATTATCTTGTGTGTTGAAAATGAAAGAGACATCAAAGAAATTAAGGATGAATACCTCAAAGGTCTAACGTTCCATTACGTCTCAGATATGAGTGAGGTGGTTAGTTTAGCAATAACCTCTCAGTCTGTGAAAAATGCAAAAATATTGTAACAAAACTGAAAATAAATTTCATGATTTGTAATAATCTAAAAATAAAAAATCAATGTTATCGTTTTAAGATAGATTTAATTACATTGCTTTTTTGAACTTCAATGAAGTACTTAAGGTTGTTTTAAATTAAATCTAACACAATTTTGATGATAATGGCATGAAAAAAACGATTGTTATTTTTTTGATCTGTGCATGTCACGAAATATCCTTTTCACAATTAGGCGGCGAGGCGACCTACCAATTTTTAAATTTAATATCCTCTCCGCGACAGGCGGCATTAGGAGGTAAGGTTTTGACAAACGTTGATTATGACGTAACTCAAGGTTTGTATAATCCAGCAGCGATTAATGTATCCATGGACAATCAACTTGCTCTAAACTATTCAAGTTATTTGGGAGACATTGGTTATGGAACTGCGGCCTACGCTTACACTTGGGACAGAAGGACACAAACAATTCATGCAGGAGTCACTTACATCAATTATGGGGATTTTGATGGTTATGATGAAAATGGTATATCCACCGGAGCGTTTACAGGGAATGAGACAGCGATATCGTTAGGATATTCCCGTCAAATTGGTTATTCAGACTTTTATTTGGGTGGGAATTTAAAATTTATTACATCAAAATTAGAACAATATACTTCCTTCGGAATGGCTATAGATGTTGGTTTGATTTATATCAATGAGGATCTTGATTTTAACGCAGCATTAGTCATTAGAAATGTGGGAACCCAAATAACCACTTATGCAGGACTTAACGAGCGGTTACCATTAGAAATTAATTTCGGTTTGTCACAAACGTTACAGCACATGCCGCTACGTTGGCATTTAACGTTTGAGAACTTGCAAAAATGGCCAATTTCTGCTCCAAATCCAGCTCAAGTGATAACAGATTTAGAAGGAAATGTAACAGAAGATAAAGTAGGTTTTTTATCAAATGTAATTAGACACGCAATTCTAGGTGCAGAATTATTTCCAGATCGAGGATTCAACTTAAGAATTGGATACAATTTTAGAAGAGCAGAGGAATTACGTATTTTAGAACAACGAAATTTTTCTGGATTGTCTTTTGGGATTGGAATTAAACTTAATAAAATGCGTTTTAGTTACACCCATGCAAGATATTCTAGTGCGTCCAATGCGAGTTTCTTTGGGCTTCAAATAGATTTACAATAATGAGAAGAATAACCATAGCAATTGATGGATACTCATCAACGGGTAAAAGTACTATCGCCAAACAAATAGCAAAAGAGTTAGGATATGTTTATGTTGATTCAGGTGCCATGTACAGAGCCGTAACACTTTATGCCTTAAGGTCAAACTACATTAAGGACAAACAATTAGATGTTGATGATTTAATTTCAGATTTAAATAAGATTAATTTAAAGTTTATTTTCAACAAAAATCTTGGATACGCAGAGATCTATTTAAATGGGGTCAATGTCGAGCGTGATATTAGAACCATGGAAGTATCTGAAAATGTTAGTCGCGTATCTGAGACTCCTGAGATAAGACGTCAGTTAGTCCATGAGCAACAAAAGATGAATAAACAAGGTGGCATAGTTATGGATGGGCGTGATATAGGAACAGTTGTTTTTCCTCAAGCCGAACTAAAATTATTTATGACTGCTTCATCTGAAATTAGAGCAAGAAGACGTTTTCAGGAGCTTATTGAGCAAGATCAAAATGTCACCTATGACGATGTGTTGAACAACGTTTTAGAAAGAGATTATATTGATTCAAATAGAAATGATTCTCCTTTAATACAAGCAAAAGATGCTGTAATTTTTGATAATTCAACTTTGACATTGGAACAACAATATAAAAAAATCATGGACTTAGTAAAGGCCAAATTAGGAAGCCAAAACGCCGGTGATAAAATAGATTAAAGTAGATGTTTATATAATTAGGCTTTGTTATTATTAATATGTATTTTTGCATCCCTTTTTAGCAGATTATCAGAAATTAAAAAGGATTAAAAAGTAAAATAATAACACTTCTGTGTGCAACTGCTTAAATTTTCTGAAAGCATCCAGAATACAAAATGTAATCAGCAATGGCTGAAAAAAAAGAAAAAGCAGTAGAAGTAATCGCGGAAACTGTTACCGAAAGCACTCCAGTAGTCACTGAAGTTAAAGTAAATCCTGAACAATTCTTAAAAGATTTTAATTGGCATAACTATGAAGAGGGTATTGACCCAGTTGATGACAAACAATTAGAAGAATTTGAAAAATTAGTTTCAGAAAATTTTGTTGACACTTTAGATGATGAAGTTGTTGAAGGAACAGTTATTCACATGACAGATCGCGATGTTATTATTGATATTAATGCAAAGTCTGAAGGTGTCATTTCTTTGAATGAGTTCCGCTACAATCCTGAACTCAAGATTGGAGATAAAGTCGAAGTTTTAATCGATGTTAGAGAAGATGCAACTGGTCAACTTGTTTTATCGCATAGAAAGGCAAGAGTCATAAAAGCTTGGGATCGCGTAAATAATGCTCACGATACAGGTGAAATCGTCAATGGATTTGTAAAATGCAGAACCAAAGGTGGTATGATTGTGGATGTATTTGGAATTGAAGCATTTTTACCTGGTTCTCAAATTGACGTCAAGCCAATTAGAGATTACGACCAATATGTCAATAAAACTATGGAGTTCAAAGTTGTTAAAATCAACCATGAATTTAAAAATGTTGTAGTGTCTCACAAAGCGCTTATTGAAGCTGATATTGAAATACAAAAGAAGGAAATTATAAGTCAGCTAGAAAAAGGTCAAGTACTTGAAGGAACCGTAAAAAATATTACTTCGTATGGTGTATTTATGGATCTTGGAGGAGTTGATGGTTTAATTCACATTACAGACCTATCATGGTCACGAATTAATCACCCAAGTGAAATCGTTGAACTTGATGCTAAATTAAACGTAGTTATTCTTGATTTTGATGAGAACAAATCTAGAATTCAATTAGGACTTAAGCAGTTGAGTAAGCACCCTTGGGATGCTCTAGGAGAAGACGTGAAGGTTGGTGATGAAGTAGAAGGCAAAGTTGTAGTTATTGCTGATTACGGAGCCTTTATTGAGGTTGTAGATGGCGTTGAAGGACTTATTCACGTATCGGAAATGTCATGGTCTACGCACTTGCGCTCAGCGCAAGATTTTGTGACTGTAGGCGACAAAGTTAAAGCACAGATACTTACATTAGACAGAGAAGATCGTAAAATGTCTCTTGGTATCAAACAATTGTCTCAAGACCCTTGGACAGATATTACAAAAAAATATCCTGTTGGATCTAAACATTCAGGTGTCGTAAGGAATTTTACTAATTTTGGAGTATTTGTTGAACTAGAAGAAGGTATTGATGGTTTAATTTATATTTCTGATTTATCTTGGACCAAGAAAATCAAGCATCCTAGCGAGTTTTGCGCCGTTGGAGATACTTTAGATGTGGTGGTTTTAGAATTAGATGTTGAAGGGCGTAAACTAAGTTTAGGTCATAAGCAGACTACTGACAACCCTTGGGATAAATATGAAAAAGATTTTGCTTTAAATACAACGCATAAAGCAGAGATTTCAGAGATTGTTGATAAGGGAGCTACTGTTGAATTTAATGAAGATATTGTTGCTTTTATACCTTCTCGTCATCTTGAAAAAGAAGATGGTAAAAAATTGAAAAAAGGAGAAGAGGCAGAATTCAAAATAATCGAATTTAACAAAGAGTTTAAACGTGTTGTAGCTTCGCATACAGCAGTATTTAGAGAAGAAGAGATTAAAAATGTAAAGGCAGCGGCTAAGAAAGCTGAAGCTCAAGCAGCTGAAGCAAAACCAACATTAGGGGATGCGAACGATGCCTTACAAGCTCTTAAAGATAAAATGGATGGAAAAAAGTAATTTCCAACGTTATATTTTAATTAAAAAGCCTCTCAATCAATGAGAGGCTTTTTTATTGATAATTAAAACGATTGCAAACCCTAATTTTTTAACTTAACTTTGCTGCAAATACACTTCGTTAGTTATATGAGTCAAAAAGTGTTACTAAATCAAAAAGAGGTAAACATTATTCTTCACAGATTGACTTGTCAACTTATTGAAAACCACGATGATTTTTCAGAAACTGTCTTAATTGGAATCCAGCCTAGAGGGAAGTTTTTAGCGGAGCGCATTACTAACATGCTTCTTACTAATTACAATAAAAAAGACATCAAACTCGGTCATCTTGACATAACTTTTTTTAGAGATGATTTTAGAAGAAGTGATAAGCCTTTAGAGGCGAATACTACGGATATGAATTTTATGGTTGAAGGTAAAAACGTTGTGTTTATTGATGATGTGTTGTATACAGGAAGAAGTATAAGGGCTGCTTTAACAGCTATCCAGTCTTTTGGTAGACCTATTGGTATTGAATTATTAACACTCATTGACAGACGATTTAGCAGACATCTACCTATTCAGCCTGATTACAGTGGAAGACAGGTCGATGCTATAAATGAGGAAAAAGTAAAAGTGAATTGGGCTGAGTTTGAAGGTGAGGATTCAGTTTATTTAATCAATAATTAATTATGAGCGAATTAAGTGTAAATCACTTATTGGGAATAAAATACTTGAATAAACAAGATATTCAACTCATTTTTGAAACCGCAGACCATTTTAAAGAAGTTATCAATAGACCAATTAAAAAAGTACCTTCCTTAAGGGATATCACCATTGCAAATTTATTTTTTGAGAATTCTACAAGAACAAAATTATCTTTTGAATTGGCTGAGAAACGATTGTCTGCTGACGTTGTCAATTTTTCTGCATCACAGTCATCGGTAAAAAAAGGAGAAACATTGATAGATACTGTGAACAATATTTTATCAATGAAGGTTGATATGGTGGTAATGCGACATCCGAGTCCAGGAGCAGGAATTTTTTTATCAAAGCATGTAAATGCAAGTATTATAAATGCGGGTGACGGCGCCCATGAACACCCAACACAAGCACTCTTAGATTCTTATTCTATAAGAGAAAGATTAGGGGAAGTGAAGGGTAAAAAAGTTGTCATTGTTGGTGATATTCTGCATAGTCGTGTTGCGTTATCAAATATCTATGCGTTACAATTACAAGGAGCTGAGGTAATGGTTTGTGGCCCAAGGACCTTATTACCCAAATATATTGGTGAATTGGGAGTACAAGTTGAAACTAATTTAAAGAAAGCTCTGAACTGGTGTGACGTTGCCAATATGTTGCGTGTTCAAAATGAACGTATGGATATAAGTTATTTTCCATCAACGAGAGAATATAAGCAACAATATGGCGTAAATAAGGAGCTTTTAAATAGTCTAAATAAGGAAATTACTATCATGCATCCAGGACCTATCAATCGCGGTGTTGAAATTACTAGTGATGTAGCTGACTCAAAACAAGCAATTATATTAGACCAAGTTCAAAATGGAGTTGCTATTAGAATGGCTGTTATCTATTTATTAGCCTCCAAAATTAAACAATAGATTATGTTTTTTGAAAAAGATGGTAATATTTCGATCATAACTCAAGAAAAAGTTACAATCATTGAACTTGTAAAAAAACTCACCATACTTTACACTAGATTTGAGCATGACAACGTGATTGTCAGTTTAACTAGTTCACGAACATTGACGTCATCAGATGTAATAGAATTTGTACATATTTCTAATCGACATCGGGCATCTAATAGATCATTTGTGATTGTAACAAGTCATATTAGGATTGAAGATATTCCAGAGGAGCTGTTTATCGTTCCTTCTATGCAAGAAGCTTATGATGTCATAGAAATGGAAGAAATTGAACGAGACTTAGATTTTTAATTTTGAAGCTCAATATTTTAGGGTGTTATAGTGCCACTCCACGTAAGAATGCTAATCCAACATCACAGGTATTGGAAATAAGAAATCATTTGTTTTTAATTGATTGTGGAGAAGGAACACAGGTTCAATTAAGATTGAATAAAATTAAGTTTTCAAGAATTAAACATATTTTCATATCGCATCTTCATGGAGATCATTTTTTTGGTCTTGTAGGTTTAATTTCAACGTTCAAGTTACTAACAAGAGAAGCTGATCTTCATATTTATGGTCCCAAAGGACTCAAAGAAATTATAACACTACAGATGAAGTTGTCAGAGTCTTGGACAAATTATAAGCTTATTTTTCACGAATTAAGTTCTAAAGGCTCAGAGTGTATTTTTGAGGATGATAAGGTGCAAGTTTATACTGTACCACTAAAGCATAGAATCTACACAAATGGGTTTTTATTCAAAGAAAAGAATTATCATCGTAAATTAAATATTACGGCTATCGAAGAGGCGAAGATTGATATGTCTTATTATAGTAAATTACAACAAGGAAAAGATGTCATTAATGAGGATGGAATATTAATAAACAATGAAAAGGTTACGTTTCAGGGTAAAAAACCTTTAAGTTATGCCTTTTGCAGTGACACAATGTTTGACGAGTCTATTGTTCCAATGATAGCAAATGTTCATGTGTTGTATCACGAGTCTACATTTTTGGAAAAACATGCTAAATTAGCAATATCAACAAAACATTCAACAGCGAAACAAGCAGCAAGAATTGCGAAACAAGCTGATGTGAAGAAGCTTATTATTGGACATTACTCTACCCGATATGGTTCTATTGATGAATTTAAACTGGAAGCTAAAGAGATTTTTGAAAATGTTGCATTAGCTAGAGATGGTAAAGTTTTCGAATTTTAGTTTGATATTAATTGTCTTTTGGGCCGTTAATTTAACAACTCTTTTTTCTTTTGAAAATGTCAATTGTCTTAAATTTGACAGAGTATAACATAAATATTTTTTATATGGAAAATGATTTAAGTGGTTATCGAAAGTCTTATGAAAAAGGGGCCTTGCTTAAGGCAAATGTTCCTGAAAATCCTCTTGAGCTTTTTCAAAAGTGGTTTTATGAGGTGGAGCAAACGAATAGTGCAGACGAAGTAAACGCGATGACTATCGCAACGATTGGCTTAGATGGCTATCCGAGAGGACGCGTAGTTTTACTAAAAAGATATACGTATGAGGGGTTTATTTTTTACACCAACTATAAAAGTGAAAAAGGAAAATCAATTATAAACAATCCAAATGTCTGTTTATCGTTTTTCTGGAATTTTGCAGAAAGACAGGTCATAATTAAAGGCAAAGCAGAAAAAATCCCAGAAAATCTAAGTGATGGATATTTCGATTCTCGTCCAAGAGGTAGTCAGCTCGGTGCGATCGCATCTAATCAAAGTGAAGTGGTCAAAGACAGGGAAGAGCTTGAGCATAGGCTGCAAGATCTGGAAAAAGAGTATGTTGGAAAACAAATAGAGCGCCCATCCTATTGGGGAGGATTTATCGTAAAGCCTGTGGAGATTGAATTTTGGCAGGGCAGAGAGAACCGACTACATGATAGAATTCGTTATACATTGAACAAAAAGTTTGATTGGATCATAACACGTTTAGCCCCTTAAAATAAGATTTTTAGCTTAATATTTATTTATCGTTTAAATGCATAATAAATACGATAAAAAGCTTAAAAAAATTAATATTTATGTATTTCATCGATAAAAAGTGTTAAATATTCGTTGAAATGCATGCACTTTATCGAATTTAACACTTTATTAACAGTTTCTTTTAGTTAGGAGGATATATTTGAATAACCAAATCAAAAAAACCCTACAAAATGAAACTACCTACGCTACTCCCTACGCTGGTGTTACTGAGTTTAATGTCATTCTCTTGTTCAACAGATGTGATAGAAGAAGACAAAATTGAAGCGATTCAAAACTCACATATACCTCAAACAAAGACTATAGAAGTGGAAGTTCTTGAATTAATTAACAGTCATAGAATAAACATCGGTTTACAACCTTTAAATGGAATGAGTACCATAAAAGCTGAGGCTTATGGACATACTGATTACATGATTGAGAATGATGAAGTTTCACATGCTAATTTCTTTCAAAGAAAAAATAATTTGATGAATAATGTTGGAGCACTGACTGTTGCTGAAAATGTAGCATATGCTTTTAGTACTCCAGAATCTGTAGTAAATGCATGGCTAAATAGCGAAGGTCATAAAAACGTTATCGAGGGTGATTATACAGATTTTGATATTTCTGCTGAAATGGATGAAGATGGGAGATGGTATTACACCAATATTTTTATTAGTAAATAAAGAGCGTTCATCATTCACGTGATAACATGATAATTGATTAATAGCATTAAAGCCGCATACATAAGAGTATGCGGCTTTTTTATACAGGTAATGTAAATAGTAATTCAATATAAATTACTACCGTTTCACATGCTTTTCTATTGTGATGTTATAGATGCTAAACTCTTATTTATCTAATATTTTCTCATAAGATTGTTAAGCAAGTAGAATCCTTGTGTGTCGTTTTGTTGAAAATAGCGCTATACTCAGTATTGAAATATCAAATTATTCTATCCCAGATTCGATTTACATTACAAATATTTCACGGATTAAAACAACCATCTCTTTAACAAGCATATACACACTTCATTGTAGATAAGAAAGGTGTGCTTATTCACCGGATCACGTTAAGATCTTTTTTGGTTTGAGTTTTGAAACACTTTTAATTGTCGTTACAGTTTACAATTTTGAAATAGGAGCGCCTATTTTTTTGATGGGCGACCTCTTTTTCTTTTCTGCTCGCCATCGCATTAATTGCCTCATTACTTATGAGTAATTGACGTTCACCAAAGCCTTGAGCACTAACAATACGCTCTATTGGGATTCCTCTTGACACGATATAGTCTCGAGTAGATAACGCACGTTTTTGCGATAATTTATCATTGTATTTGAAGGAGCCTCTTCTATCCGTATGCGACTCTATTGTAATTTTCATTTTAGGATGATTTCTCATGATATCAACTATTAACTCAAGGTCAACTTTGGAATCAGTTCTAATATTCCATTTATCAAAATCAAAATAAATAGGGTTAATTACAATTTCACAGGGGATTTCACACAACGGACAATCCAATAATAAATCGACTGTATGAACATCCTTATTTAACGTTGTTGTCGTAAAACTTTGAACATCGTCATCATAATCTGGTTTACTTGCTCTAACACTGTAATTTTTGACGCAAGCCACTTCAAAACTGTACGAGCCTGATAAATCTGTATTAAAACGGTTTATTATTTTTCCGTCTTCATTAATTAATTCAACAGTCGCCAAGGCCACAGGTAAATTGTTTTGTTTATCTCTAACAACGCCGCTAACTGTTTGTGCACACTCATAAGATGAAAAACTATAGATGTCGTCATTACCTTTACCTTGATCTCTGTTCGATGAGAAGTAACCTGTTTCAGTTTCTGAATTAACATAAAACGCAAAGTCGTCATTTCCGCTATTAAACGGAGCTCCCAAATTAATAGGCTTTTCATTAGATGCCTTGAGGATATTTGATTTGTAAATATCTAACAATCCTAAATTAATAAATCCATCTGATGAAAAATAAAATGTACTATCCTTGGCTATAAATGGAAACATTTCACGGCCGGATGTGTTTACAGAAGAGCCTAAGTTTTTTGGCACACTGTAATCATTTCCACCATCTAAAATGTCTACAACATAAATGTCGGTTTGCACATCCATACCTTTATATAATCGGTCAGAAACAAAATAAAGTTTTGTGTTATCAGGACTTAATGCTGGGTGACCATTTGAATAGTCGTCTGAGTTAAACGGCAACTCCTCAATATCTTTCCAAACCTCATTGTTATAGGAAGCTTTGTAAATTTTTAAATGAGTTGTTCCTTTTTTATCAGCGTCTAATTTATTTCTTTTGTTCAGGTTATCACGAGTGAAATAGATAGTTTTTCCATCATTAGTTATCGCAATTGTTGATTCGTGAAAATCAGTATTAATAGAAGTGATATCGATAGGTATTGAAGGTCCGTGTTCTTTTAAGCCATTTGTTTCACTAACGGAAGTTTCATAAATATCCAAAAAGGGCTGCTCATTCCAAGTATAAAGTTTTTTATTATTCGTGTTTTCATTCGGTCTTGTGGATGCAAAGTACATGCGACCGTTGTATTCATAACCACCAAAATCAGAATAGGCTGTATTTAAGTCTAAATTAACAATATCAACATATACCCTCTCAGTGGAGGCTAGTGTATTGTATATACTCAAATCAGTAATTTCTGATGCCACTCTATTATCCGACCTTTGACGCTCCTTAAATACTTTTATCCATGTTTCTGCTTCATTGTAATTCCCTAAACTTCGTTGTGTCTGAATGTATTTAAAGAGATATTCAGAGTCAATTTCATTTATGTTTTTATCAAAAGCACGTTTGTACCATATACTAGCTTTTTGAGAGTTTGAGTTATTGTAATAACAATCACCTAAACGGGTTAAAACATGAATGCTTTCATCTCCATCATTTACGGCTTGTTCATATAACTCACTCGCTTTTACATAGGCATAATTATCAAAAAACGTATCTGCGACTTTAGTTTGAGAAAAACTGAAGGCTACAGACCATACCAATAAGTAAATAAATAATTTTGTTTTCATCGTAGTTATATTTTAGAAGTATCTCGGGGATTTAACACGTTTACTTTTGAATACCTCGAACATTAATAATATTTCATGAGTTCCTCCAGTGTAAGGTCTGATATCAGAATCAGGATGTTCATATGCATAGCCTATTCTAAACTGTTTTGACACTTGAAAATCAGCAATTGCACCAAATGCCCCTGTAGATTCATTAAAACGGTAAGCTGCTCCAAGCCATAATTTATCATTAAACAAGAAATTACCGGTGAGATCATAGGAGAGGGGAGCGCCATTTGTTACTTTTACGAGAAAGGAAGGTTTAAACTTTACGGTTTTATTAACATCCACAACAATACCACCTGTAACGTAATATCCTACTTTCTCGAGGGCCTCATAATCTTCTGATCCAGAAAATTTACTAGTTAATATTCGCGGTGTAGATAAACCAAAGTACCAACGATTTGCATGTAAGTAAGCACCTGCTCCGATATTTGGACTCCATCTATTTTCTATACCGTAGATAGCAGGGTCATTTGGCTCTGCATCTCTCAATTCTTGATCAATACTGTACGATGTAAAGCCAGCTTTTAGTCCAAAAGCAAGTTTTGTTTTTTCTCCAACTTGTATCGTGTAAGAGAAGTCCCCATAAATATAAGAGAAGTTTTCAAAGCCTAATTGGTCATTGATAAAGGATAAGCCTAGGCCTACCTTCTCATTTTTCATTGGTGAATGTATTGAAAATGTTTGCGTTGACGGCCCTCCATCAAGTCCAATCCATTGACTTCTATGAAGCCCCACCAAACTCAGCGTTTCTCTACTCCCTGCATACGCGGGATTTATCGAGATTGTATTAAACATATATTGCGTAAACTGGGGAATTTGTTGACCAAATGTCGGCATGCCACATAGTAAAGTCAGTGCAATTATGTTAAACGTTATAAATTTTTTCATGATAGGTTAATTTATTTTGTTGCAACGTAAATTGGACCAGCAAAAGGTTTCAATCCGCTATCTTTTAGTTTTACGATATAATAGTAGGTTCCCGTGGGAACTTTGTCAGAGCCACCGATAGATTTGTCATGAGAGAATGCATTCCAGTCATTCTGATAATCTACTGATTTATAAACTAGAGCACCCCAACGATTGTATATTTCAACTTCTGTTGTAAAACCACAACCCTCAATACCTGTGACTGTAAAATATTCATTCCATTGATCCCCGTTAGCAGTGACCGCTTTTGATATTTCAACACCTTCCTCATCACCACAAGGTAAAGCTCTACAAAGATCATTAAGTGTTATGGATACCTCTGTTGATGTTGGGCAATTACTAGTAGACGTGTATGCAAAAGTATAAGTGTCTTGTACTTGCTCAAATGTGTAATTACCATTCGAATCTAATAACGATGACGGGTTGAATGAACTACCACTGATTGTTGCATTATTAGAAGTTACTTCCCAAGTTCCGTCAAGATCATAATCACCACTGAGTAGTGAGAATAAATCAAACTCAAAATTCTCTTCAATACACAAATCGGTAGTACCTCCAGTTGTCCCGTCGACAGTCACAAAAATTATTTGAGAAAATACTTCAGTATTGCCACACTCATCCGTTACAATCCAAAAACGTGTAATATTGTAATCAGCAGTTGTACCATTATTAGTTGATGTTTCTTCAAATTCTATATTTATTTCTGATGAACAAGCATCTTCAAATTCTAATTGCGGAACTTCAGGGATTTCCGCACATGACACAGATATTTCAGAGTCATAAACAGTTGTTACTATGGGAGGAGTAAGGTCTTCGACATCCACTCTCTGTGTATGAGTTGTAGTGTTACCACATGAATCAGTTGCTGTCCAAGTTCTAGTGATTTCATAAAGTACAGGGCAAGAACGCTCTGAAGTCGTTTCGCTAAAAGTGACTGTAGCATCACCACAATTGTCGGAGGCCGTTAATATAGTTGGTTCTGGTATGTCGTCACATTCAGCTTTAATGTAAAATGGAAGTGTTCCATTAAAAGTTGGTGCTGTAGTATCTTGAACAGTGACTGTTTGATTGTGAGTTGTTGTATTTCCACAAGCATCAGTAGCAGTCCATGTTCTATTGATTGTATAATTACCAGGGCAATCACCATCAGTTGTTGTTTCATTAAAAGCAACTGTTGCATCACCACAATTATCAGCAGCTGTTAATGTTTGTTCTTCTGGGACATTATCACATTGAGCAGTAATATCAGCAGGAAGTTCTTCATTAAAAGTTGGTGCTGTAGTATCTTGAACAGTGACTGTTTGATTGTGAGTTGTTGTATTTCCACAAGCATCAGTAGCAGTCCATGTTCTATTGATTGTATAATTACCAGGGCAATCACCATCAGTTGTTGTTTCATTAAAAGCAACTGTTGCATCACCACAATTATCAGCAGCTGTTAATGTTTGTTCTTCTGGGACATTATCACATTGAGCAGTAATATCAGCAGGAAGTTCTTCATTAAAAGTTGGTGCTGTAGTATCTTGAACAGTGACTGTTTGATTGTGTAGAGTTGTGTTACTACAAGCATCGGTCACTGTCCATATTCTAATAATGGAGTAGGTGTTTGGGCAAACTCCTTCTCTAAAGACTTCACTGTAGGTTACGGCTGGATTAGGATCACAGTTGTCGGTTGCTGTAAGAACCATTGGTTCTGGGACATTATCACATTGAGCAGTAATATCAGCAGGAAGTTCTTCATTAAAAGTTGGTGCTGTAGTATCTTGAACAGTAATTGTTTGTGTGTGAGAAATTGAATTTCCTGCACAGTCTGAGGCAGTCCATGTACGATAAAGAATATAATTATAATCGCAATTTGAATCAAGTGTTTTTTCATCAAAAGAAACTTTGATTGTGGTATCACAATTATCAGACGCAGTTAGTACGGCAGGTTCCGGGACATTATCACATTGAGCAGTAATATCAGCAGGAAGTTCTTCATTAAAAGTTGGTGCTGTAGTATCTTGAACAGTGACTGTTTGTGTATGTGTTGTTGTATTACCCAATGTGTCTGTGGCTACCCACGTTCTTGTAAGGATATACTGTGAATCACAATCAGTTTTGAGTTGTTCTTCGTTATAAGTTACCGTTGCTGTGGTGCCACAACCTCCATTCGCTGTTAAAATTGCAGCAGCTGGAATATTATCGCACTCAACAACCATATCTTGTGGCAAATCCTCGTTGAATGTGGTTCCTAATTCTAAGGCTGATTGAAGTAAAAAATTACCAAAGGTTCTCGCTTCACCAATCCATTGTGCTGTATTACCTTCATTTGCCTTACTTATATGAGAACCATTATATAAAATTGTGCCATAAGATGCATTTCCATAGGCTTTTCCATAAACTAAAATACCTGCTTTTCCTGGAGAAAGATCATTTACATCTGAATGCGAAGGGTCATAAAAACCAATAGTACTGGAGTCGCGCCAACCTTGTTGTCTTGGGAGAAATACTTTTTCTGAATTTCCATTAAAAGCTTCATGTATTTCGCCAACAAATTGCATTATTGGGTCTGAAGCTGCAGCTTCTTCATAGACTATATTGGAGTTATTAAAAGTGTTTGCATGGGTTGGCCCTTCGAAAGTATAAATATCTGAATTACTGCCGTTAGAAGTGTCTTTGTATGGTAATAACCCATCATTTGATAAAAAGTTTAATTTATTATGCGGTTTTCCATCTGTCTTTAAATTTTCTGAAATACTTACATCATGACATCCCATCCAAACATTTCTTCCTGTTGTCACGAAATCATAAATGAGATTGACATCATTTTGACTCCAGTTTTTTTCAGGATCGGTATGATGTGATAAGACATAAAACTGATCACAAGCGTTTATATCTGAAGGAGTTCCCTTTCGGAAGGCTCCAGAGGACTTTAATATTCCAGCAGGATTAAAAAACCCTGTCTCAATATCAGTATCTTTAGTTGAAGTAATATCGCCATTTTTAGGATATATTACAGTAGCAGGAAATGAGGTAATAATACCACTTACAGGTGCATTTACAATGGCATCTAAATTCCAATAAACGGTTAAGGCATCATTACCACCATTCGAGTTATTATCAATCCAATTTTGGATAATGGACTCTGCATCAGTCATATGTTCAGCTGAGATTAAAAATGGTCCAGCTTTTAAGTTTTTCGTTTGTTTTGAAGTTGCTGATTTAGTGAGTGTTCCAGAAATTACAATATCAATTTCTTCAAATGATTTAGAGTCTTTAATAATCCAATGGACAGGAATGCCTTCTCCGACAAGAGCGTGAACTAAACCATAGGGTTTTAGAGCGTTGTTTGAGGTTTGTGGGGTAATACCCATATCAATGATCGCAGCGCCTGCATTAAAATCAGTAGGAGTACTTTGAGCAGGAGATGAAAAACTAAATGTCAATAAAACAATGACTATTAGATTTTTAAGCGTTTGGTTAAGTAAAATTGTCTTCATATTACTAATTTTAACATTCTGCTTTTATAAGACTCACTTAAATTATAAAAAGTCTATGCAAAGCATTTTTTTAACTATATGTTTCGCTAAGCGATATTTTTGTAATTTGTTTATTGTTTGCCAATAACTGTTATGTTATGATTGCAAACGTTACGTAATTGAGGGAGGGAACACCACATGGGTGTTAAAGGATTATTAATTTGAAATAGGTTTGGGGTCATTCCTTAATAATTTTAAACAAAATAAAAAATATCACATATCCTTAGCAAATATAAATGCTAAAGGGCTAAAATAATCGTTCAGAAGATAAAAAACAACATTTAATCGATAAAATTTGCGTTTAAACGATAACAAAAATAGGATATTGGTCTTTATTCGCCATGGAAAATCGTCCTGGAAATATCCAGTTGATGACAAAATTAGACCTTTAAAAAAGCGCGGTATATCTGACATAACTCTGATAGCTAATCAATTTTTAAAATTGAAAATTAAACCAGATTTAGTGGTTTCTAGTCCAGCGAAAAGAGCATTAGATACCTGTCGCATTTTAATGAAAATACTGGAGATTTCTAAAGATATTTTACAAATAAAGTCACAACTTTATGATTTTGAAGGAAGTAAAACGCTTAATTTCATCAAAAATTTAGACAATTCTAATCAAATAATTTTATTGTTCGGTCACAATGATGCGTTTACTAACTTAATTAATCACTTAGGAAGTCATAAAATTGACAATTTACCAACATCGGGACTCGTCGCTATTCATTTTGATGTAAACAGTTGGAGCGAAATATCTAATGGCTCAACAATCACTAAATTATTCCCAAAAGATTATAAATAGTTGACTTGTGTTTATGAGTGACCTATGAATGATTTAAATAAATTACATAGAATATGTCAATAATTAATCAAAAGACTTATTACTTTTATGCTTGAAATGTGAATCATTCATTTTGAAAGAAATTTTATGATATAATCGTATGTTAACTGTAAACAAATATGCGGCAATTGATATTGGGTCTAACGCAATTAGGCTTCTAATAACGACAATTGTTGAAGAATCAGGAAAACCAGCGCAGTTTAAAAAAACTTCACTTGTGCGTGTTCCAATCCGCTTGGGAGAAGACGTATTTACCAATGGATTTGTATCATCTTTTAATATTATTCGTTTGAGAGACACGATGAAAGCTTTCAAATTATTAATGAAGACACACGGTGTAAAAGTTTATAAAGCTTGTGCTACGTCTGCAATGCGTGAAGCAACTAACACAGAGGAAATTTTAAAAGAAATATTCGCATCATCAAATATTGATATTGAGGTCATTGACGGTCAATTAGAGGCTATACTCATTGCATCCACTAATCTTAAAGAATATATTCAGCCCAATAAAACGTATCTTTTTGTAGATGTTGGTGGAGGTAGTACTGAATTTTCAATTATTCATGATGAATTAACAGTTGCCTCTAAATCATTTAAAATAGGTACCATAAGACTATTGCGTGGATTTGTAGTTCGAGATACATGGCTAGAATTAGAGGAATGGATAAAAGAATACACTTTAAATTATGAAAAAGTACAAGTAATTGGATCTGGAGGAAATATTAATAAAATATTCAAAATTTCTCGTAAAGCGTTAGGCAAACCATTAACATATTTTCACCTAAGTTCCTACTATCATACTTTAAAATCATATACCTATGATGAGCGTATAAGCAAACTTGGGCTTAACCATGATAGAGCAGATGTTATTGTCCCTGCCTTACAAATTTATCTATCTTCCATGAAATGGAGCAAGGCGAAACATATTTATGTGCCAAAAATTGGACTTTCTGATGGAATTATAAAAAGCATGTTTTACAATAAAGTTAAAGGAAATTCTCTTTGATCAACCGTGAATTGTTTCTTGTTTCCCAAGATTTTTCATGATTTCACCCTCAAAATCTAATAAATTTTGCCATTTTTTGTCGACTTGATTTCTTTCCCCATATTGTCTAGCAAAACCAAGAAACATCGTATAATGATTAGCCTCACTTACCATAAGTTTTCTATAAAATTCAGATAGTTCTTTATCAGTTAATTCTTCAGAAAGTAATCTAAAACGCTCACAACTCCTCGCTTCAATTAATGCTGCGTATAGCAATCGATGAACTAATTGTGTTGTTCGACTACCTCCTTTTGGGAAAAAAGTCAATAATTGCTTAACATAGTCGTCTTTTCTGTCTCTTCCCAAAACCCATCCTCGTTTTAAAATAATATCATGGACCATTTTAAAATGACTAATTTCTTCTTTTACCAGAGCTACCATCGCTTGAACAAGGTTTGTATATTCAGGAAAACTTACAATTAATGAAATGGCTGTACTTGTAGCTTTTTGCTCACAAAAGGCATGGTCTGTTAATATTTCTTCGATATTCTTTTCTACAATATTAACCCAGCGTGGGTCTGTGGGTAATTTAAGGCCTAACATTTGTTGCTAATTTTGATAGTTTAAAATTCATTTTTTTTGTTAAACATCTAATTCGAAAAGCTTTTTAAGTAGCTCAATTTTTGGATTTTTCTCTTTAAGCTTATCATATTTTTCTTCTGGTGTATAAGCGAATAGCTTTTCTTTTTCTTCGTTAACTTTTATGTCTAATACAATATCATAATTATTGAGTTGTTTTCGAAGAAAACTAAGTAAATCATATTGTTGGCGTTCAACCTCTATTTTGTTTGTTGCATTTGGAAATTCTAAATGTATGGTTGTGTCTTTTAATGTTGGCACATCTATACGCAGTATGGATGCTAAATTAAATTTCCCATCTTTTTCTAATTTATTCGCAAAAGTTTCCCAACTTGCCCTCATTTCATCTTCTGTGAACTTTTCTTTTGGTAGCTCTTCCTCGCTATGAACGACGTCCATTTGCTTTATAAGATGTTCCTTTTTTTTCTTGATACTGCTAAGAGATAGCCCGGAGTTTCTGTGTTGATTTTTATTTAAACTAATTGATGGCAATCCTTTTTTTTGTAGCGCATCATTGTTGGGGTTATCGGGTAATTCTTTATCAATTTTAATTGGTAATTGATTATCATCGACAGTATGTGCTGCTTCGGGATGCTTAAGAGATACTTGCGCCTTTTGTTCAATTCTTGAGTTTTCTTTCAGAACATGCTTCGTTTCCTTAAAATAACCGGGGGGTATTATGTTAAAACTTTTTTTTTTTTCACTATCAAAATTGATAGAGGCTAATTGCATCAAACACAATTCTACATGTAGACGTTGATTTTTACTCGTTTTGTATTTTAAATCACAATCATTGGCGATTCTAATTGCATCAATTAAAAACTCTTGAGTGGTGTGTTTCGATTGCTCTAAATATTTTATTTTAATTTGATCACCAACTTCAAGTAGTGTAATCGTGTCAGGGATTCTACAAACGAGTAAATCTCTGAAATGCGATGCTAGGCCAGTAATAAAGTGATGGCCATCGAATCCTTTAGACAGGGTGTGATTAAATTGCAAAAGCAATTGAGGAATGTTGTTTTCTAATATTAGTGTTGTACTATCGAAGTATGTTTCGTAATCTAATACATTCAGGTTTTCGGTAACAGCTTTACGTGTTAAGTTTTTCCCAGTAAAACTTACAACACGATCAAAAATTGATAAAGCATCGCGCATAGCACCATCTGCTTTTTGTGCAATGATATGTAAGGCGTCATCCTCGGCTATAACCCCTTGTTCATTTGCGATGAAATGCAAATATTTCTTTGCATCAAGAACGGTAATACGCTTAAAATCAAAAATCTGACAACGCGACAAAATGGTAGGAATTATTTTATGTTTTTCTGTAGTTGCAAGAATGAAAATGCAGTGTTTGGGAGGTTCTTCTAATGTTTTTAAAAACGCATTAAATGCCGACTGTGACAACATATGAACTTCATCGATAATATACACTTTGTACTTCCCAATTTGAGGAGGAATGCGAACTTGGTCTGTTAAACTTCGAATATCATCTACAGAGTTGTTTGATGCCGCATCAAGTTCGAAGATATTAAACGCAAAATCTTGATTATCTTGTAAATCATTATCACTATTAATCATTTTTGCTAAAATCCGAGCACAAGTTGTTTTGCCAACACCCCGAGGACCGGTAAATAATAAAGCTTGCGCCAAATGATTATTATTTATAGCGTTGAGTAATGTATTGGTAATTACCTCCTGGCCAACAACATCTTTAAATGATTTTGGTCTGTACTTACGTGCTGATACAACAAAAGGCTCCATAGGATATAACTCGTGTCAACAAAGTTAAAAATTCGAATGAATATTAAGAATTACTAAGAAGTATTTTACTTTGAGTTATTAACAATTTACGTACTTTAGCTGCCAAGTAAATTGCCTTATCGAACCAGGCTAGCCTGGTTAGGAAAGTCCGAACACCACAGTGTACTATAGTGGTTAATAGCCATCAGTCGTGAGACTAGGAATAGTGCAACAGAAAGAATGTACAGGTGAAGCTGTAGTGAAATCAGGTAAACTCTATAGGGTGCAATGTCATGTAAACCAGCGTTTGAGTGCGGCACGCACGATTGTTGGAGGGTAGGCAGCTAAAGTTTGTTGGCAACAATAAATGTAGATAAATGATAAGGGCTCTTTTGAGAACAGAATTCGGCTTACAAATTTACTTACAAAACAAAAGCTCTTTTTCAAGGGCTTTTGTGTTTTGTAAGACCTCGTATTTTGTTTACTCTTCCTTGTTTTTAAAAAAACTAAACATGTTACCTCCATAAATTCTTGAATATAAAAAATGATTGAGGTGTGATAAATTTGTGTGTTTTGAATGCTCCACAATCAATAATCCGTCTTGCTCCAATAAATTGTTTTTGAACACAATATTCGGGATTTTAGAAAAGGTATCTACATCAAAATCATAAGGAGGATCTGCAAAGATTACATCATATTTTTTTTTGGTATTCAACAAATAGTTGAAAACATCTCCACGAACTGTTATTAGCGGCATATTAAAATCATGTGCAGTAGTATTAATGAATTTGATGCAATGGTAATTTTTATCAACGCAAACAATGTTTTTTACACCACGAGAAGCAAATTCGTAGCTAATATTTCCTGTACCAGAAAATAGATCAAGAACTGATATGGATCCAAATAAAAAAAGATTATTGAGAATATTAAATAGAGATTCTTTGGCCATATCTGTTGTAGGACGTACCGGTAGCTTTTTTGGAGCAGTTATTCTTCTTCCTTTATAATCACCCGAAATTATGCGCATCAGAGATTATTTTGTAAAACAAAATTTTGAATAAAATTCTTTTTGTCTTCAGGTTTTAGCATAAATTTTGTTTCTTGATTGTAAATTGACACCTCTCGCACATAGGTATATGCCGCATTATAAAGGGCATCATTTTTATTTATTTTACCCATTAATGTCAACGGAAAAGTTTCGGGATCTAAGAGGAGTTGTTCTGCTGTAAATAAGATGTAATAGACAAAATCTTCTTCTGTTTTGTATTCAAAAGAATTGAACAGTATTAACTCTTTGTTCTTTAAAATTACGATTTCAAAGTGATTACTTCTGATATTAACGTACATACTGGCGTTCGCACCACCGTCATGTATTTCAAATAACGTATTTATTAAAAGTGTCGAATAATGATTGTATTCAAAGGTTCCATAAGTATCAAAAATAAAATTATTTATGTTCACATAAGGAACATAGACATTGATAATCTCATTCTGTGAAAGTTCATCAAACGTTATGAAATCATTATTTAAAATCTTTGAATTAAATTTTAAGTAGTCAGAGAGATTGTTTTTGTTAAAAAGAGATTTTGGTACAAGGGTGGCTAACGCGTTATCGTGAATTACGGTAACATCTTTAAAATCTTGTTGAAATAACTTATTGCTACTCAAATGTTCTTTTAATTGTTTTAACACCTCTATTGGAGGCACTATTTTGTTAAAAGCTATGTATGAATGATGTAATATTCTTTTTGATGGTTTGTTTAGGACACAAAAAGAAAGTCCACTCAAGCTAACTTGAATGGACAATTTATTTTGCAATGTGCTGTCAGTATTATTGTTCGTTTGAAAAATTCTTTGGCCAGTTTCCATTTGTATTGACTTCTTCCATTGATCCAACGATCAAAGCGTTTCCATTTACTCCATCTACCGAGATGACTTGGTTTTCTTTAGCAATCAAATTGGCATCTTCACCATAGAGAATTAAAGATTTTAAACCTTTTGCTTCAAATACCGGAATATTCAAACCATTTTGTTCGATCGTACCTGCTTGTAATTCGAATGTTGCTCCTTCTTTCCCTACCGGAATATTCATCATTGTTTGATACCGTAAATCAGCACCAAACAACGAATCTTTTACAGACATCGTTCCGAGCGTATCAATGATGTAGGTTGATTTAAATGTTTCTACTCCTCCATATCTTTTAGTTAATTCTTTGTCAAGAACAGTGGTATCTCTTCTCTGGGTTATTGTGAATTCTGCAGAATCTATAAATACAACTAAACTGTCCCAATTATTGGCAAACTTTCCAGTGACTGCTCTGTGCGCGAGCTGTGAATCTCGAATATCTTTTAAATTTTCAATAACTACCAAATAGCGATCATTTTTAAGTTTATTAAATTTTATTTCACCATAAACAGACATGAACGTAAGGTATCCTAAGGCTATAATAATTACCCAAAGGGTAAGTAAAATAAGCGACTTGAATTTTTTTGGAATAAACTGATCAATTAGCCACACAATTCCTACGGTTAGTGCGATAACAACAATGGCTGCTATAATTAGTGTTAACATAGTGTTTTAATTAAAATTACTTAAGTGTCTAACGCAAATCTACAATTTTTTTTTATTCGCGAAAATGATTGTTAGTAAAAATCATTTTTATCTTTGATAAAACATTATACCGAAGTAAAAAAATTATGACTTCATCTGAATTTTATTTGTTAGCCAAGGAAAAGTTTCCTTTTGAACCAACCTTGAAACAAGATATTGTTCTTGAACAATTGTCAGCATTTATTTTTAATAATTCATCTCAGGTGCTATATGTTTTGAAAGGTTATGCTGGTACAGGAAAAACAACAATCGTTGGAGCAATTGTAAATAATCTTTGGAAAGCAAAAAAAAGTGCCGTTCTACTTGCACCTACTGGTAGAGCTGCCAAAGTAATGTCGACGTATTCGAGCAATGAAGCGTTCACAATTCATAAAAAAATTTACATGCCCAAACAAAACAAAAATGGGAATGTTGATTTTGTCATGCAGTTAAATAAGCATAAAAAAACTATTTTTATTGTTGATGAGGCTTCTATGATTTCCGATCTTCCAAGTCAATCAAAACTGTTTGGAAGTGGGTCCTTACTTGATGATTTAATTCAATATGTTTATTCGGGACATCAATGTAAGCTTCTTCTCATTGGTGATACAGCACAATTACCTCCAGTTAAGTTAGACCTCAGTCCTGCATTGGACGAAAGGCAGTTAGCTCTAAATTACAATAAAGAGGTGTCAAAAATGGAACTTGATGAGGTGATGCGTCAAGGTCATGACTCTGGTATTCTCATGAATGCTACCTTGCTTCGGGAAAGCCTTTCAGGTACATTTTATGACAATTTTAAATTTGATATTTCCGGCTATAATGACATCATAAGGCTTATTGATGGCCATGATATCATGGATGCAATTAATGAAGCTTACAGTTCCTTAGGTAATGAAGATACCGCCATCATAGTTCGATCCAATAAACGGGCTAATTTATATAATCAACAAATAAGATCAAGGATTCTTTTTAACGAACACGAATTGACTGCAGGAGACTATTTAATGGTTGTTAAAAATAATTATTTTTGGATAAAACCGAGTAGTGAAGCAGGTTTCATTGCAAATGGAGATATCATTGAAATTTTAGAAATTTTTAATTTAAAGGAGCTGTACGGTTTTAGATTTGCAGAGGTGAAGATAAGAATGGTTGATTATCCAAAAATGAAGCCTTTTGAAACTGTTTTAATTCTTGATAGTATTTCGGTTGAAGCACCTTCTCTCTCTTATGAAGATTCTAATAAATTGTACCAAGAAATATTAAAAGATTATGCAGATGAAACATCTGGATACAGAAAGTTTTTAAAAGTAAAAAAGAATAAATATCTTAATGCACTTCAGGTAAAATTCTCCTACGCCATGACATGCCACAAGTCACAAGGTGGACAATGGAATACCGTTTTTGTTGAACAACCCTATTTGCCCAATGGGATAGACAGAGATTATCTGCGTTGGTTGTATACTGCCGTGACAAGAGCTAGAGAAAAATTATATCTAATTGGATTTAATGATAGTTTTTTTGAGTAATCTTTAGCTTGATGATTTTCGGAAATAATTCTAAAATAGAATAACGAAATCTTTTAAAAACTGTATTTTTGATTCTTATAGAATTAAGCAATCTTGCTATCTAAATATTGATTATGAAGATAATCTCAATGATTCCTGCACGTTATAGTGCCTCTCGTTTTCCAGGTAAATTGATGCAGGACCTTGGGGGAAAAACGGTAATTCTCAGAACCTATGAGGCAACTGTCGCTACACATTTATTTGATGAGGTGTACGTCGTTACAGATAGCGACATCATATATCAAGAGATTATAGCAAATGGAGGCAAGGCTATTATGAGTGTTGCGGAGCATGAATCTGGAAGCGACAGAATTGCAGAAGCTATTGAAAATATTCAATGTGATATTGTCGTAAATGTCCAAGGGGATGAGCCATTTACTGAGCGCTCTAGTTTAGAGAAATTGCTAAGTGTATTTCATGATGATGTTCAAAAATCGATAGATTTGGCATCTCTGATGGTAGAAATAAAGGATGTTGACGATATTAATAACCCAAATACTGTCAAGGTTATCGTTAACCAAAATAATTTTGCACTCTATTTTTCGAGAAGCCCCATACCATTTCCAAGGGAGGAGAATGTTGGGACGAAATATTTTAAACACAAGGGCGTTTACGCATTCAGGAAGCAAGCTTTGATGGATTTTCAGAAGCTACCAATGTGTTCTTTGGAAACAACAGAAAAAATAGAATGTATACGATATTTAGAATACGGAAAAAATATTAAAATGGTGGAAACATCTGTTGAAGGTGTTGAGATTGATACGCCAGCTGACTTGAAAAGAGCGCGTAGTATATGGAAATAAATTACGATAATGTTAAAGTGATTGGCTTCGATGCTGATGATACACTTTGGATCAATGAAACTTATTTTAGGGAAGCCGAGAAAGATTTTTCAAAATTGTTGAGTCGTTACGAAACAGTCAATAAAATAGATCAAGAATTATATAAAAAAGAAATAAAAAATCTTGAAATTTACGGTTATGGTGTTAAAGGCTTCGTGTTATCGATGATCGAGATGGCAGTTGAAATTTCAAATCATAATGTTTCTAATAAAACCATTGAAGCCATACTAAATATCGGTAAAGACATGATTAACAAACCAGTTATTCTTTTAAAAGGTGTTGAAAATGTACTAAATATTCTTTCAAAAGAATATCGATTGATTTTAGTAACAAAAGGTGATTTACTTGATCAAGAACGAAAACTGAATAAATCTGGGCTAATAGACTATTTTCATCACATAGAAGTAGTCAGTGATAAAAAAGAAGAGAATTACTTAAAATTGCTAACGCATTTAGACATTATTCCTTCAGAGTTTTTAATGGTTGGAAACTCCTTGAAATCTGATGTCTTACCATTAATAAATATTGGTGCTCATAGTATGCATGTGCCATTTCATACGACTTGGATTCATGAAGATGTGTCTGATATAGAGCAAACAACTAACAACTATTTAACTGTAAAAAATCTGTCAGATATTTTAAAAGTTTTAAATTAATTAAAGTATGAATTGTATAATTCAAATAAGATATTTTTCTAAATGAAGTACAAAAACTTTCCGATGGTGCCAAGGGTGATTTTTGGTCGTGGTAGTTTCAATCAGATGAATGAAATTATCGCCCCAAAGCGTTTATTGAATCAGGCACCATTTATTTTTATTATTGATGATTTTTTTATTGGTTCACAAAAGATTATCTCAAACATTAACCTTTACGGTAGCGATGAAATAATTTATGTATCAGCACAGGAGGAGCCAAAAACCACACAAATAGACGAATTAGTTAAGTATATAAAGACGTCGGTTAGTGAGCAGCCTGCTGGAATCATTGGAATAGGTGGTGGTACAGTCATTGATATTTCAAAAGCGGTAGCAATTATGTTAACAAATAATGGCAAGACCTGTGATTATCAAGGTTGGGATCTGGTAAATAATCCTGCGATTTATCATGTTGGAATTCCAACGATTTCAGGTACAGGAGCTGAAGTTTCGAGAACGACTGTTCTTACTGGACCTGAACGGAAATTAGGCATTAATAGTGACTTTACTCCGTTTGACCAAGTAATACTTGATCCTGAGCTAACAAGTAGTGTCCCAAAAAATCAATGGTTTTTTACAGGAATGGATTGTTTCATTCATTCTATTGAATCTTTAAACGGCACCTATTTGAACGCGTTTAGTCAGAGTTATGGGGAAAAAGCACTTGATTTGTGTAAACAAGTTTTTAATGAAGATTATTTAACTGAACAAGAATCACAAGACAAGCTCATGATGGCTTCTTGGCATGGTGGAATGAGTATCGCATACTCTCAAGTTGGAATTGCTCATGCTCTTAGTTATGGCTTATCTTATGTATTAGGAACAAAGCATGGCATTGGGAATTGTATTGTTTTTGATCATTTGGAAGATTATTATCCCGAAGGAGTGACATTATTTAAAGAAATGAAGGAGAAACATGGCATTATTCTTCCAAAAGGAGTTTGTTCAAGCTTAAAAGATGTTGAATTTGATACCATGATTAGAGTGGCAATGAGTTTAGAACCACTATGGGAAAATGCAATTGGAAAACAATGGAAATCATTAATTACACCGCAACTACTTCGTGGTTTATATGAAAAAATGTAACTATGAGATGGTTGTCAAAATTTATTTATTACAAAATTCTTGGTTGGAAAGTAAAAGGTTTCTCAGACTTTGAAAGTGTGAAAAAAGCTGTAATTATAGCGGTGCCTCATACCAGTTGGCACGACTTTCCTCTTGGGATACTTTTACGTTCGGTAATTGGAATTGAAACAAACTATGTTGGCAAGAAGGATCTATTTAAATTTCCTTTCGGTTGGTTTTTTAGATGGTCTGGTGGTGCGCCTGTCGAGAGAAAAAATAATGAGAACCAAGTTGAGGCTATTGCGAGATTATTTAAAGAGAAAGATGTCTTTAGAATGGCGTTGGCTCCTGAGGGTACAAGAAAAAAAGTAAAAGAGTGGCGAACAGGATTTTATTATATCGCAAAGGCAGCTAAAGTGCCTATCATTATGTTCACTTTAGATTTTGAAAATAAAGAAAATAAATTTTCAGAACCATTTTACCCGACTGAGGACAAAAATGCAGATTTTGATTTTATGCATAAATATTTTGAGGGTATTAAAGGAAAAGTAGCGCATCGTTCTTGATACACGATATGACTCACGAAAAAAAGTGATCAAATTACAGGAAGTTGTTTAAATAACAATTCATGTGAATTATTGATGTTACATAAGAACGAGACCTACACGAAAATGCATTTAGGGCTTTCACCAACTTTGTTAAGGATGTTTTCGATGAAATGTCATTTAATTTATATGAACAGATTGCATAATTAAAATAATGGTATGAGATTTGTATAATACTTAGTGGTTAGTTACAATTTAAATGAAACATAAATTAAATACGACTTACTCGTGTCACTAAAAAGAAACATTTGCTATTAATTAAGGACGAACCATTTAAAGCTGCCGTATATTTAAATTATGGCAGCTTTTTTTATGAAAATTTTTATTGCCCTTTGTTGTTAATTGGCGGTGGACCTTGTGGAATCATGGCCTCATAAGATTCTTCTCCTTTTCTTTGTATAAATTCAGCTTTGACTTTCTCCACCAGACTCGGGCTTTCAAAAAGATCTACCATGGTCATCGCCATAGCTTTAGAAGCATATATTAATCCTTTGTGTCCAATGCTCATACCTCCGCAGGCTACTACTGCCCATGAATGCCAAGGTGTTCCAGCTGGAGCAGTCGTAACTCCGAGATTTATATTAGCAACATTCCAACTCACATCTCCCACATCTGTTGAACCTCCTCCTGGGTGCTCTAGAGTTATTTTTAAGGGATTGATATTACTATCCATCCCAATTTGCGGTTTGCCGGTTGCTTTTTGTATACCTTTTCCAAAATTAATTTCTTCCTGAGAATATTCCATGGGACCTAATAACTCTAAATTTGATTGCATTATTTTTCCTCCTTCGCGATTTACTAATACTTCATAGATGCCTGATATTAATGATACTTTGTAGTCAACATTTGCAAGTATAGCTGCTCCTTGAGCCATTTTTTTTGCTTGCTCGTAGACCGGAACCATTCCTGCCCTTTTTGTGTCACGAACACGCATCCATAGTCTTGAATAATCTGGGACTACATTGACAACTTGACCCCCATCTTGTATGTGGTAATGCATTCGAACCGTTGGTTTAACGTGCTCTCTATAGTAATTGATACCTGTGGTATATAATTCGAGGGCATCTGAAGCGCTTCTGCCATTCCATGGATCTAAAGATGCATGAGCGGCCTGACCAAAAAATTCAATTTTAAAATCGATAAGAGCCAATGAGCTTTGAACATCTGCCTCAGTACTAGCAGATGGATGCCAACTAATATTCACATCAACATCATCCCAAAGACCAGCCCTAACCATCCATATTTTACCGAAATATTTTTCTTCACTTGGGGTTCCAAAGAATTTAATAGTTCCTTGGATTTGACCACTTTCTATAAGTTCTTTGATACCAATGGCCGCGCCTAAACTGCCGGCTCCAAACATATTATGGCCACAACCATGACCAGCTGCTCCCTTCATTAAGGGGTTTTTTATAGGTTCCGTTTTTTGAGATAAACCTGGTAGCGCATCAAATTCACCTAAAACGCTAATAACAGGTTTTCCTGAGCCGTAACTAGCCACAAAAGCAGTAGGCATACCAGCAACACCACGCTCAACAGTAAAGCCTTGATTCTCAGCATAATCTGCTAATATTTTTGACGACTTATGTTCTTCAAAGGCTGTTTCAGCTAGTGACCAGATGTCATCACTGATTTTTATTAAATTAGACTGATGTTTTTCGATAGTGGCGATGACAAGTGATTTGCTTTTTGTTAATGTTTGCTGACCAAATGTAACACTCGACGCGATACAAAATATAAACAAAAAATTTTTGTTGACATTCATGTTATTTTAGTTTAAGATTAATAGTTTTTTTTTGTTTTTACTCAAAAAGTCCCAAATTATGGGACTTTTTACGTTATAGGGGTATCATTATTTTTAACAATCTTGGTGATGTAAATCATAAAATCGCTCTTTCGACACATAATTTCACAAGGTCATTCGAATATAATTTATACGGTAGTTATACCTCTGAAATCGGTCTACCTTTTAATCTTTTTTCAATTTTCTGCTTAATTGCAGTTAAACGTTTCATTAAATCCATAGTAGCAGGATCTTTATTGATTTTATACTCTTCGTTAAGTCCTAATATTAATTCTTTCGCTTCTCTAGAGAATTTTACACGATCACTTGTAGACAAACTACTTTTTTTTCGACTTTCAAATTCTAATGCTCTTTCTGTTAAATTCATACATTCATTTTAATTAGTCCTAAGAATACATATGTTATGAATTTTTAGGAGTTCTGGGAAATACATTCACCAGTATTTATACAATTGGTCTTAGTAGACTCATTCCTTAAATGTAGAAATTTTTTTTAATATTCCTAATTAACGATTGTCAACTTTTTAAATTATATTAAAATTTATGAATAAATTAAGAAGAAAATTGAGTTTTCTTGAACAGAAGCAGGTTATTAATAGTGAAATAATCTTTTTAAAATTAACTTAATAATTGTCAAATAGCCAGATTGAATAGAAATTTAATTTTTGTTCAAAGCTGTTTTATATGTATCGAGACATCGTTCTCGAGCAAATTTATGTTCAACTATCGGAACAGGGTAGGTAAGCTCTTGATGATCTGGCACCCATTTTCTTATATATGCTAGACTTTTATCAAATTTTTGAATTTGGGTTGTTGGATTAAAAATTCTAAAATAAGGTGATGCATCAACTCCACATCCAGCGACCCACTGCCAATTGCCGATATTACTTGACATTTCGTAATCATGTAATTTTTCTGCAAAATAGGCCTCACCAAGACGCCAATCTATAAGTAAGTGTTTGCACAGAAAACTACCTACAAGCATGCGCACACGATTATGCATAAAACCAGTTTGATTTAATTCTCTCATACCTGCATCTACTAGTGGGTATCCCGTTTTACCTTCGCACCACGCTTCAAATTCTCTTTTGTTGTTTCTCCACTTAACATTTTCATACTGTGGTTTAAAACTTTTGGTCACTGTTTGAGGAAAATGCCATAATATTTGCATGAAAAACTCACGCCATATTAATTCTTTTAAAAATGTTGTATTATCATTTTTTAACGCTTTAGAAGCCATAAATCTGACGCTTAACGTTCCAAATCTTAGGTGGGGACCTATTTTTGATGTACCATTTACACTTGGGAAATTTCTTGTTGCTTCATAATTATCAATGATTTTATTAGAGATATTGTAGGGCGTGATTTTCTGAGGAGATGTTTCAAAACTCATGTCCTTTAAAGCTACCATATTTTCAGGTAGTGGGCTTAGTAGATGTTTTAATAAATCCTGGGAACGAAAAAACTTTATGGGATTATTTTCTAAAGCAGTCATCCACTTTTTCGAATAGGGTGTATATACTTTATAGGGTAGGCCGTCATCTTTTACAATTTCGTTAGTTTCAAAAATAACTTGGTCTTTGTAGCTTGTAAAACCAATATTATTTTTTTCTAAAAGGCGTTTAATAGATAAATCTCGATTAATGGCATAGGGTTCATAGTCATGATTGGAAAACACAGTTTCAATATTGTATTCATGAGACAGCTTATTAAAAATAGCCGTGGGTTTTCCATAATAAGTTCTTATAGTACTACCATACTCATTTTGTAACAAGGTATTCATGTTGCGAATAGTATCGTGAATAAAGGTTACTCGGGGATCGTCTTTCTTTAAGCTATCAATAATTTCTTTATCAAAAATAAAAATAGCAACTACTGGATGTTTTCCATTGAGTGCGTGAAACAGACCGACGTTATCTTCTAATCGTAAGTCACGTCTAAACCAAAATATATTTATCGTTTTGTTCATCAATTAATATTTTCCAAATAATTCCTCTAATTTTTTTGTTCTGTAATTGAAAATCTCTTTTAATTTAGGTTGAACAATGTATGGGTGTAATAATTGTCCAAGTATACCAAATGGAACCATGTAGTCAATGATGTCTTCCATTTCTACACCTCCTTCAATTTCTTTAATAAAATGCTTATGATGCCACAATTTGTAAGGACCAAATCGCTGCTCATCTACAAAATAACAGTGATCTTTAACATGCGTTATTTCTGTCACCCATTTCGTTTTAATGCCCATTATAGGAGTTACAATATATTGTATTATTTGACCCGAATACATTGATTTCTCAGCACCTTTAAGAATATCGAAGGACATATAATTTGGCGTTATTGTTTTTAAATTTTTAGGATCTGATAAAAAGTCCCACGCCTGTTTTTTTGAAATTGGTAGGTTTTGTTTTGTATGTAAAGTGTATATTTTCATTTAATTATAAATTACGATATATAGATTTAAGGAGGAAGCTATAAAAAGCCAAAGTATATAGGGACTCAACAAATACTTCGTGTATTTTAATTGTTGATTTTTAAACTTATAAAAATAAAAAACCATCACTACTGTTAATAATGATATGATGATTAGACCAGTAACTGTCTTTTGTAAATTAAAAAACACATAATTCCAACTAATATTTAGAATGCATTGAACTGTATAAATTGCCCAAAAGTTAACTGAATCTATGATTCGTATAAGGGATGCTAGATAAAATGAAAAACATAACATGATAGTGATCCAGGCAATACCAAAAACCCAACCAGGAGGTGTCCAGGGTGCTTGGTTTAATAGCAAATACCATGCTGAGGATGGACCTTCATTCATTAATATGCTTCCAAAGTAGAGACCGGCAAAATTAGTAATCAAGAATAAGGCGACGTAGCCAAAATGTTTCATTTAATCTTGTTTGAGAACCTCTATTTGATCAAGTATCCTTTGTGCTTCTGCATATTTTAAGTCACTTTTTGCTCTGTCAATGGAAGATAATTTATGCCACTCACTCATGAGCTTTTCATACTCTCTTTCAAGTTTGTTGAGTTTTGAAGTTGTTTTAAATATTCCAAACATTACGATAGGTATTTTGTTATTTTTTTACTTAAAGGACTGGTGTTCGAATAAAAATAATTAATTATGTTACCCTCGGGATTAATTAAGTACTTCTGAAAGTTCCATCTAACTGTTGAATTTTTGTAACCATTCAATTTTTTATTGGTTAGCCAAGCATACAAGGGATGCTGATTTTTTCCGGAAACCATTATTTTCTCTGTTATTAGAAAACTAACACCGTAATTAACTTGACAAAACTCTTGTATCTCAAATGCATCACCCGGCTCTTGCCTTCCAAATTGATTACAAGGAACTCCAATGATAACCAGTGAGTCCTTGTATTGTTCATGAAGACGTTGTAATTGTTTGTATTGTGATGTAAATCCACATTTGGAAGCAACATTTACAACTAACAAATGTTTGCCTTTAAAATCAATTAGTGCA